>Ga0208034_1000026_pt1 | contig 180732 bp, 145 predicted proteins | sample June2015DPH_8_10_FD_184699 | JGI IMG/M metagenome (GOLD analysis project Ga0208034, IMG submission 184699) | Peatland microbial communities from SPRUCE experiment site at the Marcell Experimental Forest, Minnesota, USA - June2015DPH_8_100... | ecosystem: Environmental > Terrestrial > Soil >... | reverse complement strand
AAAGGCCGCCTCCGCACGGCTACAACTACGCTTCGACAACGCAGTTATGCCATGAAATGACGGCCTTTCCAACACTTTTCCTGTCTATCGTCACCGCAATCAGCAATGAACCTGTGAGAAATGCGGGCTAGCGGTCAGTGCAGGAGTAGCACGGATCGATGGAGGCCTGGATCAGCGGCGTGTCGGCAAGGCGCGCACCGCGCACCATCCAGCGAACCGCCGGCATGTTGGCGTAGGTGGGCGTGCGCACGTGCACGCGCGCCGGATTCCGCGAGTTCTCCTTCCACGTGACGCTGTACATGACTTCGCCGCGCGGCGCCTCCACGCGGCTGGTGGCTGTGCCGGAGGCAAAGACCAGCTTTTCGCCGGCCGATGAGATCTCGCCGGGAGCCATCCTGGCCAATGCCTGGCGGAGAATGTTGCAGCTCTCGATGATTTCGAGAGCGCGAACGAAGAGGCGGGCGCGGACGTCGCCGGCCTGCTCAACGGGGACTTCGAATTTCATCTCCGCGTAGGCGGCGTAGGGCGCGTCGCGGCGCAGGTCTTGCGGAATGCCTGAAGCGCGGGCTGTGGGACCGACCACGGCACAGGAGATTGCTTTCTCGCGCGTGAGCACGCCGATGCCGGCGCAGCGCGAACGAGCGGTGGAGCTGGTGGTGAAGATGGGAATCACGGTGCGCATCATCTCGCGCTCCAGCTCATCGATCATGGGCACCAGCGCCATCGGGTCCTCGATGTCGCGATTGACGCCCCCCACGTGGTTCATCGAATAGTTGACGCGGTTGCCGGAGATGGCCTGCAGCACGTCCATCACTTTTTCTCGCAGCGCGAAGCAGGTCATGAACATGGTTTTGAAGCCCATGAGCTTGGCGGCGATGCCGGCCCACAGAACGTGCGAGTGCAGGCGCTCGAGCTCGGCCATGACGACTCGAATGTACTGCGCGCGCGGCGGAGCTTCGAGGCCTGCCAGCTTTTCCATGGCCTGGCAGAGCGTGAGGGTGTGAATGAAGGAGCAGATGCCGCAGACGCGCTCCATGAGCGCGATCACCTGAACGTAGTTGCGCGTTTCCGCGAGGTGCTCGATGCCGCGAAAGTTGAAGCCAATGTTCAGTTCGGCATCCTTTACCGTTTCGCCCTCGCAGATCATGTCGAGCTTATAGGGTTCTTCAAGGCCGGGATGGTAGGGCCCCATGGGGATCTTGTAGCTCATTTTGCGACCTCCTTTTGCCCCTGCAGGCCAGAAGCGGGCTCGTCCGGCGCCGGGGCTACGCGCAGATTCACGCCCGGCTTGTCGCCCGGGCGCAGCATCAGCGGCTCGTACTCGCGGCCCGTGAAGTCGATGGCAAAGCCCTCGTGGATCTCGCGCTCGATCCAGTCCGCAGCCTCGCTCAGATCAAAAATGCTCTCGATGGATTTGCCCGCGATTTGAAACGGAACGCCGAGCAAGCGTCCTCCGAGGTCCCAGTGGTACTCGAGGCGAAATCCCGCGTCGCCGGGCAATTCGTAGGCGGTGATGGTGACGAAGCGCGCTCCGGCGGCGTTCATGGCCTGGGCCACTTGACGGACGCTCGCCGCGCAGGGGTTCAGCCAGTGCGTGCCGCGGCTCTCAACCCAGGGTTCGGCAATTCCCAGCTTTTCGCGTAGGTTTTCGAGAGCGGTCATTGTGCGCCTCCAGTTGCGGTACTCGGCACGACCGCGCCGGCAGGCGGTACAGCAGCGGGCGGAGCGGCAGGTTTGGGCGCGGGTGGCCTGCGCGCCACGGTGTAGGACTTCTTCAGCTCGCCCTGCATGGTGTAAATGGGCGGGACGGCCTCTTGCTGCGAGAGCGCGTGCTCGGTGTGTCCTTCCTTCAGAGCGTGTTCCGTGCAACCTTCCACGCAGCGCCCGCAAAAGGTGCACTGGCCGGGGTTGTAGCTCCAGGTAAATTCGCCTTTGCCGGCCTTGAACTCGATGGCACGCGAGGTGCAGCGGAAACGGCAAACCGCGCAGCCGGTACAGAGCGCGGGATCGAACTGAACCAGTCCGCGGAAACGCGGAGTGACTCGCGGCCGCGCGGGGAAAAGTAATGTCTGGTAGCCACGCCGCAGATTCTTCCACATCATGGTGAGAATGTTCATGACCGGAACCTCATGAAGAGCGCGGACGAGACGGCAAGAACCGCGAAAATGAGCGTGCATTGCCAGTAGAAGCGCACGCTGGAGTCGATGGCGAGGCGCGCCGTAGCGGCGGCAAGCGCCGAAAGCAGCAGCACGACGGCAAAAGAGATGGCGACGAAGATGCAGGCGGCGATCCACGCGGCGCCAACATGCGGAGCGACGAGCGTGGCCACGAGGCCCGTGCCTGCGACCCATTCGAGCCCGTGCGAAAGTTCCCACATGGCGAGTTCGGGGCCTGCGTACTCGGTCATGGGTCCGGCGTAGATCTCCTGCTCGGCGTTGGGCAGAGAGAAGGGATTGATGTGCAGCTTGGCGGGCAGGCAAACGAGAATCGCCAACATGCCCAGCCAGTGCAGCGGCGAGGCCGGAAGCGCGGCCAGCGCTTCGAGTCTAAAGGTATGTTGCGAAGCGGCGATGGATACAATCGCCAGCAGAAAAACAATGTTGTAGGAGACGCTGAGCGCTGCCTCGCGCGCCGAGCCAATCTCTCCGAAAATCGATCGCGACGAGAACCCGGCGGCAATGATGCAGATGGACGGCAGCTCAAGGAGCGCCAGCAGCAGGATCAGGTCGCCCTCGAATCCGCCCGACGACGGCAGCACGGGAAGCAAGCCGACTGCTCCGCCAGCAGCCGAGACCGCGATCAGCGGCCAGGCGCGCATCAGCAGGCCGGCGACTCCGCGGCGCGGCGGTGTGCTTTTGCCGAGCAGCTTCACGAAGTCCCAGAAGGGCTGCATGAACGGTGGTCCGACGCGCTCCTGCATCAGCGCTACCGATTTACGCTCGACCCACAGGAAGAACCACGCGGCGGGTACGGCGAAGAGCAACCCCGGAAAGATGAGCAGTCGCGCGAGTGCGGTTACGAGGGGGTTGAGCAGGTTCATGGCTTAACCTCCTCTGTTGTCGTGACGCTTGTAACCTTCGTTTGCGGAGGATTGTTGCCGCGTTCGGCGAGAATCTCTGCTGCTTTGGCGACGCCTGCGATGATCGCGTCGGGCCGTGGCGGGCAACCGGGCACAAACACATCGACAGGCAGATGCTTGTCGAGCGGCCCATCGAGCGTGCGGCTGTCGATGAACACATTGGTTGTCGCTGGGCAGGAGCCGATGGCGATCACGGCTTTAGGCCCGAGCACCTGGTCGTAGACGGTCTTAACGGCGCCGACAGCTTTGCGCGTGACCGGACCGGTGACGCAGAGAATGTCGCCGTGGCGCGGGCTGCCTTCGAGGCGCACGCCCAACTGCTCGGCGTCGTAGCGCGGCGAAAACGCAGCCACAATTTCGATGTCGCAGCCGTTGCAACTGCCGGAGTTCATGTGGAAGAGCCAGGGGCTGCGGCGGCGCGCGGTGCACATGAGTCGTTTCCAGAGCTTCATGGCAGCACCCCCAGCAAAGTTTGCCACGCGTTGGGCCAGATGCCCGCGGCGACAAGAATGACGGCCAGTACGACGATCGCGGCCTTGAGCGCGAACGGCTCGGGCACGGCGGATTTGGATGTCGCCTCGGGCGGCGGCGCAGCGTCAGCCGGCGGACCCCACCAGTTGCGCGAGAGCGCAAGAGCATAGGCGATGAGCGCGAAGGTCGACGAGAGGACGAGTAAGATGAGCGGCCAGACGCCAATCTGCAGCGCCGTGGAATAGAGCCGCCAGCGGCCGATGAAGCCGAGTGTTGGAGGCACGCCGAGCATGGTCAGCATCCCGAAGAGGAATCCGAATGCGCTCACCGGGTAACGCACGGCGAGAGCAACGGGCTCGGTCTCAAGTTCGCCAGCAGCATCAGGTCCGGCGAGGCAGATGAAGAGCAGTGCCTTGGCGAGCGCGTGCGTGGCCGCGGCAATCAGCGCGCCCTGCGTTCCGAGAACGCTCATCGATGCGGCGCCAAGAAGCAGGAAGCCGACGTCTTCGGCGGTCGAAAGCACCAGCAGCCGCTTCAGGCTGCGTTGGGTGAGCATGAGCAGCGAGGCGACGAGCGAGGTTCCAACGGCAACGTAGACCCAGAGCGCCTGCGGTGTGAGTGTGAGTGGGGAAGCCTGCGCGGCGGCGCAGAACTCGCCGAAGGCGGCCATGTCGACGACCGCGATGATGACGCCGAGAACGAGCGCAGGAAGTTCGTCGGCCAATTTGAGCAGCCAGAAGAATAGCGGCACGGCCGCCAATTTGATGCAGACGCTGGTGAAGAGCAGCGCGCGCGCCCAATCTGAGGCGCCGCGATCGGCAAGCAGGTCGCTCGCGATCATCGATCCTGCCGAGATGAGAACTACGGCCAGATAGGTGAGCTTCGCAGCCTGCGAGCGCGCGGTGCGCCAGACCAGCAATACCGTCAGCAATGCGGCGAGTTCGAGCAGGCCCAGGCGCCACCATGGATTCACGACGAGGAGTCCATCGACCGTCAACGCGCCGGCCAGGAGAATCTCCGGTACGAGCTTTTGTCCGGTGGCGCTTGCAAGGGCCGCAATCAACAGCGCGATGGCCGCGATGGTGACTGCAGCGATCAACAGCGGCGGAATCTGCTCGGAAGGCATCAAAGGCGGCAGGTGCGCCGAGAAGGTTCCGGGCACGATCCAGCGAGCCAGAGCGGAGAAGGCCGCCGCGAATACGACAACTAAGACCGCAGCGCGCCGCTCCATCCACGCAAACGCGACGCCGAGCGCGTGGGAGACCCATTGCAATCCGGCCCAAACGCTCAAATAAACACTGTCGACATTTGACCAACGGAAGAAGGAGTGCCAGTGCTCTTGAAAAATCTCAGAAAAATCGCCGGCCGTCAGGCGGTCCTGTTCGCTCAGCGGCTCGCCGCCGGTGAAGATGCCGCCACCTGCTCCGGCCATGGCCGCGCCCGAAGACGCAACCGGGCGCGCGGCGTAGGCGACCAAATAAATCGCTCCGCCAACGATGAGTGAGACCAGCGCCAGCACTAGGCCGCCGGTTGATGAGAAGCTGCCCGCATCAGCCGAGAGGCCGAGCCACGTGACGTGCACGCCTGCGCCAAGGCCGAGCGCAGCGAGGATTGGATTCAAAAAGTAATTGACGGCTAACTGCGGCGCAACACCGAGAACCACACTGCCGGCTGCCAGGAATCCCATGCCCCACACCATCGTCGGCGGGGATTCGTGCGCGTCCTTGGTCTGCTCCGTCAGTGGTCCCAGAAAGACCGCGCTTGTCGCCTTGGCGCCGAGAAACACCGTGCCGAGGCTTGCCGCCCACGCCACCATGGCCGGCACAGCCCACCCGGCCTGCAGCGCCGCGGCGTAGAGCATCCACTTGCTGGCGAAGCCGCTCATCAGCGGAATGCCCATCATGCTGCCCACGCCGATGAGCCACGAGAGCGTGGTCCGCGGCATCTTCGAGGCCAGGCCGCCGAGCTTGTTCATGTCGCGCGTGCCGGTTGCGTGTTGCACGCTTCCGGCAGTCAAAAACAGCCCGCCCTTGAAGAAGCCATGATTGAGACAGTGCAGCAGCGCGGCGGTAATGGCGAGCGGCGTGCCGATGCCGAGGCCCATCATCATGTAGCCGATCTGGCTCACGGTCGAAAACGCCAGCATGCGCTTGAGGTCGGTCTGCACCATGGCGTACATCACGCCGACGGCCATGGTCACGGTGCCCACCCACATCAGGCTCTCGCCCCATGCCTGCGGCCACGCGCCAAAGCTGTGCATGCGCGCGGCCAGATAGACGCCGGCCTTCACGTAGCAGGCGGCGTGCAGCAGCGCGCTGACCGGAGTGGGCGCGGCCATGGCTTCGGGAATCCATGTGTGTAGCGGAACCTGCACACTCTTCGCCACGAGGGCAACCAGCATCAGCGCGAAGATGCCGCCCGTAAAGCTGCGCGCCACGTTCGGGTCGGTCCACAACGCGCTGCCAGCGCGGTGATAGAGAATCAAAATTCCGGCGAGCAAACCGTAGCCCGCGATGTGCGTCATCAGCAGCACCTTGCGCGCGCCGTTTACAGCTTCACGATTGGTGTACCAGAAACCCACCAGGGTGAACGAGCACAGGCCCACCAGCTCCCAGCAGAGATAAAAGATGAAGAGGTTGGCGCTGTAGACCAGCGCGATGAAGCCGCCGATGAAGACGAGCATGGTCGCGTAAAAACGCGTCGCCGACTTGTCGTGCGCCATGTAGCCGATGGAATAAAGCAGCACCAGGCCGCCAATGCACGTTCCCATGAAAGCGAAGAGCACGCTGAGCGCGTCGACGTGAAGAACGAAGGCGAGCGGCCCATCCCACGGCAGCGGATTCAGGTCGATGGCCTGGCCGCTGCGCACCCAGGGCGCGATTCCGGCGACGGCGGCGAGAGCGGGCAGGCAACTCAGAAACGCAAGAATTCCCTTGGTGCGCGCGGAGCAAAGGCGCGCCACCAGAATCTGCAGCACGGCGCCCGCGAGCAGCGAACATGGAGCCATCAATATGAGGGTTGGCGCATCCATGCCTTCATGTTGAGCGTGCAGCCGTTAGGGTTGATGTGACCGCGCACACAGGGAGGAATTCGGATGATTAAAGTCCGGTATTTCATACCACTTTGTGGGAAAGGAACGAAGCACTCCTTTGTTTGGGCTTTGAGTGTTTGGGCTTCGGGCACGAACCGCCGATTCGCGCGACCCTTGGATCGTGGGCGGGCCGCTTCAGGCTACAATGCTGCGGGGGATTCGTTCGCGATGAATTCATCTTCGAAAGCTCGCTTCTGCCTCGCAATTGTCCTGCCTTTGTTGTTGGCGTTCTTCGCTGCGCGGCCCGCGCCGGGCCAGATCGTTGTCAGCGAGACGGAGCGGGTTGCTGCGCAATTGCCGCCGCAGCCTCGCGCGGTGGTGGAGCGGCTATTGAGCCTGGGCCAACTGCCGGCCGGCACGTGGAAAATGCACTCAGGCGACCTGACGCACGGCGAGGCGGTGGGTTTGGACGAGACCGACTGGCAGCCTGTGGCGATGATGGCGCTCGCGCCGAACGATGCCGTCTGGTTCCGACAGACCGTGCAGATTCCCAACACCCTGAACGGTTATGACTTGACCGGCGCGCGCATCTGGTTCCAGTTTCACGCCACCGCCAACGGTCCCATGCCGGAGATGATCTACTTCAACGGCCGCCGCGTGGCTATGGGCGAAGACCTGGAACCGATTGTGCTCGAGGACGACGCGCGGCCCGGCGACAGAATTGTGGTTGCGGTGAAGCTGCTGCACACGGTCGACACGAAGACCTTTCGCGGCGCGGACCTGCGCATCGAGTTTCCAGAGAACCGCCCCAATCCGGAAGATCTGGCGCAGGAGTTTCTGTCCGCGTGGGTTCTGCTGCCCTCGCTCGCGCCCGGCGACAGCGCCAAACTTGACACGCTCAATGCCGCCATTGGCGCGGTTGATGTGAGTGCGCTCGATGCCGCCGAATCCTCCGCCGGCGATACGCGCGCGCAGGCCGAGAGCAGATTTGACGCGAGTCTGAAAGCCGCGCAAGGCCAGCTTGAGGCGCTGCGTCCGCTGCTCGAGACGGCGACCTTCCACCTCACGGGCAACTCACACATCGACGCGGCGTGGCTGTGGCCGTGGACCGAAGCGGTCGACGTCGTCCGGCGCACCTTTTCGACAGCGCTGCAATTGATGAACGAATATCCCGGCTACACCTACACGCAGTCGGCCGCGGCCTACAACGAGTGGATGGCCGAAAAGTATCCTTCGATGAACGCCGAGATCAAGCGGCGCATTCAGGAGGGCCGCTGGGAGATTGTGGGCGGCATGTGGGTCGAGCCCGACCTGAACATGCCCGACGGCGAGTCGCTTGTTCGTCAATTGCTCGTGGGCAAGCGCTGGTACAAGCAGGCCTACGGCGTTGACGTGCGCATCGGCTGGAACCCCGATTCCTTCGGCTACAACTGGCAGCTGCCGCAGATCTACAAAAAGAGCGGCGTCGACTACTTCGTCACGCAGAAGATGAGCTGGAACGACACCAATCAGCTTCCTTTCAAACTGTTCTGGTGGCAGTCGCCCGACGGATCGAAGGTGCTCACTTATTTTCCCCACGGTTACGGCAACGACGATCTCAGATCCCTGCACCTCGGCGACGACCTGGTCACCGCGCGCGAGCACTCGCCCGGCATGACGGAGATCATGGACCTCTACGGCGTGGGCGACCACGGCGGAGGGCCCACGCGCGCCATGCTCGACGAAGGCTTCCACTGGGCCGCGCCCGATGCGGCTTCGGTTGCGGCGGACGGCGGTGCGCCGGTGACGCCGAAGTATGAATTCGGGACGGCGCAGAGCTGGTTCTCGGCGATTGAAAAGGAGATCGCGCCCGACAGCCCGGTGTGGAACTATCAATCGATCGCCAAGGGCTACACGTCGCCGGCGGCCGTGCCGGGGAAGGTCGCGATTCCGACGTGGAATTCGGAGCTGTACTTCGAATATCACCGTGGAGTCTTGACCACGCAGGCCAACCACAAGCAGAACATGCGGACGGCGGAAGAGGAGATGCTGAACGCGGAGAAATTTTCCTCGATTGCCTGGCTTTATGGCGCGAAGTATCCCGGACAAGAGCTGACCGAAGACTGGAAAAAGGTCTTGTTCAATCAGTTCCACGATCTGGCGGCGGGGTCGGGGATTGCGGTGATCTATGAGGATGCGCAGAAGGACTACGACTGGGTGCGGATGTCGACGGATGAGATTTCGGGCGACGCGCTGCAGACGGTTGTGGAGAGCATTGATACGCAAGCCAAGTACCCACATTCGATTCCGGTGGTGGTTTGGAACCCCCTCGGATGGGACCGGACCGGAGATGCGACGGTGAAAGTGCAAGGTCCGGGAGGTAAAGAGGGTTCTTACATCTGGTACTACAGCGATACCAACAACACAATCCGTTTTCTTCAAGTGGTCGCGAGAGACCCAGCGACAGGATTCCTGACTCTAAAGATTCCGGATGTGTTCGTCCCGGCTCTCGGCTACACGGTCGTTAGGCTGGTGGTCGATCAGAGCGGAACAAGGGCCAACGGAGTCAGGAAGCCCGCTTCCGGAAACTCCGGTTCCTTTGTGCTGGAGAACTTCCAGCTCAAGGTCCTGGTGGACAAAACGAACGGCTGCATCACAAGTATCTTTGACGAGCGTTCAAAGGTCGAGACGCTGGCGAAAGATGCCTGCGGAAACGAACTCCAGGCGTTCAAAGACACGCCAAAGCAATACGACGCCTGGAACATCGATCCCGGTACGCTCGACCAGCCACCGACACGTCTGAGCATGGCTGACAGTGTTGAGTTAGTTGAAGAAGACACCCCCGCCACAGCGGTCCGCGTCACACGCACTTGGCAAAATTCGAAATTTGTCCAGATCATCAGCCTGAGGCGAAATGCCGACCAGATCGACATCGACAACGACTTTGACTGGCACGAAAAACACGTTTTGCTCAAGGCTGCGTTCCCGCTCGCCGTCACCAGCGACTTTGCCACGTACGAGATTCCGTACGGCGAAATCGAGCGGCCGACGACGCGCAACAACTCCTTCGAAAAAGCTCAGTTTGAGGTTCCGGCGATGCGCTGGGCCGATTTTTCCGGCGCCGGACCCGACGGAAAAGTCCACGGCCTGAGTATTCTCAACCAGGACAAGTACGGATACGATGCGGCGGGCAACGTGCTGCGGCTGACACTGTTGCGCTCGCCCACGTGGCCCGATCCCGACGCCGACCAGGGCGAGCACCACTTCCACTACGCGCTCTATCCGCATGCAGGCACGTGGAAGGACGCGCTGACGGTGCGCCACGGATGGGAGTATGACTATCCGCTGCAGGCTATCGTAACGACGGCGCACTCCGGCTCACTCCCGCCCGAGCATTCGTTTGTCTCAGTCTCGCCGGACAATGTGGTTCTGACCGCCGTGAAAAAAGCTGAAGACGCGAACGCGCTGATTTTCCGCGTCTATGAGTGGACAGGGAAGGAGACGACGGCCGAGTTCCATGTGCCTCCGGGCGCGACGGGGGCGACCGTCACCAATCTCATGGAACAGCCGGAGGGCGATCCGCTCAAGGTCGAGCACGACGTGGTGAAGGCGCCCATCCATCCCTACGAGATCCTAACCATTCGCGTGGACTATCCGAGACAGTGAACAGGGAACAGGGAACAGGGAAAGAACTCTCAGCCTTCGTCCTTCAGCGATCTGCCGGAGGCAAAGAATCATGAAGCTAATGGCAAACAGCCATGAGCTAGGACCGACCACTGTTCACCGTCCGCCGTCCACGAATTTGTTAATCTGGAAGAGCAAGGAGCCTGCGCCATGCACATTACTTCCCCGTTCTTTGTGGTTCCAGTCATCATCGCCGTATTTGTGGCGTCGATTTTGTTTGCCACCAGCAGCAAGGAAGACGGGCCCTCGACGCATTGAGCCGGGGCGAATTGCCCGGGGCAGAATCCCCTCGTAGGCAGGTGCGCGAATCCAGGGGGCTGAAGCCCCCTGCTCCTTCCGTTGTTCCTTCATCGACGCAACTCCAGGCTTCCAATCCCAATTCCCGGAACATTTGAGCCACTGGCGGCGTATAACGTCCCAAGAGGGCGATTGCCATGATGCGGACGTCGACACGGAACTCCCCAGGCCAGTTGGCACGGAACTCGACACGGAACGCGATGCTGAACGCGAGCGGGATTTTTGCCTGCCTGGTTGCCTGCTGGGTTTTGGCGGCAGGAATTGCCGGATGCAGAGTGCAGGTGGACAAGGGCGCCAACGGCGAAGACAAGAAGGTCCAGATCGATACCCCCTTCGGCGGAATTCATGTGAACACCGACCAGACCACGGCCGCGGACCTCGGCCTGCCGGTCTATCCAGGCGCGGAGATCGCGAAGGATAAAGACAACGACAAGTCGGCGGACATCCACATGGGCTTTGGCGAGTGGGAGCTGCGCGTGAAGGTCGTCAACTACGCGACCTCCGACAGCCAGGACAAAGTCGTCGCGTTTTACAAGAACGCGCTGACGCGTTACGGCAACGTGATTTCGTGCCAGAGCAACGCGGCTGTGGGCACTCCGACCGCAACCACTGAAGGCTTGACCTGTTCCGACAATGGAGGCCCCAACGTGAGCGTCGATGACCACGGCAAATCGTATGGCTGGCAGTCCAGCCACGGCGGTTTTCAGTTGCGGGCCGGTTCCAGGCGCCACCAGCACATCGTGGGGTTTGAAAGCTCCGCGCCGGGCCAGACGCGGTTCGCTCTTGTGGCGCTCGATCTGCCGGCCGAGGCCGTCGGCGACTCCGGCAAGAGCGACTGAGGCCGGCCTGAACTGGGGGCCTCGGAGCCGCCTCTATTTGCCATGTGCCGCCGGCACTTTCCCATGTGCCGCCGGCGCCAGCTTGGCGCACGCTCTCGTGAATCTGGATTTCCACCGGGACCCTCAGCCTGAGACTCCTCCGGCACCTTGCGCCAAGGGGGCCCTCCCGCACTTTCCGTGCGCCGAAGCCCATAAAATCGAGATCGCCGCGCAAGTTTTGTGCTGTAAACCATCCATATGCGCACATTTCTATCTCTCAGCCCGCCCTCGTCGAAAGAGACAGCGAATCCAGTCCGAATTTCCGCCCCGATTGTGCAGAGATTGGGGTGACTCCCATCACAGCGCACCCCCGTTGCTAAAGCGCAGAATAACGCCGGTTTGGAGGTATTAGAGGCTTCAACTGGAGGCGCGACCCGTGATGGGACGATCCACGCCGATGCACGTTCTCTCGGGGATGTGCGGAGGCGGCTCAAGATGAACTGGAGCGAGGATTACCAGCGCAAGCGCACGAGCGCGGCGCAGGCGCTGGAAGCTGTAACCTCCGGGGCTCGTGTCTGGATCCAGTCGGGCTGCGGCACGCCCTCGGTTCTGGTTGACGCGCTGGTGGCTCGTGCCCCGGAACTGCGCAACGTTGAGATCATCCACATGAAGACGCTGGGCGCCGCGGACTACACGCGCCCCGAGTATGAGGGACACTTCCGCCATCGCGGGCTGTTCCTGGGCGACAACGTGCGTGAGGCGGTGTGCAATGGCCGCGCGGACTACACGCCGATTTTTCTCAGCGAGATCGAGGGACTGTTCGAGTCGGGAGCACTTGGCCTGGACGTCGTGCTGATGCAGGTGTCGCCGCCGGACGCGCACGGGTTCGTAAGCCTTGGGACGACAGTGGACTGCACGCTGACGCTGGTGCGCTACGCAAAGATCGTAATTGCCGAAGTGAACCGGCAGATGCCGCGGACACATGGGGAAACCAACGTGCACGTAAGCCGGATCTCCGCCATCGTCGAGAGCGACCGGCAGTTGCTGGAACTGGAAGCCGAGCCGCTGACTGATACTCATATGCGCGTGGGGCGCAACGTGGCTTCGCTGATTCCCGACGGGGCCACGCTGCAGACCGGCATTGGCGGCATCTCTGAGGCGGTGCTGTGCTGCCTCACCGACAAGCGCGACCTGGGTATCCACACCGAGATGTGTCCTGACGGCGTGATTGACCTGATGGAGTCCGGCGTGATCAACGGCGAGCGCAAAACGCTGCACCGGGGCAAGGCCGTGGCGGCGTTTGTGCTGGGCACGCAGCGGCTCTTCGATTTCATCCGCGAGAATCCCAGCTTTGAGTTTCGCTCCATCAGCTATACGAACGATCCGTTTGTGGTGGCGCAGAACGAGCGCATGGTGGCGATTAACGGGGCGCTGCAGGTGGACATCACGGGGCAGGTGTGCGCCGACTCGATCGGCACGCGGCCGTACAGCGGGTTCGGCGGGCAAATCGATTTCATTCGCGGCGCGGCGCGATCGAAGGGCGGCGTGCCGATTATTGCGTTGCCTTCGACGGCGCGAGGCGGAACGGTTTCGCGCATAGTGCCGGTGCTGGAGCCGGGCGCGGGCGTGGTCACGTCGCGTGCGGACGTGCACTATGTTGTCACCGAGCACGGCATCGCCTATTTGCATGGAAAGACGCTGCGCGAGCGCGCCGAAGCGCTGATTGCGATTGCCGATCCGCGTTTCCAGGCGGAGCTGGAGGATTTTGCGGTGCGCTCGCACTACATGGAACGAAAGCCGGCGGCGGTGCTGGTGTGAGTGTTGCCGCGTGGAGGAGATGAGCGAGATGACGGACGGGAAGAAGCCGGATCGGGGCCAGTTGCGCATCGACGAAGAGGAGTGCAAAGGCTGCGGGCTGTGCATCGAGGCCTGCCCGCCTAAAGTGATCTCCATGAGCGAGCGGCTGAATCACTACGGTTACCGGACGGCGTTGTATGCCGGCGCGGGCTGCACTGGCTGCGGAATCTGCTTCATGGCTTGCCCGGAGCCTGGCGCGATCACGGTGTATCGGCTGGTGAGCGCGCACGAGGTTGAGGCGCGCGCGGCGAATGCCGCAGCGGGAGGAGCGATCGCATGCGCAAGCAACTGATGAAGGGCAACGAAGCCATCGTCAAGAGCGCCATTCTTGCCGGATGCCGCGCGTTCTACGGCTATCCCATCACTCCCGCCAGCGAGATTACCGAGGCTGCGGCGGAGTTGATGCCGAAGACTGGCGGCGTGTATGTGCAGGCGGAGAGCGAGGTCGCGGCCATCAATATGTTGTACGGCGCGGCGTCGGCCGGCGTGCGCGCCATGACGGCTTCGAGCGGACCGGGCATCAGCCTGATGCAGGAAGGCATCAGTTATATGGCCGGAGCGGAGCTGCCCTGCGTCATCGCGGACATCACGCGCGGAGGCCCGGGGCTGGGCAACATCGCCGCCGAGCAGGGCGACTACCACCAGGTGGTGAAGGGCGGCGGCCACGGCAACTACCACACCATCGTATTGGCGCCGCACTCCGTGCAGGAGATGGCGGACCTGACCGCACTGGCGTTCGAGCTGGCAGACCGCTACCGCAACCCGGTGGTGATTCTCGCCGACGGCTTCATCGGGCAGATGATGGAGCCGGTTGAGTTCCCGCAGACGGCCACGGCAACGCACCTGCCCGAGTGGGCCGTCGCCGGCACTGCCGCCTCGCGCGGGAATCTGATCACGTCGCTGCATCTGGACATCGACGAACTCGAGAAACACGTTCGCGCGTTGGAAGCCAAGTACAAAGTCGCCGAACAGCGCGAGGCGCGCGCTGAGGAGTGGATGACCGCGGACGCGGAGATCGTGCTGGTGGGCTATGGCATTGTCGGCCGCATTTTAAAAGCCGTTACCGCCGAGGCCCGCGCCGCCGGAATCAAGGTGGGCGTGCTGCGGCCGATCACGCTCTATCCATTTCCGGTGGTGCAATTCCAGCGGCTGGCATTCAACGCGCGTGTCTTCGCCGTGGTGGAGATGAGCACCGGCCAGTTGATCGAGGACGTGAAGCTGGCGCTGAACGGCTCGCGGCCGGTGGAGTTTCTGAGCCGGGTGGGCGGCAACGTGCCCTCGCATGAAGAGGTGCTGGCGCTGGTTCGCGAGCTGGCGCGCCGCGGCGGTCTTGCACAGCCAGCTCAAGAAGAGGAGCGGATGGCAAATGTCTACTGAAACGGCGGCAGAGTACGCAGTTGCGCAGGGCAGGGCCAGGTCCTTCTACGAGCGCTATGAGCGCAAGGAAGAGCTGCAGCACCAGACGCACTTCTGCCCCGGCTGCGGCCACGGCGTCGTTCACAAGATGGTCGCCAAGGCCATCGACGATCTGGGCGTGCAGGATCGCACCATCATGGTCGGCCCCGTCGGCTGCAGCGTCTTCACTTACTACTACTTCGACGTAGGCAACGTGCAGGCCGCGCACGGCCGCGCGCCGGCCGTGGCCACGGCGATGAAGCGCAGCCGCCCCGGGAGCATCGTGATCAGCTACCAGGGCGACGGCGATCTTTCGGCTATTGGGTCGGCTGAGATTCTGCATGCGGCCAATCGTGGCGAAAACATCACCGTGATCTTTGTGAACAACGCCATCTACAGCATGACTGGCGGGCAGGCCGCGCCCACCACGCTGCTGGGCATGAAGAGCACCACCACCCCGAACGGCCGCAACGCCGCCACGGAAGGTTATCCGCTGCATGTGAGCGAGTTGCTGAGCACACTTCGGGCGCCGGCCTACATTGAGCGCGTGGGCCTGGGAGACAACAAGCAGATCGCGCAGGCTGCGCGAGCCATCAAGCGCGGCCTCGAAAATCAGGTACACGGGCTGGGCTTCTCGCTCATCGAGGTGCTTTCGCCCTGCCCGACCATCTGGAAATTGAACCCGGTCGAAGCGCAACACTGGGTGCGCGATGTGATGGAAAAGGAGTTTCCGCTCGGCGTTTTCTGCGATCGGACAAAAGAGCGGACGGAAAAGGCGGATCTGAGGCCAGCGACGCCGCATCCGGAACTCGAAGAGCTGCCACGCATTCTTGGCGTCGCCGAGGAGGATTTGCCGGAAGGCAACGCGGCGGCCCTTGCGCACGAACGGGCTATCGACCTCGAGGTGCGCATTGCAGGCTTTGGCGGGCAGGGCGTTCTGCTCCTGGGCGAGGTGCTGGCCGAGGCTGGCCTTGACGCGGGACTGGAGGTCTCGTGGCTGCCCTCGTACGGGCCGGAGATGCGCTCAGGCACCTCGAACTGCCACGTGCGGCTGTCGCGCCAATCCATCGATTCGCCACTGGTCACTTCGCCCAACGTTCTGGTGGCGATGAACGAGCCTTCGCTGCGCAAATTCGACAAGAGCGTGCGCCCGGGTGGATGGGTGATCTACAACGGCCAGGAATTTCCCACCGATTGCGTGCGCGACGGCGTGCATGTGCTGGCTCTCCCGTTTACTGAGCTGGCCGACGAGCTGGGCGACAAGCGCGCAGCCAACATGGTGATGCTGGGTGCGCTGCTCGAGATAGCGGGCGTGCTGCCGCAGGTAAGCATTGGCGACGCACTGCGGCGGCTAGTGAAAAATCCGCGCTGGGTGGAACTGGACGAGCGCGCCCTGGCGCGGGGAAGGGAACTGTACCTGCAATCGCTCGTGGAGGTGTGATATGAATGCGGACGCCGATCCCAACCTGATTGTGTATTTCGGCGGGCAGTATGTGCCCATGCGCGAGGCGCGCGTTGGAATCCTGACCCATGCGCTGCATTACGGAACCGGTGTGTTCGAAGGCATTCGCGCGTACTGGAACGAGGCTGCGCGCGAGCTTTACGTTCTTCGGCCCACGGAGCACTTCGAGCGCTGGAAGCGGAACTGTGGAATCCTGCGCATCGAGGTGCTGCTCACGCCCGCAGAGCTTTGCGCAATCACCGCCGAGCTGGCGTGGCGCAACGCCTTCCATACCGATCTCTACATCCGGCCGCTGGCATACAAAAGCGCGGAGCGTATCGGCGTGGCTATCGACGATCAAGATGCATTTTCCATCGTGGCCGTGCCCTACGGCGAGTATCTGCACAGCGAGAACGGCCTCCACGCCGGAGTCAGCTCCTGGCGGCGAATCGAGGACAATGCCATTCCGCCGCGGGGCAAGATCTGCGGCGCTTACGCCAATAGCGCACTGGCCAGCGACGAGGCGCACCGCTCGGGATTCGATGAGGCCATTTTGCTCAACGAGAGCGGCCACGTGACCGAAGGCGCCACCTGCAACCTCTTCATGCTGCGCCGTGGGCGGCTGATCACGCCCATCGTCACCGAGAACATTCTTGAAGGCATCACGCGCGATTCCATCATGGAGCTTGCCACGCGCGAGCTGGGCCTTGAGATCGTTGAACGGCCGATCGCCCGCAGCGAGCTTTACGCGTGTGACGAGCTGTTCCTGACCGGCACGGCAGTCGGCCTGGCGCCGGTGGTGCGCGTGGACCATCGGCCCGTCGCGGACGGGGCCATCGGCGCAGTGACGCGCCGCTTGCGGCAGCTTTACTTCGACGCCACGCACGGGAATCTGCCGGCATATCGCAAATGGCTGCTTCCGGTGTATGCAGGCGGCCGGCCGGCGGACCAGAACGCGGCGCGGGTCGCGGAAACGAGCTTGGCCTGAGCGAATGCCGGTGAGGCATCCCACCCTTTTTGTTCGCCAAGGCGAACGGAAAAGGATGGGGCAACCTCGGCGCCCAGGCAAGGAGGGAATACGAATGCTTACGACAGTGTGTCAAGCAAACGCCTATGACGTTGCCATGGAAAACTTCGACACCGCGGCAGACGCCATGGGCCTGGACATGAATACGCGCGAGATGATCAAGTGGCCCGAGCGCATGCTGACAGTGGGCGTGCCGGTGCGCATGGACGACGGCAACATTCACCGCTTTACCGGCTACCGCGTGCAGCACAGCTCGGTGCGCGGGCCCGCCAAGGGCGGCATTCGCTACCATCCGCAGGTCACGCTGGATGAAGTGAAGGCGCTGGCCACATGGATGACGTGGAAATGCGCGGTGGTGAACATCCCCTTCGGCGGAGCCAAGGGCGGCATCACCTGCGATCCGAAAAAGATGTCCCAGGGCGAGCTGGAACGGATGACGCGCCGTTACACCAGCGCGATTCTGCCGCTCATCGGTCCGGAGCAGGACATTCCCGCGCCCGACGTCTACACCAACTCGCAGACCATGGCCTGGATCATGGACACCTACAGCATGACCAAAGGCTATGCGATTCCCGGCGTGGTGACGGGCAAGCCCATCAGCCTGGGCGGATCGCTGGGACGCAACGAGGCCACGGGCCGCGGCGTCTTTTACACCCTCGAGTGCGCCTGCGAACACCTGCACATCCCGTTGAAGGGCACAACCGTCGCCGTGCAGGGCTTCGGCAATGCCGGCTCCATCGCTGCGCAGCTGCTGCATGAAGCGGGCGCGAGGATCATCGCCGTCAGCGACTCGACCGGCTGCGTTTACAACCGCAACGGCCTGAACATTCCTGAGCTGATCCACATGAAAGCGCTCTGCGGCCATGTCGACGGCTTTCCGGAGAGCGAGCCGATCTTGCCGCACGAACTGCTGGCTTTGCCGTGCGACATTCTGGTGCCCGCCGCGCTTGAGAACACCATTCAGGCTGACAACGCAAACGCGGTGCGCGCGCGGATCATCGCAGAGGCCGCCAACGGGCCGCTCACTCCCGCTGCCGACAGAATCCTCGAGGGCAAGGGCGTGTTCGTGATCCCGGACATTCTGTGCAACGCGGGCGGCGTGACGGTCTCTTACTTCGAGTGGGTGCAGGACGAACAGCACCTCTTCTGGGAGGCGCGGGACATTTACAAGCGCCTCGATCACGTGATGAAGACCGCTTTCCGCGACGTGCTCAAGATTCACGTCGAGCGGAACGTGCCCATGCGCATCGCCGCTAACATGCTCGGCATCGGCCGCGTGGCTGAGGCCGTGCAGATTCGCGGCATCTATCCATAGCTTCGACAGAACAATTCTCCCTTGACCCAACCTTTCTCCGCCGCGATGAAGCGCGGTGGGGAAAGGGCGGGACATCCATCCTGCAGTCATCCGAGTTGTCCCCAGCACTAGCCTTCGTTCTCTCCATCTACAATCCACCTGTCGCCACCTGCCGCCATTGCGGTTTACATTACGTTCATCGAAGGTTTGTTAGATAAACCTGGGGTCTCTCTCCATGAGTTTCAGGATTCACCGCGCCTCATTCATCGCCGCCCTCTGCATGGGCTCCATCTACCTATCGGCACAAACCATCGACCTGCCTTCGAGTAAGCAGTTGATCGAAGAAGTCCCGGGCCATCCGCAGCGCATCAACAGCCTGCCCATTTCGATGGCTGTCTCGCCCGATGGCCGCTACCTGGTGACGGTAAATGCCGGCTACGGAACTTTCGAGTCGCAGTACCAGCAGTCATTCTCGGTTCTCGACACGGTGACCGGTGCGCTTGCCGATTTCCCCGATACGCGCACTTCGCCGCGGGCCAAGCAGACGCTCTATTCCGGGCTCGCCTTCAGCCGCGACGGCAGCCACATCTACGCCAGCATGGCCTCGCTGACCGACGCGAAAGGCGACGGCAAAGACGATGTTGGCAGCGGAATCGCGGAATACACGTTCTCCGCAGGCAAGATCGCACCCGAGCGCCTGATTGATCTGCCGGTCGCGCCACTCCCGCCGGGACGAAAGACGCGACTGCCCGAGGGAATCGACAATCATGAGGGAGTACCGTACCCCGCCGCGATCGCGGTCCTCGGCGAGCATGGCCGCGAGAAGCTGCTGGTTGCCGAGAATCTCTCCGATGACGTCGTTCTCGTCGACGCCGCGACGGGCACGATCGAGGAACGATTCGATCTCTCCGAGAACGACGCCGTGCCTTCGACCTACCCCATTGCTCTTGCCGTCACCGGCGATGGCAAGCGCGCGTTTGTCGCGCTGTGGAACGCATCGGAGATCGTTGAGCTGGACCCTGCGCGAGGCGTCGTCGGACGCAAGCTGGCGCTGCTCAAGCCACCTGACCCCATCGCTCCCGGCACGCACCCGTGTGCTTTTGCATTTTCGCCTGGAGAGAAGACGCTCTACGTGGCGCTCGCCAATCGCGATGCGGTGGCCGCCGTGAATGTGAGCGCGGGGCAATTCGCCGTCAAGGGCTACTTCGATACGCGCCTGCCGGGCCAGAGTTATTTTGGCGCCGAGCCGGTTGCTCTCGCCGTCAACGCCGATGGCAGCCGGGTATACGTCGCGAATATGGCCATGGATGCGATCGCGGTGATCGACCCGCGCAAATTGACGCCAAAGGCCGCGAAGACAGGAATGGTTGAGCCGGACGGATTCATTCCGACCGAATGGATGCCGATGTCGTTGGCGTTTGTCGCGACGCCCTCCGGCGGCAAGCTCTACGTCGCGACCGATAAAGGCAAGGGAATCGGGCCCAACAACTTCCCGCAGAAAATCGCCGAATCGCAGCCTCATCAACGCAGCGGCAGCAGCACCTACATCGCCACGCTGCTTTACGGTTCACTGGCGGCGATCGACGAATCGGAGATCGCGAGCCACCTCGCCGACTGGACCTCGACCGTGCTCGAGTCGAATCGGATGAAGGCAGCGCAGGAACAGATTGCGTTTGCAGGCGGCGCCACGCGCCGCATTCGCCACGTCATCTACATCATCAAGGAGAATCGCACCTACGACCAGATTCTCGGTGACCTCGAGCAGGACGGCAGGCCCGTCGGCAACGGCGATGCGACCCTCGCCATGTATGGCCGAACGGTCACACCCAACGAGCACAAATTGGCGCTCCAGTTCGGCCTGCTCGACAACTTCTTTGACTCCGGCGAAGTCTCCGGCGACGGCCACGTCTGGTCCACTGCGGCCATCGGCACGGATTATCTGGAGAAGACCTGGCAGCAGAACTACCGCGGCCAAGAGCGAGCTTACGACTACGAGGGCATTGTGGCCGGCGGCTATCCGCTGTTGCAGAGAATTCCCGACGTCAACGAGCCGGCGAGCGGCTATCTGTGGGGCGATCTGGCCGCGCACGGCAAGACCTACTACCACTTTGGCGAGTACATCTCGTCGACGTTTTGCGACCAGCCCGCGGTTGCCGACGCGTCACTGGGCGCAATGCTGGCCGGCCCGGCCTGTGCACGCAAGGCGTTTGCGCCAGGCGAGCCGCTGCCCACCGAGTGGGGCGGCGGCGTGAACAAGTGGCCCTGGCCCATTTCGCGCATGGCGACCAACATCGCCACCAAGCCCGAACTGGTGGGCCACTTCGCGCCGGAAGCCCCGGACTTCAATCTCATGGTTCCCGACCAGATCAGAGTCGAAATCTTTCTGCGCCACCTGAAGCAGTGGGTCGCCGATCGCGAGCACGGCCGCGACACCATGCCTGATTTCGTGATGCTGCGCCTGCCCAACGATCACACCGCGGGCACGCGGCCGGGAGGGCCAGCGCCGAAGTCTTCCGTCGCCGATAACGATCTCGCCGTTGGCCGCGCCGTCGAGGCGATTTCGCACTCTTCCTATTGGGACGACACGGCCTTCTTCATCCTCGAGGACGACGCGCAGAACGGCGCCGACCACGTGGACGCGCATCGCAGCATCGCGCTGGTCGTCAGCAAATATTCGCCGCGCGGCCCGAGTGGCGCGCCGTTTGTCGACAGGCGCTTTTACTCGACGGTGAGCGTCATCCGCACTATGGAGGCTCTGCTCGGCCTGCCGCCGATGAACAACAACGACGCCTTCTGTTCGATGATCTCCTCGCTGTTCACGGGGCCGGGCGATCAGGTGCCGTATACCGCCGACTATTCCAACCGCGACAACGGCCTCATCTACACGGCCAACCCAAACAACGCCGTGGGCGCTCGGGCCAGTATGAAGATGGACTTCAGCCACGCTGATCGCGCCCCTGCCGAGAAACTCAACGTCATACTCTGGAAGGACGCAATGGGCAGCGCCCCAGTGCCGCCGATGATCAAGGCGCGAGCGAAGAAGGCAGACGGCGACGACGACTAGTCAGCAACGGAGCCGCCGCCAGCCAACGGTTCACAGGATGGGATAAATGGTGGAAAAAGCAGCTTGAATGGCAGTAACCGGCGCCAACTGTTTCGCCAAAACCAGCCTCAAACTGGTAGCTTGAAAGAGTAAGAAACTCTTTCTCACGATGGCTCTTAGTCCCTATTTTTCTTTAGCAGTTTTGTTCGTGGCGGCACTGGGCTTTGGCCTGGCCCCGCTGGGGCTGGCCTGGCTTTGGGCCAGAGTGTATTCGCCGGCCAAGCCCAACGCGGTGAAGAACGCCATTTACGAGTGCGGCATGGAGTCGAAGGGCGACGCGTGGATGCAGTTCCGCTCGGCCTATTACCTGTACGGGATCATTTTTCTCATCTTCGACGTGGAGGCCGTCTTCCTGCTTCCATTCGCGGTTGCATTTACAGGTTTGGGCGCAGCGGCGTGCGCGGCCATGCTGGTGTTTGTTCTCCTGCTGGTTGAGGGGCTGGCCTGGGCCTGGGCCAAAGGCGTGCTGACGTGGCAGTGGAAAGATAGGGTTCAGGTTTCAGGTGTCAGGGATTAGTTTCGTGGGCGGCGGATAAGGCTGCATACACCTGATATCTGATCCCTGAAACCTGAACCCTGGGAGCGAAGCGACGATGGCTGTTGACCAAAACTTGAAGATCGAACTCGGCAAACAGGGCATCTTCGTTACGACCATCGAGGAGCTCTACAACTGGGGGCGGCGCAGCTCGGTGTGGCCCATGAATTTCGGCCTCGCGTGCTGTGCCATCGAGATGATCGCTACCACCATGGCGCGCTACGATCTGGCGCGGTTCGGGGCCGAGGTCTTCCGGCCGTCGCCGCGGCAGGCCGATCTGATGATCATCTCCGGCACCGTGACCAAAAAGATGGCTCCCCAGGTGGTGCGGCTCTACAACCAGATGCCGGAGCCCAGGTACGTGATTGCGATGGGAGCGTGTGCCATCTCCGGAGGGCCGTTCAAGCAGGGCTACAACGTGTTGAAGGGGATTGACCGCTACATCCCGGTGGATGTGCACATTCCCGGCTGCCCGCCGCGGCCGGAGGCGCTGTTGGAGGCTTTTATTACCTTGCAGAAGAAGATCGACGCCCAGCCTTTGACCGGCAACGACCGTCCGCGCTTTCTCGACGCCGAGGCGCAGGGCGAGTTCCCGGTGCCGGTGCCGGGAGAGCACGATCTGGAACCGCCGTCGAACAAGGGCGTGTGGACCGTACCGGTGGTGATTCGCTGATGAAGACGATGGAGGAAATGAAGGCGGCGATTGAGGCGGCTGTGCCGGGCGCGGGAGTTGAGATTGTGCTCAACCCGAGCCCTTCCGGACAGCACTCGCTGCGGCTCGCTCCGCAGAGCGCGGTCGCGGTCGCAACGTTTCTGCGCGACGATCCCGAGTTCGCCTTCGATTTTCTCTCCAATGTGACCGGAGTCGACTGGCCCGGCAAAGAGATCGCGGAAAAAGTGAAAGTAATACATGAAGTCACCAAGACCGTCGACGGTGTTGAGAAGGCCGTCGAGGAAACGGTAGAAGAGACGCGCAAACACGTGGAGCCGGGCTGCCTGGAGGTGGTCTACCACCTGTATTCGGTCGAGAAGAAGCACGGGCCTGTGGTGCTGCGGATGAAAACGGTGAACCGCACCGACCAGGTGGAGTTGCCGTCGCTGACGTCGGTCTGGCGGTCGGCGGAGTTTCAGGAGCGCGAGATCTTCGACCTGTTCGGAGTGGTTTTTACCGGGCACCCAGACCTGCGGCGGATTTTGATGTGGGAGGGATTCAAGGACCATCCGATGCGGCGCGATTACGTGGAGCCGGACGACTTTGAATACGAGCCGACGGCGCACGATGAGGTGCTCAAACGCGCGCAGGAGCATCGCGCGGCCGAGGCCGCACGAGGGAATAGCCAATAGGGAATAGGGAGTAGCCCGGACGAAGAATGAGTGTTGCGGAAACCAAAGCGGAGAAGGCGGCGGGCTGGAACCGGCCGCCGGTGATTGAGCCGGACGGCGAGGGCGAGCTGCTTGAAGTCGCCATGGGCCCGCACCATCCGTCCACGCACGGCGTCTTCCGCATGGACCTGACCTTGGACGGCGAGCGCGTAGTCGGGCTGAAACCGGAATTCGGCTACCTGCACCGCAATCACGAGAAGATTGCCGAGGGGGCCAGCTATCTGGCCTCGATGCCGTATACCGACCGGCTGGACTATATCTGCTCCCTGACCAATAACTGGGCCTACGCGCTGGCGGTAGAGAAGCTGGCTGGCCTGGAAGTTCCCGAGCGAGCCGAGTACCTGCGCGTGATTGCGGGCGAGCTGACGCGGGTGCAGAACCACCTGGGGGCCATCGGCTTCCTGATACAGGATATGGGCGCCAGCGGGACACCGCTCATGTACGCCTTCAAGGAGCGCGAGAAGATTCTGGACCTCTTCGAACAGCTCACCGGCTCGCGCATGATGTGCAACTACATGCGCTTTGGCGGCTGCCGTGTAGATGCTTCGCAGGCTTGGCTGAACGGGGCGCGCAAGGTGGTGGCGGGGCTGCCGGCGTTTGTTGACGAGTTTGAGGCGCTGCTCCGCAGCAACGAGATTCTGATGGTGCGCACCGAGGGGATGGGCGTTCTGCGCCCGGTGCTGGCGGTGAACGCAGGCGTCACGGGCCCCCTGCTGCGGGCCTCGGGCGTGAACTACGACATCCGCAAGGTGGACCACTACGGCATCTACGACCGCTTCAAGTTCCGCGTGCCGCTGGGCGATCATGGGGATGTTTATGACCGCTTCATGGTCCGGTTGCTGGAAACGCGGGAGTCGATCGGGATTCTGGAGCAGGCGCTTAAGGAGATTCCGGGCGGACCGGTGATGGACCCCAAGGCGAAGATTCGCGGCTTCCGTCCCAAGCCGGGCGAGGCCTACGGGCGGATTGAAGCGCCGAAGGGCGAACTGGGCTTTTATCTGATCAGCGATGGAGGACCGAATCCCTATCGCTACCGGGTGCGGCCGCCGAGCCTGATCAACTTGACCATTCTTGAGGATATGTGCCTGGGGCACAGCGTGGCCGATGTGGTGCTGATCTTCGGCAGCGTGGATATTGTCTTGGGAGAAGTGGACCGGTAGTGATGTTTGCGTTGAGGCCGGTTCCGGTTGAAACTTAGCAGCAACAGCGAGGAGGTCGAGATGAATATCGTGAAGAGCAGCAGGGCTTTGTTGGTGATGGGCGTGGCTCTGAGCGCCGCAATGAGCGCGCGCGCAGCCGGCACATACAATTTGACGTGCGACGCCTCGAGAAGCGGGTCGTTCACCATCGCGCTGACGGGCTTCAATATGGTTGTGACCGGATCGGGCGACGCCTCAGGAGCGGGCGCGGCTGCCGGAAAGCGCGCCTCCAAATTCGAGCTGACCATTAACTTCGATTCGGGCAAGGATTACAACGCGCTGTTGTCGATGCTCGAAGACAACGAGAACTTGCGGAGTTGCAAGCTGACCGATGGCCAAGGCGGCGGAACGACCGCCTCGGATAGCTGGAACCAAGAGGCTGTGACCAAGGGAAAGAGCAAGGGGAAGAACAACGCGCCCGCATCGACCACTGGCGGTGCCCTTGAATGGATCCTGACCAACGCAAGCATCACCAGTGTGACAGCGACAGGAAGCGAAGGCGCCACAGGCGCGCCTCAGGGATCCATGCAAGCAACGATCGAGGCACAATCGTTCTCCTTTGCGGACTAACAGAAACACGAATGAACTGCAAGCGATGAACTTTCAGCTGCAAATCGGAGGATGTATTGCTGGGTGATGGAATCCTGAAAGGGATGGCGGAGACGGCGAGGAATTTCTTTGGAAGTTACGTCTCCAAAGAACGGCTCACGACGGTCGAGTATCCGGAAAAGCGGATCGCTCCGATCGAGGCTGCGCGCGTTTTCCCCCTGCTGGTGTATGACGGCACGGACTGGGAGGCTGGATTGCGCTGCGTGGCCTGCCAGATTTGCGAGAAAGAGTGCCCGCCCAAGTGCATCCTCATCGAGAAAAGCAAGGACAAGAAGCCCGATTACGTGGGCAAGCTGCAGTTCTATCCCGCGCGCTTCGATATCGACATCTCCGTCTGCATGAGTTGCCAGATCTGCGTTGAAGTTTGCCCGTTCGAGGCTATCAAGATGGACACGCAGTTTGAGCTGGCCACCGAGGACCGTTTCGGCGGGCTGCTTCTCGACCGCCATCAACTAGCCAAATCGAACGAGTATTATCACTCGATCCATCCAACCGAAGCCGCCGAGGTGGACGCGCGCCTCGCGGAGGAAAAGGCCAAGGTGGAAGCGAAGGCCAAAGCTGCGGCCGAAGCAGCAGCTGCAAAAGCCGCGGCTGCGCCCAACCCCGCTCCGCAGGCTGGAGGAGGAAGCTAGCCCATGGCCGTCTTTTTCGACCAGATCTTCGTCCTCCTGCGCGATTGGCTCGTTGGATTTTTGCCCGCCGCACTGCGGCCGGCGGCAGGCGTCGTGCTCGGCGTCATCGCCATCGTCTGCGTCTTCCCCGGCCTCTTCGCGCTCACCACGGTTTTTGAGCGCAAAGGCCTCGGACGCATTCAAAATCGATTCGGCCCGAATCGCGTTGGCCCTTACGGCCTCTTTCAGCCTATTGCCGACGGCATCAAGGCGCTTACCAAGGAAGACATTGTCCCCTTCAGCGCCAATGCCGTCGTGCACTTTCTCGCGCCGCTGGTGCTGGTGACTGCGGTCTTCATGGGCTTTGCCGTCCTGCCCATGGGCCGCAACATGGTGCTGGTTGACATGGACGCGGGACTGCTCTTCTTCTTTGCCATGAGTGCGGCGACGGAGCTTTCGGTTTTCATGGCCGGCTGGTCGAGCCGCAACAAATACTCGCTGCTCGGCGCCATGCGCGCCGTGGCGCAAATGATCAGCTATGAAGTCGTGCTGCTGCTTTCGAGCGTCTCCGTCGTCATGATCGCCGGTTCGCTCTCGCTGCCCAAAATTGTCGCGGCTCAGAACCAGTACTCCAACGGCTTTCCTCACTGGTACATCTTTACGCCGTGGGGCCTCGCGGGCTTTCTCATGTACGCCATCGCCGCCACCGCCGAGACCAATCGCTCGCCCTTCGATCTGCCCGAGGGTGAATCGGAACTTGTCGCCGGCTATCACACCGAATACTCCGGCTTCAAATTCGCACTTTTCTTCCTTGGCGAGTATCTCGCCATGTTTTCCATCTCCGGTCTCGGAACCACGCTGTTTCTCGGCGGATGGTCGGCGCCGTTCTCGTTTCTCTCCTGGGTTCCTTCGTGGATCTGGTTTTTCGGCAAGGTGATGCTCTCCATCTTCGTCTTCATCTGGATGCGCGGCACGTTGCCCCGGCTGCGCCAGGACCAGCTGATGAACTTTGCTTGGAAATTTGTTCTGCCCTTCACGCTGCTCAATCTGCTCGTCACCGCGCTGTGGCGCTTCATGGGCGAGGGATGGGCGCGCTGGGTAGTCTGCACAGTCATTCTCGTGGCGGCCTACGCCGTCATGGGCCGGCTGGAGATGCGCAGCGAGCACTTTGGCCGCAGGAGCTACCGCTATGCTGAGTAAGACAGCGAGCAAGCCAGCCCAGCGGATACAAATCACCCGCTGCGGACCCCAGCCGGTACCAAGCCGCCTCATCGGGCAACGATCGCCCACTGGGGACCCCGGCAGGGACCAAGCCACCACATCGGGCAACAATCGCCCGCTGGGGACCCCGGCAGGGACCGAGGCGGCGGGGAAGTCGATTCTCTTTGCGCGCTCGGAAAGGACGAGCCGCCGATGAATGCGGTGTTTTACATTCTTGCAGCCCTCACGCTGGCCGGCGGCCTAGCGTCGGTGTTGCTCAAGCACCTGGTTCACTGCGCGCTTGCCGTCACGGTGGCCTTCGCCGGGCTGGCGCTGCTCTTTCTTCAGCTCGACGCGCAGTTCGCAGGCTTCGCGCAAATTCTCGTCTACATCGGCGCCGTCGCTATCCTCATTGTCTTTGCCATCCTGCTCACGCGCGGATCGGAATTGCCGAAGGAAGGCGTCTTCAGCAAGACTTGGCTTTTGGGACTGGTCATCGCCGCAGGCGTCTTTGCCCTTCTTGGATGGGCAGTGCTTGCCAGCGTCAGCGCGATGCCGCAGCAGAACACCGTCCCGTCCGTCACCGTACACGACATCGGCGACGCGCTTGTGGGCCGCTACGTGCTGCCGCTTGAGATTGTCGCCCTGTTGCTCACCGCAGCCACCATTGGCGCGGTCATCGTGGCCATGCACGAGAAAGAGGGGCCCAGATGACGAGTATGACGGCGACGCCACTCGCCGGCTATCTTCTTGTCGCGGCGTTGCTCTTTGCCATCGGCCTCGGCGGCGCGCTCGTGCGACGCAACGCCATCATGGTGCTCATCGGCATTGAGCTCATGCTCAACGCGGCCAACCTGAATCTGATCGCCTTCTGGCGCTTCGGCCCGCATCCCGAGGCGCTCACCGGCATGATGTTTGCTATCTTCTCCATCGCTGTGGCCGCGGCCGAGGCTGCCGTGGGTCTGGGTCTCGTTATCGCCATCTATCGCCACACCAACACCACCGAACTCGACAAGATCGACAGGATGAAGGGGTGAAAGCTTGATCCAGCAATTCGCGGCATTCACTCCCCAATTCGCTGCCTCATCCATCGCGAGAATTTTGTGGCTCATCCCGGCGGTGCCGATGGTTGCTTCAGGCGTGATCGCGCTGCTCAAGCAGCCGCAGCGCAAACTCGCGTCCGCTCTGGCCACCGGTTCGCTCGGTTTCTCGCTCTTCTTGTCGCTTTTCGCTTTCGCCCACGTTCTCAGCGGTTGGGCGCACGGCTCGGTCGTTCGCGAGATCGTCAGCTTCACTTGGATCCACGTGGGCGCAGCGAGCGTCGACCTCGGCTGGGTGCTCGATCCCCTCGCCGCCATCATGCTCGTCATGGTCAGTTTTGTCGGGCTCCTCATTTTCATCTACTCCGTCGGCTACATGGCCCACGACGAAAACTTCACCCGCTTTTTCTGTTTCATGTCGCTCTTTGCCGGAGCCATGCTCGGCGTGGTCATCTCCAACAGCCTGCTGCTGCTCTTCATGTGCTGGGAGATCGTCGGCCTCACATCGTATCTCCTGATCGGGTTCTGGTATCAGAAGCCCGTGGCCGCGGCGGCCGCGAAAAAAGCCTTCATCACCACGCGCGTCGGCGACATTTTCTTCCTTCTCGGAATCGTCTGGCTGTTTTCCGAGACCGGCACGCTGCTTTTGTATGACCATGGCGTGGGTTCGCTCGAAGGCCTCGCCCTCGCCAACCTGCTCACGCAGCATGCAGGTCTCGGCCTCAGCGCCGCGGGCGCCATCGCTCTGCTCATTTTCGCCGGAGCCGTCGGCAAGAGCGGCCAGCTTCCGCTGCACGTCTGGCTACCCGACGCGATGGAAGGCCCCACTCCGGTCTCCGCGCTCATTCACGCAGCCACCATGGTCGCCGCCGGCGTCTTTCTCGTGGCGCGCGTCTATCCGCTCATGTCCGTCGGCGCGCAGCCTGGTGGCACCACCGTCGCGCTCACCGTCGTCACCTGGGTAGGGGTGGCCACGGCAGTCTTCGCCGCGCTCATCGCCGTCGCGCAGAATGACATCAAGCGCATCCTTGCCTACTCCACGGTCTCGCAGCTCGGCTATATGATGGCCGGTCTTGGCCTCGGCGGTGTTGCGGTGGGCATGTTCCACCTGATCACGCACGCGTTCTTCAAGGCGCTCTTGTTCCTCGGCGCGGGCTCGGTGATTCATGGCTGCCACGAGGAGCAGGACATCCGCCGCATGGGTGGCCTTCGCGCCGACCTGCCGCTCACCTTCGCCACCTACGCCATTGGAATGTTGGCGCTGTGCGGGTTCCCGATTTTCTTCTCGGGCTTCTGGTCAAAGGACGGCATCCTTGAGGCCGCGTGGCATTCGCCCGTCATTAAAGGCCCGTTCTACCTGCTCGTTTTTGGCGCGCTGCTCACCGCCTTTTATATGACGCGCCAGGTCTGCTACGTCTTCCTCGGCTACTGGCGCGGGCATCAAACGGCGCACGAAAGTTCGAAGGTCATAACGCTGCCGCTTGTCATCCTTGCCTTCTTCGCAATGGCGCTCGGCCTGATCGGCACGCCTGCCTGGCCGTGGTTCCACGCGCTTCTTGAAGGGCGCGCGGCGGCGTTCAGCTTTCGCAGCCTCATCGAGCCAAGTTTCCTTTGGCTCATGGCCACTTCGTCGCTTGTCGTTTTTCTCGGCCTCGGATTCGGCTGGCGGCTCTATGGCAACAAAACGCCCCAGCCCGATGAGCCCGACGCACTCGAAAAATCCGTGCCCTGGCTGTGGGCCCCGCTCCGCGATCGCCTTTACGTCGACGAGCTCTACGGCATCACGGTGATCGCCTTCTATGCATGGTGGGCACGCGTGGCCGATTGGATCGATCGCCGAGTGTGGGGCGGCGTCGTTGCCGCGGTCGCGCGGATCTTCGCACTATGGGCACAACTCAACCGCCTGCTCGACGTCAACTGGGTCGACGGCGGCTTCGACAAAACCTGCGAGGAACTTTCTGAGGGCGGCGGCCTGCTGGCGAGCATCGAGAGCGGCCGCGTGCAGAACTACCTGCGCATTCTGGCCGTCGCCGTCGTCGCTCTCGCGGTCATTCTCTACTGGAGCAGCCGGCCATGAACGGATTCGCGACCGGTTTCCCGATTTTGACGCTCCTCACCGTGCTGCCCCTCGTCGGCGCGGTCATTGCGCTCTTCGTGGGCAAACATGCGCGCGGCGTCGCACTGCTGACTTCGCTCGCCTGCCTTGTCCTCTCACTTGTAATTTGGACCCGCCTGCCGGCCAACGGAATCATCGGCCTGGTTGAGCTGCACAGTTGGGCGCCCTCGTTGGGCATCGAGTATCACCTCGGCGTCGACGGCCTCGGCGCGCTTATGCTGCTGCTGTCCGCCATCGTCACGCTCATGTCGGTTGACGCGTCGCATCGCGTGCACCACATGCCCGGCCTATTCTACGGGCTCATCCTCATCCTCGAATCGGGCCTCTTCGGCTCCTTCACCGCGCTCAATTTCTTCCACTGGTTTTTGTTCTGGGAGTTGAGCCTCATCCCCGCATTCTTCCTCATCAAAATGTGGGGCGGGCCGCGCCGCGGTCCCGCGGCCACGCAATTCTTCATCTACACCATGGCCGGCTCAGTGGCGCTGTTGATCTCATTTCTCGCCATCTTTCTTTCCACCGGCTCCATGGACTTCGGCGATCTCGCAGCCATGGCCGCGTCCGGCGCCTTGTCGCAGATGGTCACGGCGCATTTGGGCGCGGTAATGCCATGGCTCGCGATCGGCGTGCTCGCCGGCTTCGCAGTCAAAGTTCCGCTCGCGCCCTTTCACACCTGGCTGCCTGCTGCGTATGCCGAGGCGCCTTCGCCCGTCACCATGCTGCTCACCGGCGCCATGTCGAAGATGGGCGTCTACGGCCTGCTGCGCATCGCGCTGCCCATCTTTGGCGCGCAGATTTCCGCCATGCGCTCGCCGCTTCTCGTCCTCGCTGTCATCACCGTGGTCATGGGAGCGTGGGCCGCGGCCGCGCAAAAAGATTTGAAGCGCGTCTTCGCCTACTCCTCGGTGAATCACCTTGGCTACTGCCTGCTCGGCATTTTTGCGTTGGCGATTCCGGTTTCGAGCGCGGCGCAACAGGCTAGCCAGGCCGCCGCGCTCAACGGCGTCATCCTGCAGATGTTCAATCACGGCATCACAGCGGCTGCCATCTTCTGGTTCATCGCCATGATTCAATTCCGGACCGGCGGCCTGCGCGGCATTGACGATTTCGGCGGCTTGCGCAAGCCCGCGCCGGTCTTCGCCGGACTCATGGGCATCGTGCTCTTTTCTTCGCTCGGCCTTCCCGGCCTCAACAGCTTCGTCAGCGAGTTCCTGATCTTCCGCGGCGTTTTTCCGCTCGCATGGGTCGCGGCGACGGTTTCTGTTCTCGGACTGCTCGTGACGGCGATTGTCATCCTCATCGTTATTCAGAAAGTTTTCACTGGCCCCGTCCCCGAGCGCTGGGCAAACTTTCCCGATCTGCATCACAGCGAACGGATGGCTCTCGCTCCTGTGATCGGCCTCATGTTTCTGGTTGGACTTGCGCCGCGGCTGATTCTCGACACGATCAATCCCACGGTTATGAACCTGCTGGCGCACTGGAGATTTTAGAGAATGGCCTGGGCGATCTATATTTCGTTTGCCGGCGCGTTGATCTCCGCGCTGCTGCCCAAAGGCAAGCCCGCCCTGGCGCGCTGGTGGGCGCTCACCGTGACTGTGGCCGGACTCGCGATCGCCGTCGCGGGTTATGCCGCCGGCATGGGCCAGGGCCGCCAGGTTTTTGTCGATGCGCTTTGGGTGCCCTCCATGGGTATCCACTATCTGCTCGCCGCAGACGGCATCAGCCGCGTCCTCGTTCTGCTCACCGGCATCGCCTCCGTCGCCGGCGTTCTCTTCAGTTGGAACATCGAGCTGCGCACCAACCAGTTTTTCGCCTTTTATCTCGCGCTTATTGGCGGCGTCTACGGCGTTTTCCTCAGCGGCGATCTCTTCCTGCTCTTCGTCTTTTACGAAGTCGCCATCATTCCCAAGTACTTCCTCATCTCCATCTGGGGTTCCACGCGCCGCGAATACGGCGCCATGAAGCTCGCGCTCTACTCCTTCGTCGGCTCGGCCATGGTGCTCATCGGCCTGCTTGCGGCCTACACCACTGCCGGCAGCCACTCCACCGCGCTCGTCGATCTCGCGCACGCGGGCCTGCCCGTCAGCTTTCAGATGTGGTGTTTCCCGCTGGTCTTTGTCGGCTTCGCGATTCTCGCCGGCATGTGGCCGTTCCACACCTGGGCGCCCACCGGCCACGTCGCCGCGCCCACCGCTGCTTCCATGTTGCTGGCCGGCGTCGTCATGAAACTGGGCGCCTACGGCTGCCTGCGTGTGGGCATCGGACTCTTTCCGCACGGCCTCGATCCATGGGGATTCTCGTTTATCGGGATCGGCTCGTGGCGCGACGTCTTCGCTTGGCTCGCCGTCATCGGCATTGTCTACGGTGCGCTCGTCGCCCTCGCGCAAACCGACTTCAAATTCGTCATCGGCTACTCCAGCGTGAGCCACATGGGTTTTGTGCTGCTCGGCCTCATGACGCTCAACCAGATCGGCGTCGACGGCGCGGTTCTGCAGATGTTTTCGCATGGTGTCATCGCCGGCCTCCTGTTCGCCATTGTCGGGCGCATCGTCTACGACCGCACCCACACGCGCCAATTCGCCGAGCTAGGCCCCATGCACCTCTCGCGACGGCTGCCCTTCGCGGCGTGGGCCTTTGTCTTTGCCGGCGCCGCGTCCATGGGCCTGCCTGGCTTCTCCGGATTTGTAGCCGAGCTGCAAGTCCTCGTCGGCGCGTGGCAAGCCAATCCCTGGTGGACCATCGTTTCCAGCATCGGCATCATCGTCGGTGTTGCCTATATCTGGCGAGCCCTGCAAAAGGCCTTCTTCAGCGACGCGCTGCCCACCCCGCATGAGCTCGAATCCGAGCAGGAGCACAAGTTCGATCCCATCACCTGGCCCGAGATCGCCGGAGTCGCGCTGCTCGGCATCTCCACGCTCGTGGTCGGCCTCTATCCGCGCGTTCTTCTCGATTCCATCGAGCCGGCAGTAAGAGCGCTGCTTGCGGGAGGCGCGCAATGAACTACGCCGCCCTGTTCCGCTCTACGCTGCCTGAAACGGCCCTCGAAATCGCCGCGCTACTTGTGCTCGTCGTCGATCTCGGGTTTCTGCGCAAAGCAGCGCTGCAAATTCGCATTGCCGTCGCCGCATTCATCGGCGTCGCAGGCTGCATTGCGGCCATTTGGGCCGTTTGTGCGACGGAATGGACGGGATTCAGCGCCGGAAGCGATCTGCTGCTCACGGCGGGTGGCTCGGCAGGCGTCGCGCAGGTTGCCATCCTCGTGCTCACCGCACTCACCCTTCTGCTGCTGATCGATTCCGCCTTCACGCGCCATGCTGGAGAGTACGTTTCTGTCGTGCTGATGGCTGCAGCAGGCGGCCTGATCATCTCCGCCGCTCAGGACTTGCTGGTGATCTTTGTTGGCCTTGAGCTGCTCTCGCTCGGGCTCTACGTCCTCACCGCCTTTAACAAACAATCCGGCAAAAGCGCCGAGGCCGCCATCAAGTATTACCTCTTCGGCGGAATGTCGGCAGCGTTCCTTCTCTTTGGCTTCAGTTATCTCTACGGGCTTTCGGGCTCAACCAGTTTGCCCAAAGTTGTTCTCGGTTCTCTAGTGGCTTCGGCCAACGGCGCCTCGCCGCTGCTCATCATTGCACTGGTCATGATCGCCGCGGGCCTTGGCTTCAAGGTTGCAGCTGTTCCGTTCCATCTCTGGGCGCCCGACACCTACGAAGGCGCGCCAGCTCCCGCGGCGGCATTCATCGCGTCCGTCTCCAAAGTCGCCAGCTTCGCCCTGCTCATCTCCATCAGCTACGCAATTCACTGGTGGCCCGCGATGCTGCACTTGCCGCCCGGCCGCGTCACCGGCACGCTCATCCCTGCCGGCGCCCCGCTTCCGCATATCACTCTCGGCTTTGTCACTGCCTGGCCGATGATCCTCATGGATCTCTCCGTGCTCTCCATGGTCTTCGGCAACCTGGCCGCCCTTGCGCAATCGAGCGTGCGCCGCCTGCTTGCTTACTCCGCCATCGCGCATGCAGGCTATATTCTTCTCGGCCTCGCGTTTTTCTCGTGGACGAACGCCAGCGCGCAGGCCATTCTCTATTACAGCGTCACTTACGGCCTCACCACCATCGGAGCTTTCGGCGTGGTAGGCGTCGTCGAGCGCTCTACTGGTTCCGACAAGCTCGACGCGTTTCTCGGCCTGCACAAGCGCAACCCGCTCGTCGCCGCCGTGCTGCTCGTGCTCTTTCTTTCGCTCGCCGGAATTCCGCCGCTGGTTGGCTTCTGGGCCAAGTTCAATCTCTTTGCGGCTGTGCTTCGCGTTTCGGGCGGCACACTTCCGTTCACATTGGTCGCTTTGGCCATCGCATTCAGCGCCGTCTCACTCTACTACTATCTGCAGGTCCTCAAGCGCGCGTACGTCATGCCGTCTACAGACGAATCGCCGATTCGCGTACATCCGGTCACGCTGGCTGTGCTGCTGCTCATTGGCGCTGCCGTCCTGGTGCTGGGCTGCTTCCCGGCGTTGCTGCAGAATTGGATCGCGAGTTTTTATCCGGCGATGTAATCGCAGCGCGAATTCGCGCATTACACCACCCGCCGCACACCGGGCAGCCGGACCAGCGCATCCGCCAATAACCAGCTGAGTAGAATCGCGAGTGCTCCCGCCGCGCCGAACTTGGCAAGCGCCGGTGCCGCCCATCCACGCAGAAGCAGCGATACGGCCACCAGGACCGGCGGATGGATAATGTAGACTGTGTACGCGCGGCGGCTTACCCAGGACCAAAACGCGGACGGTTGATTTATCCATCTGCGAGCCAGCAGCAGCCACCCGGCAATGAATCCCCAGGCCACGAACGGCTCCCACATCGCGTACATCACCGCAGGCCAGGAGAACCCGGTGGAGTAATTCGCCTTTCCACCGTACAGGACATTCGTGACCGTTCCGGCAATGGACATCAGCGGCCACACCAGGAGGGCGATCCAGATGATCCCCCGCGCGTTCTTCCATTCAAGCTGGCGCAACCAATCGTATCGCCAAGCCGCGATGCCCGCCGCGAACAGCACGACGTACGGCGCGAAATACGCAAACTGAAAACCCGCATACGTTACGCCGACGGGAGAGACCTGGCGAATGAGGAGCGCAGCCAACCCGGTCGCCAAGGCCGTCGATAGCAGAGTGAGAGTAGATGGAAATGCGCGGGATGTGCGTTTTGCGCCGGCCAGGGGCGCACCGGCCACGGCGCGCCACGCGCAATAGATCATGCTGAAGATCAGCAGCACCTCAACGAACCACATCGGCCCGGGAATGATGATCACGTGTTGCAGCAGGTAAGGGAACGTCTCCCAGAAGCGGCCCGTATCGCCCCAGTGCGCCAACGCCGCGGTGAGCGGTCCCAGCACCAGGATGAACCCGAGCAGCGGCAGCCCCAGGCGCGTGAAGCGGTCGCCGATGAACTGCCCGTAGCCCTTCCGCTCGAGCGACGTCGGCGTGAAGTACGCCGCCAGGAAGAAGAAAAAAGCCATGAAGTAGGCCTGATTCGTAGTGCAGAACTGGATAAGGATCTGACTGGAGAGCGCGGACGAGGGTTTCAGCTCATACCAGAACCATGCGCCAATGGCGCCGTAGGTGATGGCGGTGTGATGCAGCACCACAAACGCCGTCATAATGCTGCGCAGGCGGTCAATGTAAAGATCGCGGGGACGAGCGACGGCCTGATCCGCCGTCGCGCTCCCGATGGAAGAAGCCGCAAGGGTGCCCATGTTCAACCCCTCTGCAAGTTCATACGCGGGAACTCGACCGTATGTTCACGTGTGCAAGCCGTTCCGTCCCGCGGTCGGCGGTCCTGTCCTAGCTCAATGCTTCACAATCGCCGTAAATGAATCCGGCTTGAGGCTCGCGCCGCCTACCAGCGCGCCGTCAATCTCTTCCTGGCCGATCAGCGCGGTCGCATTGTCCGGTTTCACGCTGCCGCCGTAAAGAATGCGCATGGCCGCGGCCACATCGGCGCCCAGCAGCGTCGCCACTTCCGCGCGAATAATTCGGTGCGCGTCGGCGGCGATCTCCGGCGTCGCCGTCTTGCCTGTGCCGATCGCCCACACCGGCTCGTATGCAATCACGATCGGTCCCGCAGCCGCGGGCGTGATGCCCGCAAACGCGGCCGTCACCTGCGTCTTTAGCACGCTCGTCGTTTTGCCTGCCTCGCGCTCTTCCAGCACTTCGCCGATGCACACCACGGGCACGACGCCGTGCTTGAGCGCGGTGTGCAGCTTTTTGTTCACAATTTCGTCGGTCTCGGCAAAATACTGCCGCCGCTCGGAGTGGCCAATGAGCGTATGCGTGCCGCCGACGGCCTTCAATTGCCCAATCGAGGTCTCGCCGGTGTACGCGCCCTCCTCGGCGAAATGAATGTTCTGCGCGCCCACGGCCACGTTCGAGCCCTTGCACCCCTCAACCACGGTGGGCAACAGCACCGGAGAAGGGAACAGGGCAATCTCGTCGCGCGTGTGCCAGGCAACGAGCGGCAAAAAAGCATCGACAAACGCCTTGGCTTCGGCCGGCGTCTTGTACATCTTCCAATTTGCGGCAATGAGTGCTTTACGAGACATGTTTGTCAATTCCTCAACTCGATTTTAGTGGATCGATTTCCTCGATCGGGGTGACGGCGGGCACAGAGAGAAAGCATGAGGCCCTTGTCGAAAACAACGGTTGCTCGCTCTACGAGCCTGATCTCAATACTGACGTCAAATCGTCCGGCACCGTACCCTTCAGGAATGCGGCCCGATGATCGGGATCTCCCAGATCCATCGAGAAGTGGCGCCAGACCCCGTCCTGAAGCACGCCCATCTTCCAGGGCCCTGAAACCGAGTCGGAAAACTGCCAGATGATATGGTAACCATCCTCATTCGTGAATCCTTCCCCGTCGGCCTGAATAATCGCGTCTCCGCGCTCCCAAAGTGCAGAGCGCAGCGCGTGGAGTGCATTGCTGCCTTCCTCCGTTTCCGAACCTTGCAGGTGCTGAAACGCATAGATCGTCCTCACAGAGGACAGGTAATTCTCAAGCCATTGAACGCCGCTTTTCGGCCTGCAATCCTGAATGTCCTCGACGAATTCCGTAACCTCATCCTGGCCGATCGAACCATCCATGACGGGATTGCGCTCGATCACCGCGACTTCAACGTCGTCACTTCCGGAGAGAAGGAGGCTTTCCCACTCATCCTCCGTTCCTTCTTCGATTGTCAGCCTGTACCCAGGGTGCTCGGCGCGAATCAACTGCGCGAGTTCTTCGAAGGAAGGGAACTCCGCATCTTTCGATAAGACTCGTGTGTAATATCCCACAGCGCTTCTTTATCCTCCGGGCTGGCACATTTCATGAAAAGAATCGCATCCTGCGCTTTCCCGCCAGATGCGATTCTTCCCTCTGACAACTGATTACTGAAAACTGTCTTATTTGTCCGTCAGCGCCTCAACCCCCGGCAGCTTCTTGCCTTCAAGGAACTCGAGCGAAGCTCCGCCGCCCGTCGAGATGTGCGTGATCTGGTCTGCTACTCCGGCCTGGTTGATCGCGCTCACCGAGTCGCCGCCGCCGATGATTGACGTAGCTGTCCGGTTGGCCGCTACGGCCCTCGCAATCGCGTTGGTTCCCACCGCAAAACGCGGAAATTCAAAAACGCCCGCCGGCCCGTTCCACACGATGGTCTTCGCCGTCGCCACCACCTCTTTAATCGCCGCAATCGACTTCGGCCCGATGTCGAGCCCCTGCCAGTCGTCAGGAAAATCCACTGAGCAGTCCCACACCTGTGTCTTCGCGTCCGCCGCAAAGTTGTCGGCCAGAATATTGTCCACCGGCAGCAGCAGCTTGACGCCCTTGGCCTTTGCTTTCGCGAGCGCGTTCTTCGCCATGTCGATCTTGTCTTCCTCGACGAGACTCTTGCCGGTTTTCACGCCCAACGCGCGCTGAAACGTGTACGCCATTCCGCCCACGATGACCAGCGTGTCCACCTTGTCGAGCAGGTTCTGGATCACGTCGATCTTGCCGGAGATCTTCGACCCTCCGATGATGGCCACAAACGGCTTCTCCGGATTCTCCAGAGCCTTGCCGAGATAAGTAATTTCTTTTTCCATCAGCAAACCGGCCACGGCGGGCTTGAGGTAATGCGTAATGCCCTCAGTGGATGCGTGCGCGCGGTGCGCCGAGCCGAACGCGTCGTTCACATAGACCTCGGCCAGCGAAGCCAGCGCCTTTGAGAAGGCCGGATCGTTGGCCTCTTCTTCCGCGTGGAAGCGCAGGTTTTCAAGCAGCAGCACCTGGCCCGACTCGAGCTGCCGCGCCATCTCCTCGGCGATCTCGCCCACACAATCCGGCGAGAAGGCAACATTCACGCCCTCGCCCAGCTTCTTGTCGAGCAGTTCGCGCAGCCGCGTCACCACCGGCTTGAGCGAATACTTCGGATTGGGCTTACCCTTGGGCCGGCCCAGGTGCGAAGCCAGAATCACCTTGGCTTTATGCCGCAGCGCGTATTCGATGGTGGGCAGCGTGGCCACAATGCGCGTGTCGTCGGTAATCGTCGAGCCGTCTTCGGTCAGCGGAACATTGAAATCGACGCGGATGAACAGCCTTTTGTTGGTCACATCGATGTCTTTGATCGAGAGCTTGGCCATGGAGATTTGCCTTTCTTGAGAGACAGAGATTAGAAATCCGTAGGCAGGGCAAATCGAACAGTGGACAGCGATCAGAAACTGCTGATCACTGACCACTGTTCACTGACAACTGTTCTTACAGCCCCTTCTTGGCCAGGAAGCTGATGAGGTCGACGACGCGGTTCGAGTAGCCCCACTCGTTGTCGTACCAGCTCAGCACCTTCACGCTCTGGCCGACTACTTTCGTCAGCGGCGCGTCCACGATGGAGCTGCGCTTGTCGCCCTTGAAGTCCGAGCTGACCAGCAGGTTCGCGTCGACTCCCAGAATTCCCTTTAATTCTCCCTCGGAGGCGGCCTTGAAAGCGGCATTCAAGGCATCGACGGTCGTGGGTTTCTCGGCGATGTAGGTCAGATCGACGATGGAGACGTTGGGCGTGGGAACGCGGATGGCAAATCCGTCCAGCTTGCCGGCGGTCTCAGGGATGACCAGCTTGAGGGCCTTGGCGGCGCCGGTCGAAGTGGGAATCATGCTCAGAGCGGCGGCGCGGGCGCGCCGCAGGTCCTTGTGCGGGAAGTCCAGAATGACCTGGTCGTTGGTATAGCTATGAATGGTGGTCATGATGCCGGAGACGAGGCCCGTGGTTTCGAGAATCACCTTGACGACCGGCGCCAGGCAGTTGGTCGTGCAACTGGCCATGGAGAGAATGTTGTGCTTCGCCGGATCGTACTTGTCCTGGTTCACGCCCAGAACGATGGTCATGTCCTCATTTGTGGCTGGAGCTGAGATGATCACCTTCTTCACGGTCGGGCCCAGGTGCGCCTTGGCCTTGGTGGCGTCGGTAAAGCGGCCGGTGGACTCAACCACAATCTGCGCCCCCACGTCGGCCCAGGGCAGCTTGGCGGGGTCGCGCTCGGCCCACACCTTGATCTTCTTGCCGTCGACCGAGATAAAATCCTCGCCCGATTGAATCTCGTTCGGCAGGTTGCCCAGGATCGAGTCGTACTTAAGCAGGTGGGCCAGTGTCGCCGGGCTGGTCAAGTCGTTGACGGCGACAAAATCGATTTCCTTGTTGCCAAGCGCGGCGCGCAAAACGTTGCGTCCGATGCGGCCGAAGCCGTTGATTCCAACTTTTACTGCCATGGGTTGTTTCTCCTTCGTGGTCTTTGTGGCATGGGTATTCAAAACCTGGGTCGTGCGGCGTCTGAAGTGGGCCGGAAATGCATTTCCACCAAACCCTTGATCGTATCATTGCGGCCTACAGTGGAAAACTAAAGGCGCGGTCGCGTCGCACACGATTCCCTACCGTAAGGATGGCGTTCCCGCGATGGAACTGTATGTGACGGAGTGCACACGATTTGCAGCGCCCTCGCCGAGTATGGTATTCGGGTGGAAGCGAAGGCTTTCAGCGAGGACGAACAGCAGCATGAGAAGACGCTCCAGACGCGGCCCCAATACCTCAGAATCTACGGGCAAAATCGGCCAGGAACTCCCATCGAATCAACCGGCTCCGCTGGTGCCGCTCTATCCCGATGACGTGCCGGTGCGCCATACCGCTGTGCAGCGGCCCCATGAACCCCGGCAGGTGCAGCCAGCGCGGCCGCAGCGCCCAGCCGCTCCAGAACGGCCCGCGCGCCCGCAATTGCCCGCGAAGCAAGAGTGGCCCAAGAAGCAAGAATGGAATGAGCCGCCCGGCTCCGGTCGCCTCGAAGTCGAAACCCAGCCGGAGATGCCTGCGAAACCTGCGCTCGCTCCCGGCCCCGATGAGCGCTCGCCCCAGGCACCCAAGGGATTCGTGGTCCTCGCCATCGGACTGCCCGGCTCCGGCAAGACCACTTGGTTCGGTCGCCGCGGCATTACCCCACTTTCCTCCGACCTTCTGCGCAACATTCTTTTCGACGACGTCGAGGAGCAGCGCTATCAGGGCCTGGTCTTTTCCACCCTACGCTCGCTCCTGCGCGCGCGGCTCATCGCCCGCATGCCCATGAACTATGTGGACGCAACGAATCTCTCCATCCACGAGCGCCGCCAGTGGATCAAGATGGCCAAGAGCTTCGGCTACGAGGTGCAGGCTGTCTTCTTCGACGTGCCGCTCGAAGTATGCCTGGAGCGCAACCGCCAGCGCGACCGCTCGGTGAGCGAAGAGGTGATGCGCAAGATGGCAGAAAAGCTCAAGCCGCCGGTCTTCGAAGAGGGCTTTGAAAAGATCACCGTGGTGCGCGTGAAGAGCGCGGGATAAAGGACCGTTGGCTGATCTGCAAGCGTGAGGACTTCCCCCATGAGCACTGCTTCTGCCACTGCCCCCTACATCGAGCCATGGCTTCGCGGCACGCACACAGACGTTCCCGCCGCGGGCCGTGCCGTGCTCCACGCGCTCGAGCTATCGCTTGATGACCTGACCAAATGGGCCGCAGGACTGACTGACGCCGAAGTTCATGCGCAGCCGCTCGGCCTTACTTCGATAGCCTTCCACCTGCGCCACATCGCCCGTTCGACAGACCGCATCCTCACGTACGCTGAGGGCGGCCAGCTCTCCCAAGAGCAACTGGCCGCGCTCAAAACCGAGCAGGGTGGGGAAGGGAAGCAGGAATCGTTAGCCGAGCTGCTTTCAGAAATCGAGGTGTCCTTCAGCGATGCTGCCGACCGCATTCGCGTACTGGCCACGGCCGACCTCAACACTCCGCGCTTCGTCGGCCGCAAGCAATTGCCCACATCCATCGGCGGAGCGATGATCCACGTGGCCGATCACACGCTACGCCACACCGGCCAGGTGGTCACGACAGCCAAGTTGATCAAAGCGCTAAGAACCTAGACCACGCGCCCCGCGTCGCTCGCGCCTGGCCCGCAACGCACACTGACCCTCTCACTGCTGATCGGAACTCGCTCCCGCCGCAAGGTCATTGCCAGTGTTGATCTGGGTCGGCGGCAACAACCGGTACCCATCGCGCGTGCGGATGTGGTACTTCTCCATGCCCGGGCCCACCAACTTCACGCTAATCGATCGCCATCCCCGGTTGGGATTGGCCTGCGGATAGTAACTGACCGAGTAGAGGTGGCTGAGATCGTCCTGAATGGAAGCGAAGGCCTGTTTCTCCTTGCGCCAATTGCCGGCAAAATAGGCCTTGCCGCCTGTCGCTTTGCTCATGCGCTCAAACGCAGCAGTCGAAATCGGATCGTCCTGCGCTAGGCGAGTGCTCACAATATAGATGATCGTACCCGTGTCCTGGGCCAGCTCCGCCACGTCCTCGGGAGGAACAGAGCTCGCGTTGTCGGGGCCGTTCGAGAAGACCACGATTGCCTTGCGTCCGGTCAGCGAGGCAGCATCCTTCACCGTAATCAGCAGGCTGTTATAGAGCGCGGCGTCATCTCCAGCCACCGTGCTGCGCACGCCGTTCACCACGCGGAATCGGTCCGCAGTGAGCATCGTGGACCGCGAAAGATTGCGGCTGTACGAATAAAACGCGATCTGGCTCGCGCTGTCCATGGAGCGCACAAAATCGGAGATGGCATCCTGCGCGTAGACAAATCCGCGATACATATAGTTGCTGGTATCGAAGAGAATGAAGATGCTCGCTCCGGCCATTGTGGAAGCCATTGCGGCCGCAGAAATGCGGTCAGGTGCGCTGATCACGTCAACGCCTGACGCCGGCGCGCCAGCGCCGGACGCTTCGCTCGAACTCTGCGGCTGGTTGCTCTGGCCCGGACGGATCGCTGGCCCGTTTCCCTCTTCAAAGGTGGCGATGCGCTGCGGAATCTTGTCCTCGGTGATCTGAAAGTTCTCCGGGTTCAGGCCGCTTATATAGTTTCCCTTGCTGTCGGTCACGGCTACGTTCAACTGCACCAGATTCACGGTCACGCGCAGATGCGTTGCCTCATCCTGAGCCGCAAACCGCGGTTCGCCGGCGAACAGGAGCAACCCACTCAAACTCACGCCGATGCATGCGAAGGTCTTTTTTCTTTTCATCATCGCTTTATGTACCCCCGTTCGCTCTCTCGTTGCTGTCGCCGGCTAAGCCCGCCGTGCTGATCGCAATCTTGCCCTGGCGGAACTCTTCGCCGGTCTGATCCATGGCGCGCAACAATGCGGGCCAATCGTCGATACTTGTCGCGGAGATGTTCGCCACCATCTGCCGGGTCAGCTCGGGAATGAGCAAGTTGAGCGCCGCCGGAGCATAGCCTTTTTCATCTGCCAGGCGCGCCCAATAAAGGTTGCCCGACTCCCACGATTCGCCGAACAGCCGGCTTGCGACGCCGCCGGAGACAGGAAACGGTTCTGCCGCCAGCAGAGCGCAGGCATTGGTCGCCGCCATCGTTGGGTGCGGAACGCCGAAATCCCTCGCCAACCTTTGCGGAGACATATCCGCGGGATTTCTGCGCGCCAGATCGTCGAGTTCCTGATTGGCCGGGCCCCATTGCGCTGCCTGCTCCGGATATCGTCTGCGGAACTCGGCTGCCAGATAGAAGGTATCAGTGGGAAGCAGCTGCGCTGCCAGAGCCGCCGCACCTTCCTTGTGTTGGAGCGATTTCTCCATCTCGTCCACTTCCCCCCATCCCATGCGGTTACTAAAGATCGTGATCACCTTCTCGCGTAAGTCCGCATGGTCTACCGACCCCTTGATCAGTTCTTCTCCAGCGCCCTGATAAAGATTCACGGCATGCAATTCGTCGCGGCTCACGCCCCACCAACGAGGCAGAGTCGCATTCACCAGCAGCTCTGGCACTGTCTCTCGCCAGATCAGCGCCTGTAGTTTCTGGGGCGAGATAAAATCCTCTTCGGCTATCGCCAGCACGTAGGGCAAATCCGCGAGCGATCCGATCAGGTAGGCGCCACCGCCGGCCGTTGCGCCAATTCCAATTAGCGATGGCGCGCCCCAAATCTGATTGATGCCCTGAATCGAAGACGCCGAGAAATCGTGCGAGCGCACGAAGAGCGGATTGCTGTGCAGAATCTGCGCGCCCGGCGGCTCATAGTAGGCGTAATTCAGGCCCACCAATGTGTCTCTCAGGAACGGCGCAAGCCGCGCGCGCGCAGCCTCCAACTGCGCCGGCGTCCCCGGAGCCTTGATCACCTTGGACAGGTCGGTCCGCACCTGCAGTTCCGCGTGACGGTTCACGTAGACCGACGGCGACCAAGTCACACGCTCGCCTTCGGTAAAGATCGGCCGCGGCAGCTCGAATTCGCGCAAAGTTCCCGCCAGGGCCAGCAGGCTGTCGCCATTCTTTGCACCCTTCGCCATGTCGCCCAGGCCATCGAAGAGTCCGAAAAGATTATCCAGAGAGACCAGCCGCTGGTCGTCGAGCACAGCGCGGATTCTTCTCTCCAGTTCGTTGTGGATGCGCGTCCCCTCGGGGCTGCTCTGCCGCGGGCCCGCAAGCAGATCGACAACCTCATCCTCGGTCGGGTCCGCGTTGCCCCCGGCCGCAATAATGATGGACCTCAGCGACTTGCGCGCCGCATCGAACAGCAGGGTCGCCGACGAAACATCCCCATAGGCCTGAACCGCGCTTTGCCACGAGGAATTCACCCCGTTTCCCGCGATCTGTCCTTGCCGCGCCAGGATCTGCCAAAGCCCTATCTCGGCCTGAAACGCTCCCAGCGCATTGGACCGCAGCGACTGATTCGAGACGCCGTCGATGCGATCGGCCACATCGATAAAGTTCTTGATCGAAGCGTCGTCCAGCGACGGAAATTCGACGAAAATGTTATACCAGTCGTTCAATTCGTAGTATTTTGCGGCAAGCAGTCGCGCAGTATCGCTCGATAGACGCTTCTGGGCCGGCCGCGCGGCGTCCATCGCACTCAGGATCAGATAAACCTGTGTCGGCCCATCGAGCGTCGTAATGTTGGAAAAAGCCACCACAGCCTGGAGAATGTCTTCGGCGTTGTCTGCGCTGCCCGCGTGTCTGCTCGAGTCGTGCGTGTGGTGCAGCTTCTTTTCCCGCGCGAACACCTCCTGCCAAACGCTCAGATTGCCGGGGATCAGCGGCTGGCCTGACGCGTCCCATTGCAGGCGGTTGAAGAGCAGCAGCAGAGTAGGATTCCTTGGGAATACGCTGCTTGCCGCATCGACGTTGGGAACTCCGGAACGATAAGCCTCGTAGAGGCTCTTCAGCCGGTTTCCCCGCGTAAGAAGGACCTGCTGATCGGGACTCACGCGCGCCAGCGCATCAAAATAGGCCGCCAGCCAACCCTGATCCTTGGCCAGCAACCGGATGACGAACTCACCCGGCGAACGCGAACTCACCCCTACCAGTTCTTCCCAGGCGTGCGCCGCAGCGTCTCCTCCGGGTAATTCGACGGCGCCATTCCGAATGCACAACCGGCTCCCATAAAAATCGAGGGCCGGAGCATAAAAGAGCAACCGCTTGAGTCCGGGCGACTGAAACAGAGCCAGCCTGGTCTCCGGATCGAGGCGCGCCAGCGCGGAATAAAGCCGGTCCGCATTCTCGTTGTTCATCAGAAGGTCGAGCAGCGTTTGGCCGGCTCGCTGTTTCGCCGGAAGCAGCGCCAACCAGTCCTCTTCGCGAAACAGGATCGGAATCCGCGTCGCCGGATAAGGGTACGTAAATGAAGTGCCCTGCTGCAGGGACTGTTCGAGCCTCGTTAGCGGGAACCCCGAGTCCAGCGTGAGAAATGCGCGGTCAGCGTTGGCAGTGATCAACGTCGCGTTCTTCTGGCTGCAACCGTCCTCGAACTGGTATCCGAGAACCTGAATCAGAGGCTCCACATCACCGCAACCCGTTACGTGGATCGCGCCATTCCAGAGGGCCAGAGGCTGCAGTTGCCTTGCCTCCTGCACATACCTGTCCTCCAGCACCAGGTATTCCGTCTTCTTCCCCAGTTGATGGCCGTAGAGGAATGCATTGCGAGCCAGCAACGGGAGCACCTCGCCGGGTTGACTCTCCTGGCTGATGCCGGCCATGCGCAGGAACGACCGCAGCGGCCCCGGAATAATGATTGTTTCCGGAGGCTTGGCCCCAGACGGATTTTCGTCGGCAGTTGCCCCTCCGCCAGAGGCAGGCTCGGCGGCGCGCGCAACGGAACAGGCTCCTAAGATGAGCAGCGTTACTGCAAACACGGTGGAAAAACGATGCGGCAGTTTCATCGCGATACCCCTTCCAATCCTTGGCCAACCGGCCCGGTTGAGGGATTGATCCGCACACGAAGCGGAATAGCAGGCAAGGTCATCTCGCCAAGCGGCAAAGCAGAAGATGGTCTAGGTTCCGACCTGTTTCCCTGGTTCCCGTTTCTTTCGTACTGGATCAATGCGTATAATGGGCCGCGCCGGCAAATCCGATGCCCCATCGCGCAAAAAAGCGCATTGGTTCTTCATCGAATGGAACCCGCAATGGCTGACAGCCGAAGGGCAGGAAAGTAGAGGAAATCAATCACCTGTTGCGGTGATCTACCCACGTGTAGAGAGAGGGTAGCAGGCAACGGCGACGCTGAAAAGTCTTTTTCTTGTAATTTCTCGAGGATTCCCAAAAGCGCGATTTTGGGTGCTGCGAACTGCCCGTCTAGCAGCGCTCTTTCCACCCGACTCCGCGTCGGAACAGCCGCTTACTGGCTGCAAAACAGTCGATGCACCAAAACCTGTGCAAAGCCTTGACCGGTCCCATTGGCGCATCCCAAGTTCGCAAGAATATCCGTGGCCCGACCGTTCTCCCTAAGAAAATCGCTTTTCTCCTTGCCCGTCGCGGGTTCTATGAATACACTGGTCTGCGGCCAGAGAACGGGCAGTTCGGCTGGGTCTTTCGGTAGGGGAACAATTCCATTCCGGCAGGCCCTCTGCTCCAGCCGCGAAATCCGGCTCGATCAGAAAAGATGAGAAAGCGGCCGCAAGCGCCGGTGAAAGAAGAGGCAAGCATGACTGAGCGGCTCTCTTTTGGTGAGAAGTTTGGCTATGGCCTGGGTGACATGGCCGCCAACTTTGTTTTCCAGGCCATGTTGGCCCTGCAGTTGGACTTCTACACCCACACCTTTGGCCTTACTCCGGCTCAGGCCGGAACGCTTTTCCTCGTCGTCGGCCTCGGTGTCGCGTGCCTCAATCCGGTGATGGGTGTTATTGCCGATCGCACCAACACGCGATGGGGCAAGTTCCGCCCTTGGCTGATCTGGACGGCGCTACCGTTCGGCGTCATCGGCGTCCTCACCTTCACCACGCCCAATATCAGTCCGGCCGCAAAAATCATTTACGCCTGGACCACCTACATCCTGCTTCGGGTCATCTATACGGTCAACAATGTTCCCTACGCCTCGCTCACCGCGGTCATGACCTCCGACCCCGACGAACGGACCAGCATCGCATCCTACCGCCAGATCTTTGCCAACTCCGCCGGTTTCATCGTCGCCAGCCTCGCCATCCCCATGGTCAGATTCTTCGGCCATGGCAACGACGCGCTTGGCTATCAGCTCACGATGGGGTTGCTCTCTGCTCTCAGCGTCATCTTCTTCGTCATTGCCTTCTTCGCCACCAAAGAGCGCATCCAGCCTGACCCGCAGCAAAAGTCCGATCTAGGCCGGGATCTCTCTGACCTCTTCAAGAACCGCCCCTGGGTCGTGCTCTTCCTGGCCACGCTGTTCTATTTCGCAGCCATCGTGATTCGCGGCAACGTGATGCTGCCCTACTTTCGCTTTGTCGCCGGAAATGTCGATCTCTACGCCTGGTTCAACGGCTTCGGGCTCGCCGCGCTTCTCGCGGGCGTTGCCTGCTCCACCGCCGTCTCAGCGCGTGTGGGCAAGCGTCAGCTCTTTATCGCCAGCATGTTTCTGGCGGGTGTCTTCAATACGGCGCTGCTGTTCATTCCGCCAACTGCCACCGTGGTGGTCATTGCAACTGAAGTCCTGCGCCAGTTCTCCTTTGGATTGTCGGGCCCCATCCTCTGGGCGATGATGGGCGACGTGGCCGATTACGGCGAGTGGAAGACCGGCCGCCGCGCCAGTGGCACTGTCACGGCTGCTGTCGTTTTCGCCCTTTGGGCAGGTCTTGCTCTTGGCGGCGCCATCGCCGGCTGGCTCTTCTCGCTCTATGGTTTCGTCTCTGAGGCTCAGGTGCAGACCGCGCACGCGCAGTCCGGCATCCTGCTCACCGCCAGCGTCTATGCGGGCCTGGCCTTCTTTGCCACTGCGGTTTGCCTCCTCTTCTATCCCATCTCGCGCGAAGTCAACCAGAAAATCGCGCTCGAGCTGGCTGAGCGGCGCAAAGGGTTCGCTACCGGTAAACTCTCGTAGGTTTAACATTGGTTTAGCAGAAATTCCGGAAAGAGGGAATCATGCAAGCCAATTCACGCACTGGTGCGCGTTCTGTCGCTGCGGCGTTTCTGATTGTCGTCTGCGGCGCGGCTGCTGCTCACGCCCCAACTTCATTGAAGCAGGCCTTCAAAGGCGACTTCGTCATCGGCGCGGCCATGAACGAAGCGCAGATCAGCGGCCAGGATCAGCGTGGCGACGCCCTCCTCGAATCGCAGTTCAACTCCATCTCGCCGGAAAACGTGCTCAAGTGGGAAAGGATTCATCCTGAGCCCGGGCAGTATAACTTCGATCTCGCCGACCAGTACGTCGCCTTTGGCCAAAAGCACCAAATGTTCATCGCGGCGCACACGCTGGTGTGGCACGAACAGGTTCCGGACTGGGTCTTTCATGACGACCACGGCAATCTCCTCACCCGCGACGCTCTGCTCGCGCGCATGAAGGACCACATCGACACTGTCGTCGGCCACTACAGGGGAAAGATTCAGAGCTGGGACGTCGTCAACGAAGCGCTCAACGATGACGGCACGCTGCGCCAGTCGCTCTGGTACAAGATCATCGGCCCCGATTACATCGAAAAGGCATTTCAATTCGCGCACAAGGCCGATCCGCAGGCGCTGCTGATCTACAACGACTACAGCCTCGAGAACGAGCCCAAGCGCAGCGGCGCGATTGCGCTCATCAAGAGGCTGCAGGCCGAGGGAATTCCCATCGCCAGCGTTGGCATCCAGGGCCATAACCATTTGGATTGGCCCACCGCGGAGCAGGAAGATGCCACGCTCTCGGCCTTCGCAGCGGTTGGCGTCAAAGTCGCCATCACAGAGTTCGATATCGACGTGCTTCCTTCAACCAGCCATCAGCCTACCGCCGATGTGTCGCTCAAGATCGAGCAGAATGCAGCGCTGAATCCATATGTCAACGGGCTACCCGATTCTGTCCAGCAGCAGCTCGCCGCGCGCTACGCCGATCTCTTTCGCGTCTACCTCAAGCACCGCGACACGGTCGAGCGAGTCACGTTCTGGGGCGTCACCGATGGCGATTCCTGGCTGAACGGGTGGCCGGTCAAGGGCCGCACCAGCTACCCGCTCCTCTTTGATCGCAACGGCCAGCCGAAGCCCGCTTACGACGCCGTCCTGCATGCCGCATCCAGATCGCAGAATCACTGAACGCACATCGAGTCGCGCTGGTTCGCCTCAGGTAGCGAACTCGCTCAGCACCATCACATGCGCGGCTGACCCATCGCGTAGCCATCCATCCAACTGCGGTGGTTCTTAACCGCCGCCGCTCTATCCCACTGCTTGCACAGAGCCCTTGCCGGCCAGCTCCTCCACGCGCTCCACCCAACCGCGATCCGCCGCGACACTCATCCCCTCCGGCTCCAGAATGACCGCGTACTCGCCCTTTTTTTCGAGCTGCAGCATCACTTTTCCGGGTCCGGGCGCAGCCTCCGCGGCGCTCTTCAGTTTCGCCAGCATCTCATCCGTCGCGCGGTCCAGATTAATGCGAATGCGCACGCCGCCCGGCAGCTTCACCTGCACCTCTTCGAGCGCCTGCACCTGGCTCACCGCAATCTTTGGTGCTGCATCCTCGTCGCCCATCAACGTTCCGCGCACCAGCACCGGAGCTTCGATCTTCAGCTGCTGCGCCAGCCGCTCGTAGTCGCGCGCAAAGCAGATGAGCTCGATCTTGCCCGTTGCGTCTTCCAGTGATGCCTGCGCGTATAACCGCTGATCACGCCGGCTCTTCTTCACGCCAAGGCCATGAATGATCCCCGCCACCTGAAGCTCGTCCGCCATGTCCGCCTGCCCGCCCCAACGCCGTTCCGGCGGCTTGCGCTCCAGCGCCTCGGCCACTGGGATCACGCCCGTAAGGTTGCGCAGTTTGTCCGCGTACTTGTCCAGCGGATGGCCCGAGACGAAAAATCCCAGCACTTCCTTCTCGTTCGCCAGCCGCTCGCCTTCTTCCCAGTCGGCCGCAGCAGGCAGCGCATCGGCCTCGCGCCCGCGCGTCGGCGTTTCATCGAACAGCCCAAACAATCCGCTCTGTCCCTGCTCCGCATCGCGCTGCGCCTTCTGCGCGCGTTCCATCGCCTTGTCCACTGCCGCCATCAATTGCCCGCGCGTGCCCAGCGAGTCCAGCGCGCCCGCTTTGATCAGCGATTCGATCACGCGCTTGTTCATCAGCCGCAGATCGACCTTCTCGCAAAACTCCCAAAAGCTCTTGAACCGCCCGCCGGCCTCTGCGCGCGCCTTCAAAATCGACTCGATCGCATTGCCGCCCACATTCTTCACCGCGGCAAGGCCGAAGCGTACCGCCTGGCGATCCTCGATCGTGTGCGGCGTGAACTGCGCGCCTGAGACCTGCACATCCGGCGGCTCCACTCGAATGCCCATCTCGCGGCATTCGCCGATGTACTTCACCACGCTGTCCGGCTTCGACGTCTCCGAGGTCAGCAGCGCCGCCATGAACTCCACCGGATAGTGCGTCTTCAAATAAGCCGTCTGGTAGGCCACCAGCGCGTACGCCGCCGAGTGCGACTTGTTGAACCCGTAGCCTGAAAACTTCGCCATCTGCTCGAAGATTTCGTCTACCGCAGCCCTCGGATGTCCCAGCTTGGCCGCGCCCGTCATAAAGCGGTCCCGCTGTTCCGCCATCGCCTTGGGATCTTTCTTCCCCATTGCGCGCCGCAGAATGTCCGCCTCGCCCAGCGAGTAGCTTGCGAGCACATTGGCGATGCGCATCACCTGCTCCTGGTAGACGATCACTCCATATGAATCCTTCAGAATTGCCTCAAGCTCTGGCAGCAGAAACTCCACCTTGCGGCGTCCCCACTTGCGCTCGACAAAGTCGTCGATCATGTCCATCGGTCCCGGCCGGTAGAGCGCGTTCAACGCTGTCAGGTCCTCCACCGTGTCCGGCTTGTAACGCCGCAGCACGTCCCGCATTCCGCCCGACTCAAACTGAAACACCCCCGACGTGAGCGCCGTGTGAAACACGCGCTTGAACGTTTCCGGATCGTCCATCGGCAGCAGATCGATGTCCAGCTTTTCGCCGCGCGTCTGCTCAATCAGCTTCAGGCAGTCAGAAATCACCGTGAGCGTGGTCAGGCCCAGAAAGTCCATTTTCAGCAGGCCCATCTTCTCCACGGCCTTCATGTCGTAGGCCGTCACAATTTCGTCGTTCTTGGTCCGGTTCAGCGGCACCAGCTCCGTGAGCGGGCGCGGCGCAATCACCACTGCCGACGCGTGCACGCCCGCGCCGCGCACCAGCCCCTCCAGCTTCTTCGCCGTATCAATCAGCTCGCGAACCTGCTTGTCGCTGTCGTAGGCCTTGCGCAAATCCGGCGACTCGTCCAACGCCCGGTCCAGCGTCATGCCAAGCGTCAAAGGCACCAGCTTCGCAATGCGGTCCACGTCGCCGTAGGGCATATCCAATGCGCGCCCGCAATCCTTGATCGCCGCCTTGGCCGCCATCGTATTGAACGTGATAATCTGTGCCACCTGCTCGCGCCCGTACTTGCGCGTCACGTATTCGATCACTTCGCCCCGCCGGTTCATGCAGAAGTCCACGTCGATGTCCGGCATGGTGATGCGCTCCGGGTTCAGGAACCGCTCGAACAGCAGCACATTCTGCAGCGGATCGATATTCGTGATCTCCATCGCGTACGCCACCAGCGACCCCGTCGCCGACCCGCGCCCCGGCCCCACTGGAATCCCGTGATCGCGCGCGTACTTGATAAAGTCCCACACGATCAGGAAATATCCCGAGTAATTCATCTGCTTGATGATGCCGATCTCGAAGTTCAGCCGCGACTCGTACTCATCGGGAGTCGCGCGTCTCACTCCGCGCAGCTCCAGTTGCCGCACTGCCGTCTCCATCCGCTTCTTCAGCCCCGCGCGGCACACCTGCTCGAAGTAGCTGTCAACCGTGTGCCCTTGCGGCACCGCGAAATCCGGAAATGGAGTCTCAACCTTGCGCAGCTTCAGATTGCAGCGCTCGGCAATCTCCATCGTCCGCGCAAGCGCCGCAGGCGAATCCTTGAACACCCGCGCCATCTCGTCGGCGCTCTTCACAAAAAATTGGTCGCTGTCGAACTTGAATCGGTTGGGCTCGTGAATCTTCGCGCCCGTCTGCACGCACAGCATCACGTCGTGCGCGTGGCTGTCTTCGCCGCACAGGTAATGCGAGTCGTTCGTTGCCACCAGCGAAATCTCCAGTTCGCGCTCCAGCCGGTACAGGTCGCCATTGATCTTCTTCTCCGCCTCGAGGCCCTGATCCTGAATCTCGAGGAAAAAATTCCCTTTGCCGAAGATGTCTTCGTATTGCCGCGCCACCGCCTTGGCCTTCAGATATCTCTCCGCCGCGTCCAGGTTCTCGTCGCCCAGCACCTCGCACAACTCGCCACTGAGGCAGCCTGAAAATCCAATCAACCCCTTCGCATGTTCCGCCAGGTACTTCTTGCTCACCCTGGGCCGCCGGTAGAAGCCGTTGAGCGATGCCTCCGACGTCAGCCGGATCAGGTTCTGGTAGCCCTCCTCGTTCTGGGCCAGGACCAGCAGGTGGTTGTACTCGTCTTTTCTCGCGGCTCCGGGCGACGGCAGGCTCACACCGCTGGAGTCGTTCGCGTTCCTGGTTGCCTCCGCGCGATGATCTTCCGCCTTGCACACGTAGAGCTCGCACCCGAGGATCGGCTTGATTCCCTTTTCCTTGGCCGCGTCAAAAAAGTGCACTGCCCCGTAGATATTTCCGTGATCCGTCATGGCGACGGACTTCTGCCCCAGCGCCGCCACGCGGTCCACGAGCTTGTAGACGTCGCAGGCGCCGTCGAGAAGCGAATACTCCGTATGCAAATGCAGGTGCGTGAATTCGGACATGGCTAGATTGATTTTAGCCGCGAGCCGCAGGACCTAACTCCGCTAAACCCACGGTTGAAATCCCGGCCAATTGAGGAAAATCTTGATGTCCGTTCAGGCCGCACCCTACGCGTTCGTCACATCCCCTGTGCACTCGGCGTGGCCGCACCGGCAAACCACCTCGGTTCCGTTTCCGATGCCTTCGCAATGGGCGCTGCAGTATTTTGCGCCGCCGGCGGGAACGCAACTGCAGGCGGGATTCGCGCATTTCTTTGCCTTCGCCATAAATCCGCCTCCTTAGCCCGTACGGTCCCCAAGCTTACCACCGGTTGTGGCTGGCAGAACAAGCAATCGAAGCCCGGCCGCTGCGAATATTCATCAATTTTTCTGTTGCCGCGACTTCACCGGGGTCTGTATGGTGGCCTACGGAGGCTTTACCTATGACAAGAAGCAAACTCCTCTCGGGCTGCATTTTGGGTTTGGTTTGTTTTGCAAGCGGCGTGCTCGTTGCGCAAGGAGGTCGGCACCCCAACCTCAGGGCGGCGCAGGACTTGATCAACCAGGCTTACGACCGCATCACCGCAGCGCAGCAGGCCAATGAGTGGGACATGGGCGGCCATGCGGCAAAGGCAAAAGATCTGCTCGAGCAGGCCAAGCGGGAGATCAGGCTTGCCGCCGAAGCGGCCAACCGCCGCTAAGGCGAGGCCTCAGCCCGTTTCGCAAGATCGGCAGAATCAACTTCCGCTAACAATCGAGATGGCTCTATCCCGTCCTTCAACAGTGTCCCTGTGAGGGCTCTGGAGAGCCTTCTCCATTCTGGTCCGGCGCATGCGCGCTCGGGTCCGCGCCCCATCCTTGTCGTTGCTACTTGACGAAACGATCGCGGCAAGGGTGGGACAACAGGATTCTCAGCCGGTTACTGGCCGAGTTGGAGGTAGGGGTGATGATGATGGTGATGGTGGCGGTGATGAACTACCACCACAATCTGCGCCTGCGCCGCATAGGGTACTGCGAAGCAGAAGATGAGCACGAGGCCGAGCAGAATCTTTTTCATAACTCAGTATGCCGCCCGGCAAATCAAAATACAGAGCTACTGTGACCAGTGCGCGCAGGTCCTCAATTGGGCAGGCTGAGGGAGCAAATGCAGCAATTTAGCCCTTGCTTCGCTGGGTTTGTGAATCGGCTGATCGGCGGGCCGGGTTGCTGTTGCGGGGGTCTGCTCCGATTGCTTTTCTCTCCTGTCCCTTTCACCCGCCCATTGGTATACTTGGAGATGTGACCATAACTGCCGTCGAATCCATTCCCCATCACGGCTCCGCCGACGCTTCCCGCGGCAAAAAGCGGGTGTTGCTGCTCAAACCACGTGGTTTCTGCGCCGGAGTCGTCCGCGCCATCGACATCGTCAAGATCGCTCTTGAGACTTTCGGCGCGCCCATCTACGTCCGCCGCGAGATCGTCCATAACCACTATGTTGTGAACGAGTTAGCGGAAAAGGGCGCGATCTTCGTCCACGAAATCGACGACGTGCCCGACGGCCAGCGCGTCATCTACAGCGCCCATGGCGTCTCGCCCGCGGTCCGCGAGCGCAGCAAAGGCCGCAATCTCAGGGTGATTGACGCCACCTGCCCGCTTGTCACCAAAGTGCATTTCGAGGCCGTCAAGTTCGCCCGGCAGGGCTATTCGCTGGTGCTTATCGGCCACCGCGACCACGACGAAATCGAGGGCACGCTGGGCGAAGCTCCCGACGTAACTCATGTCGTTTCAAACGTTGCTGAAGTCGAGGCGCTCGAGCTTCCCAACCCCGACCGCGTGGCGTACCTCACCCAGACCACCCTCTCGCTCGACGAGGCGCGCGACATCATCCACGCCCTCAAAATCAAATTTCCCCACATCGTCGGACCGCACTCGCAGGACATCTGCTACGCCACTGAAAATCGCCAGGTGGCCGTCCGCAATGTAGCTCACAAGGCCGACCTTGTGCTCGTCGTCGGTTCCACAAACAGCTCCAACTCCAACCGTCTTGTCGAGGTTTCGCGCAACCTCGGCACCATCGGGTATCTCATCGATAACTCCCAGGCCATCGATCCCAAATGGCTCGCCGGCGTTGAAAATGTCGCAGTCACCGCCGGTGCATCGGCGCCGGAGATTCTGGTCGAAGACGTGGTCAGTTATCTGCGTCAGAACGGCTTCGAAGACGTCGAAGAGATTGAGGTCATGCCGGAAAATGTTCGCTTCGGCCTGCCCCCTGAGATTGTGCAAGCCATTGGCAGCGCTGGCGGGGCCGAGCCTGTCCCCGTTCGTTGACAGAGCAGGCGTTACGTCGGCCCGGCACGCAGCATCAGGATGTGCACCCAACCCGGAACATAAAGACAGATTTCCGGGTTCCACTTGAGGGTTCGGATTTTCGAGACCACATGATCCAAGATCAGCCAAAAACGCCCACTGCGGCCCCCCGTTTTGGCCGAATCGATGCAGACCTGGCCGATGTCGAGTCGGCGATCGCGGGCGCGCGCGACTGCCTCTTCTCGCTCCAGCATTCTGAGGGCTACTGGTGCGGCGAGCTCGAGGCCGACTCGATGCTCGAAGCCGACTACATCTTTCTGCACACGCTGCTCGAAAGCGGCGATCTCGGCCGGCTCAAGCGCGCCTGCACGGAGATGATGCGCTACCAGAACGAAGATGGCAGTTGGAGCATCCATCCCGGCGGGCCGGGCAACATCTCGCTCTCGGTCAAGTGCTACTCCGCGGCCAAGCTCATGGGCATCGGCCCTTCCGACCCGCGCCTGGCCAAGTGCCGCGAGTGGGTGCTCGCTCATGGCGGCGTCACCGCCTGCAACACCTTCACCAAAATGTATCTGTGCGCGCTGGGCCAGTACGACTACGACGCCGTCCCCGCCATTCCGCCGGAGATCGTTCTCTTTCCCAACTGGTTCTACTTCAATATCTACGAAATCTCCGCGTGGTCGCGCTCCATTCTCGTGCCTTTGGCCATCATGTACGCCAAGAAACCGTACAAGAAAATTCCGCCGGAGCAGGGCATCGATGAGTTGTTCGTGGGCGGCCGCGCCAACTCCATCCTTCGCCTGCGCATCGATCGCAAGCGGCTCTTTTCCTGGCGCAATTTCTTCCTCATTCTCGATCGGCTCATGCACTGGTCCGAAATGGTGCACCTCCGCCCGCTGCGCAAGCACGCGCTCAAGCGCGCCGAAAAGTGGATGCTCGAACGCCTGGAAATGACCGACGGCCTGGGCGCCATCTATCCCGCCATGCTCAACGCCATCATCGCGCTGCGCTGCCTCGGTTACAGCGAAGACGATCCCCAGGTGATCCGCGCCCGCGACGAATTTGAAAAGCTCGGCATCGAGCAGCCGGCCACGCCCGAAATGCCCGAGCCCACCTTCCGCATGACTCCTTGCATGAGCCCTGTTTGGGACACGGCGCAGGCCGTCTACGCGCTCGGCGAAGCCGGTGTCCCGCGAACCGACCCGCGCATGATCAAGGCCGTCGACTGGATGCTCGCCAAAGAGGTCCGCCACAAGGGCGATTGGGCCGTGAAAGTTCCCAACACCGAGCCCGGCGGCTGGTACTTCGAGTTCAACAACGAGTTTTATCCCGACACCGACGATACCGCCCAGGTCCTGCTCGCCCTTAGCAAAGTCGACAATCCCCGCGAGCGCTATCAGCACCAGGTGGCGCAGCGGGCCATCGAATGGGAGTTCGCCATGCAGTGCCGCAACGGCGGCTGGGGCAGTTTCGACAAAGACAACACCAAAATGATCTTCCAGTACATCCCCTTCGCGGATCACAACGCCATGCTCGATCCGCCCAGTGTGGACATTACCGGGCGCATGCTGGAGGTGCTGGCTGTCTACGGCTACACGCGCGAGGACAAGCGCGTCGAGCGCGCCATCGAATTCATCTTCTCCGAGCAGGAGCCGGACGGCAGCTGGTTCGGCCGCTGGGGAGTCAACTATCTTTATGGAACGTTCCTGGTCCTTCGCGGGCTCGATGCCATCGGCGTCGATCACCTCGAGCCGCAGATTCAGCAAGCAGCGGAGTGGATTCGCATGGTGCAGAATTCCGACGGCGGCTGGGGCGAGACCTGCGGCACCTACAACGATCCTGACACGCGCGGCATAGGTCCGAGCACGCCTTCGCAAACTGCATGGGCAATGCTCGGCCTGCTCGCCGCAGGTGACGATCGCTCGGACTCCGTCGCCAAGGGCGTGCGTTGGCTGCTCGAGCGGCAACACGCCGACGGAAGCTGGGACGAGTCGATGGGCGAGGGCCCGACGCGCCAGGCCATCATCACGGGGACGGGATTCCCCAAGGTTTTCTATCTGGCTTACACCATGTATCGCCAGTATTTCCCGCTCATGGCGCTCGTGGCCTACAAGCGGGCAATGGAAAGAAACAACCAGCTTTTAGCCGGGAGCCGGTAGCCTGTAGCTGCTTCGCTGTTGCTCTGAGCATCGAACAGAAGGAGTGAGTTTCAAGCTGCCGGCTACGAGCTAACAGGCTACGAGCTGAGAAACACCGGGGCTTCCGCCCCTGAGGGAAAAACGCTGATGGCAGTTCCAATCTCCCAGATGTGGACGGTGGCGACCTACGTCCTCAAGAACCGGCTCAAGGGCAACAAGCGCTATCCGCTTGTGCTCATGTTGGAGCCGCTCTTCCGCTGCAACCTGGCCTGCGCCGGCTGCGGCAAGGTGCAATATCCGCCGCACATCCTAAAAAAGCAGCTCACGCCTGAGGAGTGCTTCGTCGCTATCGAGGAATGTGGCGCACCCATGGTCTCCATCCCCGGCGGCGAGCCTCTGCTCCATCCGCAAATCGTCGATATCGTCAACGGCCTTATCGCACGCAAGAAGTACGTCTACCTCTGCACCAACGCGCTCGAGCTCAAGCGCCGCCTGCCGGAATTCACGCCGTCAAAATATCTGACCTTCTCTGTCCACCTCGACGGCCAGCGCGACGAGCACGACTTCTCCGTCTGCCGCGAGGGAGGCTGGGATATCGCCGTCGAAGGCATTAAGGAAGCCGTCAAGCGCGGCTTCCGCGTCACCACCAACGCAACATTCTTCGACGGCACCGATCCCAACCCCGTTCGCCAATTCTTTGACGAGGTCATGGCGATGGGCGTCGAGGGCATCGTGCTCTCGCCCGGCTACAGCTACGACAAGGCGCCCGACCAGAATCGCTTCATGGGCCGCGCCCGCGTGCGTCGCCTCTTCCGCGCCATCCTGTCGAACCGCAAGAAGACTTGGAAATTCAACATGTCGCCGCTCTTCCTCGAGTTCCTGATGGGCGACCGTAACTATGAATGCACGCCGTGGGGCTCACCCGCCTTCAATATTTTTGGCTGGCAGCGGCCCTGCTACCTGCTGCAGGATGGCTACACGGAAACCTTCAAAGAGCTGATGGAAACAACCAAGTGGGAAGAGTACGGCGTGGCATCGGGCAATCCCAAGTGCGCCAACTGCATGGTGAGTTGCGGCTACGAGCCTTCCGCTGTGCTCGAAGGCTTCGGCTCGCTCAAGGGCTTCTTCGCCATGGTCAAGGGCAGCTTCTCGCTCTATCCCGACCAGCACGCGCTCAACCTGCTCAATGAGCCCATGCCCCACGGCCCGTCGTCGCTGGTGCATATCACGCATCCGGACCGTGAGCTTGAGGAGACGCGCGCATGACAGCCGAAGTCTTGAAGTACACGCTGGAACAGGTCGAAGCGCTGGAACTGGCTCCCGGAACCGAGCATGAAGAGCTCGAGGGCTGGGTTCCGGAACTGGCCAGCGACGAGGATCTGCGCCGCGCTCTCGAAAAAGCCTTCGACTATCGCGGCGATGTCACCATTACCCTCAAGTCCGGCGAAACAATCGAAGCCTACATCTTCAATCGTTCCACCGGCGCAACGCTCGCCGAATCCTGGGTGCAGTACTTCGCTCCCAACGCGGCTGACAAGCGCAAGGTGAGCTACGCCGACATCGCACGCCTCGAGTTCAGCGGCAAGGACCGTGCCGCCGGCAAGCACTGGGAAGACTGGGTCAAGGCCTACACGGAAAAGAAGGCCGCCGGCGAAAAGAACATCGCCCTGGTTCCCGAATCGCTGGAGTAGACTGCTGCTAGATTCGCTCAAGCGATGAGAGTATTCCTGACTGGCGCGACAGGATTCGTGGGTCACCACGTTGCCAAGGCCCTTGCCGCCGAAGGCGCCGACCTGCGCCTCCTTACCCGCAAAACCAGCAATCTCGCCAACCTTGAAGGCATTCGCGGCGAAACGGTCGTTGGCGATCTCTCCGATCCTGCCTCGCTCAAGCCCGCGCTGTCGGGCTGCGACGCCGTCGTCCACGTTGCCGCCGACTACCGCCTCTGGATTCCCGATCCCGCCGCCATGTACAGATCCAACGTCGACGGGACCCGCGAGCTGCTCCGCCTCTCCCGCGAGGCAGGCGTCAAGCGCTTCGTCTACACGTCGAGTGTTGCTACGATGCACTTCCGCACCGACGGGATCGTCATCAACGAAGACACCCCGGTCTCGCTCGCCGACATGGTGGGCCACTACAAGCGCTCCAAGTTTCTCGCCGAGCAGGAAGCCATCGCGGCGGCCAATGGCGGACAGCAGGTCATCATCCTCAATCCCACCACACCCATTGGCCCCAACGACCGCAAGCCCACGCCCACGGGCCGCATCTTCGTCGATTTCCTCAACAGCAAATTCCCCGCCTACGTCGACACCGGCCTCAATCTCGTCGATGTCTCCGAAGTCGCGCGCGCCCACGTCCTCGCGCTCACCAAGGGCACTCCCGGCCGGCGCTACATATTAGGCGGCGAAAACCTTACCCTCAAGCAGATCCTCGACAAAATGGCGGCCATCACGGGCATTCCCTCGCCCACGGTCAAGATTCCTTTTGTCATCGCCGCCACCTACGCCTTCTTTGAGGAGTGGATCACTGGCCGCATCCGCGGCAGGGAACCCCGCGCCACGCTAGAGGAGGTCCGCATGGGCCGCAAGAAGATGTACGCTTCCAGCGCCCACGCCCAGCAGGAACTCGGCTTCCGCGTCGTGCCCGTCTACCCCGCCATGCGCGCCGCCATCGACTGGTTCCGCTCGAACGGCTACGCGCCCGCCAACATCCCGCAGGCCCGCGCCCAAACATCATCATGACCCGCACCGCCATCATCGCCGCCATGCCCGGCGAGCTCAAGCCCCTCGTCCGCGCTTGGCCCCACAGCACCCGCGACGGCACTCACTTCTGGGCGCAGCGCAACGAAGAAGATGAATGGATCGCCGCCTGCGCCGGCGCCGGCCAATCCGCCGCCACTCGCGCATTTGCCGCCATTGAAGCCGGTGGACCCATCGATCTCGTCTTCTCCGTCGGCTGGGCCGGAGCTCTTCGCTCCACCATCACCCCAGGCACAGCCCACAACGTCGCCGGAGTCATCGACGTTCGCACCGGCGAGCGCTTCCACTGCGATGCGGGCGCAGGCGATCTTTGGCTTGCCACCAGCCCCACCGTCGCCAACGAAGCGGAAAAGCGGCGCCTCGCGTCCGCTTACAGCGCCGCCCTCGTCGACATGGAAGCCGCGGCCGTCGCTCGCCTCGCCGCCATGCGCGGCATCCCGTTCTATGCCATCAAAGGCGTCAGCGATGCCCTCACCGACCGCCTGCCCGACTTTAACCGATTCCTCTCGCCCAGCGGCGAGTTCCAGCTCGCCCGGTTTACTCTTTTTGCCGTCTTCCGGCCGTGGTACTGGCCTGCACTCGTCCGGATGGGCGAAAATAGCAAGAGGGCTTCCCAAAGCATCGCGGAGTCGCTGCACCAGTTTCTCTCGTGAACGAGGTCGCATCAGAGAACAGAATGGCTACTCAAATCTCACGTCCCAGATTTCAGATCGACCCCAGGATCCCCACCACGATGCGCGCGGTCGTCTATCGTGGCATCAATGACATGCGGCTGGAAACCGTTCCCGTTCCGCGCATCGGGCCCGGTGAGCTCCTCATCAAGATCGCCACCTGCGGCGTTTGCGGCACCGATCTCAAGAAGATTCACTTGGGCTCGCACTCCGCTCCGCGCATCTTCGGCCACGAGATGGCCGGCGTGGTCGCCGAAGTCGGCGCAGGCGTCACCAAGTTCGCCGTCGGCGACCGCGTCATGAGCTTTCACCACGTCCCCTGCGGCGAGTGCTACTACTGCCGCAAGAACACGCCGGCGCAATGCCCGCTCTACAAAAAGACCGGCGCCACCGCTGGCTTTGAGCCTTCCGGCGGCGGCTTCGCCGAATACATCCGTGTCATGGACTTTGTGGTCAATTATGGCGGCGTGGTCCGCATTCCCGACGGCGTGCCTTTCGAGCAGGCCGCATTCGTCGAGCCGCTCAACACCGTTCTCAAGGGCGTCAAGCTGCTGAACCTCGCGCCGGACGACACGGTCCTCGTCATCGGCCAGGGCCCTATCGGGCTTATGCACGCCGCGCTTGCCAGGCGAATCGGCGCACGTGTGCTTACCTCCGACCTCTTTGCTGAGCGCCACGCCATCGCCGCACGTTTCGGGCTCAAGAATCCGATTTACGCCGGCACCGAAAATGTCGTGGAGCGCGTCTTTGCAGAAACTGAGGGCCGCGGCGCCGACGCGGTCATCATTGCTGTCGGCGGCAACGCGCTCATCCGCACCGCCATGGACGCGGTTCGCCCTGGCGGCAAGGTCATGCTCTTCGCCCAAACCCAGCACGGCGAGGCCACCTTCGATCCCGCTGCGGTTTGCGTGGACGAAAAGACCCTCATCGGGTCATACTCCTCGTCATTCCCAATCATGGACGAGGTCACAGGCCTGGTCTTCGACGGCTACCGCAACGGCTTCGACCTCACCCAGTTAATCTCGCACCGCTTCCCGTTTGAAGAAGCGGCCGCGGCAATCGAAATCGCCTCGCACCCCCAGCCTGGCTCAATGAAGATTATGATGGAGCCTGTGCCTGGGGCGGGAGCAGAGTAGGAGCGCCACGATGGCCAGCACGGTAAAGGACGCGATCCTCCGTGGCCGAAAGACCGTCAAGACGGTTGTCGAAGGCGGCCGGAAAAAAGTCGAGAACGTCGTCGAGGGAGGCCTGAACACAGTCGAGACGGTCGTCGAGGCCGGCCTGAATACGGTCGAGACGGCGGTGGTTAAAGGTCGCAAGACGGTCGAGACTGTTGTTCACCAGGGCCGCAGGACGGTCGAGAATGCGCTTCTCCCGGGTCGCGTCACCATGCGCGCCGCCATCCTCCACGGCCGCGAAGATGTTCGCATCGAGCAGGTTCCCATTCCCAAGGCCGCCGCGGGCGAGCTGGTCGTCCAGGTGGGCGCGGCTCTCACCTGCGGCACCGATCTCAAAGTCTTTCGCCGCGGATACCACGCGCGCATGATCGTTCCTCCAGCGCTCTTTGGCCACGAGCAGGCAGGTACCGTCGTCGAAGCGGGCGAGGGAGTCTCCGATTTCTCGCCCGGCGACCGCGTCGTGGCGCTCAACTCCGCCCCTTGCGGTCAGTGCTACTTCTGCTTGCGCGGCCAGGAAAATCTTTGCGACGACCTGCTCTTCAACAACGGCGCTTATGCCGAGTTCATCAAGATTCCGGAGCGCATTGTCGCCAAGAATACCCTCATTATTCCTGAGAACGTTCCGCTCGAGCATGCCGCTCTCACCGAGCCGCTGGCCTGTGCCGTCCACGGACTCGAAGATTCCTGTCCGCGCAAGGGTGACACTGTCGCCGTCATCGGCGGCGGGCCGCTCGGGCTCATGATTCTCCATGTCGCCGCGCTGGCCGGCTTTGAGACTATCTCCATCGTCAAGCACGACGGCCAGGTTGAAGCTGCGCGTCAGCTCGGCGCCACGCATGTCGTGCAGGCTTCGACGATCCACAAGGCTATCCGCGAAACCCGTGCTCTCACTCCCGGCAATCGCGGCGTCGATGTCGCCATTGAGGCCGTCGGCACTCCCGAAACATGGGAGGAGGCGGTCGAGCTTGTCCGCAAGGGCGGCACCGTCAATTTCTTCGGTGGTTGCGCCGCAAACACCCTCGTCACTCTCGACACCAACCGCATCCACTATAGCGACATCACGCTGCGCGCCACCTTCCATCACACTCCCGCCATCTGCCGCAAGGCTCTCGCGCTCATCGCCGGCGGACGCTTCCAGGCCGGCGCCTTCATCACCGGTCACGCTCATCTGTACGAGCTGAATCGCGTCTTTGAGAATTTGATGAATCGCTCCTCTGAGATCAAGACCGCGATCGTGCCGTAGTTGCGAGGTGCTTCGGGAACGAGACCATGAAGGGTCCGCGCCTTCGCCCCGACGCCCAAAATGCTGCAAAATAGAGATGGGCTTTAGCCCCGAGGGAATGCCAGAACATCCATGACCGCCACCGCCGCCCAGCCTTCGTCCGACGAACTCATCGCCCGCGGCTGGAGTGCGCTTCCGGCGGCCTATCGCATCCCTGATGTTGCGCCCACTCTCGATCAAGCCCGCGAGTACTGCCGTCATCTGGCACAAACGCACTACGAAAACTTCCACGTGGCAACGTGGTTCCTTCCCAAAGCGATTCAGCCGCACTTCTATTCCATCTACGCGTACTGCCGAATCTCCGACGATCTCGGCGACGAAGTGCCCGACAAATCCGCGGCTTTGGCGCTTCTCGATCTTTGGGGCAGGGAACTGGACGACTGCTATGAAGGCCGCGCGCGCCATCCAGTCTTCGTTGCGTTGGCTGAAACCATTCGCGCCTGCTCGATTCCCAAAGAGCCGTTCGCTGATCTGCTTGTTGCCTTTCGCCAGGACCAAACCGTCACGCGGTACGCCACCATGGACGACGTGCTCGGCTACTGCCGTTATTCGGCCAATCCCGTGGGTCGTCTTGTGCTCTCCGCCTGCGGCGAAGTGAGTGACGAGAATTTCCGTCTCTCTGACGCAACCTGCTCCGCGCTGCAACTGGCCAACTTCTGGCAGGACGTGCGGGTTGATTTCTTGAAGGGCCGCGTTTACCTGCCGCAAGACGACATGCGACGCTTTGGCGTCAGTGACGAAACCATCGCGCACGGCGTTGCCACTCCCGAGTTTCGCGCATTACTGCGCCACGAAGTCGACTTTGCGCGTACACTCTTTGCCCAGGGCCTGCCGCTCATTGGCAGAGTCAACCGCGATCTCGCCCTCGACCTCGACTTGTTCAGCCGCGGTGGTCTCGAGATTCTGCGCGCCATCGAGCGCCGCGATTATGATGTGCTCAGCGCGCGGCCGGCCATCTCAAAGCTGACCAAGCTCTCGCTCGCCGTTCGCGCTCTCGCTGGCAAGGCTCTGCCGTTTTTGCGCCTCGGTCCTCGATCGACAGGAAAGGTCGCTTGACGCCGAAAGCTCAATCGCACGACTTCGCCTTGGCCAGCGCCTACGCGGACTGCCGCAAAATCGCGAAGCGTGAAGCCAAAAACTTCTACTATGCATTCCTCGCCCTTCCGCGCCATCGCCGCAACGCCATCTGCGCCATCTACGCCTTCATGCGCCAGGCCGATGACCTTGCCGACGACGAATCCATTCCGCGCGACGAGCGCCGGCGCTGTTTGGATGCCTGGCTCGCCGCCTGGCGCGACGCTGCAAAGGGAGCCGCGACCACCGATCCTGTCTTCCTTGCCGTGCGTGACGCGACCATGCGCTTCCAAATCCCGCTCAAGCTGCTCGACGAGCTCGTCGCCGGCATCACCCTCGATCTGGACCACGCCGCGGACGGCGCACCGGAGACCTACGCGACTTTCGAAGATCTCTATCGCTACTGCTACCTGGTCGCGTCGGTCGTCGGCCTGGTCTGCATCCGCATCTTCGGCTACAAAGACCTGCGCGCGGAAAAGCTGGCCGAAGAAACCGGCATCGCCTTCCAGCTCACCAACATTCTGCGCGACGTGGCCGAAGACGCCGCGCGCAATAGGGTCTATCTGCCGCTGAAGAATCTCGCCCATCATGGCGTTTCGCTCGATGCGCTGCTTCATCGCCCGCCTGCGGCGCCGCCCACTGCCGCCGAGCGAGAGCTTTTTGCCGCCGTTGCGCACCTAGCCGAGCACTACTACGGCCGAGCGCGTTTCCTGTTGCCCTTGGTCGACCCCGTCAGCCGCCCCGCTCTCTGGGTGCTGGTCTCCATCTATCATGCACTGTTGAAGCGCATCGAACGCGCCAACTACGACGTCTTCACGCGCCGCGCTTCTGTGCCACTGTGGCAAAAGCTTTCCATCCTCGCGGAGGGTCTGGTCTGGACGGCATGGGCGCGCGTCTTCGGCTGACCACCGTCAACGTAGGAGCGCACTTCGTTTCTCTGCGATAAGCTGATTCGGAGGTATTCTCCATGCGATTTCGCTCGATCGCTCGCCTCAAAATCGCCGCAATCCTTCTGGTCTTTGTGCCGATTGCGGCTCCGCGCGTCGCCGGCGCACAGGCTCCCGCCCTCAATCCCGCGCTGCCCCTCACACACGTTGACAATGGCCCCAATTCGCCCTGGGCTCAAAGTCAGCGCTACGTCGTCCTCGTCTCGCTCGACGGTTTCCGCTGGGACTACGCCAAGCGCGACGATGCCACGCATCTTCTCGCGCTCGCCAGGCGCGGCGTCTCGGCGCCCGAGGGAATGTTGCCCAGCTATCCCTCGCTCACTTATCCCAACCACTTCACCATCGTCACCGGTCTTTATCCCGAGCACCACGGCCTCGTCGCCAACAGCTTTTTCGATCCCGCACGTGGAGCACGCTATTCCTACACAGATCCGCAGGCCACTGCCGACAGCTCGTGGTACAACGGCGTTCCCTTGTGGAGCCTCGCCGAGAGCCAGGGGATGCGCACGGCAAGTCTGCTTTGGGTCGGATCCGAGGCAAAAATCGCCGGCTTCCTGCCCTCCTGGTACGCGCACTACGACGCAAAAACCGAGCCCACGCCCGAGTCGCAGCAGGCGCGCATCGACGACACAGTCGCGTTGCTCCGTTTGCCTGCCGCCGAGCGCCCGCACTTCATCGCGATTTACTACTCCGAGCCCGACCACGAAGGCCACGAGTTTGGGCCCGATGCGCCGCAGACCCGCGCCGCCGAGCTCAAAATGGACGCGATCGTCGGCAAGCTCGAATCCGCGCTCAAATCCACCGGCCTGCCCATCGATCTTGTCGTGGTCAGCGATCACGGCATGATCAAGTCCGAAGGCGACTGGATCAACCTCGACCAGTTCGCCGACCTCACCGGCTTCGACGCCATCGGCTCGCTCCTCTACGGCAAAACCGAAGATGATCGCGCGCGCGTCTACAGCCAGCTCAAGCACGCTTCATCGCAGTTTGTCGTCTATCGCCTCAAGAACGTCCCCGCCGATCTCAACTACAACCAAAATCCGCGCGAGGGCGACCCGGTCATTGTCGTCACCGGCCCCTATGCCATCCGCGCTCACTTGCCAGCCGCAGGTCAAACCAACAAACCACCTACCATCGGCATGCATGGCTTCGATCCCCACATCATTCCCGAGATGAAGGCCAGCTTCTTCGCTGCAGGCCCCGATCTCGTCGCCGGAAAAACCGTTGCGCCCTTTGAAAACGTCAATCTCTATCCATGGCTCGCGCACATGCTCGGCCTTCACGCGCCGAAGTCGGACGGCAGCCTGAACATTCTCTCGGCAACGCTGCGGGATGGCGGCGTCGCGCCCGAGAAATAGGGGGTGGGGAACCAATGAGCGTCGTTCGAGAAGCAATGAGCGTGGTTCTCGGTATCGATGGCGGGGGTACTCGCACGCGCGCTTCCATCGTCGACGGCGATCGCGTCCTGGCCTTTGCTGAGAGCGGCTCCATCAAGCGGCTGCGGGTGGGGGCCGAGGCCGCCGAAGAAAATCTGCGCGCCGTGCTCAAGGATGTCTACGCGCAGGCGGGCGTTAACGCCGTCCGCGCCGCCTCTTGCGGTGTCGCCAGCGCCACCATGCCCGGCATTACCGAGTGGATCACCGCGGTCTTCAACGATTTTGCCGTCGAGCGTTCCGAGGTCGTCGGCGACCACATCATCGCCCTCGACGCTGCCTTTCGCGGAGGCCCGGGAATCCTGCAGATCGCCGGTACCGGCACCAACACTATCGGCCGCGCACCCGATGGCGCATTCGAATCAGCCGGCGGCTGGAGCTCGCGCCTCGGCGACGAAGGCTCCGGCTACTGGATCGGCCTGCACGCCATCCGCCGCGCGCTCAATGCCCACGATCGCGACGAGCCTACAGATGTTTTGAAAAGAGTTGGCGAGATTTGGGGCACGCCGACACTGGATGAGCTGATCAACGTTGGCGACGGCACGCCCGCACCCGATTTCGCCGCGCTAGCACCCGCCATCAACGAGCTAGCTGAAGCCGGTGACCCGGTCGCCATCGGCGTTCTCCGCCAGGCCGCGGCTGATCTCGTCGCGAATGTGCTGCTCGTGCGGTCGAAGCTTCGCCGGAAACACGCAATCGACAGCGAAGTCCCCATAGCCTGGACCGGCAGCGTCATCGGCAAAATGCCCATCGTGCGCGAGGCATTCTTCGCCGGCCTTCGCGCCGCCGCGCCTCAAATGCCCGTCGAAACTACCGAAACCGTAGCCCTCAACGGCGCCGTCTGGCGCGCCCAGCGCATCGCAAGCCAGTAGCCAGTAGCCAATAGCCAGTAGACAGTAGACAGTAGACAGTTGCCAGAGGCTTCTTCTCTAAGCACTAATCACTAACCACTAACCCCTGCTTCACCGATACTTCCGCAGCACTCCCAGCACGCGGCCCTGAATGGCCACCTGCGCCGCCGGAACATAAATCGGCTCCATCTCCAGATTTGCCGGCTGCAGGCGCACCACGTTCCCCTCTGGATAAAACCGCTTCAGCGTCGTCTCCGCGCCGTGCACGAGCGCCACCACAATCTCGCCCTGCCGCGCTGTCTTGGTCCGCTCCACCAGCACGTAGTCCCCATTGATAATGTGCTCGTCGCGCATGGAGTCGCCGCGCACCTCGAGCGCAAACACGTCGCGGTTGCCCACCACATCGGCCAGCGAAATCGTCTCGGGCGTCTCCATCGCCTCCACCGGCGCTCCCGCGGCAATCCGGCCCGCCAGTTGCAGCTTCAGGCTCGAGCGCGTCCGCGTCCCCGGCGGCAGGACGTCAATCGACCGGCTGCGGTTGTGCACACGGTCCAGCATGCCCTTCTTTTCGAGGTTGGTGATGTGCTTGTGCACCGTGGCCAGGCTCTTCAGGCTCATGCCGCGCGCGATCTCTTCAAACGAAGGCGAATAGCCATTGCGGCTGACAAACGCCTCAAGAAAGTCCAGAACCTCTTTTTGTCTTCGAGTGATGGCCATGCGCGCATTATAGCGAATAAAAAGCGAACCGCAACAATCTTTTCGCTTGTTGTTACCTTCTTGTGCACACCGTTTCACAGGCGTTCCAAAGCAGCGAGTTAGCGAGTTAGCAAGTTAGCAAGTTTGCAAGTTTGCAAGTTTGCAAGTTGGCAAGTTAGCGAGTCAGCGAAGCAGGTTTTCAGCTCACATCGATCAATTTTCAGCGATTTTCGGAGATTGGTTTTTTGCGATCAATTCTCCGCTATCCGGTTTATTGTGAGCAATTTGGACATCCTTTCACCGCTTTTTCCTGGCATTTACACAGTTTCACAGTTTCTGTGAAACTGTGGAGTGACTGGCTGTAAGGCTCTCATTCCAAAGACTTCACAGTTTCACAGTTTCACAGTTTCACAAAACGGCATAGGGGGGGGTCTGAAAGCAGCTTCTCGCTGCTAGCTCCTAGCTTCTAGCCCGGCGTGCTGAGAAAGCGGTTTTCCTCGCTCTCGCGATGCCCTTGGTCTGTTGTTCCCTTGGTCCCTTCTTCCCTGCCTTGATCATGGGACCATTGTGCGCTGAAACAGGCAAATGTTCGGCAAATGGAAGTGATGCGGATGCAGGGACTTAATGGTTCTTTGGCTTGACAGGAGAAAGCAGCGGGGCTGGCGGGGCGGCGATTCGGGGTGTTCGCTGGTTCGGGGACGATCCGGCCTGGGCTCGGCGCTCGCCGCGGCGAACTTGCCCGCCGAACCCCGCTCCTCGCCAACTCGGAGCAACAAGGTGCGGCCCACCGAGCAAACATCGATGGGCCGATGAGGGTTTCTTTGCCCCACGGCAAACCAACCCATGGCTGTCGTCTCCGAGGGATCAGGATGGTCGGATTGATGCTCCCTTCCTATCCAGTTTGGGAAACGATTTTCACTGTTAACCAAATCGGTACCTAGTTATCCACCCCCAAGCCGCAACTCGGCTGCACCAAGAAGGTGAAACGCGGTATCAATCAATTAGGAAGCCACGGAACCCCCCAAGGAGAAGTCAGCGAATGAAGCAGGCGACCGTCCAGAGGAAGCTCGAGTTCAAGGCGGGCAAGCGCGGCCAGAAAGCAGAACTCCTGCCGTATGTGGAGCTTAGAAGCCATGCGGAGGTGACATTCCGCCTGCCGCTGAACGACGCCGCCCCGGGAGCGTTGCAAATCTATCGCGAGGCAAACGATCACTACCGCACCGTTCCATGGCCGGCTCCTTTTGATAAAACAACACACCGCTTGCACCTGGGTGACTCCAGGGACCTTTCCTTCATACCCGATTCTTCCGTTCACCTCGTAGTCACGTCGCCTCCGTACTGGACACTCAAAGAGTACGCGAATGGCAATCACTCGCAGCTCGGAGACATAGAAGACTACGAGAAGTTTCTGAAGGAACTCGATAAAGTCTGGCTCGAATGCGTGCGTGTCCTCGTGCCGGGCGGCCGCATCTGCTGTGTCGTTGGCGATGTGTGCGTTCCGAGAAAACGGGAGGGCCGACACTATGTCATGCCGCTGCACGCGGATATTCAGGTTCGGTCGCGGAAGCTCGGCCTCGACTCCCTGACGCCGATCCTTTGGCACAAGATCGCGAATGGGGTCACCGAGGCGGAGGGCAATGGCGCGGGATTCTACGGCAAGCCCTACCAGCCGGGTTCAATCGTGAAGAACGACACCGAGTACATCTTGCTGCTTCGGAAAGGCGGCAAGTACCGTTCCGCCACACCGGTGCAAAAGGTACTTTCAATGCTCACAAAAGAGGAAATGCAGGGCTGGCTGCGCTCCGGTTGGACCGACATCCCCGGGGCCTCGACAACGAGATCGGAACACCCCGCGCCGTACCCTGTCGAACTCGCCGAGCGCCTTGTCCGGCTCTTTTCCTTCGCAGGGGACACTGTGCTGGACCCGTTCCTCGGCACCGGATCCACGACAATTGCCGCGATCCATTCGGGAAGGAATTCGATCGGAGTGGAGGTCGAACCATCGTACCTGGAGATATCCCGAAAGAAAATCACAGCTCTGGCCAGAGTGAGGCGCATGGCGGGCGCGACCACTGCCGAGGTTATCAGTGGCTGACCACCGACTGCTGGTCGAATTCCGTCGGCTTTTCGAAGGCACCAAGTACCTGCATCGCCGACCCAATCTTGGGGACTTCGTTGCGATGCACCTTTACGAGGACCTTGTCGCAATCAGGAAATCTGATCGGTATGTCCTCTCCGTCGAAAGCATGTCGCGGGTCCTGAACGTTCAAAACAAGCGGAAGGGGATTGAGGCGAGAAGAGGCGACGGCACGTTCGGCGAACTCATTGTCGGCGAGGAACCCGTGATCGATTCCGGCTACAAAGTCGCCAGAGGACCGGTAGCCACAATTGAGATTGGCGTCGAGGTGAAGATAATTTTGAAGGCCATGATCAAACAAATTGATCGCGTGAAGAGTGACCTTGCGAATCAAGTCCTCAATTTCAAACGTCAGGCGGGCTCCAGCGACCCGATTTGTGTAGGAATTGTGGGGATCAACCATGCCGACGTGGCGACGGGCTACGAAGGGGATCGGGCCACCCGCACCGATGGCAGGAAGCACAAACACCCTATACAAGAGGCGGAACAAGCTCGACAACGCCTTGCGCTGGTACGCAGTCTCTATGACGAATTCTTGATCCTCCGATTCAAGGCACGGAATGAAGAACCGTACGAGTTTGAGTGGGTAAATGAAAAGGAAACACGATTGGAGTACGGAGCTGCACTCATTCGCATCAGCAACGAGTATGAGAAGCGATTTTGACGCCTGCCCGCCCTGTCAACTCCCGCGCTAACAACCGCCCCGCAAACCTGCTGGCCCAGTCTGCCCCGGCGGGGTAGCTCCGCCTACAATGAATCCATGATCTTCGAGTCGTTTGGCCAGTGAACCCAAAACCCTTTGCCCCTAGAATGTTGGATGGGAAGGGAAGGGACATCTACAGCGCTCCGGCGTGACTCTCGAAGCGTATTTGCAGGAATCCGGAAAGGCAAAATGAACACACCAGTGCAAACACAGGATTTTCTCAAAACCGCGCCGCTTGGCGGCCCAGAAAACAGGCCCAGGACCATTTCAGAGGCCGGTGTACGGGAGACGCTTCTCGAAGATATCGCATTAAAGACGCTTTATCTGTCAGGTCCATTCTCGGTTCTCGATCTCAGCCAGAAGATTCGGCTGAGCTACGAAATAGCGGAGGAACTGGTTCGCCGGCTGCGCACAAAGCTACTGGTAGAGGTGATTGGAATGAGCGCCACCGTTGCCGAAATTGCCATCACGTCTCAAGGCAGAGCGCGGGCGCTGGAACTGCTAGCGCAGAGCCACTATGCGGGAGCGGCGCCTGTGACTCTGGCCAGCTACGTTGAGCAAGTGAGGAAACAGAGCGTGCGCAATGTGAAGGTTCACCAGGAGGATGTGGAGCAGGCCTTTGCGCACCTGGTGATGGACCCCAAGACCCTGGCGCAGTTTGGAGCAGCAATCAACTCGGGGTCGGGAATCTTTCTCTATGGACCGCCGGGCGTTGGAAAAACCGCCGCTGCCGAGACCTTGTCGCGCGTGCTTGCCAAGGATGGGGTATGGATTCCTTATGCGCTGGAAGTGGATGGCCAGATTATTACTGTCTACGATCCAGCGATTCATAAGCGCATTGAGGAAACGGAAACTGAAAATCGGGATGAGCGCTGGGTACGCTGCCATCGACCTTCGGTTACGGTCGGTGGAGAGTTGACCATCGAAATGCTGGACCTGCAATTCAATCCAATTTCAAAATGCTATGACGGACCACCGCAGATGAAAGCCAACAATGGGGTCCTGATCATCGACGATTTCGGGCGACAGCGAGTTGCCCCCGACGAATTGCTGAATCGCTGGGTTGTTCCTCTTGACCGCGGGATCGAGTTTCTGACACTGGTGGGCGGAATGAAGATTGAGATCCCCTTTGAAATGCTGGTTGTATTTGCGTCAAACATCAATCCGGCGAAGGTGATGGATCCGGCGTTCCTGCGCAGGATCCAAACAAAGATCGGGCTGGGCGCGATTTCAGATGGACAGTTCGCAGAAATATTTCGCCGCGTTGCCGGCGACCATGGCCTGGAAGCCGACGCCGGCCTGCTGGATGAGCTGATTGTTATTATTCGCGACACAATGCAGCAGGAGTTGCGGGCGTGCTATCCGCGGGATCTTGTGAACCAGATCTTGTGGGCCGCTCAATACGAAGACCGGCCGCCGCAGATCGATCGTGCTGCCTTGATGCGTGCAGTCGACGCCTATTTTTTGCCACAATCCTGAGCGTTGCGTTTCGCGGCGAATCCATTAGCTCCGCTAACTCCGCAAACTCCGCCTACAATGAAGCCATGATCTTCGAGTCGTTTCCGGTTGGTCCGCTGGCCTGCAACTGCACGATTTTGGGCGATGAGGAAACGCGCGAGGCCATCGTGATCGATCCCGGCGACGAGGTGAGCCGCATCGCCAAGCGGCTGACCGAGCAGGGGCTGAAGCTGAAGCAGATCCTGGTGACGCATGGCCACATTGACCACGTTGGCGGAGCGCTGAAGCTGAAGCGGCTGACGGGCGCGCCAATCTACCTGAACGAAAACGACCTGCCTCTGGTCGAGATGATGGACGCGCAGGCGGCATGGCTCGGCGTTCGTCCGCCGGAAACCGCTCCGCCCGACGAGTCGCTTGCCGAGGGACAGATTGTCGGCCTGGAACACTATCCCGCGCAGGTGCTGCACACGCCGGGACACACGCAGGGCTCGGTGTGCCTGCACTTTGCGCCGCTGAAGCTGCTGGTTGCCGGGGACACGCTGTTTGCCGGGAGCATTGGGCGGACGGATTTGCCGGGCGGCAACTTTGAGCAGATCATGGCCTCGCTGCACACACGGCTGCTGGTGCTGCCCGACAAGACGAGGGTTTTGCCCGGGCATGGACCGCTGACGACGATTGGCGAGGAACGGGCGTTGAATCCGTTTCTGCAGATTTCGGCGGCAAAGTAGGTTGTGGTGGGGTGGTTTGGAGAAGCTTTCCCTCGGGGGCTGAAGCCCCGCGCCCCCTTTCCCCCGGGGCTAAAGCCCCTTGGTCTTGGGAGCCTTATTCGTGGGGCTGAAGCCCCACGCTCCCTCCGTTGGCCAAAGCCCGGAGTCTCGACGCAGGCTGAAGCCCGACGCTCCCTCATGGGCTAAAGCCCAGGTCAATTTTTGCCGTCTTTCTGGCACGGCTGAAGCCGTGCCCCTTCAAAGCTTGTCGGCACCCTTCGACTCCGCTCAGGGCAGGCATTCCACCCCACGGACTAAGACCTGTCCCGTGGGGACCCCGGCTTTGAAGCCGTGCCCTTTCAAAAGAGCGAGAGGGTAAGCAACGTGTTGAAACTTTGCAGTAAAAGCCCGCGCCCTTCAAAGTGACCCGCTAACGAGTCGCCAAATTCGATCCTTTATTTACAGATGGATAGATGGATTAGTTCAAGAAATAGTTGTTGTTACCGGCCGGGATTGTTACGCCCGTGATTCGTTCCCAAGTAGTTAATCAGGATGGCAACTCCGTTACTGAATTCGGCCTCGGGCGCGAGCAGGCTGACGACCAGCCAACCGCTCTCAGGCAGGCCGAAAAAGTAGCCCGGATGAACCCAGACGCCGCGCTCGAGGAGAGCCAGAACCGTGTGGTCGTCGGGGTTGACGGCGGGAATGCGGAGCACTGCGTACCAGCCGCCTTCGACCGCGAGGCGCTGGACGGACTTGACGGCCTGAAGCTGGCGGTCGAGGGCGGCCAGGTTCGCGGTGACTCGGCGGCGAATCTGCTGCTGGATGGCGGAGCGGCCGGCGAGCCACGCGGGCAGCGCCCACTGGATGGGAGCATTCATGGAAAGGAACGTGTCGGCGATGACTTCGAGGCGGGCGAGGGCTTCGTCGCGGGCTTGGTCGCGGGCCTGATCGGGAATCTGGCGGGGGCCGGGGCCGGCGACGGTGGCAACGATCCACGCGGCCTTCATCTGCGGGAGGGCGGCAATTTTGCTGAGGCCGCTGACGACGTAGACCGGGACGCCTTCAAGGCCGTGGGCGAAGCTCTCAGGCTGCGCGGCGAAGCTCGGGTGCGCAAGGCCGTAGTCGAGGAAGACCTCGTCGATGATGAGGGCGAGGCGGAATTCGCGGCAGAGGCGGGCCAGCTCCGCGGCCTCGGATGGTTTGGTGAAGTGGCCGGTTGGATTGTTGGGATGCACGACGACGATGGCGCGCGTGCGCGGTGTGATGGCGCGGCGGATTCCTTCGGGGTCGATTTGCCAGCCGTTCTCGTAGACCAGCGGCACGGCCTTGAGGCGGACATCGTCGAGGGCGGCGAGGAAGTCGAAGAGGGGGTAGCCGGGTTGCAGAATGAGGATTTCGTCCGCTGGGTCGCAGAGCAGGCGGAAGAGAAAACTGTAGGCCTCGCTGGTGCTGGTGGTGAGGACGATCTGTTGGGGATCGAGCGCGACGCCGTGGGCAGCATAGTAAGCCGCGACAGCCTGGCGAGCGGGGAGGAGGCCGTTGGGCTGCGGGTCGTAGTCGAGAGCGCGCGGATCGGTGAGCGCGGCGAGCAGGGACGGCGGGTAGGCGAAGCCGCAGCGAGTGGGATTCGACTGCGTGAGATCGGCGATGGGCAGGCCAGCCGCGACGCGCTTGCGGTGCGCGCGAGCGAGGTCACTCTCTTCTGTGTTCCAATTCGTTCGTTCGGAAAAACGCATCGGATTCGTTTCTGCGGACTGTGACGCCGGATTGATTGGGCTGTCGCGCCGGAATCGCTGGTCCGCGAATCTCCATTATGTACAACGGGCCGCGAGTCTCAATCATGCACAATGAGAGAGGCGCCCACTCCAACGATACATGGGCGCCTTTGGAGTGATGTTGGCGAGGTGACGTTGGCTCTGCGTGCGGTGATTTTCGATTATGGAAGAGTGTTGACGGGTCCGCCGGACCCCGTGGGACACGATGCGCTGGTGCGCATCACGGGCCTTTCTTCGGATCGCCTCGACAGTTTGTATTGGGCGGATCGGCAGGCTTACGACGAGGGAAAGCTGACCGGCCTCGAATTTTGGCGGAAGCTCGCGCGCGAGGCGGGGCTTGAGTTGGGCGAGTCGGAGATCGAAGAATTGAATCTGTGGGACGCTCGCATGTGGACTCGCGGAGATCGAGCGATGCTGGCGTGGCAGCTCAAGATCAAGCAGCGCGGCCTGCTGACGGCCATCGTCTCCAATATGGGGGACGCCGTGCACGAGCACATGGAGCGCGAACTGGACTGGCTTTCGCGATTCGATCTACTGGTGTGGAGCTATCAGCTTCGCGTCGCCAAGCCCGACCCGGCGATTTATCGCTATGCCCTGGAGCGGCTGGGAACGCGGCCGGAGGAAACGTTCTTCCTCGACGACAAGGCGGAGAATGTGGACACTGCCGTTGCGCAGGGGATGAAGGGATTGGTTTTCTCGTCTGTGGAAAAGCTGCGTACGGACCTTACGGCATCCGGGCTGAATCGTGAGCTACCTCTGCCGTGACGCGGATTCAGTCAGTGCGCCGCGCTTTGCCGCCTGCTGCCGAGATGGTAGGTGAGCCCCATCGACGCGTTCATCACGTCGAGCCCAGGATTGACCGGGGTAATGAATCCGTTGGAGAAATGCATGTAGCCGAACAAGCCCAGCCGCAGATCGAAGCGGTCGTTCAACCGCACCTGCAAACCTCCGGTCGAACGCAGACTGAAATCTTCGTAGGTCGATTGCGATGAAAGCGCCTTTTGTGTAAATGCAATCAGTCCAACTTTCGCCACCAAGTAAGGTTTGATGGCCCTGCCGTCGCGCCACAACCAGCGAATGCCAATCGGTGAAATGTCCGCTCCGGGTATGATCTTGCGGGTCTGGCTCAAACTACCGCCCCAAATGTCCGTCACGGCCGGCTGATTCAGGAGAACCATGGGCAGCACTTCGGCCACGTAGTCCACCCGCGCTTTAAGAAAGCGGCCCCAGGCGTGGCGATCGTACTCGATGGCGACATCGTAGAGCTTGCAATTCCTGCCGGAGGCGAAGATGATCCAGTGGCCGTAAGAGGCCATTCCCTCAATCGTGATTTCACTGGAGGCCGGCGGCTTGGCGGGAGTGCTGGCCGCGGTAACCAGTGGCGCGGCGAGCGTGTCGCCCGCCGGTTTATCGTCCTGAGCGAATGCCAGGTGCGGCGCGGCAAAGAAGAGCGCACCGACACCGCACAGCAGCGCGATGCCGGAATGGCCGGCAGTACCGCGCCGGGCTAATGCGGGGGTGTAAAGAAGACCGCACCCTCTATGCCGCATGGAGAAGCAACCTCTTCTTGTTGAATCGCCGGACGAAGTTCGGAACGGTGAGAACGAACGTTGCGGCCAGTTTAGTGGGGTGATGCAACCTTTGCAACCCCGCGAACGCCTGAGGGGCTCACATTGGTAACTTCGCTCAGGCAGCGCACTGGAAACGTCTTTCAGTCAGAAATCGCCGGATCGTCAGGGAACAACCGCCGGATCACAGTGAGAGGCGAGGCGCGAATCGTGGGCGTTGATTGTGCCGATTGGAACTACGATGCCATTCCCAGACCGACCAGATTGGCGGCGGCGATGATGACCAGAATTCCGGCCCACAGCAGGCGAATGGGCCTGCTGCGCACTCCCGCCCACTCACCGAGCGCCAAGCCCACGAGCGCGCCACAGAGCACATAGATGCTCATGTGCAGCATCCAGTTCACGTAGCCCAGCCGCTGCGGAATGTTTGCCGCGCCCCAGGCATAAAAGAAGAACTGCAGGTACCACATGATCCCGCCGGCCGCGGCCAACGATCCGTTCCTGACGAGCGTCGCGCGCGGCTGCGCCAGATCGGCGCGAAGAGAAAGCTCCTTCTTGAAGGCCAGGCGGATAAAGCAGTAGCTCATGTTGATGACTGCGCCGCCGCCCATGATGAGCACGTAACTGGGCAGGGCTGCGTAGAGCGAATTGACGCCCACGTGTTCGGCCGCCGCTGCAATGGGCTTGGCTGCGTCGATAGCGAAGGACATGCCCGACGAAAAGATCCCGCACATCACGGCCAGAGCGAGACCGAGCTTGACGTTGAATTCCTGTACCTCGGCGCCGAGTTGCACTTCTTTCTGATGGCCGGCATAGGAGACGACGGCCACGCCGATCAGGGCGACCAGAACTCCCGCCATGGTGAGCAGGCCGCTGCGCGTTGAGAACAGCATTGCGCCCTGGCCGTGCATCAGGGGCGGCACGAGCGTGCCCACGATGAGCGTGACGCCGATGGCAACGCCAATGCCCAGCGACATTCCAAGGTGGCGCATCGTGAGCCCGTAGCTGACGTTGCCCACTCCCCACATGGCGCCGAAGAGCGCAACCTTCCACATCAGGCCGGCATCGAGCGAGGCGTAGAAGCCGGGGAAGCTCGGCAGGAGAAGATAGCTGACACCGATCGGCAACAGAATCCAGGAGAAGAATCCGGCTACGGCCCAGGTCGTCTCCCACGACCATTTCCGTACCTTTTCGATGGGCGCATAGAACGAAGCAGCACAAGCCGCTCCAATGATGTGCCATCCGATTCCTGCCAGGATGACTGTCGGCATTCGAACCCCGTTTCCATTTGTCGCGGACGAACTGCAGACAGTGCACGCGAGCAATTTCAAAGCCTATCGGTTGCATGGGCACTTTGTATAGCGAAGGAAACCGTCGGTAATGGGTCTGTGTGGAGAAGCTCTCCCTCAGGGGCTAAAAGCCCCGAGTATTGTCGGGGACGCTGTACGGCACGACTCAAGTCGTGCCCTGACACTTCGTGCTCCTTCGGGGGCAGTTTCTCAGGCGTTTGCGGCATGACTGAAGTCAAGCCCTGATACAAGGCGTCCGGGGGCGCGGCACGGTTGGCCAAACGCTCGGTGAGCCAAGAGTGTGGCTGGCGCTCCCATTACACTCACTGCATGGCACTCCGCATTTATGCCGCCACGACCAGCGCGGGAAAACTGCGCGACTTCCGCATGGCTGCGCAGGCGTACTCGGTCAAGGTCGAGCCTCTTCCGGGAATCGAAACGATCCCCGCGCCGGAAGAGGATGGCGACACGTTTCTGGCGAATGCGGCGACGAAAGCCGTTTACTATTCGCGTTTCGCGCCCGGCGAGTTGGTGGTCGCCGATGATTCGGGCCTCGAAGTGGACGCGCTCGGGGGCGCCCCGGGCGTGCGCTCGGCGCGGTTTGCGGCGGACTCTGGACTCGTTGATTCACCGGATACAAACGACAACACCGACGTGTGGAACAACATGGTGCTGCTGCAGAAGCTGGAGGCGTTCCCGGCCACGCTGCGGACGGCACGCTACCATTGCACCCTGGTTGCCGCGCGCGATGGCGAGGTGGTTCAAGTGGCCGATGGAACGGTGGAGGGGATGATTCTGGAGGCGCCGCGCGGCACGGGCGGATTTGGCTACGATCCTTTGTTCTACTTGCCCGAGCTGGGCAAGACGATGGCGGAGATCGATCTCGAGACGAAGCTTTCGATCAGCCATCGCGGGCGGGCGATCGCGGCGCTGCTGCCGATGCTGGCGCACTGATGTTCCAGCACTTTCATCCAAAACGCAAAAGCGCGAAGCGCCCGCCTTGACGGACCTAACGTCGGCCTCGAATAATGCATGAGAAACAGAGCAACAGCCTTCCGTCCCTCGATCTAAGACTGCTTCGGCCCGCACCTTTTCGGCCCGCACTTTTTAGGAGCCAAACTCTTCATGGCAACCGTTCAACCCGCCGCGTCCCGCTCTGCGCATATTGTCGGCCGCGGCCCGGAGCCTTTGCGCGCAGGGCAAGGCACCAGTTTTATCTGGCATAAGCTGCATTCGCTGCTGGGCATCGTTCCCATCGGAGCGTTTCTCCTCGAGCACCTGCTCTCGAATTTTGAAGCATTGAAAGGCCCAATCGCGTACGGCGAGCAAGTCAAGTTCCTGAACAGCCTGCCGCTGGTGCGCGTTCTGGAGTGGGTTTTTATCTTTCTGCCCATCCTGTATCACGGCATTTATGGCGTCTATATCTGGCTGCGCGGCAAATCGAACATTGTGTATTACCCGTGGGCGGGGAACTGGATGTACATGGTGCAGCGCTATACCGGCTTGATCGCATTTGCCTACATCGCTTACCACGTGGCGACGCAGCGCTTCATGGGGGTGAGCCTTCCCGAGAACCCTGGCGCCGCCTTCCACAAGGTACAAGCAGAGCTTGCCAATCCATGGATCCTTGCTGTCTACGTGATCGCGATGATCGCCGTCTGCTGGCACTTTGCCTACGGCGTTTGGCTCTTTGCCGCCAAGTGGGGCATCACGCCGGGAGAAACTGCACGGCGCAGGTTCGGTTACATCTGCGTTGCGTTTGGCGTGTTGCTCGCCGGCATGGGAATCGCCAGCATCTGGGCATTCGTGGGACCGAAGTATCAGAACGCGCCGGAGAACGTGCCGCTGAGTTACCAGAGAACAGAAGACAGAGATCAGAGATCAGAGATCAGAGAACAAAGATCAGAGAACGAGGACCGGGGACCAGGTTTTCGCAGCGCTCTTTCAACCATCGGTCCGGTGAATCGGATGTGCCCGGAAGATTCACAGACAATGCTCAGATGCAACTGATCTCTGATCTCTGATCCCTGACCTCTGAAAGGAACTTCATGGCAGCACCAAGGATCATCGTGGTTGGCGGAGGGCTGGCGGGGCTTGCGGCCGTGATCAAGATCGCCGAGGCTGGCGGCAATGTGGACCTGTTTTCCATCGTGCCGGTGAAGCGCTCGCACTCGGTCTGCGCCCAGGGGGGCATTAACGCCGCCAAGAACCTGAAGGGCGAAGGCGACACCACCGCGCAGCACTTTGACGACACGATCTATGGTGGCGACTTCCTAGCCAACCAGACGCCGGTAAAGGCCATGTGCGAGGCGGCGCCGGCGATCATCGATTTGCTCGACCGCATGGGCGTGCCCTTCAACCGAACGCCGGAGGGGTTGCTCGACTTCCGCCGGTTTGGCGGCACGCTCTACCATCGCACCGCATTTGCCGGGGCCACCACGGGGCAGCAGCTTCTGTACGCGCTCGACGAGCAGGTGCGGCGCTACGAGGCTGAGGGCAAGGTACACAAGTTCGAGGGATGGGAGTTTCTCTCCGCCATCATCGACGGGAAGGGCAACGCGCGCGGCATTGTGGCCATGAACCTGCGCTCGATGGAGCTGAAGGCGTTTGCGGCCGACGCGATCATTCTGGCGACGGGTGGCATCGGGGCGATTTTCGGGAAAAGTACCAACTCCGTGGTGTGCACGGGGTCGGCGCAGTCGGCGGTCTTCCAGCAGGGCGCGTACTATGCCAACGGCGAATTCATCCAGGTGCATCCGACGTGCATTCCTGGCGAGGACAAGCTGCGGCTGATGTCGGAGTCGGCGCGCGGCGAGGGCGGGCGCGTGTGGGTTCCGCGAACGCCGGGCGACAAGCGCGCGGTGAAAGCGATTCCGGAATCGGAGAGGTTCTACTTTCTCGAGGAGTGGTATCCGAAGTACGGCAACCTTGTGCCTCGCGACGTGGCTACGCGCGCCATTCACAAAGTGGTGTACGAGATGGGCCTCGGGCTTGACGGCCAGCCAATGGTCTACCTGGACCTGACGCACATCGACCGCGAGACGCTGCACTACAAGCTCGGCGGCATTTTGGAGATCTACGAGAAGTTCGTCGGCGTGGATCCGTGCGTGGAGCCGATGAAAATCTTCCCAGGTGTGCACTACACGATGGGCGGGCTTTGGGTGGACTTCAAACAGATGACCAACATTCCCGGCATCTTCGCCTGCGGGGAGTGCGAATACCAGTATCACGGCGCGAACCGGCTGGGCGCGAACTCGCTGGTCAGTTGCATCTTCGGCGGATTCCGCGCGGGACCGAATGCGATCGAGTATGCGAAGAGCGTGCCGGCGGTGGATGGCGACGGAGGAGCTGCGGCGGAAGTGGCGCGGCAGGCGGAGATCAATGGCAAGCTGATCAGCAACGAGGGCGGAGAGAATCCCTTCAAGCTGTGGCGCGAGCTGGGCGAGGCCATGACCGAGCACGCAACGGTGATCCGCTACAACAAGGACCTGAAAGAGGCCGACGACAAGATCGTGGAGCTGATCGAGCGGTACAACCGCATCAACCTGAGCGACAAGAGCGAGTGGGCGAACACGAGCTTCGCCTTCACGCGGCAACTGAAGAACATGCTGGAGATTTCGCGGACGGTCGTGCTGGGCGCGATTCTGCGCGACGAATCGCGCGGCGCGCACTACAAACCGGACTTTCCCGACCGCAAAGACGAGCGGTTCCTGAAGACGACGAAGGCGAGTTTCACGGGCTGCGCGGAAGGACCGAAGTTCGAGTTCGAGGAAGTGGATACGCAGTACATCAAGCCGCGGCCGAGACGCTACGATGCGGCGAAATAGGCATTGCGTGCGGCGGGCATTGCATGCAGCAGACTTTTGGAAGTGTGATGTGCGGGGACGAACGGTGATTCAGTAGAAAGGAACAATGGCGACGAGGACAGTCACTTTTGAAATCAAGCGCCAGGCCAGCCCTGAGGCGGCGGCGGTTTGGGAGCGGTTTAAGCTGGAGTGGCGGCCGGGGATGAATGTGGTGTCGGCGATGATGGAGATCGCCAGGAATCCCGTGACGGCCGACGGACGGCCGACGACGCCGATCGCCTACGATTCCAATTGCCTCGAGGAGATCTGCGGTTCGTGCGCGATGCGCATTAACGGCAAGGCGCGCATGGCGTGCTCGGCGCTGGTCGACAATCTCGAGCAGCCGATTCGCGTGGAGCCGCTCACGAAGTTTCCGCTGGTTCGCGACTTGCAAGTCGACCGATCGGTTCTGTTTGAGAATCTGATGCGCGTGAAAGCCTGGGTTCCGGTGGACGGCACGTACGATCTCGGCTCGGGCCCGCGCGTCTATCCGCAGCAGCAGGAGGCGAATTATCCGCTGTCGAATTGCATCTCCTGCACGTGCTGCATGGAGGTTTGCCCGCAGTTCAACGACGTGACCGGCTTCGTCGGCGCGGCGACCATTGCGCAGGTCAAGCTGTTCAACAACCATCCGACGGGAAAAGTTTACAAAGAAGAGCGGCTGCGCGCGCTGGCCGGCGACGGCGGCATTCAGGAGTGCGGCTTCGCGCAAAACTGCGTCGAGGTCTGCCCGAAACAGATTCCCCTCACCAATGCAATCAGCGACGTGGGCCGCGACGTGACCGCGCAGAAAGTCAAAGACTGGCTCAAAAGCTAGGGCAGCGGCCAGTCCCAAATCTTCCCCGTAGCACAGCCATCGTTCAAGTTTGCCTCCCCCGCCACTTCGAACGTCGAGCACCACACAACAAACTCGAAACAGCAACGACCAAGGAGGTCCTGCAATGGGTTTACGTCATATGGTCTGGGGCGCCGCGCTAGCTGCGACGCTTTCCGTGACGCTTGTTGCACAACAGGCGCCGGCTGGTTATCACAGCATTTCCTGTGTCCGGGTCAAGCCCGGGAAATCCGCTGCCTTTCACGCGTTTCTCAACGGAGACTATCGCAAGGTTGAGCAGGCGCGCGTTGACTCGGGGGCGATCTCAACCTGGATTGCGCTGCGCACCGTCATCCCCGCGGGGACCAGTGCTGGGTGCGACTACGTTCTCGTCAGCTTCTACCCCGGCCTGCCCCCTGCGCCTCTTTCCGACGAGGATATGACGGCCGTCTTGCAAAAAGCCGGCGTTACCTCCACGGTGCAGGAGTGGCGCGATCACCTCAGCGATCTAGGCGAGCTCGTTTCCAACAACATCACCCAATATCAGGCGTTGGTTGGCGGAGCGAAAAAGGGTGACTACCTGGTCTTCAACTCCATGAGCGCAACCAACGTGAACGAGTGCGTCGCAGCGCAAAAGAGGCTCTGGCAACCGTTCGCCGAGGAAGGGGTGAAAGACGGCGCACAGGACGGCTGGGCTGTGAACATACAGCAAATTCCCAACGGCGCCAAAGACCCGAACCTCGTGAGCAGCGTCGACATCTACCCGAGCTGGGATGCGATGTTCAATTACTTCGGACCCGACTTCATCACCCGCTGGAAGAAGGTCCATCCCGAGCTGAGTCCCAACGAAGCGTTTGCGCAGATCGACAAGCTGTGCACCATCGACCATACGGTCACTTACAAGGTGGAAGAGCAGATCGTTTCATCGAAGTGAGACCGGCTTCAGGGAAAGAAGCAGCAGGAAGGCCGCCCAGGGAATCGGGCGGCCTTCGTGCTTTGCGCGTAGAGAACGGTTCACAGCGCGTAGTTCACAGATTCACAGCCCCACCCGTCGGCCGCATGACTTATAAGGCCCATTTTGAGGGGGTCCTGCCTCCCCCATCTCTGAAAAGAAATCCTATGGATTCAGCAGCTTGGCACGGCGCAAATCTATCTGGCGCGCCACGTTTCGTGGTAAAGACAGGGAGTGGCAACCATAGAAAGCAAACACATCTCGCTAGAGCGCCCCGAAGACTGGCCATTGGTCGAGCTTCAGGCATTACCAGACCGGCGGGCCCGGAGCGGTGGAGATTGAGTTGTTCTGGACCGCTGCGCGCCGCGGTTATCAACTTGCTGAAAGGTTCCAGATGCAGAAGCCGACGGGTTGAGGTTCATGCTCTCCCAGGTCTCAAACGCGAGACCCGGGGCACCTGGTATTCGCTGAGTTGGGTGCGATGGGGGTGAGGCGCGCGGTCAGTCGCCGAATTCGAGGTCGTCGAAGCGACGCCATTTGTAGATGGCGATGGAGACGATCCAACTGAGGGCGAAGAGGCCGACGATGAGGTAGCCGAGGGTTCCAAAGCTGGAGTTGAGGCGGAGGATGGCGGCGAAGAAGCTGCCGCTGAGATGGAGTTGAGAGGCGACGAGCGAGAGCGCCTCGATGCCGCCGACGATGAGCGCGACGAGGACAGAGACGAAGGTGATGGTGAGGTTGTAGTAGAGCTTGCGGACGGGCTTGATGAATGCCCAGCCGTAGGCGCCGAGCATGAGGATGTTGTCCGTGGTGTCGATGAGGGACATGCCTGCGGCGAAAAGGATGGGGAAGACGAGGATGGAACCGAGGGGAAGTCCGCGAGAGGCTTCGGCGGCGGAGATGCCGAGGAGGCCGATTTCGGTGGCGGTGTCGAAGCCGAGGCCGAAGAGGACTCCGAGCGGATACATGTGCCAACTGCGGCGGATCATGGCGAACATGGGCCGGAAGAGGCGGGCGAGAAATCCGCGATTGGCGAGAAGGAGATCGAAGTCTTCATCGACGTAGGGCGCGCCCGAGCGGACGCGGGCGAAGGCGCGATAGATGGAGGCAAGAACGACGATGTTGACGATGGCGATAGCAAACAAGAAGAGACTCGAAACGAGAGTGCCGACTAGGCCGCCAATGTCGCGGGCCGTGCCGATTTGATGAGAAAGGGCGCGGTGCTGGAGAGCGAGAGCGGCGGCGGCAATGAGAACCGAGCCGATGACGACGATGGTGGAGTGGCCTAGCGAGAACATGAGGCCGACGGCGACGGGGCGCCTGCCTTCCTGCATAAGCTTGCGGGTGACGTTGTCGATGGCGGCGATGTGGTCGGCGTCGACGGCGTGGCGAAGGCCGAAGCTGTAGGCGAGCAGGGCGGTGCCGAGCAGGAGGGGGTAGTGGCGGAAGGCGATGGCGGCCCAGAGCCAGGCGCCGGCGTTGAAAACAAATAGGAGGCCGTAGATGCCGATGACTTTGCCGCGGAGATTTCCGGCAGCGTCGTCGAAGAGAGAGCGGAGGCGGGGGCGGGTGCCGGGCGCAGCGGACGTACGGTCGGGTGGGGGGGCGAGCGGGCTGTGTGGGCTCTTCATGAAAGCTGCCTAGGATAATATTACGATTTTTAGATTCGTGCGAATGTGACCGAGGCCACAGAGCGGGAAGGACGGAAAAGCGGAGTTAGCGGTGTTGGCGGAGCTAGAGAACAGAGAATAGGGAATAAAAGGCAGCTTTGAGCCGTTAGCAATCAGCTCCGGTCCCCCCATTCCGGCACAAGACGCCGGAAAGGGTGGGGCAACCAGACGACACCCCCCAAGCAGAGGTTGGACGGAGCACCCGGTTTTCGCAGAGGCGAACGGCGACGAGTGGGCGGCGCCGGAGACTACTTCTTCGCGCGGAGCGACCGCCAGGCAAAGAAGAACAGGATGAAGAAAAGGAGATCGGCCCAGGCGAACGGAATCCAGAGCGACGGCACGCTGCCGATGATGTCATACCAAAAGACGACTCCACAGTATGCAGCCTTGAGGCCCATGCCATAGTGAATCAGCTCGACGCGGCCGGCGGGATCGGCGGCAATGCGCAGGAACATGACCCCGAAGATGACGACAAGAAGCGCCGGGAACGCGACGTAGCCCATGTGGTTGGGCGGCGTGACGTGGGCCATAGCAAATATTTGCGGGGCAGCGAGGAGCGAGGCTACGCCTAGAGCTAAGTCGTAAATCGCAGCGACGTAAAACAGAACCTTAATCCATTTCGTGGACATGTTCACCTCGGTGGATGTTGCGGCGTTGTCGTGCAATGAAGTTGCAGCGGAAGTCTTCGCGACGCCTGGCGGTGGCTTGCTCAGAGTAGATGCGCCCGGCGAGATTGCGAAGGCCCGTTTCAAGCTCGGCGACAGTCATTTTTGCGGGCTTGAAGTTGACGTCGAACAGCGTGCATAGATGCCATGCCTCATCGCGAAGGATGCGCCCTTCGTTTTTAAGGCGCGTGTAGAGAGGGGTGCCGGGAAATGCGGTCTGGACGGTGATCTGTACGTCGTAAAGGCCGCTTTGCTCGACGAACTCCCCGATCTGGTCGAAGGACTCGGTTCCGGTTCCGTCGAGACCGAGAACGAAGCAGCCGTTCACGCGGACGCCGCGATCCTGAACCCTGCGGATGGCGTCGAGATAGGTATCGACGCGCTTGGCCTTCCAGTTGGAGCGCTGCTCGACGCCATCGACACCGGAAAATGTGGTGGACTCAAAACCGATGAGAACTTCAGCGCAGCCCGCGTCGCGGAGCATGTCGAGGAGCTCGTCGTCGTCGGCGACGGAGAGATCGGTCTCAGTGAACCAACGGACCTGTTGGCCAGCGAGGGCGCGGAGCAGCTCCTTGGAGTGGGCCTTGTTGACGAAGGTGTTGTCGTCGGCAAATTCGATGAAGGGGCGCTTCCAGATTGCCTTGATGGCTTGGATTTCGGCGAGGACGCGATCAACGGGCTTGATCTTGTAGGTGGGCGAGATGCGAATGGAGGCGGCGCAGAATTCGCAGCGGAAGGGACAGCCGCGCTGGGTCTGCACGGTGAGCCGGTTGTAGCGATCGATGTCGAGGAGATCGAAGCGCGGCATCGGCGAATGAGCAAGTGAGTAATTGAGGTTGCGCGCGTCATAGGCGGGCTTGAGCTGGCCGCCGGGAGCGAGGAGGTCGGCCATTAGCTGGGGCCAGACGGGCTCGCCTTCGCCGATGACGACTGCGTCAGCGTGCTGCGCGGCTTCATCAGGCAGAGCGCTGACGTGCAGACCGCCGAGGATGACGCGCGTGTCCAGGAGACGATAGCGGTCGGCTAGTTCGTATGCCTCGGAGATCTGCGCGGAGAAGCTGGAGATGGCCACGGCGTCGAACTCTTCAGGGACTCCGGAGATGGTGCTGAGGTCGGGGACCTCGAGGTAGTGGAGATCGACGCCGGCGGGAGTGAGGCCGGCGAGAGTAAGCAGACCCAGGCTGGGTAGCGAAGCGATGACCTTGTTGCGCTCGACAAAGCCGGGAAGGGTGAGGCCGAACGCAGTGAGCTCGGGATTGTGGGCGCGAACGCCGCTCATGGCGATGAGGCCGAGTTTCATCGGTGCCACCATCCAATGAGAATGGCGAGAACGCCGACGGTGACCGAAACGACGGGAATGGGAAAAAGATGACGGAACGGTTTGCGCCACGCGGACAAGAAGCAGCAGGCGGGCATGGAGATGGCGCCGGCGATGAGCGCCCAGGATGCGATGCGGAGGTAGGGAGCAGAAAGTAAGAGTTGCGCCGCGGTAGCGGCAAAGATGAGGTTGAGAAAACCGAGCCCGAAAAACGAGATGTGGCCGAGGCGGGTGAGGCGGCGACGATAGGAGGCGTAGCCGCCCATCCAATCGTCCTGATGGAAGAAGAGCCCGACAAAGGCGCCGGAGAAAACTCCTGCGAGCATCCCCACCCATCCGCCAATGAGATTCAGAGCCACCACCTGCGGACCTCTCTTGCTCTGCGCCGGGAACTGCCGCCGGCCGGACAATTCGCGTCGAACGCAGATGGCTGGCGCAAGTTGCCAGAATTGTACTCCTAGTGCGGGAGCGAACGACGAAACCGTAGAGGTGGGCCAAGGGAACCGAAGAACAGTGAACGAGGACGCTCATCGGACATGAATGCCACTGCTGGCTGGCAGGAATGAGGTTAGCGTGCGACGAGGGCGGAGAAGAGTGGGACGTAGGCGAGGAGGGTGACGACGATTCCGGCGAGGGCGGCGAGCGCGAGCGAGTGGAGAAAGACGAAGCGGAGGATGGCGCCTTCCTGGCCGTAACTTTGCGTGGCGGTGCTGGCGACTACGACGCTGGGAGCGGCGATCATCTTGCCCATGACGCCGCCGGCGGCGTTGGCTGAGGCCATGAGGACGGGTGAGACGCCGATCTGGCGGGCAGTGAGGGTTTGCAGGCTGCCGAAGAGGACGTTGGCCGAGGTGTCGGAGCCGGTCGAGGCGGTGCCGAGCCATCCAATGAGGGTTCCGAAGAAGGGATAGAGAGCGCCGGTGCGGGCGAAGGCGAGACCGAGCGTGGCGTCGAGACCGGAAAAGCGCGTGACGTATCCGAGGGCCATCATGGCGGCGATAGTGACGATGGTGTAGCGGATGTTGAAGATTGTGCGCGCGAAGGCGGCGGCGAGCGAGCGGGGACCGAGCCCCATGAGGAGACCGGCGAGGAGCGCGGCGAGCAGGATGCCCGTGCCGGTTGCGGTGAGCCAGTTGAAGTTGAAGACAGCGGCTTCGGCGGTGGGCGCGGCGACGACTGGCGGGACTCGTTGAATAGCTCTGTTGAGACCGGCGACGGCGAATTTCACCGTCGTGTGCGCGTCCATCCAGCTTGAGATTTGGGGCAGACCCCAGATGAGAACGATGAGGCTCAAGACCAGCCAGGGAAGCCACGCCTTGAAGATGGCTGCGCCGCTGTGGCCGTGATGGCGGCGAGCCTGACCGGTGATGTCTTTGAGTTCGACGCTGAGCGTGCGGCGCGGCTGCCAGAAACGAAGAAATGTGACGAGCACGACGATGGTGGCGGCTGCGGCGACGACGGCGATGAGCGAAGGGCCGGTGAATGTGGCCATTAGGTATTGTGTTGCGGCGAAGGTGACGCCGGAGATGAGGATGGCCGGCCAGATCTCGATCATCGCGCCGAAACCGGCGAAGACCCAGATGAGCCAGAAGGGAACGAGGACATCGAAGGGGACGAGGATGGTGGCGGTGGTGCGCGTGAGTGGAAGCAGATCGATGCCGGTCACGCCGTGCAGCGCGATGAGCGGAATGCCCATACCGCCGAAGGCCACAGGCGCGGTGTTCGCGAGCAGCGTGAGGCCGGCGGCCTGCAGAGGCCGGAATCCAAGACTGATAAGGATGGCCGCGCAGACGGCGACGGGAGTTCCGAAGCCGGAGGTTCCTTCGAAGAACGAGCCGAGCGCAAAGGCGACGAGCAGAAGCTGTAGGCGGCTGTCTGCGGTGATTCCGGTGAGGCTTTGCTGAAGCGTGACGAAGTGGCCGGTTTTGACAGTGAGGTCGTAGAGAAAGATGACGGGAAGAATGATCCAGACAACGGGAAAGACGCCGTAGCCCGCACCGTAGGCCGCGGCAGAGAAGGCGAGGCGCGCAGGCATGTGAAAGACGACGATGGCTGCGAGGAGTGCAGTGGTGAGTCCGGTAAGCGCGGCGACATGAGCTTTGAGACGCAGGATCGCCATTGCGCCGAGAAGAACCACGATGGGCAGCGCGGCGACGAGAGTGGAAAGAACAAAGCTGCCGGTGGGGTTGTAGCCCTGCGCCCAGTGGAGGGCGGCGGGATTGGTTTTGAAGAGGTAGATGAGGGCGGCGATGAGGGCGAGGAAAGCGAAGGCCTCGAGGGCCAGGGAGAATGCGTGCGAGGACCTCGCGATCGGCGCTTTCGCGGAAGGATTTTTCGCGGAGTTCACGACAGAGCAGAAGATAGCACAGCGGCGGGCGCAAATGGCGCGGCGTCGACCTCACGGCGGACGGTGAGGACGGTGATGTCGTCCTGCTGGCCGAAGGATTTGGCGGCCTCGGCGAGGTAGGCGGCTGGCTCCTGGCTGAACTGGCGGACGCGGTCGAAGCCGAAGAGTTCGCCATTAGGGTGGCGGGCTTCGACGACTCCGTCGGAGAGCAGGAGGATGCGGTCGCCGGGATGGAGGAAGAAGCGGGCTTCTTCGTAGGTGTTTTCGATGAGGACGCCAAGGGGAAGGCTGCCGGGCAAAGCGATCTCCTGGCTATTGAAATAGGGAGGGAGATGACCGGCGTTGGCGATGACCATCTCGCCATTGACGCCGAACCAGAGGGCCTGGCAGGTGGTAAAGCTGCCGGTTCCGGAGAGGACGCGGTTGAGGGCTTCGAGAATTCTGGCGGGGTTGCGTTCCGAGGTGCGGCGCAGGGCGCCCATGAGGAGGGAGACGTTCATGGCGGCCTTGAGGCCGTGGCCTGCCACGTCGCCGATGACCACGAGGATGCCTTCGCGGCCCATGGTCTGCACATGGAAGAAATCGCCGCCGACTTCGCTGGCGGGGCTGTAAACGGAATCGACCTCGAAGCCGGGCGTGGCCAGCTTTTCCTGGGGGATAAGCAGCTCCTGAACGCCGCGGGCGGCGGCCATCTCGTTGCTTGCGTGCTCCTGATCGCGCTGGACGCGCAGGTAGCGGAAGAAGACGATGAGCACGATGACGAGGATGCCCGCGTAGCCGCCGATGGTGGAGATGTGAATGGGGATGGGGCCGGCCTGGAAGGTGAGCGGGGAGGTGTAGGAAGAGCCGGCTTCGCCGCTCATGGCGGAGCCGACGACGGAATCGACGATGGCGACCACGCTGAACCCCAGGGGAACCAGGAAGAGGCCGGCCTCAAAGTTGCGGCGTGCCGCGGCGGAGATGAGGGTGCCGAAGATGAAGATGGACCAGCCGATGATCCAGAGGAGGCTGGAAACAAAGATGGCGGCAAGAAAGAAGATGGCTCCGCGGTGAAAGAGGAAGAGGAGTGCGGGACCGACGCCCGCGAGAACCGGCGCGGTGTAGCGCAGACCGCGGATGTACCAACGCTGCTTGAGAGAGAGAAAGGCGACAAGGAATTCGAAGAAGAGATAGGCAGAGATAACCAGGAGCTGGAGCACGAGCGTGGCGCTCCAAAGGGCGTTGAGGCGCGCGGAGCTGCCGGCCAGTTCGATGAAGCCCATGGGCGCGGCGGTGAGCTCGTGCAGGGCCAGCCAGAGGTATTCGGGGTGGCCTTTTTCAGAGAAGTAGAGCGCGAAGAGAAAGACGGCGAGTACCACGAGGAGGATGGAGTAGATCAGCTCGGGCAAGCGCTCGAAGAGCATGCGATCGGACCAGAGATTGAACTCGCGCTGAATATCGACGGGGTTGCCGAGGTAGAGCGTGCGCGTGGCGAAGAATCCTGTGTAGGCGTCATTGCCGAATGCGGCGTAAATGACGCGCACAACCAGGGTGAGGGAGGTTTGGGAGGGATCGAGATTCAGGTTGTAGACGCGCGAGATGGGCTGGAATTCCTCGGGCACGTCGCCGTGCGGACCTTCAGGCTGGATCTGTTTGCCGTTGACGAAGACTTCAGGACTGAGGCCCGGCGAGCCAACTTCGAGGGTGGTGCCGTGCGTGACGGGCAATTCGATGAGAAGCGCAAGCGGCCCGTGATGGGGAGCGAGCTGGACGTGAAGCCGGAACCAGGCGTAGCGGCGAGCGGGGGCTGCCGGTGTTGGGGCAGTGGAGGCTCCGGCGGACGGCTTTGCGGTGGGAGTGGGCGCGTTCGCGTCCTCGTCGGGGACTTCGCCGATGGAGGGCTGGGCATCGCGGACGGCCCACTTGGAGTCATCGAAGGTTGGAGAGGATGCATTGAGGTCGGATGTGATGCCGACGCGCCAGTTTTTGTCGAGGGAGATGGGCGAGCCGAGGTTGGTGGCGTCGAAGATGGCTGGTGCGACCGCTGGCGCGGAGAGCCTGGCCGATTTGGGGCGAATGTGCGGCTTGGGCGAAGCTGCGGGGGCGGGATTTGGAGACGGAGGCGCCGCCTGGGCAGCAAGCAACGCTGCTCCGCAGACGGCAAACCAGACTGCTGTCAGAAACTTGAGCCGCAAAGTGCCTCCCCGGCCTATTTTCTTCAATGTACTGGAAAGGCAGGGAGCAAGGGAACAGAAAGGCAGGGGACCAAGGTAACAGGGCTTCTAGCTTCTAGCCGCTGGCCCCTAGCTTCCAGCTCATCCTGCTGGGTGGATGGCAGATGGTGGACGGCCAGTAGCCAGTAGCCTGTAGCCGGTAGCGAACAGCGGAGACGGGGAATCAGTCGGCTTCGCTCAGGACGGGCCCGGGACGTGGGGAGTCGGTTGAGGGGTTAAGGGACGAAACGCGGGGCAGCGAGGGGACGGGAAAAAATGTGGTTTTGCCTTTGTTGCCAAAGTGGCACATACTTGCGTCTAACCGATAGAGCGAAGCGGGGCAGGGGCCCGGTGTGCATTGAAGTCGAGGTGAGGTCATGAAGGCAACGGATCGCGTGGTGTTGAGAGCGGCGGTTCTGGCAGGTTTGGCCATCGCCGTGACCGCTGGAGTTTGGGCGCAATCGACGTCGCCTGCGACGGGCAATTCCCCAAGCGTTTCTGGTTCGGCGAGCACGCCTGCGGCGCAGGCTCCGGCAGCGACGCCTGCGGCGAGCAACAGCGGCGCGCAGGCGAGCCCGGCCGCGAGCCAGACGACATCGCAACCAGCACAGCCGGCTGCCGGCACCGCGCCAGTGGGCGGAGATGCGCCGCTGCCCGCGAAGCAGCCGGGGCAAGGGACGGGGCAAAGTCCGGATCAAAGTTTGGATCAGGGAGCGGCGACGAATACCAGTACGGGCGGGGCGGGGACGACGGCGGGTCAAGGACCGGCGAACACTTCGAGTAACACGCAGTTGGCTCCCTGCGAGACATCGAAGAGCGACGATAAGAAGGACAAGAAAAAGGCCAACGACAAAGGCACAGCCGACAATCCAGCGCCGGGCACGACGGCGGTGGGCGGCGATTGCGCCGGGCCGCAAGTGGATGTCAACAAGGTGGTCGATCCCGGCAGCGAGATGATCAAGGTGAAGCCGGGCAGCGAAGAAGACGTGAGCGCGGTGGGCAACCGGGAGATCGGCAAGCGCGGGTTGGGCAACTGGTACTCGACCGACGGCGAGATCAAGATGGGCAAGCAGTTTGCCGACGAGATCGAGAAGAGCACGAAGTTTATTACCGATCCCGTGGTGGACGAGTACATCAATCGCATCGGGCAGAACATCGTGAAGAACTCCGACTGCAAGGTGCCGTTCACGATCAAGGTGATCGATTCGGATGAGATCAACGCCATGGCGCTGCCGGGCGGGTTTTTCTACGTCAACTCGGGGCTGATTCTGGCGGCGGACGAAGAGGCGGAGCTGGCGGGCGTGATGGCGCACGAGACGGCTCATGTGTGCGCGCACCACGCGGCGCGCGAGATGACGCGGCTGAATTACGCACAGATCGGCATGGTGCCGCTGATGATCATGCTCCCGTACGATTGGACCGGATACGGGATCTACGAGGCGGCGCAACTGGCGATTCCGATCACGTTCCTGCAATTCTCGCGCGACTTTGAGGCGCAGGCCGACTACCTGGGCGTGCAATATATGTACCGGTCGGGCTACGATCCGCAGGCGTTCATCACTTTCTTTGAGAAGGTGCAGGCGCTGGAGAAGCGCAAGCCGGGGCTAGTGGCGAAGGCGTTCAGCGATCATCCGCAGACGCCGGACCGGATTCTGCACACACAGGAAGAGATTGCGCGCATTCTTCCAGCCAGGCCGGATTACCTGGTGACCACGTCGGAGTTCGAAGACGTGAAGGCGCGGCTGGCACGCATCGAAGACAAGCGGCGGCTGGTCGACACGAAGGGCGGCGCGAAGCCGTCGTTGCGCAGGGCGAGCACGACGGACGGGACGGGTAGCTCGGGCAGCTCTGGAAATTCGACTGGCGCACAGACCGGCAGCAACTCCGGGGACTCGACGGACGGTCCGCCAACGCTGCATCGCCGCGACGACCAGAACTGAAAAGCAGGGAGTAGGGAGTAGGGAATAGGGAGTAGAAAAACAGGGGCAAGGGAACGAGGGGGGCGGCAGTAGGACGCGGCAACGATCGATTGCGAAACTTTGCCGCGAAGCTGCCTGCTGGACCGAGCGTGCAATCAATCGAGGCATTTGGAACGGCTTCCCAGCCAGGGAAGCCGTTTTTGCGTGTGTGGGCAGATGCGGGCGGAGAGGGCTGTTTGTTTCGTTGGGCTTGGCTATAGTTGACCTCACGGACTCGCGGACGAGGCAGGGGTTTGGGGTGGAGTGGGCGGTTTTAACGACAAGAGGCCTCGATGACACGCGGTTCTGAAGGCGCTCGCTTGCTATGAAAAAGATTGCGGCTATCGCAGCCGAATTCGTGCTCATCCTGCTGTTGACCAAGATCGCCAACCAGACGCCGCCCGAGCCGCCTTCCGGCTACACCTTCTGGATGTATGCGCAGCATGTGGTGGAGTGCACTCCCGCTGACATCACGCTGGTGGATGTTCACCAGGCGGAGACGCATTTCGAAAAGGATTTGAGCTGGCCGGACTGCTCCACGTTTCAGAAAGGCGATGTGCTGGACTTTCATTTGTCTCGCGGGGAGAAGACGAAGTTTCTGAGCGACGAGAAGACGGCGTGGTGGCGGAAGGAAATGTGAGAGAGGCAGGCACCAAGAGACCAAGGGAACGAGGGACCAAGAAAGCAGGGAACAAGGGAGCGAGGGAGCGGGTACCGGGGGAGTGAGGGAGCAAGGAACAAAAAGGCCATAAATTGGGAGTACGAAACTTGCCGGACCATCTGCTTCAAGGGCGCTATAGGTTGAGTAGGAGCTGTGCGGGGAGCACAACGGGATGGGGTTTTTCCACAGGGGGCCGAATGGGTGGAGGCGGGCGAAACTCCTTTAAATTCCTGTAACTTACGGAAATTCCTTGAATGAACCGATCAAGTCGGGTTAAATACAGAAGTACCGGCACCTTTTGCCGCAAGAATACCGCTCTGCATCCTGCTCTTTTTGGAAGGCAATTATGCGCAACGCTGCAGCCCGCTCCAACCTTCTGGTTCCTGAGATTCGCGAGGTCATGGACATTCGCCAGGCCTCGAATTACCTTGGCATCTCCGCAGACACTCTCTACAAATACGCCTCGGATGGATTTGTGCCGGCGTTCAAGCTGGGCAATCGCTGGAGGTTCAAGAGGTCGCGGCTGGACGAGTGGATGGACCGGCAGAGCGATCTGCACGCGGGCGGCGAAGTGGACGCGGGCAAGAAGAAGCCGGTGCAGCGCGAAGCAGCTTCGAGCCTCTAGCTACTAGCTATCATCCGTCAGCTTTCAGCCCTCAGTTTGTTGGTGCGGCATTCCTTGGATTCCCACAAAATCAGATTGCTGAGTCCGACGAAACCTCTCAACTCGTGCAAAGCGATCCAGCTTCTGGCAGCGCAAGAGCATGCGCGGCTCGATCCGCGCCGCATGCGTGCGAATATTTACAAGTCACGTCCAGTTAACCGGCATTCTAGGAGCGAACCGGAAATTGATAAGCGTTGCGCGAAGTCCCAGAAGTGGGAAACGCCTTTAGCTTTCAGGAACAGCGTTTCGCCCTCAAAGTGTACCTGTTCTAAATCGCGTCCGGCTCTTTTTTGAGGTTAGGTGTGCCGCTGAAGATTTCGAGGATGACCCCAAGATCGCGCTCGGTGCCAAGGTATGCAACCTTGATGCCTTCGAACTCGCCGCTGAGGACCAAGTCCGTTCCTCGTTTGGCCTCCATTGCCAGCATTTTGTCGAAGCTTTGGGCAGCGACGGCGATGTGGTGCACGCCCCCGCCTTTCTCGGCAAGGAAACGTGCGTAGATGCTCTCGTTGTCGAGCGGCTCGATCAGTTCCCACTGCAGTTGGCCGACCATAGCGACCGCCAGGCGCCAGGAGCGCTGGACCGGCTGGCCGTATTCGCGCAGGTCCTTCGCGTTGCCGGGGTTAAATTCGTAGATCTTCCACGGACCGATCCCGTAATCGTCGACATATTTCCTCATCGTGGCGTCCAAGTCGCGCACGACGATCCCGATCTGCATCGTCTGGGTCAAGGCGGGGTCGAACATTGTCATGTCTCCTGCGCCCAACATCGCATCGCTCGTAAACTTCGTCAAGTTCGCAAATCTTGATCGCCCACCGTGCGGCGCTTGTTGGATTCGTGCCAAATCAGGTGCTGGGTCCGACTCATGCTGCCGCTGGCGGTGCAGGGATGTGCGCGGCCTGATCCGTGCCGAAGGCGAGCGCGAATGTTTATCAACTGGTGAATTCCGGTTGGCCGGTTATCCGGCAACGATCGAAAGACAGTTCGGCCTTCGGACCACCCAGGATCAGTGACCGTACTGTTTTACGATCGCTTCGGAATGATTCGATTGGACATCGAGCAATGGCGAACTTACATGTTTCAGGTTCTGATCGAGGAAAGCGGCAATGTACGACTCGGTCAGGCTCAAATTGTGAAGAGCATCTTTCGTTTCCGCTGAACGGCCCATCGCTGCCAGAAGGGGATAGTCGCTGAAGCTTCCGTGAACCAGCCCCGGCGATTTCAATACCACGTCATAGCTGCCCGCAGGGCAGCGGCTCAGTTGATCTTCCTTTTTCTTGAGGTACGCATCGTTCTGCGCAACGTTGAATCCCATCCAACGGCCGCCGTTATGATCCACTTCGAGAAGAAGAACGGGCTGCGTGAACCACTTTCCATCCGGATCCTCTGGAAACACCGCAACGGGTGGTATCTGACCGTCAAGGCTTAGGCAGGCTTTGAATCGGGCATCCATCTGGCAGGCGAGCGTGGCATTTGCTCCGCCCGCCGAATGCCCCATCGCGGCGACACGATTCAGATCGAGTCTCTTCCTGAGGACAAATGTATTTATATTTCGATCGTTCAGCTCGGTGAGCTGATTAAGCACAAACACTATGTCCCTCGCACCTGTGTCGATCTCCAGCCCCGCGCTCTTCATCATTCGCTGGAATCGCTGATCGGGCGAAAGGTTGGGCGGCTCCGGTTCGTGATACGACGGGATAATTCGTCCGTCCGGAAACGCCACTGCCGCCGCTACGTAGGTATTTTCGATGGCTGCGACAACATATCCACGACTTACAAGGTCTCCGATCAGCGACGTATATTCGAAGGACGTTCCTCCAACACCGTGAGCAAGGATCACCACAGGGAACTTCTTGTGAGATCCCGCGACGGGTGCATTCTCGACCGCAAGAGAAGAGATCGCTCCTGAAACGATGAACGGCCAGCTGCCTTCAAACTCTTCCCGCATTACAGGGAGGACAGCGGCGTCTGCGTCCATCCGTTTCGCACCGGGCAGGTACTCTCCCAACTCTCCTGCCCTTCCCTTCGGCGAGGGGTACCAGAGATAGACCATCAAGTCGCGACGGGCCTGAGGGTCAACCGAATGGCCTTCGGAGCGCGATCCATCGGTCCACTCGTAGCCAACACGTCCTATGCCGAACTGCCCGGTAGGAGACTGCAATTGGGGAATTTCCGTCTGCTGCGCGGGCCCGCTCTTCGGTTCAGATTGCGAGGGGGATCCTTGCGCCGCTGCGTGCGCAAGAGCGCCTAAGAGCACCCCGGAGGCTAACACGACGGTAGTATTCCGCAACCTCATCCGTCCGCCCTTCGTTTGTCGAGAGTATAAGCCATCTGATCTCTGGGCCGATGGTCGCCAATCCGTCAGTAACTCTTCGATAGCCAAAGCTGATGCTGCGGAGACGCTTTTGCAGGCACGAAGGCCTGAATTCGAAGAGTGAAGTGACCGGCTGAGGGTTCCGTCCTGTGCCCGCCGTGATAAAACTGAGCGCGTGGACCACTTCCGCCGCATGGGCGCGCTGCGCCGCAGGCTGACTCGCGCCGGGCTTCCCGGACTTCTCGTCACACACCCTCCAGACGTTCGCTATCTTTGCGGATTCACCGGCTCGAGCGCGGCGCTGGCCGTGACGCGCAGGACTGCTCGCCTGTTCACGGATGGGCGCTATACGGCGCAGGCCGCGGAAGAGGTGAGTGCGGCGCAGGTGCAGATTGCGTCGGGGTCGCCCGCGGTGGCGGCGACGCAATGGCTGGCCGCGCAGCCGGGCGTCGCAATGGCGGGATTCGACCCGGCGAGAACAACGGTGGCGGAGCTGGCGCGATGGAAGAGCGAGCTGCCGAGCCGTTTGCGCAACGGCTTCTTTCAGGCTGTGCCTGCGCCGCTGGTTGAATTGCTTCGCTGCATTAAGGATGGGGATGAGCTGGCGCTGATGGCGGCGGCGGCTTTGGTTGGTTGCAACTTGTTTGAGCACATTCTGACCGTGTTGCGGCCGGGAATTGCGGAGATTGAAGTGGCGGCGGAACTGGAACACCAGGCGCGGATGATGGGCGCCGAAGGAATGTCCTTCGAGACCATTGTCGCGTCGGGGTTGCGCTCGGCGATGCCGCACGGGCGCGCGACCAGCGCGCCGCTGCCGCGGCGGGGGTTCGTGACGCTCGACTTCGGTATAATCCACAAGGGTTACTGTTCGGATATGACACGTACGGTCTTCCTGGGCAAGCCAAAGCCCGAGGAGCGGAGGACCTACGAGGCTGTGCTGGAGGCGCAGGAGAACGCGGTGAACGCCGTGGCCGCGGGCGTGAGCTGCGCGGAGGTGGACGAGGCCGCGCGGGGCGTGTTGCGCAGGGAGGGATTGGCTGAGGCGTTTACCCACTCCACCGGGCACGGGGTCGGCCTCGAGATTCACGAGCAGCCGCGGATTGGCGCGGGACAAGCGACGCGGTTGCAGCCGGGTATGGTGATCACGATTGAGCCTGGCGTTTATCTGGCAGGCAAGTTCGGCATTCGCATTGAGGATATGGTGGCGGTGACGCGCAGCGGAGGGCAGGTGCTGACACCGGCGCCCAAAGCGCTGATTGAACTCTGAAACGCGACTGAATGCTGCATCGGCTGAGGGAAGTGGAAGTGAAGGAACGAATGAAGCAACAAGACATAGAGGATCTGCGGCAACTGATTGAGTTTTTGAAGTCGCACGGGGTGTCCGAGTTCGATGTGGACCGCGGCGACCTGAAGATCCGTCTGAAATTCAATCCGCAGGAGAGCGCACCAGCAGGGTTGAGCGACCTGGCGCGGCTGCTGCAGACAGCGCCGCAGAGTGTGGCGCAGGCTGCCGCGGTGTCGCTGGCGGGATCGGTGTCATCGGGGGCTGCTGCAGAGCCGACCGCAAATGCTGAGGCCGGGCTGCATATGGTGAAGTCGCCGATTGTGGGCACGTTTTATGGCTCGCCGTCTCCCGGCGCCGCGGCGTTTGTCGCGCCGGGCGATCACGTGGAGAAAGGCCAGGTGATCGGCATTATTGAGGCCATGAAGCTGATGAACGAGATCGAATCGGATGTGGCGGGCGAGGTGGTGAAATGCCTGGTCTCGAACGGGCAGGCCATCGAGTTTGGCCAGCCGCTGTTTGCAGTCCGCCCAGCATAGCTGGGCGGAGCGGAGTTAGCGGCGAGCAGACCGCCGCGAAGAACGGTGGTGGATTCAGCCCTGCAGAAAAACAACCGCAGATCCTTCGACTTCGTTCGGCGCGAGGAACACGCCGAACTTCGCTCAGGATGACAGGCATCAATTGCAGCGAACTTTTGGAAAACGACATTCACACCGCTAGCCCGACTCTTAAGGACTTTGATGTTTCGTAAGGTACTGGTTGCCAATCGAGGCGAGATCGCGCTACGCGTGTTGAACGCGTGCCGGGAACTGGGCATTCGCACGGTTGCCGTGTACAGCGAGGCCGATCGCAACTCGCTGCACGTGCGCTTTGCCGACGAGGCGATTTGCATCGGGCCGCCGCGGGCGGCAGACAGCTACCTGAATGTTCCGGCCGTGATTTCAGCGGCGGAGATCGCCGACGTGGAGGCGATTCATCCGGGTTACGGACTGCTGAGCGAGAACGCCAACTTTGCCGAGGTTTGCCGCGCGTCGAATATCAAGTTCATTGGGCCGCCGCCGGAGGTGACGCGGCTGATGGGCGAGAAGGAAAAGGCGCGGCAGGCGATGAAGAGGGCCAAGGTGCCGATTCTGCCGGGATCGGACGGGATCCTGACGACGGCGGAAGAGGCGCGCGAGTGGGCCCGAAAAGTGGGCTACCCGGTTATTTTGAAAGCTAAAGCGGGCGGCGGCGGGCGCGGAATGAGGATTGTGCGCGATGCCGAGGATTTGCCCAACCTGTTTCATGCGGCATTTACCGAGGCCGCGAACGCGTTCGGCAACGGCGAGCTTTACATGGAGAAGTACATCGAGCAGCCGCGGCACATCGAGTTCCAGATGCTGGCCGACGAGCATGGCAACGTGGCCTCGCTGTTTGAGCGTGAGTGTTCGATTCAGCGGCGGCACCAGAAGCTGATCGAAGAGGCGCCAAGCCTGCAGGTAACGCCGAAGATGCGCGAAGAGGTAGGCCGGACGCTCTGCAAATGCATGGGCGAGATCGGCTACCAGAATGCGGGGACGGTGGAGTTCCTGATGGACGCGAGTCATCACCTGTACTTCATCGAAATGAACACGCGCATCCAGGTTGAGCATCCGGTGACGGAGGCGATCACGGGCGTGGACCTTGTGAAGGCGCAGTTGCGGATTGCGGCCGGCGAGCGGCTGGATGCGATTCTGCCGGCGAAGCTGGAGATACGTGGTCATGCGATCGAGTGCCGGATCAACGCGGAGCATCCCGTTCGGTTCACGCCATCGGCGGGAAAAATTACGGCATTCAACGTGCCGGGCGGGAACGGAATTCGCGTGGACACGGCGCTTTATGCCGAGGGAGTGATTCCGCCGTATTACGACTCGCTGATCGCCAAGCTGATTGCGCACGGCGTGGACCGCGCGGAGGCGATGGCAAAGATTGAGCGGGCGCTGTGCCAGTTCATTGTGCAGGGGATCGATACGTCGATCTCGCTGCACGAGAAGATCTTTCAGGATGCGGAGTTCCGGGCGGGCGATTTCGATACGGGGTATGTGGAGCGGTTTCTGACCGCTCGGGCCGAGGCGGAGAAGCAGCCGGCGTAGGCTGGCGAGCTAGTTGGGTACATCCATTTGTGCCGGCAAATCTCTGATTTCAAATAGGTAGAAAGTTTGCAGCGATGGGGATAGGCGGTACGCGAGCTGCCACGGCTAGAGGCATCCCTGTGGAAAAGATTATCGCTTTTTATTCGCCTTTTCGTGCAGAAATCGGCTATGCTGTGTGGGCAATGAGGAGGTTGCACGAATGGACGCACAGAAAGCACTGATTGTTGAGTTCGATCGAGAGACGGCGAAGACGCGGAAGATGCTCGACGCGATCCCGGCCGATGCCGATTTCAACTTCAAACCTCATCCCAAGTCGATGAGTCTGGGTCGGCTCGCGGGCCATCTGACCGATTTCGTGGGTGACTGGGGGAACCACACGCTGACCATGGATAAGCTGGAGTTTGCAGCGGACCACAAGTGGGATCCGTGGGTGCCGGCGAACAAAGCAGCGCTGCTGGAAAAGTTTGACCGCGAACTGCCTAAAACGCGCGCGGCGCTGGTGGGGACGACCGGCGACAAGTGGGACCGGAATTGGAAGTTTGTGTTCGGCGGGAAGGCCTGGATCGACGCGCCGAAGTACGAGGTGTTCCGCGAGACCGTTTTGAACCACATGATTCACCATCGCGGGCAATTGACGGTGTATCTGCGCCTGATGGGCGCGAAGGTGCCGGGAGTGTACGGGCCGTCGGCGGACGAGATGTGAGAAAAATAGGGAGCGAGGTAGCAAGGGAGCGAGGGAGCAGCGAACAGGGACGGGCGGGCTCGCGGTGAGTCTGACGCGCGGCTTGGAGTTGCCTGTTTCTGATTCCTCGCCTCTCGGGGCTAGTCTTGATGCATGCCCTTTTTCTTTCCGAAGGTTTATCCGATTCTTGACTCCGGAGTGTTTCCGGAGGTTGGGCGGGCGGAGTTTTTGCGGCGATTAGCCGGCGAGCTGGCCGAAGCCGGCGTGACGCTGCTCGAGTATAGGAACAAGGCGGGAAGCGACGCCGAATTGCTGGGGGATGCGGCGATTCTTCGCGCGGCGCTGCCTGCGGGAACGACGAAGCTGGTTCTTGACGACCGGGCTGATTTGGTGGAGCGGGCCGGATTTGACGGCGTGCACGTGGATGCGGGGGACGCGACGCCCGCCGAAGCGCGGCGACTGCTGGGGCCGAGCAAGATCGTGGGCACGTTTGGTGGGAGCGAAGCACTCGTTCCGGGAATTCTGAAGGAGCCGGCGGATTATTTGTCGATCGGTCCGATTTTTCCCACGACAACAAAGCAGACGGCGAAGGCGCCAATCGGTGCGGCGGGAGTGCGCCGGTTGCGCGATCAGTCTGGACCGAATGCGGTGCTCGTGGCCGTGGGAGGAGTGACGTTCGAAACGGCTCCAGAGATTCTGGCGGCGGGAGCGAGTGTCGTCGGAGTTTCCGCAGCGATTTTTCGCGCAGCGGATCCGGCGGGCGAGTTTCGGCGGTGGGTGGCCGCGCTGGGGTAAGTGGCGAATCGCGAGTGTCTGAAAACGAGGCAGGGCTGTCTGGATTTGCGCCAGTGCCGCTGTGCCGATTCTAGGCGAATCTGACCGGGGACGAGGCAATCTCTGGCTGAAATCGAGACATCGCCTGTCTGAGAACGAGACAATTCTCATGAGCGGTTAGTCCTGAAAAGTCGGCCTGCGCCAGGTGTTGCGCGGACTGGCCGGTGCTGTATCGTATGATTGCGTAACGAGTTCCGGCGGAGAGATTCTGTTTCAGCTTCGCTGTCTCGATCCATTCATACGCCGGGGAGGAAGCCGCTCATTGATCTCCAATCTGCTGCGCGTTAAACCCATGTCGATGCTCTCGATGGAGGCAGGCGAGCAAGGCGAGCACACGCTGAAGCGCTCGCTGGGGGCCGTGAACCTGGTGACGCTGGGCATTGGGGCGGTGATCGGCGCGGGCATTTTTGTGCTGACGGGCCAGGCCGCGGCGCTCTACGCGGGACCGGCCGTAGCGCTGAGCTTTGTGCTGGCGGGCATCACCTGCGCTTTTGCCGGGCTTTGCTACGCCGAGTTCGCTTCCATTATTCCAATCGCCGGGTCGGCGTATACGTACGGCTATGCGACGCTGGGCGAATTTGTGGCGTGGATCATCGGCTGGGACCTGGTGCTGGAGTACGCATTCGGCGCGTCCACGGTGGCATCCGGCTGGTCGGGATATTTCACGAGTCTGCTGCAGCAGTTCGGTATTCAAATTCCGCCGCAATTGACGGCATCGACGGGAACGCAACTGGTCCTTTATCAGAATCAGTGGGGGCCGGTGATGTCGCTGCCGCCGGGGGTGAGCGATGCCGGGCTGCCTCATGTGACCGCGGCGATCAATCTAGTTGCCATGGCGATTGTCATGTTGATCACGGTGATTTTGGTGATCGGAATCAAGGAGTCGGCGAACTTCAACTCGGGGATTGTGTTTATCAAGCTGAGCGTGGTGGCGATTTTTCTGGTGGTTGGCGGCTACTTCCTGATTCGTCATCCGGGGCTGGCAAGGACGAATTGGCATCCTTTCGTTCCGCCGAAGGACGCGAACGGCAACTTCGGGTGGGGCGGTATTTCGAAGGGCGCGTCGCGGATTTTCTTCGCCTACATTGGATTCGACGCGGTGTCGACGGCGGCGCAGGAGGCGAAGAAGCCGCAGCGGGATATGCCCATCGGCATTCTCGGTTCGCTGGCCATCTGCACAATTCTATACATTCTGGTTTCGCTGGTTCTCACCGGCCTGGTGAGTTACACGAGGCTGAACGTTGGTGCTCCCGTGGCTCTGGGCATCGACGCGACGGGCGTAAGCTGGGGCGCGCTGCTGGTGAAGATCGGCGCGGTCTTCGGCCTGGCCACGGTGATGCTGGTAATGTTGCTGGGGCAGACGCGCGTCTTTTACTCGATGTCAAAGGACGGGCTGCTGTGGAAGTGGGCCTCGGCGATTCATCCCAGGTTCCGCACGCCGTGGATCACGACGATCGTGTTCGGAATTTTTGCGGCGCTGTTTCCCGCGTTTCTGCCCATCGGCAGGCTCGCGGACCTGGTGAACATCGGGACGCTGCTGGCGTTCACGATCGTGTGCGCCGGGGTCTGGGTGCTGCGCGTGCGGCATCCCGAGCTGCATCGGCCCTTCAAGACGCCGCTGGTGCCGCTGGTGCCGATTCTGGGAATCGGCTCGGCGATTTTCCTCATGTCGCGATTGGCGGCGATCACGTGGGAAGTGATGATCGGCTGGCTGATCTTCGGGCTGATCATTTACTTCGGCTATTCCGTAGGGCACAGCAAGGTGCAAAAGCTGGCTAAGGCGCAGGTAGCGGACTGAGCGGAGAGATTTTAAGCGAAAGCGACGGCCTCCTGCAAAGGGAGGCCGTTTTTGTTGCGGAGTTCTTTTTTGAGGGGCTCTACGCGGTGGTTTTGGCGCAGAATTCGTCGAAGGCGCGCATGAGCTCAGAGGCGATGTGCTGAGCGGTGGACTGCTCGATGACGGAGCGCTGCATCAGGTAGACGAGCTTGCCGTCGCGCAAAATGGCGATGGCGGGCGAACTGGGCGGATAGCCCTCGAAGTAGGTGCGGGCGCGATCGGTGGCCTCGCGATCCTGGCCGGCGAAGACAGTGATCTTGCGATCGGGCTGGTTGGTCGTGTTCGAGAGAGCGAGGCGGATGCCGGGGCGCGCCTTGCCTGCCGCACAGCCGCAGATGGAGTTGACGACGACGAGAGTGGTTCCGGGCTCCGCGAGTGCCGCGTCCACTTCTTCGGCGGTCCGGGTTTCCGTGATTCCGGCGTGCACCAGTTCCTCGCGCATGGGAATCACCATCAATTCTGGATACATGTTCGCCTCCGGCAGGAGAAGCTGCCTACAGCTATTCTACTAGGTCTCCGAACCCGTGAATCAGGAGGATCATCGATTGTGGTATCCCAGGTCTCAAAATCGAGACCTGGGGCACCCACGCACCCACGAACGAGGTTTACTCCGGAGGTGCGCAGCCGCGGTTTCGCTCGATGTTCTGGATCTGCTGCAGCTCACCGGTGCGCTGCTGGGTGAGCATCGTGGCAAAAGCCGCCTGATTGCCGCCATTGGGAAAAACGGCGGCCATAAACGCGGTCCAGGCGTCGCGCATCGCGATCCAGGCGCGCTCCTCGGCACGCAGCTTTTCTTCGCTCACAGGCGCGTTGGGCGGGTCGCCGGGGATGGTTTTCGTGAGGCAGGGCGACGAGATGACGGCGCGGAAGGCTTGGTTGAGGCGCAGATCGGCCTCCTCAAATTCGTCTTGATTGGGCACACGGTTGTGCTGTTGCGCGCTCAGCTCGAAGGCGAGCTGCTGCTGGGTCATGCGCACGAAGTTGTCGTTCTGATCATTGGGGGCCGACTCTGCATGAGCTGCGCCATAGGCGCGAATTGCGGCGTCGACCGGCTTGGCGGCGGCGTCGAGCTGATCCGCGGTCAGGCCTGCAACGTACTGAGCAAGCAGCGGCTCGATGGATTCCTCGGGGACGCAACCTCGGTTGCGCTCGATGTTCTGAATTTGCTCCAGCTGACCCGTGCGTTGTTGCGTGAGCATGGCACCCAGGGAGGCCTGGCTGGCGCCGGGAAAGACGGACGCCAGGAATGTGGTCCAGGCGTCGCGCATCCCAATCCACGCCTGTTCTTCAGCGCGCAGTTTCTCCTCACTTACTGGAGCGTCTGGCGGATCGCCGGGGATGGATTTGCTAAGGCAGGGTGAAGAGATTACGGCGCGAAAGGCCAGATTGAGACGCAGATCTGCGCCCTGGAACTGATTCTGAGGGAATGCGGAGTTGTGCTGCCTCATGTTCAGATCGGACGCCAACTGCTGCTGGGTCATGCGCACGAAGTTCTCGTTCAGACTGCCGCGCTGGGATTCGGCGTGGGCTTTGGCGTAGGCGCGGATGGCCGCATCGACCGGCTTGACGGCGGCGTCGAGCTGATCGGCCGACATCCCGGTGACGAAGCGGACCAGCAGCGGCTCGATGGACTCCTCGGGGGTGCAGCCGCGATTGCGCTCGATGTTCAGATCGCGGCGAAGCTCGGAGTCACGTTCGTTGGTGATCGTCAAGCCAAGAGTTGCGGGGTCGTTGTTCGGGAAAAGCTTTGAGAGAAACGTAACCCAGGTGCCCCGCAACGCGAACCACGCGGTTTGTTCCTCGCGGAGGCCATCGGCGCTGCTGGGAGCCGAGGGTGGATCGCCGAACTCAGGCTTGTCGACGCAGGGCGAGGTGACCACCTCGCGAAATGTTTCGTTCATGCGCAGATCCGCATCGGCAACTTGTGGTCCGTGCGAAAAATCCATCTGTTGGATCATGCGCAGAGTGGACGAGAGCCGCGTGCGCAACTGGCCGGCGAAGGCCTGGCTATCGTCTTTGGGCGAGGCGGCCGCATGCGCCTTGGCCAGTGCGCCGATGGCGGCTTCGACAGGCGCGAGCGCGGTGTTGAGCTCGTCGGGCGACATTCCGGAGACTTGTTTCTCAATCAGCGGCTCCAGTTCCGCGGGATAGACGGGATGCATGACGCCGCGACCCGAGACAAGGCGATAACCGTCGGGCATGGCAAACCATTCCGGCCCCGGCTCGCCCAACTTGAGGTCGGTCACATCCAACTTTTGCGTGCCGTTGCGTGGGTCGAGGCGGGTGACGGAAAGGTTGAATTGCAACTGAGGCGAGTACCAGATCTCCTTGGTGACAACGACAGGCTTGTCGTTGCCGAATGCGCCGGGATTGAAGGTGCGCGTCTCGCGCGTTCCGGTGACTTCAAGGCCGTCAATTGTCTTTTTGCCGAGGTCCTCGCGGGTGAGGACGAATTTGCCGTCGCTGGACGGGCCCACGGGCTCGTCGACGGGATGCTGCGTGGGATCGAAGGTCATTTGACGGCAGACGCGCTGTTCGGGGTAGCAGTTTGTGATCAGCGAGGTCTTGGGATCGTAGACAATGGTGCGGATGAGGGGCGGATCAAGGTCGGAGTCGGCTGGGATCAGGTCGCGAGCTTCGCGGTGTGTGCGTCCTGTGCTGTCGCGCGCGACGAGAGTGTAATATTTTTGATCGACCACGGTGCCATCGGGCAGTTGGCGGTGGATCTGGACCGCGATTTTGGCGTGAAATGGCTGGCCGGTGACGAGCGGGATGAAAAGGCCATCGACGTGTCCGGTCATGCCACTGTCGGGGTCTGGGGCCAGGTTGATGACGGCCGGGCCGGTTTGTCCGGAACTGGCTTGCCCGAGGCCCAAACCGGCTTCCCCGGATGATGAACTGGAAGTCTGGGCGGCAAGTGCAGCGGCGGAAACCAGGCAAAGGACAAGCGGCGAAAGCCGCAAAAGAGCGCAGCGCATAAAGACGCTCCCTCAAACGATCGAATGCAGTATACAGAAAGATTAGACGCAGGATTCGAGAATTGCGCATCTTCCTGTAGTCTGGACGTTTGAAGATTCTCGAGAACATTTCGCTTGCGGGTTACACGACCTTTGGCATTGGCGGGCCGGCGCGGTGGCTTGCGGACGCGGCGAGCGAGGGGCAGATTGCGGAGGCGAGCGATTGGGCGCGCGAGCGGGGCATGCCGCTGTTTGTGCTGGGCGGCGGCAGCGATCTGCTCGTCGCCGATGAGGGATTTGCGGGGCTGGTGCTGCACGTTGGCCTGAAGGGAATCGAACGGGATGGGGAGCTGTTTCATGTCGGCGCGGGCGAGAATTGGGACGAATTTGTCTGTAGGGCCGTTGCGTTGGAATGCGCGGGGATCGAGTGCCTGGCAGGGATTCCGGGAACGGTGGGCGGAACGCCGGTGCAGAACGTGGGCGCGTACGGGCAGGAGGTGGCGTCGGTCATCGAGCGGGTGCGGGCGTTTGATTTGACGACGCGCGAGTTTGTGGAGCTGTCGAATGTGGAGTGCGGGTTCAAGTATCGGCGCAGCCGATTCAACTCGAGCGATCGCGGGAGATTCATTGTGACGCGCGTTGACTATCGACTGCGACAAAATGGCGTGCCGCAAATCGCGTACCAAGATCTGAAGGCGCACTTCGCGGGCTGGGCGACGGCGCCGACGCTGGCAGATGTTGCGGCGGCGGTGCGGAGCATCCGGCGGAGCAAGGGAATGTTGCTGGTGGATGGCGATCCAGACTGCCGCAGCGCGGGAAGTTTCTTCAAGAATCCCGCAGTCACAGAGGAAGTAGCGGAGCGCGTGCGGGAATACGCGGAGAGCGCTGGAGTTCCGGTTCGAGTTTTTCTCGTGGACGATGGACTGGTGAAGATTCCCGCGGCGTGGCTGATTGAGCAGGCAGGATTCGCCAAAGGATACACGATGGGCGCGGCGGGGATTTCGTCGCGGCACACGCTGGCGCTGATTAATCGGAATGGCGCGACGGCGAAAGAGATTCTGGCGTTGGCGGAGAAGATTCGAGCGGCGGTGGAAGCGCGGTTCGGGATCCGGCTGGAGATGGAGCCGATGATGGTGGGGTTCGCGTAGAACACAGCACCTGCGCGCCGCAGCGCAAAAAACCGCTTTGGCGTAGAATCCTTGTGATTCCCCAATAAGATCGGAGAGAGCGTACTGGTATGCGACTGGCTTTTCCTTCTCTAGTGCGCTTGATTCGGCAGCAGATTGTTTATATCGTCATTTCCGCTGTTCTCGGCGCGATTTTCTGGGCGATTGGCCTGCCGATCAATCCATACACGGTTTTGTTGTACACACTCTGCATCGGAAATCTCCTCTCGTTTGGAATCGATCAGGTGGAGTTCCTCTTTTCGGGAAGGCCGTTTCCATTCAACTGGCTGATCTTTTTGCCGACCCTCCTTGCATTGACGGTCCCGGTATACCTGATTTCGACCGCAATTGTGTGGTTCGTTTCTCCGCCGAGTCCGCAGACGCTTTCTCATCTGCTTCTCACGGGATGGAAATTTCCGTTTCTGGTCACCTTCGTCTTCGGTTTTGTCTCGTTTCTGCACCAAACAACGAAGGATCGGCTGGAACAGCGCAACCAGGAACTGGAACGGTCGGTAAAGCAGGGAGCCGCGCAACTGGAAAAGCAGGAAGAAGAACTGCAGCGTGCCCGAGAGATTCAACAATCGCTTTTGCCCAAGGAGATTCCGCAACTGGCGGGATTCGAAGTGGCGGGAGCGTGGCGGCCGGCGCGTACGGTGAGCGGGGATTACTACGACGTATTCAAACTGGACGGGGGCAGGCTTGGCATTTGCATTGCGGACGTGGTAGGCAAGGGCGTTTCGGCCGCGTTGCTGATGGCCAACGTGCAGGCGGCCGTGCGCGCCTACGCGGGCAGCGCCGAGAGCCCGGCGCAGTTGTGCGCCAAGGTGAACAGCCTGCTTTGCGAAAACCTTGCGACAGGAAAATTCGTGACGTTTCTTTATGGAGTGCTGGACGGCGAGAAGCGAACGCTCGAATACTGTAACGCCGGACACCTTTACCCGATCCTCGTCTCGCAAGGAAGTACCCGAGCGCTGGAGCATGGCGGCGCGGTGCTGGGCGTGTTTCCAACGTGGGAATACGAGAACGCGAAGATTGAGTTTCGTGCGGGCGACCGGCTGCTTCTTGTGACCGACGGCATTACTGAAGCGAGCGGCGCGGACGAAGTGGAATTTGGCGAGGAGAAGCTGGCCGGGGCCGCGCTCAAAGAGAGCAAGCGCACGGCGGCGGAGATGTGCGACGCGCTGCTGAACCAGGTGACGGAATTCTGCGAGGCGCACTTTCAGGACGATGCGACGCTGCTGGTGATCGCGGCGAAGTGAGAAGGTGCGGGATCAGCCTTGTGGGGCTTGCAGGCGGCTGAGGAGACGATCGCGCTCCGAGGCGAGGACTTGGGCAGCAGGGCCGAGGGCGGTGAGGCGGCCGTCGCGGAGGAGCAGAACCTCGGCTGAGGTGGCGAGCGCATCGGTGGCGTCGTGAGTGGCCACGACGGTCTGCACATTGCTTTCGCGCAGCCAAGTTTGCAGGCGGACAAGCAGCGCGTCGCTGGCGACACCGTCGAGGGCGGAAAAAGGCTCATCGAGAAGAAGCAGACGTGGAGCGGGCGCGAGAGCCCGAGCCAGGGCGATGCGCTGTGCCTGGCCGCCGGAGAGATCCTGCGGGCGGCGAGTGGCGAGCTCGGCTGCGCCAACAAGATCCAACATTTCGTCGACGCGGCGCGCGCGGGCAGCGCGATCGAGGCTTCGCAGGCCGTAGGCCACGTTGGCGGCAACGGTAAGGTGAGGAAAGAGCGCGGGCTGCTGCGAGACAAGCGAAGTTTGGCGATGGCCTGGTGGCAGGCGGAGCGCGATGGCAGTTTCAGCGAGCGCGCGGCCGTCGAGGGCGATGCGGCCGTGGATCGGGTGATCGAGGCCAGCGAGCAGGCGAAGCAATGTGCTCTTGCCTGCGCCTGACGGGCCGAAGACGACGGTCCAGTCGGAGGCGAAGGTACATTCCACATGAAGGTGGAAGCTGCCGCGGCGCGCATCGAGCGAAAACTTAAGCACGGCGCGCACCCCCGCGTTTCTGGCTGGTGGCGTAGACGGCAACGAGAGCCAAAGCACTCAAGCTTAGGAGCAAAAGAGCGGTGTGGCCGGCGGCGGCGTAGTCGAAGTTTTCGACCTGATCGTAGAGAACAATGGAGAGCGTGCGCGTTGCGCCGGGAATGTCACCGCCGAGCATGAGGACGACGCCGAACTCGCCGATGGTGTGGAGGAAGCTGAGGACGATAGCTGCCAGAAGCGAACGGCGCGCAAGCGGAATGAGAATGCTGGAGACGAGACGCACCGGGCCTGCGCCGAGAAGGCGCGCGGCGTCGACAAGAGCTGAGTCGACCGAAGCAAAGCCTGCGACGAGAGGCTGAACCGCGAAGGGAAGGCTGTAGATGACGGAGCCAACGACGAGGCCATCGAATGAAAATGCGAGCGGATGGCCGAGCACGGCGGCGATGCCGCGGCCAAAGGCTGTGCGGGGCCCAAGCAGGACGAGTAGAAAGAAGCCGAGGACGGTTGGCGGCAAAACCATGGGCAGGGTGGCGAGAGCTTCAACGGCGGCGAGCCAGCGGCCGCGGCCGAGCACGATGAGCGCCGCGAGAGGCACGGCGATGGCGAGAAGAATCGCGGTGGTGACTGTGGCGAGACGAAGGCTGAGGGCGAATGCTTGCCAGTCCATTGCGCTCACTTGACCGGCGTGAGGCCGGATTTGGCGAGTTCAGCCTGCACCGGCGGCGAGAGGAGAAAGTCGAGGAGCTTGTGGGCGGCAGCGCGCTGTTTGGTGTTGCTGACGATGACGGCGCCCTGCTCGATGGGCGGGTAGAGGTCGCGAGGAATTGTGAAATAGGATCCATCAGCTGAGAGGCGTGGCGTGAGCGCGGAAGTGAGCGAGACGAGGCCGGCATCGGCGTTGGCGGAGTCGACGAACTGCGCGGCCTGAGCAACATTCTCGGCGGTGACGAGGCGCGGCTTGAGCGTGTCGTAGAGTTTGAGGCTCTTGAGCGCGGTGACCGCGGCGCGGCCGTAGGGTGCGCGGTCGGGATTGGCGATGGCGAGGCGCTTGAGGGCGGGCGAGCGGAGCAGATCGAGCGAGGGAAGGGGCAGATTGGAGTCTTTCCGCGCCCAGAGGACGAGCGTTCCTCGCGCGTAGGTGATGGGATTGGAGGAATCCGCGGAGCCGGCGGCGTCGGCGAGGCCGTCGTCGATGAGGCGCTTGGGAAAACTGCGGTCGGCAGAAAGAAAGACGTCGAAGGGAGCGCCGTTTTCGATTTGCGTGGCGAGCGTCGCGGAGGACTGGTAGGTGGCATCAGCGTGAATGCCAGTGGCGCGCTGAAATTGATCGAGGATGGGCGGAAGGGCCGGCTCGAGATCGGCGGCCGCGGCTACGCGGAGAGGCGCCTGGCCGCTGAGCGGCGCGAGGAACAGGAACGCGAAAAGAGCAGCAAGAAAATGCTTCGACATCGGCGCGATCGATCTCCCATCCACAGCGGGAATCGCCGTACACCTGCTAGGCTAACACCTAGATATGAACGACAATCTGCACCAGTTACGCTGCTTTGGATGCGGAGGCCGGATCGCGGGCACGGAGGCGCAGCCGGACTTTCACTGCGCGAATTGCGGCGACCTGTTTGAGGTTGAGTATCCCGGCTGGAACCAGCGCGGCGGGAACGACCGGCCGAATCCAGGCGCGCTGAAATGGCTGTGGCGGGAGCGGCGCTGCTCAGGCGAGGCGCTGGATCAATCGGGCGTGTGGCGATTCCGCGAGTTGCTGCCGATTCTGGATAGCTTTGGAAACGCGGTGTCGCTGCGCGAGGGGAATGCGCCGCTGTATCACCTGCCGCGCGCGGCGAAGGCTTTGGGAGTCGATCAGCTCTTTGCCAAGCATCAGGGGATGAATCCGTCAGGCTCGTTCAAGGACACGGGCATGACGGCGGCGCTGAGCGTGGCGCGGGAGCGGGGTTTCACATGGGTCGCGTGCGCGTCGACGGGGAATACGTCGGCTTCGATGGCGGCCTATGCGGCGCGCGCGGGAATGCGCAGCCTGGTTTTGATTCCCGAGGGAAAGATTGCGTGGGGCAAGCTGTCGCAGGCAATGGATTACGGCGCGGTGACTTGCCAGGTGAGGGCCGACTTCGATGGTTGCCTGCGCCTGCTGACGCAGATTGTGAGGAAGGCGCCGATCTATCTGCTGAACTCGGTGAATCCGTACCGGCTTGAAGGGCAGAAGACGCCGGCGATCGAGATTGCAGAAGCGATGGACTGGAATGTGCCCGACCACCTGATTGTTCCGGGAGGGAATTTGGGGAACAGCTCGGCGCTGGGGAAGGGATTCCGCGAGATGCGCGAGCTGGGATTGGTGGCGCGACTGCCGAAGATCAGCGTGATTCAGGCGGCGGGGGCCAATCCGCTGGTGCGAAGTTTGAGGTTGAATCACGGGGCGGTGCTGGAGCCGATGGAAGCGCACACACGAGCGACGGCCATTCGCATTGGGAATCCGGCATCGTGGCGCAAGTCGGCGCGCGTGATTCAGGAGAGCGGCGGTTGGTGCCTGGATGTGAGCGAAGCGGAGATCGCGATTGCCAAAGCTGAGATTGGCGCGGAAGGGCTGGGCTGCGAGCCGGCGTCGGCGGTGACGTTGGCCGGGCTGAAGAAGCTGCGCGCGCAGGGCGTGATCCGCTCGGGCGAGACGGTGGTGCTGGTGCTGACCGGCCATACGCTGAAAGACGCGGACTATACGATCGACTTCCATCGCGGAACGCTGCTGACCGATGAGGAGAAGCAGGGGTCGGAGGCAGCGATTGAAGCGCTGCGGCGGGACGCGATCACCGTGGATGCAACGCCGGAGGCAGTGCTGGCGGCGATCGAGGGCGAGGTGGGATGAGCGGCCAAACGATCGATTTGGGTAAGTCAGACGCTCTTCGACTCCGCTTGCCTGCAACCTCGGCGAACCTCGGACCGGGATTCGACGCGGTTGCCGTCGCACTGGATTGTTTTCTGGAGATTGAGGCTGCGCCGGCGCAGGAGTTCTCAGTCACAGCCAGCGGCCGCAATGTTGACCGCTGCGCCCGGTTCGAAGACAACCTGATTCTCGATACGTACCAGCAACTCATGCGCGATCACGAGCGGGCGATCGTTCCGCTGGCGATCCGGATGGCGAACGGGATTCCGCTGGGGATGGGATGCGGCTCGTCGGCTGCCGCGCGGCTGGCGGCCATTGCGCTGGCGGTGCACTTTGGGGAACTGGGCTGGGATAGTGAGCGAGTTCTCGAAGAGGCGTACAAGCTCGAAGGGCATCCGGACAACGTGGCGGCGTGCTGGCTGGGCGGATTTGTGACGGCGGTTTGCGAGGGAACAAAGGTACGCGTGGCGCGAGCGGATCCTCCTGCGGAGTGGCGGGCGATCGTCGCGCTGCCGGAGGAGCCGCTCTCCACCAGCAAAGCGCGCGCGGTGTTGCCGGCTAAATATCCGCTTGAAGATGTGGTGGCGAACCTGCAATCGGTGGCCGTGCTCGCGCTCGCGTTCGCGCAGGGGCGAGCGGATCTGTTGCGGCTGGCGATGAGGGATCGAATTCATCAGCCGTATCGCGCGCCGATCACTCCGTTGCTGCCGATTCTGCTGCCGCTGGTGGGATCGCATGGAATTCTCGGTGCGGCGTTAAGCGGAGCGGGGCCGGCAGTTCTGGTGATCGTCGACGGCGAAGACGGCTTGGCGGATGCTACAAAGGCAGTGCAAAAAGCAGCGGAAAATCGGATGAGGATGGAGCTCCTGGTTTGCCGGTTTTCGGAGGCTGGAGCCTGCCAAGCTATTGAAAAATAAGTGATTTTGGGGAAATGTGAGTCCGCTTTGATACTCAACCATTTGCGTTATCAATAAGTTACGGTGGTTGCCTACGTGAATAGTCACCAAAATTCTGATTACTGCGACTATTACTCAAGTTTGCTTGCTATTTATCGATTAAACACCTTACATTCGCTGCGTGAGCAGTTCTGGGGGAGGGCTGCTCTAGCGCCCGAGGTCCTAATCGGATCCGGGCGCTTCTCTTTGCGCGCTCAAACCTTTCCGCAGACCAAGAGCGCAGCGGAGGCCGCGAAGTGCTGGCCCGACTTTCCGACTCAATGAATCGATGACAAATCAAGCGGTTTAGTTGTGCGCAACGGCGCCGCAGCCTGCGACTTTCGCCGCGTTAGCGCATCTGATCAGGTATACGGTTTCCTGTACAATGAACGGGTGCGGGTCCGCAAGGGAGGATCATGGCTGGGTTGGGTGTGTTGGAAGTGAACGATGCAAACTTTGACCAGGAAGTGCTGAAAAGCGAACAGCCGGTTCTGGTGGATTTTTGGGCAGTTTGGTGCGGGCCGTGCAAGGCGATTGCACCGATCGTGGACGGCGTGGCCGCGACGTACGCGGGCAAGCTGAAGGTGGCCAAGGTGAACGTAGATCAGAACGGCGCGACGCCCTCGCGCTACGGGATTCGGGGGATTCCGGCGCTGCTGTTCTTCAAGGGCGGCAAAGTTGCGGATCAGATTGTGGGCTATGTTCCAAAGGATGTGATTGAAGAGAAGGTCAAGAAGCTGATCGCGTAAGCGAATTCTTCGAGCCATGAGAGCCCGGCCCCGTGCCGGGCTTTCGTGCGTCTGGGGCCTCAGCCGCGGCCGCGGAATTGAATGATGCGGCGGCGGTCGCGCTTGGATGGGCGGCGCTCGGGAAGCCGAACGTATTGCTCGAATGCCTTGCGCTCCTCGGCGAGGTGGAGGCGCGCTTCGCGGCTCGCATCGGATTCGCGATAGAGCGTTTGAGCGACGGCGGCGGGGCCGCGCATCGCGCTCACCGCGAGCACCTCGACTTCAAAGATGCCGCGCTCGTTCTCGATGCGCAGCTTGTCCCCGGCGCGAACCTCGCGGGCGGGTTTAGAGCGTAGACCGTTTGATTGAATACGGCCAATGTCGCATGCGCGCGAGGCCATGGCGCGCGTTTTGAAGAAGCGCGCGGCCCAAAGCCATTTGTCGATGCGCACGGTGTCCATGTTTCTATCTTATTGAGCGAATGCCGCAGCGAGGGCTATGTGTCAATATGCCCTAGTTCTTGTTGGCGCTTGTGCCGTGCATGAAGGCCTGGTAGTGCCGCGCGTACTCCGCCTTGTAGGCAGAAACTGCGTTGTCGTAGCTGAGGTGCGGAGTATCGGGCTTCACGGTCCAGTGGAGCTCGATGACGCGCGTTGCAACAGAAACAGTGAGCGCGCCGCCCAGAGCCTTCATCGACTTGCCATCGGCTGTCGCGGACTTGAGAACCACGAACCAGGGCAGGTGAACGACGATCGACTGGGGCGGCGCGGTGAAGTTGGGATTCAGATGCAGCACGGCGACGCCATCCTCCGGTTGATCGAGGGTGAAGGCGAAGAGGCCGTAGTTGGACGGCGCCTGACGGACGGCAATAGTCCTGCCTTTGCCGATCCACGCCGGAGAAACGGCGGAGAGCAGATGAAGCTGGCCGTCTTCTTCGCGGATGAGCATGGTGCGCAGCAGAGTGCGGTACTCGGCCGCGAACCAGCCGTGAGGCGCGAGATCGTCACCGAAGTTGCGGTCTCCCCAGGGGCGAATCTTGTACTCGAAGCCGGCGTTGGTTGAGCTGGTGTGAAGCAGGATCGCGTAGAACTCGCTGATCGCCTGTTCCTGATCGCCGCGGATGGTCTCGGTCATTGTGTTCTTGATGGTGAGGTAGTGGTGCAGGAATTCGCCATCGGCGTAGGTCATGATGCCTTCAGCGTATTTGGCCTGCGCGGCCTTGAGCGTAGCGGTGACGCGTGAATCGTGCGGATCGAGAACCGGCTCGGGGACCACCGCGAGAAGATTGCCCCAGTCGTAGCCACCCGATTGACCGTCGAGCGCGGGCGGAATATAGCCCTTGTGCGCTGTGGCCTGCGCGTCGAGCACCTCGAAAAACGCCTGGTGAAAGTCGTCGTATTCGGCCTGCCATTTTTCGATGAGATCGGCGTGGCCGGTTTCAGCCGCCATTTGAATGGCGAGCCTGAGGCCATCGAGGGCGAGGAAGTTGTAACCGGTGATGTGGCCCTGGACGAATTCGTTGTCGCGCACGTCGCTGGCAGGGATGATGTGAAGCGGATCCGCGGCGCGCGCCTGATGGAGCCAATCGACGGCGCGGTCGATCTGCGGGAGAGCCCACTCGGCGAAGGCCTTGTCGTGCGTGATGCGGTAGTGCTGGCCGTAGGCCCAGACGGCCTCGCCCCACCCGTCGTACTGCTGCGGCTGCGAGAGAAAGTTGCCGTCGAGCTGCTGTTTCTTTGCAAAGAAGTCGAGACATTCGCGCGCAATTTGGGGATAGCCGGTGACGTCGTAGCTATGAATGATGTCGGCGCCATCGCGCAGCCAGAAGGCATGGTAGTTGAGCTTGTTGACGGTCTGAATGTAGTCGGGGCCGATGTGATCGATGGCGATGAGCTCGTAGATGAGGCTGGAGTTGAAGGTGTCAACGGGTTTGGATTCGGGCAGCGTGACCTGCATTCCGGAAGCGAGGATGTCGTTCCAGTAGGCGATGACTTGCGCCTGGGCGTCATCGAAGCTGGCGCCGTCGATGGCCGAAATCACGAAGGGATCGGCGTTGGGAACGAGCGGCATCTTGAAATCGAGGGTCCAGGATTCGCCGGGCTTGAGCATGCGCGCGTAGGTCACGATGCCGATGGGCGTGGTGGGATCCACGTTGAGGTCGGTGAGGTAAAGAATATCGACTGGCTTGAGCCCACTGTCAGGCTCGCGCAGCGTGAATCGGCGATCGGTGTAGCCGGCGGGAAAACTATAGAGGTCACGATTGAAACGGTAGAAGTTCGAACCGTCGAAAGCGTTCCTCCAGTGCCGATTGAACGCCTCGCCGATTTGGCGGTAGGCGCCGGGGGTTTTGCTTTCCTCGGGACGCGTGAAGCGGTTGTCGCCGTGAGGAGCGCCGGAGGTGCTGGGGGCGTCGTAGCGCACGCCGGAGGCAAAGACGGCGCGACTCGGCTTGCGGGTTGAGTTCGAGATTTCGACGCGAATGAAGTTGACCAGCGGCTCGATGACGTCGTCACCAGGAGTGATGGCGGGAGCGTAGGAAGATTTGGGATGTTCGCGCTCGCGGATGATGGCGCTTTTGTCGATCTTGCCCTCGAAGATGGTGAAGCGGTAGGTGATGCCATCGCGCTCGAACTCGTAATGGACAATGGGCAGGTGACCTTGCTCCAGAGTGCGGATGCGGACGTTGGTAGGCTGGAGATCGGGACCGGAGAAGAACATGAGCTCTTCGAAGCCGGTGCGCAGATAGCCCTCGGGCGTGATCTCGGTGGCGGCTTCAGCGCCCATGAGGCCGATCTCGCCGGTGGGCTTGGAGAAGTAGGAGAATGGCTGGCCGGGCTGGTCGATGGAGGGTGAGACCATCTGCGCGCGTGAAGGGCCAGCGGAAGTGGCTGCGAGAACCAGGCTGGCGAGAGCAAAAACGGACTTGCGCAGATTGCTCATGACTGAGGAAAGCATAGAACTCGGGCCTCACATTCGAGCCGTGCGACGGCGGCGAAAGACGCACAGGCAAAAGGGCTTGTGCGCATTGCAAGAAGCATAATAAATGCGCCACCGGCGACGCCGCCGGTTTCTGCGATGGCAGTGATGGCAGTCACGGGCAGGGCAATTCGAGCGGGCCTACACTTCATCATCGCAGACGCACCAGGGCCCCAGAACGATTGGATGTTCTGCGGAAGTCAACTTCGCCGGGCCTGCGGCGAATGCCGATGACCGTGAGGGAGGGGGTCGCGTATGAGCGGAACCTGTTCAAAGTGCGAAGCACGGCTCGAGGCGGGGTGGAAGTTCTGCCCGCATTGCGGAGCAACGAGCGCGCAGGAGATTCACCTGCCGGCGCCCGAACATCCCGAGCACCAGGAACACGAGAGGCCGCCGGTGAAGGGCGCGTTCAGCGGCTTGCTGCTGGGATTGCTGGCTGCGCCGGTTCTCATCATCTATGGCGGCATGATCTGCCTGACCGGACTGGGCGTGTTTCTCGGGGTTCCGATGATCATCGCTGGCGTGTGCGCGCCGCTGATTGGGCCGCTCCTGGGAGTGAACGCACTGCATGGAACCTGTCCGTGGTGCGGTGCGAAAGTGAGCGGCGTTGGCCTCTTCGACCGGTTCTCATGCCCTGCGTGCAGCAAGCGGATCGTGGTGCGGAAGAGCGAACTGGTGCGGGCGAGCTGAGCGGTTGTTGCAGGGCTCTGGTGCCTGCCGAATCGCGGCAACTCAGTACCAGAACTTGAATTCCGGCCAGTCGGCGGAGTAGGGCCGCTTGCGGTGACGCAGCGAGAAGTAGTGTAGATGCTCGAAGTCCATGATCCACGGCGCGTCGAATGGGCCTAGATCGATGACTTCGGCGTAAGTGTCCGTGTAGTCCTCGCGACTGCTGCCCAGCGTGAGAACAGATTCGCCCGTGTAGCCGTTCCAGCCCCAGTAGTAATAATTCTGATGCCCGCTTATGGCAGTGGGCAGGCCGTATGCGGGCCCAAGTACGTTCACCGCGCTGGCTTCCCCGTAGTTGCGGCAAAAGATGCCGGTTTGGGCGCGTTCAGCTGGCGGCAGCGCGTTGTAGCGGACGGCAAATCCCTCGACCATCTGCGGCCAGCCGAAGCGGTCGGAGAGATATTGGGGTAGGGGGCTCGAGAACTTTTCAGACTTGGCATCGGCGCCCGGAAAGTGGGAGACGTAAGCGTTGTATTTCGCCGGCGGAAGCAAGGTGAGCACGATGGGACCGGTGATGAAGCACAGCGCAAGCGCGAGGAGGGCCGTGTAGCCCACAATGACCCAGTGGAGACGCGGGCGAAAGCTGCGGGCGGCGGCCCCGGCGGCGAAAAGCACCGGATAGACAGGCGCCAGATAGTAGTCCTTGGCGTGCATCGCCATCAGCAGAACCAGGAAGAGAAGATAGGTGAGCGCGGCGAAGCGCCAGGGCCGGGCGTTGCGCGCAAAGGCGAGCCACGCGAGACCGCCGATCCAGAGTGGCGCAGTCCCCGGAAACAGCATGTTGCCCTGCTCCAGAAGAAACGCAAGCGGCGGCAGCTTGATGTTCTTGTCGGAGTGCGCGATGTTGTTGAGCATCTCATACGTAGGGAAATGATGAATCCACTGCCAGATGAGGTTTGGAAGAGCGAGCAGAATCAGAAGCGCGACACCGGCTGCGCACCAGCGCGACCACAAAATGCGCCGCTGCGGGGTCATCAGCACGCCCGCAAGAAGCGCGAGGAGGAAGAAGACGGTGGAATGTTTGTTCTCAATGCCGAGACCGGCGAGCAATCCGAAAACGAGCCATGCGCGCGGGCCGGTGCTGCCATCGGCGATGCGCAGCAGCACGAGCATCAGTCCCATCCAGAAACATGGCTCGAAGGAATTCATGGAGAGGAAATTCGACGTGCCCAGAAAGACTGGCGCCGCCAGGACGGCAGTCATCGCCAGTATTTGCGCGCTGCGGAGTCCGCCCAGTTGCCAGGTGAGCAAGCCGGTGAGCGAAACCAGCACTCCGCCTGCGGCGAAGCTCAGGATACGGATTCCGGTGGGCGAGAGGCCAAAAAGTGTTTCGGCGATGCGGGCCTGGACGGCAACAAGCGGAGGCTGATCCACATAGCCCCAAGCCAGGTGATGCCCGCAGACGAGGTAGTAGAGCTCGTCGCGAAAAAAGCCGTAGCCGAGGTGACTGCCCCAGAGCGAGCTGACGAAATGGATGAGGAACGTAAGCGCGCCAAAGAGTGCGGCGAGAATCAGTGCGGCGCGCAGCGGAGTTCGCGCGGGGAGAGCGGGATTGGCATCTTGCAAGGCCTGGAGCTCCTCGGTTGTGGATTAGGCAATTCGATGCGGTACTGCCGAGAATTCATTATTGCGCAGGAAGCTCGGCATGAAAGTGCTGCCAGATTGTCTCGGCCGTTTTGCGGGAGACGACGGCGGCGAGCGAGGCTCAGGCGGCGCGAGGGGTGAGCTTGATGCCAAGGGCCTTCATGACGCCGAGAAGTGTGGAGAGCCTGGGGTCGCCTGTGGGCGAGAGCGCTTTGTAGAGCGCCTCGCGCGTGACGCCAGCTTGGCTGGCGAGCTGCGTCATTCCAATGGCGCGCGCAATGTCGCCGAGGGCGGCAGCGATGAGCGACGGGTCGCCTTCGTCGAAAGCAGCCTCGAGATAGGCAGCGATGGACTCCGGGCTGTCGAGATATTCCGCAGGATCCCATCGAGTTGTCTTAAGAACCATTTTGAGCCTCCTTTGCGAGCTTCTTGGCTTTAGCGATATCTGCATCCTGTGTCTTCTTCGTACCTCCGACGAGGAGGAGAACGATCGAGTTTCCAATCCGGTGAAAATAGACCCTGTAGCCCGGCCCGTAATCGATGCGTAGTTCGCTGACACCTTCGCCAAGTGGCTTTGAGTCACCAAAGTTGCCCAGTGAAACTGGCGGATACGAATCTGAATGCGAGCTCTTGCCTGTTCGTCGCGAAGTTTGCGCAGCCAACCTGCGAAGAGGTCAGTCTGGCGGACCTCAATCATGTGTCAACTATAGTTCACAATCGTGATTTCTTCAAGTGCGAAGTCGTCAATTCAAAAGAGCCCTCAGCCAGTCGGCTGCTACTCATGAAAGTGCTGCCAGATCGTTTCGGCGGTTTTGCGGGAGACGACGGCGGCGAGCGAATCGGGCGTGGCTTGCTCGACGTCGCGCAGGCTGCCGAAGTGCGTGAGCAGGCGCTGGCGGGTTTGCGGGCCGACGCCGGGAATGTTCAGCAGCTCGGAGTCGCGGTCGCGCATAGCGCGGCGCTGGCGGTGATAGCCGACCGCGAAACGATGGCTTTCGTCGCGGATGAGCTGGACGAGATGCAGCACGGGGCTGCGGCGGTCGAGGACGATGGGCTCGTCTTCGTTTCCGTACAGGTAAATGACTTCTTCTCTTTTTGCGATCGACGCCAACGGCTGCGCTGTGAAGCCGAGGGATTCGAGCGCTTCGGCCGCGGCGTGAAGCTGGCCAAGGCCGCCGTCGACGAGGATTAGTGAAGGCATTGACTGGTCTTCATCCTTGATGCGGCGGTAGCGGCGCTCGACCACCTCGCGCATGGAGGCGAAATCGTCGACGCCGGCGACGGTCTTCACTTTGAATTTGCGATAGGCGGACTTGTTCATCTTGCCGTCTTCCCAGACGACGAGCGAGGCAACGGTTTCAGCGCCTTGAATGTGCGAGATGTCGAAGCACTCGATGCGGCGGGGAAGCTCGGGGAGCATGAGCACGTCTGCGAGCGCCTCTTGAATGGCCTTGCGCGAGGGCTCGAGGACGCGGAAGCGCTGCGTGTAGGACTGGTGGGCGTTCTGGCCGGCGAGATCGACGAGGGACTTTTTGTCGCCGCGCTGGGGGACGGCGATTTCAATCTTGTGGCCGGTGCGCTCGGTGAGGAGAGCGGCGAGCGTCTCGCGGTCATCGAAGTCGACGGGAACGAGGATCGTGCGCGGGACGTATTGCTGGTCGATGTAGAGCTGTTTGAGCAGGGCGGAGAAGACGTGGCCGGCATTGAAGTCTGGCTGTTTCGACGTGCCGGATTCTTCCTCGGGGGCTAAAGCCCCGGCACCTTCTTTGCGATCCGATTCGGCACGACTGAAGTCGTGCCCTTTCAAAACATATCCGTCTTCGAGTGCTCCCGACGTTTCATTCTGATCCCTGATCCCTGATCCCTGTTCCCTGTCTTCAATCAGCCTCGGCAGGTCTTCCCAGAAAAATTCGCGGCGGTCGACGATTTTGCCGTTACGCATGTGGAAGAGATTGACGGCCAGGCTGCCGTCCTCGAAGTGATAGCCGAAGACATCGGCGTCGTCATCGAGCTCTGCGGTGGCGATACGCTGCTTTTCCTGGAGTTGGTGGACGGTGGAGAGCTGATCGCGCAGGCGCGCGGCAGCCTCAAACTGCTCGGCGTCGGCCGCGGCCATCATGCGCGCGGTGAGGGTGCGCTCAAGCTCGGCGTGGCGGCCCTCGAGAAAAAGCTGCGCGTCGCGGACGGCCTGCTTGTATGCGTCGGGAGTGGTGAGGCCCTCGACGCAGGGGCCGAGGCAACGATGAATGTAGTACTGTAGGCAGGCCCGCGGGTGGTAGCGCGAGAGATCGACCTTGCAACTGGGCAGCAGGAAGCTGCGATGGATGAGCTCGACCACGCGATAGGCGAGGTTGCCGGGAAAGTAAGGGCCGTAGTAGGCCGAGCCGTCCTTGCGCAAGCGGCGCGTGACGAAGACCTTGGGGAAGCGGTCGGCGAGCGTGAGCTTGACGTAGGGGTACGTCTTGTCGTCGCGCAACAAAATGTTGAAGCGCGGCTTTCGCTGCTTGATGAGATTGTTTTCAAGAGCGAGGGCTTCGTGCTCGTTGGCGACGAGAATGTAGTCAATGTCGACTGCTTCGCGCATGAGCGAGCCGGTTTTGGCGTTGGCCTGCGAGGCCTCGAGCAAGTAGGAGCGCACGCGCGAGCGCAGATTGTTGGCCTTGCCCACGTAGATGACCTCGCCCTCGGCGTTCTTGTAGAGATACACGCCGGGCTGAGTGGGCAGGGTGCGGATTTTTTCGTAGAGATCCATCGTGGGATCCGGAGCGCAGTAGGCCAGTTCTTAGAATAGCGACAATCGCTGGGATCGATCGGCTGGGGCCCAACGCGGTGGTCGTGCCGGCCAAGGAGGGTGAACATTGGGCAAACCTTACCGAGAAGCGTAAAAATTACATGGTTTGAGGGGGTGTCAGAATTGCACAAGCAGGTCACAATGTCCTTATTTGTCAATGTGTTGCATCACAACATGCGATTGGATGGCGGCGTGCACTTGCATAGGCAGAAGCAGGGTACTTCCCGGCGGAGGAGCGCGATACGCGCCGGCAGGGAATGGAGAGGTGAGAAGCATGACGATGCAGCGATTTGGATTTGCGTTGACGGCGGCGGCGTTGATGGCGTTTGGCATGGCGGGATGCGCTACAAAGAATTATGTGCGGACTCAGACGCAGCCGCTGATCGATCACACCGATCAACTGGAACAGAAGACCGCGGATAATAACCGACAGATTCATGACGTGAACGACCGCGCAATGGCGGGCATCGCGCATGCGCAAGGCTCGGCAGATACGGCCCAGACGAATGCGCAGGCCGCCAGCGAAGCTGCCAATACTGCCGACACGGCGGCCAACGACGTGGCGCACCGCGCCGACTCGCTGGACAGCGTGGTAAAGGGGCTGGACAACTACAAGCAAGTGGCCGCGGTTTCAGTGACCTTTGGCTTTGACAAAGCCCTGCTAACCACCGATGACAAGGCGCAACTGGACAGTTTTGCTGCTTCGCTTGGTTCGGCAAAGAGCTACATTCTTGAAGTGACCGGCGGAACGGATTCGGTTGGTTCGGCGCAGTACAACTACGACCTGAGCCAGCGCCGCGCGGATGCCGTGGTGCAATACCTGGCGGCGAAGTACGGCGTTGCGCCGCACCGCTTCTATCTGATCGGCATCGGCAAGGATCAGTACGTGGCGTCGAACGATACGGCCGCAGGGCGCAAGGAGAACCGTCGCGTGCAGGTGCAGTTGCTCTCGAACATGAGCGGCGAGGCGCCGAGCCAGCCCACTGTGTCTACCGGCCAATCCAACCCCGCAAATGGCCAGGTGTCGACGTCGGTGGTTCCGGAATAACAAGCAAACGGAACTCCCCAGGTAGTGTTGTTTCTTTTGAGAAGCATCAAGGGCAGGCCCAAGCGGGTCTGCCCTTTGTGTTTGTTGGGGCTGCGCTAGGATCTGGCGGTGGCCAATTGCTTCAGGTGCTCGGCGCGAACTTCGATGGCAGTGAAGAGGCGCAGGAAGGGCGCACTCTTCCGCCTCAGCGGCGAGGACCTGCCGCTGGGGAGCCCGGGATTTGCGGCAGCTTCAACGGCGGGGCGGCCGCCGGCCTCTTCGCGCTCGACAATCGAAACCACAGCGGCAACGATCATGCCGGCTTCCTGCGCTGCCTCGATGGCGGCGATCGTGGAGACGCCGGTAGTGCAGACGTCGTCGACGATGACCACGCGGGCGCCTTCGCGGCAGAAGCCCTCAATGCGGCGGCCGGTGCCGTGAGCTTTTTCAGCCTTGCGCACCAGGAAGCCGTGGAGCAGCGGCGCGTTGGGGTGCGATTGCGCGCGCCACGCGCTGGCGGTCGCGACATTAGAAACGATGGGGTCAGCGCCCATGGTCAGGCCGCCGACGGCTTCGGCGTCGATCATGTTGGCTTCGAGGAGTTCGAGGATGGCGAGGCCCGTGAGCCGGCCGCCTTCAGCATGCAGCGTGGTGGTGCGGCAGTCGATGTAGTAGTCGCTTGTTCCGCCGGAAGAGAGCTTGAACTGGCCAAGCTTGAAGCTGGTGCGGGCGAGGAGCGAGAGAAGCTGCTGGGCGTGGGTTTGATCGGGCATCGAGACCATTCTAAGCTGGCAGCCAGTAGCCGGTAGCCAGTAGCTCGGGCTTGCTACAAGCTACCGGCTTCAGGCTACGAGCTGCTTTCTCACATTTTGTCGAAGTGGCGGAAGCCGCTGGTGCCGATCAACGCCAGAGCAAAAATTATGAAGTTGTAGCAGGAGTGGACCAGCGTGCTGGCGGCGAGGGATCTGGTCTTGAGGCGTACCGTGCAGAGAATCAGGCTGACAAGGATGAGGAGCAGAAACGGCCCCAGCGAATGGCCTTGCTGATCGACGTGAAGCAAGGCGAAGGGGAGGCTGGTGACGATGGAGCCAGCGGCCATGGCGGGGAAGGACCACTGCGGGTGGCCGTTGGCGTCGAGCGGAGGCGCGGGGCGTTGGGCGAACTGCTCGGCTGTCCAGTCCCATGCCGTACACAGCGCGGGCAGAAGAAAGCCGCGAAAGAACATCTCCTCAAAGAAGGGTGCGATGGTGGTGCCAAAGGCGAACATCATCCATGCGGCTCCCGGAGCGCGCATCATTTTTTCGATGGGAGCGTTGGAGGGGCCGGGCATGAGCACTTCGTCGAGTGCAGCCAGCCCGGCGCAGCCAAGAGCCGTTGCGGCGAGCGGCCAAAATCTGTGCAGCGCAACCGCGCCGCGCCACTGCAAACCGGCGAAGAACTTTTCATGCCAAAAGAGAGGGAAGATGACGAAACTGAGCGCAAAAGTGATGAGGTAGAGGACTGCCTCGCTGGTAAGGATCAGTTGGACGTTGTTGGCTGCCGCCGGGGTGGTGAGATTCAAGCCAATAGGAAGGTAGTGCGAAACGAGAAAAAGCATGGCGCCAAAGCAGACGAAGCCGACTCCCAGCAGCATCATCAGAACGCAGAGGTGCCCGAGGTGCGGCAGTCGCACCGGCGGACGAACCGGAGGCTGAGTGAAGGACTGGAAGAGCAGCGGTTCGAAAGTGGGCGGCGGACTGGGTGACGGGCCGGAAGGCGCATAGGGGCTGGGCGGCGCATACGAAACGAAACCTGGCTCGGGCGCAGGCGGAATGGGTTCGCCGGGTGTGACTTCGGAGGGCTCGGGCTCGGCGCGCGTCAATTCGACAGGCTGTTCTTCGGCGTAGGTGCCGGGCGGCGCCGGCGCGAGGTTCGCGGAATCGTTTGCCGGGCCAACCCCGGGCTCGGGCTCGGGCGATTGATCCTCGGGGAGGTTGGTCATGGATGCACCGGCTTCTTCTCGCGGCGCGTGGCTGCCGCTGCATTCTTCTGCCGGGCACGCTTCCCGTTGGCTTGCGGCTCGGGTCGAGGATCAGTGCCGGCCGATCCCGATGCAGAAGCGCTGAGGCTGTCGCCGTTGGTGGCCGAAGCAGGGGTAGTTTCTTCTTCCGGTTCGGCGGGCGCGAGACGACCGTTCGAGGTTTTGTAATAGCGCTTGAGGAACTGGCCGGTGTAGGAGCCGGGCGTGGCAGCGATCTTGGCGGGGCGGCCTTCGCCGACGATGCGGCCACCGTCTTCGCCGCCCTCGGGGCCGAGATCGATGACCCAGTCGGCGTTGCGGATGACGTCGAGGTTGTGCTCGATGATGATCACGGAATTGCCGAGATCGACCAGCCGGTGCAGGACCTCAAGCAGCTTGCGGACGTCATCGAAGTGCAGGCCGGTGGTGGGCTCGTCGAGCAGGTAAAGTGTCTTGCCGGTTTGGCGCTTGGAGAGCTCGCGGGCCAGCTTCATGCGCTGCGCCTCGCCGCCGCTGAGTGTCGTCGCGCTTTGGCCAAGATGCACGTAGCCGAGGCCAACGTCGACCAGCGTTTGCAGCTTCTGTCGCACCTGAGGCACGTCGGCGAGCAGAGGCAGCGCGTCCTCGATGGTGAGGTCGAGCACGTCTGCGATGGAGTGGCCGTGGAATTTTACGGCAAGCGTCTCCTGGTTGTAGCGGCGTCCGTTGCACACCTCGCACTGCACGTAGACGTCAGGCATGAAGTTCATTTCGATGCGGCGCTGGCCGTCGCCCTGGCAGGCCTCGCAGCGGCCGCCGGGCACGTTGAAGCTGAAGCGGCCCGGCTTGTAGCCGCGCTCGCGCGCCTCGGGCAGCATGGCAAACAAATCGCGGATGGGCGAGAAGACTTGAGTGTAGGTTGCGGGATTGGAGCGCGGCGTACGGCCGATGGGCGATTGATCGATGCGAATGACTTTGTCGATCTGCTCGACCCCGGTCAGGTCGTCGTGTGCGCCGGGCTCTTCGCGGGAACCGTAGAGGTTTTTGGCGAGCGAGCGGTAGAGAATGTCGTTGACCAAGGTGCTCTTGCCGCTGCCGCTGACGCCGGTGACGACGGTCATAAGGCCGAGCGGGATGCGGAGGTTCAGGTCGTGCAGGTTGTGCTCGCGCGCGCCGGTGACGGAGAGCCACTTGCCGGTGAGCGGACGCGGCCTGGCGCGCTGCAGCATCGTTTCGGCGCCGCTCAGATAGCGGCCGGTGAGCGATGCTGGCGAGGCCATGATCTGCTCCGGCGTGCCTTCAGCGACGACGTTGCCTCCGAGGCGACCGGCGCCGGGGCCGAGATCGAGCACGTAGTCGGCGTGGCGGATGGTCTCTTCGTCGTGCTCGACGACGAGGACCGTGTTGCCCAAGTCGCGAAGTTTTTCGAGAGCCTGGATGAGGCGGTTGTTGTCGCGTTGATGCAGGCCGATGGAGGGCTCGTCGAGGACGTAGAGGACGCCGCGCAGGCGCGAGCCGATCTGCGTGGCCAGGCGGATGCGCTGGCCCTCGCCGCCGGAGAGCGTGGCGGCGCTGCGATCGAGAGACAGATAGTTGAGGCCGACGGCGCAGAGGAATTCGAGGCGCTCGGCAATCTCGCGGCGAATGCGCTCGGCGACCAGCGCTTCGCGCTCAGTGAATTTGAGGTTGATGGCCGCCGAGAGCGCGCGGTTGAGCGGCAGGGCGGTGAAGTCGGCGATGGAAAGGCCGCCGACTTTGACGGCGAGCGACTCAGGGCGCAGGCGCTTGCCGCGGCAGACAGGGCAGGGCGCGGCCGACATGAAGCTCATCATGTATTCGCGATAGCTGTCGCTGCGCGCTTCTTCCGCATTGTCGCGCAGGTAGGCGAGGATGCCGTGGAAGCCTGTGCGCGGCGCTTCGCCTTTTGGAGGACCGTAGACGAGGATGTGCTGCTGTTTTGGCGGCAGATCTTCGAACGGCGTTTTCAGGTCGATCTTGTAGCGATCAGCGGCGAGTTGGATGAGCTTGATGAGGTACTGCGAGGAGGAGCCGGGACCGAGGCCGCCATCGAGCAGCGGTTTGGACCAGTCGGTGATGACCTTGGCGGGATCGAAGTCATAGAGCGAGCCGAGGCCGTGGCAGTTGGGGCAAGCGCCGAAAGTGGAATTGAACGAAAAGCTGCGCGGCTCGAGCTTGGGCACGTCGAGGCCGCAATCCGGGCAGGCCATGGAGGAGGAGAACAACTGCTCATTGCCTGCGCTGAAGCCGACCAGGACAAGGCCGTTGGCGAGCTGAAGCGCTTTGGCGACGGCCTGCTCGAGACGCTTCTCGACGGATGCTTTTCCCGGGGCGGTCGCGGGTTTAGCTTCGTTGGCTCCCGCCCTTGTCGACGATAAAGCCGTCGACAAAGATGGGGCACCCACGGCGGGTTTGAGGAGCACGCGGTCTACGATGGCTTCAATGGTGTGATTCTTGCGGCGGTCGAGCGAAAGCGGCTCCGACAGGTCGGTGACCTCGCCATCGACGCGAGCGCGAAATCCTTGCTGATCAAGCTGATCCAGTAAATCCTTAAACTCACCCTTTCGGCCTCTCACGATGGGCGCCATCACGGTGGCGCGCTCGCCGCGGCCCAGCTCCAGGATGCGCTGAACGATCTGATCGGCGGTCTGGCGGGCGATGGGCCGGCCGCAGTTGGGGCAGTGGGGCGTGCCCACCGAGGCGTAGAGAAGGCGAAGATAGTCGTAGATTTCAGTAATGGTTCCGACGGTGGAGCGGGGGCTGCGGCTGGTGGTCTTTTGCTCGATCGAGATGGCTGGACTGAGGCCCTCGATGGAGTCCACGTCGGGGCGCTCGATCTGGTCGAGAAACTGCCGCGCGTAGGCCGAGAGGGTTTCCACGTAACGGCGTTGGCCCTCGGCGTAGATGGTGTCAAAAGCGAGCGAGCTCTTGCCCGAGCCGGAGAGACCGGTGACCACGGTGAGAGCATTGCGGGGAATGCGCACGCTGATGTCGCGCAGATTGTGCTGGCGCGCCCCCCGCACCGAGATGTGAGTGATGGGCATGAATGGGTTCTTCGAAGACGGCGGGTACTTTCGTGTTTCGAGTAGTGCCGGCTGCTCAACAGAAAACAACGCTCTAGAGGTATTCTATTTGCCAATAGAATTGAGGGTCAACGCGGCAAAACTTCTGCGACAATCGCATAGGCGATGGCCCGCGCAGCGAAGCATTGTCCGGCGGCACGACGGGCACGTTGCGGGAAGCGATCGCATTCATCCCCGAGGCGGCCCAAGGCGGTTGAATGGCGGACATTTTGAACCTGGCGATGTTGATCTGCGCCTCACTGGGCGCGATGGCCTTTGGCATTCTCGCCGCCTATGCTTTCTTGCGCGTGGGCTTTGTGCTGATGCGGCCGCGGAAGAAGCCGGCGCCGGTGAAGGCGCAAACCGAAGCCGCGCGCATCTCGTAGAAACCAGCTCTCAGCTTTCAGCAATTCGCACGCAGCCCAATGGCGGCTTGGCCGGCTCTGCGTCAATTTTGCGGGTTCTGCTGACCATTTTGCGTTTGCTGCATCTGGCGATCCCTCTCCTGGATCATCTGCTGCGGAGTGCGGATGGGAACGGGAGGGGCGACGCTATTCGGAGCCGGCTGCGGCGGCTCTTGCTCAGCATCGGATTCGGAAGCCGATTGGTCCGAGTCCGTGTCGTCGTTGCGGGGAGGGGCCGGAGTGTTAGTGGCTTTGCTTTGAATGGTGCTTCCAGGGGGAATGGTCAGCACAATCCGCCGCGGGGTGCCCGCGCCGCGGTCGCCAACCATCAGGACGTTGTAACCGGAGCCATCCAGAAGCTGCGAGAGCACGTCGCGTGCGGGTCCCGGGCCATAGGTGCCGAAGATACGCTGATCCGCGCCCATTCCTTCCACCTTGGCGCCCGTGTCGGTCGAAACATCCTTCAGAATCTGCGCCAGGCTCGAATTCGACGCGACGATCAGCAGGCCGCGGCTGTCAAAGACCACCGATGCTGCGCCGGGAAGATCGTTGGCGGGCCAGTTGGGCGGCGGGGGGACAACCGGCGCGGGCGGCGGAGCCGGCTGCGGCGCAGGCACGGCGGCGACGGGTTTCTTGTGTGGATGAACAGATTTGTGCGCGGGCGCGGCGGGAGCGGGCGATGAGTTGGTTTGAGCGCGGAGGAGTTCGCCGGACGACAAGAACGAAGCTGCGCAAAGGGCCGCCCAAGCGGTGAACGACGCGGTAAAGCGCGGGGTCTGTCTGAGCGCCAGGTGTTTCGATCGCAGGAGCGAGCAGAGAGGTCGCGGGGATTCCGCTTGCGGTGATCGCTGTGAACGCATCGGAATCGCCTCCTTCGAGTCTATTGAGTAGCAGATCGCCGTCGTTCGAAAACGCGTTGGGCCGCGGCGCTTGCGTTCGGGGCCGAGGCAATCCACTGCTGCTCCACTGTACTAGACTAGCAGTGGCCGATGGACGCTCGAAAGATTGCTCGACAAGGAATCTTTGGGCAGAGAGGATTTTGGCGGGAATGCGCATCGGATGGAGGGTTTCAGGGCGGTTTTATCGTTCATGCGCGGCATTTAGAGCGCCGTGGAAGGTGGCTTTTTCCCGGAGAAAAAGACCCTCAGGAGTTGCGGCTTCGACTCAAAAAAACTGGAAAACTGCTGTAGCAGCGTTGGCGTTGCTGTTGGCGCCGCTGGCAAGCCGGGCGGCGAGCTGTACTGCTCAGGCCGAACTGGGCTCGCTGGACCGCGATGCGCTGGCAGCGGCCGCGGGCCGGGCGGCAACAGCAGTTTTGGCGCAGGATTTCAATACGCTGCAGGCCAACCTGCTGCCGCAGGAGGCATCGCAGTGGGACGGCATTCACGCCACGGTGGAACAGGCAGCCCCGTTGGTGAAGGGCGGGAACTTTCAGTTGCGAGATGTGTACCTGCTGGACGCCAGCGACCAGACGGCGGTGGCCGACACGCAATTCTTCTGCTCGAACTCGACGGGATCGCTGACCGTGACCATCAATATGACGGCTCTGCCGCCGGGGCGGTACGCCGTGGTTCTTGCCGATACGGTGGGCTCGCCGCTGGCCGGCCAGATGGGGCTCGTTTTGGCGTGGGATGGCGCCGCAACGCAGTGGAAGCTTGCCGGACTGACGGTGCGGCCGGGGAAGTTCGACGGACATGACGGCGTTTGGTATTGGGTGCGCGGGCGCGAGCTGGCCGCGACCGATCCGTGGAGCGCGTGGTTTAGCTACGACGCAGCGCACTACCTTCTGCTGCCGGTTGACTTTTTGACGTCGCCGAATCTGGACAAGCTGAGGAAGGAGCAGTCGCTGATCACGCCTCCGCAAAACCAGCTTCCAATGTCTCTGCCGGACGGCGACCGCACATGGAAGATTGAGGCGGTGGGGCTCGATGCCTCGCTGCACGAACCCGATCTGGGCGTGGTCTATGATTCAGTGGGCGTCACCGATCCTGCGGCGCTGCGGACCGAGGCGACCGCAGTGATGAGCGCGTTCCTGAAGGCGCAGCCGGGAATCCGCGCGAACTTTCATGGGTTGTGGGCGTATGCGGAGAAGGATGGGAAGCGGACGCCGGTGATGGAGCTGCCGATGAAGGAGATTCCGTAAGAGCAGGGACTAAGGGACTTAGGGACGTAGGGACTTAGCGAAAGGCGGGCGACATGCCCATTTCGATTGCGCTTTTGCTTGGCATTCCGCTTGGGTTCCTATTTTATTTCGAGGGGCGCTGGTTGCTTCGTTTTTTCTTAGGTCGCTACGAGCAGAAAGAACGCAGGGCCGCGCGCTTTTTTGGAGCCTTCGGTGCGTTGTCGATCCCCTTAATCTGTTGTTCTGGATTGATCGCAGATGCGATTCCCGGACCGCTCGGAAAAGCGGTTTCCGGAGGATTCTTTGGGATAGCCACGATAGGACTCGTCGGTCCGTTGCTTAAAACCTTAATGGAAGAGAAGTGGAGAAGCTTTGGCGGCAATCATTGATCTGCGTTCCGATACCGTGACCAAGCCGACGCACGAGATGCGCGCGGCGATGGCGGCGGCCGAAGTCGGCGACGACGTTTACGGCGAGGACCCCACGGTCAATTTGCTGGAGCGGCGCGCGGCGGAGACATTTGGCCGCGAGGCAGCTCTGTTTGTGCCTACGGGCACCATGGGCAACCAGATTGCGATTCGCACGTTGACGCAGCCCGGGCAGGAAGTGATTGCCGAGTCGCGCGCGCACATACTCGACTACGAGATGGCGACAACGGCGGTGTTTTCCGGCTGCCTGATCCGCGCCGTGCCGGCCGAGGGCGGGATTCTGACGTGGAAGCACATCGAGCCGGCGATCAGCCCGTATGGAGGGTTTCGCGCGGCGACAGGACTGATCGAAATTGAGAACACCGCGAACCTGGCGGGTGGGCGGGTTACACGCGTCGAAGTTCTGGAGGAGATCTGGGATGGGGCGAGAGCGCACAAGTTGCCGCTGCACCTTGACGGGGCGCGCATTTTTAACGCGGCCGTTGCGCTGGGCGTGGAGGTGAAGGCGCTGACGCGTGGATTCGACACGGTGATGTTTTGTTTGTCGAAAGGGCTGGGTGCGCCCGTGGGATCGATGCTCGTTGGTTCGGCGGCATTGATCGCGCGAGCGCGGGTTTACCGGAAAGCGTTAGGCGGCGGCATGAGGCAGGTGGGCATTCTGGCCGCGGCGGGGCTGATCGCGCTCGAAGATGGGCCGAAGCACCTCGCCGAGGATCACGCCAACGCGCGGCTGCTGGCCGAAGCACTGGCGCATACTGAGGGTGTCGTGATCGATCTCGCGACGGTAGAGACGAATATCGTGGTCTTCCGGCTGACGGCGGGGAAGGGCGCGGGAGAGTTGGCGGCACGGCTCAAAGCGCGTGGAGTTCTGGTGGGCGCGTTTGGGCCGGACGCGATCCGGGTGGTGACGCATCGCGACGTGAGCCGGAAAGACTGCATCGACGCTGCCGAGGCGCTAACCGAGGAGATCGAAGCGGGGATCAAAACGGCCAGCGTCAAATGATACTGGCCGTCGAAGCAACGCAGGGGCTGAGCTCAACTCACAGATCGTAATAGAGGAAGAACTCGTACGGCACCGGGCGCAGATTGACTGGGGCCAGCTCCTTCTCGCGCTTATAGCTGATCCATGTTTCGATCAGGTCCTGGGTGAAGACGCCGCCTTCGAGCAGGAATTCGTGGTCCTTTTCGAGGGCCGTGAGAACCTCGCCCAGCGAGCCGGGCGTGCTCTTGATCTTCTTGGCCTCCGAAGGCTCGAGCTCATAGAGGTCCTTGTCCAGTGGCTGACCGGGATCGATCTTGTTCTTGATGCCGTCGAGACCGGCCATGAGCAGCGCCGCGAAGCAGAGGTAAGGGTTGGTGGAGGCATCGGGGCAGCGGAACTCGATGCGCTTGGCCTTGGGGCTGCTGGAGTACACCGGGATGCGCACGGCCGCCGAGCGGTTGCGCTGCGAATAGGCCAGATTCACCGGAGCCTCGAAGCCGGGCACGAGGCGGCGATAGGAGTTCGTCGTCGGCGCGGCGATAGCGAGCAGCGCCGGCGCATGCTTGAGCAGCCCGCCGATGTAGTACTTTGCCGTCTGGCTAAGCAGCGCGTATCCCTTGGCATCGAAGAAGACGTTCTTCTCGCCCTTCCACAGGCTCTGGTGGACGTGCATGCCGGAGCCGTTGTCGCCGAAGAGCGGCTTGGGCATGAAGGTCGCGGTCCTGCCGTGCTTCTTGGCGATCATGCGGATGATGTATTTGTAGTTGAGAAGATTGTCGGCCATCTTAACCAGCGGGCCGAAGCGCATGTCGATCTCGCACTGGCCGGCAGTGCCCACTTCGTGGTGGTGCACCTCGCACTTGACGCCCATATCCTTCAGCGCCAGGATGATCTCCGAGCGGATGTCCTGCAGGGTGTCGGAGGGCGGTACCGGGAAGTAACCTTCCTTGTGGCGCAGCTTGTAACCGAGGTTGGGGCACTCTTCGCGGCCTGTGTTCCAGATGCCTTCGTTGGAGTCAACGAAGTAGTAGCCGCTGTGCGCCGTCTGATCGTAGCGGACGTCGTCGAAGAGATAGAATTCCGCCTCAGGGCCCCAGTAGCTGATGTCTGCAATGCCGGTTTTCTTCAGATACGCTTCGGCCTTTTGCGCCACATGGCGCGGATCGCGCGTATAGGCCTTGCGGCTGATGGGGTCAAAGACATTGCAAATGATGTTCATCGTGGGGACCGAGAGAACCGGGTCCACCACCGCTGAATCCGCATCTGCAATCAGCAGCATGTCGCTCTCGTGAATCTGCTGGAACCCGCGGATGCTCGAACCATCGAAGCCGATGCCATCGCTGAACAGATCGTCCTCAAGGTCTTCCACTGGGATGGAAAAATGCTGCCACATTCCCGGCAAGTCGATGAATCGCAGGTCGACGATTTTCACCCCGGCGTCTTTGGCGAGCTTCTTCACTTCATTCGGAGTTCGCGGCATTCTAACTTCTCCTTTCGCTTGGTGTTGTCACACACAAGCACGAGTTGAGTTGTGGAGGTCGAGCCAAACTGCGGCATTCTTTCAAAAAAAGTGCGATAAGGCTAGGATTCCACCTCAGCCGCTAAGCGAACAGCGGACATTTGGCTTCAGCGGGTACCGGGTACCGGTTCAACGCGAGTTCGATAGGCGCCCAGGATTCGCAAGAATCCTAGTCCCACCAGCATAAAGAATCCGTGAAGAATTTGGGAGTTTTCAGATGTGGAAAACCCGGTTACCCGGCAGTTTCCCAGGCCTGCGTTCCCGTCCCAGATTCCCCGGACGTCGTGATCGGAGCCGGGCAAACGAATCGATAGCGTAGAGGGGACAGAACCAGCGCGCCTTCGAAGGCTACAATGAAACAGCCGCCCGGCAAGCAGGCTATGGTTACGCGCCGACCTTCGGTGAAGAGCAACGGATCGATTGCGCAGGATACTCTGCGAGCGGTTTTCTCCCGCAATCCCGCGGTTCCGGGAGCACTGAAATTCCTTTTCCCAAACGCGGCAGAGGGCTTGTCCTTTCAGGGTTTGCGGATTCAACCTCACGTTGCGGCACACCGCAACCTTTTCAGCGCGGAACCTTTTCTGTTGCCAAAGGAACGATTCGGGGGCTCCCAGGACGTTGCGCTGGCTGCGTTGGTCCGCAATGCTGTGGATGAGACTCTTCGTGCTTACGCTCATACGAGCCCACATCTTTTGGACTATGTGGGGAAAACTCCCATCTCCCCTTACGGAAGCCTGGGGTTGAGCGTCAGCCGCTGGGGGCAGGTGGATTGGGACTACGTGCGCGATCTCGATTGGCGGATCTTTTTGCCTCCCGAGATCGGCCATGTGTCCGGCTTCAAATCGTATTTGGAGCAGAACCTGACAGAAAAGCTTCACGAATGCGATCTCTTTCCACTGTTGGGTGGGAAGGATGCGGAAGGACTGCCCCAGGTGCAACTACGCGACAAGAAGACTGAGGACGTCCACGGGTTTCACTTCTTTCTGATCGCGATGAAGCCGGGGTTCGTCCGGGGAAATATTCATCGCGATGGCGGCTACTCTCCGCACTTCGCCTATTTTCCTGAAGGCTCGCTCGATCAGTACCTGGAATCGGCCAAGCTGCGGTGGTCTGACGTGATCGTGCAGCAGCGAGAAGACTACATCCAAATGTTCGACCAATTGAGCTTCAACATCTTCGGTGAGAATACGGGAAAAGACCGCCTGTATAAAACACACGGCTGGTACCTGCACAAAGCATTCAAGTGGTATGCCACACTAGCGAGGGCGCGAGGGCTCTCGTCGCTTGAGGAAGATCTTCTCTATCAATATGAACATTTTCAAGGATCGGAGGCGGAGCTTTCCTACCTGGCGAGATATCGATATTACGCGCGCATGTCTCCCAGCCCGCAACACCTGGATGACGTTGATCGCGATCTGGCCCGCGCCGCAAGCATTGTTTACGCGCGGGCGAGAAACACCCATGATCCGATGGTCGGGCACCAGATCAGCGTTGACAGCGCTGACATCATCCTTTTGGAAACGGTCCCCGAGAAATTCGCGGTGCGGGCCGGGAAGCTTCTCAAGCAGGTTGAATCTCGTTTGCCAGATCAGATGAAGTGTGCCCCAATACCTGAGGCGATCCGATTCGCTGACAATCTTCCTGCGCCTTCCACCGCGCACCTCGACGGTCACGGGCAAACTGCCTTGATACCAGCCGAATGGTCAATGGTCTTCTGCGATTCTTACGTCAGACAAGTCGTGAAAAAGGCCACAAAAGAGAAACGGTCCGTCGAGGAAAAGGAAATCCGCCAGGCCCTCGTGGCACTGCTCGCAACTCTTCTCTTGCAGGCGTCGGAAGTGCCCGGCGGTTCCAGCGGCCCCGTCCCCAATTGAATCGCTCGACACAACTTTACTTCCCATGTCGAACAGAGAGCACTGGGCAGCGCGTTGCTGATGCTATGAGACCGTAAGGACGCGAGCGATGGAGATGCGATTCAAATCACACAGATTCCCACGCAACGCCGTTTTGCAACATGACCCGATCAGTGATGGCGGGAGATGAGAACCATGATGAGCAGAATGACGACAGGAATGAGGGCTAAACCGGCGTAATAGAGGATTTTGCGGGAAAGCTGGGACTTGCGTTTTTGCCAGTTGAGGAGTTCGGGGCGCTCTTCGACACCGACCTGATCGGGATGCTCGAGGTCGCGGATGAACTCCTGCGCGGTGGCGTAGCGATTTTTGGGGTCGCGCTCCAGGGCGCGGTAAATGATCTCCTGCAATTGAGGGGAGACGGAGGGATCGGCCACGCTCGGCGGAAGGGGATGGTTCAACAGGCGGTCATTCATGGTGGCCATGGGTGAAGGGCCGGAGAAGGGCAGTTTGCCAGTTAGCATCTCGTAGAGGATGACACCCATGGAGTAGAGATCGGTGCGGCCGTCGCCGCGCTTGCCCTTTACCTGTTCCGGTGCGATGTAATCGGGCGTGCCCAGCATGGATGTGAAGTTGGCGTAGGTGAGGCGGCGCGAGGTGGTGTCGCCGGCAATGCCGAAATCGATGAGCTTGATGTGGTCGTCGTCATCGACCATGACGTTCTCGGGTTTGAGGTCGCGGTGGACGACGCCGTTCGAGTGGATGTAATCGAGAGCCTTGAGAACTTCGATGGCGATGTGGATGGCGCGCTCCCGAGGCATCCGGCCCTCTTGGAGAATTTTGCGCAGGAGACGGCCGTGACACCATTCCATGACCATGTAAACGCGGGAGCGACGATCTCCGCCGTAAACTTGCATAACGTTGGGATGGCGAAGGCGTTCGCCGATCTCCGCTTCGCGCTTGAAGCGGTCGGAGAGGATGGGATCGGCTTCCATGTCGGGATGGGGAATCTTGAGGGCAACGGTGCTGCCGTCGCGCATATCGGTAGCGCGAAAAATAGTGGCCATGCCGCTCTTGGCGATGGGCGCTTCGATGCGGTAGGAATCCACCTGCGCTCCGGGCTCAAGGACATCGTAAAAACTCATCGTCGAATCCGCTCCAACGGGGCTTTCTCTAATGTATCGGGTGTGAGCCCCGGAAAGAGAATGGACCCTCCAAAATCAAAAAAGAAGGGTTCAGAAATCAGCAACAGAGGGCCTCTCATACCGGCAGCCTATAGGGGCGGCCGCGATACATGCCCACCTGCTCCACTGAGCGGACACGAATCACCTGCGCAGTGGTGTTGTCGCCACCGTCGATTTCGACAGCGCGCGTGACCAGATCGTGGGCGATCTGAGAAGCATCTTTTTTTTGCGAAGCAATAGAGGCGATCTCGGCTTCGCTCATCTCGTCGTGCAGACCGTCGGTGCTCAGCACCAGAACGTCGCCCGGCTGCAGGGAAATAGCGGTGGTATCTGGAGAGACAAACATTTCCGGTCCCACTGAGCGGATGAGAACGTGGCGGGAATCAGAAGAGGAAATGTCGCCGGCGGAGATCAGGCCCATCTTGCGCTGCTCGTTGACGAGCGTATGGTCCTGGGTGATTTGCCGGGCCTGGCCATTGCGGACCAGATAACAACGCGAGTCACCGACGTGCGAGACCACAGCCTGGTCGTAACGCACGGCACAGGCAACAATAGTGGTGGCCATGTTTTTGCCGCGGTATTCGGGCTCGAGCCTGCGATCGTGCACGGCGGCGTTGGCGCTCTGAATGAGCCGCGGCAAAAGGCTGATGAGCATGGAGCCTGATTGCGCCTTGGCAAACTGCTCGGTGATGACCGAGACGGCCGTAGCGGAGGCGACCTCGCCCAAATCCATCCCACCGACACCATCGGCAACGACAAAGAGAAAGCCGTGGGAACGCGCCTGCTGGCGCGTCGAAGGGATAAAGGAACCCATGGTGTCTTCGTTGTTGGTGCGGACTTTGCCAAAGTCGCTCGCCTGGCCGAACTGTACGTCCAACATGTGCGCCGCCGCTTGAAGCATCTCGCGCTGTTCCATGGGGGAGATGCCGTTCTTTAAGAGGTATCAGGAGCCGTGCCCAAAAACAACGATGGGGTGGTTGCCTCTCCCCAGCCTCTCATGAGGAGGCCGGGGAGAGAATCCACCCTGAGTTCTGGCTTGGTTGACGTGTTGTCTACGTAGCTTGCTGCTTCGAGCTCAGCAAGACCGATTTGCCCTTGGCCTTGGATGATCGCAGGAAGTAGATGGCCCCGTAGATGCCCCAGATCCCTGCGATGCCCAGTGCCGTGAGGGGTTCCATTTTTGTGCCGAGGTTAAAGAACGGCCCGGCCACATAGAACGCCATGCAGACAAGGTTTGCGAGCAAACCGAATCCGGGAATCAGCGTATGCCTCAGGAAGCTGTGATCGGGGCGTTTGTTATACGCCACTATGCACAGGAAGCAACTGAGGGCGTACAGGATGAACGTGCCAAAGTTGGAGGTGAGTGTAATGGCCAGCAATGAGTTGGGCAGCTTGGCCAGAGTGTCATGAGGGAGGTAGCCGAAGCTGGAGAAGATGCCATGTGGCAGAGCCGCGATGGTGGCGTCGGACGGCGCGCTGGCGTCGCCGAAGACCAGTGAAACAGCCACAACGCCGATGACCGCGGAGATCCAGGCCAGCGTCCAGATGGCCTTGCGCGGCGATAGCGACTCGGCATGCAGCATGCCGAAGTGCTCTGGGGCCTCGTCGTCCTTGCCCATGGCGTAGGTGACACGGGCGCCGGTGTTCATGCAGGCCAGCGTGGTGCCGATGAGAGCGAGGAATACCGTGAAGGCCTCAGCGAGCATGAAGTACTTGCCATGGCCCTGGCCCAGCAACTGATCGCCGACAATGATCATCATGTCGCCGATGGGCGCGGCCGAGCTGACAGCGCTCTGCATGGTATAGCCCGAGTTGAGGAAGTAGTTGGCACAGAAGTACTCAAAGAGGTAACAGAACAACCCCTGGATTAACAGCGACGCAATGACGGCGATGGGAATATGCTTGGTCGGATTTTTTGCCTCGCCCCCCATCGAGGTGACCGATTCGAAGCCGACGAGGATGAGAATGGCGACCGTTGCCTGAATGAACATGTAGCTGATCTTGTGCACGCCAACAACCGAAGCGGCATTGGGATGGGTGAGGAAGTTGCCGGTCGAGTCCGTTGTTGGGTAGTTGATGACGAACGGGACGGGCTTGCCGGCCGAGTCGAGCAGTGGCAGCGGATTGCCGCTCGCGTCGCGCATGGTGGTGCCGTCCTTGGCTGTGGCGAACTGGTAGGTGTAAGTTGCCAGCGTCTGCGAATCGTACTGGAAGCCAGGCGCGCCGTCGGGATGGTTGGCGCGATAGCCGAGGGCCAGGACGCTGAAGACGATCAGAGCGGAAATCTGAATCACATTGATGGCGATGTTAACGGCCGTTGATGCGCCGGCGCCCTTGGCGGCGATCCAGGCGACAAAGAATGAAAAGACAACCGCGACAAGCGCCATGAAGAGTGGCCCAGGGTTTGAGCCGCTCATGAAGTTGGGAAAGAGAAAGCCCACGACGTAGCCGCAGAAAATGCCGGTGACGGCCACCATGACACCGGGATAGACCCAGTAATAGAGGTGCGAGCCCCAACCGACGATGAACTTTGAGATGCGGGCGTATTTGAAAGCCTTGTCCTTGGAGAGCATGGCCTGCTCAGCGTAGTAGTAGCTGGAGCCTGTGCCGGGGTAGAGCTTGGAAATTTCGGCGTAGGCTACCGCAGTCGCCAGGCAAAGGAGCAGCGCGGCGAAGATGCCGATCCACATCGCGGGAGCGGTAGATGGCTGGCCGGCAACGCCGGTACCGGCCTGGATGACGAAGGTGAGCCAGAGGAAGGCGCCGGGGGCGATGAGCGCCATTGCGTTGCTGGTCAACCCAGTAAGGCCCAGGGTGGCCTGCATCTGAGGTGTTTTCTGATCTGCCATGAGCATTCTCCTGAGATTTGAAGTTCGTTTCGAGCGATTTCAGAGTTCAAGTGCTCTCTTCAGTTCTGCGGAAGGCGGCATTTTCTTCCACCTAAACGGCCAGGACCTGCCGTTTGGGGCCCGGTTGAGGAAAATGCCCCTAGAGTCAGTGCTTCCGAGGTACTGCAACTCTGAAATCGCTGTTGGCGGCTCCCGGCGGCTGACCCCCGGGAATTTTTCAAATTCAAATGGGCGGCGCACTCGTCCGCGGTGGGGAACCTTTCGAGCAACGGCGCTGCTTGCTGCGGGACCTGCCGGTGAGCCTGGTTAGGCTTTGGCCGGTCCCGGTTCAATTGTGGTAGTGCGAGTCTAGCGGTCGTCCCATCAGGACAAAATCAGGAAATGAAGCATTTCTAGCGATGGGGTCCGAAGAAGGCGATAAACGCCACAGTAACCGTCTGCTGCAGGCTGCTTGTTTGATTGGCCAGCTTGTCGAAGAACTGCTTGTTGGAAGCGTCGCAGCGATACTCGACCCTCATGAGCGCGCCTTCCACCCACTTGTATTCATAGGTGAAGGTGCCTTCTACGAGATTCTGCGCGGTACCGGTCTGAAAACCCTGCGGATCGGTGAAGTACTCACCGCGGAGGGCAATGGCATTCTTCGCACTTGCCTGGATATGAACTGCGCCCGCCGCGCCCCACCAGTCATTCAGTTTGCTGTCACCGCAGATGCCGGTTTCCGAAGACGTTCCACAAGCGTAGGTGCCGTCCTGATTCCTGCCGTAATCGAAATTGATGTAGGCGTTGGTCTTTCCAGGCGGCGTGAGCAGCAGCGTGGTGTCGATCAGGTTACGAAGTCCGTTGGTCGTGTTGGCATTCTCAGGACCGACAATATAGTTGAGGTCCCAGGAGTATTTTGTCTTCACAAATGCGCTCGTGAACACACCCGTGACGCCTCCGTTGCTCTTTGAGACGTTATTCCAGCCGTTGACCAACTGGAAGCCGATGGTCTCGGTCTTCGACACCGGCAGCGAAGTGCGCGCCCCAAAGTGCCAGTACGGTATGGCGTTCACGAATAGCAGGGAACGGGAGTAATTCCAATTGTCCTTGGCCTCGATGACCTCGGCTCCAGCTGATGTGACCCATTTGCCGAAGTCCAGCTCGAAGCCCTTGGCCTTGGGCGGCTTGATGCTGAGGAATGCCTGTTCGAGGTAGGGAAGCTGAGAAGCGACAAAGGTGGTTGTCGTTGTGTTTGACGTGGCGTTGTTGATCAGGTCATTGGTGCGGCCGTAGATGAAGTCGACGTGCGCGCCAATCGGATCGGGATCGTGGTTCAGCGTGAGCTTGGCAGCGCTCAACTCGAACTGATCCGTCTTGTCGTTGAAGTTGTAGAGCTGGTTGATCTGATCGTATGGGTTGTCTACGTTCGATGTGTTGGGGCGGTTGAAATTGAAGCTGTAGTAGCCGTCAATGAATCCGCTCAGATCCATCGGGCCTACGCTCCATGTTGGCGCGGCCGCGGGCGCTGCCGGAGCTGCTGGCGGTGGGGGCGCCTGGGCAGGAGTCGCGGAAGACGAACCCACTGGCGCCGGCGGTGGCGCGGGTGTTTGCGCACCCGCCGAGAGGGCGATTGCTATCGCGGCTGCAGCAATTGATCGAAAGATTGCAGTTGTGTTCGAGTGCATCGACACGATACCTCCAGGAAAAGATTTGTCCATGATGGGAGATAACTCTGGGACACTCAAGGCGCGCTCTTGCACAACCTCTCGAGCGCCGGAAACCGGCGTCAAAAGTCGGCAGTGTGATGCGCACAGTTGAGGTTTGGACCGCCGGGGACCGGGGCCGGCAATCGCGTTGTGGTGATAGGCGCCATGGATTAGGTTGAACGAACTACCACTAGTAATGCAAACGATGCATAAAGATTAAATGATGAAACTAAAAAGATTTCTAAACCCGGTTTTGCGCACGGGAAGGGCGGTTTCTTTTGTTGGAGTCGGCGGGGGCGCAGCAGCGAAGTTCCGGCAGTGCCGCGGTTCCTGCCCGTGAATAAGAGGCGAAGAACCTGATAAACTTCTCTTTTCCCAGCCCAGCGCCCGAGACCTGACGGGCAGTTCGACATGGATTCGAAGCGGCGCCCTGAGATACCGCAGGACGCGTCGCAGGAGGCAGAGCTTCCTGATTTCATTTGCTGCGCAAGCCAGGTTGCCGTGGTGATTTCGCAAGTGGGAGGTGAGTGCCCGGTTGGCCCAGAGCGATCCAGCCAGATCAGTCATCTTGTTTGGCCCGCCGCGCGGCTCCGGCTTGCGCCTGCTCCTTTTCACGCTGGAGTGTGCGCTGGGAGTCGTAGCCGTGATTTTGGTGGCGGCGGCGCTGGCGCGTTGGTCCCCCCGGCTGCTTCCCGTGGCCGCGCTGTTTTACCTGCTCATCGTTGTTCCCACGGCGCTGCTGTGCGGATTCTGGCAGGCAGTGATTGTGTCGTTTTCCGCGGTGGTGGCGCAGAGCTGGTTTTCGGCGCACCATCCGGAGTTGTCCATGGCGGCCAACCCCACCACTTCCGTTACCCTGGCGGTCTTTGTGCTTGTGGCGCTGATTGTGAGCCGGCTGTCGGCGCGAGTGACCAATCACGCGCGGGAGGCCGAGTCTCGAGGCGGGCAGATGGAAGACCTCTACGAATTCACGCGGCGAACCTTGCAGATGGACCTGCACATGGAACCGGGCCCGCAACTGGCCGAGCTGGTGCACGAGATCTTCAATCTTGAAGCGGTCGCCGTGTTCGACGCCGATCTGCACGACGTCTACACCGCGGGATTCTGGAACGTCGATCCGCAGGAGATGGCGCAGAACGTCTATTACTTCGAGACATCGGACGACGATGCGGGGACAGGGATTGGCCGCCGCGTGGTGCGGCTGGGATCGGTCCCTGTCGGCAGCCTCGTGGTGCGCGGAGACACCGGCCCGCTCACCAACAACGCGATTGCTTCGCTTATTGCCATTACCTTCGACCGCTATCGCGCCTTCGCCAATGAGAGCCGGATCGAGACCGAGCGCCGTACCGAACAGCTTCGCGCGACGGTGCTCGACAGCCTAGCGCACGCGTATAAAACTCCGCTCACGGCCATTCGCGCTGCTTCGACGGGCCTTGGCGAAATGGGCCATCTGTCCGCGGGCCAGTCGGAGCTGGTGGGGCTGATCGACGAGCAGACCCGGTTGCTGGGCGAGTTGACCAGCCGGCTGCTGACCACTGCGCGTCTGGACGCGGGCGAGGTTGCGATTCACGTTGCACGGGTGAGCGTTGGGACGCTGATCGAAGAGGTCGTGGCCGCGCTCAAGGACCGGCTGGCGAGCATGAAGGTCGCCATCGAGATCGAGGACGAAAACCTGGTGCTGAGTTGCGACCAGCAGTTGATGACCATGCTGCTGACCCAGTACATTGACAACGCATGCAAGTATTCCAACTTCGGCAGCACAGTCACCATCCGGGTGCTGGTCGCCGGGGCTGAAGCGATCTTTTCCGTGCACAGCTTCGGGCCTGTGATTCCCATGTCGGATCGCGAGCGAATCTTCGACCGCTACTATCGCTCCTCAACGTATGCCGACCGCGCTCCCGGCACGGGAATCGGGCTATCGGTGGCCAAGCGGGCAGCGCAGATTCACGGGGGATACGTGTGGGTAACCAGCGATGAAGAGGAAGGCACAACGTTTTTTGCTGCAATTCCCCTGACATCGGAGAAGGAGAGCACGTCATGATACAGTCAGCGATCCGCATTCTCGTGGTCGACGACGAGCCGGCGATTCGCCGCGCGCTGCGGCCACCGCTGATGGAGCTTGGATTTCAAGTGGCCGAGGCCTCGCGCGGCGAAGAGGCGCTGCAGGCGCTGCGCAACGCTCCTCACGATGTTGTGCTTCTCGACATCAATATGCCGGGCATCGGCGGCATTGAGACGCTGAAGCGAATTCGCAGCTTTGCACCGCGGCTGCCGGTGCTGATGCTGACCGTGCGCGACGACGAAGAGGATAAAGTTGAAGCGCTTGAGTCCGGCGCCGACGACTACGTGACCAAGCCGTTCAGCACGCGCGAGCTGATCGCCAGGATCCGCTCGGCCGTGCGCCGCGTGCGCGCTCCGGCTCGGCCTGAGGATGCGCCCATCGAGATCGGCGAGATTCTCCTGGAGCCGGCCAAACGGATGGTGACCAAGCGCGGCGCGCCGGTGCGCCTCACGCGCAAGGAGTTCGACATTCTCTACTGCCTGATGAGCCGCGCGGGGCGCGTGGTGACCTACGCCAAACTGTTGACCGCGGTGTGGGGCGCCGAAAGCCGCGAAGAAGTGGAGTACCTGCGGACCTTTGTCCGGCAGTTGCGCAAAAAGATCGAGGACGACCCGTCGAATCCGGTGTATCTGCTCACCGACGTTTATGTGGGCTATCGCTTTGTCGATGCGCAGATGTTCCAGGACGAATCCGCAGTGGCGGGTGAGGCGCAGGAAGATGAGCACGGGCCTGAGGACGAGCACGAGCCGGAGGACGCGCTTTGATGCAAGTGCAGGCGACGGTGGCGATTCGATCGGCGCGAGCTATTCGTCGTAGTGCAGCAGGCTGAAGACGTCGTACTCACGAAAGCGCTCGCGACCCTTCAGGAAGTCGAGCTCGACGGCGAAGCCCAGCCCGGCGATCACGCCACCCAATTGCTTCACCAGTTGCACCGTGGCTTCCATCGTGCCGCCAGTGGCGAGCAGATCGTCCACCAGCACGACACTCTGTCCCGGCGCGATGGCGTCGGCGTGGATTTCGAGCGTGTCCGAGCCGTACTCGAGGTCGTAGGTGACGCGAACCACGGGCGCGGGCAGTTTTCCGGGCTTTCGGACTGGAACAAAGCCGGCGTTGAGACGATAGGCCAGCGCGGGTCCGAAGATGAATCCACGCGCCTCGATGCCCAGAATCAGGTCAATGTTGCGCCCGATGTAATGCGCGGCCATCGCGTCGATCAGCTGTGCGAATCCCGTCTTGTCCTTGAGTAGCGTGGTGATGTCGTAAAAGAGAATCCCCGGCTTGGGAAAGTCGGGCACGGTGCGAACAAGCTTTTTCAAATCTTCTACGTTGATGGGCTTTGCTGTTTCCGGCATGGCAGCGCTTGACTCCAGTTCTCAGTGATCAGTTGTCAGTGATCAGCTATCAGTCTAAAGCCTGGAGACCGGGAACGAGGGAACAGGGAACAGGGAACAGGGAACAGGAAAAGAGGACTCATGAGGGTCAGAATTGCCGGCCACGGCGAAGCCTAGCGACAGTCACAGCCGGAAATCACCGTCGCCGGAGCCACGGCGTTTTTCTGATTCCTGATCCCTGTTCCCTCGTCTTTTCACCACGCCCCATCGATCTGGAATGAGTTGAGGTCCGCGGCTTCGTTCTCGGCCAGACTGTGTTCGACAATGCGGTCGACGCGAGCGCCGCGGGGGCCGCGGCGGAGGCTGACGCGCAGCTCGTCAAGGTTGCCGGCGTCGCCTGCCGCCATGACCTCAACGTCGCCGTCCTCGGTGTTGCGCACCCATCCGCGCAACTCGAGCTCGGCAGCCTCACGCTGCACAAACCAGCGGAAGCCGACCCCCTGCACGCGGCCTTGAATCAGGAAATGTAGGACCATGGAGACGGACCAAGGTCAGTGTTGCAGATGCGCGCAAGCGCGCGCAAGCAGCGGAGAGCCCCAGCCCGAATGCGGGGAGCGGCGCGCCGTAATGATGGGTTGCAACGGCGGATATCGCCCCTTAGCGCGCTACACTGGAAATCGCGATGGTCTTCGTTCTCGACAACTACGATTCGTTCACCTACAACCTGGTCCAGTACCTGGGCGAGCTGGGCGCGGAGGTCGTGGTGCGGCGTAATGATGAGGTGACGCCACAAGAGGTGGAAGACCTGAAGCCGGAGCGGATTCTACTTTCGCCGGGGCCGTGCACGCCGCACGAGGCGGGGATTCTGGTGCCGCTGATCCGGCACATGGCGGGGAAGACGCCGATTCTTGGCGTTTGCCTGGGCCACCAGGCCATCGGCGAAGCGTTTGGCGGCAAAGTCGTCCGCGCGCAGACGCTGATGCACGGCAAAACCAGCGCGGTGGAGCACGACGGCAAAGGCATCTTTGCCGGGCTGCCGACGCCGCTGACTTGCACGCGCTACCACTCGCTTATTGTGGAACAGAAGTCGCTGCCTGCCGAACTGGTAGTGACGGCACACACGCACGAGGCCAACGGATCGGGCACAGGCAGCCAGTGTGTCATCATGGGCCTACGGCATCGCAGTCTGCCCGTCGAGGGTGTTCAGTTTCACCCGGAGAGCGTGCTCACCGAAGGCGGCCACCAGATGATCCGCAACTTTCTGGACATGTAATCGATGCAAGCCGCGCACAATGCTTCGACTCGCCGCGCGATTGGACTAAGCTCGCTAAAGCTTGTTGCGGCGCTGACCGTCTGTGCGGCGTTCTTCGCGGCTATCTTTGCGGCTCCCTTTTCGATATTGCCGGCCCATGCGCAGGCGCCAGCGGCGCAGCCATCGACCACACCTCAAGCAGTTCCGGCGGCTCCGACCGCGCCGGCGGCCGCTCCAGCAGGCCCAGCTTCGCCGACGGCCACTGCCGGCGCGCCCGATGCGGCGCCGTCGCAGCCGCCCGCAACAAGCGACGCAGCTCCCACGTTGAGTTCTCCTCCGTTGGCCATCGTTCCCCTCGACAAATCCATTCCTGGCGCGGCGCTTTCAGTCGCGGGGCCGCTGCAGGCGTGGAATGGCAGGGCATACATCACGGGTAGCGGAACCATCACTGCCGGCGATGCGACGGCTCAGGTGACCTTGCCCTACCGCGGCACGCTCCACGTTTGCGCGTCGGGCACGGTGAAGCTCGCCGCGGATACAAGCGCTCCGTCGGGCGAGGTTCCGGGCCTGCTGATTGCGCTCGATCACGGTGCGGTGGAGATGAGTTTCGCGGCGAGCACCGCTCGCGAACGCAACGCCGACACGCTGCTTACGCCGTATTTCCGCATCATGATTGGCGGTCCGAACCCGGCCGACGTCAAGGTGCGGCTGGGCGAGAACGGGGACACCTGCGTCGACAATGCGGGCGCGAACGCGCCTTACGTCGCGGTGACCAGCGTCTTCGAGGGCGGCATTTATCGCGTGCAGCCGGGGCAGCGAGTGATGTTCGAGCACGGCAGCCTGCAAACGGTGGTGGACCAGGAAAAAGAACCGTGCGGATGCCCGCCGTCGGCCAAGTCCGAAGCCAACGAGTTTCCGCTGGCCGAGAGCGAGGGGTTGGCGCCGTCGTCTCCGCCAGCAACCGCGGCCAACGAAACCGCCGGAGCAGGCCAGGCAGCGACGACTTTGGTCTACAAGAGCAGCGAGCCTGCGCCGCAGACGATCTCGATTCCGCAGCCTCCCGCGTCGCCGGCTGCAACGGGGGGGCCGGCAACTCCAGCGGCGCAAGCGCAAGGCTCGCAGAAAAAGCCCGGATTCTTCCGCAAGATTGGGCGATTCTTCAAGCGCATCTTCGGCGCGGAGTGAGAAAAGCAGGGAACAACCACCCCAACGACGAGGACCTGTCGTCGGGGGCCCCGGCAGGGATCAGGGATCAGAAAAACGAGCACCGCGGCCCCTCTCCCGCGCTTTCGATAGCGCGGAGTGATTTGTTACGGGTTCAACTGTTGCACCGCGCAGGGAATGCGCCGAATCACATTACCCGGCTTGTCGAGTTGGAACATAAAGCTGCATTGCAACGCGGCATTCCCTGTTGTGGCTCCCTGATAGACGTACACAGTCTTCGTTCCCGGCTGATACACGAGCAGCGAACTCGTCGGGTTGATTCCGGTGAGTTGAAACTCGACGTCGCTGCTACTCGATTGATAGCTTGACGCGCTTACCGTGCGGCCTGCGCCAAGCCAGAACCCGAAGGCCAGCACTCCCACGATTGCCAGACCGTTTCTCGTCCACTCCCATGCCTTCTCCATTGCGTCCTCCCCGTGCAGTCGACAGCCTTACCCAATGACGCAGGTCCCGCTCCCGCTGCTCACAGATTTTCGGCTGCGGCGCAAGGGGAGAGAACAAGGAGCAAGAGATCGAGAGACCGGAGGAACGAGCAAGCACAGAACTTCCCTCAGAGAATGGAATCCTGATCCCTGATTCCTGTCTTTACATTTCTCTCGCACGCTCGATAGCGCGGATCACGGCCTGCGCTTTGTTCAGCGATTCCTGATGCTCGAGCTCGGGCACCGAGTCGGCAACGATGCCCGCGCCAGCCTGGACCGAGCCTTTGCCGCCGATGGACAGCATGGAGCGGATGGCGATGCAGGAGTCGAGGTTGCCGGAGAAATCGGCGTAGAGGACTGCGCCGCCGTAGGTGCCCCGCCGCGCAGGCTCGAGCTCTTCAATGATCTCCATGGCGCGGACTTTGGGCGCGCCGGAGAGCGTGCCGGCAGGGAAGCAGGCGCGGAGCGCGTCGACGGCGGTCAGCTCAGGGCGGAGGCGGCCTTCAATCGTGCTCACAATGTGCATCACGTGGCTGTAGCGCTCGACGAACATCAGCTTGTCAACCTTCACGCTGCCGAAGCGGCTCACGCGGCCCACGTCGTTGCGCCCCAGATCGACGAGCATCACATGCTCTGCGCGCTCCTTGTCGTCGTGGAGCATTTCGTCGGCGAGAGCGTTGTCTTCGGATTCGGTTGCGCCGCGGCGGCGCGTTCCCGCGATGGGCCGGTACTCCACCTTGCCCTGATGCACGCGGACGAGCAGCTCGGGCGAAGAGCCGGCTAATTCCAGCGGCGGGCTCTCCAAACTCCTTGATCTTTTGGACGAGTTTCCTGTCGCGCTCGCTCCCAGCGGCCCCTCCGGCGCGAAACGCAGGAAGAACATATAAGGGCTGGGATTGACGGTGCGCAGCGCGCGATAGACCTGAAAGCTGTCCACGCCGGGATCGACGTCGAATCGCTGCGACACGACCACTTGAAAGGCGTCGCCCGCGCGAATGTACTCCTTGGTGCGCTCGACCGCGGCCAGATAATCCTTCTTCGTGGTGCGATGCCTGACTTCGAGCTTCGACATTTTGCGCGGCTTTTTGCGGTCGAGTTGCGGAAGCGGTTGCGAGAGGCGCTTCTCCAGCCGGTCGAGGCGCTTGAGGGCGCGATCGTAAGCCGCGGCAGCGCTGCCCTTTGATACATCCGCCGTGACCACGAGCATGATCTCTTTGCGCACGTGATCGAATGCAAGCACTTCGTCAAAGAAGAGCAGGCAGGCGTCGGGAACGCGCAGCTCATCGTTGGCCAACTCGGGCAGCCGCTCAATCTGGCGCACTGCGTCGTAGGCGAAGAAGCCGACAGCTCCGGCGGTGAATGGGGGCAGCCCCTGCAGCCGCGCGGGTTTGTGGCCGCTGAGCGCGTCGTGCAGCACGGCAAAGATGTCGCCCTCGATCCGGGTGGTCTTACGGCCCTCGGTGATCGTGATTTCGCGCCCGCGGGCGACGATGCGCTTGAACGGCGTGAGGCCGATGAAGGTGTAGCGGCCCACCTGCTCTCCGCCCTCAACCGATTCGAGCAGAAAGCATTCGCGCTCCGGCCATGCCGCGCGCAGAAAGGCCGAAACCGGCGTTTCGAGATCGGCCATGAGGGTGCGGCAGACAGGCACAAGGGTGTGCGTCCGGGCGAGGTCCAGGAATTCCTTGCGGCTGGGCTGGGCGGGTCGCTGGGTTGCTTTCACAGCCTAAGTGTAACTGCTGGTGCGCGGTGAACGCCGTCCGGCGCTCTCGCTCAACCCACTCACTGCAGGGAGAAAACCGGCGCGTAACGGCCCCTCGATGCTGTGTCCGAGCCGCTTGACGGGAAACTTTAGGTGGCCTAGACTCACTGAGGTTTGCACTCGCAGACCATCGCAGGCGAACCGTACGCGGCCGCGAGAAAGTCAGAGAACCGCGCGAGTTCAGAGAGCCGAACACGAAAACCAAAAGAAAATCGCTGCCTCGACTATATTCTTGAGAAGCGGAACTTGATTCCGAATCCGAAGAGCGGCGGGATGGAGAGACCAGATATGGCAACCGGAAATACCAGCGTTACGTTGGACCAGGAGATCAATCCCTGGGAGGCGCAGAGCGCGCGTTTCGATTTTGCCGCGCGCAAGCTGAATCTCGATGAAGGACTGTGGAAGGTGCTGCGCTCGCCGTCGCGGGAGGTGATCGTTCACTTTCCTGTGGCCCTCGACAACGGCATGATTGATATGTTCACTGGCTTCCGCGTGCAGCACTCGATGGCGCGCGGGCCGTGCAAAGGTGGAATCCGCTATGCGCCGGATGTAACGCTGGACGAGGTGCGCGCGCTGGCCAGCTGGATGACGTGGAAGTGCGCGGTGGTGAATATACCTTTCGGCGGGGCCAAGGGCGGCATTATCTGCGAGCCCCAGAAGATGAGCAATGGCGAGCTGGAGCGCATGACGCGCCGCTACACGTCGGAGATCATCGAGTTCATCGGGCCGGAAAAGGACGTTCCTGCGCCGGATGTGAACACCAACGAGCAAACCATGGCATGGATCATGGACACCTACTCCATGCACATGCGCCAGACGGTGACCAGCGTGGTGACCGGCAAGCCGCTGAACATCGGCGGCTCGCAGGGGCGTCTCGAGGCTACGGGGCGCGGAGTGGCAGTGGTGTGCATGGAGAGTCTGCGCCATCTGGACATGGACGTCGAGGGCTGTCGCGTCGTCATCCAGGGATTCGGCAACGTGGGATCGAATGCCGCGCGCCTGATGCAGGAACAGGGATTCAAAATTGTGGGTATCGCGGAACGCGACGGCGGCCTGTACAACTCAGGCGGCATCGATATTCATCAACTGCTCGAGTACAAATATCGCAACAATACGATTCTCGGATTCCGCGGCGCAGAAGCCATGCCCAGCGAAGAGTTACTGCTGGCCGATTGCGAGATTCTGATCCCCGCGGCGACAGAGAACGTGATCACCAGCCGCAACGCGGATAAGGTGAAGGCGCGCATCATTGTGGAGGGCGCCAACGGGCCAACCACCGCCGTGGCCGACGAGATTCTGTCGGAGAAGCGCATCTTCATTGTGCCTGACATTCTGGCCAACGCCGGAGGCGTCACCGCCAGCTACTTTGAGTGGGTCCAGGATCGCCAGGGGTACTTCTGGAAGGAAGCCGTTGTGAATGAGCAACTGGAGACCATTCTGCGCGACAGCTTCGACGACGTGGTGCGCTACGCCGATGCGCACGACGTGAACAATCGCATCGCGGCCTACATGCTGGCGATCGATCGCGTGGCGTACACCATCAAACAGCGCGGGTTCTACGCGTAGCGCATTGAGCGTTTAGGGCAATCGTGGCGGGGAAAGCGCGGAGCTTTTCCCGCCATTTCTTTGCCCGCGACAACCAAAATCGTCCGGCGCGCATCGAGTTTGTTAGCGAACAGTCCACAAGGAGCACGACCATGAAAGCTGCTGTGGTATTCCTTTGCCTTGCCGTGTCTGCGTTTGCGCAACAGAAAGAACGATTCAGCCAGCAACCGGGGCAGGGCCGGCTGGCTTCCGCTTGCGGACCTGCACACATAAACTTCAAGGTCGACCTCGATTGGAGCCAGCACGGCCCTGTGCCGCCCGAAGCCGGAAAGGCGCTGGTCTACTTCATCCACGATTCCGGTGCTAGATCTGAATCGCTGACCGTCTATCCGACGACCAAGTACGGCGTGGACGGCAACTGGGTGGGCGCCGGCCACGGCGACTCGTGGTTCGCGGTCGCGGTCGCGCCGGGCGAACACCATGTTTGCACCGTGCTTCAATCGTCCTTCTTCGATCAGCGCGTGGAGCTCGCCCATTTTGCGGCCGAAGCAGGGAAGAGCTACTACTTCCGCACACAACTGGTGACGTCCGGGGCGGTGGAGCTGCTGGAGCTGGAGCAGATCGACAGCGACCAGGCCGGTTATCTTTTCTCTGAATATCCGATGGCGACAGCGACCGCGAAAAAGTAGGGCCGCGCGCCGTCGGTTTGGCTACGGATGGCTGACGGTGGCTGCGGGCGGGCCGTCGCGCGGCAGGCTGCGCAAAAACGCGATGAGCTGCCATCGTTCCGGCTCAGGCAGCGAACTCCAAGTGGGCATTCCCTTGCGCAGGCTTCCGTTGCGCAGCAGCCACGCCAGTTCGCCGTCGGTTGCGCGCGCAACGCGCTCGCTGCGCAGGCTTGGCCGCCTGTGGCGTCCCTCCGCATCGCTGCCGTGGCACTTTGCGCAATTCTCTTCAAACAGGAATTTGCCGGCGGCGATCGCCTCAGGTTGGCCCGCGTAGGGGTTCACGCGCTGCCGATCCGCTGCAGGAACCTTGCTCAACCACGAGCTGTCGGCAGCGACGAGAGCTGCCGTGGGGATCGATAATAGAATCAAGGCGATCCACAAAGTTCTCGAATTTCTCATTGCGCCTCCTTCTTGCTGAAGAGATCGCGGAACTGCTGGATCTCGTAGGAAATTTTGAGGCGCCACAAAACGCCCGCGCTGTTGTCGTTGAGCCCGAATTGCGGCGAGAAGCCGAGGGTGGGCCCGTGCGGAATGTTGAAGTAGGCTGTGGGGCCGGCATATTGCGATGTGTCGTGGAATCCGAAATCGTGCACGGTCGCCAGTCCTCCATAAACCTCGGCTCCGGCGCTGAAGTTCTGGCGGCAAAAAGTGCAGGCCCGGCTGGCCGCGGCGAGTGCGAACGGGTGGCTTGCGCCCACGGCATAGCCGAACTCCCAGGCTCCGCCCATCATGTCTTTCTCCATAATCCAGTTCTCCGAGATGTTCCAGCCTTTTGGATTACTGGAGAGAATCAGCTTTCCCTCCATGGTGCGCGAGATGTCGCCACGACTGGCAGCATTTCTCCCTTGAAAATCGGCGATGCTGTCGTGCCCGGTCACTTCGAGAACGCTCTTGTCGGCGCCGTTCACGTCCTCGTACTCGATGTAGAGCACGGGATTGATCGCGTGCTCAGTCGGCAGCACGCGAAAACGGTTCTCCCAGCGGAATCCGGTAAAGATGGTGGAGTCGTTTGCGGTTGCCTGGCCTTGCAGGTAGAGCTCGGTCGTCCACCAGGCCTTGGCGCCGTACTCCAGCTCCAGCGTGGCGCTGTAGAACGCATTTGCATCCTTGGGGGAGCCGGTCGTTCCTTTTTGAGCAACCTCGAGATTGCCCGGTTCTTCCAGCGCCTCAGAATAGGTGACGAAGTACGGTGGCTCCTGCGCACGGACCGTTGTGTGCGGCGCAGCGCAAAGCAGCACGAGGAAGAGCAGAGCCAGCCCCCGGCGAAGTGAGAATTGCGTGAGGAGGCGTTGGCAGCGAGGTCTGCAGGAGCGATCACTGTGGCGGCGACCTGGCTTTTGTGTAGCCTGGACTTCAAAAATGGGGTGCGGAGACTTTGCCATCAAGTTCCTCTCTGGGATGGATGGTGGCCGAGGTTTCCGCTATCCTAGGAAAACCGTCAGCTCACGAGTTGCCGGTTGAGCGGTCCTGATGATGCTTCGCCAAAAGACGCTCATCAGGGCCGCCGCTTGCTTGCCAATCAGCCGCGGCCGGCGCGACATCCGGTGCGGCACGGTAAAGCCTCCGAAACACAACAAGTAAAGTGGCGTTGCCGGGGAAGCCTTGATATACGACTGATTTAGTCCTATATCAAATTACCATAGCCTTTGCGGGCCTGCAATTGCTCCCGTTCCACGTGGTGAACCCGGTTCTGCGACAGCCCAGCGGAGGCCGGAGGCAGGGGGATTACCGGGATTGGCAGAGCCGATGCGTTCGACCTCACCCTCCTCGAGCACGCGAAGCAACTTGGCCTGCATGGAGGTGGGCATGTCGCCGATTTCGTCCAGGAAAAGTGCGCCGCGATGCGCCTGCTCGAACTTGCCCGTGTGCCGCTGGGCGCCGGTGAGAGAACCTTTCTCGTGCCCGAAGAGTTCGCTCTCGATCAACTCCGCCGGAACAGCCACGCAGTTGAGGGTGACGAACGGCCCGGCCGCGCGGGTACTTTTCTCGCGCAGCGTACGCGCCACGAGCTCCTTGCCGGCGCCGGTTTCACTGTAGATGCAGACGCGCGATTCGCTTGCCGCGACACGCTCAATTTGCACCATTACGCGGCTCATGGTTTCCCCGGCGAAGACCGGAGTGTGCTTGCCCAAATGCGCACGGAGATCGCGATTCTCGGTTTCGAGGCGCGAAAACCGTCTTCCGAAACTCCGTAAAATCAGCGTTCCGACCGAGAGAACCCGGCCGTGTCAAGAGGTGTGGGTTGAGTTGCAAAGGGAATTGTCAGGAAGATGAGTCTGCTAGAGACAAGCCGGCCCGCGGATGGCTCACGGGTGCTGAGCTCCTTATCGCAGGCGTTCACTCAGTGCGAAAGCCTGTTTCAGTAGCGGCAGGTCTGGGTCGGCGTCCTTCCACAAAGCGAGCAATGGATCGAGAGCCGCTCTCGCTTTTGCGGGATTTCCCATGGCCATATCGTCGGCAGCCAAGGTATAGTGCGCGGCGATCCATCGCTGTTGCGGCTCCCATAGAAGACCATGATCCGTGCTGGTGAGGAATCTCTCATACTGGCTCACCGCCAGCTTCATATTCCCCGACTGCTGGTATGCACGCGCCAATCCTTCCAAGCTGAAAGGCGTGCTCTTCTCCTGGTCCGCCAGACTGAAAAGCTGAATTGCCTTATCGTTTTCGCCGTGCAGCAGCGCGACCTCCCCTTGCAAATAGTGCTCGTATGCAACTTGTTCCGGGTTCTTCACGTCGACAAGTGGCTCAATAGTCTTTTCAATTTGCTCCGCTTGCCGGGCCAGCCCGGCACGCGCATACTCCGAACCGATCCATGCGCCAAGAATCACCTTCGGCGAAAGCGTCTTGAAATTCGCCATCGCGGAATCGAGCTCGCGTTGCATCATGCGGGCGTTGCCTTCGCCTTCTGCCAGAATTGCCAACTGCAAATGGTCGCGCGCCACACTTATGGGTTCGGTTTTCAGGCCCTGGTCGTAGGCCAGAGCCTCTTCAAGCATGGGGCGGGCGCTCGCATACTTTCCGCGATAGAGGTCAAGAAAAGCCAACGATCCCAGCCCGCTCTCTCGCGTCGTCTTATTTCCGAGCAGCGATGTGAAGAGCGCTTCAGCCTTTGGCATCTCCCCGTTCTGGACCAGCGCCATGCCATACTCGCGGCTCACATCGCCCGCGGTCAGAAAGCCGGCATCGACCTGAAACGCTCTCGTGTAGGCGCCGATTGCTTCCTGAAAGCGGCCAAGGGTCTTGTACGCCGTAGCCAGTTCCACTTCCGTCCTAGCGTCATTGGGAACCACGCGCAACATTTCTTTGTATTGGACGACCGCCTCATTGGCATGCCCGTGAGTGCGCAACAGGCGCGCATAGCTTCCGAGCATGACCCAATCGTCCGGGTAACGATTCAGATATTCCCGATAGAGCCCGTCCGCTTCGTCGTAATGCCCCTCGCTGTCAACATAGTTGACCTCGATATTCATCCGTTCGCGTTCGGTGGTTCTGGACCCGAGCGCCAAGGCCTTCTTGTATTCCTCTTCCCCTCTTTGCGAATCGTAGTAGATAAAGCTGTAGTACGCGTTTCCCAAGGCCTCATGGGCCATGGCGAAGTTGGGGTCCGCCTGAACCGCCGCGCGAAAAAGCGTAACAGCGTCCTTGTATTTCCCCTGGTGCCACAACGCGACGCCATCTGCATACTCCCGCAGCGCATCCAGCGACGCAGTCGTGACTTGCGGCAACGGCTTCGAGTTCTCGTGGATCTGGTAGAGCGTCTCGCCCAGATCGCGGCGGATGTCGCCCGCAATCACATCGAGAGCGTCAAGGATGTGGCCCTCGCCGTAGGAACGCTCGGAGTAAGAGCGCACCGTGTCACCCGATTGCGGATCAATCAATTCGGCGGACAGGGCATATTCTTCCCCCGTGCGCGTGATGCTGGAAACAACGAGGCCGCGAATATTCTCCCGTTGACAGATTTCGCGTCCCAGGGCCGGCGTAATTCTTTCGCTCGGAGCCTTACCCATGAGCGCCAGCACCGAGGCAAGCCTGGCTCGTGGGAAGACATTCGCGTGGCGCGACTGCTCCATGCTGACGGTGAACGCAGTCTCCAACGCCTGATCGAACCTTGGGTCACCGGTCTGATTTTCAAAGTCAGCAATCAATACGGAATCGCGGGAGTTGAAGGAATAGACAGGACGGCTGTAAGTGAGCCACGCCACCACTCCGCTGACAGTAATCAGCATGGCCGCGATCAAAAGAGCGACACGCCCGATCCATCGGCGCATACCGGGCGCGCGGGCACTGGTCACCGGCGCGGCGCTTTCAACCGCCCCGTTCATTGCTCCATGCGTCGCCGCCAGCAACGAAGCCGCACTCTGCCCCGGCCCGGCGTGTGAGGAACCCGCGCCGTTGACGAATTCTACGGGCGCCAGGAAGCGGTAGCCGCGCTTGGGAAATGTCTCGATATAGCGCGGCGATTCGGATTCGTCGCCGAGCGCGGAGCGCAGCTTGCGCACTGCGGTATTCAGCCCGGTTTCAAAGTCGACGAAAGTCTCGCCCTTCCATAAATGTTGATGCAACTCGGCCCGAGTGACCAAACCCCCCTGGCGCTCCACGAGAGCCGTGAGCACGCGCAAAGGCTTCTCCTGGATCGGGATGCGGACGCCGTTCTTGCGCAGTTCTCCTAACGTGGGATCTACCTCAAACGGTCCGAACTTAAGAATCGAACGGGCAGGCATGGGACCCATTCTTTGCTGCGGAGATTGATATAAACGGGAAAAACTAAACGATTTACCCACAGCCTACACCGGGAACGGCCCCGGAGCAAACGGGGCCGGTACAGACGAAGTACAGACACATTTCAGGCCGGGCCTATTGCCTGTACTGCATTCAGGGCGCACACTTTGCGCAAGTTGCCGCTCGCACCCCAGAACTGGCCCGAGCCACGGCCATTGCCACAGCCTGCGGCATGCACAGGGAGGTCGCATGAAGTTCAGTGTCCTCAAAAGTTTCGCCCGTCACGGAGTCTGTCTGCCAGTCCTGCATGTTTTCCTTGCCGGCACGCTCGTTTTCCTGCCCGGCATGGCCGGCGTGTCTCATGCGCAGGCGGCTGGTGCCGCAGCTCAACCCGCCGCAAAGGCCGCTGCGCCCGCCGAGATCCCTGCGGGCGCTCAATCCGTCGTCTCCGCGACCTTAGGCAAAGCCGATGAAGCTTATCGCGCGAAGAGATCCGGACAAGGATACGCGACTGAGAACCCGGCAAATCACCTGGCCGCCCAATACGCTGCCGATGGTGTGAAAATTCGATTTCAGAATGCGAATTTGGATCTGGAGTTCCAAGGCTGGGGCTACGGCAAAACTGGTGTCAAGGAAGCCACGGCCGCCGTTGCACCCTTTGCGGACGCCAACCGGGTTGAATACCGGCGTGGAGCTTTAACGGAGTGGTACGTCAATGGTCCGCTGGGGATTGAGCAGGGCTTCACGATTTCGCAGGCGCCGGGCACAGTTGCGTCCCCGGATTCGCAGCACGACGCGTTGGCCATTGCGCTGCGGCTTGGCGGAACTTTGAGCGCGTCTGTGGAACCTGGACGACATGCGCTCACGCTGCGGGATCAGAGCGGTGTGGAGACCCTGCGTTATGGTCCTTTGCTGGCCTACGACGCTTCCGGCCGCGAGTTGGAGTCGTGGATGGAGGTGCAGGGCGGAACCCTCCGGCTGCAGGTGAACACCGACGGTGCGCGCTATCCCATCCTCGTAGACCCATTTGTAAAAGCCGTCGAACTGACCAGCCCCGCGGGAGCGACGGGGGACTTCAGCCGCTCGGTGGCCGTCAGCGGGAACACCGTCGTAGTTGGCGCTCCTCAAGCCACAGTTGATGGCAAAGCGAACCAGGGCGCGGCCTATGTGTTCGTCGAACCAGCGGGCGGCTGGGCAACGGCCTCGACATACACCGCCGAACTGTACAACAACTTAGGTTCGCCGGGAGACGAACTTGGCTGGTCGGTGGGCATCGGCGGAAACGCCGTCGTAGTCAGTGCCCCTTATGCCACAGTTGATGGCAAAGCGAACCAGGGCGCGGCCTATGTGTTCGTCGAGCCCACCGTGGGCGGCGTCCCCACCTGGACAACGCCAACGGGGTCGCCGACCTACAACGCCGAATTGACCGAGGCCACGGGAAATGCGGGGGACAGCTTTGGCTGGTCGGTGGGCATCAACGAGAACGGTAACGTAGTCGTAGTCGGTGACCCTTTTGCCAACACTAGCGAGGGCGCGGCCTATGTGTTCGTCGAGCCCACCCCGGGCGGCTGGGCTCTGGGGCCGCAGACCGAGAACGCCAAATTGACCGACTCCACGGGACTTGCGGACAAGATTGGCTGGTCGGTGGGCATCAACGAGAGCGGTACCACAGTCGTAGCCGGCGCTCCTTTTACTTTCGCCACCACCAACGCGAACCAGGGCGCGGCCTATGTGTACGTTGCGCCCAACGTGAACGACCCCACCACCTGGGCAACGCCAACGACGCGGCCGGCCTATAACGCCCAGTTGACCGCCTCCGATGGATTGGCGGGTGACTTTTTGGGCAATTCGGTGAGCATCAGCGGGAACACGGTCGTCGTCGGCGCTCCTCAAGCCACAATTCCGCCGACAGAAGAGGGCAACCAGTTCCAGGGCGCGGCCTATGTGTTCGTTGAGCCCACCACGGGCGTCTGGGCAACGACCTCGACCTTTAACGCCAAGCTAACCGCCTCTGACGGAGCGGCGAGTGACTTTTTGGGCTGGTCGGTGGGCATCAGCGGGAACACGGTCGTAGCCGGCGCCTATGGGTCCAGCACGGACCAGGGGGCGGCCTATGTGTTCGTCGAGCCCACCACGGGCGTCTGGGTAACGCCAACGACGACGCCGTCCTTTAACGCTAAGCTAATCGCCTCTGACGGAGCGGCGGGTGACGAGTTTGGCTTCACGGTGGGCATCAGCGGGAGCACAGTCGTAGTCGGCGCCCAGAATGACACAGTTGAGCTCGGCGAGTACCAGGGCGCGGCCTATGTCTTTACGCAGTCGAGCGGGTCACCCATTCAGATTTCTCCCACGACGCTTCTTTATGGCTTTGAGGGAGAGAGCTATTTTGAAAACCTCACTGCAACCGGCGGGAGCGGTACCGGATACACGTGGAGCGTGATCTCCGGAACAGGGCTCTCTGCCGTAGGCTTGAGTTTGACATCCGCAGGCGTGATCTCCGGCTATCCCAACGCCACTGAAACCGCAGGTTCCTTCACTGTGCAGGTCACCGATTCGCAGGGCAACATAGGAACGCAAGACTATACGCTCACCATCTATCCGGATATCCTGACCACGCCCACCACTTTGCCCACCGGCATAGTCGGAACACCCTATTCGCAAATGCTCAGCTCAAGCGGCGGTGCTGGTGCCCCGTTCTCGTATTCCGTAGCCTCGGGAACGGCGCTCTCCGCCGTGGGTCTCACACTGTCGCCGGCGGGTCTTATTTCAGGCACACCCAGCGCCACCGAGACCGCGGCGCCCTTAGTCATTCAGGTCGCCGATATGCTGGGCAACTTCACGCATGTGAACTATACGCTCACCATCAATGCGGTAGCTGCGCCGCTGACGATATCTCCAACCACTCTGCCTGCTGGGACGACGGGAACGCCTTACTCGCAAACGCTTACAGCCACCGGCGGGAGCGGGACCGGGTACTCATGGGCGATCACCTCGGGAGCAACGAGCCTTGCAAATTTTGACGTGATCCTGTCGCCGACGCCACCCACGGCTGTGATCGTCGGGATACCTTCTGCCGCCGGTATGGTAAGTTTCACCGTCCAGGTCACCGACTCCCTGGGCGACACCGCAACGCAAAACTACACGCTCACCATCAATAACCCTGCGCCGATTGCCAGCTTAAGCCCCACTTCTCTCGCGTTCGCGGCGCAGGTGTCGGGCACGACTTCCGCGGCACAGACTGTCACGCTGACTAACACCGGAAATGCCCCGCTCAGCATCACCGGAACGGGCATTAGTATCTCGGGAGCCAATGCCACGGACTTTGCGCAAACCAATCAGTGCGGCACGGGCGTGGCAGCATACGGGGGCAGTTGCGCGATCAACGTCACCTTCACTCCCAGTCTCTCCGAGGCCGGGTCGGAGACGGCAACATTGAATGTGGCGGACAACGCCGGCGGCACACCGCAGCAGGTGCAACTCTCGGGAATCGCGCTTCCGCCGCCCAGCGTGAGCTGCAACATCTCACCAGTCACCCCGACAGGCGACATGGCAACAGAGCAAATTACATGCACTGCGACGGGCCTCACCGGCAGCGAAACCCTCGGCCCCATCGCGCTTGATTGCAACCTCCCGGCAAGCCTGTCGCCGTACATTACATGCAGCTTTAGTCCAAGCAGCCTGAACTTCACGTCTGCGATTGTCCCCTCCTGCAGCACAGCCCCTTACACGGCCTGTACCACCTTGACAATCCAACCGTCCCAGAGCGGCTCTCTGGAGCGGAAGTCCGGGCCCTGGGCTGTGTCGTCTGGAGGAGTGGCCTTCGGCGCTGTGTTTTGGCTGCCGGCCTGGGTATTTGTCACGCGCCGGAAGAAGGGGAAGTCGAAGCGAGGAGTTTTGTTGCTGCTGATTCTGTTCTGCGGCCTGCCGATGATTACATCGTGCGGCGGGAAATCCAAAGGGCCGGCTACGCCACCTGCCGGAGCGTATCAGGGCTCGATGGTGCTGACGGGACCTGGCCTCAATGAGACCATTACGTTCACCATCCAGGTGCCATAGGCGCGTGCACCAACCTCTTTGGCGTGGCCCACGGATTCAATACCTACTTTTAGGTCTCCTCGGGCGCCACCAGCTCTGCAACAGATTTCGCTTGATCGCAGGCGGAGTCCGGCATCGCACAGTGCGGAGAACTGTAATCCGCCAATTTCGTGTGTGATTCGTGGCACAGACTGCGCTGGCCGACCACGCCAAGTATGACCTGGCTAGGAATTCGCCGGGATGTCGAAGCAGTGTTGCTGATGCGCTCAGTCATGGGCTAAAGTCATTTCAGGGTTGGAACCAATGCCAGGGAGCAAGGGTGGCGTTCGTGTCACGCGGCGGCAATTTGTGGCTGCCGGAGCTATGGGCGGCACGGCTCTCGCTGTTGGCTGCACCGCACACAGCCACGGAAGTCGGGATTTCCTCAGCGATACTCAGGCCCTGACGCTGGCCGCGCTGTGCGATCGGATTATCCCCGCGGATGACTTTCCCAGCGCCTCGCAAGCCGGAGTCGTCACCTACATCGACCACCAGCTCGCCCGGACCTACAGGCGCTACCGAGATGCCTACCGGGATGGATTGGAGCAGGCCAACGCGATAAGCAGAAAACGCTTTGGCCGGGATCTGGCGGCGCTGCCTGCACAGCAGCAGATCGAGATTGTCGGCGCCATCGAGCAGCAGAATCGCAAGTTCTTCGACCTCGTGCGCGGTCATACCCTTGAGGGCTACTATGGCTCGCCGCGGCACGGCGGCAATCGCGATGCTGTGAGTTGGCGGATGCTCGGCCTGGCTCAGCCGCCCGTTCTTGGACGCGCACAGTACGACCTGAGAAAGGGCCCGGCCTCGTGAAACGCGTGAATGCGGTTGTTGTGGGCGCCGGCGCGGCCGGAGGCATTGTGGCCAAAGAGCTGGCGGCTGCGGGCCTGAGCGTTGTTCTCCTTGAGCGGGGCAAGTGGTACACGTCGAACGATTGCCGCAAGGACGACCTGCGAAATCAGCGCACCACGGTGCTGGGGAACGCTTTCGGGCCTGAGGATGAAGGCAATCCGCGCGTTCTGGTTGATGCCGAAGGCGTGCCGCACATCATGCTGCCCAGCGAAGGCGGCTACCAGAACAATGCCGCCTGTGTTGGTGGCGGCACGCTGAGCTATGGAGCCATGGCCTGGCGCTATCTGCCTCAGGACTTTCGCATGCGCTCAATCTACGGAGCGCCTGCAGGAAGTTCGCTCGAAGACTGGCCCATCTCTTACGATGATCTGGAACCCTACTACGAGAAGGCCGAATACGAGATCGGCATCTCCGGAGATGATTCGGGCACTCCCTTTCATGGTCCGCGCCGGCGTCCTCTCCCGATGCCGCCGCTCCCGCCCAATCGCGAGTTTCAAATCCTCGAGTCGGCAGCCAAACGCCTTGGCCTGCATCCCTTTCCCATTCCCATGGCTCGCAACAGCGTGCCCTACAACGGCCGCGCCCCGTGCATGCGCTGTCGCTGGTGTGTTGGATTTGCCTGCGAAGTGGATGCCAAGAATGGTTCGCAAAACACCGTGATCCCGGTAGCGCTGGCAACGGGAAACTGTGAGCTGCGCACCGAATGCATGGCCAGGGAAATCCTCACCGACGACCGGGGACGCGCGCGCGGCGTAGCCTACTATGACGCCGCCGGGCGTTTGCAGGAGCAGCCTTCCGATATCGTCGTGGTCTCCGCTTGCGCCATCGAGTCAGCCCGCTTGCTTCTGAACTCAAGAAGCCGGCTCTTTCCTGATGGATTGGGAAATCGCCATGATCAGGTAGGCCGCAATTTGCAAGGCCACCACTACACCGGCGCGATCGGATTCTTCGACTTCGATACCTACGACGATGTGGGGCCTGGCGCCAGCATCGCCGTCTCCGACTACAACCACGGCACTCCGGGCCTGTGTGGCGGGGGCATGCTGGCCAATGAATTCATCCGTCTGCCCATTCAAATGGTCGACCGGATGCCCGGCGGCACACCCCGTTGGGGGCTCGCGCACAAGCAGGCCATGCGCCGCTTCTTCAAGCGCAACATCGTCGTCATGGGGCCGACGCAGCCGATTCCCACCGCCGACGCCAGGGTGACTCTCGATCCAGCGGTTCGAGACAAGTGGGGAATGCCCGTAGCGCGCATCTCCGGCAACGTCCATCCCCAAACCTACGAGATCGGCCTTGTACAGGCTAAGCGCGCCGAAGCCTGGCTCAAGGAGGCTGGGGCGGCGAGCACGCTCATCAACGCGGGCGTCTCCACGACCGTGTATGCCGGCCAGCACCAGGCTGGCACTTGCCGCATGGGCAGCGATCCGCAAGGATCGGTGGTGAACCGCAACTGCCAGCTTCACGACGTGGACAATGTCTTCGTGATTGATTCCAGCGTGCATGTCACCAACGGCGGCTTCAATCCGGCACTCACCATCATGGCCATCGCCTACTTTGCCTCTGATGCATTGGTCCGCAACTGGAAGGGTACGGGATTCCGTTCATGAAGCCCTTCCTCAAGTTTGCGGCAATCGCCGTTGGGTCAGTGGCGTTGCTCGCGGTCGGCGTCACGTTTGGCGCGTCATATTACTACACATCGCAATACGGCCAGGGCTGCGCAAGCTGTCACGAAATGGCCGCCTACGTCAGCGTGGTTCATGCGGCGCCCCACCGGACAGAAGGTTGCATGGATTGTCATGAGGCGGGCCTGGCCACCAAGCTGCGTCACATGCGAATTCATATCTTCGGCGCCATTCCGGAGAACATCCGGATGCGGGACGTGGATGTCCAGGAGATGACTTCGAGCTGCCGGGCCTGTCACCAGCAGGAATATGCAAGCTGGCACGCGGGTCCGCATAGCGCTACGTACAGCCAGATCTTTGCCGATCCCGTACAAAACTCTAAACAGATGTTGATGGACGATTGCCTCCGCTGCCATGGCATGTATTTCAGCGGTTCCATCCGCGACCTGGTCCAGCCGCTAAACACGAAAGGGCCCTGGCGAGTGATTCGCTCGGACCTGGTCGATCAGCCGGCGATGCCCTGTATGACCTGCCACCAGATCCACCGCGAAGGCGCGCAGGAAACCAAGCCTGCCTCGCGCATCTCCGTGACGGGCGCGGCTGTGCCCGCATCGCTCGCCTTTTACGACCGCCGGGAAACTCTTCACTTCGCCGCAACGGCGCTTTCCGTTCCGCAACTGTACGACGGTGCCCGCATAGTGACCGTCAGTCAGGACACGCGGCAGGCGCTCTGCTACCAGTGTCACGCGCCGCGAATGCCTGAAGCGGGTTCCATTGCGGCGGCGAACGTCTGGGGTCCCCAGGTGGGTTCAGGCGACGATCGCACGCCGATGGGCGTGCACGAAGGTCTGAGCTGCATCTCCTGCCACGACGGTCATAACCAGAACACACGGGCCTCGTGCAAGACCTGTCATCCGCAAATGTCCCACTGCGGAATCGATGTGGAGAAGATGGACACGACCTACGCAAGCGCTGCCAGCGCACATAATATCCATTGGGTGAAGTGCACTGATTGCCATCAGCACGGTATCCCGAAGGCGAAAGCCCACGCGGAGGTCAAACCGAAGCTGCTAACCACTCCCGGTTTGAACGGTTGACAGACTTCGAACCCCGGAAACGCGGAGGCGGAGGCTGCTGGAGAGGCTGCGGATTCCGTCGACGGCCATCTCGCAGATGAGCGGGCTGGCCCCGGATCGGCGGTGGATTGGACGCGGGCGATACGCATCCGCGTGGTGACCCCGACAGGAGGCGAGGACCGTCCGGCCCGCTCTTAAGCGTGCGCCAAAAGATCCCTTCTCAGTATCGTTGTCATTCACAATCATGGTTTTCCAGGATATGCAGCCGGAGCTCCGGTTCCGACTCTTGTTCAAGTGCTAAATGGAGAGGCGAGTCGCCGACAAAGTTCTTCCTGAAAGTGGTGGATGCCGAGGCCCAGTTCTTCAACGATGACCAAGGAAAGGTGAGCCATGTCATCCTGCATCAGGGAGGTCAGGATCACAAGGGTGTTCGCAGGTAACGCCGGCATGCGGCGCGCCCGCCTCGAGGGCACGCACATCGGACGCAATCCTTTAGTCTTGGACCATGAAGCCATCTGGCGTGAACGCTGTCAGGGACAAAGCCTGCGGAAGATCGCTAAAGGCCATCGCATCTCGGCGGCTACCGTACAACGTGTGCTGCGGAAGCATCCGACCCCGGTCCTGGTCCAGGATCTACAAAAATCGGCCTGAACCGCCCCTTCCTACCCTGTAACAAAAAGGTTTAGAACACCCACTCACTAACTTCAACAAAACAATCGGCCGGATCTCACCGATCCGGCCGTGTCAAAAGGTGTAGCTTCAGAAACAGAACAGCCAAGACAAACCATCAGCTGATAGTTGATCAGAAGATCATTCAATCCTAGGGCGTTTTGAGGACTGATCTTACCGGCCGGACTAAAACGGTCGATTTGGGTGTGGGGAAGCGGAATCTCCAAGCGACGCCGTACTGTCGGCTTTACACTTTGGCGGGCTATTGCTTAACCAGTTATTGACGGGTTGGTGACCATCCGACCGGAACTCAAAGAACGCACATCATTTGGGCTCAATGTGCGCATTGGGCTTTTATCGCCAATTGACTTCGGAATTCCAAGATTCAGACTGCAGTGAGATGCAACCCTCATTGCGATGACATCGAGTGCGCGATCTCGTGATTTGCTGGAAACCACTAGTCAGAGAGCGAATGGAAGTTCTCAAGCGCCTCATGAAGCTGGTTGCTCATCATCCCGTTGTGGCGAGTTTTATCTTGCAGAAGACGAAGGGCGCTAAAAAACATGGCGGCAGCATCGGCCGCCGCATAGCAAAGTTCATCAAGCGTGCAGCCGAGGAAGGTTGCATTGGCGGCCACCGGCCGGAACCCACCCTTGAGAGCCGACAGGACCATAGTCACTTTGCCGATCGACACTGCTGAATCATGATCATTCTTTTGTTCCCACCGACTGGCTTGAATGGCCTTTTGCACAGTCGTTTGACGCGTCCCAATTGACGTAGATGGGATTGCCGATGAGCCATAACTTGCCATCGGGGCCGGCAACTTCGCCTCGAAACCAATGACGGAGTCCATCGCTTACCCAGGACAGGGCAAACGTCTGATCCGCGGAGGACGCGGCGGCGCTCGTTGAGGGAGTCACGTCACGGCCGTCCTCAATCCAGCGGATCTTTCCGCCCGCTGCGGCGGTCACTTGAGCTTCCAACCGGACAGCTTGACTCTGCGCCGCGCTGAGCAGGTCCCCGGCGTGAAAGGTCTGGTCGCCGACCTGCGCCTTCACTTCGAGGAGCCGGTCGCGGGTTCCCGCGACGTCGATAAAGACGTGGCCAGCACGAATGGCGTTGAGGATCGCCGGCGTAGAAAGCTCTGTTGCGTAGACGACGGTCGTCGGGCTTCCAATGGAGCCAACTTGATCGAGCGGTTGCATCGGACGGTGATTGTCGCTGCCACCGATGCCCGTCAGGCGGCAGCCACGGTTGAGTTCGCTATTCCAGAAGAAAAGGTCGGAGATGCCGTACTGTTCTTCGCCTCCATTCACGGCCTCGACGCCAGTGAGCAAACGCATATCGACCGGTGCGGACGGCGTCCATCCGCAGCCCATGCAGATTTCACCAGTTGGCGATGCGGGGTGGTTGATCGACGTAATCGCACCCACACTGGCGGCGCTGCGCAGCAGCGTATTCACGTCGAAAACGTTGCGGCCGTCGAGGCGAAAATCGATGGTATCAGTGCTGCCGAGAAAGTTGATGTGGCCCTGGAAGGTAGTGATCTCGCGGCCCGGAATCAGGAGCACCTTGTCGAAATAGGGCTGCAGCTCGCGCATGGCATCGTATTGCGAACTGGCGTTGTGATCGGTGATGGCGATGAAGTCGAGATTTCGGCGCGCGGCGGCCTCGACGGTGAAATAAACCGGGCAGGGAACCATCTTCCCGGTTTGGCTGGGGCACTGGCCATCGCTGTGCGCGGTGTGCATGTGCAGATCGCCGCGGAACCAAGCCGGGCCCACGCGCAGTGGCTCAAGAAGCACAGCTGGTTCCTGAGTGACTGCGCCCGTGCGCGAAAAGTACACGTGAATGGTGTAGTGCGACTCGACGCTGGTACGAATGTTTGGTACGCCAATCAGAACATTCCATTGGCCGGGTGGAATCGCTCCCGGCAGGCACGAGGGAGTGGCGTCCATCAGGCCGACAGTGAGTGTGGATTTATTGCCGCCGCTCCAGCAGCGAAGCTCCGTGGGATCAAGCAGGCCGAGATCGAGCGCCGTGTGTTGGTCTTTGCCGGTGTAGTCGAAAGTGATCGTCACGCGTTCGGTGCCGGCGGGGACGGAAAAGGGCGCCTTCACGTAGCTATGATTTTGCGAGGCGCGCACCGTGCCTTCAAGAGTGAGCTCGGTAAAAGGACGAGGCGTGACGTGGTCAGACGATTGCGCGTTTACGACGAGAGGCTGCCAGAGTAGGGGACAGAGGAGAATAGCGGATCCAATTGACGCCATTGGCGTGCAAACGAGTTTTCTCATCATCACCGCCGCTTTCGAGCGTGGTTGGTGCGTTGTTCCAGACATGGAAATCATCGCGCCATGATAGCGCGCTGCGATGGTCCGTTACGAATCCTGACCAAGGAAAAAACCCGCACCCGGAGCGAGAGTCTGCGCCGGATGCGGGTAGGTCTGAGCCGAGCAAGACAAAAACAGCTCGGCACCCTAGAAGACCATCTTGAGCGCGAGCTGGAGCGTGCGCGCGCCATTGTTCTGGTTGCTGTTCTTCGTGGCCGTGATGTTGCTGAAGTTCGTTGTTGTGAAGTTCAACTGCCCCGGCTGAGCGAAGGGCGGCGTGTTGGTCGTGTTAAACGCTTCCGCGCGGAACTGCAGGTAAACGGTTTCCGTGAAGTTGAAGTTCTTCAGGATCGACGAATCCAGATTGGCGAAATGCGGTCCGCGTAGCTGCTGGAGGGGGCCGCCAAGCGGGGCAATGCTAGCCTGCCCGATGGCGGTGGCTAGCGGTGGCTGTGCAAACGCAGCAGGGTTCGCCCATTGCGTGTAGTTGTGCGGGCCGGTGTAAATGCCCTGACCTGCCGCCACGTTGGCGGCGCAGCCAAAGTCGGCAGACGTCGATGTCGGGCATGTAACTGTGAGCGGCTGCCCGCTTTGGAACGTGTAGAAGCCGTTGATCTCCCACCCGCCCACGATGAGATCCGCGGGCCTGCTCATCGTGGACCCAAACTGGCGTCCACGGCCAACTGGCAGGTCGTACGTTCCGGCCAGGTGGATGAGGCCGGCGGCATCGCCGTCGCAGAGGGCGTAGTCGCCCTTGATGCCGAATCCAGGCAGCCACTGGGCGCGGTAACCTACGTTGTACTGCGAGTTCTGCGGCGCGTGCTGGTCGCTCAGGCACTTGGACCATGTGTAGTTGCCGAGCAGCGAAAGCCCAAAGCTCATCCGGTGCTGATACGTGACCTGCAAGGCGTTGTAGCTGCTGGCGGCGTTGGTGGTTTCGTAGGTGCTGTTTCGGCTGAAGTAGGGGTACGGAATATAGAGTTGGGTGTTGGTGCCGGGGGGCAGGATCTCGGAGTTGGCGTTCGTGTTCCCCAGAATATCCAGGTGACGGCCCTGGGTGGCGACATATCCCACCTGGATCGCGTCGTGGTTCGTGAACTGATCCTCGACGGTCAGGTTCTCGGTCTGCACCAGCGGCGTCTGATAGTTGTTCTGGCGGGCATCGAAGGGAAGGCCCAGATAGTCGCTACCGATGTATTGACCGCCGACGCAAGAGCTGCCGGACGGGCAAGTAACCGGTGTAGTTGTGTACGGGGTCGGGCTTTGCAGCACGGACGGATTCTGGAAATTAAAGACGGTGAAGGCCTGCTCCATGGTTGCCGCCTGACCAGGAGCCAGCAGCAACGGGTGATTGGAATCGGGAGCGGGGACGGTCTGGGTGTAGACGAACGGGTAGTTGAATCCCAGCGTGCCGCCGTAGCCGAGATTGCCCAGCGCTCCATAGGCTGTGCCGAATCCTCCGCGCACCACCAGCGTAGGCCGGATCTTGTACGCGAACCCGACACGCGGGGCGTAGTTGTCCTTTTGGGTGAGACCAGTAGCGAGGCTGGCGCCGCAGGAGATGTTGACATTGCTGAGAGCGGCAATGGTATTGAAGATCGCCGCCCGCGGGACCGCGCAACCCTGGCTGGACATTTCGTAGGTGGCGGTAGGCCCGTTGCCGCCGCCCGAAGCGATAAAGTTGGCCTGATAGCCGCGGGTTTCGGCGTAGGGCGTGAAGAGATCCCAGCGCAGGCCGAGATTCAGCGTCAACTTGGGATTGACCTTCCAGTCGTCCTGGAAGTAGACGCCAATGTACCAGCGATGGTCGTCGGTAGCGGCGATATTGGAGCCGGAGAAGCCGTTCATGCCGCCCACGTAATCGACGCCCGAAGCGCCATTCGGCGTGACCAGCGAAGCGATCGGCGAAACCAGGATATCGCCAATTCCGTTCAGGCCGGTGCTGCCGACGGCGATGCGGTTGGGAACGTCGGTATACATGCCGTTGAAGCTGAAGTCGCCGCGGCCTTGCGGCGGCTGCGAGATATTGGCTGTCATGTCGTCCACATCGATTCCAGTCTTGAAGGTGTGGTTGCGCCAGACTTTGGTTACCGCGTCCACACCCTCGAGGCTATAGACGGTTTGAATGGTGGGGGTGTAGTTGCCAACACCGATGCCGCGAAGGCCGGCGATGTTCATGTACGGGAAGCCGCCATTGTTGGCCACCTGCGGAATCCCTTGTATGCCGAACTCGAGGGGAATATTGCACGAGCCCGAGGTCACCATTCCCGTGCATGCTGAGCTGCCGATGACGTTGCCGTAGATGGACTGCTGGAACTTGTCGGCATGCACCATTCCGACGTGCATATCGTTGGTGAGTGTGGGTGTAATGATGCGCGCGTAGCCGACGGCCCAGGCGTAGGCAGGCAGGCTGTCGTTGCGTGCGTCGGTCTGGCCCACGGCATATCCGGGAAAGTATCCCGGCAGGTGGGCGTTGAGCAGGCTGCGGTCATAGACGCCGAACAGGACGTCCTTGGGGCTGATGTTGGCGTCAATACGAATGTCCCAGGTATTGGTGTTCTTGTCCTCGATGGGAATGTAGCTGGGGAAATTGCTGCTAAGCTTGTTGATCACCGTGGGCAGCGGAAAAAGGTTAAGGACCTTGACCGCGTTAGGGTCAATACGAGAGGTGGGCAGGACGTTCAACGAGGATTTCAGCGTGGTGAAGTTCGTGATTCCTGCGAGCGGTCCTGCGGGTCCGTAGTTGGCCGAGTTGCAGCCGCCCGCCGCAGTGCAGTTGTAGAACGGGTCGCGGACAAAGACTGCGCTGGAAGAGGTGTTGGTGATCCCGCTGATGGGGTCGGTGGCTCCAGCGCCGATGGTACGAGTGGTGGCCGGATCGAGGATGGTGCCGTTGGGAAATACCCGGCCCAGGGCATCGGTCACCGTGCCGCTGTTGAAATTGATGTTGTCCTGCAGGTTGGTAAAGCCGCTGCCAAACTCGCTGGTGGCGGTGCATTGCGATGCCGATGTGGCCCCGGCCGTGTCGCAGGTAGGGACGTTTTGGCCGCCCGGCGACTCGGGCAGCACGTAGCGTCCGCCCTGATAATCGGCGAACCAGAAGAGCCGGCTTTTGCCGTGGACAACTCCGGGGATAATGACAGGGCCCCCGGCCGTGAAGCCGAACAGATTCTGATGGTAATCGGGTATCGGACCGGAGGTGCAGGCGCCAGAGGAATTGCAGGTTCTGTTGAAGAAATAGTTGGCGTTCAGATCGTCATTGCGCACGTACTCCCAGAGGTCGCCGTGCACTCCATTGTTGCCTGATTTGATGGACGCGTTGATGATGCCGCCGGTGGAGTGTCCGAATTCGGCGTTGAAGTCGCCGGCCTGCAGCGTGAATTCCTGAATGGCATCAGGCGGCGGGACGATGGCGGCATTGGTCAGGGTATAGTTGCCGCCATAGATTTCGATATTGTCGTTAATGCCGTTCAGGCGGAAATCGTTTTGCCATTCGTCGACGCCATTCACCCTGAAATAAGCAGACTCAGAGCTGCCTGCGTCGGCGGTGATGCCTCCGCCACCGGATCCGGTCGGTGTGGTACTGACGCCGGCGGACATTTGCGCCAGCGAACCCCAATCGCGAGTGGCAAGGGGCAAGTCGTTCACGGCCTCGTTGGTAATGGATTGGCCGACTTGGGCGTTTTCCGCTTCCAGCAGCGGGGCGGCAGCCGTTACCGTTACGCTCTGCTGCACGTTGCCAGTCACGAAATGAATGTCGACGGTCAAGACCTGCTGCACCTGCACGATTACGTCGTGCACCACATACTTCTCAAAGCCGCCCGCCTCGGCTTCGATCATGTATTTGCCCGGAATCACGTCATCGAACACATACGTGCCTGTAGAAGTGGATTTGGTTGTGGTTGCGACGCTGGTGTCGTTATTCGTCAGCAAAATTCTTGCGTTCTGCACCACTGCATGGGATGGATCTTCGACAGTTCCGGTGATTTCTCCGCGATCCAGCTGAGCTGCCAGTCTGCTAGGGACGCAGAGCAGAAGGAACAACCCGAGAGCCGGAAACAGTGAGGCTGCGATTCCATTTCGTAACTGCGTTTTCATAAAAGCCTTGCACCTCCAAATTCAAGAAGCATTTACACGTTTGCAATTACTCGGCATTCGGCAAGCAGCGCTACGATATTTCACTTAAAAACCGCGCGGGAGTGTTTACCCTAGGTGGGCACCGGTGTATACACTAGTGTTCAATGCATTTAACCAACTGAGCGGCAAAGATTTGGCACCTGCTTGAAATATTGGTAAACTGTGAGAATTACGGGAGTGAATGGACGAGCTCTAGCCCAAAAAGAGCGCAGGAAGATGCTCCTCATACCGCATTGGTTTCTTGAACTAAGATTTAATCGCGAGGGGAGGCACGAAAACCGGACGACCAGAGTCGCCAGACCCTGCAGTAAGGCCGGATTGCAATCGGAGATTCAGCCGTGAGTTCTCCACCGGCAGAGTGATCACAGCTTGGAGCCCTGCCGTCACTTTCATGCAGAAATCCGGACTTATACATCCGAAGGTGAAGTGGTGAGCTGCCGCGGTTGTCCAGTTCAGTTCGAATACCTCGATCGCTCCGGCATGTCCGGGCGGAGATGACGCAATGGAAAACTCTGCTGCTGTCCAGCCGAGATCAAAAGCGCCAGCTGAAGAGGCGTGGCCGTCGAGCTTGCAGGACGATCCGCATTGGGAACTGGCGCAGCGAGTAGTTGCGGGGCCGCACCTTTGCCACTCTCCCTTGCTTTCAAAGTTTCTCCTTTTTGTAGTTGCAGAAACCCTTGAGGGCCGGGGAAACGAGATTACGGAACACCAGATCGGGGTCCGGGTTTTTGACCGGCCGTCGAACTATAGCACGCTCGAAGACAACATTGTTCGCAGCTATGCCCGGCAATTGCGCAAGCGGCTGGCTGAACACTTTGCAGATCAAGGCAATGCGGAACCGGTGCGCATTGATATTCCAGTTGGAGGCTATGTCCCGGTCTTTCTCCCGGCGAGCGTGGATAGCGGAAGGGAGGAAGCAGCGCGGTTGCCGGTTAACTTGGACAGCCAAACACAACCATTGGCCCCGCGCCAACGGGGCGCTGAACATGTGATTGCTCTTGGATCGAGGGCGAAACGCATCGTCCTGGGCGCGGTGCTGGCCGCAATCTATAGCGCCATATTGGTTGGCGCGACCTGGTATGCCGTAACGCGCGAAAAAACTCCGCTGCGCCCACAGGATCCGGCGCATGTGCTGTGGTCGGCTTTGTTTAACGGTTCCTTGAACTGCTACATCGTTCCTTCCGATGCGGGCTTCAACCTGCTCGAGGATTTCTCGCGCCGGCCGGTGCCGTTGGCGGAGTATATTGCCGGCAGCTATCAAAGCTTGCAGCTTCGGGGAGTGGACGCACACAGCGCCGAGGATTTGCGTTCACAGCAGCTGACGCCATTCGTGGATCTGCAGATTGCGACCGCTCTCGCCCGCCTGACCGATAACGATCCGCAACGGGTCTTTGTCCGGTTTCCGCGCGACATAAGGCTCGACGACTTGAAGAGTGCCAACGCGGTGATTATCGGCTCGGTAGGAAGCAACCCATGGGCCGTGATTGCCGAGCCCTATGCCAACTTCCGTATTGTTGACCGCCCTGGAATGGAGGGAGCCACAATCGTCAACATGAAGCCACAACCGGGAGAAGCTGATTCGTATGCCAGCCACTGGAACGAGCCGGCGCATGAAACCTTCGCCCTCATTGCATTTCTCCCCAACTTGAGCGGCAATGGGCATCTGTTGGTTCTTGAGGGGCTTGATGTGGCCGGAACACAGGCGGCGGCAGAGATGCTCTTGCATCCCGCCGGCATCGACCCGATCCTCAAACGCGCCATACGCCCCGACGGTTCCCTCCGCAACTTCGAGGTCTTGCTGCGTTCTACCAGCATCGAATCGAACGCCACGGCAACGCAGGTCATAGCTAGCAGGATTTACTAACGCTTCACCGCTTTGGGGGAGAATCGCGTTGCCTCACCGCGCATGTGCGTTGTTACAGCCCGATGCGGATTGAGAGCCGTGTGCTCAGCAGCCGATTACCTCTGTATCACCGCCTATCCGGACGTTACCTTGCCGTTACTGCTGAGTAGGCGACTGTCCAGGCACAACCCTATTCCTGGACCATTCGGCGTTTTCCATTACCGATCCTGCCCGTCGAGCTGAGCATTGGCTGATTCTGGTGAGTCGGGACGCTGGTACTCCCCCATGCCGGTCGATTGCGGCATGGGTTACCAATCTTCTATCTGCAACGGAAGTACGAAAGCCCTTTTGATTTTGACCGGGTTGAATGTGCGGGCTGAAGCAAGTACCCTTCGGAGCATCGGCTTATTGCGCGGCCCTTTAAGACGGGTTTAAAGGTTTCTTCCAACTGCCGGGGCTGACCCGCCGAGGGAAAGCCCACTCTTTACAGATTTCCCTTTCCCGGGGTTTATAGTGGAGACGCTCTCATTCCTGGATTTTCCCCTTCGGCTGGCCTATTCCTCCGAGAGGGGGCAGCCGATCGAATTCCGGATAATTCCCCGAAAAAGCCTCGGTGCAGTTGAGAATGGATGCAGTATCGAGGAAGTAGAAGCTTTTAAAGGGTTCACTCGCAATGCCTGGTCCAACGCGAATCTGGCGTGTCATCGTTTCCGTCCTGTTGATCGTGCTGGTATTGGCGATCACGATGGGAATGGCGTGGCACCATCATGATCAGTGCTCCGCGGGCAACTGCACGCTGTGCCACTTGGCCATCGCGCCCCCGGCGGCAGTGATTGGAGCGATCAGATTGGTCCTGGCCACGGCGGAATACGCGATCCGGGAGAATAGCTTCGTTTCGCGTTGCAGGGCCAACGAAAAGCCGCCTCGCGCTCCTCCTGTATAGCCTTTCTCTCGAATTCGTGCCCTCACGGCACGTTCCATGGCTATGTCTTCCGATCAGGAGTTGAGCGCCCATGCGTTCGTCCGTCTCATATTTCTCCATGCTGCTGGTTCCTTTGTTGTTCACAGGAGCCGCGAGCGGGCAATTGACGCCCGCGCAGCCGCCGCAGGCCAGCCAGGCGCCGGCCCCGGCGGCGGGCCAGTTGGCGCAGACGCCGGGCGCACAGTTGATCACGCTCGATCAGGCGATTCAGATGGCGCTCACGCACAATCACAACTTGCTGGCGGCGCGGACCGCGATCGAGCAGAGCCAGGCGGAGGAGATCACGGCGAACCTGCGGCCGGACCCGGTGCTGATGGGCGACTCGCAATTTCTGCCCATCTTCCAGCCCAGCAATTTCAGCTCCGACTACATCGACAATACGGCGCAGTTCGACCTGGGTGTGAGCTACCTGTTCGAGCGCGGCAAGAAGCGGCAGAACCGCGTTCAGGTGGCGAAGGACCAGACGGCGGTGACGAAGGCGCAGGTGGCCGAGAACGAGCGGACGCTGACCTACAACGTGGCCGCGGATTTCATCAACGTGGAGCTAGCGGAGTCGACGCTGGAGCTGGCCAACCAGGACCTGAAGAGCTTCCAGGCCACGATGGACATTACCGAGGCGCGTTACAAGGCGGGCGAAATCGGGCTGGACGATTTTCTGAAGATGAAGCTGCAGCTGCTGCAGTTTCAGATCGACGTGGCGCAGGCCAAGCTGGCGCGAGTGCAGGGACTCTCGGACCTGCGGCAGTTGCTGGGGTACGAACAGGTGAACGCGGAGTACGACGTGGCCGGATCGTTCGACTACCAGCCGATGAAAAGCGGGCTCGACGATCTGCAGGCGACAGCCCTGAAGAGTCGGCCGGACTTGCAGGCGGCCCAGTTGGGAGTGACGGCGGCGAACAGCCAATTCCAACTGCAGAAGGCGATCGGCAAACGGGACGTGACCGGGCAGATTAATTACACGCACCTGGGCTATCTGAATGAGGTTTCGCTTTTCGGGTCGATGCAACTGCCGATCTTCGATCGCAACCAGGGCGAGATCAAGCGCGCCGGATTTGCGATTACGCAGGCGCAGGAGCAGCAGTTGTACGCAAGCGGGCAGGTGCTGACGGACGTGAAGGACGCGTACGAAGGCTGGAAGGCGAACGACGAGGTTGTGGGGCTGTACCGCTCCGGCTATCTCGATGCGGCGCAGCAGTCGCTCGACATTACGGATTATGCGTACAAGCACGGAGCGGCCAGCCTGCTGGACTTTCTGGACGCGGAACGCAGTTACAGGGCCACGCAACTCGGCTACCGGCAGGCGCTGGCGTCGTATCTGGGGGCGCTGGAGCAGCTTCGTGAGGCCGTAGGAACCAGGAGCTTACCATGAGATACCCACAAACGATCGGCCGCAGCGGCTGGATGCGGAGCGCGTGGCCCCTTGTCGCGTTGCTGGCGCTGGCCGGCTGCCACTCGAACGACAATGCGAGCGGCATGACCTCGTTCTCGTCGAAGGCCTCGCCTTCGGCGACGCCGCAGTTGTTTACGATTCCCGCGGACCAGATGAGCCACGTGCAGGTGGTGACGGTGCAGCCGGGCACGATGACGCACGCGCTGCGGCTGACGGGCGCGGTTGCCTACAACGCGTTCAAGACGACGCCAGTGATCACCCAGGTGGGCGGGCTGGTGAGCCGGATTCTGGTGGTCCCGGGCGATCGCGTACAGATGAACCAGCCGATGCTTGAGGTAAGCAGCCCGGACTACGCGCAGTTGCTGGACGGATACCTTAAGGCCGCAGATTCTTTCCGGCTGGCGGACAAGTTCTACACGCGCGCGCAGGAGCTGTATGCGCACCATGCCATTGCGCAGCAGGACCTGGAGCAGGCGGAGAGCAATCGCACGCAGGCGCAGGCGGACCTGAACGCGGCCGAGCAGGAGATGCGGATTCTGGGCATCAAAAATCCGGAGGACCTGGCGAAGGTGCCGTCGTCGGCGCAGATTCCGGTGCTGGCGCCGATCGCCGGCGAGGTGGTGGAGCGGCTGGTTGCGCCGGGGCAGGTGGTGCAGGCGGGGCAGACGCAGGCGTTCACCATTTCGGACCTGAGCACGGTGTGGGTGCTGGCCAACGTGTACCAGGCGGATCTGGAGTACGTGAAGAGCGGCGACGACGTGATGGTGCAAACGGATGCGTATCCCGAGAGCTTCCACGGAAAGATTTCGTATGTGTCGCCGGCGCTCGATCCGAACACGCGGACGCTGCAGGCGCGCATCGTGGTGGACAATCCCGGCGAGAAATTGAAGCGGGATATGTACTGCACGGTGACGGTGACGGCCGGCGTGCTGAAGAATACGCTGGCGGTGCCCAACGCGGCCATTCTGCGCGACGACAACAACCAGCCCTTTGTATATGCGCTGACGGGCGACAACCAGTTCGGGCGGCGCGACGTGGTGCTGGGCGAGATACAGGGCAACGAGACACGGATCGTGATGGGCATCTCTGCTGGAGACAAGGTGGTGGGCAACGGAAGCCTCTTCCTCCAGTTCGCGAACTCACTGCAGCACTGAGGGGGACAGGCCGAGATGATTCATCGCATTGTTCAATTCGCGCTTCGGCAGAAGCCGATCGTCCTGTTCCTGGTGGCGTTCATGGCGGTGGGCGGAGCGCTTGCGTTCCATAGCATGCCCGTGGATGCGTATCCGGACCTGTCGCCGCCGATGGTTGAAGTGATTACGCAGTGGCCGGGCCACGCGGCGGAAGAGGTGGAGCGGCTGGTGACTGTGCCGACCGAAGTTGAAATGAACGGCGTTCCGAAGCTGACCGTGATGCGTTCAATTTCACTCTACGGGCTTTCGGACGTGATCATAACGTTCGACGAAAGCACGGACGATTACTTTGCGCGCGAGGTGGTGTTTCAGCGCCTGAGCGAGGTGACGTATCCGCAGGGCGTGACGCCGACGCTCGCTCCCCTAGCGAGCCCTTCGGGACTTGTGTACCGGTACGTGATCGAAAGCCCAGATCGCACGCCGCAGGAACTGAAGACGATTGAAGATTGGGTGCTGGAGCGGCAGTACAAGCAGGTGGCCGGCGTGGCAGACGATTCCGGCTTTGGCGGCACAGTGATGCAGTACCAGGTGCTGCTCGATCCGGCGAAGCTCTACGCGTATCACGTGACCGTGCCGACGGTGGTTCAGCAGCTCTCGGTTAACAATTCAAACGCGGGCGGCGGATTCTACGAGCAGGGCCAGCAGTTCGATTACGTCACGGGCGTGGGCCTGGTGCGCGACACGTCGGATATCGCGAACATTGTCGTCGGGTCGCAGAACGGCGTCCCCACGCGCATCGAGGACATCGGGCAAGTGGTGATTGGGAATGCGCCACGGCTGGGTGAGTTCGGTTTCAACAAAACGGATGACGCGGTGGAAGGCGTCATCATGATGCGCCGAGGCGAGCAGACACAGAACGTACTCAAAGGGGTTGAGGCTAAGACACAGGAGCTTAACGAGCACATTCTGCCGCCGGACGTGAAGGTGCGCCCGTACTACGACCGCAGCGACCTGGTGCAACTGACCATCGACACGGTGGAACACAACCTGGTGATGGGCATGGTGCTGGTGCTCATCGTGCTAATGGCGTTCCTGGTGAGCGTGCGCGCGGCGGTGATTGTGGCGCTTACCATTCCGCTGTCGCTTCTGTTCTCGTTCATCTTCGTTCACGCGGAGGGGATCCCGGCCAATCTGCTCTCGATCGGGGCGATTGACTTTGGCATTCTAATCGACGGGACGCTGGTGATGGTGGAAAACATCTTCCGCGAGCTGGGATTGCGCGAAGGACAGCAGTACGACCTGGAAGAAGTGATCAAGAGCGCCGCGAAGGATGTTGACCGGCCGATTTTCTATTCGGTGGCCGTGATCATCGCCGGATATCTTCCCATTTACGCGCTCACCGGACCTTCGGGCAAGTTGTTCAAGCCGATGGCGGACACGGTAGCAATCGCGCTGGTGGGTGCGCTGCTTCTGACGCTGACGCTGGTGCCCGTGCTGTGCGCCATGTGGTTTAAGAAGGGAGTGCACGAGAGGGAAAACAAGCCGTTCGAGTGGGTGAGACGGAAATACGCGGTTTGGCTGGACTGGTGCCTGGATCGGCCGCGGACGACGCTGGTTCTCTCGGGACTGATCCTCGCCTCCACACTGCTTCTGATTCCGTTTATCGGCGGCGAATTCATGCCGCACCTGGACGAGGGCGCGTTGTGGATTCGCGCCACGATGCCGTACACGGTTTCATTCGAAACGGCGAGCAAGTTTTCGCCGCAGGCACGCGACATTCTGCTGAAGTATCCGATGGTGACGGACGTGGGCTCGGAGCTGGGGCGGCCCGACGACGGCACCGATCCGACGGGGTTCTTCAACGACGAGTTTTACGTGGGCCTGAAACCGTACGGCGATTCGTCGTGGAAGACGGGGCCGATTCACAACAAAGCCGAGTTGCAAGCGGATTTTGAGAAGCAGCTGGATGCGTTCCCGGGCGTGATCTTCAACTACACGCAGCCGGCGGAAGACGCGGTGGACGAGGCGCTGACCGGACTGAAGAGCGCACTGGCTGTGAAGGTGTATGGGCCGGACCTGAACGTGCTGCAGGATTCGGCGCTGGAGATCAAGCGGCGGCTGAGCCAGGTTCCGGGATTCACGGAACTGACCGTGGTGCGCGAGCTGGGTCAGCCCAGCCTGATCATCAACGTGGATCGCGGCAAGATTGCGCGCTACGGCATCAACGTGGCCGACGTGGAAGCGATTGTGCAGGCCGCGGTGGGCGGCCAGGCGGCCACGCAGGTGGTGCAGGGCGAAAGGCTCTTCGACCTTGTGGTGCGCATGCGACCGGAGTTCCGCGAGAGCGCGCAGCAGATCGGCAACCTGTTGGTGGGCACGCCGGCGGGACAGCAGATTCCGTTGAGCGCGCTGGCCGATATTCGCGAGTCCGGTGGGGCGTCGTTTATCTACCGCGAGAACAACTCGCGGTATATCGGCGTGCAGTACAGCGTGGAGGGCCGCGACCTGGAGAGCGCAGTGAACGCCGGCCAGCAGGCGATTGCGGACATTCAAAAATCGCTGCCGGCGGGATACCGGCTGACGTGGGGCGGCGAGTATGACGAGTTTCTGGCCGCCAAGCGACAGTTGGCTGTCATAGGACCGCTGGCTGTGTTCATCATCTTCATGATCCTGTTCGCGCTCTACGACAATTTCAAGTTCCCTATCGTCATCGTGATCGGCGTGGTCCTGACAGTGCCGGTGGGCGCATTGCTGGCGTTGAAGATGACGGATACGCCGTTCAGCGCTTCGTCGGCGCTGGGCATGCTGGCGTTGATCGGCGTTTCGGTGGAAACGGCGGTGATTCTCGTCTCCTACATCAACAAGCTGCGGCTGGAGCAGAATATGGACATACGGACGGCGACGCGCGAGGCCTCGCTGCTGCGGCTGCGGCCCATCATGATGACGGCGCTGGTGGCCTGCCTGGGCCTGCTACCGGCGGCGCTGTCGACGGGCATCGGGTCCGACACGCAGAAGCCGTTCGCGATTGTGATTGTGGCGGGGCTGGTCTCGCGGCTGTTCCTGGGGTTCTTCGTCAACCCGGTGCTCTACGAGATGGTGGCGCGGGACGGGGATGTGCTGAAGGTGTAGGCGGCACCAGTCTTTCAGGCCTTCAGCCGCAACGAATCGCCACGCCATCGATCTTTGGCGATCCAGGGCCTCCACCGGAGGCCACATGCACATCTCAACTTTGCTTGACTCTCCGAACATGTGCACCGCAGAATTTCGATAGCGCAACGGGACTGGTGGAGCACTGCGGCGTGGCTACGCGGCGGGCACCACCGACAGCGGACATGATTCCTTGAAGCCCGAAGAATCAGTTACCAGTTGAGTAGCAGTCCCGCACGCCTTCGGCGCGGGTGATGTTCTCGTTGCCCTGAAGCTTCTGCTGACAGCATTACCGTGCGCTGGTCGACAAATTCGACTCCCTCTAAAATGGGCGCCTCGACGCAAGAAGCTGGGCAACAAAGCATGTAAATATGTTATGCTTCTGTACGTTACAAATTCCATCCACGATCGATCCTGAAAAGTCAGTTTATCGTCATTAATCCGTTCCGGGCGTATTACCGGCAATTCGGACATTGATATGTAGTGACCGGTCAAGATGCGCTGGTCGTCTGTTTCGATCGAGGGCAGGGTCAGCAGCAGCCGAGGCAGGTATAAGCGACGATTGATCAAGCTGATATTCGCGGGTCGAAACCGCATAATC
>Ga0208034_1000022_pt1 | contig 203545 bp, 183 predicted proteins | sample June2015DPH_8_10_FD_184699 | JGI IMG/M metagenome (GOLD analysis project Ga0208034, IMG submission 184699) | Peatland microbial communities from SPRUCE experiment site at the Marcell Experimental Forest, Minnesota, USA - June2015DPH_8_100... | ecosystem: Environmental > Terrestrial > Soil >... | reverse complement strand
CGGCGCACCGCCAGCTCCCGGTAGGCTTCGGTAAACTTCCGGTACTTCGACCTCTGACCCATTTGCAGCTCCCCTTTCCCTGCAAACTGTCAATTTACAACCTGTCTCACTTTTGGGGGTCAGTCCAAAAACAGGGGTACGGACCGGGAACAAGGGACCGAGGGAACAAGGACGGGCGAAGAGGCTCATTTGACCAGGTCGGTGCGGTGAATGCGCTCGACTTGCTTCGAGTAGCGGCCGAGGAGGGCGTTCCAGCGAACGATGGCAATGTCCTGAAGCATGCGGAGGCCATCTTTGAGGTAGCTCATGCGAGTGCGCTCGTCGTGGGCCCAACTGACAGGGACTTCGGCGATGCGGTAGCCGCGCTTTATGGCGATGAAGAGTATTTCGGGATCGAAACCCCAGCGCTCAATCGTCTGAAGCTGGAAGACGGTTTGCGCGGTGGCGCGCGTAAAGGCCTTGAAGCCGCATTGCGTATCAGCGTAGGGAAGGCCCATGACCAAGCGGGTGACCGCGTTGAAGCAACGGCCGAAGAACTGGCGGTAGAGAGGCTGGCGAATAGTTTGGCGGGTGCGCTCGAGCCAGCGCGAGCCAATGGCGATGTCGGCGCCGCCGGCGATAGCGGCGAAAAGGCCCTCGGCTTCCTCAATGGGCGCGGAGAGATCCGCGTCGGTGAACATCACGATTTCGCCGAAGGAGTGGAGGATGCCGTTGCGCACGCTGTAACCCTTGCCGCGATTGCCGGGATTCTGGAGCATGCGGACCTCGGGGGCCTGGGCGGCGAAGGCGCGGACGATCGCGGCAGTCTGGTCGCGCGAGCCATCGTCGACGACAACAACTTCAGCACGCCAGCCGCGCAGGCGAATGCACGCGACAACGGCGCGGAGCGTGGCGCCGATGCGCGCGGCCTCGTTGTACGCGGGTATGACGATGCTGTATTGCGGGTAGTCCATCGTGTTTCGGGGGACTACGATAAATGTACTCTACGCTGGAGCGGGCTCTGGGTTTGGTGGGGGTCAGGGGACCCGCACTACAGCCGGTCTGGAGACTGGCGGTACGAGGGGGGCTGGAGACCCCGCAGTGGCCGCGGCGACCCGGTAGGGGGGACCCGCACTACAGCGAGTTTGGGGGCGCCGATGCAAGGGGGTGGGGAGGAATGCGGTGGGCCAACTTGCTGATGCGCAAAGGCTAATTTCCCACAAGGGGCTTGCATTTTCGTGTTTTCATGGGCACAATCCGGTTATGCTGGATGCGGAGGTTAGAGGGAGATGACAAAAGCGGACTTGGTGGAGAAGGTGACGGGCCTGGGCGATTTGACCCGTCGCGACGGCGAAGTGATTGTTGAAACCATCTTCGGTTCCGTGATTGGCGCCCTGCAAAACGGAGACAAGATTGAGATACGCGGCTTCGGCTCGTTCCGCATCCGCCAACGCAAGCCGCGCATCGGCCGCAACCCGAAGACGGGCGCGCGCGTTGACGTTCCTGCGAAGAAAGTTCCCTACTTCAAGCCGTCGAAGGAACTGCGCGACCTGGTGAATCCGGCCGACGCGGTGAAAGTGTAATCGACCGTCTCTAGATCAAGAGAACCGGCCCGCTCGTTATGAGTGCGGCCGGTTTTTCTGCGTCTTGCGAATGCCGATCACACTCATCATGCGACCGGCGTGGCCGTGCGAGCCACGATGCGAGAAGAACAGATCGCGGTGGCATTGCGTGCAGCCTCCGATGATTTGAATCGACGAAGGCTTGAGGCCGGCGGCGAGAAGCTGGCGGCGATTGGCCTCGACGAGATCGACGTGGAGGCTGGGGCCGAGATTGGAGTGGCCTGGCGCGCGCTGGGTGAGAAAGAGCATGGGATACCTGGTGCGTACGGGATCGAAATCGTAGACCTCGCGAAAGAGCTCGCGCGCATAGGGGAATTGCGACTCGAAGGCGGAGAGGACTTCATCGCCGACGGTATAACAGCAAAGGCCAATGCCAGGGCCGATGGCGGCGACAAGATCCTGCGGGCGAGAGCCGAAGTCCAGTCGCATGCGGCCGATGCCGGATTCAACGATGCGCTGAACGGTTCCGCGCCAGCCGGCGTGGACAGCGGCGACGGCGTGATGCTCGCGGTCAGCGACCAGCACGGGGATGCAGTCGGCGGTCTGGATGGCAAGCAAAAGGCCGGGGTCATCGGTCATGTGGCCGTCAGCCTTGTGCGGATGCGCGCGGGATGCATCGGCGGCGACGGTGTGGACGACGCGGTTGGAGTGGATTTGGCGCAGGGTGACGAGCGGAGTGGAAGGATCGCCGGTGACGGCCTCGGCGAGCAGGCGGCGGTTGGCAATAACAGCGTCGCGAGAGTCGGCGGCGGTGAAGCCGAGGTTGAGTTCGCCGGGTGCATCTTCAGCGCAGTAGGCACGGCTCAGACCGCCTTTGCGCGTGCTGAATCCTGCCCAAAGCCATGAAAGGTCCCAACCAGGGACGGGGAACCACTCGACGTCGTTGGCGGCATGGGTGGGCGTGGGCGCGGGACGCGTAAGCTCTTCAGGTGTCGTGCGATCGAAACGGGAGGGGCGGGCGGTCGCAGACGATTTGCTGTGCGAACTGCGCGCCAGGCCGGCCATTGAAAAATGTGTGTCGACGGCCTTAAGAGCCGAAGCAGACGCTGGTTTTTTGCCGGAAGAAGAGCGCATCGCTGCTCTTGATTTTAGTAGGCGTCCTCCCGAACCGTTGCGCGTGGATTTAAGCGCAGGGGGAGCATGTGGGCCTACCTTCCGGTAGGCCCGCTCGAGAGGCAATTAAGGGAGGGTAACCAGGGGGGGTTTTGAGAAGAGGTTCCGAAGAACCCTCAACAGAGAGTTGTTGCACTTCTTTGGCGGGACATTTGGGGAAGCCTCTGCTAATTACTTAGATAGATGCCAGATTCCAGGAAAGGTTGCAAGGAGATTCTGGAGGTCGGGAGGGAACGGTTGTGGAAATAGGCAATTTTTTACCCGTCTGGCACCCTAAAAGGCCCAAAATGGGCAAACTGCTTGAAAAGTCAGGTTCAAATTGGGCACTCTGGGAAGTGTGAAGCGGCTGGTCTACTTTGTCATGGGCATCGCTCTGGTGGCGGTGATCGCGTACCTGGTGTACGAGTACCGGACGGACTTCGGTCTGGGCGGCTCCCGCGGGGGACCGAGGGGCGGAAATGCCGGCGGCGCACAGATGGGGTGGCAGACCGTGGACCGGGGCGCCGACGGATTCAAGGTGCAAATGCCGGCGACGCCAGGACAAACGGAAGTCCCAGCCTATACCGGCAGCGGCGTGATGGAACAGGTGGAGATGATCGAGGCTTCGGTCAATCCTGACACGACCTATGCCGTGGCGTGGGCGGACAATCCACCGGTGGAGCAGGCGGCCGGCGAGGATGCGGGCAAGACGCTGGATATGGCTCGGGATGGAGCGCTGGGACGCACGCAGACGACTCTGGTAGCAGAGTCGCGCAATGAGCGCAACGGTTACCCTTCACGCGATGTATTGGCGCGCAACGCGAGCGGGGGCATTCTGAACGCACGCCTGATTCTTGCGGGAACGCGGCTCTACATGCTGATTACGACTTTTCCTTCGGCGAGCGCCCGGCGCGATGCGGATGTGGATCGCTTCTTCAACTCATTCAAGATGACTGGGGCCGCGCCCACTTCTCAACGAAGTGAGTAATGAGCGTGACGGGCAGGAATCGGACGAGAAGCGCGGTGAACTTGCTGTCGGACTTGGGAATGACGGTTCTGTGGCCGCGGGCGAGCGCGTCAATGCCGAGACGCGCTACTTCTTCTGCCGATTGAAGCTTGCGGCCGCGAAACTTGCCGGCGTGAGCCACCTCAAAGAATTCACTTTCCGTAGTGCCGGGGCATAGCGCCGTAACCTTTACTCCGAAGCGCGCAACTTCAGCGGCGAGCCCCAAAGCGAAGAAACGGTCGAAGGCCTTGGTGGCCGCGTAGGTGGTGAGATAGGGGACCGGCTGGAAGCTGGCGGAGGAGGCGACGACAAGCACCCATCCGCGACGGCGCTCAACCATGCGCGGGACGAATAAGCGCGAGAGATGAACGACAGCTTCGCAATTGACGCGGACCTGGCTAAGCTCGTGTGCGGAATCGTTAGCGATAAAGGCGCCGTACAGGCCGAGGCCGGCGTTGTTGACGAGGATGTCGACGGCGAGACCGCAGCCCTCAGTGACATCGAAGATTTGTTGAGGCGCGGCGGGATCGTTGAGGTCGGCGACGATGACGCGCGTCTCAGTTCCCATGGCGGCGAGTTCGGCGGCGAGGGCGTGGAGGCGATCGCGGCGGCGCGCCGAGAGGATGAGTTTTGCGCCGCGGGCGGCGAGTTCGCGGGCGAGAGCCGTGCCAATTCCAGAGCTGGCGCCCGTGATAAGCGCCCACCGCGAATGAAAGTCCGATGTCGACGGCATCAAGAAACCATCATAGCGGCTCGCGGGCTCTCGTGATTCTCTCGCGCCTACTGCGCGGGAGCAGCGGGAGATGCGGGGTGCGACTTTGCAAACGAGCGCATGTAGATGACGAGGTTCCAGACCTCAGCGTCGGTGGCGCGGCCTGAGGACTCGGGAGGCATCTTATCTCCCTTGCCGTTTCGGATTACGTTGAACAACTCCCAGTCTTCCTTGCTGCCGAGAGTTTTGGGGTCGGTCCAGTCGTCGATGGTGAGCCCCATGCTGGTGGCGAGGTCGGTCTTGCCGTTTCCGTTGTCGCCGTGGCACATGGCGCAGTCGATCTGATAGACGCCCTTGGCCTTGGCCTGCGATTCGGCAGTGGGCTTGACGGGATTCTTGATGGGCGCGGCCTGGGGAGGCGCGACGGTTGGCTGCGGAGCCAAGGCGGGCGCCGGCGCAGGCGCAGGCGCAGGCGCGGTCTGCTGCGGGCTGCGGCCTTGGAGGGGTAAGCACGCTACGACCAGCACGGCTGCCGCAACAAAGAGCAGAAACGACTTCAACATGAAAAGCCTCCCCGGCAGATGTCAGCAAGCAGGCATCTCTTGACCTGAGTGAATTCTGAGAGGAATTATAGGCCGCTTGGGTGGAAACAAGCTATGACAACCGGCACAGCTTTGAAACGACGGGTTAGAGCGGGTTTGCGGAGCGCGAAACCACATGATAGCGAGCGTTTTGCCGCGTGCGGGAGCGCCGCCTTAGTGCATTCCGCCACCACCACCGCCATCGCCGGGCTTGGCCTTGCTCAAGAGAAAGGCGAGGAAGACGAGAATGATCGACGCATAGGATAGCTCCATATAGACGTCCTGGTAGCCCTGCATGCGCGCCTGGTTGTTGAGCTGAGTGTAGATCTGCGACAAAGCCATGGCAGCGCCATTGGCACCGCCGAACCGGCCGCTAAGAAAACCGGTGAGGACCTGCTGGTGCTGGTCGAAAGCGATGGTACCCGGAATCATCGACTGCTGCAGGTGCTGCTCATGCCACATGGCGCGGCTGGTGACCTGGGCGTTGGTGATGGCGATAAGGATCGAACCGCCGATGTTGCGGACGAAGTTGATGAGTCCGGCGACCTGGTTGCTCTGCTCCTTGGGCATTCCGATATAAGCCGCGTTGGTGATGGAGATAAAGCAGAACGGCAGAGGAAGCATTTGCACGACGCGCAGCCACGAGGCCTCGGCAAAGCTCATCTGCAGGTTGGTGACGGCAGCCGCGTAGCGGAAGGTGATGACGAGCATGGTAAAGCCAATAGCGGCGAGATAACTCGCAGAGAACCTTCCCGTGGCGATGCCGGCCAGCGGCATCATGACCACGAGCGCAATGCCGCCGGCAGTGAGCGCAAGGCCGGCAGTGGTTGCGTTGTAGCCCAGCAACTGCTGCGTGAATTGCGGCTGCAGGACGGTGTTGGCATTCAACACGCCGCCCACGAGCATCATGAGGAAGCAGCAGATGGCGAAGTTCCGGTAGCCGAAGAGGCGCAGGTTGATGAGCGGATTCTTCTGGCCCCACTCCCAAACAAAGAGGCCGACGATGCCGGCGATGAAGAGGACGCCGAAGAGGCAGATGAAGGATGAGGAGAACCAGTCGTTCTCTTCGCCCTTGTCGAGCATGATCTGGAGGCCGCCCATGGCCAGCGCGAGAAAGGCCAGGCCCATGTAGTCCATGTTGCGCAGCTTTGAAGGATCGGCTTTGATCCAGGGCGGATCTTCGACGAGGCGCGTAACCAGAATGAAGGCGAGGATGCCGACGGGGATGTTGATGAAGAAGATCCAGCGCCAGGAGGAATTGTCGGTGATCCAGCCGCCGAGCGTGGGACCGATGGAGGGCGCGAGCACGGCGACGAGACCGTAAAGGGCGAAGGCCTGGCCGCGCTTATGCGGCTCGAAGCTATCGGCCATGATGGCCTGCGCCATGGGCTGCATGCCGCCGCCGCCCGCTCCCTGTAGGACGCGGCAAAGCAGGAGGATGGGCAGCGAGGGCGCAGCGCCGCAAAGAAAGCTGGCGATGGTGAAGACCGTGATGCAGAAGACGAAGAAGTTGCGGCGGCCCATGAGCGAAGAGGCCCATCCGCCGAGCGGGAGCACGATGGCGTTGGATACAAGGTAGCTGGTGAGCACCCATGTGGCCTCGTCGGTGCTGGCGCCGAGCGAGCCGCCGATGTGCGGCAGGGCCACGTTGGCGATGGAGGTGTCGAGCACTTCCATAAACGCGGCGAGCGCCACGGTTATCGCGATCAGCCAGGGATTGACACGGGGCTTCCAGTGCGCATGCAGATCAAGCGCGGGGTCCGCGAACTGCGCCGGCCGCGGTCCGGCACCATTCCCGTTGCGCTTGCCTGCGGCAGCGGGATCGGGCGGAAGGCCCGGCAATGTGGTGTCGATCGCGGACAACAGCTCTCTCCTGGATTTCTGCGAGCCTGGATTTCTTCGAACTCGTTTTTTTGCGCGATGCCCGGGGAAGTGCGGCGTACATGAACGCCGAATGCAGGCTGAAGGCGATGCATCCGGCGTTGGGAAACCGGAACGTACTTTTATCTAGATTCGCACAGGTGCGTTCAGGGTGCAGGGATTCGATCCCGGGCCGTGAAACGATATCTCAAAGACGCTCGCGGAGTGCCGTACGCGCCCATGTACATTGGGATGAAGGATATTGCCATGCAGCGCCGCACATTTATTCAGACACTTCCACTGGCTGCCGCAGCGTCGGCCGTCAACGTACAAGCGAAAGCAAGCGGACTGGGCGAGAGCCGCCCGGCCGCGACGCCGGGCGCAGTTCCGGAGACGGCGTCGAATCTGCCGAAGTTCCAACCCGCCGGAGCGGAGCGATTCATCAGGCTCGACGTCCATGCCGGCGACCGGCCCTCGGGCGCTAGCTTCGCTTCGCGGTCGCCTGCGCTGGGATTGAATGGCGCAGCGGGAACGGCGCATCCGCTGGCGACGCAGACGGCGATCGCGATGCTGAAGCGTGGAGGGTCTGCCGTTGACGCAGCCGTGGCGGCCAACGCGGTGCTGGGATTCGTGGAGCCAACGAGCTGCGGGCTGGGCGGCGATTGCTTTGCGTTTGTGTGGGATCCGAAGGCGGCGAAGCTGATGGGCATGGCCAGCTCAGGGCGGTCCCCGAAGGCGCTGACCCTTGAGACGGTGCGCGCGCACGCCGTGAACGGGCACATTCCCGCATTGGGGGCCGTGAGCGTTTCAACGCCCGGCGCGCTGGGCGGATGGTGGGCGCTGCACCAGCGCTATGGAAAGCTGAAGTGGGCGGAGCTGTTCGAGCCTGCAATTCATGCCTGCGAGATGGGCGATCCCGTGCCACAGATCATCGGCTACTACATCAAGCGCAACCTAGCGGCTTTCAAGCGCGCCGGCTCGGCGATTGAAGAGACGGCCAACGCGACGAAGACGTTCATGCTGCCGGACGGCCTGCCGCCGAACGAGTATGATGTGCGGCGAAATCCCGATTTGGCGCGGACGTATCGCATGATCGCGGAGGGCGGCCGCGACGCTTTTTACGATGGGCCGATCGCGCGGACGATCAACGCCTACTTCAAGCGCATCGGCGGATGGCTCGCAGCCGACGATCTGCGGGAGCACCAGGCGGAGTGGGTGGAACCGCTGGTAACGAAATATCGCGGCGTGAATGTGTACGGCATGCCCGCGAACACGCAGGGGCTGGCCACGCTCGAGATGCTGAACATGATCGAGCAATTCGACATGCGCGGGTTTGGGTTCCAGTCGGCGCAGTCGCTGCACGTGCAGGTTGAGGCCAAGCGGCTGGCGTATGAGGATCGCGCGCGATACTACGCCGATCCGCACTTCGCGAAGATTCCCATCGAATGGCTGAACTCGAAGGAGTATGCGAAGGAACGGGCGAAGCTGATCCGGCTGGACGGGATCAACGACCATGTGGCGCCGGGCGAGGCTCCCAATCACGGCGACACGACGTACTTCACCACAGCCGACAAGGACGGCATGATGGTGTCGATGATTCAGTCGAACTTTCGCGGGATGGGCTCGGGGCTGGTGGCGGACGGGCTGGGGTTCATGTTCCAGGATCGGGGCCAGCTTTTCTCGCTCAAGGATGGGCACCCGAACATTTACGCGCCGGGCAAGCGGCCGTTTCAGACGATCATTCCGGGGTTCGCGTCGAAGGATGGCGTGCCCTGGATCTCGTTTGGCGTGATGGGGGGCGATATGCAGCCTCAGGGGCAGACGCAGATCATCCTGAACCGAGTGGATTATGGGCTGGACGTGCAGGGCGCGGCCGATAGCCCGCGCTGGCACCACGAGGGCTCGTCGCAGGCGATGGGCGAAGATGCGCCGGGTTTGGGGCCGCGCGGGGTGCTGCGGCTGGAGGCCGGTGTGCCTGAGGCGACACGCAAGGCGCTGATGGATCTGGGCTGGCCGATGGGCGAAAGCGACGGTGGCTTCGGGCGCTACGAGTGCGTCGAGACGCGCAAGCAGGGCGCGGATCGCGTGTACGCGGCGGGCAGCGAAATGCGCGCCGACGCGGTGGCGCTGGCGTACTGAGGGCGCGGGGCGAAAGCGTAGAGGCGAGCGCCCACAAGAACCATTCCCGATCAAGTCACTCTGAGCCGGACGGTATCCCACCCTTTCGCAGAAAACGCGAAAGGATGGGGCACCCAGCCGAAAGTTATTCCGCGCCGGGGTTATTCCGCGCTGGGGTGGACGAACACCTGCTGCGGCGCGTCAACCTTGGCCGGCGCGTCGAGCTTCAGCTTCATGCTCGCCATCTGCGGCTTGCCGCCGACGGGAGCCATGAAGTCGAGCTCGTACTGGTTGTGCAGGCGCCTGTCAATGTCGGCAAAGTACGGCTGGAAGCTGACGGGATTACCGTATCCCTGCCAATAGCTGTTGCCGCCCGTGGCCTCAGTGACTTGTGCCAGCAGGCTCTGCCCGGAGAAGGCCGCGTAACCGGTGCGAGCGAAGAATCCGGTGTTGGTCCAATAGATGGAGTAGACGACCAGATGTGCGCGAACCGCATCGGTGATAGCCGCCAGCAGGTAGGGGTCCTCGGGATCGTAGCGGGGGTTGTAGCTGTCCACGCCGTTCGTCACCATGACGACTTCGCGCCGCGCCTGAGCGTCAGTTGAGGGCCAATGGTTGGCCAGATCGGAGAGGCAGAAGTACGGGCTTGCGCTCGCGTCAACCACTGCCGTGGGCAGATGTAGCTCGCGGGCTACCGCCTTGTGATCGCTGCTCAACGGGCCGGCGAATCGGGCCTGGCCGTTCTGCATGTACGCAACCGAGACCTTCGCATTGGGCGGCAGCCCGTTGATGAAGTTCGCAATGTCGTTCATCTGCAACCCGAGGCTCGAACGGGCACCGTCGTCAATGAGCACAACCATTTCGACCGTACTTTGCGGGCCGTCGAGCGCCCAGCCGGTCACGGTCGAATCCTTGCCGTTGACCTTGAGGCGCAAGGCTTGCTGGGGAATGCCGCCGGGGATTTCTTCTCCGTGCAGCACAGTGACGATGGCCCGTCCGCTAGCTTCAGGGGTGGCCTTGCCGTTGTCGGCCGCCAGCGCGGGAATGGCCGCGAGCAACGATGCGGCCGCGATGAGCGATGCTAATTGGAGTTTAGTGAAAATCATGTTGGTTATCTGACCACCTGTCTTCGTCGGGTTCGCGTGACTTCTTCCATCCTGTTGAACCCGCCGCACAGTCATTTGATGTGCTACGAGATCGCACGGCTCATTAAGAGGCAGCGGCGGGACAGAAAATGCGACGGCAAGTATTGTGCGCTCAGCAGATTGCGACGGCACGAAAGCTGAGGTTAGTCTTCGACGAACGACTTGAGCCGCGCCAACGCCTGATCCCAATGCCGTGAGACGCGATCGAGATAGGCTTGCATGGCGTGGAGCGGGTGGGGATCGAGGGCGAAGCGGTTCTCGCGCCCGGCGCGGACGCTGCGCACAAGGCCGGCGCGCTCGAGCACGCGCAAATGCTTGGTGATGGCCTGGCGGGTGAGCCGCGAACCCGCCGTCAACTGTGAAATGGAAGCGGGCCGCCCCGAGACAAGACGAGCCACGAGCGCGAGCCGCGTTTTGTCACCGAGCGCGGCGAAGAGGACGGCCTGTGGCGCCGGCCCGGAACGCCAGCGGTTATGGCTTTTGCGTGACATGGTTTTCGATGTTCTTCATCTGTTCGGTCCAGCCGCCGTCGTTCATGCGGAAGGCCTCGGCGCGGCGATGGGCCGGAACATTTTCGAAGCCGGACTCGGTGAGCGCGAGCCGCGTGCCGGTTGCGGTCTTTTCCAGGCGAAACTCGACGAGGGTCGGCGTTTCATTCGAGTAGTCCGTGTTGGGATCGACGGCGTAAGGGTGCCAGGTGAAGGAAAAGAGGCGGTCGGGCTCCATCTGCTGGATGACGACCTGCCAGATGACGTGCTCGTAGCCGGGATAGGTGATGTATCCGCAGGCGGGCTTTCCCGGTTCGAACGGACCCTCGATGGCGACGCGGAACCATTCGCCAAATTCACGGTAATCGGTGAGAGCGCGCCAGACGCGGGAGACAGGAGCCTTGAGTTCGATCTGCTTCTCGATCTTGTTCTGCATGGTATGCAACCTCTTGGTTGCATATTAACAAAGGGCGTGGCAAAAGGCAACTGTTTGGTTGCGCGTTAATGAAGCGCGCCGTTTTCCCAGGTCCCCAAATGCGAGGGACCTGGGGCACCCGGCACCTCTCTGAGCCGGAAAGGCAACAGCAGATCCTTCGCCTCCGTTTGCCGCACAAAACGCAGCAAACTCCGCTCAGGATGACATCATATCCGACACGAATCTCCGCTAATAGAAGAGGTACTTGCGCCAGCGGTCGTCGCTGCGGCCCAGCATGCGCATGATCTGGCGGCTGGTATGGAGCGAGAAGGGGCGGGGCTCGCGGAGCAGGATCATGTCGTCGATCTCGCTGAGCAGGCGGTTGCCCTTGTGGCGGTTGCACTCGTGGCAGCAGGCGACGAGGTTCTCCCAAGTGGAGCTGCCGCCGCGCGAGCGCGGAACGACGTGGTCGAGGGTAAGCTCGCCGGGCGGGTAGGCCTCGCCGCAGTACTGGCAGGTGTTGCGGTCGCGGAGCAGGATGTTTTTGCGCGAGAGGGCGCGCGTCTGGTGGGGGATGCGGCGGTACTCGAGCAGACGGATGACCGAGGGCATGGCGATGATGGCGCGCTGCGCATGGAGCGTGAGGCCGTGCTCCTCCTCAGTGCGTGCGATGCCCTTGAGCACCAGCACCAGGGCGCGGCGCGCACCGCAGATGTTGATTGGCTCGTAGGAGGCGTTGAGCACAAGCACGGGCATCTGCAGAATGTGCGCGTGAGCGTACGGCGCGGCACCGTGATCACTGGACAGAACAACGGCCTTGGCAATGGCCTTTTGCTTGCGCGCGTGAATCATGGCTTTTCCCAACGACATCTCTTTTTCCCCCGGCTAAAAAGATGGCTGTTCCCGCAACGCGGATGAGTTCGAAGTGAGGCCCGCCGCGTCGACGGGCGCCAAGTCCAGCGTCTCGTCGTCCGCACCGGCAAAATCGGAATCGCGCGCAAAGCCGGCCGCGCGCTGCGCACGCGCCAGCGTGGCCACCCAAACCGAAGCGGCTCCCGCTCTGAGTAGTACCTGCGAGGCTGCGCGCGCCGTGGCCCCGGTGGTGAGGATGTCGTCGACGAGCAGAACGTGCTTTGCCCTAACCTGCAGCGGATCGGAGACCGAAAACGCGCCGCGCACATTCTGGCGGCGGTTGCGCGGCGTTAGGCCGGCCTGGCTTTCGGTAGCGCGAAGGCGCATGAGCGTGCTGGGAGCCAAAGTGAGACGCCATTGCGGATGGCTCCTGCGCAAGAACCGGAGCGCCTCAGAGGCGAGCGAACGCGATTGGTTGAATCCGCGCTGCGCGAGCCTGGAGCGGTGCAGAGGAACGGGGATAACGAGCATTTCTGCGGGAGCCAGAGAAGCTAGTTGCGCGATGGCCTGGGCGAGCATCCGGCCCAGCGGACGCGCGGCCGGGTGCAGGCGGTCGTATTTGAGCGCGTGGATGGCGTCGCGCATGCGGCCCTGATAGAGGCCACAGGATACGGCACGAACGAAGGGTGGCGGCGCCAGGCGGCAGACCCGGCAAAGCGTTGAAAATGAAGGCCCTGCGGATGCGGGTAACGCATCGCCGCAGCGGGCACAGGAAGACGCGGCCGGGATGGGGAATTCAGACCAGCAAACGGGGCAGATTGGAACGGAAGAAAGCCGCGGCAGAGGGGAGCCGCAGAGTGCACAGGGGGCGGGAAGGAGGGCGCAACTCAAACTATCGATTAGACTTCGAAGCACGCGAACCACCGCGCGCCACCGCGTTGTTTCCGATGGCGGAACCTCGGTCGTCCGGAAGCCAGTGTCGCTCGAGAAGACGCACCTCGCTTCATGGGGCAGCGGCAGTTACGCCGACCCTGTGCGGCCAGTATACCGCAAGGTTGAGTGCGGGTTCCACGCGGCATGGCGCGGCAATCCCATGCAGGGTTGCCGCTGTTTATGTGGAGCGCTCTAAAAGACGCCGGCCATATAGGCTTCGGCGGGGTGGAGTTTCTCGGACCTGGATCCACACTCGGCGAGCACCACCGGCGAAAGCGTGATGACCGGGCACGGCGTGTGGGCCAGCGTTTTGTAGACCACGCCATGGCGCGTGATGGCGGCGAAAGCCGATGCGCCCTGCGCGCCGAGCACGACGAGGTCAGCCTGCTGCGCGCGGCTCTGGTAGAGCAGCTCTTCAGTGGGATCGCCGGGCACAACGACGGTCTGGATGTCGATTTGCCCCTGAAGCTTGCGAGGAACCAGGGCGAGCATTCCTATTTCCACCTCGTCGAGCGAGCGGCCGGCGAGGAACTCGGCGCGGTCCTGCGGCCGGATGACATGCTGCAGAACGAGACGCGCTCCGTGCTGGGCGGCCATTTCCGCGGCAAAGGCGGCAACCAAAGTGCTGGCCTCATGGAAGCTGACGGCGCAGAGAATGGTGTGAGTGGCGAAGTTGCGATAGCCGCCCTCCACAACCTCTGGACCGACGATGTAGACCGGCGACGTGGCGGTGCGCAAGACCGCTTCAGCCACCGAACCCACGAGCAATTTGCCGATGGGGCCGGGAGAGTGCGTGCCCATCACGATGCGGTCGATTTCGCGTTCGTGCGTGTAGGCCAGAATCTCGTCGGCGGGCAGGCCCGGCCGCACAACCACCTCGCAGTGGAGGCCCGCCTCATGGACGCGCTCGGCAAGGGGCTCGAGGTGATGCTTTTCAGTCCGCGCGGCGGCGGCGTAGTCGTAGTAGCGGATGCCGGACGACTCCGACGCGGCCACGACGAGCGTGTCGTATGCGTGAAAGAGGATGAGATCGGAACCGAATTCCATGGCTTGTGCGAGGGCAAACGAGAAGGCCTTTTCGTTTGCCGGAATCTCGGAGGCGAAGAGGATGGTGGAGGGTCTGATCCAACCTGGCTTCAATACGGCGGCCATGGGAACCTCCTTTAGAGCGTTCAGATAGTCTCAAATTGGTTAAAGGCCTTGCGGTGTTTTGCCGCACATAAAAAGGTGATCTCACTCACCTTAAGCCAAATTGCCGACGCCGGGTTGCAGGCCGCGGACCTTCACAACTGCCAGCCTACACGCGGGGCCCGGCAGGTGGTGTTGCAGATGACTGCATTGTGTCCCCGTTTCCCAATTTTGTCCAGCGTGTGGGAGCCGAAGCCGGTTCGGGACGTATAAAGTGATCCCAATCACAGCCTGACCCACCCAAAAGCTGGTTTTCTAGACTGGAATCGTGGCCCTCGGGAGCGGTTTCGCTGCCTGTGGCGCCGCCGGGAAATCGAGGCGGCGCAAGGAATTACCGGGCAGGAGCCTGTTCCATCCCCCAGACGCCGGTTCTGCCGGCGCGCCTGGCTGCCGCGATTCAACCGGGAGGTCCCATGGCGATGCAACCGATGCACAACATTCCCGCCCGCGGCGGGATTGACTACGACGAATCGCCCTTTCTTGCAATCTGGGAAGTGACGCAATCCTGCGACCTGGCCTGCAAGCACTGCCGCGCTGCCGCGCAGCCCATTCCGCACCCCGACGAGCTGACGCACGAGGAAGGCAAGGCGCTGATTGACCAGATCGCCGAGATGCACATTCCGATCTTCGTGTTTACGGGCGGCGATCCGCTGAAGCGCAAGGATCTATTCGAGTTGATCCGCTATGCCGCCGGCAAGAACGTGAGCGTTGCCGTGACGCCGAGCGCCACGCCGCTGCTGACGCGGGACGCGATCTTCAAGATGAAAGAGGCGGGTCTGGTGCGGCTGGGCATTTCGCTGGACGGGTCATGCCCGGAGATTCACGACGCATTTCGCGGGCTGCCCGGAGCGTGGGCGCGGACGATTCAGGCGATCGAGTGGGCGAATGAAGCCGGTATTCCGATCCAAGTGCATACGACCGTGAGCCGCCACAACGTGAACGATCTCGACAACCTGTGCAATCTGTTCGAGAAGCTGGCCATCGTGATGTGGAACGTGTTTTTCCTGGTTCCGGTGGGCCGCGGGCAATTGGACGACCTGCTGAGCGGCGCGGAATTCGAGCAGGTGTTCGGCAGAATTTATGAGCTGTCGCGGCGGGCGAACTTCCAGATCAAGACCACCGAGGCGATGCACTATCGGCGCTACCTGCTGCAACACAACCTGGAAGAGCGGCGGATAGGGCACGGGGCTGGACACGGCGCGGGGCATCCGCATGGGGCGGCCTATGAGGCGGGCGCACCGACGGCCGATGCCAAGACGCGCAACATGGGCTGGGCGACGCGACGCGTGAACGACGGCAAAGGATTCGTGTTCATCTCGCATATGGGCAATGTGTACCCGAGCGGTTTTCTGCCGATTCACGCGGGGAATATTCGCGAAACGGGGCTGGCCGAGATCTACCGGAACGCGCCGATCTTCAAGGCTCTGCGCGATACTTCACGTCTTGAGGGCAAGTGCGGAGTGTGCGAGTTCAAGGAGATTTGCGGCGGGTCGCGGGCGCGAGCGTACGCGCTGACGGGCGATCCGCTGGCGCAGGAGCCGTGCTGCATCTACCAGCCGAAGAACTGGGACGCGGAGCTGGACCAGCAGGCTGAAGCGTACCGGCACGCAGCGCCGGCGGACGCGGGGACGCTGGTGAGGCTGTAGAGCTCTTTCGTGACACAGAGAACACGCTACGGTTTGAGCGCGGGATGCCTTGCGGTGAGCCAAGCCTCAACCATCGCCAGGAATGCCTTGGCGTGCACCAGGAGTTCGTCCGCCTCGGTGCCGGTTGCGATTGCGGCTCCGGTGTAGTCGATCTCGTTCCGCTTGCGCCGACAGGCGTCGAAGTAATCCGCCAATTGTGCCGCGGATGTGCCGAGCGCCAACTTTACGCCTTCAAAGGTGACCCGATGATGACCGGGAACGCTCGCTATGCGATAGCCGGCACCTGCAATCGCCATCTTGGCGATCTGAAGTGCGGCATTATATGCAGTTGCAAAGCGCCGGTCCTCAGAGAGGGCAGGAATAGCCGCGTCAGAGAGATCGCGTGCGACGAGGCGGCGTATGTCGTTGAGTTCCTGAACGCTGGGCCGGTGCGTGTGAACCTTTCCGGCTCGTAGCAGTTTTGTCCAGGTCATCGAGCGAACCCTTGAGCAGTATAGTCCGACCCTTCATGACGGAGCGCAGGAAGTGGTCGCCGGAGGCAAGCTTGGCACGGAACTCCCGCGGCGAGTACAGCGTGGCATTCACGTCGCGTCCGAACCGGTCTTCCAGTTTGCGAAATGCCGGAACCAAGTCAATCTGTTTCACGGATCCAACGATCGTCAGGTCCACGTCGCTCGATGCGCGCTCTTCTCCGCGGGCGATCGAACCGTATACGAATGCCAGGTCGATGCGATCTCCGAAGGATTCCAGCGCCTTGGCAAGTGCCGGCACCAGTCCGGCGGTCTTTTCCACGAGCCCGCGCAGGTCCTTAAAGACCGGAGAACGATCGTTGGCCCGGAAATAAACACGCCGGCCCTCCTCCCGGCGCTCCAGAATGCCCGCACCGACGAGCGATTCGAGCTCGCGCTGAAGGCTGGACGGTCCGGCTCCCAAGTGCCGCGCCAACTCGCTCAAGAACCACCAACGACGCGGCTGAAGCAGGGCGGCAGAGAGAACCCCGGCCCGCACAGAAGGGAAGATCGCTTCGAGCGATGCGGCATTGTTCATGGCGTTTATTATACACACATTATACGCAAAATGCGTAAATATTTACGCTTTTTGCGTAACTTCCGCTTCAATCCGGCCGCCCGATACCGTCTTCAGTGGCCGCCGGCGTGGGCGTCGACTTTCCCTTTGAAGCGCGAGTAGACGAAGACTACGTAGCCGATGGCGAGGGTCATGCCGAAGAGCCACCAGGCGAGACCCACTGCCAGCGTGTGATGGCCGGAGAGCGCACGGGTGAGCGTGATGTCGTTGGCTGGGTCGGTGGTGGCAGGCAGCAGGACGGGGTAGACTGCCCAGCATGCGCCGGCAAGCATGAAGAACAGGTAGAGACACGAGGCGAGAAAGGCCTTCAGCGGCTGGCCTTTGCGATTCCAGAGCCAGATGGCGGCGAGCGACACGACCACGCCGGCGGGCACGATGAATGTGGCGGGATAGTGGAAGTAGTTGTCGAGGCTGGCCGGGCGCACGGCGATGGTGGCGAAGAGGCTCACGATCGTGAGTGCGACAAGAAGAAACAGCAGCGGCGAAACCCTGCCGCGCGCGCGTTGCTCGAGGTCACCGGAGGTTTTGAGCGCGAGCCACAGGGCGCCGTGGAGGGTGAGCGCGACAAGCGCGACGAGGCCGCCGATGACGGTATACCAATCGAGAATGCCGGGATAGGCGCCGGGCTGCCAGTTGGTCCAAAGAGGCAGGAAGAAGTAGCCATCGTTGTCGAGCGGCACGCCGCGCAGCACGTTGGCCAGGGCAGCTCCGTAAAAAACTGTGAGCAGTAAGCTGGAAAGGCCGAAGACGCCATCGAGCAGCGACTGCCAGACACCGACGTCGATGTGATTGCGCAACTCGAGGCTGACGCCGCGAAGGACCAGCAGCCAGAGCACGATCATGAGCGGCAAGTAGAAGCCCGAAAAGGCCGAGGCGTAAAGGAGCGGGAAGGCGAAGTAGAGGGTGCCGCCGCCGGCAAGAAGCCAGACCTCGTTGCCGTCCCACACGGGGCCGACGGAGGCGAGCATGGCCTTACGCTCGGCTTCGTTGCGCGCGAGGAAGAGGTGGAGCACGCCGACTCCGAGGTCAAAGCCGTCGAGGACGACGTAGCCGACGATCATTACGGCAACCAGCCAGAACCAGAGAAAACCCATCATGGTAAAGCCTCAGTGGTTAGTGGTTAGTGGTTTGGGTTCAGGGCCGGTGCTGATCTCACGGTAGATGAGCACGGTGAAGAGCAGGCCAAGCAGCGTGTACATGCCCATGAAGCCGATCAGCGTGAAAAGCCCGTTGCCTGCGGAGACGGTGCTCGAGAAGCCCTCGCTGGTGCGCATCAGCCCATAGATGAGCCAGGGCTGGCGACCGAGTTCGGCGGTCATCCAGCCGGCGGTATTGGCAATGTAGGGCAGCGGGAAGCTGAGCAGCAGCGCCCATAGTGCCCAGCGAGTGGCGGCGAGGCGGCCCCGCCAGAGCAGCAACGCGGCGACCACCATGAGCAGAACGAACCACGTCCCGAGGCCCGCCATGATGTGGTAGGAGTAGTAGAGCAATGGGAGCGCCGTGGGCCACTGGTCGCGCGGGAACCGATCGAGGCCCTTCACTTCGGCTTTGGTGGTGCCGTAAATCAAAAAGCTCAGCACGTTGTTCACCACGATGGGATTGTCGATCAGGCCAGTTTCTTCGTTGGGCTGGCCCATGAGGACGATGGGCGCTCCAGCCTCCGAGTGGAATAAGCCCTCCATGGCGGCGATGGCGGCGGGCTGGTTCTGCGCTACGTATTTGCCGGCGAGATCGCCGGTGGGGAAGATGATCAGGACGGACGAGACGACTCCAGCGACGACGCCGACCTTCAAAAAGATGCGGGCGTAGTCCTGGCGGCGGCCTTCGAGCAGATAGAAAGCGCCGACCGCGGCCATGACAAACGAACCGGTGACAACCGCGCCGGTCATGTTGTGCATGTACTGGAGAATTCCCCAGGGATTGAGCAGAAGCTGCCAGAAGCTGAGCACTTCAAAGTGCCCGTCGGGCATGCGCGCATATGCAACGGGATGCTGCATCCACGCGTCGGTAACAATGATGAAGAAGCCCGAGATCCACGAGCCGAGCCAGACCATGACCGCCGAAAACCAGTGCATGCGGCGCGAGATGCGCTTTTCGCCGTAGAGGAAGAGGCCGAGAAACGCCGATTCGAGAAAGAAGCTGAAGACGCCTTCCATGGCCAGCGGCTGGCCGATGACGCCGCCTGAGAGCCGCGAGAAGCGCGCCCAGTTGGTGCCGAACTGGAACTCCATGGGAATGCCGGTGACGACGCCGAAAACGAAATTGATAGCGAAGATGCGGCCCCAGAATCTTGCGGCGCGGTCCCATGTTTCGTCGTTGGTGCGGAGCGCGACGGTCTTAAGCACCACGATGAGCAAGCCAAGGCCCATGGTGAGCTGCGGGAACAGGTAATGAAAGGTCACGGTGAAGGCAAAGTGCAGCCGGTCGATGATCTCGGCGTCCATGCGAGGCCTCCTGCTCAGGGGGTGCGGCCGGAAGATAAAAGAACGAGGCGCCCAGAGCTCTGGTCCAATGGTGAAACGAAAAGACTACGCGGCACATGCTTCAGCGGGAAGCGCAGGCCAAAGTTTACCCAACTCGCGATTCTAGCTCCTCCAGTGACTTTAGAGCGGTTCCAGAATTCAAGTGCCCTGTTAAGGGCCGTGAAAGGTGGCATTTTCTTAAGGAAAATGCCACTGAGCTGTGGTGGTTCCCGAGTACAGCAATTCTGGAACCGCTGTGATCACTTGTCGCAGGCGGCCCGTTCCCTGATTCTATGGATGCAGCGGACATCTCTGGAGAGGCCGCTCGTTCCCCCCTCCCGCACACACGCCTGCCGCGAATTGCTGTAAAGATGAAGAGAGGTCGAAGGATGCGGATTGCGATCATAGGCGGCGGAATTGCGGGGCTGGCGGCGGCCTACGAGCTTGAAAAAGCGCGCGCGGCGGGCGCACCGGTGGAGTACACGCTCTACGAAGAGCGGCCGCGGCTGGGTGGATCGCTGGCTTCGGAAATTGTGAATGGCGCGGTTCTGGAGCGCGGGCCAGACTCGTTTTTGACGGAGAAGCCGGCGGCGGCAGAGCTGTGCCGAGAGCTGGGACTTGGCGGCGAGCTGCTGCCCTCGAACGACGCCGCGCGCAAGACATATATTGTTGTGCGCAACCGGCTGGTGGCGCTGCCGGACGGTCTGATGTTCCTGGTGCCGACGAAGCTGGCGCCAACGGCTCTGACGCGATTGTTCGGCGTGCGTACCAAGGCGCGCATGGGACTGGAACTTTTGCATCCTCCGCGAGCGGGCTCGGGCGATGAGCCGGTGGCGGCGCTGGTGGAGCGGCACTTTGGGCAGGAGGCGGTGGATCGTCTCGCCGATCCGCTGTTGAGCGGGATCTACGGCGGCGATGCGACGCAACTGAGCGCGCAGACCGTGTTGCCGCGGCTGGTGGAGATGGAAAGGAAGTACGGCTCGCTGACGCGCGGCATGCTGGCGGCGCACAAGAAGATGCGGGAGATGGCGAAGAAATCGACAGGGCCAAAACGTGAGACGCCGCCCATTTTCACGGCGCTGCGGGGTGGGATGAGCCAACTGGTACATGCGATTGTTACGCGGCTCGATGGCGGGAGTTTTCGCACAGCGACGCCGGTGAAAGCGGTACGGAAGAGTGCGGGCGGCTGGGGCGTGGAGGCGCGCGGGGCGCGGGAAGAATACGATGCGCTGATTATGGCTGCGCCGGCGTGGGCAGCGGGGGCTTTACTTGCGCCAGTTGACGCGGCTCTTGGTGGCGAGCTTGGCGGCATTCCGTACTCGTCGTCGATCACGGTGAACCTGATTTACGACGAGGCGAAGATCGGCGCGCTGCCGGAGGGGTTCGGTTTTCTTGTTCCGGCGGTCGAGGGCCGATCGATGCTGGCCTGCACGTTTGTGCATCGCAAGTTTTTGGGGCGCACGCCGCCGGGCAAGGCGGTATTTCGCGCGTTCCTGGGCGGCATGAAGCGCGAGGCACTGCTCGATGAGAGCGATGAGGCTCTGGTGGCGACGGTGCGGCGCGAGATGAGCGAGATTCTGGGCGCGAAGACGTTCAGCGCTGCTGCAGAGCCCGAACATGCGCAGGTTTCGCGCTGGCGGCGCGCAATGGCGCAGTACGCCGTGGGGCATCGCGAGCGGATGCAGCGGATTGCGGCGAGGGTCGCTGAGCTGCCGGGGCTGCGGCTGGTGGGGAACGCGTACGACGGCATCGGTGTTCCCGACTGCATCCGGCTGGGACGGCAGGCGGCTCGGGACCTAGCGGCGGCGGGAGCGAAAACGCCGGCTGCGGCGCTCTGATTCGACGCTTGCTTCGGCGGCGCGGCGCGATGGCCCGCCCGTATACTCGACCTAGAGCATGACGACCCAAACGGACACATTTCTTGCGACGATTCTGGCTTCGACGCGCGGCACTCTGGCCGCGGCGAAGGCGGATGTGCCGGTGGCCGAACTGGAGCGCCGCGCAGCCGAACATCGCCCGCGTGGATGGGCGGCGGCGCTGCGGCGAGCGGCGGCAAGAGGCCCGGCCGTGATTGCCGAGATCAAGAAAGCTTCGCCGTCGAAGGGGCTGATTCGCGCCGAATTCGATCCGGCATGGATTGCGCGGCGGTATCGCGCGGGCGGTGCCGCGGCGCTCTCAGTGCTGACCGACGAGCCGTACTTTCAGGGCAGCCTGCGGGCCCTGGAACTGGCGTCGGAAGCCACCCCGCTTCCCTGCCTGCGCAAGGACTTCATCGTCGACGAGTACCAGATCGTTGAGGCGCGCGCGCATCGCGCCGACGCGATCCTGCTGATTGCCGCTGCGCTGACGGGCGCGGAGCTCAAGCGGTTCGCTGCGGCGGCGCACGCTCTCCTGCTCGATGTGCTGGTGGAAGTGCACACGGCGGAGGAACTGGATCGAGTGCTTGATGCGCTGGGCGAGAAGGGCGCGGATGCGATGGGCGTGAACAACCGCGACCTGAAGACATTTGAGGTGAGTCCAGAGACGTCGCTTTCGCTCGTGGGGCGGATTCCCGCGAGCGTGGTGCGCGTGACGGAGAGCGGCATTTCGACGCGCGAGGACATCCAGCGACTGCGCAAGGCCGGATTCGACGCGTTCCTCATTGGTGAGAGCCTGATGCGCCAGCCCGATCCCGGAGCGGCGCTGGTGAAGTTGCTGAAGGGCGCCCCTGGCAAGCCATGAGCCTCTGGATCAAAATTTGCGGGAACACCTCGCTTGAGGACACTTTGGTGGCGGCCGAAGCCGGAGCTGACGCGGTGGGGTTCGTGTTTGCGCCGAGCCCGAGGCGCGTTAGAGCGGAGCAGGCGACGGCGATCGGGCGGCATCTGCCCGTAGCGCTCGAGAAGATCGGCGTGTTTGTCGATGCGACGTTTGGCGAGATTGCTGCAACGGTGGAAGCTGCTGGCCTGACCGGCGTGCAACTGCACTGGGATGTACCGGCGGAACTGGCGGCCGTGCTGCGCGCGCGGTTCGGACCCAAACTGCGGATTTTGCGCGTGATGCATTTTGACGCGGGAAAGGAACCCGCCGCATTGACGAAGGATGAACACGTCGATGCGTTCCTTGTCGATTCGCAGACAGAAACAGCCGTGGGCGGGACGGGCCAAAGCTACGACTGGGCCTCCGCCAGCACGTCTCTCTTCCAAAGCTCGAAAGTGCGAGAGCATTGCCTCATCGCGGCAGGCGGGTTGACGCCGGGAAACGTTGCCGAAGCGATCGCCACGCTGAAACCGTGGGGCGTGGACGTGGTGAGCGGGGTTGAAGCGGTGCCTGGGCGCAAAGATCACGCCAAGGTCCGAGCCTTCATCGCCAACGTGCGCGCAGCGCAAAAGTAACCTTCCGGTCGAACCGGTCGTAAATCATAGACGGACACGGGTGCGTCGAATTCCTGTCCGTAAACATCAAAACTTACGAAGATAATCCCCGGAGGTTTGCCATGGCTACCTTTCTTCCCCCCATCGAGAATCCGTCAAGCCCGATGATGAAGTTGGTCTACAACATGTCGCGGCGCCAGTTCGGCAAGGTGATGACGCCGCTCAAGGTGTTTGCCGCGCGGATGCCCCTTGGCTTTGGGATGTTTACCGCGAAAATCAGCAAGCTCGACAAGAAGCTGGAGCTGCCGGCCGAGATGAGGATGCTGGTCCGCGAACGGGTGGCGCACATTAATGTGTGCGAGTTCTGCATCGACATTGGCCGAGCGTTGGCGATCAAGGCGGGAATGAACGAGGCCAAGTTCGACTCGCTGGATGAATACGCCACGAGTCCGCTGTTCAACGAGGCAGAGCGCGCCGCATTGGACTACGTGACCGAGCTGACGCGCGACAAGAATGTGAAGCCGGAGACTTTTGCACGACTCAGGAAGCATTATTCCGAGCGGGCGATCTGCGAGATCGTGTGGCTGGTGGCGAGTGAGCATGTGTACAACATGACGAACATCGGGCTGAACATTCACTCGGACATGCTGTGCGACATCAGCCGCAAGAGTTGATTCTATTTGATTACGCGTCGAGGTCGATCACGAGCTTTCCGCGCACGCGCCACGTTCCCTGATAACGGATGGCATCCGGAACCTCGTTGAGCGTGTACGTTCTGTCGATCACGGGTTTCAGCTTGCCGCCGGCCAACAGTTCACCAATGTAAGTCAAGTCCTCGTGGTTGACCTTGGCCATGAACACGACGAATTTCTGGCGCGAAATCCCGGAGAGAAGAAGGGCCACGATCAGGCCCAGGAGCATGGCGACGAGAGACTTGGAACCGGCCAGAATTCCCGCACCGACGTGAATGCCATTTGGCGTCAGGACGCGCTTGCAGGCCGAGAACGGATGGTTTCCGGCGAGATCGAGGATCAGATCGTAGCGTTCCGAGCCCTTTGAAAAGTCTTCCCGGGCGTAATCAATCACGTGATCCGCCCCGATGGATCGAACCGTCTCTTCGTTGCGCGCGCTGCATACCGCGGTAACGCGTGCGCCGAAAATCCTGGCAAGCTGCACTGCGAACGTGCCAACGCCGCCGGACGCGCCGTTGATGAGGACGCTTTGGCCGGGTTGGATCTTTCCGCGGTTGCGAAGGCCTTGCAGGGCAGTGAGCGCCGCAACCGGGCAGGCAGCGGCATCCAGGAGCGACACGCTCTCCGGCTTGACCGCCAAAGCAGTCTGCGGCGCAACGGCATATTCCGCAAATGCTCCGCGACAGGTACCGAACACGGCATCGCCGGGCTTGAATTGCGAAACGCCGGGACCGACAGCTTCAACGACGCCGGCAACATCGACTCCTGGCCGCTTGAGCTTGCTGCGGCCAAACAGCAGGCGAGCGAGGGGCGGCCCGCCTTTCATCAAGTGAAAGTCCAGGGGGTTGACAGCAGCGGTGCGGACCTTGATCAGGACTTCTCCGTCGCCTGGGGTTGGTTTGTCAAGCTCCTCGCAGGTCAGGACTTCAGGAGGACCATTTTTGCGATACACGATGGCTTTCATGCGGCCTCGTTCTCAACTCTGCCACTAGAGTCGCGTGCACAAAATTCCGCAAGTGCACACATCACAACCGGCGGTGACAATTCCTTAGGGTGAGCGGCGTGCCATCAAAGACCGCGCGGAAAGGGCGCTGTTTCCCTTCCTGTACACTGATGGGTTCCCTTTTTTGCGGGTAATCGAGCAGGAGTTTTACATGGCGTCGATCATTCTTCCGGCAAATCCCTCGGAGCCGCGCGCTGGGCGCTTCGGCGTTTACGGCGGGCGGTACGTGCCGGAGATAAGGCACAATGAGCCGGGGTTGACGATGGCCGGAGATTTGCGGATGATTGCTTGACGCGGATCGCTGCGCTTTCTAGAATCGAGGGCCTATGAAGGGAAACCGCAAAGTCATTGCGACGCTGAATGCCGCTCTGCGCGACGAGCTGCTGGCCATCAACCAATACTTTCTGCACGCCGAGATGCTGGAGAACTGGAAGTATAGCCGGCTGGCCAAGCACATCAAGAAACAATCGATCGACGAGATGCGCCACGCCGAGGGGCTGATCGAGCGCATTCTTTTCCTGGATGGAACGCCGAACCTGACGGAACCGATGAAGCTCGAGGTGGGCCTGCATGTGAAGCAGCAACTGGAGCGCCAGCTTCAGTTGGAGCTCGATGCGGTAGCCTCCTACAACAAATCCATCGAGGTTTGCCGCGCGGAAGGCGACAACGCGTCGAGGAAGCTCTTCGAGAAAATGCTGCACGACGAAGAGGGCCACGTGGACTGGCTCGAAGCCCAACTGCATCAAGTGAAGGAGTTGGGCTATGAGCGCTATCTGTCGGAGCAAATCGAGGAAGAGCAGTCGTAGCGCGGCCTACAAGGTGAGTCAGTCGTCATCGAGCAGCGAAGGCTTCTGACAACGCGGGCGAGTGCGTCAACGCCTAGTAAACTAAGAAGTCCCCCGCCTTTTGCGGGCGTCAGCGCAGGAGTGTTTCATGGCGTCGATCATCATTCCGGCAAATCCTTCGGAACCGCGCGCTGGGCGCTTCGGCGTTTACGGCGGGCGGTACGTGCCGGAGACGCTGGTGGCGGCGCTCGACGAGCTGGAGCACGCGTACGAAGAGGCCAAGGCGGATGCGGCATTCGAGGCGGAACTGAGTTCTCTGCTTGCCGACTATGCGGGACGGCCCACGCCGCTCTATTTTGCCAAGCGGCTGACGGAGCAACTGGGCGGGGCAAAGATTTATTTGAAGCGCGAAGACCTGCTGCACACCGGCGCGCACAAGATCAACAACGCGCTGGGCCAGGGGCTGCTGGCGAAGCGCATGGGCAAGAAGCGCGTGATTGCCGAGACGGGCGCGGGCCAGCACGGCGTGGCGACGGCGACGGTGTGCGCGCTGCTAGGGCTGGAGTGCGTGGTCTACATGGGCGACGTGGACATGGAGCGCCAGGAGCTCAACGTTCTGCGCATGCGGCTGCTGGGCGCGGAGGTGCGAGGCGTTTCGTCGGGCTCGAAGACGCTGAAGGACGCCATCAGCGAGGCCATGCGCGACTGGGTGACGAACGTGCGCACGACATACTACCTGCTTGGCAGCGCTCTCGGCGCGCATCCCTATCCGACGATGGTGCGCGACTTTCATCGCTGCATCAGCCGCGAGATGAAAGAACAGATTTTGTCCAAGGAGGGCCGGCTGCCTTCGGCGGTGATTGCATGTGTGGGCGGAGGATCGAACGCGATCGGGGCGTTCTACGAGTTCCTCAACGACCGGCAGGTGCGGCTCATCGGGGTGGAGGCCGGAGGGCGCGGAACGGCGCTGGGCGAACATGCGGCGCGGTTCCAGGGCGGAGCGCCGGGCGTGTTGCAAGGCACCTATTCTTATGTGCTGCAGGATGAGGACGGGCAGATCGCGTTGACGCATTCGGTGTCAGCGGGACTCGATTACGCTTCAATCGGACCGGAGCATGCCGCGCTGCACGATTCCGGGCGCGCGGAGTATGTTTCGTGTGACGATGCCGCTGCACTGGATGCGGGGGTGAAGCTGGCGAGGACGGAAGGCATTTTGCCCGCGCTCGAAAGCGCGCATGCGGTGGCCGAAGCGCTCCGGATTGCCCCCGCGCTGGCCCCGAGTGACATACTTGTGGTGAACCTCTCTGGACGCGGCGATAAGGATATGGGCATCCTGACGCGCGAATTGAAGCTGTAGGGTTTGAAAAGCAACCGCAGATCCTTCGACTACGTTTGCCGCAAAATATGCGGCAATCTCCGCTCAGGATGACAGTTCCGTTATTCGGCGGACTTTGAGGACGGGATTCCGTTTTTCGATGACGATCCGTTTCGATCACAAGCCGGGCCTTGTCGTTTATTTGACGGCAGGGGATCCGAGCATCGGTGCGACGCGCGAGATTGCGCTTGCGGCGATCGATGCCGGCGCCGATGTGATCGAACTGGGAGTGCCCTTCAGCGATCCACTCGCCGATGGGCCCATCATCCAGCGCGCCAGCGAGCGCGCTCTGGCGCGAGGGACGCGGCTCAGGGACGTGCTCAGCGTTGCGCGCGAAATTCGCGCCGCGCGGCCGGCCGCGGGCCTCGTAATTTTCAGCTACCTGAATCCGATCCTGCGCTACGGCCTGAGCAAGTTTGCCGATGATGCGGCCGCGGCAGGTGTGGACGGCGTTCTGGCCACCGACATGATTGTGGAAGAGGCCGCCGAGTACCTGGCCGAGATGAGCCGAGTGAATCTGGCGCCGATTTTTCTCGCTGCGCCGACCAGTCCCGATACACGGCTGGAAGCCATCGCAAGATATTCGAAAGGTTTTGTGTACGCCATTTCCCGTGTGGGCGTGACGGGCACGCAGCAGAGCGTAGCCGCGGATGCCGCGGCGCTGGTCGCGAGAATCCGGCGATGGACACGACTGCCGGTGGCCGTGGGGTTCGGCATCAGCAATGCGGAACACGTCGCGCAGGTGGCGGAGTTTGCGGATGCCGCGGTGATCGGCAGCGCAATCGTTGCGCTGATTGAAGGCTCGACTGCAGAGACTGCGCCGGGGAGCGTATCGCGATTTATCAAGGGCCTCCGCCTTCCGGATGCGGCGCTGGCCCGGTGAGAAAAGCAGCCATTAGCTTTTAGCCTGTAGCCATTAGCTCCGACCGTGGCAGATTCAGCCATTGAGGCTTACCTTGGCACGATGGTACTAAGAGCTAATGGCTAAGAGCTGCTTGTTGACTCGAGGATGCAATGACGATCGAAGAATTGCGAATCCGAATCGATGCGCTGGACCGGCAGATTGTTGAGCTGATCAGCGAGCGGGCGCGCGCCGCGCAGACGATCGGCCACCTGAAGGCCGCCACTTCGCTTCCGGTGTACGAACCCACTCGCGAGAAGATCATCTACGCCAACGTGCGCGCAGCGAACAAGGGACCGCTGCCCGACATCGAGTTGACGCATATCTACGAGCGCATCATCGACGTGATGCGGGCACTGCAGCGGAACGAGCTGGCGAGTGAGAGAAATGCCCAGGCCGCGTCAGCGGAGGCAGGCACGCAGGGCCACGCCGCGGGCGCACCGGAACCCCAACGACAAAGACCTGTCGCCGGGGACCCCGGACCGGCGCCCGAGACAGGGGAAAAACAATGATTGTCGCAATGCAGGAGAAGGCTACCGAAGAGCAGATCGATGCCGTCATCAACGCCATGGAAGAGGCCGGCGTGGACGTGCATCGCACCACGGGAGAGTTCCAGACCATTCTGGCCGGTGTCGGCGCCACCGCCGGGCTCGACCTGACGAAGTTCGAAATGCTGCCGGGCGTGCTGCACGTGCACCGCATCAGTGCGCCGTACAAGCTGGCGGGGCGCGCCTTTCGCCCGGAAGGTACGGTGGTGGAGTTTCGCAACGGTGAGAAAATCGGCGCAGAGAAGGTAGCGGTGATTGCCGGGCCTTGCGCGATTGAAAGCCGTGGACAGATCTTCACCATTGCAAAATGCGTGAAGGCTGCCGGCGGGGGCTTTCTGCGTGGGGGAGCGTTCAAGCCACGCAGTTCGCCGTACTCGTTTCAGGGGCTTGGGATTCCCGCCCTGGAATTTATGCGCGAGGCTGCCGACGCAAACGGCCTGGCTGTGGTGAGCGAAGTGATGGAAATCGCGCAGATCGAGCCGATGCTGCCGTACGTGGATTGCTTCCAGGTGGGCGCTCGCAATATGCAGAACTTCAACCTGCTGCGCGAGCTGGGGCAGGTGCGCAAGCCGATTCTGCTGAAGCGTGGCATTGCGGCCACGGTGGAGGAGCTGCTGCTTTCGAGCGAATACATTCTGTCGGGCGGCAACTACGAAGTGATCCTGTGCGAGCGCGGCATCCGCACCTACGAGACGTCGACGCGCAATACGATGGACATCGCGGCCATTCCGGTGCTGAAGAAACTGTCGCACCTGCCAGTGGTGGCAGATCCCTCGCACGGAACTGGGCGTCGCGACATGGTTCCGGCGATGGCGAAGGCTGCAGTGGCCGCGGGCGCCGATGCGCTGCTCGTCGAAGTCCACCCCAACGCTGACAAGGCCGTGTCCGACGCTGCGCAGACGCTCTTTCTCGATCAGTTTGAGAAGCTGGTGGGCGAGCTGCGTGTGCTGGCTCAGGCTGTTGGGCGAACGTTGTAAGCTAACGGAGCAACGAGACTCCGCATGATCGAGCGCATCTCCATTTTGGGCACGGGCCTGCTGGGCACATCAGTGGGGCTGGCCCTGCGCGCCGCGGCGTTCAAGGGCTCGATTGCCGGATGGAACCGCGGCACAGAACAAGGGCAGATGGCGCTGAAGATGGGCGCGATCGATGCGCTTGCTGCCGATGCGACTGAGGCTGCGCGAGCGAGCCAGGTTGTAGTTCTCGCCGTGCCGATTTACGCCACGCTCGATTTGATGGAGAAGCTGGCGCCAGTGCTCGGGCCCAATCAGCTGGTAACCGATGTGGGCAGCACCAAGCGCGTCATCTCCGAAACTGCCGCGCGCCTCTACAACACACCGGAACGCGCGGCGTTTCTACCGGGGCACCCGATGGCGGGCAAGGAGCGCGGCGGCGCGGCGCTCGGCGATGCGAATCTTTTTCGCGGAGCGGTGTGGCTGTTCACCGACGATCTGGCAGCGAAGCGGGCCCCTCGCGGAGTCGAGCTGGTAAAGGAATGGCGCGAGTGGGTCGCCGAGATGGGATCGAAGGCCCTCGATCTCGATCCGGTACGCCACGACGAATTGGTCGCGTGGGTGAGCCATCTGCCGCAGTTCACCGCGACGGCGCTGAGCGCGCTGCTGGAAGAAGAAGTGGGCAACGCGCCGGAACTCAAGGACGTAGGCGGCCGCGCGCTGCGCGAGATGACGCGGCTGGGCGCGAGCCCGTTCTCGATGTGGCGGGACATTGCCCACACAAATACTGATGCTGTGGAACGTGTGCTGTTAGCGCTGGAGCAGCGCCTGGCCCTGCTGCGTGAGAATCTGCGCACGCCGGAGCTGAGAAATCAGTTCGAGCGGGCGAACAAGTTCCGGCGTGAGTAACCGCTTGGCAAGGGTTCAGTAGACCTGGACCTTCGCAACTTTGCCGTTCAGGAACTTCACCACCCAGCGGTGGCCATCCCTCAGGTAGTACCAGGTCTCGTGCAGGCTGTCGTCTGTGGTGTCGTCAACCTTCTTCTGATCGGGGTCTCCGGCGCTCATCAGCACCATCTTGTAGGTCATGCCCTGGATGATGTCCTTGGCGCGAATGGCCTCCTGGAACTCAGACGAGAGGCCTTGCACTTCCATATTGTCGCTAATCTTGGCGGTGTCGAGGACGCGCTGCAGGAGCGGCAGAAAGGCGCCGGTCTGGATGTCAACATCCGTGACGTCTCTGCCATAACGAAAATTGATGCGCGAGCCGCCCGCTCTTTTGAAACCCGCGCCCTTCTTTTCCGCATTTTTGCTGGCGCCGCTGCCCTCGCCGCCTCCGCCCAGGTGAACCTCGACGCGGTCGCTGTCCACCTTTACATCGGTGATCGTCACCCATTCGTCCCGTTCGACGCCGACGCCTTTGTCCTTCAGGTATTTGGCCAGGTCCTTGAGGTCGATCCCACGTTCGTCCAGCCTCTTGTCGGTTTTTGGATAGACATAGATGTCAACCCCATCCTTATAGGCAGGCATATCCAGAAGCGCCCTGACATCCTTGCCGAGAAGAGTCTTGGTCAGAACGGTTTTTGCCGAATCGGTGGTTTCGGCCATCAGATTTGTCTGGCAAGCGGGAAGCGGGAGAACCAGGAGAATAAGAAGGTGATACTTCGACAAGCAACTCATTTGAGGAGTACTCGCTTTCGAATCCCATGTTTTCAGCGCGCATTGCACAGCCGTGGGGCGGTTAACTCCATCGCGCAGAAACGTTGGACGGAGATGTGGTGCAGATTATCGCGATCAGGGCAATCCTCTGTCAACCGTGGGCCAAACGCGGGGCGCCAGGGGCAAGGCGTGTGCTGCCGCCGCGCGCATCGAGCCCAAACAAGGGGGCGACCCTTACCGAACGAAGCTGAGCCAGGCCCAACCCACGGCCAGTGTGAGCAGCGTGACGGGAATGCCGACGCGCGAGTAATCCCAGAAGCCGATGTGGACTTCGTCGTGCGCCCGCTCAACCACGATGAGGTTGGCGATGGAGCCGGTGATGGTAAGGTTGCCGGCCAGAGTGCTCGCCATGGCCAGCACCAGCCATCCCGTCTGCGCGTCGTGAAACGAGGGCACGAGCGACTTGAGCACCATGACGGCGGGCACGTTGCTAACGATGTTCGAGAGCAGCGCCGTGACCACCGTGAAAACGCCTGCGTTTTGCAGGTTGAAGCGATCGGCGACGGCGAACAAATGGCCGGCGAGTCCCGCGTTCTCCGCGCCTCCCACGATCACGAAGAGGCCGACAAAGAAGACCAGCAGACCCCAATCGATCTCGTCGTAGACCAGGCGCGGATTGCGCGTGCGGGTGATGAGCATAAGCGCCGCGCCGATGGCGGCCACCATTGCCGGCGGGACGCCGCCGAGGAATCCGGCGAGCACGAGAGCCACGACGATGGCGGGCTTGCGCAGCGAGCGAAGCTCGATGTGCGAGGTTGCGGCAGAGATGTCTGCCGATTCATCCGGCACGTGCTCACCGCCGAAGAGCCGGCGAATCAGAAACCAATCGAGGAAGAGACCGATCAAAGCTACCGGGCCAAGTCGCCACAAAAAGTAGCGATAGCTCAGGCCCGAGAATGAGCCGATGAGCATGTTCTGCGGATTGCCGGTGATGGTGGCGACGCTGCCGATGTTCGACGCGGTGGCCACGGCCAGCAGATAAGGCAGCGGCTTGAGTCCCATGCGTCGAGTGGCGGCAAGCGCGAATGGAACCATGACAAGGCAAATGATGTCGTTGACGAAGAAGGCCGACAGGATCCCCGTGATGAAGATGACCGTGGGCAGCAGGTGACGCGGCTTGAGGCGCACGACGATCTGCTCGGTAATCCACTCGAAGAAACCGGCGAGATGCAGGCAGCCGACAACGAGCATCATGGAGAACAGCAGCACGAGCGTAGGGAAATCAACGAAGCGCAGCGCCTGGTCGGCGCGCACGATGCCGAAGGCCACCATGAGCACGGCTCCGATAATCGCCATGCCGGGCCGGTCGATCTTCATGCCCGGCAGCTTGCCCAGTGCGAAAACCAGATAGCTGACGGCGAAGATGATGTAGGCGGCGGCCACTTGCGAATCGGCCTGTAGATGTGGCGGAATCGGCAACGGTGCCATGAGGAAGAGAGCCAGGCTCATGAGAACTCAATGTTAGCGGGTATGGTCAGTGGATTGGATGCGCTTCAGGGCTCGTCGTGTTGCGTGCGCGCCACGCCAGCCGCTCGGCCAGTACGGCTGCCGTCTGCTATCTTCGAGGCTGCGGACCTCACGCCGCATGGATTCGAGGCTCCGCCATGCTTCGAGGAGCCTCGCCTTCATGTCCGATCCAGCGCGCCGCCCATCCGCCTCAGAAGCTGCAACTCCGCAATTGATGGGATTCTTTCATCCAGCCAGGCGTCCCTACCGCTTCACCATCCTGATGTTCATCAGCCTGCTGGTCCTGGGAAGCTATTTCGCCTACGACAGCATCGGCGCTCTCGCGCCAACGCTCATCGAGGCTCTCCATATCGACCGCAGCGCCATCGGCAATCTCTACACGGCCTACTCCGTGGCCGCCATCGTCATCGTCTTTTTCGGGGGCATGCTCTATGACAAGCTGGGCCCCCGCCGGGCGAGCCTCCTGTTCTGCACGCTCGTACTGGTGGGCGCCACCATCGTAGCCCTGGCCCATTCCACATGGGAGCTCTTCGCCGGGCGGCTGATCTTCGGCGCCGGCTCGGAATCGCTGATCGTGGTGCAGAGCGCTATCATCAGCCGCTGGTTCAAGGGCAAGGAGATGGCTCTTGCCTTCGGCATCGCTCTTACCATCAGCCGCGTCGGGACCCTGTTCAGCTTCAACACCGAAGAACTCATCGCCCGCTACTTCGGCAGCTACCGCGTGGCGCTTTGGGCAGCGGCGGGCTTCTGCCTGTTCTCAGTGCTATGCAACCTGGTCTACAACGCCATGGACCTGCATGGCGAGAAGGTGCTCGCGCTGCCGAAGCCAGAGGGCGGCGACAAGATCGTCTTCTCAGATATCCGGAAGTTCAACTCTTCCTACTGGTACGTTGTCTTGCTCTGCGTCACCTTCTATAGCGCGATCTTCCCTTTCACAGCCCTTGCGACCGACATGTTCCACGACAAATGGGGCATCCCGCTGGTCAGCGAATCCACAGGCAGCTTCCTGGTCCAGATCTTTGGCAACTTCCTGCACATGTTCTCAACGGCGCCGGGAATGACCAGCATCATCATCTTCGCGTCCATGGTCTTCGCGCCTTTCGCCGGCGATCTGATTGACCGCATCGGAAAGCGGGCCACGCTGATGGTGGTGGGCTCGTTGATGCTGATTCCCGCCCACCTCATCATGGGCATCACCCACTGGAATCCAATCCCCAGCATGATCGTGCTCGGCGCAGCTTTCGTCCTGGTTCCCGCCGCCATGTGGCCATCGGTTCCGCTGGTGGTGGAGGAGAAGCGCGTGGGCACGGCCTTCGGCCTGATGACGGCCATCCAGAACCTGGGCCTCGGGCTGTTCCCGCTCCTGAATGGCAAACTCCGCGACGTCACCGGAACCTACACCGCGACCCAGATCATGTTCGCGTGCCTCGGCGTGGCCGGGCTTGTCTTTGCTTTTTTGTTGTTGCAGTCGGATCGGCGTCATGGCGGCAAGCTGGAGCAGGGAAAGATCAAAGAGACGGAGTTGCCCAAAACCGAATTGGCCTCGGAAAGACGCTAGCGAGCTAAGAGCGCGCTCGGGTGAACCACTGGAGCGACGAGCAGCCATGCGGGTTCGATGGCGTTGCGCCCCCTCGGCCCTGATCGCTTCAAGCAGTGGCAGCCGATAGCCGCTTCACTCGGCGCGCAGCCAATGCTCGGTACGGCCCAGCAAGGGAACGCCGATATAGCCGCGCAGCCGGAGCTTGTTGCCGCCATCTTCAACGGTGAGCGATGCGCGATAGATTTTGCCGGTTTCCGGATCGAGGACCTGACCGCCGGACCACTGGCTGCCGTCCTGCCCGAATCCCCAGAGCACCTGGAGCCCGACGAGGGGCCGATCTTTCATTGCGCCCGAGCAAAGGTAGCAGGTGGGATGCGCAACGGGCGGATCGAACAGCTTTTCGATGGTTCCGTAGAGTTTCCCGTTCTGTTCGCGGATGGCGACGATGGATTTGACCTTGCCGCTTGCATGGTCGACGGTCTTCCATCGGCCGACGGGGGACGGCGGCGAAACAGAGGCCGATGCGAAGGCCTGGGCCGGCGCGGGCGATCGAAGCGCGACGGCGAAGGCAGCAGCAAGGACGAGGCGACGGATCAGATGGCATGAGGGGAAGAGCATAGGCGTCGAGTTGTGTGCGAAGAATTAGACTCCCGCCGCAATCAGAGGTTTCGCCGGACGGCAGCCGCACGGGGGGACCGCAATCGGGGTTTCATCCGGGATTGAGCCTGGTTGCGGGCGCATATGTTAGGTTCATTTCGTCGGTCCAATGCCATGGCGCGCCTGCAGGGCGCATTGGATCCATCCAGGAGGAACGCAATGCGAAACATACGGTTGGGTTTGGCGGCGCTCGTCGTCGCAGGTGCTTTGCCGATTTTGGCACAGCCCAGTTGGAACGCTACAAATACATTTCACATTGGCGGGGACGGCGGATGGGATTATGTGACCGTCGATCCGCAGACGCACCGGGTTTTTGTTACGCGCTCGACCCACACGATGGTGATCGAGGGCGCGACCGGCAAGGTTCTGGGCGATATTCCGGGGCAAGTGCGGTCGCACGGCACGGCGCTCGTTTCGTCGCTCAATCGCGGGTTCATCACCGATGGCGGAGGGACCGGCGCGATCCTGGTCTTCGACCTGAAGACCTACGCGGTGCTGGGCAAGCTGGCCACGATGCCCGACTCGGACGGCATTATCTACGACCACGCGATGAACCTGATCCTCGCCGTCTCCGGCGACGGCAACGCGCTGATGACCTTCAAGCCCGATATCGATCCCGTGAACGGCAAGATCGATCCTCCCATTGCGTTGGGCGGCGCGCCGGAGTTTCTGGCGGCCGGCAGCGACGGCAAAGCCTATATCAACCTCGAGGATAAGGACTTGGTGGCCGTGGTGGACCTGAAGACGCGCCAGGTGACCGCGCGCTGGCCGGTTGCGCCCGGAGGGCATCCGGTAGGGATGGCGCTGGACGCGAAGAATCACGTCTTATTCGTGGGCTGCCGCAATCCACAGAAACTGATCGTGATAAGCACGGTGGACGGCAAAGTGCTGGCCGATCTGCCCATTGGCGCGGGAGTGGACGCGACCAAAATCGACGGCGGACAGGCGTTCGCGAGCTGCGGCGACGGATCGCTGGTTGTGGTGGGCCGGAAAGGCGGAAAGTATGTGGTGGAGCAGGTGGTAAAGACGCCCAACGGGGCGCGCACCATGGGCGTGGACGCGTCGACGCACACGATCTACCTGCCCACGGCGGAGTTTGAGCCGCCCACGCCGGGAACGGCGCAACGGCGACCGCGGCCCAAGCCGGATACGTTCATGATCGTGGCGGTAGGACAGGCGGGGCAGTAGGCAAGGTTCTACTCTGCCTGCTTCAACAGCTCCGCGCGTCAGGCTGCGTTGGTCTCGGTGGCCGGCAGCTTTCCCGGGTCCAGCACTTCAAAGCCATCCGCCCTGGCGGCTTCAAGCAGGGTGGGAGAGGCGCTGACGAATGTGATCAGGGTTCCGGGGAACATGTCGCGGGCGGTGAGCGCGGATCCCAATTGCACGGCTTCAGGCCAGCGAAGCGAGGTGCGGTCGATGAGCTGGCGCGCGGACTCAAGCACGCCCGGGTTGACGGGTTGCAGCACGATGCGCGCCGACTCAACGCGCAGGAGCTCGAGCGCGGTGGCCGCGGCTTCAGGCGCGATATTCCCCGCGCGTTCGCGCTTCCTGATGGCGGCATAGACTTCAAGAGGCGTTGCGGCAGAGATGAGCTTGCAATTGTCCTCAACCGTTTCCAGCAGCTGGATCAGCGCATCGGTGCCGGGTTCACGCACAAAAAGCCTGGCGTACGCCGTTGCTTCAAGAAAGTAGAAGCTCACTCGCCCCCCCTTTCTTCTTCAATGGCCACCGCCACGGGCTCGCCCTGCACTTCAACGGGATGGAAGCGCTGAGCCTCCTCGGGTATTCCGGCCTCGGCGCGGTTAAGGCGGATGGTTGTGGTGGGATAAGCCGGAGTTTTGGGATTTGCAATCTTGCTGGTGAGCACGACGCCGCGCTGAATGGCTTCGGCCAGTATCGCTTGCCGCGTTTCAGGATGCTGGTTCCAGCGAAAGGCCTTGCGCGGGAGGAAGGAGTCGCGAAACCACTTGAGCGCGATGAATGCGTGGCCCCCGCGCTCGGCCTCGGCCAGCGCCGCGCACAGCTCTTTCACGCGCGCGTCCAAATCCGCCGGCGAAAACTCTGCTTCCTCGTCTTCGTCCTCAACGGCTCGACTCGCCGTGCCGCGCTGCGCGCGGGTCGTGCGCGGTGCAGGCTCCTCGCCATCGATGCGCTCAAAGTAAATGCGCACCTCATCGTCTTCAGGCGACCAGGTATCGGCCAGGGCATTGCGGCGCTTGCTGCGGCCGTTTTCGCTGCAGAGCTCCACGATGGCTTGATAGCCCGGAGGCGCCAAGAACCGGAGCGCCCGCACCAGGCCGGGATCTTGTGAGTAAGCTAGTTCGTTTAAAGCATCTTCGATAATCTCTTCTGCCGCCGGTATCGTGAGGTTGCCGTTCTCCAAGGCAGAATGCGCAGGTCTGGCTGCTTTCATTTCGTCTCCTCCCTATACCGCCGCCCGGGGCCGCGGAGCCAGCACATTCACCGGCCGTTTGTCTTTAACGGCTCGGAACTGCGCCGCATGCGTCGAGCAGCAGCTTCTCTTTTATCAAGGTCCCAGGACGCTCTATGGAACGAGGAAGGGGGACGTTCCTCACTTCAGAGCAATTAAGAATGCGTTATGAGCAGTGATGCGGCTGGCTGCGTTTATACCTGCGTTTTTCCAGCCGGCGGGTTAAAGAGCCCAACGGGCGATCTCGAAGTTACAATTAATGATTCATCATATTCACGAACCTTCTGTCTGACAACAACAATTCCCTTTGGATAGTTGAGGAAATCTCGTCGAAATTGAGTCTTTTGGGTGCAATCGGGCCGGGGCACTTTGCTTCGCGTGGGCGGAGTCCGAAGCCGATACATCGCCTGTGCTCCGCTTCCATCGAGCGCGAAGATTCGTAAAATAGAGTGCATGCGCCGTAGTTTGCGGTTGATTTTCGCTTTTTACCTAACTTCGTCCCTCCTGCACGCCGCTGGCCAGCCGTTTGATCTCTCCGGTCCGAAGGTGGACGTGCATGTAAAGCGCGGAGACGCGACCCTGCCCATTGCAGAGGTACCCAACTTGTTACCCGGAGACCGGTTATGGATTCATCCTGACCTGCCGGAAAGCCAGGCCACTCACTTCGTCCTTGTGGTGGCATTTTTGCGCGGGTCAACCAACCCTCCGCCGCCGGAGTGGTTCACGCGCGTGGAAACCTGGACGCGGAGTGCCCGCGACGAGGGTGTATTCGTGGTGGTTCCACCCGGTGCTCAGCAGGCGCTTTTGTTTCTTGCGCCGGAGACGGGAGGCGACTTCAATACCCTGCGCAACACGGTGCGCGGCCGTCCGGGCACGTTTGTGCGCGCGTCCCAGGACCTGCAAGCGGCCAGTTGGGAGAGAATGCGGCTGGAGGCTTACCTGGTCGACGTGAAGGTGACCAGCCAGTTCGATCCCAAGGCGCTGAAGACGCGCACTGAAATGGCTGCACGGAGCCTGGGAATCAAGGTCAACGAAAGCTGCTTTGACAAACCCGCCGAGGAACAGGCGTCGTGCTTATCGCAGAACTCAGAGGGAATGGTGTTGGACGATGCCGGCGAACAGTCGGTGGTGAACCAGTTGACGACGGGATCGACCCTGGACCTGATGAACGCTATCAGCTCCACGTCGATGGCGGGCGGCGGAGTGTATAGCGCCTACGTGGGCGCGGTGGTAGACATGGCGAAGATTCTTTCTTCGCTGCACACCGCGCATTTCCAATACATTCCGGCGCTTGCCCTGCCCACAAACGACAGCCTCAACCTGCGGCTGAACATGCCCCCGTCGTTCCGAAACCCCAAGTCGGTGGTGGTGGTGGCGCTGCCTCCGATCGGCCTCGCCCGTCCGGAGCCGCTGCATCCTATAAACCTTGAGGAGAGCTTCTGCGCTTTCAAGCTGGGCCTTGTGTTCCCGGCGGATGGAGCGCCCCTGGTGTACGCAACGGGGATGGCGCATGACCTTGCCCTGCACGTGATGCCCGCTGAAGCCAAGGGGAAGACGGTGGATATTCCGCTGACGGCGGACGCCGGCGAAGGCGGACTGGTTCCAAGCGGCAAGATTCCAACGCTTCCTGACGGAGATCTGACGGCCGTAGTCAAGGGCAAATGGGGATTTGACGATTGGATCGGACCGGAATACCGGTTGGTAACGGCAGGGGCCAGCAGGTGGAAGGTGGATGCAGCCGATCAGTCGGCCCTGGTGGTGGGCCGCAACGACACTGTAAAGCTGGATGGCGGACACGCCGGCTGCGTGGAGAAGGTGGCGGCAGCGATTGGTGAAGATCCGTCCATTGCTCTCGCGTGGAATTCGCCCGAGCCGGGCAAACTGGAGATCGTGGTCCCGCTGAAAGACGCCGGCCCGGGGCCTGTGAATGTGGAGATCGACCAGTTTGGGGTGGCAGATTCGGATCACGTGAAGATGGTGGCATATGCAGCTGCCGCGTCGCTCGACGGCCTGACGCTGAACTCCGGAGACAAGACGGCGCTGCTGATGGGCACGCGGCTAGACGAAGTGGCGAAGGCTCAGGTGGGAGGCGTCACCTTTACACCTCTAAGTCTCGATCACGTTGAGAACCTCGATCAGCTGCAGATGCAAACGATGGCTACGACCTACAGCCTGAAACCGGGAAAGGCGTACGAAGCGTTTGTGGATTTAAAGGACGGCCGCATATTGAAAGCGCCGGTCGCCGTGGATCGTCCGCGCCCGCAGGTGACACTTTTGAGCAAGGCCGTTCAGCAGGATGCCGCCGCGCCGCAGATTGTGCAGATGAGCAGCCCGGACGACCTGCCGCTGGATGGACGCCTGGTTTTCTTTCTCAAGTCCGATGTGCCGGCCGACTTTCCCCGAGACGAAAAGGTGGAGGTGGCCGCAGCCGATTCGAGCTTCAATACGACGCTGAGTTTGAGCGACGGGAGCCTGATGCTGGAGGATGCGCATACGGCGGTGGCCAACCTTGAGCCCCTTGCCCGGTTCGGTCCTTCGGCCTTCGGGCCGGTGCGCGTGCGCGCCGTCTCTGCCAACGGCGCGGCCGGCGATTGGGTTCCGCTGGGCACGCTGGTGCGGATGCCTGGCTTCAAGGAGCTGCGCTGCCCGCGCGCGATAGCAAAACCCTGCATGCTGAGCGGGAGCGATCTCTTTCTGGCGACATCGATCGCCGCCACGCCGGAGTTCGACGGAGCAGTGGACGTGCCGCCGCAGTTCACCGGCGCAGAGCTTATGGTTCCCCACCCTGTGAAGGGAGTCCTTTACGTGAAGCTGCGCGACGACCCGGCCAACCAAGAAATGCTCACGCTTCCTGTGACGCTGATTGCACCGGCTGCGCCTGAAACCAGGGCGGTGAAACCACTGGCGGCGTCCCCAGCCGAAGCACCCGTTGCGCCGGAAGCGGCAGGGCAGCCCGCGGAGAACACGACGGCTCGTGGCGACGCGAACCGATCGTCAACGCCGAAGCCGAATTAGCAGTGCAGCGAAGAGGCTTGGAGGAGTCCAGGCGAACCGGGATGGCCGTGTTGCTCTAGTTGAAGAACGCCCGGTTCTTCTCAGCGAACTCGGCCTTATCGGCCGGCAGGTCGTCTTGCGAGAAGATCGCATTCTGCGCGCAGATTGAGGCGCAGTTGCCGCAGTCGATGCACTCATCGGGATTGATGTAGACCTGAGAGACGGTCGCTGCCGCGGGATCGTTTTCCGCGGGCGCAATAGCGGCGGTGGCACACTCGGCCACGCAAATAAAGTCCTTGATGCAGGCATCGGTGACGACATAGGCCATGGGAATCTTGCTCCTCGATCGCGGGCACGGTCAAAAGCCGCACCCTTGCTTTGAGGTTATCGGCGAGGTCTGGAGCTGGACCGTGATCTGAATCACGTCCAACCGCAGGCGGGGCGTGCATTTCCCCGATTGCGGTACGGCAGGCCAGCCGGCATTGATTCCCTGGGATCCGCAGCAGCCGCCTAAAAGATGCGCACGCGAAAGCCCGCGCTCACACCGAAGGAATTCATGTTGCCGAAGGTGAACTGCGGCCAATCCTGGTACTCGATATCGGCGGCGCGGATGTAGATTCTCGGCGTCCAGCGGAAGTCCACTCCGCCGCCCGCGGTGACGACGAGGTAGCGGCCGGAGGCGTAGTTGTAAGGGAAGTTGAAGTTGCCGAAGCCGACCAGTCCCTTGGCGTAGGGCTGGAAGCGGCCGGTGTCAAAGCGGTAGCGCAAGCCGATGGAGTAGGTCTCAACGTGCACATTCGCCGTCCGGTTGTACTCGAGCCAGCGCCCCTCTGCCTCAATGCCGAGGGGCCGCCGCGTATTGGCGTCGACGAACGCGGTGATGCCGGCCATCTTCCGCTGGCCGTATTGGATGGAATAGACGGAGCCCAATGCACCCGCCGAGACCTGGAGCCCTCCCTGGCGTGCCTCGTAGACCGCCTGTGCGCGTGCCATCGGCGGCCCTGTAACGAGCGCTGCGAAAAACAGCACGAAAACCGCGGCAAACGAAGCCCGCAAACCCGGCATTCCGTTCTGCCGGAACATTCGACCATGCACGAAATTCATCGTTCTCCCGCGCCCGTTCGGCGTTTCACGCCCCGGATCTACTTCGTTATATCCAGAGAAAGGTTCTGGTATTGCTGCGCGTTGGTGCCGGCGCCCGTGCCGGTGACCTGAACCGTATAGTTACCGGGCGCGGCAGTGTTGATCGAGAAACTATTGCATCCAGTGGTCAGAAGCATGGCGGCTGAAAGCACGAGTGCCATGGCCATGGTGATCAAGCGAGCATTCCGCCGGCGGAACCGCCAGAAGAAGAGGCCGAAGCCAAGACTCAGCGGCAGGAACAAACCTGCGAGGGAGAACTTCGCACTCCCCGTGCGGGTGTTCGCGGCGGAAGAGCCTCCACTGAGCGGATTGTTGGTGTCGATAGTGAGCTGCACGCTCGCGGAGCTGCCGGCCGTCAGCTTTACGCTGGGGCTGGAGAAGTGGCAGGTAACACCCGCAGGCAGCGAAGCGCAGCCGAGGCCGATAGTGTCAGCGAAGCTGCCGTTCGAGGTCAGGTTCACGGTGACGGTGGCGTTCTGCGATGTGGCCATGGTGATGCTCGAAGGCGACAATCCAAGGCTGAACAGGGTCGGCGTGCCTGAAACGTTGACCGCGGGGGAGGTGGAGGGGCTATGATCCGCGTCTCCGCTATACATGGCCACGATGTTGTAGTTCACGCCGGCGGAAAGGTTCGGAGTAACCGTCGCGACGCCGCTCAAATCGAGCGTGGCTGAGCCGATTTGAGTGGCCCCGCTCATGAAAGCGACGGTGCCCGTGGGCAGCACTCCCGCGCCGTTATTCAATACCGTGGCCAGAAGAATGACTTGCGGAGAGGGGCCGGTTGTGACTGAGGTGCCGAGGCTGGTGGTAGTGGGAATGAGGCCGACCAATTCGCTGACCGCAGACGAGGTGCTCGGCGAGTCGGCTGCGTCGCCCAGGTAGCTTGCGGTGATGCTGTAGGTGCCGGGCGGAAGCGTCGACGTGGTGAAGCTGGCCGCGCCACCGCTGAGCGTTGCGGCGGCCAGGGTGCTTCCGTTGGCGATAAAGTTGACGGAGCCCGTCGGAGTTCCGCCATTCCCGCTGACCTTGGCGGTGATGGTGACGGCCGCTCCCACCAGCGCCGGATTGGGAGCGACGGTGATCGCGGTGGTTGTGGTGGCGAGCGAAACAGTGAGCGATGTTGCGCCGGACGTGCTGCCGATGTCGTTCGCGTCGCCGGTGTAGGCCGCGGTGATTGAGTATGTGCCAGCAGCCAGCGCCGAAGTGGTGAAGGTCGCCTTGCCGGAGGCGTTCACGCTGCCGGCTCCGATGGCGTTGCCGTTGGCAAGGAAGTTGATGCTGCCGGTCGGCGTTCCACCGTTGCCGGTGACCTGGGCGGTGAACGTAATGGGCTGCTGCACCAGCGCCGGGTCAGGCGAGACGGTGAGCGCGGTTTGCGTGGCGGCCTGCGACACTGTGAGCGGGAAGGCGGCCGACGTGCTGCCCGTATCGTTGGCGTCGCCGCTGTAGGTGGCGATGATTTGATACGTCCCTGGCCCCAGCGCCGGTGTGATGGTTGCCGTTCCGGCATTGACAGGCGCGCTGCCCAGTTGCGTTGTGCCCGAAGTAAAGGTGACGATGCCCGTGGGCGTTGAAGCGCCCGATGTTACCTTCACCGTTGCCGCGATGGTCTCAAGGCCGCCGGCAATTCCCGGGCTTGGCGCCGCCGTGACCGTGGTCGAGGTCTGCGCGGCATTCACCACCTGGGTTAGGGGTAGAGAGCTGCTTGCGCCGTTGAACGAGTCGCCCGGATACGACACCGTGATGGTGTGCGTTCCCATGGCGAGCGCGGTTGTGGTGAGCGTGGCCACACCGGGATTGCCCGCGAGGGCTCCAAACCCGATGGATGTGACGCCGTCGAGGAAAGTCACTGTGCCGCTGGGCGCAGTGGCGCCGGTGGGCGGAATGGTCGCGGTGAACGTGACGGAGTTGCCGTAGTAAGAGGGGTTGAGGCTCGACGTCAACGTTGCAGTGGTCGGCGCCTGCACATCCTGATCGAGGACGGCAGAGGTGCTGCCCTGGATCTGCTTTGCCGCGTCGCCGTTGTAGACTGCCGTGATCGGATGGATCCCCGCGGTGAGTGTCGCGGTCGCGTACTGGGCCACGCCGCTTGCATTGATCGCGAGCGTCGTCAGAATCGTGGTGCCGTCAATGAAGCTCACGGTGCCGTCGGGAGCGACGCCACCGCCAGCGGACGCGGAGACCGTGGCCGTGAAGGTGACGCTCTGGCCCACCGCCGACGGATTGGCGCTCGACGTGAGATTGGTTGACGTGCCTTCGAGAACGGTTTGGATGAGCGCCGGGGCAGACGTGCTGGCGAAGTGCTGCGTGTCGCCGGCGTAGGTAGCCACAAGCGAGTGCTGGCCGACGGCGAGCGCCGTCGTGGAGAAGGTGGCAGTACCGGACGCATTCAACGCAAGGCCCGAAACCAATGTCGTGGTTGAGCCGCCGAAGGTGTCGGCGATGCTGACGGTTCCGGTGAGGTTGCCGGTTCCCGCACCCGTTACGACCGTCACCGTGAAAGTGACGCTTTGCCCGAATCCCGAAGGATTGGGATTGGAAGCAAGGGTTGTGGTGGTCGAATTGACGGGCTCGGCGGTTCCCACAAGCTCGATATCGAGAGGCGAATTGGCCGCGGCAACGCTGGGCTGCGAATCCTCGCTCACGTCGATGTTTGGCGTCTCCGCCTGATTGGCAGGCAGCGTGGGGGTGGCGGCGGGTGCAAACACCGCGCCGACGGTACACTGCACGTTCACGGCCAGCGACGAGCCCGCGGTGCAGGAGTTCGCGACCGTTGTATCGATCGCGGCGTTGGTTGCGGGGACAATCGACGTGAGGTCGAGCGCGGTGTTGCCGTCGTTTTCGACCGCCTGATTCCGCGTCGCAGACTGGCTGCCCTGGCGCACGGGCGTGGGGTAATCGAGCGCGGCAAAGTTGCCCTGGAGCTCTCGGACCACCATGTTCAGCGTGTCGGCCACGTAGAGGTTCCCGTATCCGTCCAGAACCATACCGACTGGCCCGTAAAGCTTGACCGTTTGGAAGGCGCCCGCGAAATAGAAGATGCCGCAGCCGTTTTGTTCCACGGTGGAGATGAGACCTGTGGCCGCGCTTACTTTGCGGATGGCCGCGTTCTGCGTCTCGGCGATGTAGACATTGCCTGCGGCATCGACTGCAACACCCTCAGGCGACCACACGCTGGCCTGGTTGGCGGCGACGGGCGTTGCCCCGCAAGCCGTGGAAACCGCATTTCCCGTGCCGGCAAATGTGGAGATGGTGCTGGCCGGCGTAATGACGCCGCCGACGGCCATCACTTCGCGGATGCGGTCGTTGGCGGAATCTGGAATGTACATGTTGCCGGCCGCATCGAAGGCCACGGCATAGGGAAAGTTCAGCTCCGCGCTGGTGGCCGCGATGCCGTCGCCGTTGTAGCTTCCGGCGCCGTTGCCGCCGGCGAATCCGTTGCCCGCGATGGTGGTGATGACTCCGGTGGCCGCGCTCACCTCGCGAATGCGATGGTTGTTGGTGTCGGCGATGTAGAGGTTCGCGGCGGCGTCGAGGGTCACGCCCTGGGGCTGCTTGAGCGTCGCCTGCGCGGCCGGGCAACCGTCTCCCACTGCATTGCTGCTGGCTCCGCATACCGTGCCGCTGCCATTGCCGGCGATGGTGGTGATGACGCCCGTCACCGCGTTGATCACGCGGATCACGTTGTTGCCGCTGTCGGCGATATAGAGATTGCCCGCGCCGTCCATGGCGACGTCACCGGGATCGTTGAGCGTTGCGGCGGCAGCCGGGCCGGCGTCGCCCGTATACAAGGGATTGCCATTGCCCGCGATGGTGGAAATTATTCCGGCGCCGGTACAGCTTGTTCCCTGAATGGTGGCGCTGGTTGCGCTAGCGCACACCATGCGGATGCGGTTGTGGAGGCTGTCGGCGATATACAGATTCCCCGCGCCGTCAGTGACGATGCCTTCAGGCAAGTAGAGCTGAGCCTGAGTGGCCGGCAGGCCGTCGCCAACCGATGTGTAGAGGCCGAGCTGACCTGCCACCGGCAACAAGTTGCCTACAACCAGCACCCCCAGCCCTCCCGTTCCTGTGCCGGAGAGATACGCGGTGCCAAGAACGGACTGGCCCGAGCCGCCCGTGGGAGTGCCCACCAACACCACCGCACCCATCCGCATGCCAGGCGTGGACGGCGTAAACCTGACCGACTCCGTGCATGTTGCGCCCTGGGCCAGGGTGGCCGGTGCGCAGTTGGAGGCTCCAGTCCCTGCGGCGAAGTCGCCGGACGGCGAACCCATGGTGAGGATCTGAACGCTGCTCACAGTGCCCGCTACCGAAGCCGTGACTGTGACGCCCTGATTGCCGGTCGCCGTCCCCACGGGCCTGTGAGCCGAACTGAGCGTGTGCGCCGGGAGCCGACAACAACAGGATCGCGGCGCTGGCCAACAGGCTGCCAACGCGGCCCCGCGCCGAACCCTGAAATGACTGTTTGCAGGGAAGATGGCGGGTCTCTCGATCGTCGCCAGAGGCTGTCTTACGCAGGATGGCGCTTGCATTCCGTTCCATAGGGCGTTTCATCGACCGCTCCGTTTGTGGCCTCTCTAAATCGACTTCTACCGCCGGGAGTGCGTTACCCGGCGCACCAAGAGCCCTCGAAACAAAGCCGACCGGCAGGGGTGCTGCCCGGTTTTGGGAACCGGGGAAGAGTACCGATGAAGCCCCATGAACCCAATCCGCGAAGGAGGCAAATCATCGTCTCATAATTACCTTTGTGCACAGTTAAAAAGAAAAACGGTAATACAACTATAGTCGTATTTGGAACCATGGTTCCAAAATAGGAATTACTTTCGTACTCTCAGTCCGGAGCTTGCGTCAGTAAGCTCGAACCGGCATGCTTTGGAAGCGATCTGCCGTCATTGTTCGGCTACTGCGTCTAGAGCGGTTTGAGAATCTCATCGAACTCTTCGTTTCTCAGCGCGCTTCCCAGACCACCCACAGAATCGAACCAGAGCATCGTCTTCGACGAAGGCAACTGCCTCGCAAGGAGCCGTCGCACGAACCATCAATTGTGCTCGCGTTGAAACTGCGCGACGAGCAGGTACGTCTACTTCTGCATGTCGCGGATGATGACGAGGACGGAAGTGAAAAGACTTCGCCGAACGGCGAATGAAGACTTGCACCATCCTGCTGCGCCACAGCGACTCATCCTCTTGATCCACGGCAGCACAATTTCAGGCTGGATCGTCTCGATGATCTTTAAGTCCGCAATGGTGCGCACGCAAAGCATGAAGCGGAATCCCTTTTGGGGCGGGTCTGACGCTCGTTTTGAACGCCGGCCCGAGTTGGAGAAGACTCCTCAGAGCCCACTTGTTTTCATCGCCTCTGCAAGAGCAGATGAACGAAAAATTCTCATTGCGCCGAGGCGAAATCCGTGTATCATAAGCTTGGATTTTCCCCCCACCGAGTTTCCAAATCCGGCAATCTTAGCGGTACGCTGGCATCGGTTTCCCTGCGGAGGGTCGCCGATTGCGCATGAAGCGTTGCCTAATAACTGCTAGGCTGTATTCGCGCTATGGTTTTCGGGCAGGGGAGGAATTATGACGCCGGTGATATCGAGGACTGCAACAGCGGCCCTCGTTCTGGGATTCGCCTCATTGATGGCGGCCCAACAAAGCAGTGTCAAGGACGCTGCAGTGGCTCCAGCGCCGAGTCCGGCGCCATTCCTGGGCGAGAAGAAAATCGCGCTTGTAATTGGAATCAGCGACTATCCGCAGGAAAGCGGATTTCCCAAGCTGCAGTTTGCTGCCAAGGATGCGCAGGATTTGGCCGCTGTGCTGCAGAACCAGGGGTACAAGATCATTCTCCTCACAGATGCCCACGCCATGAGGAGCTCGATCCGCAATGCGCTTCAGCAGGTGCACGATGAGCTCAACGAGGGCCGGGTGGGAACCAAGCCCAGCGGGACGACTTTGTTCGCGTTTTCAGGGCACGGCGGCGAAACGGGCACCGGCGCGAGCGTGCACCAATTCCTTGTAACGTACGACGCCACCGCTCAGGATCCTGAACCTGGTTATCCTCTCAAGGACATCACTGGTTCGCTCAACAGCGACGGCGCAGTTCGCGTGATGATGTTCATTGACGCCTGCCGCGACCAGACAGGCTCATCGAGCAAGGGAGCTCCTCCGCTTTCCAGCTTCAGCTTCAACCTGATGCAGGCGCAAGGAATCAAAACGCTCTTTTCGACGGCTCCGGGTAAGCAAAGCTATGAGGATGCCGAGGCAAAGAACGGCTATTTCACTCACTACCTTCTCGAGGGCCTCAATGGTGAGGCCGCAGATGCGAGCGGCCTGGTCACTTTCGACAGCCTGGCCAAGTGGGTGAGCCAGTCGCTTCAGAACGACCAGCACATCGATCAGGTGCCTTACTGGAACCAGAATGCCAGCGGAGATTTCTTTGTGGCGGGGCATCTTCTCAACAAGGACGCGCTGGTCGTCGGTGTCGACAGCTACAGCGATCACCCCATCCAGGGGGCGATCGCCGGCGCACAACAGGTCCAACAGAAGCTATACAGCGACGGTTTTCGTACGACCTTTCTGCCGGACGCCAAATCCGCTGATTTCAAAGACAAGTTGAGCGCATTTGCTAAGGACATCGGTCCTTCCGACGTGGCAGTCTTCTATTTCGCCGGCCAGGGCGGCATCGCCAGCGGCGTTCCGTTCCTCATGCCTGTGGACGCAAAACTGCCCACTCAAGCAGTTTCAGGTGTGTGGACGAGCCCGCCGCCGAACGCCATCTCTCTAGTGGACGTGTTGAACATCGTGAGCCAGAACCATCACGGCCCTAACGTCTACCTGCTCGACATGGGCCTTGCTCGTGCCAGCGAAGCCGATAAGCTCAAGGTGGCCTCATTGATGCACGATCAAACTCTCATTCTTTTGTGTTGCCGGCCTGGCCTCGATCCGCAGCGTACCCAGGACGGCTCACTTTTCTCCAAAACTGTCGTGTCGGTTCTGTCTCAACCCAACATGACGGCAGGTTATGCGGCTTCAAAAATCATCGCGGCGATCTTTAGCCAAACGGAGGGCGTGCAGTACGCAATTGAGGTCCCGATGCTGCCGGATCGGGTGTATCTCACGCCTTCTCAATAAACCTTGTGCGCGGGGACCCTCGCACAGAAACCAAAAGGAGCGTGTATGGGAAAGTATCTAGGTCGAATCGTGATCGCTACCTGTTTTGCTGCGTTGGTTTCAATGCCGCTGATGGCCAAGACGGTCAACACCAGCGGCACGCAGGCGCAGGCAAGCGCTCAAGACAAAAACGTCAACAGTGAAAGCGGGACGAATCAGCAGGGCCAAAAGTCGGTGGCGCCCCCCAGCAAGGGTGGACCGGCGACCAAGGGGCCTTTCGATTGTCACCTGCACGTGAACAACAGCACCGCGTGGTACGTGCAGTTCTACTTCAACGGCGACGCCGCCGGCGCCGTGGGCCCCTGGGGCGATCTGTACCCGAACATAACGGTGGGGACCGCGCAACTGTATGCTCGTGCAACTTTTGAAAACGGCACGGTGCTTACCTTCGGCCCGGTGAACTACCTGTGCACCGGAAACGACAACTCCTACACCTGGACACTGACCCCGTAGCAAGTCCGGCCGGCCCGCGTGCAGGAATGCAAAGAGGCGTCCGCTGAGGCGGGCGCCCTTTTGTTTTGAGCCGAGCGAGGGTCAGGATCGGAACCTGCCTGAAACTTCGCTGGTGGTCGAATTTGCCGGGTCGCGCACGGCATTTTCTCTTTGAACCCTAATCTTCGCTGTGCTAGGCTGGCCGTAACTTCCCCGGCTGGCGCAGCCAGCATCCCCTCGCGCTTCCCCCAAGAGAGCGAGACAGAGGTTCTCCCAATGGCTACTATGTCGCAAAGCGCTGTGGCGCAACCGTTCCGGCGAATCGCCGGGCGCGGCGGATGGCTGGACAAATACTTCTATTTCTCAATGTCGCTGCTGGTAGCCGCAATCGTGGTTTGGGGCTTCAGCCATACGGTCGAACAGAACCTTTTCCATGCTTCGCCTCCGCGGCCGCTGCTGCTGTGGTTTCACGGCGCCGTGTTCTCTGCGTGGGTGCTGTTCTTCATTCTTCAGTCGACGCTGGTGCGGACGCACAACGTGAAGTGGCACCGGTTCTTCGGATGGTTTGGCGCGGGGCTGGCCGCGGCGATGGTGGCGCTTGGCGTGACTACTTCAATCGTGATGGGGCGCTTCGATATCCATACCCTTCACGAGACGAGCGTCGACGCGTTTCTGATTATTCCCTGGTACGACATGGTTGCGTTTGCAACGCTTTTCAGCCTGGCTGTCTTCTGGCGGAAGAAATCCGAACTACACCGCCGGCTGATCTTCATCGCCACATGCGGCCTGCTCGACGCTGCGTTTGGCCGCATCGACTACATTTTCAATCACAATCTCTACTTCTGGTGCCTCGACGGGGTAATTCTTCTCGGCGTTGTGCGCGATCTCGTGGTGAACCGGCGCATTCACAAGGTGTACCTGGTCTCGCTGCCGGTGTTGATCGTGTGCCAGGTATTTGTCGTTCACACCTACGCGAGCGCTTCGGCCTGGTGGTTGAGGATTGCGGACGGGGTCCTCGGATAGCGCAAGGAATACGCCGAATTTCTGCTCTTCAGCAGCGTGTTGTGGCCATTTAGACTAGATAGGTTATGGCCACCTTGAAAGCCGTGCGCGGGACGCGGGATCTGCTGCCGCCGGAGACGGAGCTGTGGAACCGCATCGAGACGACGGCGCGAGCGGTCTTTGCCCGCTACAACTTCGGCGAGATTCAAACACCGATCTTCGAAGATACGACCCTCTTCGCGCGCAGCGTGGGCGAAGAGACCGACATTGTTTCGAAAGAAATGTTCACGTGGGAGGATCGCGCCCGCGCGCAATCGGAGAAGACGCAGTCGCTGACGCTGCGGCCGGAGAACACCGCCGGGGTTGTCCGCGCCTACATTGAACACGGGCTGGGCGAAAGCGGCCAGTTGCAAAAGCTCTATTACATCGGTCCGCAGTTCCGGCGCGAGCGGCCGCAGAAGGGCCGTTACCGGCAGTTCTGGCAAATCGGCGCCGAGGTGATCGGGCCGCCTTCGGCGGGCAGCGAGAGTCCGCTGCGCGACGCGGAAGTGCTGGAGATGCTGGCCACACTGCTCGACGAGCTGGGCATCAAAGGCTGGGCGCTGGAGCTGAATTCGGTTGGCTCGGCAGCCGACCGCGCGAAATACAACGACATACTGCGCGCAGCATTGATTCCTGTCGTCGGCCAGATATGCCAGGACTGCCAACGGCGTGCCGTCACCAATCCGCTGCGCGTGCTCGACTGCAAAGTGCCCGAGGATCAGCCGATCATCGAGACTCTGCCAAAGATCGGCGACTCGCTTGGCGAGGACTCGAAGGAACACTTCGCCGCAGTGACCGCGGCTCTGGATTCCGCCGGCGTGACCTACAAGCTGAACCAGAGGCTGGTGCGCGGGCTCGATTACTACACGCGGACGACATTCGAGTTCACACATGGGGGGTTAGGCGCGCAGAACGCGCTGCTCGGCGGCGGGCGCTACGACGGGTTGAGCGAGGCCATCGGCGGACCGAAGGCCCCCGGCATCGGCTTTGCGATCGGCCTCGACCGGCTGGTGCTGACGATTCAGGCTCAGAATCTCGCCCAAAAGGCTGCCCCAACGCAGGTGGTCGATGCGTATATCGCTCCGCTCGGAGAATCGCTCAACGCCGTCGCGCTCGTACTTGCTCGCGAACTGCGCCAGGCTGGTCTTCGCGTCGAGCTCGGCGACGGCAGCTTCCGCCTGAAGAAGTCGTTTGAAGCTGCCAACAAGATCGCCCGCCGCATCGTCATCCTCGGCGAAGATGAGCACCGATCCGGTATCCTGACGGTGAAGGACTTTGCTACAGGCGCACAAGTAAAGGTGCCTCGGGGCGAATTGGTGGAGTTCCTCAAAGGCTAAGCGGGCAGTACCCACGCCGAGATCGTCGTCTGTGCGGCTTCTCAGAAAGCCATTGCGCTGACCGGCATCCCGAACCGCAGATCCTTCGACTCCGGCCGCCGCGGCGACCTGCGCTCAGGGATGACAATTCTTTAGCAATAAAGGGACAGGATCGTGCTCGACTTTTTAGAGAATCTCGAACGAACCCACATGTGCGGCGAGCTGCGCGCCTCCGATGCCGGCAAGCAAGTGGTGCTGATGGGCTGGGTGAACCGGCGCCGCGACCATGGCAGCCTCATCTTCCTCGACGTCCGCGACCGCACGGGCATTGCGCAGGTGGTGCTGGATAAGGACCTGACGCCGGAGGGCCACGCGAAGGGCGAGCAGGTGCGGCCGGAGTATGTAGTGGCCGCTGTGGGCAAGGTGCGCCTGCGCGAAAAAGACGCTATCAATCCCAGGATGCCGACCGGCGAGATCGAGATCGAGGCCACTGAGCTGCGCGTTCTGAACGACGCGCGCCTGGCGCCGTTTTCGCCCTCCGAAGAGGCAATCCAGAACGAGGAAGTGCGGCTCAAGTATCGGTACATCGATCTGCGCCGGCCCGAGATGCAACACAATTTCAAGCTGCGTCACGAGATCACGCTGGCCATTCGCGAGAGCCTGAGCCAGCAGGGTTTCCTCGAGATCGAGACGCCGATCCTGACCAAGTCGACGCCCGAGGGCGCGCGCGATTTTCTTGTGCCCAGCCGCATCCATCCCGGCGAGTTCTACGCGCTGCCGCAGTCGCCGCAAATCTTCAAGCAGATCCTCATGATCTCGGGTTTCGACCGCTACTTCCAAATCGCCCGCTGCTTCCGCGACGAGGACCTGCGCGCCGACCGCCAGCTTGAGTTCACGCAGGTCGATCTGGAGATGAGCTTTCCGCAGCAGGAGATGGTCTTCAGCGTTGTGGAGCAGTTTATGAAGGCGGGCTTTGCCGCGGCGGGCATCGATCTGCCGATTCCCTTCCCGCGCATCAGCTACGACGAGTCGATGCGCCGGTACGGAACCGACAAGCCCGACCTGCGCCTGCCCGGACTGACCGACGTGCGTGCGGCATTCACCGAAGACGCGCTGGCCACGCTGCAGATCGACTCCGCCCTGCCGATTGTGGCGCTGCGCATACCCAGCGTGGGCGAGCTGAGCCGGAAAGAACGAGAGGAAAATCATCCGCTCTTCGACCTGAAGAAGGGCGCGAAGTTTATTGACGACTTCAAACGGCTGGCGAAGAGCTTTCCTGAGGCCGCCGCGAACGTGCGCGATTTGGCGGGCGCGGCCGATGCGGACTTTGTAATCATCGTGGCCGGCGATCCGGCGCATCATATCAAGGCCAGCGACACCAAGTTTCCGGGGCGGCTGAGCGAACGCGAGATCAATGTGTACGCGGCGGCGGGCAACTTCCGCGGGGAGCTGGCTAAGAAATATGCCGACCGGCACGGTGCTTTTCGCATCACCGACGAAGTCGTCCAAAATGCGGCGGCGCGGAGCACAGCGAGCGACCTGGCCGACGGGGCAATTGACGGGTCGGCGGCCTTTCATCCCATGTGGCTTACCGACTTCCCCATGTTCGAGTACGACCTGGCGACGGCGAAGTGGATGCCCGCGCACCATCCGTTTACTGCGCCTATCGAGGCCGACATGGCGAACCTCAAGAGCGATCCGGCCAGCGTGCGCGCCAATTGCTACGACCTGGCGATGAACGGGCTCGAGCTGGGTTCGGGATCGATTCGAATTCACCGCAAGGACGTGCAGCAGCAGATCTTCGCATCGCTGGGCATCAGCGACGAAGAGGCGCGGGCGCGGTTCGGGTTTTTCCTCGACGCGCTCGAGTACGGGACGCCTCCACACGGCGGCATCGCGCTGGGCATCGACCGCATTGTGATGCTGCTGGCCGGCGCGGCCAACCTGCGCGAGGTTATAGCCTTCCCAAAAACGGCGAAGGCCATGGACCTGATGGCCGAAGCGCCCACGCAGGTGAGCGAGCAGCAATTGAAGGAGCTGCACATTCGCGTGGCGCTGCGCAGCTGAACCGCAGGCGGTTTATACTCGAGCTCAAATTCCTCTTGATCGTCTTTCGCTCCGCTTGAGCCAGGAGCGCGCTGCACGCATGGGATTATCGTGTCGCCACAACTTGGGGACCGCGCCGCGTCTGTGGTATATTTTTCAAGGTGCGGAGGGCATTTTCTGCTCTCCGCAAGCCGCGCAAGATCGCCTCTGGCGCGGCTCTAAAAAACCCCGGACGCGTAGCTCAACTGGCAGAGCATTCGGCTCTTAACCGACAGGTTGAAGGTTCGATTCCTTCCGCGTCCACCATTCCCAATTAGAAGCGAATCAACTTCAAGGTCCTTCCCTTTCACTGCGTTCAAGGTCAGGATTTCGCCTGCGGGCTCGGACGCCCGCAAAGCGGCTCAAGTTCGATTCCTTCCGCGTCCACCATTCCTTTAAAAAACGAAAAAAGAGCTGAGGCCTCTGGACGGTTGATTCCCTGCTTGTATTGACAGCAGCGAAGGGCGTCGACTAATGTGCTTCAGAATACGTTTTCTCGATGGGCCGCATTCAAACCGGTCTGTGGGATGAGGGCCCCGATCAGCGTACTGTGGGCCCTCCGCGCAATTAAGACAAAGACAAAAGGGGAGAGGCAATGAGTTCAGACTCTGAGAACGGCATCCGCATAAGCCGCCGCGAAGCGCTGCTTTTTTCGGCAGCGGCGGGCATGGGAATTGCTCTGGCCAAAGACGCCCACGCTTCCGACAGCACAAAGACCGGCACTCATCAGGAACCCGGAAACTGCTCCACGCCACGCTCCGCCACTGCGAACACGCAGTACGGCAAGGTCCGCGGTTTTCTGGATGGCGGGGTGTTCACGTTCAAAGGCATTCCTTACGGCCAGGACACGGGCGGCGAGAATCGCTGGCTTCCGGCCAAGCCGCCGGTCCCCTGGAAAGATGAATATCCCGCGCTGATTTACGGCGCAAATTGCCCACAAAACCTCCATCCCTGGACGGCCATCGAGCAGACTTTCATTCAGGACTGGGACGACGGCTACCAGAACGAAGACATGCTCAAGCTGAACGTGTGGACGCCCAGCCTCACGGGCAAGCGGGCCGTGATGGTGTATTTCCACGGCGGAGGATACAGCTTCGGGTCGTCCTATGAGTTGCCTTCGCAGGAAGGCGCCCAGATGGCACGCTATCACGACGTTGTCTCAGTCACGGTCAACCATCGCCTCAACATTCTTGGCTTCTTCGAGGTATCCGAGATCGGCGGCTCCGCCTACGAGGATTCCGTCAACGTGGGCATGACCGACCTTGTCGCGTCGCTCCAATGGGTTCGTGAAAACATCGCGAACTTCGGCGGCGATCCCGACCGGGTGATGATCTACGGCCAGTCGGGCGGCGGATCGAAGGTGACCACACTGATGGGCATGCCGTCGGCCGCGGGACTTATCCATCGCGCCAGCGTGCAATCGGGCGGCGGCGGCAACATCCCCACCAAAGAGCAGCAACGAGAGGTCGCCCGGCAAGTGATGAAGGATCTTGGGCTGCAGCCGAATGATCTTGCATCGCTGCAGAAAATGGAGTGGTCGAAGCTGGTGGCTGCCGGAAACGCGGCCATTGCCAAGATCAATCCCCCGATTCGCGGCGCTGGTGGACCGTTTGCGCCGGGGCCGCCGCGCGCCGGCTGGTCGCCGTGCCTCGACGACAAGATCATCCACGTCCGGTCGTTCTTCGATGCAGCGCCAGACGCGTCGAAGAACGTGCCGGTGTTGCTCGGCTCAGTGAGCGAAGAAGGCAACCAGATGCGCTCCCGCCCCACCGAGGAAGAGTCGCATGCCAGCCTCGCCAAAACCTATGGCGACGACAAGGCAACCGCCATCATCGCCGCGTTAAAGAAGGCGTATCCGCACAAGCAAATCCAGACGCTTTCGTATATGTGCAGCGGCACTTTCGGGCTGAACGGCCTCGCCATGCGAAACAACATTGTCAAGATGGCCAGGTTGAAGCACGAGCAAAAGGGTGCGCCTGCCTACGCCTATTACTTCACGTGGCAATCTCCGATTTTGGATGGCGTTGCCGGCGCATGGCACACTGCCGAGCTTCAATTCTGCTTCGACAACACGAAGCGCTGCGAACAGGGCACCGGCAACACACCCGAGGCGCAGGCGCTGGCGAAGAAAATGGCGACTTCGTGGGCGAACTTCGCCAAGACAGGGAATCCCAGCCAGCCAGGCTTGACCTGGACGCCGACTGATCCAGACAGCAACAAAACGATGGTCTGGGACAACGAATGCCGCATCGTCAACGATCCAGAGGGAGAAGCAAGAAAGATCCTGTTGAGCTGAACCGCCTCAACCCATTGCGCCTGCTACCCACGAGCTGCATCACGCGGCTCTGGGCAGCGTGTGGTGTCTCCCATCACTGCAAGGGACCGCTGATTGCGTTAACCATAAGGGATGGCGGTGTGTTCGCGGCCGTCAAGGATCGGTCTTAGAGATAACTACCTTCTTTTGAGCAGCTTTTCTTAAAACCGCCCAGGCCGCTCTTCTCCTGGACCGATCCTCGCGGCCAATCGACACACGCCGGAGTTTCCTGATGACTTACCTTCGCGGTCGGAGCCGGCGCGATTTTCTCACGCAGTGCCTTGCGGGTGCAGTGGCATGTGGCGCGGGACCGGCATTGAAGGTTTCTGCAGAGCAATCTGCATTACCGGCAAAGTCTCGCGTCGTCGTCGCCCGCGACCCCATGCTTCGCGGCACGGGTACGGCCGTCGATCCTCGCCGTGTTGAGACGCTGCTCGATCGCGCGATGCAGGCACTGTTCGGGGGCGGCCACGCCGCGGCTACATCGCCCGAAAGCATCGTCGCTGCGTGGCGCCATGTTGTTGGCCCCAACGACACTGTCAGCCTGAAGGTGAACACACTCGGCGGCCGAGGCATCGCGACCAACATCGAGCTTGTTACCGCCATTTGCGAGCGCCTGCAGCAGGCCGGCGTCAAACCGGTCAACATCGTCGTCTGGGATCGCGACACGGAAGAAATGGAGCGCGCCGGCTTCCGCATCGCGATCGGCGGCGATCGCGTGCAGTGTTACGGAACCGATCGCGTGGGGTATGAGGACGATCTGGTGGCATGGGGTAACATAGGCAGCCGCCTCTCGAAGATCCTGACGCGGTCGTCAAGTGTGCTCATCAATCTGCCCGTGCTGAAGGACCATGACGGCGCAGGCGTGACTCTCGCGCTCAAAAACATGTACGGCACGATTCACAACCCCAACAAGTACCACCCCAACGGCTGCGACCCGTACATCGCGGACCTGAACATGCTGCCCGAGATTCGCTCGCGGATGAAGCTCACCATCTGCGACGCCACCACAGCCATGTACGAGGGCGGCCCGGGATTCAAGCCGGAACACAGTTGGAAGGCGAACAGCCTGCTGGTTTCAGAGGATCCTGTCGCGCTGGACTATACGGGCTGGCAGATGATCGAGCGCAAACGCGCGGAGATGGGACTGAAGACGCTCGAAGCCGAGCAGCGCGCGCCGCATTACATTGCCACGGCTGCCGACCAGGATCATCGGCTGGGCCATTGCGACCCGGGCCGCATCGTGGTCGTTGAGGCATAAGCCTGCCGCCGGGAGGTGCAAGATGAAATTCAATTACCCAGCAACCGAAAACACAATGGGCGCGTCGCTCGATCGCCGCTCGTTCCTGAAGTGTGCACTGGCCTCCGGAGCAGCGCTTGGCACGGGCGCGCTGGCCGAACCCGGCGCCGCGGCTCCGGTCGCATCGGGTGCGTCGACGCAGAGCGACGAGCAATTCACCTTTGAAGCGCGCTTCTATGAGAAGCTTGACAGCCGCAAGATTCGTTGCAAGCTTTGTCCCCGCGAGTGCATCGTTGGCGACAAGGAGCGTGGCTACTGCGGCGTCCGCGAGAATCGCGGCGGCACCTATTACACGCTCGTTCACTCGCGCGTCTGCGCCGCGCACGTCGATCCCGTTGAGAAGAAACCGCTCTTCCACTACCTGCCCGGCACAACGGCGTTTTCCATCGCCACGGCCGGGTGCAATGTGAACTGCAAGTTCTGCCAGAACTGGGACATTTCGCAGTCGCGGCCCGAAGAGATTCCCGCCGAATATATCTCGCCGCACCAGGCGGCCGAGATCGCGCGCCAGTATAACTGCCCGACCATCGCCTACACCTACAGCGAGCCGGTGGTCTTTGCCGAGTACCTGATGGACACCGCCGACGCCGGCCACGCAGCGGGCGTGCGCAGCATTGTGGTTTCAAACGGCTACATGCAGCACGACGCGCTCGAGCAGGCCTACGGCAAGGTGGACGCGGTGAAGATCGATCTGAAGGCATTCGCGGATTCGTTCTATGCGAAGGTCGTCACCGGCCAACTGAAACCTGTGCTGGAAACGCTCGTCACTCTGCGCAAGATGGGCAAATGGACCGAGATCGTCTACCTTGTCATTCCCACACTCAACGACGATGACACGGGGTTCCGCGGCCTGGCGCAGTGGATCAAGGCCAACCTCGGTCCCGACGTTCCGCTGCACTTTACGCAATTCCATCCCGAATATCTGCTCAGGAATCTGCCCATCACGCCCGTGGCGACGCTCGATCGCGCCAAGGCCATCGCCGATGCCGAGGGCCTGCACTACGTCTACATCGGCAACGTGCCTGGGCATCCCGCGCAAAACACCTATTGCCCGCAGTGCCGCAACATGCTGGTTGAGCGCCTCGGCTTCACGGCGAGCAAGATGCTCATCCGCAAGGACTCGACTTGCCCGTTTTGCGGGCACCATATCCCTGGAATCTGGCACGTTTGATCGTGCCTGGGAGGTCGTGACCCATGAAGCTTCGAAGGAGATACCCCATGGCTTGGATGATGACGCAATGCATCGCACTCCTGGTCACCGCGCCTATCCTGCATGTTCGCGCTGCGGCCGGCCCGGCAGAGCAGTTGAAAGTGAGGCCGGCCGCCGTCGCGGGCGCATTCTATCCCGCCGATCCGAAGGAACTGTCGACCATGATCGACGACATGCTGGCGAAGGCTACGCCGGGGCCCGTCGATGGCGAGATCCTGGCCGCAGTATCGCCGCATGCCGGTTACCCGTATTCAGGCCCCGTGGCTGCGTGGACCTATGCCGCGTTGAAGGGACACAAGTATGCGCGCGTCGTGGTTATTGCGCCTTCGCACTATGTGGGCTTCGGCTTTACTTCGGTGTACGACGGTGATGCGTATACGACGCCGCTGGGCACCATCCCCGTCGACAAGGAGTTTGCGCGGCGGCTCGCGAAGATGAACTCGACGATTGAACTCTCCGACAAGGGCCACCAGGCGACCGCCGATGCGCCCGAGCACTCGGTGGAAGTCGAGTTGCCCTGGCTGCAAACAGTTTTGGGCCACTTTGAGCTGGTTCCGATCGTGATGGGCGACCAGAGCTACGAGAGTAGCCGCGCGCTCGGAGTCGCCCTGGCCAAAATGCTCCGCAACGAGCATGACACGCTGGTGCTGGCCAGCAGCGACCTTTCGCACTACCACACCTACGATCAGGCGGAGACCATCGACCACAAGACGCTGCACGCGCTTGAGGCGTGGGACTACCTGAGCATGTCGCGCAACTTCGAGACTCGCGTGTGGGAGGCGTGCGGCGGTGCGCCCATTGTTGCCGCGATGATTTATGCCGAGCGGGTTGGGGCGAACAAGGCCGAAGTGCTCAGGTACGCAAACTCCGGCGACGTGACCAGCGACCGCACGCGCGTGGTGGGCTACAGCGCCGATCTCTTCGTTAAATCTGCGCATGCGGCCGGCGCGGCGCCGGCGTTCTCGCTAACGGATCAGGAAAAGACCGAGTTGCTCGACCTGGCGCGAAAGTCCGCGGAGTACGCGGTCCATACCAGACAGCTCTACGATCCCGGGGCGGGCACGAGCGAAACGCTGAGCCGCGAGTATGGCGCCTTTGTCACGCTCACAGAAAGCGGCGTTCTGCGCGGTTGCATCGGTTACACCTCGCCCTCGAAGCCGCTTTACATGACGGTACGCGATACTGCGGCCTACGCGGCGCTCAGGGATCCCCGGTTCCAGCCGGTTTCCGTTGCGGAGTTATCGTCGCTTGCATACGAGATCTCGGTGCTGTCGCCGATGCGGCGCGTGACGGACGTGGAGCAAATCAAGGTGGGCCGCGACGGTCTGCTGATGAAGAACGGCGACAGCGAAGGCTTGCTGCTGCCGCAGGTTCCCGTGGAGCAGAAGTGGGACCGGCTGACTTTCCTTGAGCAGACCTGCGCCAAGGCCGGCATGGACCGCAATTGCTGGAAGGACGAAAACACCGACATCTTCCGCTTTACAGCGGTGGTGTTCAGCGAGAAGGACAAGGATCAAGGGACCAAGGGAACAAGGGAATAGGAAACCTTGGTCAGCAGGCAGCGGTGTGCGTCCGGACAAAGGCCGCCCGCGTAGCCAAAAGCACCGCCGCTGCATTGATCGCTGCGGCGAGCCACGCCGTCGGCCAGAAACCGAACACAGGAATCAGGAACGTGCTCAATGCCAGCGCGCCGGCACAGCCGCCAATTAGATCGATGGCGTAGAGCAAGCCCAGGCCTGAGCGTCGACGGCGATCGTGCATGAAGATTCCCGCCGCAATAACAAATTGATAGCCACCCAGCATGCCGGCGAGAGCGGCCAGCGCGGGAAAGACCAGCTGGGCTGCGATCCACGTTGCAACTCCCGAGGAGGCGCCGCTGATCAGCGTAATAGCGATCATGAGTGCCGGAGCCGCAAGTGTAAGCAGAAGCTGCACGCCCATTAACCTCCAGCCGCTGGGCGCGTCGCGCCGCATCGCCACCCAGCTGCCGAGCGCGATGCCCGCCATGAACAGGCCGATGAGAATTGCCAGCTCGGTGTAGACGTAGCCGTACACCGCCTGAAAGCCGAGAAGCAGAAAGATTTGGAGGGCCATCAGCGTGAAACCCGTCGCAGCGACGCACGAGCCGGCGGCCGCGCGCCCGCGGCGTTCACGGCCCGGAAGCAACGCAAGCACGCCAACGCACACAAGCAGCACCAGCGCCACTGCCTCTCCGATCGTGCGGAATTTGACCTGCTCCGCGGCACGAAGCCAATCGGCGTAGCCGGATTTGAATTGCGCGCTCCACAACACGACGTCAAAGGCATAGGCGATGGGCGCAAAGTCGCGATTGACCGGCGTTGTGGCCGTGGGCGCAAGATCCGTTTCGACCTGCTGCATGCGGTCGGGCGTCATCCGAAAGGGGATGAAATACTCGCGCACATACTGCGTAGCAAGCCGCCGCTCGCGCAGGCGTGCGACCAGCACCTGTGGATCGGTCGTCAGCACGCCGGGCTGCACCGCGGCGAAGAAGTGGATGGTGTCGCCGGGAATGGCCGCCTGGTAAGGAAACACCTCGCCGAGTGTGCGGCGGATCGACTGCAGGAACGCGGCGAGATCGGGGCTGATCGTCTCCTCTGACGAACGCAGCTCGATGGCCACAAGCCCGCCCGGCAAAAGGTGTGCGCGCGCGAGGCGGAAGAACTCCACGGTGTAGAAGCGGTTCAATTGCGCCGTTTGCGGGTCGGGCACGTCGACCAGGATGGCATCAAATCTGTCGCTGGTTGTTGTGAGGAATCGTCGGCCGTCTTCGAGATGCAGGTTTACACGCGGATCGGAAGCGAAGACCGCTGTCTGCGCGGGGAAGAACTGGCGCGCCATGGCGATCAGCGCGGGGTCGAGTTCCACGTAGTCCAGGCGCTCGACGGTCGGATGCTTGAGCGCCTCGGCCACGCCGCCGTTGACGCCGCCGCCGATGAGGAGCACGCGCTTGGGCGCCGTGTGCTCGAGCAGTGCGTAGTGGACCGCCTCCTCGGCTGCGGCCGGATCGGGCGCATTGGCAAGGATCGCGCCGTTTTCGTACAGGCTGCGGATCGAGCCTGTATCCCACCCCAACGATGAGGACTTGTCGCTGGGGACCCCGGCGCCGTCCTCGCCCGTCTCCGTCACGGTGAGGTTGCCGTAGATGGTGTCGCGTGAGGCGATGACGTGAAAGCCGCGCCACAGGCGAGCGCGGGCAGACGCGTCCCACTGCGGGGCGAGCCAAATGAACAGCGGAATCGCGGCCAGAACCGCCGCCGCGGCCAATACCGCAACCTGTGCGCGGCGCAGGCGAAGGACGAGCGCCGCGGCCAGGCAAAGGTTGATCAGGCCGACGATGACAGCAATCTGAAAGGCATTGCAGAAGCGCACGAAGACGATGCTGGCGAGGATTCCGCCAAGCGCCGAGCCGGCGGCTTCGACCAGATAGGCCGAGCTTGCGGCTGTGCGCGGGGTGAGCCCACTCTCGCTCTCGGCCATGCGTGCGGCAGCGACGAAGAGCGCGCCCGATGCGAAGCAAAACACGCTGAGGCATGCGAGCGAAGTGAGGAGCATGGGCACCGGTCCGACGAGTTCGCCGGGCACGGTTTGGAAGAACGATTTCGCGCCGCGCAGCGCCCAGATCGTCGCGGGCAGGCTTACGGCGAGGAGGCATTCAAGCGCGGCGGCGGCGAGGCGCGGCTTGTCTTGCCCGATCCGAAGTGCGCTCGTAAGGCCGCTCCCAACCGCGGTCCAGAGGAGCCAGGTGGCCAGCAGGATGCCGAGCGCGATCTCGTTGCCGTTGAAGACCTGGATCAGCTCGCGCATGAGCACGATCTGTCCGACCACGGCGGTGAATCCGCAAAGCGCAAGCGCCGCATGCGAGCCGAGGGCGCACGCGCCTGCCACTTTTGCCGGCGATTCTGGATTTTCAGGTTTCACTGGAAGGAAATTAGAGGCTGGTGGCGCCGGAAATGCAAGGACCGCCAATATAGCGACGCCGCGGAAGGAAAAGGCTTCAGGGCCAGCAGCCGCGGAACATCGACATATTATTTTCAACGACTTGCAGCGATGAATCAGGGTGGGAAGAAAATATGGTGCGCCCGGAGAGATTCGAACTCCCGACCTAACGCTCCGGAGGCGTTCGCTCTATCCAGCTGAGCTACGGGCGCGCTCTTCTAGAATAACGCAACTCGAACTGAGTAAGGCGACGCGGGCGGTAGCGGGTGTTGAATCGATCAGGGGGCCACCCGCCCGTGTGCGAGCAATTTGCTCGGTTAACTCGTTCATATCGTCCATCGCTTCGTCGCTCACGCCCTTCATTCTTTTCCGCCGCTCCTCTCTGTACTGGTTCTCTCGTTGCCTCGATGGTTGCTTTCCAACCCCAATTTCACGTTCGTGGTTCATGATGGAGGCCGCAAGATCCTTGACCTTTGCGTCGGTTCCTAGGTTCTTGCCGATGGCCGCGATGGCCTTGTCGGCTGAGTCGGTTTGTGCATAAAAGAGAAGAAGAAGAAGGCTCCTCATCGCGGTATCCTCGTGCTCGGCTTTGAGTCGCTCCAAGACTGATGGCAGCCAGACCTCTGTCTTCAGGGGCAAAAGCGCGACCTGCAGACACTGAGCTTGATCTAGCCGATAGGCGTGCTCAGGAAGGAAAACCTGAAACTTTGGATCGTCGAGCATATGCAGTGCAGCAGGGGTCACGTTTGCACCTTTTACAGCAAGAGCATGGATTTCGAGCAAATACTGGTGGCTCTCAAAGTCCGCAAGATCCACCCGCGTGAAAGCGCGCACCGCAAGTTCCTGATCTTCGAGCGACTGAGAGAGGGAGAGCAGCAGATCACAGCCGTCCGCGAAGAAGAAGGTCGGGTTGCCCGGGTCTGCCAGTTCGTTCCGAAGGAGAGGCAATTCCACCTCTGGGTGGCCTTTCACCTCATTCCAGAATGAATCCATCTCCTTCGATTTGTTCTCGCGCACCTGATTTGTGACCTTACTGGGCGAAAAGCTGTAGATTGCCTGCACTCGGGCGTGCATCGCGGACTGTGTCGCAAGCTGTTGAGCAAAGCATTGCGACCCGAGAGTGAATGCGAAAATCCCCGATGCGGCGGCAAACTTCCGCTCAATTTTCCCCATGTATTTCCTCTCAAATGCTTTCAACACGTTTCAAGGATATCTCCAGATCTTGCCTTGATCATTTGTGTTCGAACTGAGGTTTTGAACTCGCCATCGGAACTGCGGCTCTCGACCATCCGTTAGAGCTGAAGCCCGCATTTCTCTTGCAGCAATTACGGCGGTCGGGGATGAATCCCTGGCCTGCCAGTCATGCCCTGATACGAAGCCGTGATTCCCGTCGGACAGCAACGCGGCCGAGCCAAGCAAAAGCAAACAGCGTGAGGCCGCCAACCCAGGCGCCGAGCGAGAACGACTGCGGAAGGTAAAGCGCGATGACGACGCCGCCGGAGACGAGGATGGCGCACAAGAAAATGAACATGCGTATGCCATAGAGAAACACAAACGGAAGATAGTGGGCTCCGAGCAGGATCAAGAACGCGGGATAAAACAGGTTCAATCGAAACTCGGTGACAGGAATAAGCAGAAGCATGGTCACCGGCAGAGTAAAGGCGATCTGCATTCCAAGTTTGCTCCACGGGTTGCCTTTTGTGGGCGAGCGAGGCCCGCCGGTCAAACGCAGCAGCAATAGGGTGAGCGGGAAGATGAAGAAGCCGCCGACTACAAGGGTCAATATCGCCGCACGCGGGGTGCTCCACGTTGCGAGAGCGGCCGACGCGAGCCAGATTGCCGACGAGACCAGTTGACCCCAAAAACCGCCGATGAAGACCGTACGTACGTGGCGTTGAGCGTCCTCGACGAGCATATTCGGTCCTCCAAAGATCAGGGTGAGAGAGGCTCAGGTAGTCTAACTTGGGCGGGGGAGATTCTGACTAAGCAGTTACGCAGGGGTTGGGCCGGGAGTTCCAGGGGCGGAAGAATGCCCGCTGCGGGACCGAAGAAAAAGGTCCCGCCGGGCCGTGGCATCGGAGCGGACGCCTGAGAGATCAGGCTCAATTAAGAGATCTGGCTAAAAGTGGTGGGAGAGAGTGGCGATCACCGTGTAGTCGGAGAAGAATGCGTCTCCGTTGGTGATGCTGAACTGAGTCTCGGGCACGCTTGGCGGCCGGTCGCGGAAGATGGCCCATGGGCCGTTCACTGAGAGCGTGTCTCTCTTGTAGTTGAACATCAGGCCGGGGTCGAAAGAGAAGATGAATCCGGGCCGACGGAAGCCATCGCTGGCGCCGATCAGGTCGTGCACCGGAACACCTTCTCCGCGAATGCCGGCGCTGAATGCCAACCCTCTAAGCGCTTTCGCTTTCGGAACCATCTGCACAATTCCGGCACGGTAGAGGTACTGGTCGGTCGACGAAATCACGCCTTGTCCGGGCTGCGTGCGGAAGGAGTTCACTCCATCGGTATCGGCCGGGCTGGCCAGGTAGTTTCCCTGGGCATACACGGTTGCCGTGTGCCAAAGCGCCTGATACGCTTGCGAACCGACGCTGAAGGCCCATTCGCCATCGCCCGGCTGGAGGGACGGATCGGCCGTTGCGATTACAGTTTGGCCCTTCAGGAGCGCAGCCCCGGTAGCATTGTCTTTTCCGGTGGGCAATTTGATCTGCGCGTTCAGGGCAATATTCCCGCCGTGTTCTGTAGGAGGGCGGAACAGCCAGGACTCAACGCCGACGGTGATGTCGCCCACACCGCTGACCCTGAAGATGCCTGTTGGAGGGTAGATTTGATCGCGCGAGCCGTTGAATATCGGTATGTCGCCGATGATGCTCCATCGATGTGATAACTGGTACTGGAAGGCAACATCGAAGATATTCTGGTGGTTCTCCACCGCACTAGGCCGGGGAATTTCCTTGCTGCCCTGGAAGTATTTGTTCGAGTTGAAGACGCGATAGCCAATATCGACGGTGAGGTTGTGGATCCAGCTGCTCCCGCCGGGCGAAGCCTCGGCGCCGCCGCCGGTAATCAGCTCGTCGAAGGACCGCTGGTTGCTGTGCGCGGCCACGCATCCCTGCGCGCAGGCCCATGGGCCCCCGAAAGCAACGAGGGCAAGGGCGAGGGGCAGGACTTTGCTGTTGATGAAAGACATGGTTGACCTCCTGAAATGTATTTCCTGATTCAACCCCTGGGGAAAATGGGATTTGAATCGCAAAACTGCTCAATGAGTCACGAGATTACGCAACTGCGAAACGGTTGTCCTCAACCTTTGGATGGGGAACTGTTTCAATCCCCGCTCCAAAGGGGATCGAAACCCGAAGCCTGCTGACGGGTAGCGGGCATCCGCGCTACTTACGCAGACTTGCCCGCGGGGGCCCCGGGGCGGGTGGCCAGCCCGGGAAGAACGCCAAAGGACCGGGTTCGGGCGGTATTCGCGTCGGAGGCACGGGCCGCGAGATCGACCGGCTCCGGTTGTAATCCACAAGCGTCCACAGGGGTGTCTTTCGTTGACTCGGGGCTGTTTTTCCAGTATTCTTAAGGTCTTGCGCGGTGTTGCGCCTGCGGTTTACGTGTGCGCGTCCCCCAACGGGTGGTCAACGTCGATGGGGTGATCAGTGCTCACCCGGACCGTTCTGGTGGAGGCCAAAGCCTTGTTGAGGCAGGCTCTTCCGGAGCAGGCCACCGGCTGCGGGACCCGGGAGAACGTGGTCCGGCGCAGCCAGGGTTCCGATGAGAACCAACTCCCGCAGCTTCTCACCCGAACAGGTCTGTTTGGCAGTGGGTTGATTTTGAGGCCCGTGCGCTTTATGCGCGGGCAAATGCGCTGTGCGCAAGGGTTTCTGCAGCGAAATTTACCTGAAGCGCAGGAAGTTTTAGCCGGCGCGGGCAGTTTTTGGAGAGTAAGAGAGATGGCGACCTTTATTCCGAGCGGCAAGGATATCAGCCGCAAATGGTATGTGGTGGACGCGAGCGGGCAGACGCTGGGGCGCCTTGCGACCAAAGCCGCGATGGTGCTGAGCGGCAAAACGAATCCGAAGTATGTGCCGTACATCGACATGGGCGATCACGTGATCGTGATCAATGCCGAGAAGGTTCGCCTGACGGGCCTCAAGGATCAGAAGAAGGTTTACCGGCGCTATACGGGCTTTCCGGGCGGGCTGCGCGAGGAGTCGTTTACGCGGCTCGTGAACCGCAAGCCGGAGAAGATTCTGGAAGAGGCGATCAAGGGCATGCTGCCCAAGACCAAGATGGGCCGCGCGATGGGATCGAAGCTGAAGGTGTACCGCGGCGACAAGCATCCCCACACGGCGCAGAAGCCGGTTGTTTTGTGAGGCACATGACTAAGGACGTAGGGACTAGGGAAGACAAGGCTGAAAGCTGAAAGCTGACGGCTGAGAGCTAAGAGGAAACGAATGGCAGAGGATCTGGTTCAGTATTACGGGACGGGGCGGCGCAAGTCGTCGATCGCGCGCGTCTTTCTTCGTCCCGGCACGGGCGAGTGGAAGGTAAACGGCAAGAAGTTCGAAGAGCACTTTGTGACCGAGCAGCAGCGCGTGTCAGCCAAGCGCACGCTGGTGGTGGCGGAGATGGCGGCGAACTTCGACGTAGTGACCACGGTGAGCGGCGGCGGTGTTGCGGCGCAGGCCGACGCAGTGAAGATGGGCGTGGCCCGCGCCTTGATTGAGTTCAACCCTGAGCTGCGAAAGACGCTCAAGGCGGAAGGATTGCTGACCCGCGATGCGCGCGTGAAAGAGCGCAAGAAGTACGGGCAGAAGGGCGCGAGGAAGCGGTTCCAGTTCTCGAAGCGCTAGGCGCTTCGAAGGGATCAGGTTTCAGGGTTCAGGGATCAGTTGGCGCATCGCCGTTCTGGTCTCTGACTGCTGTTCTCTGATCTCTGGTTTTACAAATCTCCCCGCAAGGGGAATGAATCCGGGCGCAGGCATCGACCACCCGGATGCAGTCCACAAAGGAGGACCATTGGCCACCATCACCATGAAGGAATTGCTCGAAGCGGGTGTTCACTTCGGGCATCAGACCAAGCGCTGGAATCCGCGGATGAAGGAATACATCTTCGGCGAGCGCAACGGTATTTACATCATCGACCTGCAAAAGACGCTCAAGCTGTTCAAGGAAGCGTCGAAATTCGTAACCGAGCTGTGCGCCGGCGGCAAGACGATCCTGTTTGTGGGCACCAAGCGCCAGGCCCAGGACGCGATTGCCGAAGAAGCCACACGCGCGGGCATGCCGTATGTGAACCAGCGCTGGCTGGGCGGCCTGCTCACCAACTGGGTAACAGTGCAGAAGTCGGTGAAGCGCCTTCAGGAATTGGATGAGATGGCCGTGGACGGCCGCTACGACCTGCTGACCAAAAAGGAAGTCATCAAGCTGGAGCGCGAGCGCAAGCACCTGCAGGCCAACCTGGCCGGCATCAAGAACATGAAGCGCCTGCCCGACGCGCTCTTCGTCGTCGACTCGAACAACGAGACGATCGCGGTGAAGGAAGCGCGCAAGCTGGGCGTGCCCGTGGTTGCGGTGGTGGATACCAACTGCGATCCCACAGTGGTTGACTACGTGATTCCCGGCAACGACGACGCGCTGCGCGCGATTCGCCTGTTCACTTCGAAGATTGCGGACTCGGCGGCCGAGGGCGTAAACCTGCTGGGCGATAAGGCCTTCACTGAAGAGCCGGCCGAGCCCGCGGCGACCGAAGCGGGCGAAGAGAGCGTAGAGAGCGCGGAGATTTCGGCCGAGGCCACGCCGGTCGAGGAAGTTGACCTGGATGCGGCACTGGGCGGCGGCATCCGCAAGGCGCCTGCCGCAGTTGCGGCGCTGCTGGAAGAGGAAGAAGTGGCGGAGGGCGGCAAGTAGCCTTAAGGCGGGAAACCATGCACTGATTCACGAGAGCGTGGCCGCCAGCTCGAACGGCCACGCTTTTCTTATGCCGGAAATTCTTCGGCGTGCAACACAAATCTGAATTTGTGATTGATATGGATGATGATGGCCCGTTGAGGCCAGGGAAAAAGAGAGATGACTACTGTGAGTGAAAAGATTGATGCGAAATTGGTGAAGGAGCTCCGCGAGAAATCGGGCGCGCCCATGGGCGACTGCCTGAAGGCTCTGCAGGAGACGAAAGGAAACATCGAGGATGCTTTTGTGGTACTGCGCAAGCGGGGCATGGCCTCGGCGCAGAAGAAGGCCTCGCGCGTGACCAACGAGGGCGCGGTGGGCAGCTACATTCATGCCGGCGGAAAGATTGCGGTGCTGGTGGAGCTGAACTGCGAGAGCGATTTTGTTGCCCGTACCGAGGACTTCCAGGAGCTGCTGAAGGATGTGGCGATGCACATCGCGGCCAGCGATCCGCGCTATGTGAAGCCGGAGGACGTGACCATCGAGGACCTGGAGCGCGAAAAGGAGATCTATCGCGCGCAAGCCGCGGCGACGGGCAAGCCGGCCCCGGTGATCGAGAAGATCGTGGACGGCAAGATGGCGAAGTTCTACGAAGAGGTGTGCCTGCTGGAGCAGCCGTTCATCAAGGACCAGGCCATCAGCGTAAAGGAGTTGATTGCGCAGAAGGTGGGCAAGCTGGGCGAGAACATCACGGTGCGGCGGTTCGCGCGCTTCAAGGTGGGCGCGGCTGATTGGACGGTGGCGCAGACCAAGCCGGTGGAAGCGGCGGCTGAGTAAGCCCGCACCGGGAGCAAAGTTTAAGGGGCAATCCGCACAAGCGGACTGCCCCTTTTGTTTTGGGCCGAAGACCGACGACTTACGGCAGGTAATAGCGGAGCGAGGTGAAGATCATGCTGTCGTCGCCGTGGGCGCCGTTGCCGGGGTTGGCCGTGCCGCCTGCGCCTGACCACAGATCGCGGCGGAACAAGCTGTACTGGATGCCTTGACGCAGCCGTCCCTTCGGGCTGTTATGGATGTTCCACCAGTAGCCGGCGGTGAACTCCTGCACATCCTTGTTGCTGCCGCCGCAGTTGGCTGGGGCAATGGCCGCGGCGCCTCCGGCTGCTGCGGTCCCGTTGAAGGTCTCGGCCAGGCAGCCCGACATGTTCGTGCTGCGGGTGCCGTAGCCAATCTGCGTGGTCCCGTTGAGCACGTAGTCGCGAGCCAGATAGTCGCCGCCATAGTTGAAGTACATGTTGAAGTTCGGGCTGGGATTCAGCTCGATTGTGCTGAGAGCGGAGAATCCGTGAATGGGAGAGATGGTTGCATTCGGGCGCAGGGTGACGTCGGCAATGGTGGAGGAGCCGTAGCGGCCGACGCCCTGACCCCAGAGTCCCTTGAGGCCGATCGTGACTTTCTTGGTGGCAAGCGGTGCGCGGAAGCCTCCGCCGATGCCGGCGCCTGTGGCCGTGGCGTTATAGGGGCTGCCTGAGGTGGGATAGATGCGGTCGCGGAAGTTGCGATCGATGCCGAACAACTCCCAGTGGCCCCAGCCGGGCTCCACAGCTATCTTCACAACGAAATCCGGAGTGTAGTTGAACGAGTAGTTGGCGTTCAGGTTGTAGAGTCCGCCGCCGGTTCCGGTTGACCCAAATAACTCATTGGTCGGGAGGCCCTGGCCGGATGGGTTCAGCATCTCGGCGTTTTCAACGGAAGCGCCCAGGAAGAAGGTCTTGCCGAAGTCCTTGGACACGCGGAAGCTGTATTGCCGCCCCCAGACAAAGCCGGCTTCGTACTGTGCGTCGATGGTGGACGGCAGAACCTCGGTGCCACGCGTCAAGCCTGCCGTAGTTTCGGTCGCCAGCGACCAACCCTGGCCGCCGGAGAAGTCCCAGCCGCTGGTGGTCTTGGCGTCGGCCCACAATTGGCGCTGGCGCAAGGTGTAGCTGTTCGATTGGTTGTTGTTGGAGGTGACTCCGGCGCTCAGCCAGTCCATCTCATAGTAGCCCGTAAGCGTAAACGAGGGCAGCTTGCCAACTGCCTTAAGGGCAAGGCGCGACTGACGGCCTGAACCAAAGAACTCGCTCAATTGCGACGCGTCGGAGTTGGCCAGCGGAACGCCAGTGAACGGCGTATTGATGTCGCCGCCCGTGGCGCCCTGGCGCCACACTGTTTCTGCCGCCAGGAAGCTGCCCGTCGGCGAGAGCGTGATGCCTTTGAAGTGAAGGACGTCTGGACTGTTGATCGCTTTCTTGATGCTTGTCGTCTCGTCGGAGACCGTGGTGGCGAGCGAAACGGCGTTGGCCTTGAGGTCGCTCACCGTGCTTTGCAGCGTTGTGACCGCCGCCGCATTCTCGGTGTATACCTGCTGCTGCGCCTGCGCGTCAGCTTCGGCCTTGGCGGCGGCAGCCTGCGCATCGGTGGCGGTCTGCTGCGCTTGCTTCAGTTGCTCATCCTTCGTGGCCAGGTCGGCCTTCAGGCTGTCGATCTGCCCCTGGAATTCGGTGCGCAGGGATTGAATCTGCTCTTCAACCGTGGGACCAGCCGGAGCCTTCCTGGCTGCGGCGTGCTTCTTGGCCGGAGCCTTCGAACTGCCGGTTTGCGCATAAGAAACAACGAGACTGGCTGCCAGAAGTGCCGCGGCAGCCGATTTCACTGTCAGTTTCATTCGGGCCTCTCTTTTGCTCTTGGAATCGGGTTGGAAGTTGGCAGCGCCTGCGTACACAGCGAACGCAACTCTTTCGTGCACTTCAGGTGCATGGATGAATTGGAAAATCTGCGGAATCCCATCGGCGCGCAAATTAGGGGAGCCGTTACGGAAGGAGTTTCGCTCCGGCGAAAACTCCTTCTCTCGTTCCGCATCCAAGACTCGCAGAGCAAGATTAAGATTTGACGAATTCACGCAGAATTCACAGTTGTTTTGAAGGCGCAGTTTTTGCGCGATGGAAGAGAGGAAGAAATCTAAATTCTATTCACACAGGCTTCGCTTTTTTGCCGCGATCCGTTGCGAATACGGTCTTACGGGTGCGGCGCCTGCGATGAGCCAGATGCGTCCGCAGTTTGCCCGCCTGCACTGAGCAGGTTGGCGAGAATGCGGTAGGCTCCCGGCACCAGCTCGGGGAATTGCCGGTAGAGCGCGTATGCAACATATATATAGGTGCCCTTGCCGCGATGCGCGACCAGCAGACCGCCGCGTTGAGGGTCCTGCCCGGGATCGGCGGTCTCGGTGAGCGCCGAGTAGCCGGGGTCCCAGTGATCGAGGAATCCGTGGCCGCGCTCTTCGAACCACCCTTCGAAATCGGCGGAGGTAATTCTGTTGGGCCAGGTCAACAGCGGGTTCGAAGGATCGAGCAGCTTCACCTGCGCCTGCTCGTCGACGACGCGCTCAGGGAAGCGGCCCATCGCGACCGGCAACTGCGCAGGGAACGTGTTGCTCTGGTATTGAACGACAAAGGTTCCGCCCCGCTCAACGAACTGCTCGAGGCGCGCCTCAGCCGCTGCAAGCGCGGGCCGCGTGGAATACGCGCGAATGCCGGCAACCAGAACGTTCCACTGAGAGAGATCGCCGGTGGCAAGCTCGTCGTCGGTAACGAGATGGGTCGTGATGCCCAGCGCCTGGATCGCATCGGGCACTGTGTCGCCGGTTCCCATCACGTAGCCGACGCGCAGTCCCGGCGCCACTTTCACGTCGACCTTGCGCGCGCGAAGTTCGGCTGGCTGGTACTGGTTATAAGGTCGCAAGCCCGGATACCCGATGCTCTGCCAGCCGATCGCGTAGTCTTTGCCGCCTGTGTGCGCCACGGCCTCGATCGCGTAGGCGCGGGCCGCAACGTCGCCTGTAGTTGAGACCGAAAATACCAGCGGCTCGGTGTCGCCGGCGCTTTTCAGATGGAATCCACGCTGAGCGGGATCGGCGTGCCAGCCCTCGGGCAGCTTCAGATCGACAGACCCCTCCGCTGCGTGGTCGGCATGTACCGTGACACGGACGGGAAGCGGCGATCCATCGAGCGGCAGAATTCGCGCCTCCGGCTCGACGCGCACGCCGACACCCGGCGTGACCACAAGCGGCTCGTACACGCCGCCCACACCTGTGACGCGCGCCAGGGTTTGCACCACCATGCCGAGACGGATGGGGACGCCGTCGAACGTGAACTCGGCCCACGCGGCGAGTGGATAGGGCGCGAAGGAGCGCTCGCGCCAGGCCTCGTTGGAGACGTCGTAGTATGGCTGTTCCGTGGTGGGACGCCTGAAGTGCGGCTCCGTGGGCGCGGCGTCGGCGGGAACGTGCACGTGGAAGGTGCGGTCGCCGACAGGCGCGCCTGTGGCCGCGATCGCTCCGTTTGCATCGTCAATCTTCCAAGGAGAGCCATCGGAGCTTTCAAGCCACACGCGGGTCAGGCGCACGTCGCCGAGGCTGGTGAATAAATGCACGTGCACGCCGAACTCTTCGCCGGGCCACACGCTGCGCGCAGTTTCATCCGCCGATGCACCGCGGCTGCCTCCGGAGCCTTGGCCGCCGCTGCCGCTGGAAGTGAAGGCAACCACGTCCACGCCGAGCAGATCCCTGAGCGCCTCCTGGAATTGCGCGATCTTCTCGCCGAGTTCGAGCTCGAGGCCAGCTTTGGTTTCGGCGTCCAGATCGCTCGCCTTGACGCGCGCGTCAAGATCGAGCGTCTCACGGTAGATCGGCGCGAGCTTGTACGCGGCGTCGATTCCGCTTTGGTTTTTGCAGTCGCTCGTGAATGCGGTGAGGGCGGTGTCGATTTTGCTCAGACCCTCGGTAAGCCATGCGGGCGGCTTGCTGCCTGCCAGGCGTGCGAGGCCGGCGAAGCCGATGTCGATTTTGACCCTTGAATTGTTGAAGAGGCTCGCGTCGCCCGCGCCGCTTTGTGCGCCCGCGGCCGAAGGCGCGACGGCCCACAAGTGATAGCTCGCGGAGTCCGTGTTGCTCAACGCAGGGTTGGCGCCGCCATTCTGCGACTTCTGTTCGCCCCACCCCTCGCGCGCGACCTGCACGTAGGTGCGGCCCAGCGCCGAGTCCCACGTGCCCACCGGAATCGTGACGTCGGCCGGCAATTGGCCCTCGACCCACTCGCCGGTGACGTAATTGTGGAAGCGCGCCGGCGCCCACTTTCCCGTCGCGTAGTCGAGCATTTGCCCGTTGGTGATGGGCGCAAACGGCGTGCGCGAATAGACCGCCAGCGGCTGCCACGGCTCCAGGCCGGCGCCTCCGTCCTTCACCGGCCGCAATTGCTCCGGAAAGACCTTGGGGTCGTCCGCGACCTTGAATGCTTCCTGCGCAATCTCGCCCGAGACCTGGTGCTGGCCGTGGCCGTCACTCACCCCGCCCACAAAGGTGGAGACGATCACTTGCGGGCGCACCGTGCGCACCGCAAGCAGGGCGTCGTAAAGCACGCGCTGATGGCCCCACTTTTGAAACGCCTCTTCCTGCGTTTTTGAGAAGCCGTAGTCCGCCTCGGTGCCCCAAAGTTGCCGCGCGCCGTAGTACTCGTCGGCCTTCAGTAGCTCGTTAGTGCGGATCAGGCCCAGCGCATCGTCGCTCTCGGCCGACATTGCGTTCTGCCCGCCCTCGCCGCGCGTGAGCGTGAGCAGCGTGACGCGCGCTCCCAGCCCGCGCGACAAATACGTCATCAGCGCGCCATCTTCATCGTCAGGATGCGGCACGATCACAAGCACGCTTGCGGTTGTGCCCAGCCGTTTGAGCGTTTGCTCAAGGTCCGCCGCGCCGCGGTCCTCGGGCAACGGGAGCGCGCTTGCTGCGGGCTCCGGCAGCGGAACCTGGTCGAGTTCGGATGCGGGCGAAACTTGCGGCGCCTGTTGCGCGCGGAGAGTTGCGCTGTCGGCGGCAACGAGCAGCGCTGCCAGCGCGGCGCCAAGCGCGATTGGACACAGTTTTCGGGGAAAGAAAATCATCAAGGTCAGTGTACAATCTGGCGCGCGTTGTCAGCGCCGGCACAGCTGGGGCAGCCGGATGCGCCGGTCGGAACAAGCTTCGTTCGCCGCCAATCTACCGCCAGTCGTCGCGCGCGTTGGCCAGGCCCTCGTTCATCGCGGCGTCGAAGCCGGTGCTCTTCTTGATAAAGATCTCGCTGAAATGACGGTCCTGGCGTAGAAGGATGGCCTGCAGGCGCACCAGCTCGAGAAGCGCCAGAAACAAGGCGATGAGCGCGCGCTCAGAACGCGTGTGGCTCAAGAGGCGCCGCAACGCCACGGGCCTGTCTTCCATGGTCAGCCGGCGCGTGAGGAACTGGATCATCTGGCCCACCGTGACCGTGTCCTCCTCGACGTCAAGGATGGGGCGATTGCGCGCGCGATCAATGACGCCGCGGAAGACTCGAACCAGGTCGGTGGTGTCGGCGGCGATCTCCGGCTCCGCGCCGGTGTCTTCGCGGAACTCGCGCACTCCGGGGTTGGTCCACGTGGCGGCCTCGAGCATCTGCTTGTCATGCAGCATCTGCGCGGCGTTCTTGAAGCGCTCGTGCTCCAGCAGGCGCTCCACCAGCTCGCGCCGCGGATCTTCAGCCTGCTCTTCAGGCCCGGCCGGCGCGCGCGGCAGCAGCATCTTGCTCTTGATGTGTATGAGCAGCGCCGCGGTGTAGATGAAGTCGCCGGCTACGTCCATGTCGCTGGCGCGCAGGCGGTCGACGTAGGCGAGGAACTGCGCCGTGATTTCGGCGATGGGAATGTCGTAAATATCAATGTCCTGCTTGCGGATCAGGTCGAGCAGCAGGTCGAGCGGACCGTCGTACACCTGGCTCACGATGACGGAGAAGGGCGACTGCTCGGCGTCTTCGCCGCGGGCCTTGAGCGCCGCGGCAACCTTCTCCGCAGTGGTGGGCTCGGCGGCGGGCTTGGCGTCTAAGGGGAGCGTCGGTGCAGGCTCTGGAGCAGGAGTTGCCCGAGCGGCGGGGGCAGGATCGAGCGAAGGATCAGACGAGAGCGCAGGCGGGGATTCGGGATCAGGCGCGTGGGCTTGCGCGGCTTCTCGAGTGGGAGCCGATGCAATTTCCTCGGGAGGCTGAACTTCCACTGCCGGAACCGGGAGCTTCTCCTCACTGCTCGGAGCAGACGCCGCCTCCCGGTGTAGCTCGACCGCAGGTTTCTCGGATTGTGGGGAAGTTTTTGTCAACGCAATCTCTTCGTCTTCGTGCTCGTTAAACCCAACGGCTTCGCTCGCTGCATTCGTCCGTCGGCCGGCGTTATGCTCAGATGCGGCCGCAATGGCAGTTTCTGAAGCAGCGGAAATACTCTCAACCCCCGGAAAACCCCGGAACAACATCCCTCGGGGCCTAAAGGCCCGCGTCGTTCTGTTCCGTTCACGGCACGACTGAAGTCGTGCCCTTTCAAAGCGTCAATCTCGTTGACCGACCCGACGCTTCCGTCTTCGCGGCCCGGTTCCGCGCCGCTTTCAACTTTTCCGTTGCGGCGAAAGAGCCCTAATCCGGAGCGGATTCCACCCAACGCCAACTCGAACGCCCAACGCCACCACGGGACTTTCTCTTCCGTCACTTGCACTTTCCTGGCCCGACCAACATCTCTTGCTTCCCGCGGTTCGTTCCTTCCCATCCGTCCTGGCGCGTTGCCGCGTTTGTCTCACGCGCGCGCGACGGTCGTCAACGTCATTTGCATCGCCTCGCGAACCTGGATCATGGTCTGCTCGGCGCGGACTGCGGCACGGCACGAGCCTTCGTTCAGAATCTCTTTGGCCTGATCGCGAGTGAAGCTGGCCCTGCGCTGCTGGATGGGGTTGAGCACCTGGACCAGCGCGTCGGCAGCCCAGCCCTTGCACTCGATGCAGCCAATTCCAGCCGAGCGGCAGCCTTCGTACACCTTCGCCATCGTCTCTGGCGTCGAGAAGACCTTGTGCAGGTCGCCCACCGGGCACTTGTCGGGATCGCCAGGGTCGGTGCGGCGAACGCGCGCCGGATCGGTAACCATGGTTTTCAGTTTCTGACGCACCACCGGTTCCGGATCGCTCATCAGGATCGTGTTGCCGTAGCTCTTCGACATCTTGCGACCGTCGGTGCCGGGCAGCTTGGGCGAGGGCGTGAGCAGCACCTTCGGCTCGGGCAGGACTTCGCGGCCACCGAGTTGATAGAACTGGTTGAAACGGCGCGCCACTTCTCGCGTGAGCTCGACGTGCGCCTGCTGATCCTGTCCCACGGGAACAAAGTCGGCCTGGTAGATCAGAATGTCCGCGGCCATCAGCACGGGATAGCCGAGGAACCCGTAGGTGGTCAGGTCTTTGCTGGAGAGGTTCTCCTGCATTTCCTTGTAGCTGGGCACGCGCTCCAGCCAGCCGAGCGGAGTGCTCATGCCTAGAAGCAGCGCCAACTCGGCGTGTTGGCGTACGCGGCTCTGCAAAAAGAGCACGGTCTTCGCAGGGTCGAGCCCGGCGGCGAGATAGTCGAGCATCACCTCGACGGTGTTGGGCGCGATCTGGCTTGGGTCTGCGTAGTCCGTCGTCAGCGCGTGCCAGTCGGCGATGAAGAAGTAACAGTCGTACCAGGCAACCTCGTCATTTTGCAATTTGACCCAGTTGGCCAGCGCGCCCATGTAGTTGCCCAGGTGCAGCTTTCCCGTGGGGCGCATGCCGCTGAGCACGCGCGGCCGCGGCGCACCGGCGTCTTTGGCTGGCGATTGCTCCGCGCCGGGCTGGTGCGATGAATGGCTCGTTAAAGGCATCCTGCGGTTCAATTCTCCGGGCGGCGTTCAGAAAAAGACCGCCGCCCTTTCTCGAGGGAAAATGATCAAAAAAACCTCTTTCCATTGTAGCGGGAGCGGATTGGGAGGGTGCCTTCTCTAAATACTCATCAGGGCCGTGAAGATCAAGCCAATCGAAGGGCCAACGAGCAGCCTGAGAATGAAGCCGCCCACGAGGATCATTAGCACCCAGCTGATCCAGCCGCCGATGCGGTCATATTGCTGCACCACGTTATACGGAAGCATGTTGCGCACCACCCGGCTTCCGTCGAGTGGAGGAATCGGCAACAGATTAAAGAAGAACAGCGACAGGTTGACCTCAATCGCCAGAAGCGCCAGCAGGACGGGAGGCTGCAATCCACTGCCAAGGGCCAGACCTCCAGTCAGGTTCGCGCGCACCACGGCGCGCCCTCCGGGAACGGCAATACAAATGACGGCCAAAGTGGCAAACGCTACCCCCACCAGCACGAGATTCGAGACCGGCCCGGCCAGTGTGACGAGGTTGTCGTCGCGCACAATCTTGCGGAAGTTGCGTGTGATGACCGGCGTGGGTTTCGCCCAGCCGATGAGGAACCCGCTGAAGAAACTGAATCCGATGAACGGTCCGAAGATGGCAAGCGCTGGAATCAGCAGTGTGCCAATCGGGTCCATGTGGTACATGGGGTTCAGCGTGATGCGCCCCTGAAGCCGCGCCGTCTGATCGCCCAGCCGCGAGGCCATCCACGCATGTGCGCACTCATGAAAGCTTAGCGAGAACAACAGCAAAACAAATTCGAAGATGCCAATGACCAAGGCCGTGGTCTGCAAACGATCTCTCCGGGACTCAAAGATTCAGCGTAGCATGGCGCGCCCGCTGCGATTTTTTGGCCGACGGTGCAGCCGCGTGAATCGCCGCTCAGCTCTCGATGTACTCCCAGAACGAATCGGCGAGATCGGCGCCGAGCTCCGTGGTCATGCGCCGGGCGGCGCGCTCGGCTTCTTCCATCAGTCCGTGCAGGTAGTCGCGCGAGCGGGATATGGCGGCCACGCCCAGTGTCGCCGACTGCCAGGTGACGGCTTCGTCGAGCTCCGCCACCGAGACGTTGAAGCCCTGCCGCAACTGGTCCTTGAGCGAGCGAACCACCTGCCGCCTGTCTTTGAGCGACTGGGCGTGCTCGATGCGAATCTCGAGGGTCAGTTGCGCCACCGGCATACGGGTAAGGAAATGACAGGGACAGTGTAAGGCGGTTGTGGGCGGGCGGGGCAAGTTTTTCTTTTTGGTCTAAGGAGGGGTGGGGATCGGGACGCCTTACTCCGCGACCCGCGCCAGCTGCTCGGCTGTCGGACGGGGCGTGAACGCGCTCACCAATACCAGCGCGGCGACCGCAACAAAGAGCGCGGGAAAGATGGCGTTGCGCTGCGCTAGGATCGGCGGGATTAGCGCTTCCCGAAGCTCCTGTGCAGCCGAAACTTCTGCAGTTTAGTTTGATCCCTCCGGGTTCCGCCTTACAAAGCGGTCATAAACCCAGAGCAGCCCGGCCGTCGCCACACCCACTCCAGTTACCGGCCACCAGATGAGTCCGGGTCGATGGAGAACTTCACCGAAGTGATGAATCAGGAACCCTCCAAACCATCCGCCGACGAGCGACCCAATTCCAATGGGTAGAAAGGCAAAGCCCATAAACGTTCCCTGCTGCCCTGCGGGTGCGAGATGCGAGATGTATTCGTAGTAGCGTGGCTGCTGCGTGATTTCGCCTATCGCTACTACGATCAAAGTTGCCACGGCCATGGCGACGCTGGGATGCAGAATGAGCAGGATCCAGGCCAAGCCTGAGATCAGAGTACCCAGCGTGATGCCGCGAAACAAAGGTATTTTTTGCGTGAGGATACTTACCGCCATCTGGAGCGCGATAACCGTGAGTGAGTCCCACATAAGCAGCATCTCAGTATTGCTATTCGGGTTCACGTATCCATGGATATAGATAGGAAGGATGATGAATTCCTGCCAGAATGCAATGTAATAACCCGAGAAGATGATCAGAAACAGCATGAAGCGCCAATTCGACGTGACGCTGAGGAAGTTCCTGGCAACCTGGCCGAGGCTTTCGGTTTGCGCCTCGCCCTTGCGGCGGGGCTCCTTAAACAGGAGCAAGACGGCGAAGAACATGACAAAGACACTCAATGCCGCCATGCCAAAGACCTTCTCAACGCTGAGATGCTGGTGTACCCATCCGGCCAGAAAAGGCCCCGCGGCCCCGCCAATGTTCACCACCGTGTAGTAGATGGAGTAGCCAATGGAGCGCACACCTTCCTTGGAAGCGCGGGCAGTGGTCCCAACGACGCAAGGTTTCACGAGAGCGATGCCGAAGGCCGGAAGCATCAGGATCAGCGTCACCAGCACAACCAGAGGCATGGAATTGCGAACAGGAGCGAGCCACGGCGAACCAATGGAGCCCAGAAGGAAGTATGAAGTGGCCAAAATCAGGTAAGCCAGCGACAGCGCCCGGCGAAAACCCATCCGATCTGCGAGAGCTCCACCGAACGCAGCCAGAAACCACACGAACCCGCCAAACAATCCCGCCAAGCTGCTGGCCTGCTCGACGCCGAAATTAAGGCTCTCGTGCAGATATCGGGGCAGCGAGGCAAACGCCGCGTAGTAGGACAGCCGCTCGAAGAGCTCACTTATGTTGGCAACCCAGAACGGCCGCTCAAACCCTGTGCGAATTTCGTGGAAGCGTTTGGAAAAGGTCAAGGCGGCTCCTGAGTTCTCGTGTGCCGACATCCGTGTTTTGCGTCTCTATCAATCTCGCGAGCGGCCGGCGACCAGGTAGTCGGCCTTGGTCTTCACGCGCAGGGTGCGATGAATGGCCACCGCCAGCAGCATTACGGCAATCGCAACCAGGACAACGATATAGAGTGCAGACATTCGCGGGCTTCCTCGGCGCGGTCGTAGATTGAATGCAGTGTATCGGATGGCGCGGTACGCCCCACACAGGTATCTCTCAAGACAACCAATGCATCAAAAGTAATGATGTGCCGGTTGACGCGCCGCTCGACTGGAGCTACTCTCGCAATACCGGATTTGGTACGCGACCCCAACCCGCGGTTCGGCAAGGCAGCCCAGCAGATGGACCCCGGCGTGCTTTGCGTTCTTCGCCTCCCTTTCAAAATTGCCGTTTGCCTCGTAGCGCCCTGCCGGGGCGCGCGTCCGCGAATATCGCCGCTTAATCGGCCGGCTCTCGCGTACGCTGCGCCAACTGCCGATAACTTACCTGCCAACTCTCCTGCAGCAGCCCAGCGCGGCCGCTGCCGGACAACTTTCATTCGCCGTCCTGGAGGACATAGAGACCATTGAAGATTGCCCTGGAGATTACACCTAACCTTGAGCCCCTGTTCGGGACCCGCGATGAAAACCTGAGGCTGATGGAAGACTCGCTCGGCGTTCGCATCGATCTTCGCTCCGACGCCGTGCACGTAGAAGGCTCTGAAGAGAGCGTCGCCCGCATTCAAAGCATCTTTCAGGATTTCGAAACGCTGCGGCGCCAGGGCATCCATCCCCACAACGGCGAGCTGAACGGCATGCTGCGCCTTGTGGTGGCCGATCCCTCTGCCACGCTGCGCTCCGTAGCCGAGGCCGGCAAGCAGCGCTCGGCGGGCATCAAGCGCCTGGTGCAGCCGCGCTCGCTCAACCAGCGCCGCTACGTTGAGGCCATCGAGCAGAACGACATGGTCTTCAGCGTCGGCCCTGCCGGCACCGGCAAAACCTATCTCGCCGTGGCCATGGCCGTGGCCGCCTATCATGCCAAGCGCATCGGCCGCATCGTGCTGGTGCGTCCCGCGGTCGAGGCCGGCGAGCGGCTGGGCTTTTTGCCGGGCACGCTGCAGGAGAAGGTCGACCCCTACCTGCGCCCGCTTTACGACGCTCTCTACGACCTGCTCGATCCCGACCGCGTGGACAAGATGCTCGAAAAGAACATCATCGAGGTGGCGCCGCTGGCCTTCATGCGCGGCCGCACGCTCAATGACGCCTTCATCATCATGGACGAGGCGCAGAACACGACCGTCGAGCAGATGAAGATGTTTTTGACGCGCATGGGCAACAACTCCAAGGCAGTCATCACCGGCGACATCACGCAGATCGACTTGCCCAACCCGCGCAAGTCCGGCCTGCTCGACGCCATCAACGTGCTTAACGGCGTGGAAGGCATCGTCTTCTGCCACTTCGAGGAGTGCGACGTCGTCCGCCACCCCCTGGTGCAGCGGATCGTGCGCGCGTACGAAAGCTCCAAGCCGCAGCAGCAGCAGTTACCGCTTTCGATGGGCGATGCGATTCAAGTGGGAGATCAAGAGAGCGGAGACCGCCAGGAAGGGCAGGCGGTGCAGGCAGCGAAGCCGCAGTAGACCCGCCCTTCGCGTATTATCGAATCAGATCCGAAGCCGCGCTGGCCGCGCTTCGCACGATGATTCTCCTTGACCCAGAATTGGAGCCTGACCCTTCGCCGCACGGGCGAGGGACATCCACGCGCGCGCTTGCCCACTATCTTGCTCAGGCCCAGGCCGCCGTCCGGCTGCGTGGCCAGGCGACGGTGCTGCTCACCACCGACGCAACTCTCCGCGATTTGAACAAGCGCTTTCGCGGCAAAGACAAGCCGACCGACGTACTTTCTTTCCCCGCCACAAATCTCGTCCAAAACCAGGAAAAAAGCGCCGGAGATGTGGCGATCAGCGTGGAGACCGCACGCCGCCAGGCCGCCGAACAAGGCCACCCTCTCGCCGCGGAGCTCAAGGTGCTCATTCTCCACGGCCTGCTGCATCTCGCAGGCTACGATCACGAATCGGACACGGGCCAGATGCATCGCCGCGAGCGCCAACTGCGCGCGCGGCTTGGCCTGCCGCAGGGGCTCATCGAGCGGGCCAGGCCAAAGTCCACTAGGAAACGGAGCCGCAAGCCATGACGCCGCTCGAGATCGCCGCTCTCGCCGCGCTCATTGGGGTGGCTACGCTGGCCTCCTACATCCAGCGCGTCTACTCCGAGTACGGCAAGATTCTGAGCCGCGAGGTGCAGGAGAATCTTGACGCGTGGGAGGTGCGCATCGAGCCGCATCTTGGCCTGAGCCGCGAGCACGCCGCCCTCTGCGCCTCGGTGCTCAAGCAGCTCGCGCTCGGCATCATCGCTCTTGGCTTAGGCGCGCTGCTGTTCATCCGACCCACGCACCCCGGTCCGCCTTCGACTCTTGAAATCGCCCAGGCCATTCTCGCCGTGGTGCTCGTGGTCGTGTTCGCGTACCAGCTCATTCCCTCGCTGCTCTTCAACCGCACGCGTGGCCACTGGGTTAGCGGCCTGCTCTGGCCCATCCGGCTGCTGCTCTGGCTCGTCACGCCGGTTACGGTCTTCATCCGGTTCTTCTTCTCCGTCGCCGCGCTGGCCGAGGCTCCGGCTGGCCCTGAAGAAGAGGCTCTCGCGCCCGGCGTCGAAGCTCTTATCGAAGCCGGCGAAGAGGAAGGCATCCTGGAGCAGAGCGACCGCGAGCTGGTGCGCTCCGCTGTCGAATTCGGCGACATGCTTGTGCGCGAAGTGATGACGCCTCGCCCGGAGATCTTCGCCGTCCCCGAATCCACCACGATCGAGAGCTTCCTCGAGATGCTGCGCAAGGAAAATTACTCGCGCGTGCCCGTCTACTCCGGCTCGCTCGACGACATCAAGGGCCTCGCCTTTGCCCACGACCTGCTGCAGATCGCCGATGAGGAAGCCCGAACGCGCAGCGTCGCCACGATTCTGCACCCGGCCGCCTTCGTGCCTGAGACCAAGCGCGGCTACGAACTGCTGCGCGAGATGCAGCGGGAGAAGCAGCACATGCGCATCGTGATCGACGAATACGGCGCCGTGTCAGGCCTCGTCACGATCGAGGATTTGCTGGAGCAGATCGTCGGCAACATTCGCGACGAGCACGAGACCGATACGCTGAAAGAGGAGCCGCAGCGCGAGCCTTCGGGTTCGTGGCTCGTGCCGGGCAGCTTTCCCGCGGATCAGCTCGGCGACCTGATTGGCGAGCCAGTGGAGATGGACGAACCCTACGAAGCCACCACGCTTGGCGGCCTGGTAAGCGAGATCGCCGGCCGCATTCCCAAGGGCGGCGAAACGGTCTCGCTCGATCCGCTCGGCCTGCGCGTCGAAATCGTTGCCTCCACCGGCCGCCACATTGAGCGCCTTCGCGTCTTTCCGCCAACGTCGCGGCTGCCGTTCCCGAAGGACGCATAGACTCCGACAACATGCCGCGCGGCCTCCGTCGATACCGCGGCCGGCGAGAGTGTTTAGAATCCAATTGAAAATCAAATCGCCGGAGGCGCATGTGGCCAATAATTCTCTCACCCGTCGTGAATTTGTACGGGCAACAGCGGGGGCGGCGGCGCTAACCGCAGCGCCACGCGCGATCATGGCGAGCGCCGCGGAAGTTCCATCTCGCCGCATTCACGTGTGGGAGAAGCAGGAGATCAAGCTCACGTGCGAGCGGAGCTATCCGAACCCGTACACTGCCGTCACGGTCTGGGTCGATCTCACCGGCCCCGGCTACAACAAGCGTGTATACGGCTTCTGGAACGGCGAAAAGGAATTCTCGGTGCGCGTGGTTGCCACCGCGCCCGGCACGTGGCGCTGGCGCAGCGGCTCTGAGCCCGCTGACGAGGGACTCGCCGGAAAGACCGGCACATTCGAGGCTGTCGACTGGACCGATACCGAAAAACAATTGAACCCACTTCGCCGCGGTTTTCTTCGCTCCACGCCGAACCATCACGCGCTTGAGACCGCCGACGGCACGCCGTTCTTCGTGTTGGGCGATACGTGGTATTCCGTGGGCACCAATCGTTTTCGCTGGTACGACGACGACCAGGAGCGGCCCATCGGCCCCACGGCGGGCTTCAAGGATTACGTTCGATTCCGCAAGGCGCAGGGCTACAACTGGGTCAACGTGATCGCCGCGTTCCCCAACTGGGAGACCGACGGTCTGCCTTATCACATCGTGATGAACGATGCGGAGCGCACGACGGTGCGCTCGGCGTGGCTCGAGTTCGGCACGGGCAGCGCGAAGAACATGGACAACGAGGGCGGCCGCCCGTTTTTGTTCCCGGGCCGCGTGCCCGGCTATGAGCAGGTCTTCCCCGATGTCGACCGCATCAATCCCGAATACTTCAAGGCCATCGACCGCAAGATCGACTACCTGAACGCGAACGGCTTCATCCCCTTCATTGAGGTGTCGCGCCGCGACGCGAGCGAGTTGTGGAAGAAGTATTACTCCTGGCCTGAGTCGTACGCACGATTCATCCAATATGTCTGGTCGAGATACCAGGCCAACAACACGGTACTCAGCCCCATTCATCTCGACATTATCCAGGAGAGCATCACAGTTCCGGATTTCATGAGTGCCATCGATCTGGTGTTGAAGAAATACGGACCGCCGCCCTTCGGCACGCTGCTCTCGGCGAATGCGAATCCCTCAACGCTCGCGAATTGGGGCGAGGACTCGTGGGTCACGCTCCACCAGATCGGCAACAAACGCGAGCACGAGTACTACTGGTACCTGACGGAGATCTTTCGCGACGCGCATCCGCGGCCCGCGCTGAATGGCGAGCCGTATTATGCGGGCTACTTCGACGCGCGCGGCCAGAACGGCGGGTACAAATACGGCGCCAAGGGTGGTACGGCGCTTGACGATCAGTATGTGCGCTCATCCATGTATGGCAGCTTTCTTTCGGGCGGGCTCGCGGGCCACGTGTACGGCGCCGAGGGCATCTGGGGCGCAGACATTGAGCCTTCTGCGCCAACGAAGATGTGGGACGCGTTCCAGTGGAAATCCGGTGCGCAGATGAAACACCTGCGCACGTTTGCGTTATCAATTGGCAAGCGTTATCAGGAGCTTGTGCCCGATACGGGCTACGTGGTTCCCAACGCCACGCCAGTTTTGAAGGGCTTCGAAGGATGGGCCTACGCGGCGCGAACTCCCGATCAGAACATCTTCCTCGTCTATTTCGAGAAGGGCTGCCCAAAGAGCCTGGTGCGCGGCGCGCGCGTTGTGAGCCTGTATCGCGCGCAGTGGTTCGATCCGCGCGAGGGCACATGGGCCGACGTGGGCAATGGAGCAGTCACGGCGGACAACATCGGCGAGATCGAGCTGCCCGATTTTCCGGGCGACGCGGATTGGGGACTGAGCCTTGTCTATCAGGGGCCCGCTGAGATACCGAAGCATTTTTAGCGCCCTGGTGGGATGAATGGCTCGCGGGTCACGGCGCCTGCTCGGGAAATGATGCTCACGCGGAGCGTTTCTTCCAGGCCCGCCACTGTTCGGCCGTCATCTCCCAAATCTCCGAGGGCAGGCGGCCGGAAACGTAGTCTTTTTCGATGACGCCGACGAGACGCATGCGGTGCTTCTCTGAGATACGGCGCGAAGCGGTGTTGGCTCGGGCTTTGGCCACGCGCAGCACCTTGAACCCCAGCGTTCCGAACCAGAAGTCATTGGCCCACGCGCAGGCCTCGCTCATCAGCCCCTGCCCCTGCCACTCTGGGCCCAGCCAGAATCCGCGATTGTCCTCGTCACCGTGCCTCAAATGAATAATGCCGATCACCTGCCCGGGCTTGGTCCTGAGCCGCAGCGTCCAAACCCATTCGTCTTTCCGATGCATCGCCGGCAGAGCGATGTCGCGAATGAATTGCAGCGCGCCATCCTCCGGGTACGGCCACGGCACGGACTTGAGCATGTATCGCACAATCTCCCATTGCGGAAAGATCTTCTGTATCTGCGCTGCGTCGCGCATTTCCAGCGGGCGCAGGATGAGCCTCTCGGTTTTGCCGTTCGGGATCATGGGCCGATGATACCAACGGTGCGGAGCCGCACTGCAAAAAAGGGGTGGCGACGATGGTCCCACCGCTCTCACAAATTCGTGCGGCCCTGCGCCGTCGTTTGTCTCGCGCGTTCAGATCCCCTTGCGGCTCTGCGCGCGAATGGTTTTGATTTCCGCTGCCGGTATGTGCAGGAACTTGAGAAACTCCTCGTGCTCCTCCGGCGCCGACCGCTCGAATTCCGTGTGCCAGCGGTGCATCTGCTCGTCGCTGAGCCCGCAGGCCTTCATGATGGCAACCCACTTTTGCTTCGTGATCATTTGTTCTCTCCTTAGGCTCCTGTGGCTCAGCAGCTTCAGGATCGCCGCCTGATGCTCGCGGAGGGTCCTGATTTCGCCGTCCAACTCCATCAGCCGCCGTTGCAGCACTGCCGCCGCATCGCCGGCCGGGCGATCGAGGATGGCGCGAATGTCGGCCAGCCTGAGGCCCGCGTCGCGGTAAGCGCGAATCTCGAGCAGCCGCTTGAGATCGCGCTCGCCGTAGAAGCGATAGTTGCCTGCGCTACGATCCGCAACGCGCATCAGCCCGATCGATTCGTAGTAGAGGAGCGCGGTCCGGCTGAGGCCGGCGCGCCGGGCGAGTTTGCTCACTGTCCACATGGTCTACTCCAAGGGTCAACCCTATAGTTATAGACAGGTCAAGCGGGCTTTTGAAAAATACTCGAAACGGTTTGAGAGACTATAGGACTGGGGAAACGAGGAGCGGAGTGGCCAGGCAAAAAGCAAGCGGCGCAAGCGGGGCGCGGCGCGACGGACGAGAAAGCTTCGGCCTCTCGCCGGCTGACTTGCGCACGCTGCGCGCACTCAAAACGCCGGCGCGCATCCAGAAGTTTATTGACGCGCTCACGTACCAGTACGCGGACACAGCATGGTCGCCGGCGCATGTTCTGCGCGAGCGCAAGGGCCATTGCCTCGAAGGCGCGATTCTGGCCGCCGCGGCCCTCCGCGTCAACGGCCATCCGCCGCTGCTCATGGATCTTGAAGCAGTGCGCGACGACGACCACGTGGTAGCCGTTTTTCGCGAGCGCAGCCTTTGGGGAGGCATCGCCAAGTCAAACTTCGCGGGGCTGCGTTTCCGCGCGCCCGTCTACCGCACCCTGCGCGAGCTGGCGCTCAGTTACTTTGAGAACTACTACAACCTGCGTGGCGAGCGCACTCTGCGCGCCTATTCGCAGCCGGTGAATCTGGCGCGCCTCGACCGCTGTCGTTGGATGACCTCTGAAGAAGATGTGTGGTGCGTACCCGAGGCTCTCATCGCTGCGCGGCATTACCCGATCCTCCCCCACACGGTCGCTCGTGCGCTTCCGCGCCTCGACCGCCGCAGCTTTGAAGCCGGCAAGCATGGCTGGCTGAGGCACTGAAGAAACACGTGCACGATTGAAACTCGAACGCGCACCGATCTGCCTGCTGCCGCCGCAATCGACTCCCTGTTCTCCGCTCCCTGCAACCATTACACTCAATCAGGAGCCGCACAGCGCGTGAAATCCGGATTCGTCGCCATCCTGGGTCGCCCCAACGTGGGCAAAAGCACCCTTCTCAACGCTCTCACCGGCGAGAAGGTGGCTATTGTCACGCCCAAGCCGCAGACCACGCGCAATCGCATCATTGGCGTGCTGGAAGTGCCCGCGCGCAAGGGCGTCCATCCGGCAGCGCAGATCGTTTTTGTGGATACGCCCGGCGTGCACAAGCCCGGCTCCGAGCTCGACCGGCGCATGTTGCAGGAGGTCCACGAGGCGCTCGAATCGCGTGACCTTGTGCTGGTGCTTGTTGACGCGACGCGCAGAGTTCAACTCGGCACCACTGGCGGCGAGAATGAGAGACGCGCACCCTCCTGGGCGAGCGAAGATGAATTTCTCCTTTCGCTGGTGCGCAAGCTTGACTGTCCCGTCTTCCTTATCCTGACCAAGATCGACCTGGTGCGCAAAGACCAGATCCTGCCGCTGATTGAGTCACTGACGCGCCAGTACAACTTTGCCCAGGTGATTCCGGTGAGCGCGCGCAAACGTGACGGCCTCGACGTGCTGGTGCGCAAAATCGTCGACGTTCTGCCCACGGGCGAACGCTACTACCCCAAGGATCAATACACCGACCAGCCAATTCGGTTCATGGTGGGCGAGCTGATTCGCGAAAGCGTCCTGATCGAGACCGGCGAAGAAGTACCCTACGCGTCAGCCGTCGTCATCGAGCAATTCGAAGAGCCGTATCTGCCGCCGAGGCCTGGCAAAAGACCGCTGACGCGCATCGCAGCAGCGATCTACTGCGAGCGCGACGGGCAAAAGGCGATCCTGATCGGGAAAGGCGGATCGAAGCTCAAGGCCATCGGCACGGGAGCGCGCCGCAAGATCGAGTCGCTGCTGGGCACGCAAGTCTATCTCGAGCTGCACATCATCGTCGAGCCCGGCTGGCGCGAGTCGCGAACGTTCGTCCAGTCGCTCGACTGGCGCAATCAATTGGAGAAGCTGGGCGGCGAGCGCAACGATGAAGACCGCTCACCGGACGAGAACACCTGACGCTCACCGAACAATCTTGAACGGCCCGGAGCTTGCGGGTCCGGATTTCGCGGGTGTCGCCCCGTAGTCGGAGTCGAACCCGAGCTGCAGTTTCGCCCCCTCCGACATCATGCCCGGATTCCACGGTGGATCGAAGACAATCTCAACGTGAACCTCTTTCACCTCGGGCAGCACGGCAAGCTTCCGCTCCACCTCGGCCTTGATCACGTCAGACATGCTGCACCCCGGCGCGGTGAGCGACATGCGCACGTCGATCCGCCGGCCGCCGTCTTCGATTTCGGATGCAGATGCCGCATAGACCAGCCCCAGGTTCACAATGTCGACTGGAATCTCCGGGTCGCGCACCGTCTTGAGCTGCTGCCAGATCATCTCCTCGCGAAAGGGTCCGGCAACCGGCGCCGTGTTTTGGCTGGATTGGATGGGAGTCACCATTACATCGCCTTCGCGCGTTACTCGGTCGAGACGGTCTCGTCTTCCTTGCCTTCGAGAGCCGACTGGAGAGTGTGCCAGGCGAGCGTGGCGCACTTTACGCGCGCAGGGAACTTGGACACGCCGCCAAAGGCGGCCAGCTTGCCCAGATCCGCCGCGTTTTTCATGGCCTCGGGGTCGCCGGTAACAAGGTTGTGAAACTCCTCGAAGAGTTTGGCCGCCTCTTCCTTGCTCTTGCCCTTCAGGGCCTGCGTCATCATCGAAGCCGAAGCACGCGAAATGGCGCAGCCTGAGCCCTGAAAGCCGATGTCCTTGATGGCGCCGTTCTCAACGTCGAGATACACCGAGCAGCGGTCGCCACACAGCGGGTTGTAGCCCTCGGCGTGGCGGTTCGTGGCTTCAGGTTTGCGAAAATTCCGCGGGGCCTTGCTGTGTTCCAGGATCACTTCCTGATACAGATCGCTGAGTTCACCCAGTTCCGCGCTCACTGAAACACCTCACGCGCCGCGCGAATACCGCCAACCAGCGCGTCGACTTCTTCGCGCGTGTTGTAGACCGCGAATGACGCACGCGCCGTGGCGGGAATATGGAAGCGCTCCATGACCGGCTGCGCGCAATGGTGGCCGGTGCGGATGGCGATGCCCTCGCGATCGAGAATCGTGCCCAGGTCGTGCGGATGCACGCCGTCGAGCACGAACGAGAGCACGCCGGCGCGTTCGCTCGCCGTGCCGATCAATTGCACGCCTGGAATGGCGCCCACTGTTTCCGTCGCATAGGCCAGTAGATCCTGCCCGTGCGCTGCGATCTTATCCATGCCGATGCCGCTAATGTAGTCAAGCGCTGCGCCGAGGGCGATGGCTCCGGCGATGTCGGGCGTGCCTGCTTCAAACTTGTAGGGCAGCACGTTGTAGGTCGTCTTCTCGAAGGTGACCGAACTGATCATGTCGCCGCCGCCCTGGTAAGGCGGCATGGCCTCGAGCAGTGCGCGCTTGCCGTAAAGCACGCCGATGCCCGTGGGCCCGTAGACCTTGTGGCCGCTAAACGCGTAGAAGTCGCAATCGAGCGCCTGCACGTCGACCGGCATGTGCGGAACGGCCTGCGCGCCATCGACCAGCACGGGCACGCCGCGTTTATGCGCCATCTCGATCATGGTGCTCAGCGGGGTGATGGTGCCGAGCGCGTTGGACACCTGCGTGACGGCGACGATCTTCGTACGCAGGCCGATGAGCTTTTCAAATTGGTCCAGCAACAGCTCGCCGCGATCGTTGATGGGCGCAACGCGAAGGTGCGCGCCCTTCTCTTCGCACAGGATCTGCCACGGCACGATATTCGAGTGGTGCTCCATGGCAGTGATGAGCACTTCGTCGCCCGCGCCCACATGCTTGCGTCCATAAGTCTGCGCCACGAGGTTGATGGCTTCGGTTGCGCCGCGCACAAAGATAATCTCGCGCGTATCGGCGGCGTTGATGAACCGCTTCACCGTTTTTCGCGCGGCATCGTGCGCCTCGGTAGCGCGCACGCTGAGCGTGTGCACGCCGCGATGAATGTTGGCGTTCAGGTGCTCGTAGTAGTGCGCGATTGCATTCAGCACCACGCGCGGCTTTTGCGAGGTGGCCGCGTTGTCGAGATACACCAAGCGCTTGCCGTTGATGTGCTCGGCAAGGATCGGGAAATCGCCGCGAATCTTCGCGAGGTCGAGTCCCGGCGCGCTTTTTGGCGAAGCCTCGCGCGACAGCGGCCCGAGCACCACGGGATGAGCGACTGCTGTCATCCCACTTCCTCCCAGCTTTGCGTATTCTCTTCCGCTGTTTCAACCGAAGGAGCCGTCTGCCGGTTGCGTGTCAGTTCGGTCAGCCTCCTGCGAATCAGCCCTTCGGCAAACTCGCGCGCCGCGGGATTCTGCATGCGGTCAAGGCACTCCGCTGCAAACGCGTAAAGCAGCGTGTTCCGCGCCGTCACCTCGTCGATTCCGCGCGAGCGCAGGTAGAAGAGCTGCTCCTCTTCGATCTGCCCGATGGTTGCGCCGTGCGTGCACTTCACGTCGTCTGCGTAGATCTCGAGCTGCGGCTTGGTGTCGATGCGCGCATTGTCATTGAGCAGCAGGTTGCGGTTGGTTTGCTTGGCGTCGGTCTTCTGCGCGTCCTTGTGCACCACAATGCGGCCGTGGAACACGCCGTGCGCATGGTCATCGAGAATGCCGTTGTAAAACTGGCGGCTCGAGCACTGCGGCTGCGCGTGCTCCACGAGCATGTAATTGTCCAGATGCTGATGCCCCGCGCCCACGAAGAGTCCATTGATGAGGCACTCCGCGCCCTCGCCCGCCAGCACGGGATGAACATTGTTTCGCACCAGGCCGCCGCCCAGCAGAATCGAGTGCGACGAAACGTTCGCGCCGCGCGCCTGCTCCAGGCGCAGCGTGGACACGTTGAACGCCGCCAGATTCTCGCGCTCTACCAGGAAGTGCGAGACTACGGCATCTTGCCCGGCGACCAACTCCGTCACCGCGTTTGAGAATGCGGCCTCGCTGCCGATGGAAACGTAGTCCTCGATCACCGAAACATGGCTGGTCGGTTCCGCGAGAATCAGCGTGCGCGGATGCGTCATGATTTCGGCGCCCGCGCCGGCGGAAACGTAAAGCAGGTGTACCGGCTGCTCAATCACCGCGCCACGGCGAACACGCAGGTACGCGCCGTCTTCCCAGAGCGCCGTGTTCAGCGCTGCAAACACATCGCGGCGATCGTCGGCGTAACGGCCCAGGTTCTGTTCAATGCCGTTCGACGCGCAGTCTTCGGGAGCTGCGCCGATCATGCCGCAATCGATCGCGCCCAGAAGGGAGCAAATCTCCAGCCCCTTGGGCAGGTTCGAAAGATCAGATAAGTTCGCCGCAAAGTGACCGTTGACGAAGACCAGCTGGCATGCCACGCCCGCGACGCGGAACTTCTCGATCTCCGCTTTGGAAACAGCAACACTGCCCTTTACCGGCCGCTGAAACGGAGTCTTGGCCATCACTGCGAGATTGGTGAACCGCCAATCTTCGTCGTGCGTGGTCGGAAATCCCTTGGCGTTGAACCGAGACCACGCCTCTTCACGCAGTTGCCGCAGCCACACAGGATCGCGCTCCTGCCGCTCGGCGATCAGCTCGCCATACGCTTCAAGATATGTATTCGGCCTTCCGGCGGCCGTTGCCATTGCTTTCTCGATTTCCATCTCTTTCGCCTTCGTTCGGGTGCCCCATCCTTTCGCGCGTCTTGCGAAAGGGCAGGAAAACTTATCCTCTTACGTCCGCTTCTTCACGCGGTAATGCCGGCGTCTGCTTCCGTCCAGCCGTATCCCTTTTCTTCGAGCTCCAGAGCCAGCTCCGGCCCGCCTGAGCGCGCGATCTTGCCGTCCACCAGCACGTGCACGAAGTCCGTAGTAATGTAGTCAAGCAGCCGCTGATAGTGCGTGATCACGAGGAACGCGCGATCGGGGCTCCGCATGGAGTTCACGCCCTTCGCCACGATGCGGAGCGCGTCGATGTCGAGCCCGGAGTCGGTCTCGTCCAGAATCGCGAGCTTGGGCTCCAGCACGGCCATCTGCAGAATCTCGTTGCGCTTCTTCTCGCCGCCGCTGAAGCCCTCGTTCACCGAGCGGTTCATCAGTTTCTCATCCATTTCAAGAAGCTTCAGCCGTTCCTTGTAGAGCGGCAGAAAATCCATCGCGTCCAGCTCGTCCTGGCCGCGATGTTTGCGGATGGCATTCATGGCTGAGCGCAGAAAGTACGCGTTGCCGATGCCGGGAATCTCCACCGGATACTGGAACGCCAGAAATAAGCCCTCGCAGGCCGCTTCCTCCGGCTTCATCTCCAGAAGATCCTTGCCGTCAAACAAAACGCTGCCGCGCGTCACTTCGTAGGTCTCGCGCCGTGCCAGCACTGCCGCAAGCGTGCTTTTGCCCGATCCGTTAGGGCCCATGATGGAATGTACTTCGCCGGCATTCAGCGTCAGATTCACGCCCTTCAGAATCTCGTGGCCATCCACCGCGGCGTGCAGATCATGAATTTCTAACAAAGCCATTGGTTCTTCTCTCTCCGTTTCGTGCGCTCTCGCTACCTTGCGGGTGCCCCACTCTCGCCGTCCGCCGCAGCGGATTTTTGCAGCTAGGGCGGGGTATCACCGTTATCCCACGCTGCCTTCAAGGCTCACGCCCAGCAGCTTTTGCGCTTCCACCGCGAACTCCATCGGCAGTTCCTTGAACACGGTCTTGCAGAATCCGTTCACGATCATCGAAACCGCATCCTCAGCCTTGAGCCCGCGCTGCCGCAGGTAGAAGAGCTGGTTCTCGCCGATCTTCGAAGTCGACGCCTCGTGCTCCATCTTCGCCGACGCATTGCGCACTTCGATGTAAGGAAACGTATGCGCACCGCACTTGTCGCCAATGAGCAGCGAATCGCACTGCGTGTAGTTGCGCGCGCCGGTGGCACCCTTGAGTATCTTCACCTGGCCGCGGTACGTGTTCTGTCCGTGACCGGCCGAGATGCCCTTCGACACGATGGTCGAGCGCGTGTTCTTGCCGATGTGGATCATCTTCGTGCCGGTGTCGGCCTGCTGGCGATTGTTGGTCAGCGCCACGGAGTAGAACTCGCCCACCGAGTTGTCGCCCTGCAGAATGCAGCTCGGATACTTCCAGGTGATCGCCGAGCCCGTCTCCACCTGCGTCCACGAAATCTTAGAGTTCACGCCCAGACACTTGCCGCGCTTGGTCACGAAGTTGTAAATGCCGCCGCGCCCTTCCTTGTCGCCGGGGTACCAGTTCTGCACGGTCGAGTACTTGATTTGCGCGTTATCGAGCGCTACCAGCTCCACCACCGCGGCGTGCAACTGGTTCTCGTCGCGAATGGGAGCCGTGCAGCCTTCGAGGTAACTCACGTACGCGCCCTCGTCGGCGACGATCAACGTGCGCTCGAACTGGCCCGTCTCTGCCGCGTTGATGCGGAAGTACGTAGACAGCTCCATCGGGCAGCGCACGCCCTTCGGTACGTAAACAAATGACCCGTCGGTGAACACCGCGGCGTTCAGCGCGGCATAGAAATTGTCGGTATGGGGAACCACCGAGCCAAGGTACTTCTTCACCAGCTCGGGATGCTTCTGCACCGCCTCGGAGAACGAGCAGAAGATCACGCCCATCTCCGCCAACTTGCCCTTGAAAGTCGTCGCCACTGAAACCGAGTCGAACACCGCGTCCACGGCCACGCCGGCCAGGAACTTCTGCTCGTTGAGGGGAATGCCCAACTTTTCGTAGGTGCGCAGAATCTCCGGATCCACCTGATCGAGGTTTTCGAGCTGCGGCTTCTGCCTGGGCGCCGAGTAGTAGGAAATGGCCTGGTAGTCGATCGGCGCGATGGTCAGGTTGGCCCATTTGGGCTCGCCCTCTTCGCGCTTCATCTTGAACCAGTAGCGCAGCGCATTCAGCCGCCACTCCAGCATCCACTCGGGCTCGTTTTTGCGCGCCGAGATCAGCCGGATAATGTCTTCGTTCAACCCCTTGGGCACGCGATCTTCATCGATCTGGGTAACAAAGCCCCATTTGTAGTCCTGCTGCGCAAGATCGCGAATTGTGTCGACACTCGAACTCATTCAGCCTCCACTGGAATCGCCCTTTTGGCTCGCCTGAAGGGCCACCGCTTCGTTCCAGTGACTCCCCGGCGCCAGGCGGCCATCCGCATCGTTCCGCGGCGCCAACCCGCTATCCCGCAATATAGGACTTTTTTAGTCCTATATTAGCTTTAGTGTACCCCGAGACCCCGCCGTTTTCAAGGCCGCTAGGGCGCAGGCGTAACCAACCCTTTTCGAGGCTTCATTGACGACGAGGTCAAACCCTCTGAGCGATTGAACCTATTGAAGATGGGAGCAGAAAATGGCTCTACTAGGGAATTTCGTTTTTGATACGCGGTCCTGGGTCTCGCACCCGGCTGGCTTCGAAGCTCACAATCTTCCACACCCCCGCGGCATCGCGTACATAGACCCTCGTATAGCGGTAGCTGCCGCTCACCGTCCCATCGGGAGTTGACGCGACGACGTTGGCCAGCGACGTGACCACAGCGGTCGATCCGTAGAAGCGAACCTTGCGGTCAGTGATATTGAGGGTCGTGAAGTGGACCCGGCCCGTGCGCAGGCTCTCGAGCGCCTCGTCGCGGGACTGCAGCATGCCCGCGGGTGTGATGGCCACGTAGTCGTCCGCCAGCAGCGAAGCCAGCGTCTTCGTGTTCGACGTCAGAATGGCGTCGCGCCATTCGTCTTCAAGCAGGTCGATTTTCTGTCGGCTCTCGTGCTTTTGCGCCAGCGGCATTGCGGCGCCATACGGGGCAGCACTCACCGCCAATGCAAATGCCGTCGAGATTGCCCACCCGGCACGCAGATGCCGGCAGGCAGGCCTAATGGAGACATTTGCAGAACCCGGCATACGCGTACACGGTATTCCGGAAATGGTGCGAAGGTCAAATGGATTTCTCATGACGTCCCTGCACCGTCGTAACATCCCGGCGTCTGCGCGTGCTTTATTGTTCCATTTCGACGAAGAGCCAACTCAAGCGGCAGCAGGCAAACTCGCCGCGCGGATTGCTGCGTCCGGGACCACTCGGCGCATGCGATACGCTCCTCGCCTGCACCCGCCAAAGGATAGTCTGGCCGGTGTAGTTCCGTCAGGCCGTGAGGTGGCTCAGCGCAGTGGAAAACTCGGGCAAAACAATCGTCTGGTCGCGCTCGGGACCGGTGGAGATCATGCCGATCCTGGCGCCGCTCTCGCGTTCCTGAAAGGCAAGGTACTCCTGGGCGGGCTTTGGCAGCTTGTCGAATTCGGTGACGCCCTCGGTGGATTGGCGCCAACCTTTCATGGTCGTGTAGTGTGGTTTGACCGCCTCCAGGCCGTGGACATCCGCGGGAATCTCGTCTGTGACTTTCCCGTCGATTTCATAACCGATGCAAACTGGAATCTCGGCGAGTTCGTCCAGAACGTCGAGCTTGGTCACGACCAGCCATTCGGCTCCATTCACCTGGTTCGAGTAGCGCAGCATTGGAATATCAAGCCATCCGCATCGCCGCGGCCGGCCCGTCACCGCGCCGTATTCGTTGCCGCGCTCGCGCAGCACGTCGCCAGCAGCGTCGTGAATCTCGGTGGGAAACGGCCCGCCGCCTACGCGCGTCACGTAGGCCTTGGTCACAGAAATCACTGTTCCGATGGCCGTCGGCCCCACGCCTGTGCCCGTCGCTGCCCCGCCCGCCGTTGACGAAGACGACGTGACAAACGGGTAGGTCCCGTGGTCGATGTCGAGCATCGTGCCTTGCGCGCCCTCGAACATCACGCTTCCGCCTTCGGCCAGAATGCCGTTGAGCAGCCGGCCGGTATCTGCTACAAACGGACGCACCTTTTCCGCCGCCGCCGCGTACTCCTCGTACATCTTCTCGGGGTCCAGCGGATCGGTGCCGAACAGCGCATGCGCCACTGCATTCTTCTCCGCGCAGGCTGCCTCAATGTGCGCCTTCAACAGCGCGGTGTGCAGCAGATCCACCACGCGGAGGCCGCTTCGCGCCATCTTGTCCTCGTAGGCCGGTCCGATACCGCGGCTGGTGGTCCCGATCTTCTTGCGGCCGGGCGCGCTTTCCGCGGCCAGCTCGATCATGCGGTGATAGGGCAGAATCACCTGCGCGCGATTCGAGACAAAGAGGTTCCCATCTATGTGCACGCCCAGCTCGCGGATGCGTCCAACTTCGTTCAAAAATGCGATGGGATCGAGCACCACGCCGTTTCCGATGACCCCCTTGCATCCCGGTCGCAGGACACCGCAAGGAATGAGCTGCAATACGAACTTGTGCTTGCCAATGATGACCGTGTGCCCGGCGTTATGCCCGCCCGCGTAGCGCGCCACGGCAGAAAACCGCTCGCTCAGCACGTCTACGATCTTGCCCTTGCCTTCGTCGCCCCACTGGGCGCCCAGCACCACAGCTGTTTTCGCTCGCATCGCCGTCCCGATTCCACACGACTACCCGCCGCAGCCGGTTGTTTCCATTCTGCTGCGCGCGGGCGCAGATTTGGATGCGATTCGCTCCTTCGCAACCTTCTCGATTCTAAACCCGGCGTGTTGCCTTTGCGGTGCCGTGGCAATGCTTCCTTCGGTCGTTCGAAGCAGAGTTGGCGGAGCTGATCGACATGCTTCGCGGGCTCGCTCTCTCCAACGTCTCACCACGCCCGCGCCTGCCCTGCTATAGTTCCCATCGCGAACATTTATCGTGATCTTCGCCGCGGGTTCGGCCGAAAACGGAGGCAGCAATGGATGGGTACGAGAGCACAAGACGGTCGTTTCTGAAGCAGTTTGGCGCTGCAGGTGCTGTAGCGTTGGCCGCAGTGAATGCCGACGGATTGGGATTGGCGCAGGCCGCCAGCCCACCGCCCGCGCCGACGGCTGCCGACCTGAAGCAGGCCGCCACACGCGATGCGCGCATGGCCTGGTGGCATGAAGCCCGGTTCGGCATGTTTATCCACTGGGGCCTCTATAGCATCATCGGCCAGCACGAGTGGGCCAAGGAAAACGAGGGCGTCCCTCTTCTGCAGTACGAGCGGCTCGCCAAACACTTTCATCCCAAGCCCAACGCTGCCCGCGACTGGGCGCGCCTAGCCAAGCGCGCCGGCCAGAAGTACATGGTGATGACCACCAAGCATCACGAAGGCTTTTGCCAGTGGGACACGCAACTCACCGACTACAACGCCATGGACCAGGGACCGGGGCGCGATCTCGTTCGCGAATTCGTTGAGGCCGCCCGCGCCGAAGGCCTGCGCGTCGGCTTCTACTACTCGCTCATGGACTGGCACCACCCCGACGGCGCCCTCTGCAAGACCGACGAAGCCGCCCGCCGGCGCTTTGTTGACTACACCCACGGCCTTATCCGCGAGCTGATGACCAACTACGGCAAGATCGACATTCTCTGGTACGACGTGGCCTGGCCGCTCACCGCCGAGCAGTGGGAATCCGAACGCATGAATGAGATGGTCTTCTCGCTGCAGCCCGAAATCATCGTCAATAATCGCAACCTGCTGCCCGGCGATTTCTCCACGCCCGAGCAGCACATCCAGGCCGCCGAGGCGGGCCGCGCCTGGGAAACCTGCATGACGCTGAATGACAGTTGGGGCTTCAACCGCGGCGACGATGCCTGGAAGACGCCCAAGACCATCGTCGATAACCTGATCACCTGTGCGCGCGGTGGCGGAAACTATCTGCTCAACATCGGTCCCGAACCCGACGGCTCCGTTCCGCCGGAGTCGGTCGAAATCCTCGAGACCGTGGGCAAATGGCTCGATACGAACGGCAAGGCCATCTACGGTACCGATCGCGCTGAGACGGAGTGGGTCACCAACCTGAACTTCACGCGGCGCGGCAACACGCTCTACATCCACGCGAATTTCTGGCCTGGCCACACTCCGGCCGCCGAATGGCTCGATTTCTATAGGCCCGAGGTGGTTGTCGCCCTCGGCGGGCTCAAGCCCAGGGTGCTCTCGGCGCGGCTGCTCAAGACCGGCCAGAAGGTCGAGTTCACGCAGGACCAATTCACCTTCCGCCTGACTGGCCTGCCGCTGGCCGCCCCCGACCAGCCCGCCACCGTGTTCGAAGTGGAGTGCGACGGCGAGCCGGTTATCGATCACACCGCGATGCGCTCGCTATGGCCGCGCCACAAGGTGGGCATCAGCGTTTAGAGCACTTCTCCTTCACAGATAGCCCTTGCGACGACGTGCGAGGCGGCGCTTCCTTAAGGGAACCGCCGCTCGACTTCGCCGGCTCCGGTCTACAGCAGAAGGAGAAGTGCTGTAGCAGGCCTTCCAGGCGATCCACGCAACCCCGATGAGACTGCGTACTTTTGCGTAACGCGGTTTTGCGTAGTCCGTCTCGCTCGACAACACGCACAAACAGGGATTGGGATCTAAGCGTACGCCGGTAGCACCCGCGCAAAGGTGTAGGGCCCCTCAGCCAACAGCGCAAGGCGCGCGTCCCGCGGCAGTCCCTTCACGAGCGCCGCCACCACCTCATCGAGACTGTCGAATGCATTTGCGCCCAGGCTGCCAAGCTCCGCCCGCGGCGCGCCCGGCGCGTAGAACAGCAGATCGTGCTTCAGTCCCGTCAGCGCCAGCTTCTCCAATTGCCACTGGTCGATCTCGACCTTTGCATTACGGATTGCATCGAGGAACTCGGCGTGCCCTGGATAGGTTTTGAGCTGGCGCGCATATTCCGGCGAGCCAATTCCCTCCGCGCACTCACTCACGAGCAGTATGCGGCCGCCTGGTTTCACGATATGGCTCGCTGCGGTCAATCCTTTCAGGCACTGGTAGAAGGTCAGGTCCAGCGGATATCCGGCCGCGCTGGTGATCGCCGCGTCGACCATTCCATCGAGCGCCGTGATCGAGTTGCTCTCGAAAAACTTGACGGCCGCGGCGTGCGCCTTCACTGGGTCGCCGGCAAACACACCCGAAATCTGCCGTTCCTGTGTCAGGGTCACGTCGAGAATGAAGTCGTGCCGCGCCATGCCGGCAATCTCCACCAGCTCGTCGTGCAGCACGTTGCCTGCAATCGATCCCTCGGTTGCCAGCGGCTCGCGGACAAAGCGCGGCGAGTGAATCACCTTGATCGTTTCCTGCGCCGCCACGCCCGGCGCCACCAGTTTGCGCCCGCCGCTGAAGCCAAGCATCAGGTGCGGCTCAACAAAGCCCAGCGTGATGTGCAGATCGGCGGCCATAAAGCGCTCGTCGATATATACCGGCGTCCCGCGTCGCGTGGTTCCCAGCGCGCGATGCGCGCCAAAGTCGCGCGCGTCGTGGTTTGCCACGCGATACTTTGCGGCAATCTCCGGCCCCACGATCACATTGAGCTCTTCGTCGGTCGCCGCTCGGTGCAGCCCAGTGGCGATCAGAATCGTCACGTGTTCGGGCAGAATGCCGGCCGCATGCAGCCGCTTGAGCAGCGGCGGCAGCGTGATGCGATTCGGCGCCGGCCGCGTGATGTCGCAAACGGCGATTGCCGCCGTGCGCTTGTCGGCCGCCAATTGCGCCAGCGGTTCGCACCTGATCGGCCGATCCAGCGCCGCCTCCAGCGCGCCATTCGCATCGGCCAGTGCGCTCGCCGCGCGGCTGCGCACCACTTCGCAGTGGATTCCATCGGGTACAGTGACCTCGATGCCGTGTTTGCCAAATGCGAAGCGGGTTCTCATGATTGTGGAGTCGGGCAGCGGGGAAGAATCCCTGCTGCCATTCTAGCGGCTTCCCGATGCGGCAAGAACCCGGCCGCTCCAGCCCAACCGCGCGGCGGATCCGCACCCTGTGCCATACTACGGCCTGCTTTCATTCTCGAGTGAAGCGCTGCCCCGAGGGCAGGAAAGAATAATGCTATGACAGGCCGTGAACGCATTCTCGCTGTTCTCGCCGGAGAAACCCCGGACCACATCCCCTCAATGCCTATCACCATGATGTTCGCTGCCGACATACTCGGGGTGCCCTACCTTAACTACGCACGCGATCACAGGATCATGGTCGACGCGCAACTCAAGACGGCCGAAATCTTCGGCTTCGATTATGTCTCTACCATCTCCGACCCCGCCCGCGAAGCGAGCGATGCAGGCGCTCGCATCCAGTGGTACGAGAACCAGCCTCCGGCCATCATCGAAGAAGAGGCGCTCTTTGCCGACAAGTCCGCGCTCACCCGCGCAAAGGCGCCCAGTCCGTTTTCAGGCGGTCGTATGGAAGATCGTATCCGCGGCATCGAACTGCTGCGGCAACGCGCTGGAGACGAACTCCTCGTCGAGGGCTGGGTCGAAGGCCCTTGCGCTGAAGCCGCTGACTTGCGCGGCATCAACCGCCTGATGCTCGACTTTTCCGACGATCCTGCCTTCGTGCACGACCTGTTTGCCTTCACCGTAGAAACAGCCATCCGCTTCGCCTCAGCGCAGATCAAAGCCGGCGCAGGCATTCTTGGCATCGGCGACGCAGCCGCCTCGCTTGTCGGCCCGCGCATCTACAAGGAGTTCGTCTGGCCCTGGGAGAAGAAACTGGTCGACGCCATCCACGCACAGGGCGGAAAAGTGCGTCTCCACATCTGCGGAAACACCCGCCGCATTGTCGATGGCATGGCCGCGCTCGGGTGCGAACTGGTCGATCTGGATTTCCCCGTGCCCATCGGCGAAGCGCGCGGCAAAATGGGCCCGCGTCAGGTCATCGCCGGCAATCTCAACCCACTGAAAGATCTCCGCGACGGCACGCCGCAGACCATCGTGCAGGCCCTCGACACAGTGCAGTCGCAAGCGGGCGCACCATGGATCGTCGCCGCCGGCTGCGAGATCGTCCGCGACACGCCGCACAAGAACGTGCATGCTCTTGTGAACTTCGCTCAAACGCACCAGGCCATTGCCGCCTGGTGAGCCCACGCTCTTCGCAGGTCAGGCTTTCGCATCTGGCTCCGTGGTTGAAGCTTGCCCCGCGCCAACGATCGCGTCCGCGATCCTCGCCGCTTCCACCGCCGGCCGCACCGCATGCACGCGCACAATCGACGCTCCGTTGAGAATCGCTGCCGTCATCGCCGCCAGGCTCGCGTTCTCCCGCGCGTTCATCGGCGCATCGCTCCCGCCGAACAGAGGGGCCAGCATGTGTCCCAGGAACGATTTGCGGCTTAGCCCAGCCAGCAGTGGCCGGCCCATCGCAAGCAAGTCCGACTGCCGCGCCAGCAGCGCGTAATTCTCCTGGAAGCGCTTGCCAAATCCGTAGCCGGGATCGAGCACGATCGCCTCGCTTTCCAGTCCCGCGCGCCGTGCCACATCCAAACTCGCTGCCAGACCTTCGCGAACCATTTCAAGCAGCGCACCAGGCTCAAGCTGCGCTTGCGCGCGCCACTCCTCCGGCCGCCCGCGCGTGTGCGCCAGCACCACCCCCGCGCCGAACTTCGCGCAAACCGTCGCAATCTCCGGTTCCCACGTGAACCCGCTCACATCGTTAACTATCTCCGTGCCCGCCTCGAGAGCCGCGTGCGCCGTTTCCGCCTTATACGTGTCTACTGACAAAATTGCCTCAGGCCGCGAGCGCAGAATCCCCTTAAGCACCGGCATCAGTCGCGCCTGCTCTTGCTCCGCGGTCACCAGCGCCCCTTCGCCGCCCGCGCGCGATCCCGGCCGCGTGCTTTCCGCGCCTAAATCCAGCAGATCCGCGCCTTCTTCGATCAGACCGAGCGCGTGAGCAATAGCCTTGTCCGGATCCAGGAAAAAACCTCCGTCACTGAACGAGTCCGGCGTAATGTTCACCACGCCCATCACAAGCGTGCGCGCGCCCAGCTCGAGGGTCCGCGTCCGCAGCTGCCAGCGCGCCGTCTTTCTCATAAGCATTCATCCCCGATGGTACGCCGCCTTGCACCGCCCGCCTGCGGCGGCATTTTCCAAGGTGCTACACTCCGGCCATGAACCACATTCGGCGAATCCTGACTCCCGCGTTCGTCTGCCTCCTCATTTCTTTTTCAGCGTCGCCGGTCCCGGCTCAGGCCAGCCATAAACCCCAGCCCGCTGAGCGCCGCGTGCCCACAACCGGCCCGCTCGCCGACCGCATCCAGGCCATCCTCGCCGACCCGGCCCTCAGCCATGCGCAATTCGGCATCAGCGTCACCACGCTCGACGGCCAAACGCTCTACGGCCTCAACGACACCCGCCTGTTTTCGCCCGCTTCGGACGCTAAGCTCGCCACCACCGCCGCGGCCTTCGCCCTGCTGCCCGTCGATACGCTCACCTGGACCACCTTCGTCGTCGGCGATGGCAATGTGGATTCCGGCGGCACGCTGAAAGGTAACATCGTCCTGCTCGGTGTCGGCGATCCCACCATGAGTGCCCGCCACTACCCCTACGTCGAGCCGGGAACCGAGCCACCTGCATCCACAGCCGAAAGCAAGCCCACCTCTGCTCCAAAGACTGCCATGGCTGTCCTCGATCTGCTCGCCGAGCAGGTGGAGCAGGCCGGCGTGCGCACTGTGGACGGCGATGTGGTCGGCGACGACTCGTACTTCCTCAGCGAACCTTACCCGCTTGGCTGGTCCTGGGACCATTTGCAGTGGAGCTACGGAGCGCCAGTCTCCGCGCTCACCTTTAACGACAACTCCGACCAGCTCAACATCGCCGCCGACTCCTCCAACCCCGGCACATCGCAGGCCGAGTGGATTCCGGATGTGGATTACTACACGGTCGACAACCGCATGACTCTTGTCGAACCCGGCCAGACGGCACATCCAGGTCTCGAGCGGCGGCCCGGGTCCATGCTGGTGCGTGCATGGGGCACGGCTCCCGCGGGCGGGCTTCACGTCGACATGGCCGTCGAGGATCCGGCCGAGTTCACCGCGGCGGCATTCAAGCAGGCTCTCCTGCTGCGCGGCATTAAGGTGACGGGCAACGCCGAGTCGCGCCACAAATACGCCGCAGGCACCGGCGATTTCGCTGCCGAGCGCGAGCAACCGCTCAAGCTCACGCCCGGCAATTTCACCTCCATCGCCGCCCCGGTCGAGGGCCGGCGCGTGCTTGCCGCGCATATGTCCGTGCCCATGGCTGAAGAAATCACCATGACCAACAAGGCCAGCCTGAATCTGCACGCCGAGCTTTTGCTTCGCCTTCTCGGCAAGCTATACGGCACTGACGGCAGCTTGGAGCAGGGCTCGCGCGTCGTGCGGCAGTTCATGGTTGACGCGGGTGTCGACAACTCCGACTTCTTTCTCTACGACGGTTCCGGCCTGAGCAGCAACGACAAGATTGCGCCGCGCGCTTTCACGCGCCTCTTGTCCTATGCATCCAGGCAGCCTTGGGGTGTGGCATGGCGCGAGACTTTGCCCGTTGCCGGCGTCAATGGCACGCTCGATAACCGCTTCAAGAGTTCGCCGCTCAAAGCGCGGATCTGGGCCAAGACCGGCACGTCGAGCGAGGTGAACACTCTCTCCGGCTACATCAGCGCCGACAGCGGCCGCATGCTGGCGTTTTCCATTCTGGTCAACGGACGCTATCCCGGCAGCGACAATGAAGAACTAGCCATCGACCACATCGCCGAAGCCATCGCCGCGGCAGAGTAGTTCCCCTCCGCGCTCGCTGCAAATCGTGTGCGGCTATGGCGTTCGATTCCCATTCGTGACCGCCGATTCCATTCGGAAAACCAGTTGCAAAAGGGGTAACTGTTCTCGTTTGCGGCCGCCAAACGCGGCTGAAGCGGCGGTATCATGGGAAGCGATGCGTGTACGGCTTTTTCTTATGGTTTCTGCCTGGTCCACCTTCGCTTTTGGTCTGGCAGGCTGCCGCCAGTTGCCGCCGTCGAAGCCCGCGTCGGAATGGACGCATAAGGAAGCAAGTGGCGCGGTCATCTATCAGGCAAAGTGCGCCCGCTGCCACTATCCCACCTCGACCAGGTCGCTCCACGGGCCCGGTTTACAGGCGATCACCAAAGTCAAGGCCATGCCTTCCGGCGCGCCTCCCACGGATGAAAGGCTGACCGAAGTCATCCTTAACGGGCGCCAGATGATGCCGCCCACGCAGCTCACCGATCAACAACTCAGTGATCTGCTCGCTTACCTGCACACGCTATGACGGACGATGCCAGGACGAACACCCTCGAAACCGCGGTAGAACAGTTGAGCGACCGGCGGAAGGCCAAGCCTCCGCTGCTCAAGCTTCCCGGCCTGGTGGCCATCAGTATTTACATGGTGCTGCTTGCCGGAACCACGGTCGCGTTCGTGATGAACCGCCACATGGGGCTGCTTTATCTCATCTTCCCCGTCCTCTTTATCGCCGGAGCGCTGGGCTTGTTGATGCTCCTACGCTGGGCCTGGGCGCTCACGCTGGCTGCCGTTGCCCTCTCATCGGCATCGTTCTTGTTTGAGTTTTCGTCACAGCATTCGTTTCCGTCCCTCATGCAGGGCCTGCTCAATCTGGTCTTTTTCCTCTACCTCGTGCGTGGTGATGTGCGGGAGAATCTGAAATAATCGCCGCGCGCCCGGGCACCAGGAGTCTGGCTGGAGATCGGCCGCAATATGTTCTGAATCTGTATGGAATCGGTGAGTCGCGTTGCGACCGCGCACGTCGCCGCTCCCTGCCGGTCGCGGCCATTTCAAATTTGCGGCGTAGGGGCACGGACTTTTCAAAAAGTGCACTAGTCCAGCAGGCTCTCCGGCTCCCGGTCGCTGCTGAAAAGATGGCCGATCTGCCCTACGATCGCCGCGAGCGCCGCCCACAGCAGCAGCACGAGACCGATCGCGGTCAGCACCACCCCACCCACCGCGGCCGGCCCGTTCGTCATCACGTCGATGTGAAGCGTCGAGCCTGAAAAGGGAAACGCGGCGTTGAAACTCGTCGCGCCATTGCAGTAGCCGAAGATCAGGCCTAGCCCGCCAGCCAGAAAAAGGATGGATCCGAGCAAAGGTCGTTCTGCTTTCATGCTTGCCTCCCATGGTTGATGTCGCCTGCCGGGCGCCTTGAAGCAGCACGCAACTCCCGCACTGCGCCGTGCGGCGCCGGCGGCGATTCATCCCATTCCACAGCCCAGCCAAGACAACTTACTGGACCAAGACAACTTACTGGAATAGATGCGCTCTTTGCCGGAATGGTTTGGGCTTACGCTCCCCATCGGCAGGCCCGCAAACGGCCCGAATTCGCGGAAATTCAAGGGTTTCGGCGCACCGCCGATCTTGAACGGTTCCAGATTGCTGTATCCGGGAACGTCCATGCATGACTGGAATATCCCTTGAGAAAATGCCACCATCCACTGTCCTTCACAGGGCACATGAATTCTGGAAACGCTCTAAAACCAATACCCCGGCGCAATAACGCGCAGCAGTGCGCGGATTCCTCGCGCAGGCGCCGTTAAGGGCGAATCGTACCGACGGTCTTTGGAACCAAAATAGCCCACGGGATCGATGTTGCACGGGAAGCGAAGATAGTGGCCCGGCTGGTTTTTGAACGGAAACACCTTGCGAAACATCAAGTGCTCAAGCAGGCGAACTTCACTCGAATTCATCTCGCGACTCGAGCCGCGCAGCACGCGATCGTAGAAGTCGTGGGAACAGACGAAGAGTTGCACGCTTGCGTCGTGCCCGCGGCGTGGAAATCCAAGCTTGCGGCAATCGATCATGAGCTCCAGAGGGGCGGCCTCGTTGTGCCCGAACTTTGTCACGCGGTCGAGTGCCTTGCCCAGCGCGGGAAACGTCAGGCGGCCCGTCGCCTTGATCATGTGCGTGGTGGCTGGGCGCAGCTTGCTCAGGGCCAGGCCTTCGTCCAGAGTTTGCATCTCCGTATAGCCGTAGTTCATACCGGCGGGAATCTCCAGAGTCGGCAACGACAGAAACTCCACCTCCCTGCGCCGCGGATTCTCGTTTTCCGCGATCCCTCGCAGCGGGCTCAGGTCAGCGCCGGAGTTCTCTAAAAATAGAATTCGTTCCGCTGCCGCGTGCGCATAGCCGAGCCAGAATCGCAGCGCGCGCTTGTAGTCCTCCAGCCTCACCCGGGGCGAGGAGCGCTTGACTTGCGCGTTGGCCGCCGGCGTCACCGTGGCTGTCATCACCAGCAAATAGCGCGGCGATGCCGGCGTCGAAGGTGAATCCATATTCGACGTCATCGCGCGCCGGGATCGTGAACCGGCTCGGCGGGTGCGGCTGGTTTGGCGCTCTCTTCAGTGGCCTTCCGATGCGCCTCCCACGCCTTGGCAAACTTCCAGTTCACATAGGCTGAATGATTCAGGTGGAAGATCAGGCCCTCTCTGCCATCCAGGAAACCGCCGCGAAGAATGTAGTTTTTGACGAACGTGAGCGCCGGATTCAGCACCCCGTTCACCACGAAGGCAAAAGCCGATTCGCTCGTCCTGCCCGTGCGCAGGAACAACGGGATCGTCGCGGTGCTGTAGCGCTGCATGTGCTCAATGTAGTACTCGAACGTCGGATACTGGCGATGGAGCATGTGGTTTTTCAGCTTGCCGATTCGTTCCTTTGTCTTGGGCGTGGCGTGCGGCTCCGTATCCTCGCGCAGCCGCGCGGATCCGCGCCGGAACAGCCGCAATTTGTGGTCTGGATAGAGGCCGCCGTGCCGCATCCACCGGCCGAAGATCAGGTTGAGCCGGGGAATCATGTAGGCGTTGTAGCGCGGTTCACCGCCCAGCAGCATTTGAATCTCCAGGGCCAGTTCCGGCGTGAGCCACTCGTCCGCGTCGAGATTCAGAATCCAGTCGCTCGTGCACTTGTCCAGCGCGGAATTCACCTGCGGCCCATAGCCCTTCCAGCTCTCGTAGAAGATTCGCGCGCCAAAGCTCTTCGCGATTTCAACGGTCTTGTCGATGGAACCGGAATCGACGAGATTGATCTCGTTGGCCCACGCGACGCTCGCCAGCGTGCGGCCGATGTTCTCCGCTTCGTTGCGTGCGACGATCGCCACTGAAAGGCTCTGCATGGTTCTTTGCTCTGGCGCCCTGACGATTGAGCCCAGAGTAGCACGGCGCGTGGCCGCCGTGACTCCCGCTACAATAACCACGATGGAACTCGTGCAGATTTCGTCCGCACTCCGCGTCCCCGCGCCCAAGCCGGAGTGGCTCAAGGCCCGTGCGCCAGTGGGCGAGAATTACCACTCGCTCAAGCGTCTGGCTCGCTCGCTTAACCTGCACACGGTGTGCGAGAGTGCACACTGCCCGAACATCGGCGAGTGCTGGCACCACAAGACGGCGACCTTCATGATGCTCGGCAACCTGTGCACGCGCCGCTGCGGATTCTGCGCCGTGCCCAAGGGCCGCCCCGAGCCCATCGACTTCGACGAGCCGCGCCGCGTAGCGCAAGCCGTGGCCGAGCTCGGCCTTCAGCACGCCGTTATCACCAGCGTCAACCGCGATGACGACAACATCGGCGGCGCTCGCGCCTTCGCTCTCGTCATCGAGGAGATACGCCGCCAGGCCCCCGGCTGTCGCGTTGAAGTCCTGATTCCCGACTTCCAGGGCGACCGCGAGGCCATCCGCACCGTTGTCGACGCCCGGCCCGAGATCCTCAACCACAACACTGAGACTGTGCCGCGCCTCTATCGTGTCGTCCGTTCCGGCGCGCGCTACGAGCGCTCTTTAGAGCTGCTGAACTACTCCAAGAAGTTAAGGCCAGAAGGGCGAACGAAATCGGGCGTCATGGTCGGCCTCGGTGAAGAAACCAGCGAACTGCTCGACGTCTTCCGCGATCTCGCGTCGGTTGGATGCGACATCTTGACCATCGGCCAGTATCTGCGCCCCTCGCGCGACCATCTGCCCATCGCGCGCCTTTACACGCCGCGCGAATTCACCGAGCTGAAGACCGAAGCGCTCAGGATGGGATTCCGCCACGTCGAGTCCGGCCCGCTCGTCCGCTCCAGCTACCACGCGCATGAGCAGGCTGCTTCCACGGGCACCGTTGCCGCTCAATCCTGATTAAGCCCAGTGCGAAGAGATTCGTTGCGGCCCCGTGCCTCGAGGGACTACTATTAACCCGTACTTCCCCCTTTCCCCAATTCCCAGGGAGCCCACAGGAAACGCGCCGTTAACCACGGGATTTTGGGCAACTTCCATATTCACAACCGAATCCGAGGAGGTTCGTGTGATTCCGTCATCGCATTCAAGCTGCCTTCACGAAAGCAGCCGCATGTGCCAGCGCATCGTTGCAGGTCTCGCTGTTCTCTTCACGGTCGGGACGCTCGGCGCTCAGGCCGCAACAATCTGTGTCAATCCCCATGGAACGTCAGGTTGCATAACCACGATCACCGCCGCACTGGTCGCGGCGTCATCGGGTGACACCATTCAGGTTGGACCGGGAACCTACCACGAAGACGTCGTCATTACGAAGCCGATTGCGCTCATCGGATCGTTCCGCGGCTCGACCATCGACGCCTCGGGGCTGCCGAACGGCATCTTCATCAACGGAATGTCCGCCGCACCCAAGATCGGCATCTCGAACGTGATCGTCTCTGACTTCACCGTCCGCAACGCGAATTTCGAGGGGATACTGGTTGCCAATGCCACCGACGTATCGCTTACCGGTAACCTCGTAACAGACAACAACAAAGCCCTTGATATATCCGCCTCTACATGCAACAACATTCCAGCCTTCGAGACCAACGAGGGTGACGACTGCGGCGAAGGCATTCACCTGATGGCGACGCAGTATGTCTCCGTCGTGGGAAATGAAGTCGCTTACAACGCCGGCGGAATTCTGATTACCGATGAAACCGGCCCCAACCACGCCAACCTTATCAGTGGCAACCATGTTCACGACAACCCCTTCGATTGCGGAATCACTCTGGCCTCTCACGGCCCGGCGACGTCGGTGATCCCCACAGCCACATTGCCGTATGGCGTCACCGAGAACACGATTTCGAACAATGTGTCATCACACAACGGTTATCAGGTTCCCGGGGCAGGCGCAGGCGTCGGCATCTTCGCGCCATTTCCTGGAACAACGGATGCGGGAAACGTGGTGATCGGCAATGTTCTTCGGGATAATGGGCTGCCGGGCGTCACCATGCACAACCATGCGGCGGCTCCCTCACCCGCGCCCGGAGTCAACATGAATGACAACGTAATCGTCGGAAACCAGATCTCCGGCAACGGGGCTGACACGGCCGATACACCCACATCAGGACCCACGGGCATCAACCTTTTCAGCCACGCTCCCGTGTCGGGTACGGTGATCTCTCAGAACGAATTCGATCAGGAAGCAATTGACATTGCGTACTCGGCGCCTTCCGGACAGATGGACGTGCACCTCAACAACTTCAATCGCAAGGCGATCGGCGTGGAGGAGTTGAGCACCGCCCCCATAGATGCCACTCAAAACTGGTGGAACTGTTCTTTCGGTCCCGAATCAATGGGAGCGTGCGCAACCGCATCTGGAACAGGCGTGACCACTTCACCTTGGCTCATCGTTCCCTATGATCTTGACGATCAGAATGGCTTTGGCGATTTTGATCATTTCCGCAGGCGCTGGTAACAAGCTGATTGAGGCGGCCGGATCTCACTTGTGGTCCGGCCGTTTTGCGTGCGGGCCGCGTAGCGACAGGATCTAGACGTTCACCCAAACGTAGTGCCATTCCCTCGTCGCCAGAGTTGTAGAATAGCCGTTGAAAAAGAAGCGGAGTGAGGACAAGTTTCTATGTCAGTTTTTATGGCCGGTCACCCGGCGCTCAAAGAACTCTACAACGGCCTAAAACACCGCATGGACTCGTCGGTCGCCGGCTTCCAGGCCAACCTCGCTTCCACGCGTACCGGCCGCGCCAGTGTTCACATGCTCGATCAGGTCAAGGTGGACTACTACGGCACACCGACGCCCATCAACCAGCTTGCGCAGCTATCCGCGCCCGAGCCGCAGCTCATCACCATAGCGCCATGGGATCCGACCATCTTGAAAGAAGTCGAGAAGGCCATCCAGACCGCCGACCTCGGCCTCAATCCCCTCTCCGACGGCAAGATCATTCGCGTTCCAGTGCCGCCCATGACCGAGGAGCGCCGGCGCGAAGTCTGCAAGCACCTGAACAAGGTCCTCGAGGAGCATCGCACCGCCGTCCGCAACGTCCGCCGCGACGGCAACGATGCCCTCAAGAAGCTCACCAAAGACAAGAAGATCAGCGAGGACGACGAAAAGCGCGCTCTCGAAGAAGTCCAGAAGATGACCGACGGCGAAATTCGCCGCATGGAAGAGCTTTCGCAGAAGAAGGAAGCCGAAGTGATGCAGGTGTGACGCGCGATGCGGCTATTGCGCTGCCGCTACGCGCTTTCGATAAGCGTCCACGCCCATCTTGCCCACTCCCCACACCAGTTGCAGCACCACGATCGCAAACGCAATCGTGATCGCGGTCAGAACGCCTTTGTTCGCCGATGCGAGCTGCGCTCCATGTGCCGCCGCATCTGCCGCCGGATTCTTCATCAGGAACAGTGCATGTTCTGGCGCCAACATCAGCAGGCCCAGCGGAATCAGCGACAGCGCATGCATCGCCAAATGCCGCAGTGGCTTTCGGCCCTGCCATGCGCCGCGCACAAAGTCCACGACCTTCCACGTCAGCTCGAAGGCATTGAGGCCGACGAGGCACCAGTAGAATGTCCACCACACAGGCGCCAGCTTGTATGGCAGCGAAGCCAGGTACCATGCGCCCGGCCCGAACATCAGGTAGGGATAGTGCGGAACAAGCAGGAACCACGCGAGAAACAAGCTTCCGAAGATTACCTCGGCCAAAGCCTTCGCAAAGCTCCGCGGCTTGTTCTCGCCGTCAACTTCAATCGGCGGCAGCCCCGCCGGCGACCACTCCGGCGCCATCGGCGCAAACGGCGCACACTTCCCCGGATACCGCAGGCTGGCCTGCTCGATCGCCGCAAACACCAGCGTCACGATCGCCGCGTTGATCAGCAAAATCCACGGCAGGTACGCCACTGCGGCGATGATTGCGCCAGCGCCCAGCCCGTGCGCCGCAATATCCAACGTCTTCGCGATCGCATAGATCACCGTTGCCCATGCCAGCACCAGCCGCAGCACAAACCAGTACGTCGGAAACACCGCCGGACCGATCAAATATTGCTGCCGCTGGTAGCGCGCCGCCACCTGGATCGGCGGCCCGATCTGCTTCAGCCATTCCTCAGCTTCTTCCTTCGTCAGCGGCCGCCCGAGCTCCGATTCTTTGTCCTCGAGCTGTGACTCTAGGTTGGCCTTCAGCTCGGCAATAATGTCGTCCTGCCGCTCCCACGGCAGGTGCCTCTTCACGGCTTGCAAATAACGATCGAGAAGTTCCATGATCTGTCCTCAGTTCTCTACAAAAGGTTGCTGATCGCGGTGTTGATCGAGTTCCACTCCTCAAGCAGCCGCGCAAAAATCTGCTCGCCCTCGCTTGACAGCTTGTAGAACCGCTTGTTGCGCTTGTCTTCCTCTCGCCACTCGCTCGTCAGCAGTCCCTGCGCCTCTAACCGCCGTAGCAGCGGATAGAGCGTGCTCTCATCCATCTCCATCCCCCGCGCGGCTAGCGCCTTGCGCAGCGTGTAGCCGTAGTGCTCCTGTTTCAGTTGCGCCAGAACCGCCAGTGTCAGGCAGCCGCGTCGCAGCTCCAGCCGAAGGTTCTCAAAGAGGTTTTCCGTCAAGGTCATGCTGTACCCCACACACTGTACATAACACACTGTATTGTACACAGTATATGTTGTCAAGTATGTTTTCAAGAATTCTTTGGGCATTCCCAAAGCACCCGCGAAGCTCCCCGCCCGCGCACTGTATAAAGAACTTAGGTCCCTGTTTCCCCGAACTTCGTTTCCCGCAGCTCAAGACCCCATCTCAAGAAAGGCCAACAAGATGAGCCTTACCAGGCGTGACTTCCTGATGCGAGCCGGCCAGACCGGTGGATACGGCGCAGCATTCGTCCTCATGCAATCGCTCGGCCTCCTGCCCCTCCCCGAGGCCGCTTCGAGCCCGCTCCACCTCGTCGACGGCCGCGGCACTCGTGTCGTCATTCTCGGCGGGGGCATCGCCGGACTTGTCGCCGCATATGAGCTCGGCAAAGCCGGCTGGTCGTGCACCATCCTTGAAGCCCGCCATCGCCCAGGCGGCCGCAACTGGAGCATCCGCAACGGCACCGAAGTTGAATTCACCGATGGCACGCGCCAAAGCTGCGCCTTCGAGCCCGACCACTACTTCAACGCCGGCCCCGCGCGACTGCCCTCCACGCACAGCACCATGCTCGGTTATTGTCACGAGCTCGGCGTCGCCCTCGAAGTTGAAATCAACTCCGCGCGCAGTGCACTCATGCAGGCCGACACACTCAACGGCGGCGTGCCCGTCCAGGAGCGCCGCGTGGTCAACGACACCCGCGGCCACGTCTCCGAACTCCTCGCAAAGTGCATCAAGAAGGGCGCGCTCGACCAGGAAATCGACTCCTCCGACCGCGAGCGCATGATCGAGTTCCTCCGCCAGTACGGCGACCTCAATCCCGATCTGCTCTTCAAAGGCACCGACCGCTCCGGCTATAGAATCCCGCCCGGCGCCGGCTCCGAGACGCCCACCGTCAACGATCCGCTTCCCATGCACCAGCTCCTCGACGCCAATCTCTGGAACGGCATGCTGGTTGAAGACGTGATCGAGTGGCAGCCCACCATGTTTCAGCCCGTCGGCGGCATGGACCGCATCCCCTTCGCGTTCGCCGCGCGCCTCGACTCCGTCATCCGCTACGGTGCCGCAGTCACGCGCATTCGCCAGTCTGGCAGCGGCATCACTGTCACCTACCGCGACACGTCCAGCGCGGACCAAACCGCCAGCCATACGATCGAAGCCGACTACTGCATCTGCGCCATGCCGCTTACCGTCGCGCGCACGCTCGACGCTGATTTCGGTCCGCAAATCCGCGCCATCCTCGACACCGTCCGGTACGACTCCGCCTACAAAATTGCGTGGGAAGCGCCGCGCTTCTGGGAGAAAGAATCGAACATCTTCGGCGGCATCTCCTACTTGCAGCAAACCGTCGATCTCGTTTGGTATCCCAGCGCGCGCATTTTCTCAGACACGGGCATCGTCATCGGCGGCTACTCCATTGAGCAGCCGCCTGCACTCGGTGCGCTGCCCGAAGAGCTTGCCAAAAGCGAGCTCGCCTATCGATCTCAAATTGCAAATGGATACGCCTTCGCGTCGCTGCCCAACATGCAGGCCAAACTCGATGCCTCGCGCCGCTCCATCGATCTGCTGCATCCCGGCCACGGCAAAGATCTCGCCAAGCCCATCTACATCAGTTGGGGACACATCCCCCACAACCTCGGTTCGTGGATTAGCTTGGAATGGAACGACCAGAAGGCGTTGGCCACGCTGCAATCGCCCGACCGCCGCGTCTACTTCGCCGGCGACCACACCAGCCACCTTGTCGGATGGCAGGAAGGCGCCGCGCTCTCTGCCCATCGCGTCATCAACCAGCTCGGCGCGCGGATTCAGGCGGCGGGGTGAGGCGGGGAATTGCGCATCGCTGCTGCGTTTTTTTGTCGAGGGGCCAAAACCGTGTTAAATCAAGCGAAATGTTCGCGATTATGGTGCGTTGACCCCCTCAAAGGTTCGCTTAAATGGTTAGCTTTGGCCCCTAAAGGTTCGCTTGAGAGGTTGCATTTTGTGGGGACATGCACCTAGAAAAGTTGCATTTTAGGGGCAACCGTAACCTAGAAAGGTTAGGAATTGAGGGGGAATAGAACCAAAAAAAGTTCCAAAAGTTTCGTTGCAACGCCGGTTTCTACTCTCTGCCCTCTGACCCCTGCTCTCTGACCACGGACCCCTGATCCCTCATCCCTGTTTAGCACGCTTCCGCCTCTTCGATCGTCGCGGCATGCGGAATCACGGTGTCCATTCTGGTGAGCTTGAAGACCTCGCGCACGCGGGGGCACATGCCGCAGGCAATCATGCGCACGCCTTTCTTCTGGCAGTGGACAAAATGACTGGCGATCAGGCCCAGGCCGCTCGAATCCACATAGGTGCAGCCGCTAAGGTCGAGGATGTTTTTCGCTGGAGGCTCCTCGCCTGGCGCCGACTCCAGTTCGAGCATCTTGCTCCACGTCATCGTGGGCAGACTGCTGTACACGTCGCGCAGGGTAAACGGGCCGTGGAAACGCAGAATCACAGTGCCCGGCTCCTTGCCCGGTCCGCGATCGACGCTGAAAGGACCGCTGTTCCATGTCTGAAACGAAAATGCTGATGCCGTTGTTGTTGCCGCCATCTTGAACCTCCTGGGGAAACGCTGCGGCTCTAAGCCGTGCCGCGTATTGAAGAACTTTGCCGTTCAGCCCGCGCCGCACGTCCTGCGCGCCGAACCGCGTTCTTCGTTTTCGTATAGGGGGAAGCCTTCACCCCGGGGACCCCTCGCCCGGAGCTTGTACTTTGGATTCTTGCCGAGGTAAGGGGGGAATTGCAAGAACAATTCACGGTGCCCCACGCAAAACCACAGCAGGGGTGCCCCACGTCTCGAACACGCTCCAAGCTTAATAAGATGAATGCTCTGAAAGTCACGCAAGATTTTTTGTGTTAATTCTGTGCTATGCCGTCAGCGGCAAGTTTGCTAACTGCGAAGTAACCTGCCGGGTATGCGACCAACCGCGCGGAACGCTCAGCCGGATCCCTGTAGTCTGCCCCGCGCTCCATCCGACCACTTTGAAGAGTGTCAAATTATCGGCTTCGCGATCCTCAACGCGCCTTATGCTAGGTACCAGCAGCAGAAGGGCGACATGCCTATCCGGGCGATTTATCTAGCAGTACTCGTGGTATCCCAAGCGTTAAGCCTCGGTCTGCCCTTGAGGGCACAGAAGGAAAAGCTGCCGCAGATGCCCGGAGCAACGCTCCTGATGGGCTGGCCGCTATATCAACTTGAACTGACCACCGAGAATAAGACAGTGAAGATACAGAATGATGAAGGCGAATGGTCGATCACGCCCAGCATCTCGGCTGATGGGCGCATTGTTGCCGCCGCTCGCCTTCTCGAGGGCCAGTTAACCACTCTCAGGGTCCGGTCGACGCTCGTGATCAGCACTTATTCGATGATTAACGGCGAGTGGACCGAGTACAAAGACCTAACGACCTTTAGTGGTCCTGTTGCCATCTCTCCGGATGGATCCAAGCTGGCGTGTTTTACAGGGGGCATGGGCACGGCAGGCTGGCGCCTCCGAGTTGTAGATATCAAGAGTGGGAACACAAAGACGCTTCTGGAACTTCCGCGAGCAGCGTACAGAATGCCACAAATTACTTGGTCGCCGGACAGTCGGCGCATCGCTTTCGACAGCGAACCGGATCTGCCCGCCAACGCGGCGAACTCCTCAGACACGAGCAATCCGGCTCTAAAGTCGAAAATCTACGTCATGGATCTCGATACTGGGACAGTTCGCGAAATTGCGGGAGGCCGGTTGCCTTCTTGGTCGCCCTCGGGTGAGTGGATCGCATATTTCGACTGCCCTCCGCTGAAGCACGACCGGTGGCCCATGAACCTGATGGTGCCAGAACGCATCAACCTCATCCATCCTGACGGAACTGACTTTAGGATCGTTGGTTCGTGGCGCGCTATTTGGGACGACTTGCTCGTTGCGCCCGTATGGTCCCCGGACTCAAAGACGATCCTCATTAACAGAGTCCGCGACGAGGGGGACAATATGGAGATCTACCTACTGGATTTGGCAACGGGCAAGATAACCAGAAAGTTCAAGAAAACCCCTCCTGTTTATGCGTGGGTCGCTGCTCGATAGAGACCCATTTGCGGCTCCAAGCAGCGGATTCCTGACGGATGACCGTCAATTCAAGGTTGATCAACTTCCCCGCACGCCTTCGTTGTGGATGATGCCGCCCAGTCCTGAGACATTGCCCGATGACGCGCTAGGGAGAATTTGTGCCAGTTTTGTGCTACTGACCCGGTCATTGTGGCCATCGTGGACATTTCGGACATCGTAGAATCTGTAACTTACTCGTTTTCAACGCGCACAAGCGTCGGTGCCCCACCCTCGCCACGCTTCTGTTCTTGTGGCTAGTGTGGGGGTAGCAAAATCCCGACTGTGAAACTGTGAGCCGCGCCGAGCCAACAACTGACCGCTGTCTCTACGTCCACGCCTTCGCCCGTTCCACGGCCTTCTGCCAGCGCGAGCGCCGCTCGGCCCGCTCGCTCGCGCTCATCTTTGGCTCAAAGCGAACATCGCCTTTTCGTTCCGCTCGAAGAGCATCAGGATTCGGCCAGAAGCCGGTCGCAAGCCCCGCGAGATACGCCGCGCCCAGCGCCGTCGTCTCCGTCACGCGCGGCCGCACTACTGGCACGCCCAGCACATCGGCCTGGAACTGCATCAGCAGGTCGTTCACCGCGGCGCCGCCGTCGACTCTGAGGGCCTGGAGCGGCGCGCCCGTTTCGCTGTGCACGGCTTCAAGCACATCGGCCACCTGGAACGCGATCGCCTCGAGCGCCGCACGCGCAATGTGTCCTGGACCGGTGTCGCGGCGCAGGCCGATCAACATGCCCGCCGCGTGCGCGTCCCAGTGCGGCGCGCCGAGCCCGACAAACGCCGGCACAAACACCACGCCGTTCGTGTCCGGCACGCTGGCGGCCAGCGCTTCCACCTCTGCTGACGCGCCGATCAGCTTCAAATTGTCGCGCAGCCATTGCACCACCGCGCCGCCGATAAAGATGCTGCCTTCGAGCGCGTACTCAAGCCGCCGCTGCGCACTCGCCGCAACCGTCGTAATGAGCTTGTGCCGCGACCGCATGAACTCCGTGCCGATGTTCTGCAGCAGGAAGCATCCGGTTCCGTACGTGTTCTTGGCCTCGCCCGCGCTCCAGCACAACTGCCCGAACAGCGCCGCCTGCTGGTCGCCGGCGATGCCCGCGATCGCTGCGCCGCCGAGGCCGAGCGTCGTCGTCACTTCGCCCACCTGCTCGCTCGACCACTTCACTTCCGGCAGCATGCTGGCGGGAATCCCGAAGAGCTTCAGCAGGTCCTGGTCCCACTCGCCCTTCACCACGTTGAAGAGCATCGTCCGTGACGCGTTGGTCACGTCGGTCACGTGCTTTTGGCCGCTCGTCAGGTGCCACACCAGCCAGCTATCCACGGTGCCAAAGGCCAGCTCGCCGCGCTCTGCCCGCGCTCGCGCGCCGGCCACGTTGTCGAGAATCCATTTGACCTTGGTCGCCGAGAAGTATGGATCGATCACGAGGCCCGTCTTCGAGGAGATGGTTTCTGCGGCACCACTCTCCTCCAAAACCTTACACAGAGGAGCTGTGCGCCGGTCCTGCCACACGATCGCGGGATGGATCGCCTTGCCCGTCGCGCGCTCCCACACAATCACCGTCTCGCGTTGATTGGTGATGCCGATCGCCGCAACGTCCCTCGGCCGCGCTCCCACTTTGCCCAGCGCTTCCACAGCGCAGGAGAGCTGACTGGTCAGGATCTCCGTCGGATCGTGCTCGACCCAGCCTGCCTGCGGATAGAACTGCTGGAACTCCTTCTGCGCGACCGCGGCAATTGCGCCGGCCGCGTCAAACAGAATCGCCCGCGAACTCGTGGTTCCCTGGTCGAGCGCAAGAACGTATGCCATATTTGCCGCTCACCTTTCCGGCACCCAGTCAAACACGCAGGGCAGGCCAGGAGCAAGGCGGCTGCCAGCTTGAATTGCATTGCGGACGTACCCGCGTTGACCTATGCTAGAGGTGCATGGACTACTCGAAGATCATCACGATTGAACCGGGCAAACGCCGCGGCAAGCCCTGCATTCGCGGGCTGCGCATCACCGTTTACGACGTGCTGGACTACCTGGCCGCTGGAATGACCGAGGCACAGATCCTTGCCGATTTCCCGGCGCTGCGAGAAGAAGATATTCGCGCCTGCCTGGCCTTTGCCGCGGATCGAGAACGTAAATTCGAGATTCTATCCGCTTGAAACTTCTGCTCGATGAAAATCTGTCACCGCGCCTGATCGCGCTGATTGGTGATCTGTATCCCGGTTCCCGGCACGTTGAGGATTGCGAACTGCTCAACGCGCCGGACGAAGAAGTCTGGCGCTTCGCCGCCGAAAATGGCTTTGCGATCGTCTCCAAGGATTCGGATTTCTCGGAGCTAAGCGCGCTCCATGGGAGCCCGCCGAAGGTGATTTGGCTTCGCGTCGGTAATTGCACCACTGATCGGGCCGGTCTCGCCCTTCGCGATTCGTTTGCGAGCATTCAGGCCTTCTTGGAAACGAATGAGGAAAGTTGTCTCGTTCTAACTGTTGCAGCCAAGATGCCTGTGCGAGGAGTTGAGCAATAAGCGAAGCACAGGCCGATCCCTTCGCACTTACCGCACATTCCCAGCCTTATTCTCGAACACCACGTTGCTCAGCACTGCCGTATCAACTGTCTCCGGCAGGTGCGAGCAGAACCCGATGCCTACGTAGAACGGCGCGTCCAGATGCAGCTTGATCGGCGGACCGAACTGGTGCATCGGCTCGCCATCGAGGCTCAACCAGATCGAAAACTCGTCGCCGCGCCTCTCAATCCCGATGCGTTTGGCGCTGATCGTCACCAGGCTGTCCGGACTCGCGCCGCCTGGGCGCCCACGCCCACCGATGCGAAACTCCATATCCGTCACGCGCGTGTCGCGCTCCGGGCGCCACGCCAGGTGCACCATGCCCGCTCCGTGCAGCGCCACCATCGCCGCTTTCGAATCATCATCGAGGCTCTGGCGGATCATCAGCACAGCCTTGCGGTCGCCGTAGCCGTTGGGATCGGGGTAGTTGATATCGGCCGCCAGCGAGACGTCGCCCGACATCTTCTTCCACAGGAACCGGAACTCGTCGCGCGTGTACCAGATGTTGTAGCCGGCGGAATGGATCGTGTATTGCCCCGTCGCGGCATCGTAGCTGGCGCTGCCCGGCACCAGCGCGCTGCCGATATCCGATTGGCCATCGAAAATTCCAATTGGCGCATCGAAATTTGTGCTCGGCCGGTGAAAGTCCGCCGGCGGCGCCACTTGCGTGTGCGTCGCCGATCCCGGCTGCGCCCACGCCGGAGCAGGCGGCGGGCTCTGCGCTGGCGGTGTCTGAGCCATCAGATCGCGCGTTGCACAGCATGTTCCAAGCAGAGCCAGAATTGAGGTTAAGCAGATCCATATGCGAAGGTTGCGAGTTCTCATGGCAACCCACTCTACCAGACCCATTGAGCCGCTGCCCACCAAGCCCCTTGTTGTACCATTCGATTGAATCTGTACTTTCGACAAAGGCCTGATTGATGAGTTCCGCTTCCTCTCCCACTCTCCTGGTTCTTGCTGCCGGCATGGGCAGCCGCTATGGCGGTCTCAAGCAGATCGACCCCGTTGGTCCCGCCGGCGAAACTATCATCGATTACTCGATCTTCGACGCTCTCCGCGCCGGATTCGGCAAGCTGGTCTTTGTCATCCGCAAAGATATCGAGCAGCAGTTCCGCGAGATCGTGGGCGCGCGCTTTGAGAAACGCGTTGCGGTCGAATACGTGTTCCAGGCACTCGAAGATATTCCTCCACGCTTCACGGTTCCTGCCGGGCGCACCAAGCCGTGGGGAACCACGCAGGCCATTCTGCTCGCCGCCGGGACCATCCGGGAGCCCTTCGCTGCCATCAACGCTGACGATTTCTACGGCGCAGATGGCTACCGCGCTCTGGCGGGACATTTGACCTCCGGCTCGCAAGACTACTCCATGGTCGGTTTCACGCTGCGCAACACGCTTTCCGAGTTCGGCTCCGTGGCCCGTGGTGTGTGCCAGGTGGGCGATGACGGCTACCTGCAGCACATCGTCGAACTCACTAAAGTTGAGCGCGACGGCAGCGGAGCCCGCAACACCGATGCCGCCGGAAACGTAACAAAGCTCTCCGGCGATGAGGCCGTTTCGATGAACATGTGGGGATTCACGCCCCATGTCTTCGATCAACTGCGCGAGAACTTCGAGAAGTTTCTCGAGAGCAACGCATCCGATTTGAAGGCCGAGTGCTTCATTCCGAACACCGTTGGCGAGCTGGTTCGCTCCGGGCATGCGCGGGTGAAGGTGCTGCATTCGCGCGATTCCTGGTTCGGCGTCACCTATCGCGAGGACCGGCCGCGCGTTATCGAGAGCGTCCGCCGCCTGATCACCGATGGCCTCTATCCTGAGCGACTCTGGCCATGAGCGGCGGGCCCGACGCACACGCGGCGGCAAGCCAGTTTGAGTTCCGCGGCAAAGTCCTAGGCCTGGCGCGGCACGGCAACGGCCACATCAACGACACCTACCTTGTGACATGCGAGGCGCCGGATGCGCCCGTTCGCTACATTCTGCAACACATCAACCGCCACGTCTTTCGCGATCCCATTGCTGTGATGCAGAACGTGGAGCGCGTGACGGCGCATCTAGAGCAGATTCAGAGTTTCCATGCTGTGGCAGGAATCCCGCAAGGTGGCTTTTTCTTGGGGAAAAAGCCACAGGGCCACATCAGGTTCCCATACAGCAGCTCTGAATCTGCTGTAGCCGCGCAGGCCGCAGGCCAACCGGACGGCGCACGGCGAGCGCTCCAGCTCGTTCTTGCGCGGGACGGACGCAACTGGCACGTGGATCAAGAAGGTGAGACATGGCGGGCTTATCGCTTCATCGAGAATGCGCGCACGTACGAAACCGCAACGTCTGCCGAGCAGGCTTTCCAGGCGGCGCGCGCTTTCGGCCGCTTCCAACAGCAGCTTTCCAGCCTGCCTCCGCCGCGCCTGCATGAGACTATCCCCGACTTTCACCACACTCCCAAACGCTTCGCCGCGCTGGAGCGGGCCATTACAAGTGACGCCGCCGGACGCGCCGCGCTCGCCCAACCGGAGATAGAGTTTGCCCGCTCGCGCCAATCCATCGCAAGTGTTCTCGTCGATGCCGATCTTCCCGAGCGAATCACCCACAACGACACGAAGTTCAACAATGTTCTCCTGGACGACGCAACCGGTGAAGCCATTTGCGTTATCGACCTCGACACCGTGATGCCCGGCCTCGTGCTTTACGATTTCGGCGACATGGTGCGCACTACCACCAGCCCCGCCGGCGAAGATGAGCTCGACCTCTCAAAAGTCACGATGCAGTTCCCGCTCTTCGAGGCCCTCGTTCGTGGCTATCTCGACTCGGCAGGCGCATTCCTGACCCCTGCGGAGAGAAAATACCTCGCCTTCTCAGGCAAACTCATCACCTTTGAGACCGGGATTCGATTCCTCACCGACTACCTGGCCGGAGACACTTACTTCAAAGTGCATCGCGAAGGACACAACCTCGACCGCTGCCGCACGCAATTCAAATTAGTGGAGTCGATCGAGCGCCAGGAGGAAGAGATGAATCGCCTGGTCGAGTCCGTCTCCAGGTGAGGAACGCGCTTCGGAATCGACCTGAAAAGCGCAGGCAGAACCGCACCATCGAAAGCATGGATCAGGCTCGGCCTAGTCCGGTCGGCCGGTGTAGTGCTGGACGTGGTGCACCTCGGAGTGGTCCTGAAGCGACTCGAGATGCGTCGTAACCTCCGCGGGCATCTCGAGGTCAACCGCCAGACGCTCTTCAACCTGGGTCGCCAGCCGGTGGGCTTCGCCCAGCATCATGTTGTCAGGAAACAGAAGGTGCACCTCAATGATCTGGCGGTAGCCTGTCGTGCGGAATCGCACTCCGTGGTACTCCAGGCCGAGTTCCGCACAAAGTGCGTCGAGGCGCGCGCGAATCTGGTGGCCCACCCTGGGATCGGAATAGTCGAGCAGCCCCTTGACGGAGCGCCAAAGCAATCGCCCGCCCGTCCACAGAATGTTCGCCGCCACGCCGTAAGCCACCAGCGGATCGAGAGGCTTCCACCCTGTCGCGATGACCAGCCCCAGGCCGGCCACCACGCCGAAGCTGGTCCAACTGTCGGCGAGAACGTGCTTGCCGTCGGCCTCAAGAATCAGCGAGTGATTGCGGCGGGCGATGCGCAGCAAATACCACCCGAGGACAGCGTTCAGCACTCCGGCGGCGACGATTAGAATCACGCCGCGGCTCAGGTTCTCTAAAGCCAGGCCGTGTCTCCATTTTTCCGTGGTCGTATAAACAATGCTGCCAGCGGCCAGCACGATCATCGCGCCTTCAAAGCCCGCAGAAAAGAAGGTGATCCTTTCGTATCCGTAGTGGAATTCCGGAACTGCCGGCCGCTTGCTCAGCCACAGGCTGAAGACGGCAAACGCCACTGCCGCCACGTGCACCACGGACTCAGCCGCGTCAGAGAAGATGGCTGACGAGCCCGTAAGCAGGAAAGCCGACATCTTTCCGGCCAGCATCAACACGCCCACGACCAGCGAAAGCTGCAAAGCAAAACGCGCATCGCGATCATGGCTTTCGCGCTTGCCGGCAGAGTCGTGTTTCGGCAGGACATTCATTGCCGATTCCTCGATGGAGAATGCAGAGAGTTTCGGCTCCAGTTTACGCGCAAAGATCAAACACCCTTATTTACGCCCGCCGCATCACCGCATTCTCTACTGAATCTCGCCGATATACACGCCATATGGATCCAGCTCGATATGGTCCAGGACCTCCGCGTCTGCCCCGCCGGGAGTCTTCAGCACGGTCTTCAGTTTTCGCGGCCTGATCCCTGCTGCTTCGATGGTCAGATCTACGATCTGCGGCTGGGCCGTGAAGTTCACACTGACCACGATCTGCAGCGCGCCATGCGCTTGCCGCATCCAGCTCGGCACATGCGTGTTTTCATTGTCGAGCATGATATTGGCGCCGTTTTCAAAGGCCGGCACAGTCTTCTTGAGACGGATCAACGCCTTATACCAGTTGAGCAGCGAGTTGGGATCGCGCTCCTCCACGCTGACATTGATCGCCAATGCGCTCGGAGGCACAGGCAGCCACGGCGTCCCGCGCGTGAAGCCCGCGTTCTCGCTTTCGTCCCACTGCATGGGCGTGCGCTCGCCGTCGCGGCCCTTTTGCTTTGGCCAGCCGATGATTCCTACCGGATCCTTCACATCCTGCTTTCGCCCGGGTGGAGTGGTTTTCATCCCGATTTCGTCGCCGTAGTAAACAAGCGCCGCGCCGCGGCTTGCCAGCAGAATCGCCGCCATCGCTCGCTGGATGTCCAGGTCGTGCACGCCGTCGCCATAGCGCGCGTCGACCCGCGGATTGTCGTGGTTGTCGAAGAGAAGCAGCGGAGTATTCGAGCTGAGTTTCGTTTCCGCGTCGATGAGCCGGTTACGGAATTCCGTCACATCCAGCTTGTTGATCATGCCCGCCTGCGTATCCATCGGCAGGTGAAACTCGGGCTTCTGTGGAGTGCCGTACATTTTCTTCAGCTCTGCGATATTCCGCAGATAGGTTTCACCGATAAGCACGCGAGTACCCGGAAACACGCTTGAATTAAATTTGTCGGCCTCCGCCCGCATCTCCTGGATTACTTCGTGCACGCCCGGCTGGTTGTAAGTCTTCGAGCCGTCCAACTTGGGGTCGCCATACGCATTGATCACCGGCTTGCCGTTCTTGTCGAGCACCACTCCTTCGTCGGCGAGGCTGGGATCTTCGAACAGTGTTGTGATTGCGTCAAAGCGGAACCCGCCCACGCCACGCTTGAGCCAGAACGCGACGATGTCCTTGAAGGCCTCATGCACTTTCGGGTTGTGCCAGTTCAGGTCCGGCTGCTGGACGTAGAACCTGTGGTAGTAGTACTGCCGCGTCTTATCGTCCCACTGCCATGCCGAATGGCCAAAGAGCGACTGCCAGTTATTGGGTGGCATGCCCTTGGTTGTCGCCGTCTGTCCCTTGCCATCGCGCCACACATACCAGTCGCGGTAAGGATTGTCCCGCGACGATCGCGACTGAACGAACCACTCGTGCTGATCCGAGGTGTGGTTCATCACCATGTCCATGATCACGCGGATATGACGCTGGCTTGCTTCGGTTACCAGCCGGTCAAAGTCCGCGAGCGTGCCATACTGCGGATCGATATCGAAGTAATTTGAAATGTCGTAGCCGAAGTCGACGTGCGGCGAAGAATACACGGGCGTCAGCCAGATCGCGTCCACGCCCAGTTCCTTCAGGTAGTCGAGCCGCTGCGCGATCCCGTTCAGGTCGCCAATACCGTCGCCGTTCGTATCCTGGAAGCTGCGGGGATAGACCTCGTAGATCACGGCGTTCTGCCACCAGTCCACTTCCTCCGATTGTCGCGCGCTCTGCGCTGATGTCTCTGGTTTCACGAGCGCTGTTTGCCCTCCTGCGGACATCGCCGCTGCCATTACAATCAAGCCGGCAGCGCATCTTCCCATCTCCCTCAGCATTCCACTCGCCACCTTCACGCCGGTCACATCATTCGCTCTCTCCAACTCGTTCGTTGTTCCGCACCTTCTTATTGCCGTTGACCGGGCATCTGCGGCGATGTGTGCCCAATGCGGTTCAGGTCAACGCCGATCCTGGGGTCCTCCTGCGTGCCATTGATATGAATGGGAACCTCGGTCCCAGCACCATTCTTCTTGAAGAGGCTGTCGGCCGGCTTCAGCAGCAATCCCTTCCAACCACCCACCATCTGGGATACTCTCGCCTGTGTCTGGGCCGTCCCCTTGAAGTTCAGTGCGCCACTGTCCATGCCATAGGTGCCGCTGACATCAATCTCCGCACCGGGCACAGTGTACTTCAGATTGGGAACAGTAACGACTCCATCTGCCATCTGCAGATTGCTCCCGATTGTCGATCGCACCTGGACCGCAGGGTCCTTTGCGTCTTTAGACCGGCCTTGCCCGCGCAAGCTGAGCTCCGTCGCAACTCTCTGAAACTTTGTACTTGTGAACGCGGCATCTTCAAGCAGAAAGCTCCCGTTAAGCTTCATCCGGTCCTGAACCGGATCCTCTCCCGGAGAAATCTCAAGTTTCGTCTTGAGCGCCAGGGCGCCGGTCACGAACGGCGTGCCGGAGTGGCTGGCAAGGCGCAGAAAATCCTCGGCGCGTCCCCTGGGCAGGTTCACCATCAAATCAATCTCATGCCCACCGGTCTGGGCGGCGCCATTCACCACGCCTTGATTCGGAGCTCCCACGACCTTCCCCTCGGCGGTAAAGTGCGACTGGCCAAGTGTTGCATCCACCGGCTGCAGCCACGTGTCACCATTTGTTCCATCCACCCTCGCATGAAAATGCGTCTCAAGCGGAACCGAAATGCCGAAATGCGTCAGCCTGAAGTCCGGAGTGCTCGTCTGCCCATCCACCGTCAAATCCCGCAACAAGCCGTGATACCCGCCTGTGGAGTTCAGAATCCCGGCGATTCCTTTGAAGACGCTCAGGTCCGCGTGTTCAAATCGATAGTTTCCATCGAGCGGAGTTTCTCCCGGATCCTCCACCACCCAGGGCCCCAGGTTTCCCGAAGTGACGATGGTTCCAGCCGGCCGCGGGTTGGTGAGCTCCGCGTCGAATTGCATCGACCCGCCAAGGCTAACGTGATTCAATTTGACGCGAGCGATGGCGAATTCCAGCGGAAGCTTTCCCGGCTTACTGGTTTCGAGCGTGAGGCTTGCCCCTTTGCAATCGATGCGGTCGATTTCAAAGCTCAGGGCCGACGCCGCACTCAGTTTTGAGCTAGCGCTGCGATCCGGCGCCGCATGGGCGAAGCGGGGCTTCGGCGGCACATCCACTTTCAACCCCTTCAAAGCCACAACAGAAATCCTGACTGGCTCGCCGGGTTTGTAATGCAGCGGCGCATGAAAACGGAATTCGTCGAGCTGGATCAGCGGCCGCGTCTGCCCAACCGCGCCACTCGACCCCGGCACGGCGCCACTCACCACGTCGACAGGAGGCCAGATGCGCAACCCTTTGCCCTCAGCCCATAGCCCGTCCATCAGCGAAACATGAAAACTGTCAAGCTCGACGTGCGCGTGAAACTGTTCCTCGAGTTTCTCGACGATCGCGGCGCGCAACATCGGTTCCACCCGGTGAAGGGCTATGGAAATCGCCACGCCCAGCAAAAGGAACGCCAAGAGAATCGCGGCCGCAGCCCACTTGAGCCATCTGCGCTTGCCCCGGCCTCTCACCCGTCTCCTCGCCACTGCTTCAACCTCGCCCGCGTCTATTTTCGCAGGCTCACACCGCACCGGAACCGGCCTGTCTTCTCTCTTTAGATGCCATCCGCATTGCAACTCGAACCGCGATCCGCATCGCACCGCATCAATCGCCACCTCACCCATCGCTCTCCGTAAGTCCCTGCTTCCGTGGACACTGACTCCTGGACCTGTCGCTCCCTTGTTCCTTCGATCTGCTTGCTTTAGACTTCTTGTCACTGATGCAAGTGCTCATCGAAAACCTCGTCAAGCTCCAAACCATCGATCTGAACCGTGCGCGCTTGAATCAGGAGATTCGCGGTCTGCCCGCCGAGATCGCTCGCGCTGAGGCCGCGCTCGCGGCCAGCGAGCGGCAATCCGCCGAAATTTCTGCTGCTCTCAGCCGCGAGGACTCGTTGCGCACGCGCCTGGAGCGCGAGGTCGAGGCTCATCGCCAGAAGGCTTCCCACTTTCGAGTTCAGCGGGACTCCGTAACGACTACCGAGCAGGCCGCGGCCATCGAGCATGAGATTCAGTTTGCCGCATCGGAGGCCGAGCGGCTGGAGAACGAAGAGTACGCAAGCCTGGAACGCACGGAAACCCAGGAGGTCGCGCTGGCCGCGGCCAGGGCACAGGTAGAACGGTTGGCCGCCGAGGGAGAAGTTGTTCGGGTGAGCGTTGGCGCCCGCCAGAAGGAACTCGGCGCCGAGCTGGCCGGCCTGGATGCGGAGCGCGACGCTGTCCGCGCCGCTCTCGATCCTGAATGGCTCGCGCGCTTCGACCGCATCGCTGCCGCGCGCGGCACCGGCATCGCCCAAGCCGAGAACCAGCAGTGCACCGGTTGCCGCATGGGCATCCGCCCACAGGTCTGGAACCAGCTCCGCGAGGGTGAGCTGCTTTCCTGCGACAGTTGCAGCCGTCTCCTTTACTGGGACCCGGCTATCGCGCCCCCGGCCAAAGAGCCGCAGCCTGAGATGATCCCGGGAGAAGGCCGCGCACCGCGCAAGCCACGCCAGGCCGGCGCGTAGTGGCCCGCAGACGGAGAGCCAGACCCGCGGCCTGATTTTTCTAGTCGGACTCAACCTCGCAGAGTTGCGCCGTGCGAGAAAAGGCTCTCTTCCGTGGGTGATTGGCATGCGCCGGCGCCCGCCCAGCTCCTCGAAACCGATTTTCGCCTGTTTTCCGGGCCGGTCGCGTCAACCTTTTCGGTCAAAAAGAGGTCTATACTGCTAGCGCAAGAGCCTCAGGAGAACTTTGCCGGTTTCGCGCACCCCGCGAGCGCAATGAGTTACGCGGCGGACCGAGCCTGCAGAATCCTTTCCTTGCCCTTCACACGAGACGCCGTGGGTGTGTGCGGCCAGCAAGCCCTTCCCACGCGTCTCCCCTAAATTCCGTTGGAGGCATGAAATGCGTAAGGCTATTTTTCTTGCTTTCCTCGCCGCCCTCTCGTCACTGCTCACGAGCTGCGGATCCACCGGCACCGGTGGCTGCGGTCAATGTATCGCTTCCGGAGTTCCCGTCTCGCTGACGATGACCGACGACCCGCCGGCGGGCGTTTCGGTTCTGTTCTTCCAGGTGAGCCTGACCGCCGCATCGCTCCAGCCGGCGGTCGGCACAGGCCCCTCCATCTCCCTGCTCAACGGCAACACGCCAATCCAGATTGACGTCACGCATCTTCAGGCTCTCTCCGCGTTCCTGAGCACCGCGAATGTGCCGGAGGGAACGTACGGCAGCCTGAGCCTGACCTTCGCCAATCCGCAGCTCGTCATTTTGAACACTTCAGATGCGGCGCTGGGCAGCTCCTGCGCTGTGGGGAGCATCTGCAAGCTCACACCGGCTGTCGACAACTCCGCCACGGTCAACTTCGCCTCCACGCCGTTCCCGATCACGATTTCGAGCAATTCTCCGCTGGGGTTCCTGGTCGACTTCCATCTCAACACCGTGATCCAGTCGGACCTGTCGGTCAATCTTGGCGCTGCGAACGGAATCACGCTGGCGGAACTGCCCGCGGCCGTCCCACCGGTTCCTCCGCCATTCGGGTTCCTCACCGGGACCGTCGGCTCCATCGGAACATCGAGCTCCGGCCAGAGCCAATTCACGCTCGCGACGCCCTGGGGCAGGACCTTCGCCGTCGACGTGAACAGCAGCACCGTTTTTGTCGACTTTCCGCCCTGCGCCAGCCCCGGAATCCTTGGCTGCGTCGCCACCGGAGACATCGTGCTGGTGCAGGTCGCGAGCGTGGAAAGCGATGGGGAGCTGCCGGCCGCAAAGGTCATTTTGTTGTCGTCCCAGACGACGAATCAGTCAGTCGTCGAAGGCACGGTGGTCGGGTTCAATGCCACGCAGATCAAGCTTATCTTGCACAATCAGTTCGCAAGTTCTGCCGCTGTCCCACTCGGCGGCGTAGCCACGGTCACCCTCGACAAGGGCACGGCTTTCTCCGTCGATTCCGGCGGCTTCACGATCCCCTCCGGGTTTATTTTTTCGGGCTTTAACAATCTGACCTTTGGCCAGGACATCCGGCTCGCCGTCGACCCCGGAACGATGTCGTGTGCGATCAGTAACGTGGTCACCGCCAGCGGCTGGGAACCTCCGCCTGTTTGCACGTTCTCGACCAACAATGTGCAACTGGAGCCGAGCCAGCTCAGCGGCATCGTCGCTTCTATCAACTCGTCCACATCCAGTTTCACTCTTGGCAGTTTCCCCAGCATTGCCTTCGCCGCGGGGCCTCCCATTGTCCTGGGCATTGCTGTGGACACAACCTCGCAGACCACCTACCAGGGATTCACCCCGGATAACTTCTCCGGCGTGGCCAACGGCGACTTCGTCTCAGTGAACGGCTGGCTGTTTGAAACCGATAACGGCATTCTGGACCCGGCGATCACGCCGCCCGTCATCCTGGCGCAGACCGTAACGCATCACACGGCTGGAGTCTTTTGATGGATGCGCGCGGTGCGCGTCGACGAGAAAAGTGAGTCTTCCAGGCGGCCTCATTCGGCGGCGATGCAAACCGGATGAGGCCGCGACCAGTTGCTCTCCAAGCGCCGCGGCTGGCGCGCCCTGCTACCCTTTTCTTGAAAGACCCTCGCAGGAGAATCCCCCGTGCAGCGCATCTGTGTCGATATGGATGAGGTGATGGCCGATACTCTCGCCGAGCATCTGCGCCGTTACAACCAGACTTTCGACGAAGAGGTGACGCCGGAAGATCTTGCCGGCAAAGGCTTGTGGGAGATCACGCCGCTTGACCGGCAGGCGCAGCTACGCGCTTTTCTCGACGCCGAAGACTTCTTCGAAGACCTCGATGTAATGCCCGATGCGCAGCCGGTTTTGAAGGATCTCTCCACGCGCTTTGAGATCTTTATTGCCACGCAGGCCATGGCCGTGCCCAACTCGCTCGGCCCTAAATATCGCTGGCTGCAGCGGCACTTTCCCTTCATCCCACCCACGCATTACGTCTTCTGCGGCAACAAGAGCATTCTCCGCGCCGACTACCTGATCGACGACCAGCCCAAAAACCTGCTTCGCTTTGAAGGCCGGGGGCTACTCTACACCGCGCCGCACAACATCGCCGCAACCGGCTTTGTCCGCGTGAACAACTGGCGTGAGGTCGCCGAGTATTTCGCGGCCGTCCCGTCGGAACCCAAAAGCTCTGTCTGATGCGCGTGCCCGAGATCGTAAACCTTAGATCTCAGCAGTCAGACCCTTATCCGTTCGCGCGTCCAAGCGTGCAGGCTGTCAAGTTCGATACCATAGATAATGACAGTGTTTAACTCCCTCTCTAAGACACACTTCACGCGGCGCCGCTTCCTGCTGACGGGCGCGTGTGCCGGCGCTGGCTTGGCGATCTACTCAGGCGAGATTGAGCGACACTGGATTGAAACGGCACGCAGCGAAGTCTTTCTCCTCGGCCTCCCGCGAGCGTTTGACGGCTTCCGCATCGCTCAGCTTAGCGACATCCACCTGGATGATTACACTGAGCCGTTTCTGCTTCGCGACGCGGTGAAACAAATCAACCGCATGAATCCGGATGCGGTGTTTCTCACCGGCGACTTTGTGACCCACGGGCTGGTGCCCAAGAGATTTGAGTTGGGCACAGCATGGCAGTGCGCCAATCTGCTCAATCAGATCCAGTGCCCAAACCGCTATGGGGTTCTCGGCAACCACGACGTCGTGGTCGGCTCTCAAGAAGTCACCAAGGCGCTGACCGCCAATTCCATCACAATGCTGGTCAACGAATACGTGCCCATCGAACGAGGGGGAGCGCGATTTTGGCTTGCCGGGCTCGATGACCCGGTAGCCGGTCTTCCCAACCCCGAGAAGACCATCCCCGAATCGATCCGCAATATTCCTGACGAACCGATCGTACTTCTTTCCCATGCGCCAGACTACGCCGACGATTTGTTAAAGCTTCCATCGGGCAAGGCAGTCTCGCTTATGCTGGCGGGCCACTCCCATGGCGGCCAGATTCGCCTTCCGTGGATCGGTCCGCCGAATTTGCCGGAAATGGGGCGCAAATATGTCGAGGGCTGGTTCCGCCTGCAAAACTTACAGCTTTACGTCAACCGCGGCCTGGGCACGGTTGTCGTTCCCTTCCGGTTCGATTGTCCTCCCGAGATTACGCTGCTGACGCTCCGTTCCGCGTGAAAGCGGAGCAGTTCTCCGGGACTTCACGCTCCCGCGATCGTCATGCCCCAGCGATTGTCATTCCATCGATGCGCAGCGTCGGCGAAGCCACCGATCCACGAAAGACGAGATCGTTGCCGATGGCCGTTACATTGCGCAGCATCTCGGCCAGGTTGCCGGCGATCGTCACTTCTTCGACGGCGTGCGTCAATTGGCCGTTCTCGATCCACAAGCCCGTTGCCCCGCGCGAGTAGTCGCCCGTGACAAGATTCGTGCCGAAACCCATCAAGCTGGTCACGTAGAGTCCCGCCGCAACGTTCCCGACGATCAACTCGGGAGTGAGCTGGCCCGGAGCAAGAAAGAGATTGCCGGAGCCGATTCCCGGAGCGCCGGCAAGTCCTCGCGCCGCGTTGTGTGTGGACTTCATGCCGAGCTTGCGCGCTGCGTAGGTGTTCAGCAGGTAATTTCGCAGCACGCCGTTCTCCACGACGACGGTCCGCCGCGACGGCAGGCCTTCGTCGTCGAAGGGTGAGGTGCCGAAACCTCCCACGCCCGAGGGCAGCAACATCGTGTTGTCGTCCACGATCGTCAGGTTTGGCGCGCCGATGGTCTCGCCGAGCTTTCCCGCAAGAAACGACGCGCTGCGCCAAATAGCATCGCCTGAAGCGGCTTCGAACAGCGAGCCGATCAGCGTTCGCGCTGTTTCCGGCGCAAACACAATGGGGGCGCGCTGCGTGGGCACGCGCCGGGCTCCCAGGCGCCGCAGAGTCCGGCGCGCCGCTTCGTTGCCTACTGCCTCAGGCGACTCGACACCGGCGAGCCGCCGTGCGCTTGACCACCAGAAATCCCGCTGCATCTTGCCGTTGGCATCTCTCGCCAGCGGCACCGCCGAGATGCCTGTGTAGCTGCTGCGGTAGCTGCCCGTGAATCCGCGCGAGTTGGCCAGTGCCTTGCAACCTGTGGAGACATCGAAACTGCCGCCATCGGAGTTCGTGATGCGCGGGTCGGCATTCAGTGCGGCGGCTTCGGTCCTTCGCGCCCAATCGATGCGCTCCGCTCCTGCGAGCGAGTACACATCTTCGAAATAGAGATGCAGATCGCCTTCCGTCGAGCCAAACTCGCCCGCTTCCGGCAGCCCCGCAAACGGATCCTCCTCCGTCACCTTCGCGAGGGCCAGCGCTCCCTCGACGAGCTGACGAATTCCATCCGGTGTCAGGTCACTGGTCGACGCTGAACCGGATCGCTTGCCCAGAAACACACGCAGTCCCAGCCCGCGCGAGCCCGATTCCTTCAGCGTCTCCACCTGACCCATGCGAACGTTCACGCTGAATTCGTCGCCTTCCCGCGCCGCCGCCTCGGCGTCACTGGCGCCCGCTTTCATAGCCAGCGCGACGACGTCGGCCGCCAGGGCTTCGAGATCGAGGGCCGCATTTGACGGTTGGGCAGTGGCTTGGGTCATGGCTCAACAGTAACAAAAAGGCATGCGCCCGGGCTGACACTCGTTGAAGGGCATGGGGAGGGCCAGTTGCATGAGTTATGATGTACTGATAACATTGAACAAGTATGCGGAAGCACGATCCCGCCCTTGACACGCTGCTCGACCTGGACGGCCTCACGCTGGTTGTCGATCCTGAAGGAGGTCACTGGGTCCGCTTCGTGGCCAATCAGGTGCCGGTCACGCCGGAGAAGCCCCACGGACTGGATTACTCGCTTACTCTGCATGGACGGAATGGCCAGCGGCTGGTTGGATTCGACAACGCTCATCCTGTTGGCAGGCAAAAGCGTGGCCAGCCGCAGGATCATCGTCACCGCATCCGCACCGTTCGGCCTTATGAGTACAGCGATGCCGCCGCGTTGCTTGCCGATTTCTGGGCGGAGGTGGACGCAGTGCTGAAGGAGAGAGGAGTGCTCCCATGAAGACTTTGAGAGTTGGAATCGCAAGCTACAAAGAAATGAAAGCCATGACTCTAGCGATCGCGCGCGGGCAGCGCAAACTCGCGCCGCGTGAACCGCGCATCTGGTTTCCTTCCACGGAGTCCTTCGCCAGAGTGCTTTCGGCCAGCAATCGCGATCTGCTTCGCCTCATCGCGGAAAAGGCGCCGAGCTCGCTCGAAGAATTGACTCAACTCTCCGGGCGCAGGAAGCCGAATCTCTCTCGAACGCTGAAGACCATGGCTAACTACGGCCTGGTACGCCTGGAGCGCGGCCCCCGGGGACGCATTGCCCCACGAGTTGCGCACGTCCGGATCGAACTCGATCTGCCCATCGTCAGGAAAGAACGCGCCGCGTGAGTGCACGAGCGCATCTGCTCGAGGATTACTGTGATTCGCAAGATTTCGAGAGGGAGGACGTGTCTACGCCGTCAACCGCTCAAGCTGCTCGGGCTTCACGATGGTCAGGCTGGTGCCTTTAATCGTGATCCACTGGTCGCGGCGGAACTGGTTCAGCAGCCGGGTGACCGTCTCGCGCGAGGTGCCCGCCATGTTGGCAATCTCCTCATGCGTCAGCGCCATGGTGAAGCGAATCTCCTGCTTGCCATTGGCCGCCGCGCGCCCCCAGTCCAGCAACAGGCGCGCCAGCCGGCCCGCTGCGGAACCCGACAGCGCCAGCCGCTTGGCATCGTGGAAAACGGTAAGATACTCGCCCGAGAGCGACTGCGCCGCATGCATCGAGGCGATTCCGTGGCGGCCAAGGAACTCGACAAACTCCTGCTTGCGCACCGTTTTCACCTGGCAGGGTTCGATGGCTTCGGCGGTCACTTCGTGCGGCACGTTGGCCAGCACTGCGCTCAGCCCCATCACGTCGCCTGGTCCGGCAATCTTCAGGATCATCGTCTTGCCGTCACGGGACGTGGAGGAGATTTTCACTTGTCCAAAGCAGATAACAAAGACGTTGCGCGCCGGATCGCCCTCTGAGAACAGCTTGGCCCCACGGGCATGGCTCATCATGATGCCGATCTGGTCGTAGTCGGCCAACGCCTCAGGTGTGAGATTGCAGAACATCCGCAGATGCCGGTGCTCGCAATTCAGGCAATCTTCCGGAGGGTGATGAGAGTGGACTGTGGCCATACCTATGCCGTCGGGCGTAGCTAGGAGAAGTATAGCGCATATCCCGCCGCACAGGCCTCGTATTTGCCCCCTGGATCACCGCACGGAAAGCGGTCCGTGCGCGATCGATTCCTGGTTTCTTCCGGCTCCGTTGCCGTGGCGGCGCGCAGGCATCACGCGAGTAAGGCAGCAGGTGATATATGCCCGCGACACTTCCCGTGCCAGCTCTTCGAGGAGCCGCATGCGCAACGGCCGGTAGCTCTCGAATGCACTCTTTAGCGCTTCAATCGGCAACAACAGCAACGATCCGGGTGTGACTGCGGTAAGCGTGTAGGTGTGGAATCCATCCCCCAGCGCGGCGGCCAGTTCCACCAGGTCACCGGGCCGAGCCGATCCCAGAGTGACACGCATCTCAAATCGCTCCGCTTTGCGCACAAAATCGCCTGAAACCACCACGTAGAGACCGCTGCAGGATCCGTGTTGTCGAAAAACGACCTCGCCAGCATCGAACTCGATGCATCGCGTCGCGTTGTTCAGCAGGCTCCCGGCTTCTCTTGGGCACTCCAGCAACTCCGCGAGCGGATGCGCCGCCGCCGCGGCCAGTCGTTCGAATCGCCTATCTGGTTGATTGTTAACCATTTCTCCGCTCTGCTTTCGGTTTCGTGGCATCCTGGTTCCTACTGCAGCCACCCAACAGTTGCAGGTGAGCCGCACATACCGGCCGGTGAGAAAACGTTATGCGTAGACGGACTCCCGCGACGACCCGCGCAGGCTGCTCAACATCCGGGTTTGCACTCGATTTTGGCCGGACAAAACGGCGCGGTTTCTCCTTTCACCCGCCCATTTTCCCTTTAGGACCGATCCGGGCCAAGTGCCGGAGCGGATGGTCCCGGCTGCTACATCGCTCCCACTGGAAGCGCAACTTCCGACTCATCACCGGCGCGCGCGCCCTCGGGCGGAACGCAAAGAACCGGTACACGCGAGGAGGAAAGCAAAGCAAAGGCCGTGCCATGCGGCCCCGGCGTGGCACTCAAGCGTTTCACCCCGGCTACAAGAATGCAGGGATGGTTTTCGGCAATCGCCTCAGCGACGGCGTCAGCCGGATTGCCGTCCTTCACAAGGCAGCGCACCTCAGCTGTGCCATGGAGCCGGATGCCGAAATCTTCGAGGCTGGCGGCACAGGGATTGACGCCGGCTGCAACCTCAGCGGCGGTCCGCACATGCAGCACAAGCAACGGCCGCTTGAAGGTCTCCGCAAGCGAGTAGGCGGTCGCGGTAGCAGCCGCGGCAGCGTCGTTCCGTTCCACGGTCAGCAGCACCGGCCCTCCCGGCGTCGGACGATTTGGACCTGCGTTCCAATCCGCGGCGACCGCCAGCACCGGGCACGGCGCCAGCCTTACGAGTTGTTCCGCAATGGCGCCCACAACCACCGGTCCGGCGCCCTGCATCCCCCTGGTCCCGATCACGATCAGCCCGGCCTCGTATTGCCGCGCCACATCCACCAGCATCTCTGCCACGGTCCCTTGGCGCACTTCCGAGTGGCTGTGTATTCCGGCGCGGAGCAAGTCACCTGCGAGCCTGTCGAGCACTTTGCGGGCTTCGGCAGTCAGATGGCTCACCACGTTGCCGGGAAGACCGTCGACTGCGGCATACTCCATCGGGTCGAGGCCGTGCGCCAGCACAATCCGCGCCCCGTAGTTGGTGGCGAGCTTGCGCGCATATTCCAGGGCCGCTTCCGCCTGGCCTTCGAGGTCCGTCGCGACCACAATGGTCTTTAAACCACGATCAAAGCTCATCGTCATTTCTCCGCCGCATGCCCGCTTACTGGATTCAGAGTGTGCGCTTCCGCCCCGGGGCGGGGCAGTGACCCCATTCACCCCTACCTGTGATTCGAGTCACAACGCACAAATTCCTGATTTCGCAAGAGAACGCTTACATTTTCGAACTCCGCCTTTCATGCGTGCTCCGTCGCCAAAAGCTCCTCTCGATTGGCCGTCCGCACCGCTGAGGCGGACCTTGAGGCCAAAGCCGGCTCGCTCGCGCAGGCCGCTATACATCCGGCGGCCAAATGCGTTACCGTGGGCGCGATATGAAAACTCTCCTGAAACGCCCTCTTCCATCGTTCTCTACTGTCGTTCTGGCCGGGCTGGCGCTGGCCTGGCAGGGCTGCACTTCGGTCGCAGCACAGGCTCCAATACCCGATTCGTCCGCCATTGAAGCCCAGGCTCAAGCCATGGTTGCCAAGCTCACGCTCGAGCAAAAAGTCGAACTCCTTGGAGGTGTCGACAACATGTTCACGCGGCCCATGCCGTCGATCGAACTGCCGCGCTTCAAGATGTCTGACGCCTCGCTCGGCGTGCGCACCTGGGGCCCGACCACGGCTTATGCAGGCGGCGTCGCGCTGGCCGCCACATGGGACACCGACTTCGCACGCAAGCTGGGCGAGAGCCTCGGCCGCGACGCCCGTGCCCGCAGCGTCAACTTTCTTCTCGGTCCAGGCGTCAACATCGCGCGCTCGCCTCTCTGCGGGCGCAACTTCGAATACCTCTCAGAGGATCCCTACCTGAACTCCACGCTTGTTGTGCCATTTATCGAGGGCGTGCAGTCGCAGGGCGTCATTGCAACCGTGAAGCACTACGCGCTCAATGACCAGGAGTTCAATCGCCACAACGCCAGCTCCGATGTGGACGAGCGCACGATGCGCGAGATCTATCTGCCGAGCTTCGAGGCCGCCGTGACCAAGGCTCACGTCGACGCGGTCATGGACTCGTACAACCTCGTCAACGGAGTCCATTCCACGCAGAACGAGTTCCTCAATCTGAAAATGCTGAAAGGCGAGTGGGGATTCCAAGGCGTGCTCATGTCGGATTGGGATGCGACCTACGATGGCGTCGCCGCGGTGAACAACGGTCTCGATCTCGAGATGCCAAGCCCCAAGTTCATGAACGCAAAGAATCTCGTCCCGGCCGTCGGGAGCGGCCAAGTGAAAGAGTCCACGATCGACGAGCATCTGGTGCGCCTGTTTCGCACCGAGCTCCGCTACGGCTTTACTACTCGCCCGCAGTTCGACCCCGCTGACTCCACATACTCCGTTGCCGACCGCGCGGTCGCTCTTCAGGGAGCGCTTGAGAGCATCACGCTTCTCAAGAACGAAGGAAAACTGCTTCCGCTCGATCCCGCCAGGATTCATTCCATCGCGATCATCGGACCCGACGCATACCCTGCCATCACTGGCGGCGGAGGCTCATCAGAGGCGCACGCCTTCGAACCAGTCAGCATCCTCACCGGCATCGCCAACCTGCTCGGTCCAGATGTGCATATCTTCTACCGCGCCGGGATGCCCGACTCGCCCGATGAAAAGAAAGCCATCGCTGACGCAGACGTTGTTGTCGTCTCCGTTGGCTTCGATGCCAAGACGGAGCGCGAAGGCGCCGACCGCACCTTCTCGCTGCCGCCGGGTCAGGATGCGCTCATCGAGCAGATCGCGGCGGCCAATCCGCATACCATCGTCACGCTCACTGCGGGCGGAGGCGTGGACACCAGCCGCTGGCTCGCGCAGGTCCCGGTCCTGCTCGACACCTGGTATCCCGGCCAGGAAGGCGGGACGGCGGTGGCACAGATTCTCTTCGGCCGGCACGACCCCGAGGGCAAGCTGCCCGTCAGCTTTGACCGCAGCTGGGATGAGAATCCTTCAGCGAAGTGGTACTACGGCGATCCCAAAGATTCGACCACGCTCGACACGATCGGCGAAGACGGCAAGCCGAAGGACTACACCATCGAGCACATCAAGTACGGCGACAAGCTGATGGTTGGTTACCGCTACTGGACCACGACCGGCAAGCATCCGCTCTTTCCCTTCGGCTACGGCCTGAGCTATACCACCTTCAGCTTTTCGAATCTCCAGGCACCTGCCACCGCAGCATCAGGCTCCGATGTGCCGGTCAGCTTCGATGTCACCAACACCGGGAGCGCGGACGGAGCCGAAGTGGCCCAGCTCTACGTTTCAGACCCTTCGGCGCACGTTGATCGTCCTGTGCGCGAGCTGAAGGGCTTCACGAAGGTTCACCTCGCTGCCGGAGCAACGCAGCATGTTACCCTGCGTCTCGATGCGCGCGCGTTCAGCTACTGGGATGAATCCACGCACAAGTGGGCCATCGATCCCGGCAAGTTTGTCATTCGCGTTGGCGACTCGAGCGAAAACACCCCGCTCAGCGCCGAGATCGACCTGCATTGAGCGATCGTTCGCGCCAATCTTTTTCTGAAACGGAGAGAAACCAATCCATGTTGAAACACTTCTTCCGCTTTGCTGCCTTCGCCGCTCTCACTCTCGCGCTTAGCGCCGCATCCCGCGCCCAGACCGCGCTGCATCCGCAGTGGGTGGGCACATGGGCTACCGCCCCTATGCTTGCTGAAGGCGGATTCAATGTTCGCCCATTCAGCGGCACCACACTGCGCGAAATCGTCCACATCTCCGTGGGCGGCGCGCAGATTCGCGTGCGCTTCACCAACGCCTTCGGAACCGATCCGCTGACCATCAGCGACGCGCACGTGGCGCTGAGCGCAGGCAACAGCACCATCGAGCCCGGGATCGATCACGCCATCACCTTCGGCGGAGCCACTTCCGTCAACATCCCGCCGGGCGGAGAACTCTTCTCCGATCCTGTCGCGCTCGCCGTCAAACCGGAATCCGATCTCGACGTCAGCTTTTATCTGCCGTCGCAGATCATGCGCGCCGAGACCTATCACGCCTTTGCTGACCAGGACAACTTCATCGCCAACGGCGATATGTCTACCGCGCAGGATCTGACCGACGCGACGAAGGTCTTTTCGTGGTACTTCCTCGACGGTGTCGATGTCAAAGCCGTCGACGGCTCGCGCGCCATCGTCACGCTGGGCGACTCGATCACCGACGGCGCGCTTTCGACACATAACGCCAATCTCCGCTGGCCCGATTTGCTGGTCGCGCGCCTCCAGGCCGATCCGAACCTGAAGAACGTCTCGGTGCTGAATGTGGGCATTGGCGGCAACCGTGTTCTGAATGAAGTCGCAGGACCCGCAGCCATTTCGCGCATCGATCGCGATGTGCTCTCGCAGAGCGACGTGCGCTATGTCATCGTGCTCGAAGGCATCAACGATATCGGACGGCTGGCGCGCCTGGCGACACCGTGGGACGAAATTACCGCGCAGCAACTGGAGATGGGACTGAAGCAGATCGTCGACGCCGCGCACGAGCACGGCATCAAGGCCATTGGCGCAACGCTCACGCCCTACGGCGGCGCGGCATACTCTTGCGACAAGGGCGAGCAGGTGCGCGAGGCCGTGAACGACTGGATCCGCAATAGCGGAACGTTCGACGGAGTCGTTGATTTCGACAAGGCGACCCAGGATCCTGCGAATCCAACCCACTTCAACGCGGACTACGACTCAGGAGATCATCTTCATCCCAAAGACGCCGGCTACAAGGCCATGGCCAACTCGATCGACCTGACGCTGTTTAGCAAGTAAGTCTCACGCAACCGGATTCGACGGCCCATCTTTTTCCGCCGCGGCGGAAAAGGGTGGGAAGCCACAATCCCCACCAAGCACGAACCAAGCTAGAAGCTAAAAGCTGGCAGCCAGAGGCTGCATTTCATGAAGCGCGTTCTTCTCTCCTGGAGCAGCGGCAAAGACAGCGCGTGGACGCTCCACGTCCTGCGGCGCGATCCTGCGATCGAGCTTTGCGGGCTGCTCACCACGCTGAACACCGAGTTCGACCGCGTGGCCATGCACGGCGTGCGCCGCACGGTACTGGAGGCGCAGGCCGACGCGGCCGGGCTTCCGCTGTGGATTGTTCCGCTTCCCTGGCCCTGCCCGAACGAGGTTTATGAGCAGCGCATGGCGGAGACGTGCCAGCGCGCCATCGACGAAAGAGTCGACGCTGTCGCTTTCGGGGATCTCTTCCTAGAAGACGTGCGCGCCTATCGGGAAAAACAGTTGGCGCCCACCGGGCTCGAGCCATTGTTTCCGCTGTGGCAGATTCCCACGGACGCGCTGGCGCGCGAGATGATGGCCGGTGGCCTGCGCGCGCGCCTGTCGTGCGTGGACACGAAGCAACTCGACCCGGCCTTTGCGGGCCGCGAATTCGATGCCGACCTGTTGCGCGACCTTCCGCCGGGCGCCGATCCCTGCGGCGAGCGCGGCGAGTTCCACACCTGTGTCTACGCCGGCCCCATGTTTCAAGCGCCGCTGCCGCTCGCGACCGGCGAAATCGTCACCCGAGATGGCTTCACGTTCGCGGATTTTGCGATGACGGCCGCTGAAGCCGTGAGCTTTTAATTTCGCAGTCCGCGCAGCGCCGGATACAGCTTCCTCCACCGCGCGTAGCCGGCCTTATACGCTGCGAGATCCGCTGGGGCGGGCTCAATACGCTGGGCCACCTCGATGGCTTGCCCGCAGGCCTCGTCGAGGTTCTTCCAGTGCCCCGCGCCCACGCCGGCCATCAGCGCGCAGCCAAACGCGCCGCCTTCCTCGGCCACGAGAACTTCCACGGTTTTCCCATAGATGCCCGCCTGAATCTTGCGCCACAATGCGCCGCGCGCGCCGCCGCCGCCAAGACGAATGGCCGTAACCGGAATGCCGAGTTCGTGGAAGAGAGTAAAGGTGTCCTGCAGCGAGTAGGCGACGCCTTCCTGGACAGCGCGAACGAAGTGCGCTCCTGTGTGCTGCACGCCGATGCCCGCAAAAGCCGCGCGCACCTCGGGATCGAGATGCGGCGTGCGCTCTCCGAGCAGATAGGGCGCCCACTCGAGGCCCTCGCATCCGGCGGGAACTTTTGCCGCCGCGCCGCTCAGCGCGTCGTAGCTCTGACCGGCAAAAAATGTCCCGCGCAGCCAGTTCAGGCTGAGGCCCGCGCTCTGCGTCACGCCCATCACGTGCCATAGGCCGGGAACGGCATGGCAGAAGGTGTGCAGGCGTCCCTTGGGATCCTTGGTCGGCTCGGCCGTCGCCGCAAACACGACGCCCGAGGTCCCGATGGTTGCCGACACGCTGCCCGGCTGCAGAATGCCCATGCCTACCGCGCCCGCGCCCTGGTCGCCCGCGCCCGCGGCCACCGGCGTGCCTGCTTTCAATCCCGTCAGGCTCGCGGCACTCTCGCTGATGCGCGCGCAAATCTCCGGCGACTCGAATACCCTGGGCAGCCAGCTCATGTCGATGCCTGCCGCCTCGGCCACCTCGCGCGACCAGCGGCGGTGCGTCACGTCAAGCAGCAGAGTGCCGCTCGCCTCCTGCACGTCGATGGCAAACTCGCCGGTCAACCGGTAGCGGACATAATCCTTGGGGCACATCACGTGGCGAATCTTCGCGAAGATCTCGGGCTGGTGCGTCTTGACCCACAGCAGCTTGGTCAGCGTGAAGTTGGGCAGCGCGGGATTGCAGGTAAGCTCGATCAGTTTCTCGTAGCCGATCTTCTCGGTCAGCCAGTCGCATTCGGGCTGTGTGCGCGTGTCGCACCAGATGATCGACGGGCGCAGAACGGCACCCTTTTCGTCGAGCATGACCGCGCCGTGCATCTGGCCAGTGAGGGCGATCGCGGCAATCGCTTCGCGCGGTTCGGGTGTCGTGGCAATCGCTTCGCGGATGGCTTCCTGGCCTGCACGCCACCAATCCTCAGGATCCTGTTCCGCCCATCCCGGGTGCTCGGCGCGAAACGGAGCGTGCTCGCAGGACGCAGTGCCCATCAGCTTACCTGCAGCGTCCACAATGACGGCGCGCGTGCCGCCCGTCCCTACATCCATGCCCAGGAACCACATGGTCACAATCCCCCTTGCCTAAATCGGTTTTCGACGCGCCCGAAGCATACCAGCTTCGCCGCGCCGCGGCAACGGAAGCATCGAAAGCGAGTTTTCTACAACCTTTGGGGCCTGACAATCCTGCCGGGCGCGTAATAGGATGCTGCCGTATCCCCGGAGGCAAAATGAAACATTCCTATCGAATCGCAACGCAATCCCTGGCCATTGCAACGGCTGCGGTGCTGATCTTATTCGCGCAGGCGGCATTCGCCGGCGCGCCCCTCAAGGGCATCGACGTGAAGCTCGGCAAGAATCCCGGCGGCGGCTGCGCGGCGCGCACCACCGGCGCCGACGGCACGGCTGCTTTCGGCGTGTGGCCCAAGGGCAACTACACGCTCAGCTTCGTGTCGCAAATGCCCAAGGAAACCGGCAGCGGGATGGCCACGGGCCGCAGGGAAGCCTCTTCCACCAACCCGGGAACCGATCCGTCAACGAAGCTTCATGTGGTGATCACCGGCACGACGGCGGGAAAACTGGAACGCGATCACGACAGCGGGCTGCCGACCGGGCGCGCTGCGCCCCTCGAGTTCTCGCTCGACGGCAAGCAACGGCTCGTGGTTGTGGTGACGGCAGCCGATTAGAGCACTTCTCCTTCACATGTAGCCCTTGCCGTTTCGGTGCAAGGTGGCGCTTCCTTGAGGGAACCGCCACTTTGACTTGCCGGTTTCGGTATACAGCAGAAGGAGAAGTGCCGTAGGGCGAGGTCGAGTCGGCGCCGTGCGCTTTGCCGCTATTCGCCGTAAGATCACCGTGAGCGCGCAATCGTAGGGCGCACGGCGAGGTGAATCCGGCGAGTGCCAGCCGAGTTCCAACCTGGGGCCCGCGCGGACAGGTTCACGTCCGGGGGGTGGAAGTCTTGTCCGTTCGACGCGGCCGACGCCAAGGCCGCGCTGGCCGCGTTGCCGGCGTCGAGCGCAGTCTTTGCGCTGTTTGGCGCGGACAATCGAGCCGAACCTTACATTGGCCGCACGCCAAATCTGCGCGGGCGTTTGGAGCGGCTGCTCGAGCCCTCGCCGCGCCATCCGCGCCGCCTGCAACTCGCGGGCCTGGTGCGGCGCATCGACTGGCAGCTCACCGGCTCCGAATTCGAATCCTTGCTCGCGCAGTTTTCGCTTCTGGAGGAGAGGTTCGGCGCAAAAGCGTTAGAACGGATGCACCTGCGTCATCCGGCCTTCGTGCGCTTTCTCGGCAGCAATCCTTATCCGCGCGTCACGGTCACATACGGGCCCAGCCTGCGCGAGTCCGATTGGGCATACGGGCCGTTCCCTTCGCACGCCGCCGCCGAGCGCTACGCGGAAGAGATGCTGAAGCTGTTTCTGTTGCGCCGATGCACGTTCGAGCTGGATCCCGATCCCAGCTATCCGGGGTGTGTTTATTCCGAGATGAAGATGTGCCTTGCGCCGTGCTACAAGGGCTGCACGGACGAGCGCTACGCTGAGGAGTCGATGGCAGTGGAAGGGTTTCTCGCGACGCGCGGCGAGAGCCGCCTGGTCACGCTCCGCACCGAGCGCGACCAAGCCTCGGCCAATCTTGCCTTTGAATCGGCCGCTCCGCTCCACGCGCAGGTGCAGCGCGTCGAAGCCGTGCGCGCCCTGGCTGCGGAGCTGGTGCGCCCATTGAGCCGCCTGCGCGGTGTCATCCTGCAGGCCTCCGCAAATCCCGACGAAGTGGCGGTCTTTCTGTTTGAGAACGGACGACTGCGCGGGCCTGCTGCATTCTCCACGCTCGGCATGCGGATTCAGAACGAGCAATCGGGCTCGACATCGCTGTTTGCGCAGCCGATGGCGGTCGAGGCGATTCCGGAAGCGACAGAGATCAGAGATCAGAGATCAGAGATCAAAGAGCAGGGACCAGGGAACAGGGAACAGGGAATAGAAAACGAGGGGTCAGGGATCAGGGATCAGGGAATAGAAAGGCAGGGACCGAGGGACCAAGCCACCCCCTCGGGTACGAATCACCCGCTGGGGACCCTGGCAGGGACCGAGGGACCGACAGAAACGCCCGCTCGAATTCCGCGCACGGTGCTTGAAGCGCGGCTGGAGGAAGTGCTGGCTGAGCTTGCCGCGGTCGGAGGTGCGCCGAATGCGACGGTCCGCCAGGGCGATCTCGCTCTCCTCAAGCGCTGGTACTACCGGCCTGAAGCCAAGCGCGCGGGCGAGATTTTCTTTCCGGATGCGGAAGAACAGTGGCCGGCGAGAGCGATTCTGCGGGGGATCGGACGCGTGGCGGCGAAATCGCTTGCTCCCGCAACGCAGCCATAAACAGGCGGGCCAGCAGCGATAAACCCGTGGCCGCGTGCGCCCCTTACCGACTATCATCCGGTGATGTCCGTTCCCGGCAAATGCGGAGTCCCGAAGCGGAGTTCCCTGATGCGATACTGGCTGGTTGCCTTCCTGATGGTCGTGCCCTGCGCTCTCAGCGCGCAGATCGTTCGGGTGCCTTTCGACCAGTGCGTCTACCGGCTGGGAGACAATTCCGCATGGGCCGCGGCAGATGTTGACCCGAGTGGCTGGAAGCCCTACACCGAGTACAGCGAGACCGGCGACGCGTACGTAATGTGGGTCCGGTGCCGAATCACCGTTGATACCAGTGGAATGCAACAACCGGCGTTGGGTGTCGGTTCCGACGGTCCTGGACAGCACGAGGTCTTTGTGGATGGCGAGCCGGTCAACGCATCCGGCACCTACCGGATTTACCCCATATCGCCGGGCCCGGTTCAAGCCACGCATACCGTCGCCGTGCGCGTCGTTCAAAAACAGATCGCACCGGGCCTCACGCCGGGCCTTCCCGTGTATCTAGCTTTCGGCGATGGACCATACATGCAGACGCTCGCTGAGGCGGGGCGCGGCGACGCAGTCAGAGCGGCCGTTCCTGCCTATTCCAGCTTTCTGGTGATTGGCGCGTCGGGACTCTTCCTGCTTGGGCTCTACCTCTTCGACCGCTCACAAAAGGCAGCATTCTGGCTCGGCCTCTACTGCTCAGCTGTGTGCATCACACGGCTGAACCTGATGGGTCATTTTCTGTTCTACAGGACCTATCCCGATTTCCTCCAAGCCTTGTTCTTTGGTCTCTCGATGTTTGAGTCGTGGGCGCTGGTTCGCGTCAGTTTTGCTTTGGCGCAGCGGAGAGTTCCGTCCATCTACTGGGTGGTCTTTGCCGCGTGGGTGTTTATATTCGTTGGATCGGTTTTGCCGGTCTTCCTCCCGGCTCAAATGGCTCTGCCGTTTTCGCTGTTTGTGCAGGTCACGGGATTCAAGCCCATCTGGTGCATCTGGACCTTCGCGTGCACGGCTCCATTTGTTGCGTTCTGGCCGTGGACCCGGCTAAACGTGCGGCTGCGCATCGTGGCAGCGCTTTGTGCGATCTGGGCGGTCATCGAGGGCTGGTTCCAGTTCCAGCAAGTCGTTTTGAATCGCGAAACATGGTCCAACCAGGTGCAGAACTGGATGTCGCTGGCCATCGCCGCATTGGTGATCGCTCTTTTGGGCTACATCTTCCATGAGCAGAGACTTGCGGCGGACGAGCGCGCTGAGCTGCGCGGCGAGCTTACGGCGGCACGCCAGGTGCAGCATCTACTGGTTCCGGACAAGATGCAGGTGGCGCCCGGCATCACGGTCAGTTCGGCTTTTCTGCCGGCGCACGAGGTGGGCGGAGACTTTTATTTGTGCCGCGCACTCGCCAACGGGGCACAGCGCGTGCTGCTCGGCGACGTAAGCGGCAAAGGGGTTGCCGCCGCGCTTACTTCGGCGCTGCTGCTTGGCGCGGCCGATCGCTGCGACGATCTGCGACCGGCGGCGGTGCTTAAAGAGCTGAACGCTGCCCTCCGCAACAGCGGCATCGAAGGCTTTACCACCTGCCTCTGCGCCGATCTTTCGTCCACTGGCGTCCTGCTGATTGCGAACGCCGGCCAATTGCCGCCCTATCGCAACGGCGCGGAGATCGAGATTCCCTGTGGTCTGCCTCTCGGGGTGGATGCGGCGGCGGAGTACTTTGAAACGTCAATCCAGCTTGCGCCAGGCGACAGGCTCACGTTCATCTCCGATGGTGTGACGGAGGCGCGGAATGCCGCAGGCGAGCTCTTCGGCTTTGAACGCACCCGCCAGCTTAGTTCTCGCGCGGCCCAGCAGATCGCCGATGCGGCGGTCGAGTTCGGGCAGCAGGACGACATTACGGTGCTGACGCTGTCGCTGGCGGCGCGCGCCGTACCCGCATAATTCTCGGCACCTCCGCCGCCGCTCACCGCCTGATACACTGTCCCCGCAAGGAGTTCCACGCACGACCATGGTCGAGCTGCTACCTTCCATCCTCTCCGCGGATTTTGCCCATCTGGCCGATGAGATTGCCGCGGCCGAGCGCGGCGGAGGCACGACCATCCACGTGGACATCATGGACGGGCACTTTGTGCCCAACATGACCATCGGCCCGCCCGTGGTCGCGAGCATCCGGAAAGTCACCCGCCTGCCGCTCGACTGCCACCTGATGATCGATAACCCCAACGATTACATCGCTGGGTTCGCCGAGGCGGGCGCGAATTGGGTCAGCGTGCACTACGAGACATGCCCCCACCTGCACCGCTCGCTCGAGCTGATCCTGCACCAAGGCATGAAACCGGGCGTGGTGCTGAACCCGGCCACGCGCGTTGACCTGATCATCGATATCCTGCCCATGGTTCATCATGTGCTCATCATGAGCGTGAATCCAGGGTTCGGCGGGCAGGAGTTTATCCCCTTCTCTCTCGACAAGATCCGGCGCCTGGCCGAGATCCGCGGCGAGCTCGGCCTGGACTTCAGGATCGAGGTGGACGGCGGCGTGGCTCACGACACCGTGGCCGCAATCGTCCAAGCCGGAGCGGAGCTGCTGGTGGCCGGGAACGCCGTCTTCGGCGGCGGGCAGCCGGAACAAGATGCTCGCGCACTGCTGGCCGCGGCCCGCGAGGCCGCCGACCGGATGACGACGAGCGCAGCACGGGCCGAAAAGAGTAGAATTCACTAGATCGATTCCAGAGTTAACGAGGCCTTTTCCGGATGGTGCAAGGCGGCATTTACTTCCACCCCACAGACGAAAAGACGTCTGCGGGGGCCCCGGATGGGAAAATGCCACTCATGGGTTGTGGCTTCGAGGTGCGGCAACTCTGGAATCGCTGTGAAAAGCGCACGCAAGCCGCGGATGGCCAGCCCCAGGGCCTTACTCCAGAAGAGGTGGTATGAACCGGTTGTTTCTTAAGATCGTTACGGTGGCACTTGTCGCGTTGTTTCTGGGCGGGGCTTCAGCAGATGCCAGAACCAAAAAGAAGGAAAAGAAGGCCTACGACCTGAACGCCAACCCGCTTGCCGGCGTGCAATCGAGGCAGCCGGACAAGGAGCTTTACGACAAGGCGATGGTGGCCATGAAGAAAGGCCGCTATGACGTGGCCCGCCTCGATCTGCAGACGCTGCTGAATACCTATCCCGAGTCGGAATACCGGATGCGCGCCAAGCTGTCGGTGGGCGACACGTGGTTCAAGGAAGGCGGCTCCGCGGCCCTGACACAGGCAGAGGCCGAGTACGAGGACTTCATCACCTTCTTCCCCAATGCTCCCGAGGCAGCCGAAGCGAAGATGAAGGTGGCTGACATCTATTACCAGCAGATGGAAAAGCCGGACCGCGACTTTAACAACGCTCAGCAGTCCGAGAGGGAATACCGGGAGATGATCAACATGTTCCCGGATTCGAGCCTCGTCCCACGCGCCAAGCAGCGCCTGCGCGACGTGCAGGAGGTTCTGGCCGAGCGTGAGTTCCAGATCGGCAGCTACTACGAGAGCCGCGAAGACTTTACCGCGGCCATTGCCCGGCTTGAGACCGTGGCCGATACGTATCCTCTGTACTCGAAGAGCGACCAGGTGTTGATCGGCATTGGCGACGCCTACGCCGGTGAAGCGCGCAACGTCGAACTGACGCCGAACCTGCCCGGGGCGATTAAAGAGCGGCTACGCACGATGTATCAGGACAAGGCCGCCGAGGCCTACGACAAGGTGATCACGCGCTATCCGATGGCGCCGCACGTGGAGGATGCCCGCGATCGCCTCGTCGCCATGAACCGGCCCATTCCCGAGCCCACGCAGGCGGCCATTGCGGAAAGCGATGCCGAGGAGCGCAGCCGCCAGCCGTTGCACTTTACCGACAGCGTGCTGGGGCTCATCAAGCGCGGACCCACCGTGGTTGAGGCTGTGCATGTGGGCGAACCCTCAGTTGACGATCCCAAGCGCACGCTCGCGCCGCAAGTGACCAACGAAAACAGGACGATGTTCCAGGACGCGGTTAACCAGGGCAGGCCACCGGCGCCCGCCCCGCCCGTGACTCCCACCGGCCCCAACGAGCCGCCGCGGAGCGATCAACCGTCCACGGCCCCGCTTGAGATGCAGGCGCCCGCCGCGGGCACAGGCGTTGGCGTAGAGGTGGTGAACGCACCAAGCGGTCCGGCTCAGGCTCCCGCGAGCAATGCCGCCACCGACCCTAATGCTGTGATCAAGCCCGTAGGGCCGACCAATACCGTGGTGCCGCCGGTTGAGAAGCCGGCAGAGGCGCCGCTGCAGGTGAACGACATCAAGCCCGGCGAGAACCCGGCACAGCCCACCACGCAAACCAAGGCCAACGGCAAGACCAAGAAGCCCAAGGTGGACCAGAGCGAGGAGTCCTCGAGCAAGAAGAAAAAGAAGAAGGGGCTGGGCAAGTTGAACCCGTTCTAGATTGCGATCGCATTTCAGATCGACCGCAGAAAGGCCACCTTCGGGCGGCCTTTCTCTTTGGTGCGTGTTCGCCGCCGCAACACCTACAATCTGAATCTGCGGCCATGGTGAGCAATGTCGAAAGAGTCGACCTTGAGACAATCCTTCCCCTGCGTGCGCTCTTTCTGCAGGAAGCGAATCGTCAAATTCGCTATAACGCCTGTCACGAGCGCGGGTGGACCGATTCCTATTTGCTGAAGATTGACGATCACGCCGTTGGCTACGGATCGATCAAGGGCCGCGAAATTCCCGACCGGGATACAGTCTTTGAATTCTTCGTAGTGCCTCCGTTCAGAAAGCAGGCAAGCCAACTCTTTCGCCAGTTTGTGGCGGCCGCGCGGCCCAAGTTCATTGAATGCCAAAGCAACGATCCGCTGCATTCCGCACTGCTGTTTGAGTTCGCCCATTCCATCGCGGCCGATACCGTTCTGCTTGAAGACCACCACGTTACAGAGTTTGCCATTGAAGGTGCAGTGATGCGCCCCAAACGACCTGACGACCGGATCTTCCCGCATGAAGTCGAGCCGGAAGGTTCGCACGTCGTGGAGTTGAACGGCGAAGTGATTGCCACTGGCGGTTTCATGCTCCACTACAACCACCCATTCGCCGATCTCTACATGGAAGTGCGCCCGGACTGTCGACGCCGCGGGATTGGCAGCTCCGTTATCCAGGAGCTCAAACGCGAGTGCTATCTTGCAGGCCGAGTTCCGGCAGCGCGAACGAGCATTCAGAACGTCGCATCTCGATCAACACTTTGCAAAGCGGGCTTGCGAGTCTGCGGATTCATGCTGATCGGCGAAGTGAAGGCATAGGCCACGTCGACGGATGCAGCTATGCATCTGCTACCCTGAAAGGTAGTCCCGTTGTTCCAAAAAACCCTTTCTGCGATGGGGTTTCACGCACACTACAGGGACTTCCTGACAAGCTCATGCCTCACGACCTGCCCAAAGCTTACGACCCCACAGCCATTGAAGATCACTGGGCCGGCTACTGGGTACGCGAGAAGCTCTTCGACGTTCCGACGCCCACCACCACCGTCCAAAACCAAGGCCCGGCCGGCCAGGCCTTTACGATCCTGTTGCCGCCGCCCAATGTGACCGGCCGCCTGCACATGGGCCACATGCTCAACCAGACGGAGATGGACATCCTTACGCGCTGGCGCCGCATGAGCGGCCGGCTTGCGCTGTGGGTGCCCGGCACCGACCATGCGGGCATCGCGACGCAGATGATGGTGGAGCGCCAGCTCGCAGAGGAAGGCACATCGCGCGAGAAGCTCGGCCGAGAGGCCTTCGTGGACCGCGTGTGGAAGTGGCGGGAGCACTATGGTGGAGCGATTCTCGAGCAGATGAAGCGCCTCGGCGTCTCCGTGGACTGGAGCCGCGAATTCTTCACCATGGATGAGCGGCTTTCGGTGGCGGTGCGCGAGGCTTTCGTGCGCCTCTACCACCAGGGCCTCATCTATCGAGGCGCCTATATCGTGAACTGGTGCCCGCGCTGCCAGACGGCGATCAGTGACCTCGAGGTGGTGCACCAGGAGCAGAAGGGGCACTTGTGGGAGATCAGGTACCCGGTGCTCGGCGACGGCGGCAAAGAGACGGGCGAGTTCGTTGCCGTGGCGACGACGCGACCGGAGACGATGCTGGGCGACACGGCGGTGGCGATTCATCCCGAGGACGAGCGGTATCTGCATCTGCACGGGAAAAAGCTGAGCCTGCCGCTGATGCATCGCGAGATTCCCATCGTGGTCGATCCCTGGGTGAGCCGCGAGTTCGGCACCGGGGCGGTGAAGGTGACGCCGGCGCACGATCCCAACGACTTTGCTCTTGCGGAGCGGCACCATTTGCCTGCGATCAACGTGATGGACGATCACGCGCACATCAACGAGGCGGGCGGCGCTTACGCTGGGCTCGACCGCTACGTCGCGCGCAAGAAGATCGTTGCCGACCTCGAAGCGCAGGGGCTGTTGGCCGCGGTCAAGGATTACACCAACAACGTTGGCCACTGCGACCGCTGCAAAACCGTGGTCGAGCCGCGGCTTTCAACGCAGTGGTTCGTGGCGGTGAACAAGAAGCCGGAGGGCGGAGGCGCATCGCTGGCCGAGAAAGCCATTGCCGCCGTGAAGGCGGACGCCAGCGGCAAAAAACCGATCCGCTTCACGCCGGAGAACTACGAGAAGATTTACCTCGAGTGGATGACGAACATCCACGACTGGTGCATCTCGCGACAGTTGTGGTGGGGTCATCGCATCCCGGCGTGGCATTGCGCGGCCTGCCACAAGATCACGGTGCCGGAGCCCGGCGGAAACGATCCGGCGGCGTGCGCGCACTGCGGATCAAAAGAGATCACGCAGGAGACCGACGTGCTCGACACGTGGTTCTCGTCGGGCCTGCTGCCGGTGTCGGTCTTCGGCTGGCCGAACGTGACCGCGGGAACCCGTGGCGATTTCGACGCGTTCTATCCGACGAGCCTGCTCGTCACCGGATTCGACATCCTCTTCTTCTGGGTGGCGCGGATGATCATGCTCGGCTGCTGGTTTTCAGCCGACGTGAAGATGCCGGACGGGAGCCAGCGGCCGCTTGCTGAATCCGTTCCATTTCGCGAAGTCTATATTCACGCGCTCGTTCGCGATGCAAACCGCGAGAAGATGTCAAAGACCAAGGGCAACGTCATCGACCCCATCGAGATCGTGAAGCAGTTCGGGACCGATGCGGTGAGGTTCACGTTGGCGTCAATGGCTTCGCCCGGCACCGACATTGCGTTCAACGTGGCGCGGACCGAGGGCTACCGCGCGTTTGCCAACAAGATTTGGAACGCGGCGCGGTTTATCTTCATGAACGTGGACCGGGCCGCTGAGCTCGGTATCAAAGTCGATCCGGCGTCTTTGCCTTTGCTGCCGATGGTTGGAAATGATGCCCCACTTGAGGATCGCTGGATTATCGCTGAGTTTCACTCGGCCGCGACCAACGTAAATCGCTCGCTCAAAAACTACCGCTTCGACGAAGCAGCGAATGCAATCTATGAATTCTTTTGGGGAAGTTTCTGCGACTGGTACCTCGAAATCGTCAAACTCCGTCTCGATTTTTCGGAAAACTCCGACAAAGACAGAATCAGGGCGGCGCTTACAGCGCTGCTCAGCGTGTTCGAGGCGTCGCTGCGGTTGCTCTCACCTTTCATGCCTTTCCTTACCGAAGAGCTATGGCATGCAGTGTACGACAGCAACACGCCAGCGAAGTCGATCGCACTAATGACGTATCCACCAGTCAACAGCATCCATTCGCGGGCGCAGACCGAAATGGAGCTGTTGCAATCGCTCATTGTCGAAGTCCGTGCCCTGCGCAAAGAGATTGGGGTGGACGAGAGGGCCGTCACACCCATCGAGCTTCGGATTGCCCCCGAGCGCGTGCACATCGTTAAGGAAAACAGCAGCGTCGTCGAGCGCCTGGCGCGCGTGAGCGAGGCCCGTTTCGTCGAGCAAATTTCAGCGGGCCTCTCTAAGCACTCGACCGCAGCTTTCGACGTGGCTGTTGTCTATGAGCGCACCATTGACGTCCCCGCCGAGCGCGAACGCTTGACAAAGGATATCGCCAAGTATGAAAAAGGCTTGGCGGCAGCCGAGCGGCAACTGGGGAACGAGGGCTTTCTCGCCAAGGCTCCGGCGCACATTGTGGAAGGATTGAAGAAGCAGGAGGCAGAAACGCGGGCGCTGGTGGAAAAGGCAAGAGCGGCGCTGGATAGCCTGCTGGGTTAGTTGAATTTTGTTCTTTCCCAGGTCTCAGAATCGAGACCTGGGGCACCCGAATGTGTGGGTAAGTAAGCGAAAAACAACCGCAGAGCCTTCGACTGCGTCCGCTGCGGCGGACTCCGCTCAGGATGACAGCCGGTAGTGATGCACGATTTGCCGATCACTGGCCACTGTTCACTGTTCACTGCCTTATGGATTGGAAGAGCCACCGCATCGATGCATTGCTGGAGCAGGCGCTCAAGGAGGACCAGGCCCCGCTCGATGCCACCACGCATCTCACGATCGATGCAAATCTTCGCGCCGCAGGCTCCATCATTGCACGCGAGGAACTTGTCGTTGCCGGGCTCGGCGCCATCCCTCATTTCTTTGAGGTCTACGCCCGGCTCGACCCGAGTCCCGAGGCGCAAACCCGATTCGAGGTCGTCAGCCATCCCGAAATCTTCGACGGCGTGCGCGTGCACGCGGGGCAAGTGCTGGCCGTGATTCGCCACAACGCACGCGTGCTGCTCAGTTGCGAGCGCGTGATTCTGAACCTGCTGCAGCACCTGAGTGGCATCGCCACACTCACGCGCAAATATGCAGACGCGATTCAGGGCACCCACGCCCGCGTCCTCGACACGCGCAAGACCGTGCCCGGCCTGCGCGTCATCGAGAAATACGCGGTGCTTTGCGGCGGCGGAACGAATCACCGCATCGATCTCGCTTCAGGAATCCTGATCAAGAATAATCACATCGCGCTCGGGGGCGGCATCGCAACGGTTCTTTCCCGAGCACTCGCCCAGCGCAAGCCCGGCCAGCGCGTGCAGGTGGAAGTCCGCACTGCGCTCGAGCTTGAAGAAGCTCTCGCGCACGGCGCCGAAGCCATCCTTCTCGACAACATGACGCCCGCAGAGGTCCGCCGCTCTGTCGAGCGCATCAAAAAAGAAACCGGGAAGGAAGCCGGCCGCTGGATCCCTACTGAAGCCTCAGGCGGCATCGTTTTGGACAACATTCGCACTTACGCCGAGACCGGCATCGACTTCATCAGCGTGGGAGCGCTTACGCACTCTGCCCGCGCAGCCGACATCTCCATGGCCATTGCCGCCGAGCCGGGTCAGGGGACGATGCGAACGAATCTCGGATTTGAAGGGCACGGGATTTGATCGCAGAATCATTCGCAGCAATCAAATTCAAATGGTCACAGAATTCAATGTACGATCTCGCAGCCCTGGAAGCCGAACTCGGAGGCACGCTGTTCGCCGGCAAGCTCCACTTTGCCCGCACCACCGGCTCAACGAACACCGACGCTCTGATTGCCGCCCGCAACTCCGCGCCACATGGCTCAGTCTTTGTTACCGATGAGCAACTGGCCGGCCGCGGCCGCGGCGATCACGGATGGATTTCATCGGCAGGCGACGGGCTCTACGTGAGCGTCTTGCTTCGCCCGCATTTTCCCTCTTCTCGCCTGCCGCTGCTTCCGCTTGCCGCGGGGCTGGCCGCTGCCGATGCGGTCGGCGCAGTCTCCGGGCTTGCCGTCGATCTTCGCTGGCCGAATGACCTGCTTGTTGGATCCCGAAAGACAGGCGGCATTCTCGTCGAGTCGCAATCCGAAGGCAGTGCCGCGGCATTCGCCGTCATCGGCGTGGGGATCAACGTGCATCAACGCGAATTTCCGCCGCACCTCGCCACGCCCGCGACGTCGCTCGATCTCGAGGCGGGCCGCCGCATCTCACGCCCAAACCTCCTCATCGCCCTGCTAAAATCGCTGGAGCGTGAGGCGCTTACGCTCGCCGATCCGGCACCGGCAACGACGATTCCCGACCGTGTGGAACGGGCTTCGACGTGGATCCGCGGGCGCAGGGTGAAGGTGCACGGCCCGCAGGCGTGCACCGGCGTTACGGCGGGACTCGACCAATACGGTTTCCTGCGCGTGGAAACCGCGGAAGGACTTGTTACGGTGCAGACCGGCGGCCTGCGCGAAGAAAATAGCATGTAGCCAGTAGCCAGTAGCCAGTAGCCAGTAGTTTGACCCTCAGGAAGAAAATGCTGCTCGCACTCGATGTCGGCAACACGAACACGACGCTCGGCCTTTATCGGCTCGATGGAGAAAAACCGGAACTGGCCGCGCACTGGCGCGTCACCTCGCATCGCACGCAGACCGTGGACGAGTACGGCGTGTTCTTCGTCAATCTATTCGAGATGCACGGCATGGCGCCCAGCCAGGTGACAGACATCATCATCGCCTCGGTGGTGCCGCCTGTCGACTCCACGTTGCGGCAGGTTTGCGAAACCTACTTCCACGTCGAGCCCATGTTTGTGGAACCGGGCATCAAGACTGGAATGACGCTGCTGATCGACAACCCAACCGAGCTTGGCGCCGACCGAATCGCCGACTGCATCGCCGCCTACGAGCGCTACGGCGGCCCGTGCATCGTGGTCGACTTCGGCACCGCAACCAAGTTTGAAGTGATCTCGGCACGGGGCGAGTATCTGGGCGGAGCCATCGCGCCGGGGCTGGGACTGAGCGCCGATGCCCTCTTCAGCCGCGCCGCGCGCCTGAGCCGCGTCGACATCAAGCGCCCTGCCAAGGTGATCGGCACGAACACAGTGGCCCACCTGCAAAGCGGACTCTACTTCGGCTACATCGGCCTTGTCGACGGAATCATTGAGCGCATCATCGCGGAGCTGGGAAGCAAGGAGGATCGGCCGCCGCGGATCATCGCCAGCGGAGGCCTTGCGCGCCTGATCGCTCCCGACTCGCGCTACATCCAGGAGATCGACGACTTGCTGACGCTCGACGGCTTGCGCATTCTGTTTGAGCGCAACCGCACCGCCCACCCCCGAAACCGCACGCACTGAGCGATCTCACAACCCCGACAAGACTTCCTTCGCATCCGGAACATGCTGGCGCAAACTCTCTGCCGTCAGCTCGTCGGCCTTGCGCAGGTCCGGGAACATGACGGCCCACAAGCCCGACACCACCAGCGCGCCAAGGCCGCCGATCACCGTGGCTCGCACCGCGCCCCACCATTGCGCAGTAAGCCCGCTCTCAAACTCGCCCAGCTCATTCGACGCCCCGATAAAGAGCGAGTTGACCGCGCTAACACGCCCGCGCATCGCCGGCGGGGTGGCCAACTGCAGCAGCGATCCGCGAATGATCACGCTGATGGTATCGGCCGCGCCCGCCACGGCGAGTGACGCCAACGAGAGCCACAAAGTATGCGATAGACCGAACACCACCGTCGCCGCGCCAAAGATGGACACACAGATGAAGAGCCACTGGCCGGCGCGCCGGCGGAGCGGGAACCGCGCCATGATGAGCGACATGGTGACCGCGCCCGCGGCCGGCGCCGCGCGCAGAAGCCCAAGGCCGCGCGGCCCCTGGTGCAGAATCTCGTGCGCAAAGATGGGCATGAGGGCGACCGCTCCGCCCAGGAGCACGACAAACAAGTCGAGAGAAAACGATCCCAGCAGAATGCGGGCCCTGCGCACGTACTGGAAGCCGGCCAGCACAACTTTCAGCGACGCGGCGCGGTGCTCCATGCGTCCCGGACGCACTTGCAATGACGCCAACAACGCCAGAAACCACACCAGCGTTCCCAGCGTGAAGACATACACGATGCCCGCGCCCTCCAGCCGGGAGTCCGGCAGAAAGCGCGCCAGCGGAAACGTGAACATCAATCCGCCCAGCGCCGGCCCGGTGATGTTGGCCAACTGAAAGATCGCGCCGCCCCAGGTGACCGCGTTGACGAAGTGAATCTCAGGCACAAGATGCGGAATGAGCGCCGAGCTTGCCGGCCCCGAAAACGCGCGCCCCGTGCCGATGAAGAACAGCACCGTGTAAATCGACAGGATGCTTTGCGTGTTGTTGCGCGCCAGCACCACCAGCGCACCTGTGCACAGAACCTGCAACGAGTAACACACCAGAATCACGCGCCTCCGGTCGAAACGATCGGCAACGTGGCCTGCGGGAAGGAGAAAAAGCAGGCCGGGCAGAAACAGCGCCAGCCCGGTGTAGCCAAGGTCGATGGCGCGATAGGTGATGGAGTAAACCTGCCATGCGACTGCTACCGATTGCGCCTCGGCGCCCAGGATCACCGCGACGCGCGCCAGTTGATACCGCCTGAAATCGCGGGATGCAAAAGCCTCAAGGCCGCGCCGCGGCAGTGGGGAAGACGAATCCATGGACTGTTCACAGCTTAACCTGCCGCGAGCAGCGGGCGTCGCCAGGAAGCAGGTTACTTCGAAGGGTGCGGGCCGCGGCTTGCACGCTACCTGAACAAAATGATTGTGGGCCCCAATCCGGAGCGCGAGTTTTCTCAAACTGTCCTCGGTCCCTTGCTCCATCGGTCACTGCCCATCCATGAAACAATGGTTCCGTATCCGCCATGACCGACGAAACCGTCCCGCCAACCGAGCCCACTCCCACTGAGCCAGAACAAAACCAACACCTGGACGGCCCGGCCGAGCCTGAATCCGCCTCCGAAGCTGTCACCGCCCAACCGGAAGAATCCGCGCCCGAACCGGAAGAATCCGCGCCCGCAGCAGTGCAAGGCATGAACAGTGAGCCTGCACTCGAATCAAGCGCGCCTGCCGACGACCAGGGCCTCGATGGCCAATCGGAGAGCGAGCCCACCGAATCCTTCGCCGACGCACTTTCCGAATTCGAGCGCTCGCACACGCATCGTGCCGAGGCGCGGCAACTTCAAGGGACGGTCGTCTCGCTCACTGCCGATCAGGTCGTGCTCGACGTCGGCTACAAGATGGAAGGTGTTTTACCGCGCTCAGCTTTCTCGAACAACGCCGAGGGCGTCAGTCCCGGCGATAGTGTTCCCGTCTCCATCACGGGCCGCAACGAGGAAGGCTACTACCAGCTTTCGCGCCACCGCGTTGCACAGCCACGCGACTGGTCGGCCCTCGAGCGCGCGTTCGCCGAAAAGGTCGCTGTTGCCGGGACCGTGACCGCAGTCATCAAGGGCGGACTCAGCGTCGACATCGGCGTCCGCGCCTTTATGCCCGCCAGCCGAAGCGGAACCCGCGATGCTGCCGAACTCGATGCGCTCGTGGGCCAGCAAATCAACTGCCGCATTACCAAGCTCGACGTCACCGACGAGGACGTGGTGGTCGATCGACGCGTCGTTCTTGAAGAGCAGGCACGCGCGGGGATCGCCGACCGGCGCGCTGCGCTTGAGCCCGGCGCGACCGTGACCGGCACGGTTCGCACGCTCATGCCGTACGGCGCGTTCGTCGAAATCGAGCCCGGCCTGGACGGCCTGCTGCACATCAGCGACATTTCGCGCGCGCGCGTCGCCAAGCCAGACGATGTTCTCTCCGTCGGCGACGAGCTCACGCTGCGCATTCTGAAGATCGACGCCGACACGGGAAAGATCTCGCTTGGCCTGAAGCAACTGCAGCCGGAGCCGTGGGAGACCGCGGCCGAGCGTTATCTACCGGGGGCGCGCGTCGCGGGCGATGTCACGAGGCTGACCGACTTTGGCGCCTTCGTGGAGCTCGAGCCGGGCCTCGAAGGTCTAATCCATATTTCAGAGATGTCCTGGGCGAAAAAAGTCCGTCACCCCTCCGACCTACTCAGACAGGGCGATCGCGTCGAGGCCGTCGTGCTCTCCGTCAAGCCGCCCGCGGGCACTGAGCAAGGCCGCATCTCTCTCGGCCTCAAGCAGGCTCTCGCCGATCCGTGGCTCGAGGTCGAACGCAAGTTTCCTGTTGGGTCCGAAGTCGAAGGCCCGGTCACCAAGCTCATGAACTTCGGCGCATTCGTTCAGATTGCCGATGGCATCGACGGCCTGGTGCACGTGAGCGAGATTGTCGCCGACCGGCGCATCAACCATCCGCGCGAGGTGCTGCGCGAAGGCCAGCGCGTGAAAGCACTCGTGCTCGCCATCGACCAGGAAAAGCGCCAGATGAAGCTCTCGATGAAGCAGCTTATCCCAACCAGCATTGACGAGTACATCGCCGAGCACAAAGTGGGCGACCAGGTCTCCGGTCGCGTCGTCGAGGTCACGGCTTCGGGCGCGATTGTCGAACTTGGCGAAGGAATCCGGGCTGCTTGCCGGGCGAGTAAGTCGCCTGCAGTGCAGAAATCTTCGCCGAGCGACGCGCCCGCGCTGTCTGCCGGCAAGCCGGATCTCTCCCAATTGTCCTCGATGTTGAAGGACCGCTGGAAAGGCAACGCTCCCGCGTCGTCGGCCGCGCCCGAACCCCTCGTCGAGGATCAGATCCGAACGTTCAAAATCACGAACCTCGTCGCCGATGCAAAGAAGATCGAAGTGGAACTGGCTTAGGGCTAGAGATACACCTCATCCACATAGCACCAGCGCCAGTCCTCGCCGCGCTCGGCCGACTGAATCAGCGGATGCTTCGTCTCATGAAAGTGCGCCCGGGCGTGACGGTTCTTCGAGGAGTCGCAGCAACCCACGTGCCCGCACTCGAGGCACATGCGCAAGTGCAACCACGTGTCGCCCATCTTCAGGCATTCCTCGCAGCCTTTGGTGTTCGGCTTCACACCCTTCTTGATGCTTGCCACGTGCGTGCATTGCCCTGCCATCTCCGACCTCCATTCGCGCTCATCTGCGCGCTTTTTTGCTCTCAGCTCCCCGGCTTTCTAGTCCTTGGTCCCTCGGTCCCTTGGTCCCTCGTTCCCTGTTCTCCCTCACTGCCCTGCCCAGCTCAAGCCGTCGGTGGCGTTTCCGGTGGCGATGTTCCGTTTGACTGCCCACGTTGCCAGATCGATTTCTGCCACCTTATTACCGCTCATGCACGAGACGTACGCCACCTTGCCGTCCGGCCGGACCAGCACCTCCTGCGGGTTCGCGCCCACAGCAACGGTCCGCGCCACGGTCATCGTCTTAAGGTCGATGACGTCCACTTTGTTCTCGTCGGGCAACGCCATCAGCAGCCAGCGCCCGTCTCTTGTAGGCGCACTGCCATATCCGAGCCCGTCCAGTTTCACCCACGTCTTCACCGTGTTCGTCGCCGTGTCAATGACAGCCATGCGCGGCGACGTCTGGTCGGCGGTAAAAACCCAGCGATCGTCATTCGAGATCGCAATGCGCTGCGTGTTGCCCGAGATGGGAATGATCGTCACCGTTTTCCGCGCCTTGATATCGAGCACGCTCACTGTTCCCGGCCCGACGTTCGCCGTATAACCACGCAAACCGTCATGCGAGAGCGCAAGCATGTGGCTTTCCGGCTGCCCGGTTGGAATCGACCCCACGATCTTCAGCGTTTTCGGATCGACGATGGTAACCGAGTGATCGAGCTCCGTGGTCACGTAGAGCAGTTTGTCCTTCGGGCCGAAGACCGCACAGTGCGGCCGCACGCCATGATCGAAGGGAATATTCGCGACCACTTTGCGGGCCGCCACGTCGATCACCACGATGTTCTTCCCGTCGGTTCCCGGCTTGCCCACGCCGCTGTTCCCGTAGATGGGCACAAACGCCAGGCGTCCGTCGGGCGATCCCGCTACTTCGTGCCCTGTCGTTCCATCCTCCGGCACACTGGCAATCACTTTGCCTGCCACCGGATCGACGATCGCCAGGCTCCGGTCGCCCTTCTGCGCGACGAGAAGGTGATCCTGCTGCGCGGTTGCACTATTCGCGCAAAGCAACGCCACAACCATTGAAGCGAACAGCGATAGTTTCAACGGGAACCTCCCTGACGACTCAATGAATATATCGCATGAGGAGCGGTGTGCACGCCGCGCCGGGGCTCAGCCTTGCACGGTCCAGGGATCGTAGGTCCCGACGCTCCACGAGTGGCCCTCGGGATCCTTAACGGTGAACTCGCGGCTGCCGTAGCCGGTGTCCTTCAACGGACGCACCACAGCCGCTCCCGCCGCCTGCGCCCGCGCATAGGCTTCATCCACCTCGGCCAGCACGATGTACGTGCTGCGCGTCTCGACGCCACCCAGTTCCCCCGGCGACTTGAAGTTCCGTCCATACTCATCGTTCCGGGCCGAACCGAGCATGATCATTCCGCCGCCCAGCGCGAGCTCAGCGTGGGCGATGGTTCCGTCGGGGCCTTCATGCACCGCGTGGCGCTCAAAGCCAAACACCTTGCAAAGCCAGTCGATCGCCGCGGGAGCGTTCCGGTAGCGTAGCGCGGGCATCACGGTACTGCGGGATTCAGGCATGGGAAGCCTCCGCGGGAAGAGTAACGCTGCATTGTGCCGACGCGCAATCCCGTCGTACCTTGGGTTCCACAAGAGGGAATCGCACGCCTACCCGCGCGCTACACTGATCCTTGGAACCCCCCATGCAAACGCGTCCTTGCTGGGTCGAGATTCGCGCCCACGCCTTTGAAGAAAACTTGCGCTTCCTCGCGCGTCTTGCAGCTCCGCAGGCCGAGCTGCTGGCCATCGTCAAGGCCAACGCCTATGGGCACTCGCTGGCATTGTGCGCTCCGGCGGCCGTGCGCGCGGGCGCCAGGTGGCTGGGCGTCACCAGCGTGGAGGAAGGGATCGTCGCTCGCGCCCTCTGCCCCGACGCGCGCGTGCTCGTCATCGGCGGCGTATTTCCCGGCCAGGCGCGCGCCGCCGTCGACTACCAGCTCACGCCGGTCGCGTGGGAGCCGTGGCAGCTCGACGAGCTATTGGCCGCCGCGCGATCGGCGGGTGCGCCGGCAGCCTCCGTGCCTATTCATCTTGAAATCGACACGGGCATGAGCCGCCAGGGCGCGAACGCGAGCGATCTCGCCCAGGTTTTCGCACGCTTCGGTCCCGGTTCACCGCTGCGGCTTGAAGGCGTGATGACGCATCTGTTCGCCGCCGACGAGGCCGACGGTGAAGTGACGGGGGAGCAGCTCGCGCAGCTCGACGACGCCCTGGGACGCATCTCCGCAAGCGGGCTCTTCGCGGAGTGGCTCAGCGTGGGCGCGTCAGCCACGGTGCTTGCCGGCAAGGCGCGCGACATCGCCGAGCTGGCCGCGCGCCACGGAATGAAGGCGCTGGTTCGTCCCGGACTTGCGCTCTACGGAATCGTTCCCCGATTCGATCCCGCGTTTGGCGCACAGGAAGAGCCGCCGTCGCTGGCTGCTGCCCGCAACGCGCTCGCGCCTGTGCTCACCTGGAAGGCCTCGGTGGTCGGCGTGCGCTCCGTTGCTGCCGGCGCAACAGTTGGCTACAACGGAACGTTTGTGGCGAGCGAGCCGATGCGGGTCGCGCTCGTTTCCGCGGGATACGGCGACGGCCTCAATCGCATGCTCGGCAACCGGTTCAGCCTGCTGGTCCGGGGCGAACGCGCGCCGCTGGTGGGCCGCGTCAGCATGGATCAGACGGTGCTCGATGTGACGGAGATTCCCGGGGTCAAGGCAGGCGACGAAGTGGTGATTCTCGGCTCGCAGGGCAGCGAAACCATCAGCGCCTTCGACCACGCCGATGCCACGGGCACTATCCCGTGGGAAGTGTTCACGCGCATCGCGCCGCGCGTCCCGCGCATCGCGGTTTAGGCGTTCGTTTCTGAATTCAATTTTGAGAAGTCAACTGGCGACGGTTTCCGGAGCGGGCGCGCACAGTCCCGCCGCGCATTGCACGGCGACGATCATCGCCTCGGTTCCGATGGCCGAGTTCAGCATCATGTGGTAGAGCCCGCGCGAGCACCACTCCTGCTGATAGAACTTGCGGATCACTGCGGCGCGCCGGCGGTCAAACGCCGCCAGATCGTGCTCGGCATGCTGGGCACGTTGAGGAAACGCGTGCGCAAACCAATCCTTTTTTGCACTGGCTGTGGCGTAGACAAAGATGTGGAAGCATCCCGGTTTGCCTGCCAGCGCGCAGGCTGAACCACGGCCCACGAGCACGCAGTTGCCCAGCGCTGCCGCTTCCAGAACCTCCCTTCGGATGAGCTCAAGCATGCGCTCGGAGTCGAAGATCTTCTCGTCTTCAGTAGTGGCGGGCGCATAGACGGGATCGCGCCAGAACATCTTTCCGTAGCGGTAGTACCAGGGATCGAGCCGCTCATCGAATTTCGCGGCGAGCCTGGGATCGACGCCGGCCTGGCGGGCAGCGCCGGACACCAGCTCCGAGTCGAAAAGCCGCCAACCCAGGTGCCCGGCCAGTTTGTGCGCGAACTCACCGCCGAGCGAACCGTATTCCCGTTCCACGGTGATCACCTTGACCGGCGTATGCACCATGGCCCCATTTGACCTCCGGGGAAGGATCCCCTGCCGAGGAGCATACGCCTGCCGGACCCCAAAAATAAAGCAGGCGCAGGAGACTCATTTCTCCCGCGCCCGCATCCATGCTTGGCTTTTCGTTGACTGCCCTACTGCGTGGCCGGCTGCTGCGGCAGCGGCGCGTTGCTCTTGAGGTGCGGGGCTTTTGGCGATGGCGGTGTATGGGGCAGTGCCGGCGCAGGCGGCGCGGTCGCGAATGCCGGGCCCTTCTTGATGCCCAGATCGCCGTTGCTTGTGCTCAATTCGAAATGCGCCGAGCCCGAACCGATTTTGCCGCTCACCGTTTTGTCTTCGTCGCCGCTTACCGGCAGCCCGTAGTCTGTGACGATGTCGCCATTGTGCGTCCGCCCGTCCACCGTGGCCGAGGCATTGGGCGGCAGCGTCAGCTCCACGTCGCCCTTGTCGTTCTTTACCTCCACGCCATACGCCCCGGCCGGCGCCACGTTGACCGTGCCGTTCTTGTCTTCAACGTAAGAGTCGCCGTAAATCTCGCTCAGGTCGATGTCCTTGGAGTGAGTGACCACGTGCACTGGACCCTTGGCATCGGTTACGCGCAAGTTGTCGGAATCCATGGTCATGTCGCCGGGAAGGCTTTCAAGCTGCACGTCGGTTCTGGAAGTATGAAGGCCGACCTGCGCGGAGGCATTTTCAATGTGCGCCTGGCCGTAGATGTCCCCGCTCAAAGAAATCCGTCCCTGGACCTCGGAAAGTGTCACATCGTTGCAATTGCCGGTGGCGTTGATGTCGCCGTTGATCTGATGCGCGGAGAAATCGTGCTTGTCGTTGGAGAAATGCATCGTCACCGGGCCAGAGATGGCGTCAAGATGCGTATCGCCGTGGCCCGCGCTGACGTCGATTCCTGTGCCGAGCCCTGAAGCAGCCACATCGCCACGGCCTGCATTCACGGTGACCTTGGCCGACTTCGGCACCGTTATGGTCAGGTTCACCCGGCCATGGTCGTTGCCGTTCGATTGCACCAGCACCGCCGACCCGCTGACCGTTACGTGCGCTCCCTCGCTGTCAAAGATTTTTGTGGCATTGGTATCGGAGTCGGCGTAAGCCATTTCGTGCGCTTGCACCTGCATGTTGGGCTGGTCGCCAGCCGTGATGCTCACATCGCCGCGCGGATTCTGAATCTCGATGGTTGCGTTGGCAGGAACCTGCGTGTCCAATACCTGCTGGTCGTTGTCGTGTTCCGGCAACCCCCAGAAATTGAAGAAGTCGTTACCGCCGTTCCAATTGCCCATGAACGGCCGCATGTGGTTCCAGCCGGCCGCGCAAAGGCCGAGGAACGCGACAAGAAAGAGAATGCCGACGAAGCTGCCGCTGCGCCGCACGGGAGTTTTTCGGCGCATGTCGAGCGCCCACTCGCCAAGCAGAGCCAGCCCTGCCGCGATGAGGATGAGCGGCCACCACCGCCCAAACCACATCGAGAACGAATCCGCGGCGATATGGCCGGTAACAACCAGCAGGGCAATCACGCCGATGCACACCAGAAGCACGGGCCCTACGACGGAAGGCACACGCGGTCCGTACGGACCGACGTAGGTGGCCTTCCAGGCGTGACGCTGGGCGCGCCATGCATCGCGCTGCGCGCGCCATGCGGCCTTTTGCTGCTCGCGATACGCGCGCCACTGCATCTTTGGATCGTAAGGCGGAGGTGGTCCACCGCCCGGAGGCATGTTCGGAGGTACGCTGCTCATGACTGTGCCCCACTTTCGTGGTCCCCGAAGTCATGCGGCTCCGGCGGCACGATGGATGTTTCCGTTGTTTGTTGCGCGCTTCCAGCGCCGGACGGGGAAGTCTCCTGCCACGCCCCGCGCTGAGGCGCACCTTGCCAGTTTGTGCCGGGATATTGCGGATAACCGTCGGCGGCCAGCGCCGCCCGCTCCGCCAGCAGCAACACTCCCGCCAGGATGAGGAGCAACGGCCAGCTCTGCCACCAGAAGAGAATATGCGCCTGCCTGAGCAACGCCATGATGCCAACCAGAAGCAAAAACGCCGGCCCGCGCAAACGTCGAATGAGAATGTAGCGGTTCATTTCTGCCCTCCCTCGGAGTTCTCCTCAGGGCCCTTCGGCGTGTCGTGCATGCGGCTGACAAACAGCCATACTCCCAACCCAATGAGCAGGACCGGCCAGCTGTACCCAACGATCCGCCATGAGAACCAGTCGAACTGCCCCAGCAGAAACAGCAGCCCGAGAGCGATCAAAACCACTGCGCCGATCGGCTCGCGGCGGCGCCAGAACACCGGAGCAACCGGTGGAGCGCCGGGACCGGGGTAGACGGGCGGCGTATACGGACCCTGATACGGAGTCTGATAGGGCGCTTCGTATGGGGCCTGGTACGGCGGTTGATACTGCGCCTGGTTTGGCGCCTGATATGGGGCCGCAGGCCCAGCCGCGCCAGCCACGGTTCCGGCTTGCGCACCGGGCGGTGGCGGCGGCTGCGGGCGTCCCGAGGTGAACCAGTTGCCAATCTCGTTCAGGCCCAGAGGATCGGGCAAAGGCTCGCCGTCGCGGCGCGCCTTGGCCGTGTGATAAGCCTCAAACACCTGGTAGAAGACCCAACCCGCGATGAACAGCCCAAAGATGCCATAAACATGGGCCGCGCTCACCAGCACCGCGAAAATGAAGACATGCACCAGTCCCTTGATGAACTGGCCGTTGTACATTGCGCCAACACCTGGGATTAGACCGAGAAACGCTGCCAGCCCGGGATTCGGCGCCCCTGCCGGAGGCACCACAAAAGGCACCTGGCTGGCCTGCCATCCCATCCAGCACGGCTCACAAAAGATCTGACCGCCAGACCCGCCGCGCACACACGTCGAACAAAGCGCCTTGCCGCAGTTCTGGCAATACGCCGTCGCGTTCACACCGCTATGGTTTACGCAATCCATACTCTGCCCCCTTCCCTAGCTCGAACAACGGAGCTGCCGGACTGCCTTCTGCCGCGTTGAACATGAAACGAAGTTTCCACCAATTCATCGACTCCGGTTGCTGCCGGCGCCATGGCCGGATTCTCCGGATCCTGCTGAGGGTCCACGCGCAAACCACCGTCATTTCGCCCGGGCGTTTGCCCCGGATTCTGTTTTGTCTCGCCCGGCGTTGCCGGCTGGCGCTGGTATTGCTGCTGATCGTTTTGCGGGCTTCCATTGTTTTCACCCTCGGTTTGGCCGCGCAGCGCGCGCACCTTCGATTCAACTTCGTACACAAACCGCAGATGATCGTAGTAGCGAACGATGGGCACCGAAGCCATGTTCAACTGGCGCTCCATGTACGCCCGCATCGCCCGCGGCCGCAGATCGGCAAGCCGCAGTGTCGACAAATGCACACCGGTCATATTCATCGTGAGTGCGATAGAGAAAAACGCCATGGCCGCCGTCATCAGAAGCCGCGGCTGCATTGCGTAACGCATGCGGGCCAGGAAGCTCTGCTGCTGCCACACCGGCGGAACAAAGTCGGGAACACCAGCAGTGCCGGCCACGGCCGGGATGGGGGAGCCTGCGCGCCATCCGCTCTCGGCCGGATGACCCGGACCGGTGTGGGCCAGGATCTTCTCAAGCAGCCCATCAGGCGGCTCTGGAGCCGGGGAAAGGAACTGCAGCCACTCGCGTCCCTTCCGCGCCTCTTCATGCAGCGCCGCGCACGCCGGGCAGACGGCCTTGTGCGCCGTGAACCTGGCTTCGACGTCCGGACCGAGCAGCCCGTCGAGCGCGTCGGTCAGCAGCGTTTCCCATTCGCCGCAGGCCGGAGAGGTCGGAATATGTGTGCGCTCTGCCATCGCTACATCACCTCCCATTGATTACGTTCTAGGAGCCTTGCCAGTTCCGCCCGGCCCCGGCTGATGCGCGACTTCACGGTCCCTTCGGGAATGCCTAATACTTGTGCAATCTCTTTGTAATCAAGATCTTGTAGGTCTCTCAGGATCACTGCCTCGCGCAGCTCGACGCTGACTTTCGTTAGGGCGCCCTGCACCATGCGGGACAGCTCGTTGCGCGCCGCCGTGTCGTGCGCCGAAGGCCCCCCGCCAGCAAGCCGGTCCACCGGCCTCATCTCCTCTGTCTGATCCCAACCCTCGTCGAGTGAACTGGTCGCCCGCTGGTTCCGGGTCCGCCTGAAGTTGTCCACCAGCAGATTCCGCGTCATGGTGGTGATCCACACCGGCAGGCTGCCCCGCCCGGGATCGAAACTGGCCAGGTTGGAATAGATCTTGAGGAACACGTCCTGGGTCAGGTCCTCGGCGTCAGCTGGATTGCCTGTAAAGCGGTAGCACAAACCGTAGACACGCTTCTGGTGCGTGCGGACCAGTTCTGCCCATGCGCCGGAATCGCCTTCCATGCAGTGGCGGACGACTTGCGACCAGTCTTGCTCCAGCGGTCTCACCTCCCCGCGCGATGCTCGCGCCGCCGGCGTCACAGCAATTGCAGACTCTTCGCGAATCCTGCGCTGTTCCCGGGCGTCACTGCGGGATTGGCTGCGTACCAAGGCAGCACGCCAGCCTGCGGTCCTCGGCGACGGCCGGCTCGAATAGCCGGGGTTGCTAAGGTCAAATCCTATCCCGCTCCAGCTTAATGCACCCACGCACTGCATAGGCGATTCATACGCAGAATCTCGTCTGCTGGTTCCATACCGAAGCTCTGAGCGTGATCCATAAGCTGCGGCGCCAAATAACGCCGTCGACCGGGTAGGGAAGGAAAGCGTCGCCGAACTCTCTCGTGACTGCCGCTTCTGACAACTCCTTAACTCAATCGCTCATCCGACGGAACCAGCTCCTGACAGGGTGTGATAAGAATGAAAGGGAATTCGGTGATAAAGGCCAAGTTCAAAGCGATTGCGGAGCGTTTGAGTCGGGGCCGTTCGTTCCGCTACCGTTTGCCGCGAGTTTACGGCGGCTGCCGGATGTACGTAACTCCTGAAGCGAGCCTTCGCTATTGGTTCCCAAACAGTGCCCTGCGATCCGGAGACAGCCTGCTGAGAAATGCGGCGGAGACGGTCAGGCCGGGCAGTGTAATTTGGGATATCGGGGCGAACATGGGACTCTTTTCGTTCGCCGCAGCGGGATTGGCAGGCGCGGGTGGGCGAGTCTATGCATTTGAACCCGACACAACCATGGTTAGCCTGCTGCGCCGCTCGGCACAGTTGAATCCCCAGGCTGCTCCCGTTGACGTCATCCCCTGCGCTGTCTCCCAAGCCTTCTCGCTGGCGCAATTCAACATCGCAAGGGCCAGCCGCGCTTCCAATTTTCTCAACGGATTTGGGAGGAGCCAAACCGGTGGCACTCGTGAATCGCAAACCGTTCTCACCGTTTCGCTCGATTGGTTGGCAGGACAGATTCCGCCGCCGGATGTCCTGAAAATCGACGTTGAAGGCGCGGAGCTAGACGTCTTTCGCGGCGCAGTCGAAATGTTGAAGGCTAAGCGTCCCATCATTCTCTTTGAAGCCTATCTCCCGACTTGGGGCGAAATTGCGCGGATGCTGCAAGATTTGGGTTATATCCTATATAATAGCGATCTGCCGTCTGCACAACGTCAGCCAGTGACCCAACCCGTCTTTAACACACTGGCTCTGCCCTCGTGAACATCTGCCGCAGAGGTCTAGGCGCGAACGAAGATTCCCCGGCTTTCTAAGGGCGGGAATTCCCGCGCCTGACAAGAAAATCGCCTCATCTTTTTGGATTCGCCGTAAACTTGGCAGCAAGGGGAGGTCAAAACGTGGAAGACTGGAAATTCACCGAAAAGGATCCATCCGAGGCCCTTGCCAAACTGCATTTCTTCTCCATCAAGAAGAAACATGCATCAGGCGAGGTTGAAGCGCGCATCACGGTGAAGGAATTCGCCACGGCAAAAACCATCGACATGAAATTCTTTGCCGTGGCCGATATCGAGTTGAATCAGAAGACCATGAAGTTCCAGCCCTGCGGCTGGGCCGAGACGCTGATGGGCGCGCTCACAGAGTGCCTCAGGAATCTGCGGAAGTTCGACGATGAGAGTTACGAACTGCCCACTGCATCTTCCATCGATGGAGCGGAGCTTTAAGGCCGGCTGAGCGCTTCCATGACGGAATCGCAGGTGAATTACTCTTCCTCCACACCGGCCGTAGTGCCGGAGCGGTCCCAACCCCGGCTCAGTAGCTCTGCCCGAATTCCGGATCGACAGGATTCTCGAACAGCGACGCATCGCGGGTGACGATCGTCAGGCCCGAGGGAGTGACAAAGTAGCGCCGCTTGTCCTCGACCGGGTCGTATCCGATCACCGTCCCCTCGGGGATGTGCACGTCGCGGTCAATGATGGCCCGCCGGATGCGGGAATGCCGGCCAACGTTGACATGGGAGAAGATGATGCTCGCATCGATGTCGGAGTACGAATTCACGCGCACGTCCTGCGACAGCACGGAGTTGTACACCGAAGCGCCCGAAATGATCACGCCCGCCGTGATGATCGAGTTGACGGCCATGCCCGAGCGGCCCGGTTCGCCGAAGACGAATTTCGCCGGCGGATACTGGCGCACACGGGTGCGGATGGGCCAGCTCTTGTCGTAGAGGTTGAAGACCGGCGATACCGAGCACAAATCCATGTTGGCTTCGTAGTACGCGTCGAGCGTGCCCACGTCGCGCCAGTAGAGAGCCTCCTTCTTGTTCTCGTCGACAAAGCTATAAGCCATCATCTTTTTCTTGCCCAGCAGGTTGGGCAGGATGTTGTGTCCGAAGTCGTGCTTCGAGTCCGCGTCATCTGCATCCGCAATGAGCGCCTTGAGCAGCGTTTCGGTGTTGAAGATGTAAATTCCCATCGATGCGTCAACGGCGTCGGGATTGTTCGGAGAGCGGAAACTCGTGGAGGCCGGCTTCTCCTGAAAGCCCAGAACCTCGCCGGTCTTCGCTACCTCGACGACGCCCAAGCTCGAAACCGCGTCGGGGGAAATGGGCAGCGTCGCCAGCGTCACTTCGGCATTGGTTTCCTTGTGGTAGGCCAGCATCCGGCTGTAATCCATCTTGTAGATGTGGTCGCCCGCGAGGATCAGCACATACTTCGGCTGCTCGCTGCCGATGGAATAGATGTTCTGGTAGACCGCATCTGCGGTTCCCATGTACCAGTTGGCACCGGTGCGCTGCATGGGCGGCATCAGCTCAAAGAACTCGCCCAACTCCTGCGCAACAATGCCCGTCCAGCCTTCGCGGATATGGCGATTCAGGCTGAGCGCCTTGTACTGGGTGAGGATGTACACCCGGCGCAGCCCCGAGTTAATGCAATTGGAAAGCGTGATGTCGATGATGCGGTAATGGCCGCCAAACGGCACCGCAGGCTTGGCTCGGTCGCGCGTGAGCGGAAACAGCCTCTCGCCCGCTCCGCCTGCAAGCAAAACGCCGAGTGTGTCTTTCATGTCCATAAGGCTTCCGCTTTCGCTAGATGAGTGACCCGTTCATTCCGGAGCGATGGGGGTGCCGCTATCCGAAACGCCATATTTCTGGCGGCACTCATCGGAACCCGCCGTTGAACGCAGGAGGATACCATACCACACATAGCATTGCAGTTGGCACCCCTGCACTTCTCTCGATGGCCCAGTGAGACGAAAAGTTGGCTCGCGCCACCGCGGACCCGGCCTCACACAGGCCAAAAAGACCGCAGGCTCCACTGCCTGCGGCCCTCCATTCCTCGCGTCCGTCTCTTCTACCAGCTACCAGCTACCAGCCCGACACCCAGTTCGCCTTTTTGGTGGAGCGCTTGATTGAAGTGAACTTGTACTCCATGCCCACGGAAATGGCGAAGTTCACGTCGTATTGCGAATACGAAAAGGTTGAAGGAGGAGCCGCTTTGAAGTTGTAGTGGGTCATCACGGCGTCGGGCGTAATGCGAAACACCCAGTGCTCTGAGCGGTTCAGATCGAAGTGGCCGCCGACGATCGCTGCCGGCGCAACCTGGTTGTAATAAAAATCGAAGTCCGCAGGCGGCAGGCCCCGCAAGTCTTTTTGGAAGTTGCCGTACACCCCGCCAAACATGGCGTGCGCAATCAAGGCTCCGTGCTTGTTGTGCGGGCCCAGCCACTCCGCTCCGCCGACAAAGAAGTACTGCTTCACTACCGGGCCCCTGATGTTGTTCGGCGCATTGGGAGCGGTCCCGCTGGTGCCGATGTACCCCCGCCCCGAAGCCTCGATTCCCCAGTTCCTCGTGAGCCAGTACGAGCCATTCATATCGAGCCCACCCAGGTTCGATCCCTGCAGCAATGCCGGCCCCGCCTTCATGTGGTCGTAGGCAAACCCCAGCGACAGGTCATAGCGGTTGTCGTAGCGAACCCTGGCCAGAGGGTCGACGGAGATATAGACGCCATACTGCGTGCTCGCCGGCTGCTGGCCTTGCGTCGAAGAAGACGATTGCGGTGTTGGAGAGCCCTGCTGCGGCTGCGAGCTAGGCTGCTGCGGAGTCGAGTCCTGCGCCTGCATGCGGTCGGCCGCACACACGCTCACAGCGAAAACAACGGCGATCGTTGCAGATAACCTGACTGGGAGATGCATCACCAACCAGCTTACAGGACGCCCCCGAAAGCGGACAACGCGGCTTGCCGGCATTCTTTCTTAGACTCACATGCCCGCAAGTCGTGTGCGCCGGAGCTTACAGCTGGCACGGCTCCGTCTGGCGCGACCACACCAGGTAATGCATCGTTTTGACGATCTCCGCGGCCGTTATCTCAGCTCTCAGCCACGCCCCCTCCGGCTCGATTGCCGGCGCCGCATGGACTCTCCACTTGAGCGGCAGCCGGCTGAGGACGAGGGCCGCGCGCGGCAGATGGCTCGGGCTCGAAATCACCTCAGCCGACTCCCATCCATGGCTGCGCATGATGCGCAATGAGTCGCACACGTTCTCAATCGTATTCCGCGCCTTCGGCTCCTCGTGAATCTGGGCTGCCGGAATCCCCTGTGCCTCGGCCACGCGCGCCATCACCTCAGCCTCAACGAACTGGTTGTGCGCCGGCCCGCCGGTCATGATCATCTTTGGCGCGACGCCCCGCACATATTCGTGCACGGCTTCGGTAACGCGCGCGAGCTCGGCCGGAGTGGGGTTGCCGTCCGCATCGGCCGGGTAACCCAGCACGATCAGCACGTCGAAATGTTCCTGATTCGTGTTTCCCTTGGGCGCCAGCGCCCGGGCAATCACTGCCCACGCGATCAGCCCGAGCATTAGCGCCGAGCACCCGACGATCCCGCGCCCCAGCCAGCCCAAGCGCCGGCGTTTTTGCGGTGTGCGGCTTCGTCCAGTCCGCCGCGCTCGAATTTGCCTGCGTGCACCTGTCGCGCTCAATAAACGATCCCCTACGGTCCACTCTATCGCGCCGCGGTTCCTGACCCGTGCCTCGCGCGTTTTTGGTTTCCGGGCCTCGACCGTCTATTCTGCCTTTAAACCTGTGTGGAGGAACGCAGATGCAGAATCGAACGGTGCTCGCGGCGCTTTTGGCAATCGCACTTTCGCCACTCTGTTTCGCGCAGTCGGGCGGCAAAGATGCAAACACCCAGGCCGCGATTCTGGCCGAGCTCAGGAGCATTCACGAAGATCTTCGCGCAGCGCAGGCCATGCAAGCTCTCCTGGTCGAATGGCAAATGGAGCAGGGAATGGTGAACCGCGCCACCGACCGCGTGGAGGAGGCTCGATCAAAATTGATCGAGATCCAAACAAACCTAAAGGTGGCCACCGCACACGTATCTGAGGTCGAAGAGCGCTCGAACGAATCCACCAAACCGGACGAACAAGTACAGCTGAAAGCGGAAGTGGAGCGGGCGCAGGCAGGCGTCGCGGCACTGAAGGCCGAGGTGCAGGCTCGCTCGAGCGCTCTTGACGATCTACAACGCAAGCTGCGCAACGCCGAGGATGACCTTGCCAACACGCAGGATGAGTTGAACGCATCGATCCAAAAGACCTCGAAGGCGCCATCTTCCCCGCCAAGCCGATGAGCCGTGGCTTGACTTCTCGCGGTTCTGCAGCTCGGCCCACGCCTCCTTGTTGGTATCATGTCCACGATTCCAAGTGCACACAGAGAAAGATATCGTCGTTGGGCTCGACAGCAGCACGACCGCAACCAAGGCGATAGCCTGGAAGCCGGACGGGAAGGTTGCCGGGCAAGGGCGCAGCCCGATTCCCCTTCTGAGTCCCGCGCACAACCGGTATGAGCAGAACCCGGAGGACTGGTGGCGCTCCGCGTGTGAAGCTCTGCAAGAACTGTTCCGCCAGGTCGATTCCTCCCGCGTGGCTGCAATCGCGATCGCCAACCAGCGCGAGACATTTGTGCCCCTGGCCGAGGATGGTGAGCCGGTGCGACCGGCGATTGTTTGGCTCGATCAGCGCTGCGAAGACGACGTTGCATGGCTCACTGGCCGGGTCGGCAGCGAAAGGATGCATCAAATCACGGGCAAGCCACCGGACCTTGCGCCGGTGGCGTATCGCATCGCGTGGATGCTACGCCACGAGGAGGAACTCTTTCGCCGCACGGCGATGTTTGCGGACGTTCATGGATACCTGGCTTGGAGGCTCACCGGCTCGTTTCGAACCAGTTGGGCCAGCGCGGACCCGCTTGGCCTTTTCGACATGGAACTGCTGCATTGGTCGCCGGAGGTGATGCAGCCACTGGATCTCAGCCCGGAACGGCTGCCGGAAGCAGTGTGTCCCGGAACTGTGATTGGTGTCGTCAGCGAATCGGCCGCCCAAAGTACATCCCTCCAGCGCAACACACCGGTTGTTGCTGGCGGAGGCGACGGCCAGGCGGCCGGCCTGGGCGTGAACGCTCTCGGCGAGGGCCGCGCCTACCTTAATCTTGGCACCGCGGTCGTCGGCGGCATCTACTCGAGCGAATACAGGATCGGGAACGCGTGGCGCACGATGGGCAGCCTTACGGGCGACGGCTACTACTTTGAAACCAGCCTGCGAGCCGGCACGTTTCTTATCGATTGGTTCACGCGCGAGGTTTGCCAGTCACCTGCGCAGAGCACAGCGTTCCACAGGGAACTCGAAATCAAAGCGGCAGAGATCCCGATCGGCAGCGATGGACTTCTCGCCCTTCCTTACTGGGGCGCCGTCATGACTCCCTATTGGGACCCTCTGGCGCGTGGATGCTGGGTCGGGCTGAGCGGCTCTCACACCAGGGCGCACCTTTATCGTTCACTGCTTGAAGGCATCGCGCTCGAACAGGCGCTGGTCACCACCATGATTGAGGACGCAACCGGCATTTCCACCAAAGAATTCATTGCCATCGGCGGCGGCGCGGCAAGTGACCTCTGGTGCCGGATTTTGGCCGATGCAACAGGAAAGCCCATCCGGCGTCCGCGAACTCTCGAAGCCTCAAGCCTGGGCGCAGCCATCTGCGCCGCAGTAGGAGCCGGGCTGCACCCAAACGCCGCCGAAGCTGCGAATGCCATGTGCGACAAAACCTTCCGAGAGACCGAACCCTATGCGGAGAATTGCAAAAGATACGCCGATTTGATGGGCGCTTACAGGGAGCTCTATCCCACTCTTCAAGGAACATTCGCAAAGTTGGCCCAATTCCTTGCCAGAGAAAAAGCCGACTAGCCTCCAGGCTCTTCCACCGTTTGACGCGAACTGTGATCCGCCCCGTGCGAGCGCAGCTCTCCAGCCGGCGCGCCATTGCAGAGAGCGGAATGCTGTTTACGGGTACATGCGGTGCAGCGTGCGCGGAAACGGAATCGTCTCGCGCACGTGGTCGAGCGCGCACACCCACGCCACCAGGCGCTCAATGCCCATGCCGAAGCCAGCGTGCGGCACGCTGCCGTAGCGGCGCAGGTCGAGATACCACTCGAACGCCTCGCGCGGCAGCTTGTGCTGGTCAATGCGTGAGCTAAGCAGTTCGTAGCTCGACACGCGCTGCGATCCGCCGATGATCTCGCCATAGCCTTCGGGCGCCAGCACATCTACGCACAGCGCGTAGCGCGAATCCTTCGGGTCGGGCTCCATGTAGAACGCCTTCACGTCAGCCGGATAGCGGTGCACCATCAACGGCCGGTCGTACTGCGAGCTGAGCCACGTCTCGTCGGGAGAGCCGAAGTCGTTGCCGTACTCGAACGGCGCCTCCAGATGCCCATCCTTATGGGCCTGGTTCAGCTTTTCGGCCGCCTCGTCGTAACGCAGCCGCGGAAATGGCGGCTTGATCGCTTCGAGTTTCGACACTTCGCGTCCGATCACCTGCAACTCCGGCGCGCGGTTCTTAACGACGCTCTGCACGATGTGCGAGATGAAGTTCTCCGCGAGTTCCATCAGCCCGTCCAGGTCCATGTAGGCCACCTCGGGCTCAACCATCCAGAACTCCGTCAGGTGGCGGCGCGTCTTCGACTTCTCCGCTCGGAACGTGGGACCGAAGCTGTACACCTTGCCCAGCGCCAGCGCCGTCGACTCGATGTAAAGCTGGCCGCTCTGCGTCAGATACGCGGGATCGCCGAAGTAGTCCACCGGGAACAGCGTTGAAGTGCCCTCGCACGCCGCCGGCGTCAGGATGGGCGGGTCGGTGCGGATGAAACCGTTCGAGTCAAAATACTCGGCCGCCGCCCTCATGATTTCCGCGCGAATGCGCAGGATGGCCGACTGGCGCGGGCTGCGCACCCACAGGTGCCGCCGCTCCTGCAGGAAATCGACGCCGTGCTCTTTGAGCGTAATCGGGTACGGGTCCGACTCCGGCACGCGCTGCACCACCTGAATGTTTTCCACGTCGAGCTCATAACCGCCCGGGGCGCGCTTGTCGGCCCGCACCTTCCCCGTGACGATCACCGAGGACTCCTGTGTGAGGCCCTTGAGCGCGTCAAAGACCTCGGGCGTGACGCTTTTTACGTGCGCCACCCCCTGAATCGAACCTGTTCCGTCGCGAAAAATGGGAAACAGCAGTTTCCCGCTCTCGCGCGAGTTGTAAAGCCACCCCTGCAAGGTGACAGATTGCCCCTCGTGCCGCCCAATCTCGGCGATGGTCGCAACAGGCGGGTTTGGGTTTTGGTTTTCAACTGCGGGAGCGGATTCTTCGGGCATCGAGCTTCCTTTAGTGGCTGGGGAGCGCCGGAATTTCCAGTCTAACGCGCAGCGCGCCAGCGTGGTTTGCGAGCGAGCCGGCTCGGTGATTTCGTGGTACGGCAAATTGTTTTGATCTGGACAACAAATGTCCGCAAAGTGCATCCTAGTTGCATAGGAGACGCGATGACGGAACGGCCCGAAGCGAACGGCGAGGAAATGCACAAACCCCTGGCGGACGCCGACACCGCCGAGCGCTTCATTACCGAAAAGCACCTTGGCGAGCGCATCCGGCGCTTGCGGCTGAAGAAGTCGATGGGCCTGGTGGAACTGGGCAGGCACACCGGACTATCGGCCAGTTTCCTCTCGCAGTTAGAGACCGGCCGCGTGGTGCCCACTCTACGCAACCTGGCGCGCATCGCTATGGTCTTCTCAAAGGATCTCTCGTACTTTTTCGAGACCGAGCCGATGCCCATCTTTCGCGTACATCGCAAGAAGGACCGCGTGCGCATGCCGCAAACCGGCGTGGAGCCGCCCACTTACACGTTCGAGAGCCTGGGCTACATGGTGCCCGACCGGCACATGGACCCTTACTTTGCCGAGTTCGTTCCGCTGCCCGAGAACGTTGAGCCCAAGTCGCATATGCACGCCGGATTCGAATTCCTTTTCGTGCTTGCGGGCGAATTGGCGATGCGGCACGGGGACCAGGAGGCAAGGCTGGGGCCCGGCGACGCCGTTTATTTCGAAGCGGGCACGCCGCATTCCTATCGCTGCGTTGGCCCGAAGCCTGCCGAAGCCCTGATCGTGACCATGCACCAGGCGCCGCCGGGACCAGCGCAGCCACTGCGCACGCCGGTCTTGGCTACGCAGCCCCGAACAGCGCCGGTAGCCCCTCCTTCAAGAACCCAGACCGCTGACGGCCAATAAAGCGGCTCCGCAGTCGATGTAGCCGTTTCCAGCCTCGGTGCAGGGTGGATTCGTCTTGAGGACGAATCCACTTGGCGTCAATGGCTTCGGGACACAGTAACTGCGGAACCGCCGTCAGCCGTACCGCGCGGATCGGTTGCGGAGCTATTGTTGCCCCGGCGCCAGATTGCCGCCGATGTCGCGCACTTCCACCGGTCCCAGTCCTGCATCCTTCAGGCCCGGCTCAATCTTTGCGCGGTCGCCCGCCGTCACAATCACGAGTTGATCGGGATGCAGATACTGCTGCGCTACGCGTGTGATGTCGGCGCCGGTTACCGCTTCGTACTTCGCGGGCAAGTTGGCGTAATAGTCCAGGGGCCAGCCGTAGAGGAAGATACTCTCGACCGCCCGCACCACGTTCGACGTGGTCTCAAAGCGGCCGGGAAGCGACTGCACCGAGGCTTCCTTGGCTGCCGCCAGCTCCTCGGGGGTTGAAGGCTTCACGGCGAATTTGTTGATCTCTGCCATGAGCTCCTTGGCCGCTAAAGCTGTTACGTCGGTGCGCACCAACCCGCCTGCCTGGAACAAGCCGCCATCGCGATATTCGGAAAACAGCGACCGCGCGCCGTAGGTGTACCCGTGCACCTCGCGCAGGTTCATGTTGATGCGGCTGGCAAAGCTTCCGCCGAGTGTGTAATTCATGACAGTAAGCGTCTCAGCGTCGGGCGAGTTGGCCGGAACGCCGATGCCGAACGCCTGCAGCGCGGATTGCGGCGCGCCGGGCTTGTCCACAATCACCACATGCGTTGGCTGCGGCGCCGGCGCCGGCGGAATCGCGGGCTCCGCTTCCGTTTTGCCTGTCCATTTGCCGAAGTATTGGCGAGCCAGGCTCTCAGCCTGCGCGCGCGTCACGTCTCCGGCAAGCAAGAGCGCCGAATCGCCCGGTCCGTAATGGCTGGCATAGAACGCAGAGATATCTGCCGGCGCGATGGACCCCACGCTGGCAGTGGTTCCCGTGGCGCTCGTGCCGTATGGCGAGTCGCCGAAAACCAGCTTCGGCCCGACGCGCATGGCCATGCTCTGGACGTTGTCAGTCTCCTGCTCGATTCGCACCAGCCGCTGCTTGCGGCGCCGGTCAACATCATCCTTGCGAAAACCAGGATGCTGCGCCACATCGGCCAGAAGATTCATGCCTTCCGCGGTGTGCGTGGTCATCACGTCCATTGAGATGTTTCCGGAATCCATTGCCGCGCCCGTCTCAACGTGCGCTCCAATCCGCTCTTCGTCCGTGGCAAGCTGCGTCAGGTCTCGTGACACGGTTCCGTCGCTCATTACCTCGGCGGTGAGCGTGGCCAGGCCGCTCTTTGCGTCCGGCACGCTGTCATTGCCCGCACGCGAAACAATCTCCGCGCTCAATACGGGCAGAGTGTGATTTTCGACAAGCAACACCTTGAGCCCGTTGGAAAGCGTGAACTCCTGCGGCACGGGCAGATGAAGAACGGGAGCTGAGCCCGGTTCCGGCTTGCTCTTGCGCCACTCCTGCGCCGTCTCGAATTGAGGCGTGTACGGATTCTCGAGCTTCACATTGGCGTCGGTGTCCGCTGGGCTGCGCGGCACGTCATCCAGCACCTTCTTGCCCGGCACGCAATACACAACCACCGCTGAATCCTTGCTCAGATACTTCAGCGCAGCGTCTTTCGCGCTCGCCCTGGTCACCGCCTCCGTCATGGCCACGTCTTTCGGCAGGAAGCCGGGGTCGCCGGTGTACTGGTTGTAGCGGTCCAGCGTGTCGGCAATGCCGCCGAATCCGCCCAGCCGCTGGAGGCCGGTGATCTTCGCCGTCAGGGACAGAGCCTTGGCGGATGCGACCTCGTCGGCGGTTGGCCCATCCTTTTGCAGGCTTTCCAGTTCCTTCCAGAACGACGCCTCCAGATCCTCGAGCTTCACGCCCGGCTTGGCGGTCATCGTGCAGGCGGTAACCCCCGTGAGCTTCAGCGGGTCGGAGAAACAGGTTACGTTCTGCGCCGTCTGCGCTTTGTACACCATCGCCTCGTCCAATCGGCTGGCCTTGCTTCCACCCAGCGCAAACACATCGGCCTCGACGCTGTAGGCGCCGGGTGTGAAGGCCGCAGGCGTCAGCCACGCAATACGCAGCTGCGGCAACTGCACCGTGTCGGTCACGGTGGCGCGGCGCTGCGACGTGATGGGCGGCGTTGCCGCAGTCACCGGAGCTACAGCCGGACCCTTGGGAATCGGCCCGAAGTACTTCATAAGCAGCGCGCGCAGCTTCACCGGGTCGAAGTCACCGGCGATCGCGATCGATGCGTTGTTCGGCGTGTAGTACTGCTGATGGAAGTCGCGCACATCGGCGATGCGCGCTGACTCAATATCCGTATGGCTGCCAATCACCGAGCCGTAATAGGGATGGTCCTTGGGGAACAGTAGGTGAAACATCTCCTCTTGCGCCACGTAGTAGGGCTGACCTTCACCCTGCCTCCGCTCGTTGCGAACCACATCTCTCTGGTTGGTGAGGAGTTCGCGGTTCAGGCCCTCCATCAGAAAGCCCATGCGGTCACTTTCGAGCCACAATGCCATCTCGAGCTGATTAGCAGGCATGGTCTCAAAGTAGTTGGTGCGGTCAAAGTCCGTGGTGCCGTTGATGCTCGTTCCGCCAGCCGCCTGCACGATCCGGATGTGCGCCTTCTCGCCCACGTGCTCGGAGCCTTCGAACATCATGTGTTCAAACAGGTGCGCAAAGCCCGTGCGCCCGGGGCGTTCATTCAGCGGACCCACGTGATACCACAGATCGACAGCCACCAGCGGCAAACGGTGATCTTCGTGAGTGATCACGGTGAGACCGTTGGGCAGCGTGTACTTGGCGAATTTGATTTCGGGCAGCTTGTGCGTTGGCGCCTGCGGAGCGCTTTGCGCAACCGCCGCCATGGCAACAGTGGTCAAAGTTGCTAGAAGAATTAAAACCCGACGAAAACGAAGGCAAGAATTCACAGGCGTTCTCCGTAGAGCGCATTTCGAGGATTGCACGCTCAGACAGAATGATACTCGGCAATCGCCCGGGCGGGATGGCGGTGATTCGCTAATCCGTTGGACGCGTCGAGTCCTCGTAGGTGGGGTAAGGAGCGGGTTCGGAGCTGGTGGGCATCGACGCGAGCGTCTTCAGGTCTGCCTGCACCTGCGCCCAGGCGTCGTGATTCTTCCTGGTCAGGATGGGAGCGTTGGGATCGGAATAATACATCTGGACGTCGGTCTTGATGCCCGGAGGAATGGGCTTGCTCGGGTCGCGTGTCAATAGGTGCAGCAGCTTTGCATACGTCTGGTCCGTCAGCGAGTAGCCGCCGGGCTTTACCACCTGTCCCGTATCCAGGTCGCGATTGGGCAGCGGATGCTGCGGCGTCGACTGGCCCATCGTGGTCGTCGAGGTTGTCTCGGTGACTGGCAACGTTTGGCGCAGGGCAACCGGAGTGAACAGCCTCAACCGATTGCGCAGGATCGTGGTGCTTGTCACCATGCTGTGCATGTAGTCGGTTTCAGCCGCCGGAGTAGGACCCTTTACGGCAACCATCGCCAGCGGACCGAACTTGGGCAGGATACGCAGAACGCCCGCGATCAGGCGCGTCTCAAAGCTGGCAGACTTGCGGAAGGCCGCCCAATTGTAGAGCGTTGCCGCTTCGGCCGCCTCCTTCTCGATTTCTGCCGCATCGGAATTGTCCGGCTCAGGCGGCTCCTGCTTGCGATGCAGCAGGGTTACGGCGTAAGCGATTCGGGGCATGAGCTTCCGCGTGGCCATGTCATAAGCCTTGACGTTGAAGAACTGCCGGCTCCTGTTTCTGTCAAAGTTCTGTGACAATCCGTAGGTCTGGTAGTAGGCCAGCGCAAGCTGCCGCTGTGGAACCTGAATTCCGATATGCCGCATATAGCCCAGCGGAGCCAGCCGATGTTTCGAAATCTGGTTGATGTCGAACGCAAACTCCACCTGGATATGCTGGTGCCTGCCTTCAGCGTAGTTCACGCTGTCACCGTAGCGTGCGGCCAGCTTGGGAAACTGGAGCGCCACGGCGCGGTTGGTGGCCTGCGAATGCCCGATGATGTCGCCGACGTAGTGCGAGAGCGCGCCGACAGCGAAGGCCAGCTCGTTGGCGTTGTGCGCGTTGCGGAATAGCGCCAGTACAAAGTCGCCGCTGCGCACGTAGTGTGTGAGGTCAGAAAAGAACGAGTCGCCGAAGGGATAGTAGCCCATGTCCTGGATCACGCATCCGCCGTAGGCATAGGCGCGCGCACGGTCGAGTTCCTCCGGCGTCAGGTTCGGATAGTGGCTCTTGAGCAGCGGCACGATGGAGTCGTTCCAGCTAAGGTCGATCAACTCCTCGTGCGTGAGCAAGGAATAAGCTTCCGCATGCCGAAGACTCAAAAACGGCAGCAGGATCAAGATCAGCGCGACGGTTCGCAGTCGGTTGCAGCGCATCGTTAATGGGCCGGGCAAGGCGCGATTCCGGGGATGTGAGAGGTGGGGGCCGGAATTTCTTGTTTATTGTATGCGAACTTCAGACGACCGGTTGTATGCGAAAGCCAAAAGACCCGCGCGGATTTCATCGCCGCCCAGGTGCGATCTGTCGCCGGATCGCCAGCATGAGCGCCGCCGACATCAGCAGCATCACGCCGACTGCATCCAAGCCACCGGCATAGCTTCCCCACCGATCCTTGACCCAGCCGATCACAATCGGCCCCACGAACCCGCCCACGTTTCCCAGTGAATTGATCAGCGCGATTCCCGCCGCCGCGCTGGCGCCCGACAAAAACAGGCTTGGAATCGCCCAGATCGGTCCCTTTGACCCGTTGACGCCGAAGCTCGCCACTGCCAGCGCCACAATCACCGCGGGCGCCGCCTGCGCGTAGCCTGCCCACACCAGCCCTGCGCACGCCAGCATGCAAGGAATCGCTGTATGCCACGTGCGCTCCAACGTCCGGTCGGAGTGCCGCGCCCACACCACCATTCCCGCCACGGCCACAACGCTTGGCAATGCATTCAGCCATCCCACGGCAAGGAGAGAAAACCCGAACTGCTTGATCATCAGCGGCGACCAGAATCCTATTGCGTACAATCCCGCAGAGGTTCCCGAATACACCAGCGCCAGAATGAGCACGCGCGGATCACGCAGCACGGTCCAGATCGCGGCCATACTGCTGCCATGGTCGTTACTGCCGGCCTGCTCCGCTGCAAGCGTCCGTACCAGCCACGCGCATTCGTCCGCGTTCAACCAGGCCGCCTGTTCAGGAGCATCCGTCAGCGCCTTGAGCGTCAAGAATCCAAGCAGCACTGCCGGCAGCCCCTCAAGGATGTAGAGCCACTGCCAGTTGGCGAGCCCCGCGATTCTCGGCAACTCCATGAGCGCACCTGAAATTGGCGACCCGATGGCCGTTGAAAGCGGCGCCGCGGCCATGAAGATGGCCACCGCCGCTGCGCGCTGCCGGGCAGGGAACCACAAGCTCAGATAAAGGATCGTCCCCGGAAACAGGCCCGATTCGGCAACGCCCAACAGCATGCGCATGACATAAAAGCTGTGCGGCCCCACCACAAAAGCCGACGCCATCGAAACCGCGCCCCACGCAATCACGACGCACGCAATCCAAATGCGTGCGCCCACGCGCAGCAGGATCAAATTCGACGGCACCTGGAAGACGATATAGCCGAGAAAGAACAGGCCGCTGCCAAAGCCGAATGTCGTAGAGGTCAGCCCGATTGCATGGTTCATGCCGAAAGCAGCAAAGCCGACGTTCGACCGGTCAAGGAAGCTGACCAGGTAGAGCAGCATGACAAAGGGAAGAATCCGCAGGTGCAGTTTCCGCGTAACGCGGCGTTCCAGGCCGTCGATCGGCGCGGGTGCGCTCACGACGTCGCCAAAGGCCTCTTGGCCCCTGCGGCAATCGCCGCGCAAACTGCTTCCATCACCTCGGCTGTTGTGGCCGTGCCGCCCAGGTCGCGCGTGTGCAGCCGGGGATTCGCTGTCACGCTCTCCACGGCAACCATCAAACGTCGCGCCGCTTCCGCTTCGCCCAGATGCTCGAGCATCAGCGCGGCAGTCCAGAACGTGCCGACCGGGTTCGCGATTCCCTTGCCCATGATGTCGAACGCCGATCCATGAATTGGCTCGAACATGGAGGGATACACGCGCTCCGGCTGAATGTTTGCTGTCGGGCCAATCCCGAGGCTGCCCGCGAGCGCTGCCGCCAGGTCGCTGAGGATATCGGCATGCAGATTGGTGGCGACGATCGTGTCCAGGCTCGCTGGACGGTTCACCATCCGTGCCGTCATCGCATCGACCATTTCTTTATCCCAGTGCACGTCGGGGAAATCCTTCGCCACCTCGGCAGCGATCTCATCCCACATCACCATTCCGTGCCGCTGCGCGTTGCTTTTGGTCACCACCGTCAGCAGCTTGCGCGGCCGCGATTGCGCGAGGCGAAACGCGTACCGCTGGATCCGCTCCACGCCGGCGCGCGTCATTACCGAAACCTCCGCCGCCACTTCCATCGGGAAACCCTGGTGCACGCGTCCGCCCACGCCAGAGTACTCGCCCTCGGAGTTTTCGCGGACAATTACCCAGTCCAGGTCCTCCGCGCGGCAGCGCTTCAGAGGCGCGTCGATGCCGGGCAGAATTCGCGCCGGGCGCACATTGGCGTATTGATCCAGGCCCTGGCAGATCTTGAGCCGCAAGCCCCACAGCGTAATGTGATCGGGAATTTTGGGGTCGCCCGCCGAGCCAAACAGAATCGCGTCGCTCTTTTTCAGGGCTTCAAGCCCGTCGGCCGGCATCATGGCGCCGTGTGCGCGATAGTAGTCCCCGCCCCACGGGAACTCTTCAAACTGAAAGGCGAGGTTGCTTCCTGACGCGGCGAGCGCCTCCAGCACCTGCCGCCCTGCCGGAATCACTTCCTTGCCGATCCCGTCTCCCGGCACGAGCGCAATCCGGTATCGCTTCATCGCGCGCTCCTCATCGAACACGGTCATTCTACAGGGGACAGAGATCATGGATCAGGGGTCAGGGGTCAGGGAACAGGGGAATAGGGAAACCGAGACTCTCCGATGACTGTAGACAATGGAACGAGAGTACAAAACGCCGCAGCTGCACGCTGACAATTGAAAACAGATGGCTGAGAGCTGAAAACTGGGAACCGCTTCTCCCTATTCCCTACTGCCTATTCCCTGCCTCTATCATCCGGTCCAGCGCCGCGCGCGCCCAGTGCTTCACGTCGGGCTTCACCTGCACGCGGTTCACCACGCGCCCCTCGACCAGGTTTTCGAGCACCCACGCCAAGTGTTGTGGACTGATGCGATACATGGTCGTGCAAAGGCAGCCGGTGTCGTCGAGAGTGATGATCTTCTTGCCCTCCGCAGCGAAACGCCGCGCCAGGCGGTTCACGAGGTGAATCTCAGTCCCGATGGCAAACATGGAGCCCGCGGGCGCGCGCTCCACCATCGCGATCAACTGCTCAGTCGAGCCGAGAGCATCTGCCTTTTGACATACTTCGTAGCGGCACTCGGGGTGGACGATGACCTGGATGCCGGGGTACTTCGCGCGCACCTGGTCGACATGTGAAGGAAGGAAGCGCTGATGCACCGCGCAGTGGCCCTTCCACAACAACATGCGGCTCGCGGCAAGCCGCTCCTTCGTCTGCCCGCCCTGCAACGATCCGAGTTGCGGCGCCCAGGGATCCCAGACGGCCATCTCGTCAAGCGGTATCCCCATCGCATGCGCGGTGTTGCGCCCTAAATGCTGATCCGGAAGAAACAAAACGCGCCTCGCCCGCGCGAAACCCCATTCCAGCGCCGCTCGCGCACTCGACGACGTGCATACCAGGCCTCCGTGCTCGCCGCAGAACGCCTTGATCGCCGCAGTCGAGTTGATGTAGGTCACCGGCACTGTCTCGCCGGCGAGGCCCGAGCGATCCAGGGCGTCCCAGCAGTCTTCCACCTGCGAAATTTCAGCCATATCGGCCATGGAGCAGCCGGCGTTCAAATCGGGCAGGATCACCTGCTGCCCCTCGCGCGCCAGAACGTCCGCGCTTTCCGCCATGAAGTGCACGCCGCAGAACACGATGTACCTGGCGGCTGTCGATGCGGCCTTCTTTGCGAGTTTGAGGCTGTCGCCGGTAAAGTCGGCAAAGCGCACCACCTCATCGCGCTGGTAGTGGTGGCCCAGTATCACGGTTGTCTGGCCCAGCCGCGCGTGCGCCTGGGCAATGCGGCCGTCCATTGAGCGATCGGGCAGCGCCAGGTAGTTTTCAAGAGAACAAGCTTCGCCTGCCTCCGCTGAGGCAGCGGTTACTTCGTCATAAGCCAGGGTCACTCTACTCCGCCTTCAGTCCGTTTGCCGGACGGGGATGTTGAAAGCTCTCGCGTCGGCTGCAGTGACTGCGTTTCTTCCCAGCCACGGACTCTCGTCCAAAACCAGGGAAAAACCACCCACGGGGTTGTTGCAGCCCTTTCAATTGGACGCGCGAAAGAGCCGGCAGGTCTGATAGATCCGCCGGGATTCGCCGTCCTATGTGACTTCCATTCTAATGCCAAGCCCATCCGGCGGAGGCAAAGGGCCCCAGCGCACCGCGTTTGTGAGCGCCACTTGCGGACGGGTATCATGATCCTTCATGGGATCTCAGCCGCCAATCATGTTTGCCACGTTGGGCATGTGGGACACCTTGCTCCTGATGGCCCTCGCATTGGTGGTGTTTGGGCCGAGGCGCCTGCCCAAGATCGGCCGCCAACTGGGCAAGCTGATGTACGAGTTCCGCAAGGCTTCAAACGACTTCAAATTCCAGATGGAAGAGGAGTTGCGCAACGCCGAGGAGGCCGACCGGCGCAAGAAGGAAGAAGAAGACCGCCAGCGTGCTCTCGCTGCCGCGGCTCCCGCGCAGGCCGAAGCTGTGGCCACGCAAACAGAGGCCTCCGGCTCCGGCACAGTCGCGGCGGAATCTTCGGCGGTTGCGAATGCCGATGCTGCAAACCCCGCCGGGACAACCGATCCATATGTCGAAGGCGGCGAGGCGCGGCCGCAAGAGGCGACGGGGTCCGACTCGGAGTCTGCGATTGCCGAAGCGGTAGATGCTGCGAAACTGCGCATTCAGCCGCCCTCCACCGGCGAGACCGTTGCCGCCGAACGCCCACGCGAGCAACCCGAACGGGATGAGGCTATTGCCGGGGACTCGGGAGCGGAATCTGAGCCCGTTACACCTGAACCCGAACGATCGGAGCCGGCAGCCCACCATGGTTGATACGCAGGAAGCCATCGAGAAAGCACGCAAGGCCGTGACGGAGCGCGCCGAGCTGCCCGGCATGAGCCTGATGGAGCATCTGGAGGAGCTGCGCAAGCGAATCGTTCACTCCGCGGCATATCTCGCCATCGGTTTCGTTGTCGCCTACGTCTTTCATGAGCGTCTTTACGGTTTTGTCCAGGCCCCGCTCGACAAGCTCGGCATCAAGCTCAACTACACCCACCCGATGGATCCGCTGAACCTATATCTGCAGGTTTCACTGATCGGAGGGGTCATTCTTGCTTCGCCCTTCATCCTCTACCAGGTCTGGCTCTTCATTGCGCCGGGACTCTACCAGAAAGAAAAGCGCTTCGTCGTGCCCTTCATGACCGCGACAGTCGGGTTGTTCCTTGCCGGAGCGGCCTTCGGGTATTTCTTTGTTCTCCCCGGCGCGCTCAAAATTCTCATCCTCGGCTTTGGCAGCAAATTCAATCCCATGGTCACGATTGAGGAGTACACCGGGTTCTTCCTTTCCATCATCCTCGGCCTCGGCATCAGCTTCGAGCTGCCCATCCTCATCTTTTTTCTCGCGCTCTTCGGGATCGTGAGCCCAAAGTTCCTCTGGAAGAACATTCGCTACGCCATCCTCGCCGTGTTTCTGGTCGCTGCCATCATCTGTCCCAGCCCCGATCCCGGCACCATGTGCATATACGCCGTGCCCATGCTGGCGCTCTACCTGGTTGGCATCGCCGTTGCGTGGTGGGTGCACCCCTCGCGCAGGAAGAAGAAGGAGGCCGCGGCATGATTTTTCCTGGGTTTTGGAGGAGAGTGGCGCCGGTACTGCTTCTTCTCACCCCCCTCGCCGCATCCGCCCAGCACCCTTCGGCGGGCTCAGGGCAGGCTTTCGACGGAGCCAAGGCATACGAATACGCGCGCGAGTTCGTGGCCATCGGTCCTCGCTGGCCAACCGGCCCCGGCCACATCAAAGCCGAAGACTTCCTACGCGCCCACTTCCAGCGCGCGCACGACCAGCTTGAAGAAGACCACTTTACCGCCGACACGCCGATCGGTCCGGTGCCGATGTGCAACTTCATCGTGCGCTTCCCTGGCACCAAGCCCGGCGTCATCGTGCTCGGCACGCACTACGAAACCAACTACCCGCTGCGCAACATCAACTTCGTGGGCGCCAACGACGGAGCCGCCACGACGGGCTTGCTGATGGCGATTGCTGACCGCCTGCGCGACCAGGCCGCCCACTCGCCCGGCAAGAAGCTCGACGGCTACTCGGTGTGGCTCGTCTTCTTCGACGGCGAAGAGGCCATCCAGCAATGGTCTGCCTCCGACTCGACGTACGGCAGCCGTCATCTCGCCGCCAAGTGGGGCCGCGACGGCACGCTCAACCAGATCAAGGCCTTCATCCTCGCCGATATGATTGGCGACAAGGACCTGGACATTCAGCGCGAATCGCGTTCAACGCCGTGGCTTGTCTCGCTTGTCGCCGACGCGGCCAAAAAGTTCGGCTACCAGCACTACTTTTTCCAGCAGGAGATGGCGGTCGAGGACGATCACCTGGCTTTTGTCGCGCGCGGCGTGCCATCGATTGACGTGATTGATCTCGACTACGGGCCCAACAACAGCTACCACCATACGGCGCAGGATACGATGGATAAAATCAGCGCCCACAGTTTGATGATCGACGGAGACGTGTTCCTGGAGAGCATTCGCCTGATCGATCAGAGATGAGCCTTCAGCTATCAGCTGTCAGCTTTCAGCCGGTTCTCGCTGAGTCAGCATCTGAGGATGGTTCATGGACAGTGACGCTGAAGGCTGATAGCTGAAGGCTGAAAGCTAAACCAAGGAGCAGCAAGTGGCGCAAGCAGAAATCGGCATCATCGGCGGCAGCGGACTCTACTCCATGCCCGGCTTCACCAACATTCACGAGGAGCGCGTAGATACGCCCTTCGGTGCGCCGTCTGACACCTTCGTTCTCGGCGGGCTTGAAGGGCGCAAGGTGGCTTTCCTCGCTCGGCACGGGCGCGGCCATCGCATTTTGCCGTCCGAGCTCAACTTCCGCGCCAACATTTACGCCTTCAAGAAGCTCGGCGTCGAGCGCATCCTGTCCGTCTCCGCGGTCGGCTCGCTCAAGGAAGAGCACAAGCCCACCGACTTCGTGATGCCCGACCAGTTCATCGACCGTACCTTCCTTCGCGTGTCGACTTTCTTCGGCGACGGCATCGTGGGTCACGTCGCATTCGGCGATCCGGTCTGCGCCACCGTCGCCAGGGCCGCGGCCGATGCCTGCGCCAAAGTCGGCGTGGTAGGGAAGCTGGGCGGCACCTACGTCTGCATGGAGGGACCGCAGTTCTCCACTAAGGCCGAGTCGAATCTCTATCGCAGTTGGGGCGCCGACGTGATCGGCATGACCAACCTGCAGGAGGCCAAGCTCGCCCGCGAAGCCGAAATCTGCTACGCCACCGTCGCCATGGTCACCGACTACGATTGCTGGCGCGAAGGCCACGACGCCGTCACCATCGAGCAGATTGTCGCCGTGCTGCACCAGAACGCCGACAACGCCGCCAAGGTTGTGAAGGCCGCTGTCGCCGCCATGCCGCGCGAGCGAGCGTGCTCCTGCGCATCAGCCGCAAAATACGCCGTGCTCACACAGCCCGACGCGATCCCGGCAGCCGCAAAGGAGAGGTTGAAGCTTCTCTTTGGTAAATACCTCGGTTGGTAAAAGGGCAAGCAGGGTTAGCGGAGCCAGCCGTGCCAGCTAAAGCGTCAGAGCCAAAACGAACTTCGCGAATCCCGCTAGCCCCGCGAACTCCGCCAGCTTGCTAACCTTAGATTCGAGGAAGAACGCCTCATGTCCATTACCGTCGTCGGCAGCGTCGCTTACGATTCCATCGAAACCCCCGCCGGTCGCCGCGAGCGCTGCCTTGGCGGCGCAGCCACCTATTTTTCGCTCGCGGCCAGCTTCTTTACCGATGTGCGCGTTATCGCTGTCGTCGGCGAGGACTTTGGCCGCAAGCAGGAGGCCGTCTTTGCCGCCCGCAACATCGACACGCGCGGCATCGAGCACACCGCCGGCAAAAGTTTCTTCTGGGAAGGCTCCTACCTCGAAAACATCAACGAGGCGAAGACTCGCTCGACCGAGCTCAACGTCTTCGCGTCCTTCGAGCCCAAAATCCCCGACACCTACCGCGATTCCGAGTTTCTCTTTCTCGCCAACATCGACCCGGTCCTGCAGCGCCGCGTGCGCGAGGCCATGCCCGGTGTGAAGCTGGTCGCCGGCGACACCATGAATTACTGGATCAAGGACCATCGCCCGGCATTGCTTGAAGTTCTCAAGGGCCTCGACATTCTCCTCATCAACGACACTGAAGCCCGCATGCTGGCCGGCAACAACAACCTGGTGCAAGCGGCACGCGCAGTCATGGCTCTTGGGCCACGTATTCTTGTCGTCAAGCACGGCGAGTACGGCGCGACATTGTTCCACAGCTCGAATCCAAAAGGTCGCGGAGAAGAGCTCCGCACTTTCAGGGCTCCGGCCCTCCCTCTCAAAGAAGTCATCGACCCCACCGGCGCGGGCGACAGCTTTGCCGGAGGCTTCTTCGGCTATCTCGCATCGGAGCCCGAGCTCACGCCCGCCGCTTTCCGCCGCGCTATGTTCTACGGCAGCGTGATGGGATCCTTTGCCTGCGAGCATTTCGGCACGGAGCGCCTGCAGCAGCTCTCGCGTCCCGAGATCGACGCGCGCTTCAATCTCTTTCGCGAGCTCACGCACCTTGACTGATCGAAGCATCTCGAATGCGGAAGGCTGGGCCGTTCTGACCTTCTGCATGGCCGCGTCGACGGCCGCCGTTATCTGGAGCTGGCGTCACGGAGCCATGCTCAACTACGGCGACGCCGTCGCCCATCTGCACATTGCGCGCCGCGTCTTCGATTCGCGCACGCCTCGCTTCTCGCAATTGGGATCGGTGTGGCTCCCGCTGCCGCACATCCTGCTGATGCCCATCGTTCAGAAATATGATTGGTGGGCCACCGGCCTCGCCGGCATCTTTCCCTCGGCCCTTGCCTACATTGCCTCCTGCGCCGGGATTTATCGGCTGGCGCGCCGCTGGCTCAATCCCGGCGCGGCCGCGCTTGCGCTCATCTTCTTCGGCCTGAATCCGAACCTGCTCTACATGCAGACGACGGCCATGACCGAGCCGCTCTTCGTGTGCGAAGTCATCTGGATCGTTGTCTGGATGGCAGAGTGGCGCGCGGCGCTTGACGAGGAGATCGCGGGGGCCAGCTACGATTTGCGCTCCGATCCCTCGGCGCATCCCCGCTCGCATCTCCGCCTCGTCAGGTTCGCGCGCCTGCCGCTTCGCATCTTTGAGGCGTCCGGTCCCCGCCGCGGCGCATGGCTCGGCAATCCGCTGGCAGCACCCGCACCGCGCAAGAATATCCCCATCAACGAAACTCAAAGCCTGCAGGTCTGTATCGCAATTGCCCTCATTGCAGCCATTTTTACCCGGTACGACGGCTGGATCATTGCCCTCCTGGCGTGGAGCGGTGTCGGATTCACGCTGCTGAGACATGCCGCTGCGGGCGAGCGCGGGCGCCTGAGCTCGTCCGCTTTCTGGCTGGCCACGCTGGCCATCGTCGCCGCGCCGCTCCTCTGGTTTCTCTACAACTCCGTCAGCTTCGGTGACTGGCTCTACTTTGCGCGCGGGCCATTTTCCGCCAAGGCAATCGAACTCCGCACCGCAGCCACCGCACCCGGCTGGCCGCCGCATCCAGGCTGGCACAATCCCTGGGCTGCGTTCCTTTACTTCGTCAAAGTCTCCGAGCTCGATTCCGTTGCTGCGCCGGGCTGGAGCAGCCTCTGGGGAAATATTGTCGTCGGCGTCGCCGCGCTCGGAACCGTCACGGCGATCTTCACAGAGCGGGACCGTGCCCGCAGACGCGCGAAGGCGTGGACGCTGCTCCTCTGGCTGCCAGTCCCCTTCTACACGTGGTCTGTCGCCTACGGGGCGGTGCCCATCTTCTTCCCAGCGTGGTGGCCGTACACCTGGTACAACACGCGTTACGGCCTGGAACTGTTGCCCGCGCTCGCACTCGGTCTCGCCTTCGTAGTGCAGCTCGCGGCGGATGTCCTGGAACGCATACGGTTTCCGCGGCTTGAGGCGTGGCTGTCAAGCGTTGCCTTCCTGCTTATACTGGCTCTCGCCGGCTTCAATGTCTTCCTGCTCCTCGGCGCCGATTCCATCGTTTACGTCGAGAGCACGAAGAATGCCGACGCACGCCAGCCCTACGACGATGCCATTCCGCCTGCTTTGCAGTCGCTGCTCACACTCGATCCGCGCGCCACGATTCTTATGAACACATCTACCTATCCCGAGATCGTTGCCTTCACCGGGATTCCTCTTCGCCAGACCATCAACGAAAGCGACCTGGGCATTTATCGCGCCGCGCTCGCTGCGCCCGCCACGCACGCCGCCATCATTCTCGCTTTCGATGGCGACGATGTGGACAAGTCCGTCAAAGCGCACCTCGCCGGTCTCACGCTCATGGGCAGCTTCGCAGCCGAAGGCCAGCCGCCAGCCGCAATTTACGTCTCAACAAAGTGGCTCGATCGCGCTCATGCTCCTTTCTAAACGCACACTCTTGCGTCAGCCGGCACGTTGCCGCATCCCGGCCGAAAAGCCCGCTCGCATCGGTGTTAGCATCTGGCAAGGAACCAAGGTGATTCTCGCCGCACCCCATAACGCCCGCGACCCGGAGGAACATTGATTCCCTTCACCAAGGCGCATGCCTGCGGCAACGATTTTCTGATCGTGACGGAAGAAGCCGCGTCAGGCCACGATCTCGCGGCCCTCACGCGCCGGCTCTGCCATCGCAAGACGGGCGTCGGGGCCGACGGCATCGAATTTTTCGCATGGACAAACAAGCCGGGGCCCGGCAGGAAATCGGGCCGCGTCCGCCTTCACAATGCAGACGGCTCTGTCGCCGAGATCAGCGGCAACGGCACGCGCTGCGTGGCGGCGTGGATGGCTTTCGAACTCGGTTCGCAATCCGGCGACGAGCTTGAGATCGCAACCGACGCGGGGCTCCGCATCTGCCGCATCGACGTCATCCATAATCACGACGACTTTACGGTCGAAGCGACCACCGGCATGGGCGTGCCTCGCCTTGCTCCGCGAACCGTGCAACTCGCAGACGGCATCAAGATCAAGAGCATCGAAGTTTCCACCGGCAATCCGCACTTTATCGTCGAAGTCAACAATCCGGAGTTCACAACGGCCGGCAAAACCTGGCAGGCGATTGGCGCCGAGATTTGCGTTCATCCCGATTTTCCCAACCAGACCAACGTGGAGTTTGTACGCGTCGTAAGCCCAAGCGAGATTGAGATTCGTATCTTCGAGCGTGGCGTAGGCCCCACGAGCTCTTCTGGCACAGGCACCTCCGCGGCCGCGACAGCAGCCCTCGCCTTCAAGGGGTGCACTTCGCCGCTCAAAGTGATTGCGCCGGGCGGCGCGCAGACTGTCGCGTGGGACGGACCAGGCACGGAACTGCATTTGACTGGACCGGCCGCGCTCATCGCCCGTGGAGAGGCATGGTGAAATGGCGCCTCTTGTGAAAATCTCTCCAGTCGCGCAGGATGCAGCTATCAGCATTGTTTCTCCAGCGTCACCCGCGCAGCCTGAGCGGGTCGAGCGCGGGCTCGAAGCGCTGCGCGAGCTGGGGTACACGCCGAAAATTGGCGCCAACGCGTTGCTGCGCAAGCCGCCCTACTTTGCAGGCACTCCGGGTGAGCGGCTCGACGATCTTCATGCGGCGTTCGTCGATCCCGGCACGAACGCTGTCATGTGCGTTCGCGGCGGCTATGGATCGAACTACCTGCTCGAGGGCCTCGATCTTGACGTGATTGGCGCGCATCCAAAGCCGTTCTTCGGATATAGCGATCTGACCGGCATCCAGCTCCGGCTGCTTGACGAGCTCGGTCTGCCTGCCTTTCACGGCCCCATGCTGGCTGCGGATTTCTACCTTCGCGGCGGCGTGCACCTCGAAAGCTTCCGCGCGGCGCTGGCCGGCGAGCCTTACAGCGTTGGTGAAGCTGAGGGCCTCCGCACTCTGAAGGCCGACCCGGCTCACTCCACGGTGCGCGGCACGCTTTACGGCGGCTGCCTGAGCATTCTTGTTTCGCTGCTCGGCACGCCCTGGGAACCGTGCACCGAGGGCACGCTTCTGTTTCTTGAAGACACCGGCGTCAAGCCGTTCCAGATTGATCGCATGCTCTGGCAACTGCGCAAAGCGCGGAAACTCGAGGGCGTTGTTGGCATGATCTTCGGCGAGATGCTCGATTGCTCCTCGCTCGGCGCTCCGCCCGAACTGCTCAACCAGGCAATTCTCAGCGCGCTCGACGGCCTGGATGTGCCCATTGCGATCGGGCTGCGCAGCGGCCACGTCTCGCGCCAGAACGTCACGCTCACCTTCGGCGTTGAAGCCGAACTCGCCGCCGGCGACAGCGCCCAGCTCCAAATCCTCGAACGGGCGTTGGCCAAGTGAGCGAAAAGAAAGCGTGGTAGGATATTCCTACTGGAGTTTTCGCGCATGGCAAGTCAACAGGCAGTGCTTGAGTATCTGGCTACGACCCGCATTGGCGAAAAGGGACAGGTCACGGTTCCGAAGCAATTTCGCAAGAACCTTGGCCTTGCATCGGGCGCACCATTCGCCGTACTGCGGCTTGGAGACGGGCTCATCCTCATGCCGCAACAGGACCACTTTGAGCGCCTTTGCAAACGAATCGGCTCGGCTCTCGCCTCGGCCGGCCTCACACCGAAGGCGATTCTGGCAACGCTCCCTGAAGCCAGGGAACGAATCTTTGAACGCCGCTACGGCTCCGGCGCCCGGAAACCGGTGGCTACCCAACGGTACGCACGCCGGGCGCGCGCGAAGTGACCTCGCAGCGCCGGCTTTGTTTGTTTCTCGACTCGAACGTGCTCCTCGGCGGCATCGTCGCACAGTGGGGACTCGATAAAGCGGTATTGTCGCTCTGCGCTGCAAAGATCGCTCGCCTTGTATTGGCAGAAGCGGTTCGCGATGAAGTCGAGGAAAACCTTCATCTCCACGCCGGCCTGCTGTCCTCCTTTCAGGCCGGCCGATTGATTGGCGACTACCGTCGCCTGATCGATCTCACGGATTCGGAACTGATTCCCTACCCGGAAGCCGATGTGATACTCGCGAACCGGAGCCTGATTCAACATGAAGCCGATGTCCCCGTGCTGGTTTCGGCAATCGCGGCGCAGCCCGACTGGCTATTGAGCCATAACACGAAACATTTCACCGAGGCGGTTGCCCGGCGCACCGGGCTGAGAATTGCAACCCCGGCCCGGTTTTTCAAGACTCTTTCGTCACTGATTCGATAGGATTGCGGCTTCATGAGCGGAACACACAGGGCTTCGGCGAAAATGGCGGTGAAACCTTGAACCAGCCCCGCCACATCCATCTCATCGGCATCTGCGGCACGGCCATGACCTCGCTTGCAGGCCTGCTGCAGTTGCAGGGCCACCGCATTACCGGCTCCGACAAGGCCACCTACCCGCCCATGAGCGATCTGCTGCGCTCGCTTGGCATCTCCGTTCTCGAGCCCTACGCTGAATCGAACCTTGACCCCGTGCCGGATCTTGTCGTCGTCGGCAACGCGCTCTCACGCGGCAATCCTGAAATTGAGCGCGTCCTCGACGAGCGCATTCCGTTCACCTCGATGGCCGCACTGCTGCGTGAGGAATTCCTCAAAGGCCGCGAGTCGCTGGTTGTCGCCGGAACCCACGGCAAGACAACCACCACCAGCATTCTCGCGTGGATTTACCAGGTAGCCGCGCGACGCGATTCCGCGCGTGAGCCGTCGTTCCTCATCGGCGGCGTCGCGGAGAACTTCGGCACCAGTTTTCAACTGCGCCCTACACGCACCTTCATCCTCGAGGGCGACGAATACGACACCGCTTTCTTCGACAAGGGTCCCAAGTTTCTCCACTACTTTCCTGACGCCATCATCCTTACGCACGTCGAGTTCGACCACGCCGACATTTATGGCGATCTGGATCAGGTCAAGACCGCCTTCAAACGACTCGTCAACCTCGTCCCGCGCCGCGGCCTCATTGTCGCGTACGACGGGAGCGAAAACGTAACCGATTGCGTCAGCCGCGCTTTCTGCCGCGTCGAGCGCTACGGCTTCAGCGAGGCCGCCGAGTGGCGCATCCGCAATCTTCGCTATGAGAACGGCAGGATGCACTGGCAGGTCCTTCGCTCCGGCGCCGCATGGGCCGAATTCGAAATGCACCTTGCGGGCGAACACAACGCCCTCAACGCCACCGCCGCCGCGGCCCTTGCCGCTGGGCAGGGTATCGCGGCCGACTCCATCGCCGAGGCCCTCGCCAGTTTCAAGAGCGTCAAGCGGCGTCTCGAAGTGCGTGCCGAAATCAACGGCATCACCTTTGTCGAAGACTTCGCGCACCACCCCACGGCCATCCGCGAAACTCTTCGGGCGCTGCGCACGATTTACCCGGGCGCGCGGCTCTGGGCCATTCTCGAGCCGCGTTCCAACACGCTCCGCCGCAAGGTTCTGGCGAACGATCTCGTGGATAGCCTTCGCCTCGCCGATCGCGCCGTTCTCGCCGCGGTCTATCAGCAGGAGCGCATACCGGAGGCTGAGCGCCTGCATCCCGACGATGTTGTCCGCGCGCTCAACGCCGCGGGCACTCCCGCCAGTCTTCTCGACGACGCGGACGCTATCGTCGATGCCGTCACGCCGCAGCTCGTGCCCGGCGACGTCGTCGCCATCCTTTCCAACGGCGGCTTTAACGGCATCTTCGACAAGCTCCCCGCCCGGCTTCGCGAGCGCTTCAGAAAAGTCGGCGCTTGAAAGCAAGAGGCACATATGATCTGGTCGATCATCTTTATCACCAACATGGTTTTGCTGGGCATTCCGTCGGCCCTGCTTTTCATTCCCTGGTGCTGGATGACGGGCAATGTGCTCCCGCTCTACAAGGCCACGCGTTTCATGCTCTCGTCGAGTTGCCGCCTGGCCGGCGTGCGCCTTCGCGCGCAGGGCCTCGACCGCATCCCACGCGACCGCGCCTGCATCTTCATGTCGAACCACGTATCGAATCTCGATCCGCCCGCGCTCATCTCGCTCATTCCCGGGCGAACGTCGGCCTTCATGAAGCGCTCACTGATGAATCTGCCCATCCTGGGCACCGGCTTTCGCCAGGGCGAGTTTATTGCCGTGGACCGCACCGGCAGCCGCGCCGATGCGCAGCACAGCGTGGCCGAAGCCCAGCGCGTGCTCGCCAAGGGCGTTCACATCACCACGTTCGTTGAAGGCACGCGATCGCCTGACGGCCGGATGCTGCCCTTCAAGAAAGGTCCGTTCTTCCTTGCAATGGCTTCCGGCGCGCCGTGCATCCCGGTCTCGGTTTTCGGAACGGAGACCATTCTGCGCAAGCGGAGCCTGCGCATCCATCCCGGCGAGGCCCATGTCATATTCCACGAACCCATCGATCCCGCCACATTTGCCTCGCGCGGCGAACTCATGCAGGCAGTTCGCGCCGCCATCGCCTCCGGCCTGCCCGAGCGAATGCGGAATTCAAAGCTCGAGTGCGATACTCACCCATGAACGCTCTGACCGAAGCCCCATGATCGTCTCGCTCTTCGTTTTCGCCTTGATTCTTGTTCTCGCCCTGCCTGCGGCGGCCGTCCTGTTCCCATTCACTCTGCTTACGGGCAACGTCGGCCCGCTCTACGCCGCCGGACGCTGGATCGCGCACGTCGCCATGCGCGCCGCCGGTATTCGCATCATCATCACCGGCCGCGAGCATGTTCCTGCAGGCCGCGCGTGCATCTTCATGGCCAACCACATCTCCAACCTCGACGCGCCCGCTCTTATCGCGAACCTGCCGGGACGCACATCGGTGTTTTTGAAGCGCTCGCTGATGAAGCTACCCATCCTCGGCTACGCCTTCAGGCTCGCCGGCTTTATTCCTGTCGATCGCACGGGCGACGCGGCCGAGGCGCAACTCGCCGTCGACGAAGCACTTCGCGCCCTCGCCACTGGCCTGCACATCACCACTTTTGTTGAGGGCATGCGCTCGCCCGATGGCCGCATGCTGCCTTTCAAGAAAGGCCCGTTTTATCTCGCGAAGGACTCCGGCGCGCCGTGCATTCCAGTTTCGATTTTCGGTACTGAGAAGATCATTCCCTGGGGCAGCAGCCGCATCCACCCCGGCGAGGCGCATGTTGTCTTCCATCCGCCGGTCGACCCTGAAAGCTACGCCACGCGCGACGATCTCTCCGACGCAGTCCACGCGGCGATTGGATCTGCACTGCCCGAATGGATGCGGAGCTGACCGTGCGCTACGGCTGAATCATCGCATTGTAGCCGTCGTCCAGCAGCCTTCTGGCCATACGGTTCGCCTCGTCGCGGGTCGCAAACGGCCCGATGCGCACGTGGATCAGCCCGTCCGACGGCTCGCGCTGCGCCGTCGTCGCGTAGCCGTGTCTGCGCAGCGCACCCACCAACACGTCCGCGTCTTCCCGGTGCGAAACCGCGGCAACCTGCACCATCAGCGGAACCGTTCCCCCGGACAGGGCAGGACGCACTGCCGGCGGGGCCGGCGCCTGCGCCCCTTGCGGTGCATTTGCTTGAGGAAACGCCGGCCGTACCTGGCCTTGGGGCTGGGCCGGAGCGTTCAAGGGAGGTGCGTTTTGCCCTGGCGGGGCAGTCCCTTGCGCTGCCGGGTTCGCGCTGCCGTTCGCGCCGGGCGCCGAACTGCCATCGCTCGATGTCGCGGCAGGTTGCGGCACGGGCGCCTGCGCCGCCGCAGACGGCTTTGGTACTGCGCCGTTCGCTTGCAATGGCTCCTGATCGGGAGCGGCCGTCGGCGCGGAGGGCTGCTTTGCGTTCGCGGCAGCCGGTGAGGAGCTGTGATGCCCGAACGTGTATCCGAGCCCGAAGAACAGACCGCACAGCAGCGCCAGCGCGAAGAAGATGCCCAGCAGTGCGCCCGCGCCGAGCGTCACTTCGGTATCCCGGGTCCGTTCCTCGCGCTCTTCGAGCTCTGGCTCTTCGTCCTCGAAGTATCCCCTCATGCACCGCCTTTAAGGAAACGAAGTGAAATTTGCCTCTGTTTTCTAAGGCTTCTCCGATGCCGGCTTCAATGTGGCTGCGACTTTATTCAACAGCGACATCATTTCGAGAGGCAACGGGAAGACAACGGTCGTGTTCTTCTCCACTCCGATGTCGGCCAATGTCTGCAGGTATCGCAATTGCAGGGTCATGGGCTGCGTGGCCATCAGTGCGGCCGCGTCCACCAACCTCTGGGCGGCGGCGAATTCTCCCTCGGCGTGGATGATCTTCGAGCGCTTCTCGCGCTCCGCCTCGGCCTGTTTGGCAATCGCGCGCAGCATCTGCTCGGGCAAGTCCACCTGCTTCACTTCCACCGAGACCACCTTCACTCCAAACGGCTCAGTGCGCTGGTCGATGATGCTTTGGATGCGCAAATTGAGCTTGTCGCGATGGCTCAGCAGCTCGTCGAGTTCGACCTCGCCGAGTACCGAACGCAGCGTGGTCTGGGCGAACTGCGAGGTCTGGTAGACGTAGTTGGCCACTTTGATGGCGGCGTCGTTGGGATTTACCACGTAGAGCGTTACCACCGCGTTCACTTTGAGCGTGACGTTGTCGCGGGTGATGATGTCCTGCGGCGGGACCTCAAGCACCTCCTGCCTGAGCGAGAGGCGCACTATCTGGTCGATCGGCCGGAAAACGAGAATGATGCCGGGTCCTTTGGGAGTTCCCAGCACGCGTCCCAACCTGAAGATCACTCCGCGTTCGTATTCGCGCAGGATCTTGATGGAGTTGAACAGGTAGAGAACCACGATGGCGATGATGACTAGCGTTGGAATGGACAGATCACCGATGGACATTGGACTTTCCTTTCCTCACTCAGCAGGGATTTTACTCCTCTACTGCGATTCCGGATGTTGACCCGCATTCGCAGCGGGCTCCACTTCGAGCAGCATCTGGTCATGTCCTGTTACGCGCAGTGTTGATCCCGCAGCCACGGGTGAGCTCGCCACTGCCCGCCAGATCTCGCCCTCAACCAGCACATGGCCCGCCGCGGCAGGAGCCAGCGCCTCCATCGCGGTTGCCGGGCATCCGACCATGGCATCCGCGCCGATCCGCGCCTTACGCCTTCGTGCTTTCACCGCCAGCCGCACCAGGAACACCGTGATCGCGCCAAACGCCGCGCTCACGCTGATTGCCACCAGCGGGCTGATCCCCATCTCCGGCACCGGCGCCGCAACCAGTGTGAGCGTGCCGAACGTCAGGCACACGATGCCGGCGATGGCAAGGGCGCCGTGACCGCCAAATTTTGCTTCGAGCACCAGCAGGACCATCGCCGCCACCAGCAGCAGCACCGCGGTGTAACGGATAGGCAGCAGGTTCAGCGCGAAAATCGCCAGCAGCACCATCAACGTGCCCAGCGCGCCGGGAACGATAGTGCCAGGCGAATTGAACTCGAGATAGATGAGCAACGCTCCGGCAACCAGGAAAAGCAGTGCGATGTTGGGATTCACCAGCCAGCCAAGAACGTGGTCGCGCAGCGACGCCCGCAGCATTTCGACGCGTGCGCCCGCCACATGCAGCGTGATCTTCGACCCATCCATGCGCGTGACCTCGCGCCCCTCGAGCGCGTTCAACAGCTCTGCGTCGCTGTTGGCGATCAGGTCGATGAGGTGCTGGTTCAGCGCTTCCTCCGCCGTGTAGGAATGCGACGATTGCACTGCCGCGATGGCCGCGTCGGTATTGCGGTTGCGCTTTGAAACATACGAGCGCAGGAAGGCCTCGGCATCGTTCTCCACCTTTTGCATTTCGGTGTTATCGGGCTGGCCGCCAAACCCAAAAACGGGATGAGCAGCGCCTGCCTCGGTGCCGGGAGCCATGGCGGCCACGTCCGCCGACTCCAAAATGAAGAATCCCGCTGAACCTGCGCGCGCACCCGATGGAGCCACATAGACGATGACCGGAACTCGCGAGCGCAGGATCGCGCCGGCCATGTCGCGCATGGAGTCGAGCAATCCTCCCGGCGTATCGATATCAATCAAAAGGGCTTGTGCGCCGTCTGAGTTGGCGCGAACGAGCGCCCTCGCCAGCTCATCCGCGCTCACCGGCTGAATGGTATCGTCCAGAACAAGTTTGTCCACAAGCGGCTGTTGGACCGCAGCATGAGAGCCGAAGCCGGATCCCAGGGCGATCCAGAATCCGGCTGCAACCAGCCCAACGCCAATCCAGCGCACTCCAACGTTCCACCTCATGGCTCGCCCCTTTCCAACCGGCCGCCAGAACCCGATTCTCGCAGTCGTCCAATCCTCGATGCGAATTGCGGGCCCGCCGCGCGGCGGCTGCAAGTTCCACTCACGCCGCACAGCCCGCCTGGCTATCGTCTCCCTGTCTTCTCCTGAATCTGCCGTATCAAATCCTGCGCCGTTCGGTTCGCCGGCTCCAGCTTGAGCGCGTTTTGTGCCTCGGTGTCCGCTTGAGCGAGCGAACCCGCCGCAAAATCCAACTGCGCCAGAACCATGTAAGCATCGGCCGAAGGAGCAAGTTCCAGCGCAGCGTGAGCCTCCTTGCGCGCCGCGGCGGCATCTCCGCTGCGTTCGCGAACCTCGGCCAGTCCTGCGTGGGCTCGCGCACTCTTGTCATCGGCTGCCACGGCATCCTGGTACAGCCGTTCCGCCTCGAGCAGCAATCCGCGGTCGAGGAACCCTTTAGCCTGCGCGCACAGCATTTTTGCCCGCTCGCGCGGAGGCAGCTTCGCCAGCCGTTCCACGTTCACTTCGTCGAGCATCGCCGCAGCCTGCCGGAAGGCCGACTCGTCGAAGGTACGCACAATCCTTTCGAGAGGGTCGGCGCCCGCATCGGCAGCTCCGCCCACGGCTGCGGGCCGAGCCTTCCACTCCGCCTGAAGCGATTGCGCCTCGCTGTCGTTCGGCCGCAGCTTCACGCACTGCGCCAGCTCGTTCAGCGCACCCGGCAGGTTCCCGCTGTGCTTCAGGCTCAGCGCCAGATTGAAGTGGTAGTCCGCCGCATTCGGATCTGCTGCCGCCGCTTGAATAAACAACGATGTCCCGTCCTTGCCCTGCCGGCTTGCTGCCACACCTTCGTTATTCACTACCTCGGCGAGCGGCAGCACCAGCGCCACGCCGGCAAACGCCTGCTCCGCGTGCGGATAGTCGCCCGAGAACATCAGCGACAGCCCGCGATAGAAGTCCGCTTCCAGGCCATCGGGCCCGCTGCGATCCACCTTTGCAAACGCCTCGGCGGCCTCCTGATACTGCTGCCCGTTGTAGTCCTCGCGGCCCAGCGCCATCCACGCGGCGCCAAAGTCCGGGCTCAGCCTGACGGCATTCTCGAGGTGCCGCAGCCGCTCCGACTGGTCCGGTTCCGTGATTCCACGAATGTACTGCTCGAACGCCGTGAGCGGAACTCCGGTTCCCTCCGCCGCAAACGTTTCTTCTGCCCCATTGAAGCTCGGGTCAAGCTGCTTTGTCAGCTTCCAGGCCAGCTGGCCAAAGACGGCGATCATATCCTTCATCTCGCCGCGCACGCGTACCGCTGGAAGCATGCGCAATCGCGAAACGTCCACCAGGCTCGCCTCGGCCACAATGCCGGTGCCGTCAGTCGTAAAACTGCCCACCACGATCGAATCGGCGTCGAGCGTCTGCGCCAGCTTGATGGCGCTCGCCCGCGACGGCTGAAAGCCCTGCGGCAGCCCCAGGTGATCGAGCGCATACACGCGGTCGGCGCGGCTTGTCGGCTGGAACCCCGCCGACGCGAATCGCCTGCTGAGGATCTCCGCCGCTGCCTCGCGAATCCAATCGAGACTTGGCTGTCCCGTGCGGTTGTCAAAGGGCAGAACCAGCAGAACCTGCGCGCCATCGGGCGGCATTCCTCCGGTGCCCGCGTTCGCCTGCCCGCGCGCATCGAGTGGCGAAAAAAAAGCAATGAAAACCAGAATCGCCGTGCCTGCGACGAGCCGCTGCACCGCGCGACCTCGATGAAAGAATGCGGGAATCACAACAGGGAGATTATAGGCGTTATGGCGTTCAACGGCGCGCCGCGCGCTGGTGATCCGCCGCGCCGCCCGTCCGATTTCGCTTGGCCTCCCGTAACGCCGCCGGTATCATCGCCCCATGACGCCGCTCACTCCGCCACCCCGGGTCAAGCCGTTCTGGCGAGCACTGGTCGAGGTGGCGTTTATCGTCTTCCTCTTCTACTCGAACCTGCTCATGGGAGAGTTCACGGGGGTCAACGGACACGGCAAAACACTTGCATTTGCCCTGGGCGACATCATCACGCCGACCAACTTCCTCATCGCCATCGTCAGCGCCTTCATCGGCTACGGGATCTTCGAGTTCCTGCGCAAGAAGCTCTAAATGCCCAGGCCGAAAGAGCCTTTCGCAGGGCGTTCATTGGTTCTTGGGGTTCTGCCGCCAATCGGACGGTCGGACGCCTTAACGACGATGAGCTGATAGCTGAAAGCTAATAGCTGCTTTCTTCAGTCCGCGTACACGGGCTCTTCCACCTTCGCGGCAGCCGGCGGCCGTTCGGGATAATACGAGTTGCGCACGTACTGCTTCACCATGCGATTGGTGTTGAAGTACGACCCGTTGAAGGCCAGCGTCGTGAGCATGAGCCGCGCCCACTTCGACGGCTCGTCGCGATAGAGCGGCACCACCGCATTCTCCAGCTTGGCGTAAAGTGACTGCGCCTCCGCCTCGTCGTTGGCGCCGTCTTCGATCGCCCACCCCGTTACGCCTTCAATGCATCCCTCGATCCACCATCCGTCCAGAATCGAGAGGCTCGGGACGCCGTTCATTGCCGCTTTCATCCCGCTCGTGCCCGACGCTTCATAAGGCCGCCGCGGATTGTTCACCCACACGTCCACGCCCGCCGTCAGTTGCGCGCCCAGGTGCCACGCGTAGTTCTCGAGATACACAATCCGCAGATTCTCGTTCGAGAGCCTGCCCGCCTCCGCTACAACCTGCTGGATCAGCGCTTTTCCCGGCTCGTCCTGCGGATGCGCCTTGCCGGCATAGAGAATCTGCAGCCCGCCTGCCTTCGCAGCAATCTTCTTCAGCCGCTCGGGATCGGTCAACAGAAGCGTCGCGCGCTTGTATGTGGCCGCCCGCCGCGCGAACCCGAGCGTCAGCACCTTGGGACTCAGCACCAGCCCCGTCCGCGACCCAACTTCCGCCAGCAGCTCTTCCTTGGCTCGCGCGTGCGCCGCAAGCATTTCCGCTTCAGGCAGGTCGATCGCGCTGCGCAGATACAGGTTGTCGCGCCGCCATGCCGGAATGCGCTCATCGAGCAAGCGCTCTATGGGCTCGCTGATCCAGGTGGGCGCGTGCACGCCGTTGGAGATCGAGTCGATCGTAAACTCAGGAAACATGGCGCGCGACACTTTGCCGTGCTGCATCGCCACGCCGTTCGCATAGCGCGAAAACTTGAGCGCCAGCAGCGTCATATTGAGCAAGCCGTCGCGGAAGCAGCCCAGCTTTTCCAGGCGCGCCGTCCGCTCCCCGCCCAGGATACGAATCGCCTGCTCGGTCGAGAACCGGTCGTGGCCTGCCGGAACCGGTGTATGCGTCGTGAACACGCACCTCCGCCGCACCGCCTCGATATCCGCATCGGTCGCGCCGTTCGGAGGGCCGCCGCCCATCTGGCTCTCAAGCAGCGCCTGCGTCAGCAGAGCCGCATGTCCCTCATTCATGTGGAACACGTTCACATGCAGGCCCAGGGCACGCGCCATGCGCACGCCGCCCATTCCCAGCACGATCTCCTGTTGCAGGCGGTAGTTCGTATCGCCGCCGTACAGGTGATCCGTCAGGCCGCGGTCCCAGCCTGAATTTTCGTCGAGGTCGGTGTCAAGCAGAAAAATCGGCAACACGTGGCCGAACTGGCCCGCCAGGTCATATCGCCACGCGCGCACAGTAACCGTGCGGCCTTCGATCGCCACCGTCACCCGCGCCGGCTCCTCCGTACAGAAGTCCGCCGGATTCCACGGCTGCACTTCTTCGGTCTGCGCGCCCACCGCATCCAGATGCTGCTGGAAGTACCCCTTCCGGTGAAGCAGTGTGAACGCAATGAGTGGCACGCCGAGGTCCGCCGCGGAGCGCAACGTGTCGCCGGCCAGCACGCCCAGGCCGCCCGAGTACGTCGGCATCTCCGGCCGGATGGCGATCTCCATGGAGAAGTAGGCCACCAGGCCTGCGTGTGGAATTGTCTCGTGCAGGGACGATTTCGAGGGAGTAGATTCCATATTCCTTTTGTTTCCGGCGACCCCGCCGACTTTTCGCGCCCGCCCACAAGTAAATCGAATCAGCCGGGCAGAAACAGATGCCTACTTCATCGGGGCAAACACCAAACAAGTTTAGCAGGGAAACCGCGCCAAATCATGTCTCTGCCGGTTGCGAAAATGGTTCTTTTGTGTCAGTGACTTGAGGTGACCCCCTCGGGTGAGACAGTTTGAGTTTTGACAGCTTGCCGTTTGCTGGATTGTGGTTGTCATTCGGGCTGAGGTGTTTCAGACTCAGCCCCGGTTGGTGAAGCGGAGGCGGGCTCTGCT